>BNJT01002643.1_pt1 | contig 418763 bp, 617 predicted proteins | sample 8540491 | NCBI WGS metagenome assembly BNJT01 (sample SAMD00202455, study PRJDB9452) | human saliva metagenome | host: Homo sapiens
AAAAGATAATTAAAAAAATTGGGGTTAGCTCTAAATGAACCCCAATTTTTTTAATTTTTATTCTTTTTAAGATTTACTAACATCCAAATTAAAAAAATATTTGAAATAAAACTTGACTTATTGGTAAACTTGCCTCATAAACTCCAAGTAAAAACCATAGAAAAGGTAAAATATTAAAGTAAAAAGCAGAAATACTCTCATTATTTTTTTATTGTATTTGAAAAAATAAAAAGGAATTAAAATAAAGAATAAAAATAGGTATAAGAAAGTTAATATTCCCATTTTTGAACAAAGAAATCTACATACATATTATGTAACATTGCAAATCTATCTTCATTTAAAAAAATTCTTGTCTTAAATGTTCATCTTGCACATTTTCATCAACATATTTTTTAACATGAGGATAGATATTTTTATAAGTCCCTATCCCAAATATAGGATTCTCTTTAAATATATGTTTTCCAGCTTTCCACATAACTATTCTATCTTCATTACTTATATTTTTGAGCTAGTTTGAAAAGAAGTTTTTTTAGTTTTGCTCATATATTCTTTAGGAAGAAAAATTCCCTGTAAAAAAATATAATAGCTATAACTATAGAAAATAAACTTAATATTTTTTTATCTTTAAATATTTTAAATAAAAAGATATAAAAAAAGATTGTAATGAATAGTGATATAGCTCCCATTCTACTTCCACTTCTTCCAAGCGCTATAAAAAGGGTAATATAGAAGCTAAAAAGTAAAAATATATTTTTAAAGTTCTCAGAAATTTTCTCAAAAAGAATAGATTAGTGTATATATCCAAGCCATCAATAAAATTACTCTAATTCTTCCCTAAATCATCAAGTAAAAGTATAGAGATAGGATTCATTGTATAAAAAAATATTGTACTAAGTAAATTGGTAATCAAAAATATTAATATATTGAATTTATCTTTCTTAATATTCACTAAAAATGGAAACATCGCTATTCCATAAAAATTTAGTATTTATATTAATGAATTTACTCATTCCAATCATACCAGCTGAAATATAATTCCAAAAAGCAACCTAAAAATTAAAATTAATAAAAACATTCCGTATATTTTTATTTACTAATTTTATTATATCTTTATTAATACATATATATAAGAATGACACTATAAGAAGAAGATATCCAACTTTCATATTTAGTTTTGAACTAAAAAGCTGAAAAAAATATAAGCATAACTAATTAATTCACCTAAAAACTAATTGTTTCTTTTTTTATCTTTATAAAGCATAATTTTTCCTTTCAAATTAAATTTTTCCAATTTAATTCTTTTTACAACTCTTTTCAATTTGATTTTTTAAAAATTCTTCACATTCTTTTTGTTCTAGGTTCTTCTAAATAAATTCTACTTAAATTTCCTATTAACCTTTTTTAAAATTAGTTGTTAAAAACTATTTATCTTATAATCATCAAAAGTCAGTCAATCTAAGAATTCTCTTTATTATCTATTAACATACCACCAGTATTATAATCTGTTGGATAAATTTTATTTTTTTATTAATAGTATAAAAAAATCATAAAATTTTTGTTATTAAGTCTTTTATTTTTCAAAGTCATTGATAAAGTTTTCAAAGGTTTGTCCACAATCCTTTGTGACAATTATTGAGACTCTATCAAAAAGATATTCTCTTAATTTTTTATATTCTAAATTCACATAAGGGATATTTAATTTTTGCTAGATATTTACAAACTTTTTCATAATGTAGAGCTCTGTCTTGATAAAGTCCAAAGGCAATTTTTTTCTCCTTTTTCCATAGGGAATATATTTTTTATATAAAAATTTTTACCTTCAAATTTCTCTTTATAAACAAGAGTTTTATCTTTATGATTGCTTATACATTCACCAAAGTCTCCATGTTCTTCTAAGTATTTATCAAAAAAATTGATAGTTCATTTTAGCTCCTTAAATTTTCCAACCCTTTATCTCTTAATTTTTTTCTTAAAGTATTTTTATTTTTTTCAATAAAAAGTCAATCTTTTGAATCTTTTCATTGAATAAGCCAAATAGTAAAAATAAATTTTTTCTTGTAAGGATATGTCATTTCCTCATAAGAGTCATATTTCATTGTTATCATATCATAATGAGCTCTATAATTTCCAAAAAAACATTTTTTCCTTGAGTATCCAAAATATGAATTTGTTTATTTTCCACTAAAAAGTTTCCAGGATTAAAAGTCACCATGATAATAACCTTTAGAATGAATTTCTTGCATTTTTTCTACGATCATATCTAAGTTTTTCTATTATCTTCACCTTCAACATACTCCATTATGAAAAATGAAGAAACAATAAATCCATACTTTCTTTTATTTACTGCAACTAAAGGTTTAACAAACTCTTTAAAACCCATATTTATTAAATTATTTATATTTACTAAAGTTGTAAGAGATTCACCTTTTAAAAAGAGTAGTAACTTGTCTTTGAGGAATTCTAAACTCATTTCTAGGGCTCTTTTATATACATACTTTTTATTGTTTACTTCTATTATAGACACATAATTTCTTTTTGTATTTTTTTAAAATTTGATACGTAGAATAATCACTATCTATTACTTTTTAAAGCTAAGTCTAAAAAAATTCTTTTTCATAATAATAAATATTCAATTCCTTTGTATTTTTTTCTAAATTTAGTTTTTAGCATTTTTATTCCTTCCTAAAATTAAATAAATTCTTAAAATAATAATTTATTAATTTAGCTATGTGTTTTTGATGTTTCTTCCACCAAGGTAGGTGCTTATATTTTAAAAAAAGTAAACTTTTGGATCCAACTTTTACCCCCACCAATGTATAGTATAGGTATTTTTTTCTTTATACAAGTTTCAGTAAATTCTTCATCGTGGTTAAATGGATAAAAAAATATTCTCTAGGATATATATTTATATTATTTTTGTTTATATTTTCCTTTGATATTCTTCTTCAAGAATATCTGTTAATATATTAGTTATTATATGTAATGAAGATTTCCAGATTTCATCCTGATAAAATTCATACATCTTTTTCAAATACTTTATGTTTTGGAATGACCCCTAACTATACCAAAACTCATAGTGTTCTCATTTTCATAACCGAGAAACATATCAGTATCGAGAAGAGGACTTATATCTTTTTATAATCTCCATATCAGTATCTAAAGTATATTCCACCATAGTTATATAAAATTTTTTTACTCTCACATAATCAGCAACAAAAAGGCCCATAATTGCCTTTTTATAGCATTCTCTAAAAACTTATTCTTTTTAATTCTTCTTCAACATCAAAATTTGTTTCATTCCACTCTATTATTTCATAGTCAGGTAGATCCAACTTTCTATACATTTTTAAAAACTTTTTCTGGTTTAGTATTACCAAACCATACATAATGTATCTATCATGGCTAACCTCTATTGTTTTGTTTTTATTCCAAAAAAATTTTCTTATTTTTATTTCTAAAAGCCTTCATTTCTTTTCTTTTTTTCTCTTATAAAAGGATATTTTCCACTTATTCTCAATTTAAACTTTTCTATATCATCATCTGAATAAATACCAACTCTAACTATTTCAAATAAATCATCTGAGAAACAAGCTGATCCATCTTCAGTTGAAACAGCAAACTTATAACCTACCTTTTTACAATATCTCTAGATTCTTTTTTGTACTTCTTCCCATGGGTATGCAAAGGAAATAGGTTTATATCCAGTTATCTCTTCTATTATTTTTATTTGAAATATTTAAATCTTCTTCTATGGTTTTTTTAAATCTACATTGGGCATATCCAAATGTTTAGTTGTGTGACCACCAATTTCAACTAAATCAGAAGCTATTAATTCTTTTGACTTCTTCTTTTGTCATTAAGTTAAATCTTTTTCTCTGTTTTCAACATCTGTATCCCACTTGTTATAAGTTTCAGAAGTTATTAGAAATAAAACCATTTTTTCATATTATATTTTTAATATAGGTAAAGCATTTTTAAGTTGTCTTTATAACCATCATCAAAAGTTATGATTACATATTTTTATCTTTGTCAAATCTTTCTCTTGTACTCACCATTTTGTATATCTTTAAAAGTGATACTAGTGTAGCTATTTTTCACTTAGATATTTCATTTGCATCTCAAAATTTTCTTTTGTGACATAAGTATCATAAAAAGCCAATCTCACTTTTTATCATCTATGACTCTATGATACATCAATACTGGTAAATCTTTTTCTATCTTTATATGCCAGTTTATTTTGTAAAAGAACTTCTATATCTTCAGTATTCTTAGAGTTTTTCCGTATAGACAACTGGTATATTTAAAAAAAGATGAATAAATATTCAATAAAAAAATTATTTTTCCAATATACAAAATTATTTGAATATCCTTCTCATTTTTAAATCTTTTAATTTTTATAAGAATATTCTTTCTGTTTAAAAATAAAGGTTATTATTATTTGAATCTTTTATAATATTTTTTTATTTTCATTATCTTTTATATAAAATAAGTATATTCATAAAATTTCCTCTTCTATTTTGATTTCTATCACTTTTATATTTATCTTCACCAAAAAGTTTTATCATAACCATATTCACATCTATAATTTTTCTTTTGATATTTCATTTTTTCTTTGTCTATAGTAATCTTCATTAGGGCTTCCATTTGGACTTGCAGCTTTATGGTACATATGTATAGGATACATTTTCATTTTTAAATACAAAAGTTTCTCCTCCATATTTAAAAATCTATTCCCAAAATCATCATCTTCATAGCCATAGCCTATATATTTTTCATCTAATCCATTAATATTGATAAAATCTTTCTTTAAAAAAAGTGAAAAATTAGACCTACTATTTTTGCACCTCTTGATCTTAATTTTTAATTTATATAGAAGATTATATAATTTTTCTTTATTTACAATTCCATCTTGCTCTATCTTTTTTGCATTGTCAACTAAATCATATATTTCTTTTATAATCAAATTTTTAGTATTGATAAGTTCTTGTATACTATTTTTTCTTCTAAGGAGCTTCCTAATGCCCTCTGAAAATATCATTCTTTTCTTTTTTTCTTGAGTTGTATATACTTTCTATAAAAATCATTATTAAATATAACATCTTGATCTAGAAAAATTAGATAATCTCCACTTGCTTCTCTAGCACCATTATTTCTTGATCTAGCAAGTCTAAATCCTATATCATCTTGATATACATGTTTTATATTAAATTTACAATCAACCAACAAGTCAGCTATAAAGTCCATTAGTTTTTTCACTTGAACCATCATCAGCAAATATAAGCTCATCTATTTGCTTTGTCTGTTGTTGTAAAGCTAAAATCATATTTCTTGCATATTCTAATCTATTATATAGAGTTACTATTACAGTTATTTTATCATTCATAAATACCTCACTTAGTATATTTTTAAATTATAATTTCCTTTTTACTCTTCTTTTAAATTTTGACATTGTAATATCAGAAAAGATTCCAATTCTTCTCACTTGGTATAGGTCATCATCTATATAAAATGCTCCTGAATCTGTTGCCAGACCATAATTGAAACCTAAGTCTTTTACTATTTTTGAAGTCACATTAAATATTCCATAAGGATATGCAAAAGAGCAAAAGTTTTTTTCCCTCAAGAGTTTCTTCTAAGTAGATTTTTATTCTCTTCTATTTCATGTTTTTGCTCTTTTTCTGTTAAAGTATTTAATTTAGGGTGATGTAGAGTATGTCCTCCAAACTCAACTAAACCTGATTTATGCATTTCTAACATTTTCATCTTTAGACATTAAATCAAATTTTTTCTCACCACTAGCTTCAACATCCCATTTATTATATTTTTCATCTGAGACCATATATATAACTGCTTTTATATTATACTTTTTAAAAGAGGAAATAATAAATCGTAGTTATCTTTATATCCATCATCAAAAGTTAAAATAATATATTTTCTCTTTTTTTCTATCCTCTTTTGAAAGTATATATAAATCTTTTAAATGTAATAGTTATATAATTATTATCTTTTTAGGTATTTTTAATTGTTTTTTCAAATTCTCTACATTTAGATAAATAGTATTTTTACCTATTCCATTTTTCATTATTTATCAATCTATGATACATCAAAAATTGGTATTTCTTTTTAAAAATACTCAAATATTCCTATCATTAATCCTCCAAAAATTTTCTAAAAATTTCTCAAATATTTCTATTTCTTTCAAATTCTTCAAGACTAAATTCTAGCTCTTTCTTTATCAGAAATTATATATTTAGCTAGTGTTGAATAATCTCCAACCTTAAATAATAATCCCCTATTGTTAGCTAAGATTTCATTAGGTCCAGTTTTTACAATCACTAGCAATAACATTTTTCCTAAACAAAAGCCCTTCTAAAAGAACTATTGCAAAAGCCTTCGTATCTTGAAGATAAAAATTAATTTATCAGCTTTTTAACCAATTATATGGATTTTTCTTTTCTTCCTAACAATAAGATATCTTCTTTTATACAAATTAGCTTCCTTTAATTTTTCAACTTTATCCTTATCAGGACCATCTCCTATAATATATAGGTTTACCATCATAGCCATTCTTTTTAGCTATTTCATAGGCTTTAAATAAGGTTTCAAAGTCTTTAGGAACACAGTCTAATCTAGCTATTGACAACAAAAAAATTTATCTTTTAAAAGCTTCTTATCTTCTTCAGAAAAATCTTCATTTGATAATTTTTTTATCCTATTAAAATCAATAGGGTTATATAAGAAGTCAACTTTATTTTTTAATTCATTTTTTAAATTAATTAAATCTTTCTTTCATTTCTTTTACAGATACAAATGATTTTTACTATATTTAGAAATTCTATCTACAAATCTATCTATTTTTACTCTTTTTCCAATTTTTAATAGAGCTGTGTATCCATACTAAATTTTTAGAGGAATTTAACTTTATCAATTATTTTTGTTAAACTTGAATCAAAAATCAATCACAATATCAGGTTTATATTCTTTTATAAATCTGTAGAAATTTATTATCAGCATATCTTTTGTTATAGCAAGATTATATTTTATTCTTGACCATAAACTTTTTTCTATTTTCTCTTAAATTTTTATTTCTAAGATATAGTTATAATCCTTTAGATAAGTAACATTAGAATTTATATATTTTTCTAAAGGCATTATCTCTTTCCATTATCATTTTCAATTACAATTTTTATTTGATATTTTTTTCTTGTTTCACTAAAAATTGATATATTCAATTTGAACTTTTTCAAGTCCTCCCATCATAGTGCTTCCACTTTTTAAATAATATTTTTCATCATTACAATCCTCATTAATTATTTATCATTTTTAAGATTTCTGCTTCCATTTCTTCAAGTTCAAAAAGTATTAATATCTATTTCATCATAAGTGCTACCTTATCTTTTGCAAAAATAACTCTAGTATAATCTGAATTTAGGAGCCCAAACTAAATGATCTACTCCATATTTTCCACCATTTGGAGGATATACAGCTATTATATTTTTATTAAAAAGTACTTGCTATATGAACTATAGAAGTATCAGGACTTATAACAAAATCACTTTCTTTTTATCAAAAGAGCAGTATCTAAAAATATTAGTTATGCTTTTTAGGAATGTAGACATTAGTATATTTTTTCTAAAGTTTCTAATTCTTTGAATTTATCTCCGAAATAGACTAGAATAATAGCTATATCTTTATCCTTTAAAAAGTTATGATATTTTCTAAAAGTGTCTATACTAAAACTTTTTTGTGTTTACTTGCACCATAAGGATTTAAAACTAATCTTTTACTTTCCTTTATCTTGTTAAGAAATTCAGTATACTTTGAATTATCTTTATATAAATATCATAAGAAAGATTAATTTCTTCACTTTTTTTAAACCTAATTTTTAAAAGATAAGCTAAGTATCTTTTAGTGATATGTTCACTCCATTTAAAATCCTTGTCACTTTCAACAGAAAGATCAAATAAACTCAATTATTTCTATCTAGACCTAAGTTAAATCGAGCTCCACATAGATTTATCAACATCATTTGATTAACTCTTAGCATCTCAGAAAAAAATCAATTAATAGATCATATTTTTTTCTTCTTTTTATTTTTTTAAGGCTAATTCTTTAATTTTTTTCTATCCTTATGATATTCATAGATTTCATCAACATTAGGATTATCTTTAACAATATCTATCGCTGCTCCTCTTGCAACAAGACCAATTTTTTTATATCAGGGTATACTTTTTTTAATCTCACGAAACATCAAAGAATTTACTATCATGTCTCCAATTTTTTTCCATCATATCTTAAAAAAAGTATAGATTTGATATTATTATTCTCTATGAAGTTATTTCCTTTAATTATATTAGTTTTTTTCTTTTTTTATCCCAAATAGCTTTACCTATTTTTTTAATCTTTTTTTCTCATGTAATCTTGAAAAAAATTCTATTTATTTTTTTAAAAAAAGTTTTTTTCATACTTTATATTTTTCCTCCATAATCAAAAATTACTTCTTTAATATTATACCAAATAATCAATTTATTTGCATTTTTAATTAATAAAAAAAGTAAAAAAAATAAGTTTAATTTTTAAGAAATTTTCTTTGAGAAATTATAATAATCTCTAATTAAATATAGAGATTACTTGTCAGCCTATAATGTTTCAAGAGCTCCACAAAGGCTCTTTCAACATTATAGGACGTCGCAGTAATCAAATATAAAATAATTTATTTTTAAAGAAAATTTCTAATAATAAAATTAGAATGTAACTCACTTATTTTTTTACTTTTATAAAAGAAGTTTTTTTATGGAAATAAATTAAGAACTAAATTGTGTATTATATAAGTTTGCATAGATACCATTAACAGTCATAAGTTCATCATGAGTTACCTTGTTCAACTATATCTCCATCTTTCATAACTAAGATTAAGTCCGCATTACGAATAGTTGAAAGTCTATGAGCAATAACAAAACTTGTTCTTCCTTTCATAAGTTGACTGATGACAGCTTGAATATCTTTTTCAGTTTTAGTATCTATACTTGAAGTAGCTTCATCTAGTATCATAACTTTTTGGATTAGGTAAAATTGTACGAGCTATAGTTAATAACTGTTGTTCACCTTGAGAAACCATACCATTTTCACTTGTAATTATAGTATCATAACCTTGTGGTAATTTTTCTGATAAAACTATCACATTTTTGCTAGCTTAGCAGCTTCTATTATTTCTTCACGAGTGGCATCAGGTTTTACCATAGGCAATATTTTTCTGCAATAGTCCCTTTAAATAACCAAGTGTCTTGTAGAACCATACCAAAGTTTGCTCTTAACTCTCTTCTTGTAACTTTTGAAATATCTACACCATCAAATAAAATTCTACCTCCATTTACATCATAGAATCTCATAAGTAAATTTATTAGGGTTGTTTTACCAGCACCAGTAGGACCAACTATGGCAACCATTTGTTCAGCCTTCGCAGTAAAATTAACATTTTTTTCATTAAAAAGCTTATCTTTACTATATCCAAAAGAAACATTTTTCAAATACAATTTGTCCCTTAGTATTATCTAGTAAATGAGTATCCTCAGTTAATTCTTTTTTTCTTCAGGTAATTCTAAAAATGTCATAGACTCTTTCAACAGAAACTAAAGCATTCTGTAAAGAATTTATAATATAGGCAGAAGTTGTAACAGGCTCAGATATTTGAGTAATATATTGTAAAAAAATGCCTGAGCAAGTCCTAAAAGTAAGATGACCATTTATTACAAGTATAGCAGACATAACTGCTGATGTAACAAAGGCTATTTGAGTTATAAATCTAATAGAAGGATATATTGAAAAAAATTGTAAACTCAAGTGTTTTTTTGCAGCAACATATTGTTTTTTTCAATAGATTCATCTATACTAGTTATGATATCTTCTTGCTTATTAAAAGCTTGTACAACTAGATTTCCTGTTAAAGCCTCTTCTGTCAGTGAACTCAATTCAGAAAGAGATTTTTACATCTTGAGAGAATATTTTTTTGTGTTAACTTTGAAACATAGTATGTAACTACAATACTTATTAAAAAGAATAGCTAAAACTAGTAAAGTTAATTTTACATTTATAGTAAATAGCATAATTATAACAAGAATCATTATTAAAAAAATGAATAAACAAATCTTGTAAAACTAGAACCTATAACTTCTGCAACCTTTTTCAATATCTGTTGTAAGTTTACTTAGAATATCTCCAACTTGGTTTGTATCAAAGAAATTCATAGGTAGCTTTTGTAAATTTCTCGCTTAATTTTACTCTAAGAGATTGAGCAACTTTTTCCCCTAATATTGCTGATATATATTCTTGTAAATAATTTAAAGCAAAGACTAATACAGCTATTACCCCTAATAAAGAAACAGGCTTTATAAGAAAACTAAAGACAGCAGCCCATTTATCAATAATAGTGTTATCATTAAGTATTTTTAACAATGTCATCTATGGCAACAGCTGATGTCCAAGGGATAGCAACTACTAAAACTGTTGATATTATATTAGCAATAATAGAGATTAAAAAAATGGAACTTTTCTTTCACCTAAAAGTGCTAATAAATTAGAAACAGCTTTTTTAAAATTCTTTATACTATCTTCATTTTGATTTTTTTCTTTTTAGACATTTTCAACCTCCTTATTCTAAGATACCTTGCGACTTAGCAAGCTCAATATATTCTTGATTACTTTCTAGTAACTCTTGATGAGTTCCCATTCCCTGTAATTTCACTATCTTTTAAAACGATTATCTTATCAGCATCAGCTATAGTATTTAGTCTTTGTGCTATGATAATAGTTATCTTATCCTTTAAGAAAGTTTTTTTAATTCCTTACGAAGTTTAGCATCTGTTGCATAGTCAAGAGCAGAGAAACTATCATCAAATAAGTAAATATTTGCATCTTTTGATAAGGCTCTTGCAATAGACAATCTTTGTTTTTTTGTCCACCAGAGAAATTTATTCCTCCTTGAGCTACAAAAAGAATCAAACTTATCAGGTAAAGAGTCAATAAAATCATAAGATTGAGCAATTTTTGCAATTTTAATCATTTCTTCATCTGTCATATCCTTATTGGTAAATCTAAAGTTATCTTTTATTTTTTTCCACTAAAAAAATATGCTTTTTGTGGAGTATATGAAATTTGATTTCTTAGGCAATTTAGAGGTAAATCTAAGGTATTGACTCCATTTATTAAGATTCTTCCACTCTCTATATCATTTAATCTAAGTAAAACCTTTGCTATTGTAGATTTTTCCAGAACCTGTTGCTCCAACTATAGCAAATCTTTCTCCTGCTTTTTATAGAGAATGAAATATTCTTTAAAATTTGTTTTTTTCTGCACCCTTATATCTAAAAACATACATTATCAAAAAGTTAAAGATATAGGATTTTTGTTTTAAAAATATCTTCATAGTAAGAGTTATCTTTTTAATTCTTCTTTATCCTTTATTTCACTTGTAACATTTAAAAACTTCTTCAATTCTTTCTATTGAAACAACAGCCTTTGGCATTTGAACTAAAAACCATAGAGGACATAATAAGAGCAGCTATAGTAGTCAATGAATATTCAACAATAGCTGTTATAGAACCAATTTCTAGGGTATTATTTAAGACTTTCATAGCACCAAAGAAGATTATTAAAGTTATAACAACAGACATAAGTGCAAAAAGCCATAGGTGAAAAGTAGAGCAAACTTTTTATTGATAATGATATAGTTATCTGTGTACTCTTGAGCTACATCATTGAATTTATCTCTTTCTTTTTTTAGAATTATCAAAGGCTCTTATGATTTTAGCTCCAATGAATCTTTCTCTTAAAACTAAAAGTCATCCTATCTAATTTTTTTGAACTTTTTAAAAATATATGGTAAAGATTTAAATAGAGTTAAAACTATTGCAAAAAGCAAAAAAATTAAGATTGTAAATAAAGGTATCAAGGCTAAAGTAGGTGATAACTTTATTGTCATAAATATAGATATTACTGCCATTATTGGACTAGGTAATATCATTTGAAAAAAAATGCTACTATAAGTCTTTGAGCATTATTGTTGTCATTTCCCATACGAGTTACTAAAGAAGCAACTCCAAAAATCATTTACTTGGTCAATTGTTAAAGATTCAAGATTTCTTATCAGTAATTTTCTATTTTTCTTTGTAAAGTTAGTGGCAAAGAGAGCTACAAAGTGATTAGCTATAATTCCAGTTGCAGTTCCAACAATTAATATAATTACCATTTTTATACTTGTAGAATAGACCATATCTATATCTTTTTTTCATTATACCTAAATTTATTATATTAGAAATTTGAAAAAGGTATAGCCAAGGTTGCAAAAAGTATTCAATGTAAGAAATATTGCACCTAAAGATAAAAATTCCTATATTTTTCTTTTTATATAGGTTCTTAATATTTTCATAAAAAAACCTCCTTAAAACTATTAAAAATAAAGGGAAAAAAATAAGTTGCAAATGAGGGTAAGCAATTATTAATTCCCTTGTGATTTAAAAATCGAATACATTAAGTTTGTAGTGTATTATAACAGAAATCATTTTAAAAAAAATCAATTTTTTAAAAAAATATGCTATAATATCTATAAATATCAATATAAAAAAAGAGGTAAAAAAATGAAAAAAAGATGAGCTACTAAAAAAAAATTAAAGATTTATCTGATTTAGAAAAAGATCAAGAAATAATAGATATGATAGAAGCACTTCCAGCTGAACAATTAAACAATGAAATAATAGGACAATTAGGAAGAGCATACAATAATGTTCAAAATTATGAAAAAAAGCAATAGAAGTATTAAAAAGCATAGAAAAAGAAGAAAAAAAATACTATGCTTTGGAATTATAGAATAGGCTATTCATATTTTTTTATTTAGACGATTATGAAAAAAAGCAGAAAAATATTTTTTTAAAAAGCAAATAAATTAGAACCAGAAGATAAAGATGTCAAATATTTCTTATTCTATATTTATATGGACTTGTCAAAACAAATAAAAAGTTTAGTGAAGATGATTTAGATAATCAAAAAGAAAGCATTAAATTATGCATTGAAAAGCAAAAAGGAATATGCAACAACAAATGAGAATAAGATAGAATGTTATTCATATTTAGCTTTTTTTATATAATAAATTTACGGAATATCAGACAGCTGAAGAATTATTAAAAACAGCTATTAGTCTAGGTAGAGATGATCTTTGGATACATTCTGAATTAGGCTATTGTTTAGGAGAGTTAAATAAGCTAGAAGAATCATTTGGAACACTATTTCAAAGTTATAGAACTTGAGCCAAATAATATTTGGGCACTTTCTCAAATTGCTTGGACATATCGTTGTTTAGGGAAATATGAAGAGGCTTTAAAAGAGAATTTTAAGGCTCTAGACTTAGGAGAAAAATAGTGAATGGGTATATGTTGAAATAGGATATTGTTATAAGGAATTAAATAATTATGATAAAGCTTTAAAATATTATTTAGAAGCAAATAAAATAAGTAAAGATAGAAAATGTTTGGTTATTATCAGAATTAGTATGGCTTTTATAATGGAATAAAAAAAGTATGAGAATGCACTAGAATATCTTAAAAAAACTTGAAAAAAATTAGGTAGAGATGATAGTTGGTTTAATAGTGAATATGGTTTCTGTTTAATAGGATTAAAGAAATATAATGAAGCTATAGAAAAATATAATCGTGCTCTGGAAAAGGAAAAATAATCTTAAAGAAATTATCCGTTATAACTCTCAAATTGGGTTTTTGCTATCGTCTTTTAGAAAAAAATATGAAGAGGCTATTGAAAACTTAAAAAAAGTTTTAGAGATAATTAATGGAGATAAAACAAATGATAATACAGATGAAAAAGATTTTTCTTAAATTCACAAATAGATTGGATTTATGGAAGAATAGAAAATGATGAGAAATTAAAAAAAGAACTTGAGGAACTTAAAAGAGATGGTAAATACATTGTATCATCCATCATAAATAGTAAAAGTAAAATGGAATGTTACAAAACTGAAATTTCAATTTAAAAAGTAAAAAAATAAGTGAGTTACGAATGGAAATTTACTCAGTAACGAACTATTTTTTTACTTTTTTTATTATTTTTGCAACAGCCCTTTAAAAATCAAGGGTTTTTATTTAGTTGATTTGTATTTATCATAGTATTCAGTAGTTATAATATCATCTACTGATATTTTTATTTTTTTCACTATTTGATTATCATATAAGAAATTTATTAATTTTTTTGCATTTTTTTCTTTTTGTATCATCAGTTATAGCTGGATCAAAATTAGAAAGTTAAATCAGCAGAGTAAGCTTTTTTTATACTTCAGCAGGTATTCCACTTTGAGCATAGATATTAAATACTTCTTCTGGATTTTTCTTTTTGCAAAAATTCTTAGCTCTTTCTAGGGCTTTTTATAATTGCAACAGCAGCATCAGGATTTTTCTTCTAAGAATTTTGTTCTTCCAACAGCTAAACTTTGAGTTCCAACCTCAGGTTTATCTAAAGTTGAGTCTATAACTTTTCCAAGCCCTTTTGATTCCATATATAAAGCTGTGTAATAGAAAGTAAATATAGCTTCAGCTTCTTTAGCACTGAATATAGATTGACCATCAGCTCCACCAGCATTTACAGAAACAAATTTATCTTCATCTAAATTGTATTTTTTTAAGAATTTCTTTAAAGAACTTTTTGTTCAACAGTTCCTTTTCTATATAAGACTTTTTTTACCTTCTAAATCTTTAATACTTTTTAATATTATCATCGTTTTTGAACAAGTACTCCATACATAAATCTTGAATTATCCACTGCAAAAAAACTTTTTACATCTCCACCATTACTTTTTTTAAAACTGTAATTGGGAAATCTCCATACATTGCAACATCAATTTTATTTGTTGCTAAGGCTTCATTCACAGCAGGTCCTGCTTGTTGAAAATATATAAATTCAGGTTCATATCCAACTTTCTTTAATTCTTCTGCTATATAGCCTTTATTAACAGCTATCCCTGTCGCTTCCAGTGTTTGATTGGATATACCAGGTAAACCAATTATAACTTTTTTTCAAATTAACTTCAGCAGTATTAACATTCTCATTATTTTTTTATCTTTAGGTTTAAAAGGGACCAAAAAGCTAATACTATTAAAGCTATAAGTCCAATTAAAATTTTTTTATTTTTCTGCTTTTTTTCCTTCCATTATTCCTCTCCATTTTTAGATGTTGTACTCAACAGCATTCTTATTTCTATCCTCAAAGAAATAATCATAAATTTTTATTTTTTTATAGGATAAGAATTCCGTATTTGTTCTATCTTTTCTACCTTCTATATCTATATTAATAATATCTTTTTATAACTCCTGGGTTAGCAGCCATAACAACAACTCTATCCCCTAAATAAACAGCTTCTTCTATATCATGAGTTACAAGTATAACTGTCTTTCCTTTTTTTCTTGATGAATTTTTTTAAAAGTTCTTCTTGAAGTTGAACTTTTGTCATTGCATCTAAGGCACTAAAGGGTTCATCAAATAACATTATTTGAGAGTTTAGAGCCAGTCCTCTTGCTATTGATGCTCTTTGAGCCATACCTCCAGATAGTTGGTCAGGATATGAATTTTTCAACTCCCTTTAGACCAACAAGTTCAAGATACTCAAGAACTATTCTATTTTTTTCTTCTGGTGAAATATTTTTTTAAACCTATAGCAACATTATCTTTTATTTTAAGCCAAGGAAATAGTCTTGCATCTTGAAATATCATAGAACAATCTTTACTTACACCATTTACAGACTTATCATTTATTAATATTTCTCCTTCTGTTATAGGAACCATTCCTGAGATAAGTTTTTAATAAGGTACTTTTTTTCCACAACCACTCTTTTCCTACTATAGTTATAAATTCACCTTTTTTTATATCTAAATTCACATCATTTAAAAATCTGAACTTCTTCATTATTTTTTTCTGAAATTTCTTAGAAATATTTTTTTAATTTTTTTATTATATTTTTCACTCATAAATTTAAGCTCCTAATTCTTTTTCCAAGGTGTTAATTCATGAGATATTAACACTATCAATTTATCCATTAAAAAGTCCAACAAGCCCAATAATTATCATACACACTATAACAACATCTGATCTCATTAAACTTCTAGCATCATTTAATCTATATCCTATACCTGAAGACGAAGCTATAAGTTCTGAGGCAACAACTGCCATCCAAGAAGCTCCTAAACCTAAACGAAGACCTGTAAAAATATTTGGTAAGGCTGAAGGAAGATAAACTTTAAAGAAAGTATCCTTTTTGCTTAAGCCATACATCTTTGCAACTTCAAGATATGTTTCAGAAGTTGAGTCTACTCCACCCATAGTATTTACTACTATTGGAAAAGTTGCTGCAAATAATATTACTACAATCTTTGAAACTTCTCCTATACCTGCCCATAGGATAATAAGAGGTATCCAAGCAATCATAGGTATCTGTCTTATCGCTGTCAATGTCAGTTGAAAAAATTCTTTAGCTTTTGAGGATATTCCCATGAATATCCCCAAAGAAATTCCTAATACACTAGAAATAAAGAAACCAGCAAGAACACGACGTAGACTTAGACTTAAGTCATTAGATAATTGCCCTGATTTTAACATCTCTATAAAAGTATCCTTTACTGCACTCAAACTAGGTAGAGATGTAGGTGGAACTTTTCCAGTATAGGTGAATATAAACCAAAAAGATTATCAACAGAGGTAAGATAAATTTTTATATATTCACTTTTTATTTTTTTCATAATAATAACTCCTATTTAACATTTTTTTACTAATTAACTCTTCTAACCAAGAGTACAGTTCACTATAAGTTTTTTTCACCTGCTTTTTCTTGAAAGCTCTTTTTTCTCCATCTGTAATTATGATTACAGGGATACCTTGAACTTTATATTTTTCAGTAATTTCAGGGTTTTTTTATCAACATCTACATATTTAGCTTTTTATAGATTTTTGCTAAGTCACTTTCTAGCACTTTTTTTCTATAACAGGGTGAAGTGCCTTACAATGTCTACATCTTTCAGCTCCAAATAAAAATTAATTCTAATTTCTCAACTTTTTTTATTATCTTCAACAATCTCTTCAAAAAGATTTCTGTTTACAGTAAATAATTTTTTTCTGAATTTAGTTTCTTACTTTCATCTATCTTAGCAACACATAGGGCATCACTTACACTGTATGGAATAGTTCCTTCTACTTTTACTACAGTTTTTTTGCTCCAAATTTTCCAGCATTTTTCAAGTCTGTATGTCTTAATATCAAGAGGTTTTATTTCTTTTTTCTATAGGTTTTTTTCTTCTTGAGGAACCCAGTCATAAGGATATCTATATGCTCTGTATATCATATTGTTTGTTGTCTTTCTACCTTCAGTAAAGTATGGAGATATCCATTCCCAAACTACTTCTTTTTCAGCAGTAACTTCAAAAACTCTTCCATCTGAACCTTCATCTATTAAAGTATTTCCATTAGGTAATCTTTGAGCTGAACTTACATAAGGACTATAAAATTTTTGCAGCATCAGTAGGGATAGCTGCTTTAATAGATTCAGGAGTAAATTCCCAAACTATTTCTAAAGAGATAGGATCTATTTCTAAAACTCTTGAATAGTCTCTTAAAGCATTTTTTAAACCATTTTTACTTGATGGATTAGGTAAACCATATCCTCCCCAACCACCATTGTCAAAAACAAGTATATTTCCTGCACCAGGTAGTCCTTGAGGTATTAAGTGAGCATGATGTGGACCTATGATAAAGTCTATGTGTTTAACATCATCATCATTCCAATTTGGACCTATTTTTCCAAACTATTTTTTTCCAGTTTTCTTTGAGATTATTGCAATAAAGTTTGCTTCTCTACTATCAAAAAAATAATATTTTCAGGATGAAATCTTTCATCACCATTGTCATAATGCTTATTAGGACCTAAGTAACTCATACAATTTATATGAAGCCAATCTCCAACTCCACCATCAGCAGCTCTGACATTAGGGATTTTTCATATAGAGTTTTTCTTAGCATCTTCACTAAATCCTATCTCTTCAAAAATGCTCATTTGCATTCCATTGCCAAAGTATATTTCCTTCCCAATCAACTTCATAAAAAAACATCATCAAGTAATTTTTTTATCACTTATTTTTTCTATTATAAAGAGTTTGGTGAGCAAGTATAAGAGTGTTTCCTTTATTAACTTCAGGAATTTGTCCAGGCACATAGTAACCTACAGGATTTTCCTTCTCTTTGGTAATCATGGTGAGTTCTTGCCATCCATCTTGGTTCTTCACCTTCATCTTCAACAAATTCAAATTTTTTTCAAACTTCCATACAATATTTCCATCATAGTCAATTTGAACTAAATCAAGTCCATCTTGCATACCATATTTAGGATTTCTATCTCCAGAATATCCTATTAAATTTCCATTAGGAAGAAGTTTATTAGGGAAACCATGAAACTGATCCCATCTTCTAACTTCGTTTCCATTCATATCAAATAATAAGGCTCCTGATTCTATTGTTTGAACTAAATTATATCCATTCCAACATTTTTTTCTGGATTATATATAGTTACTCCTGTTGGGTAAATGCTTGGTAATCCCATTTATATCACTCCTTCAAATTTTTTTACTAATTCTATAAATTCATCTTGTTTTGAATAATCTTCATAAGTTATTTTTTTCTTTCTTTTAATATTTTTTTGCCATTTCTTCAAGAAATAAAGGTATAGTCTCAGCTTTTTAATTCTCCTACTGAACTATTCAATGTTATAGTGCCATCTGTTTTAAATCTTCCACCCTACGAAAAACATTGAAATATGCTCCATCTTTTTTTCTTTTTACCTTGAAATCCTAACTCAGCTATTTGATGAGCTGCACAAGAATTAGGACAACCTGATAATTGAATTTTTTTGGTAAATAACTAGCTAATCTTTGTTTATTTTTTTAAAAATAATTTAAAATTATTTCTAGTATTGGAGGCGTATCTAAAATTCCTGGATTACAGATAGTATTCCCTATACAAGAAAGAGAACTAAAAAAATCTTTTTTTAGAGTATTTACTACTTAGGTTTTTCTAATGCATAAACATCTGCTCTTTTTCAAATTTGCTATAAATAACTCTTGATTAGATGTTAATCTAATTTCAACTTTATAATTAAGATTTTTTTAAAAATTCTACTAATTTCTCTCCTTCTTTTAAACTTATGTCTCCTTTAACTAAACGAATATAATATCCGTATCTACCTTCTATCTTTCCTTTTTACTATATTGAATTTTTTTATAAATCTTTTTATAGCCTTAACTTCATAAGGATTCTTGTATTTTTTTCTATTTCTTCAAGAAGAATATTTTTTTATATTTATCTCCAACTTTTTTTATAAGTCATCTAAGTAGTTATTAAATAGTTTTTAAAAATTCCTCTTCACCTAATCTGATTAAAATAAAACGAAGTCTTGCTTTTTCCTCTTATTTTTTTCTATCACCATGTTCATTGAAAAAGATTTCTCATTGCTACAACGTAATATAGAGCTTCTTCAGGTTTTATAAAAATCTTTAAGAACTATAGCTTCTCTTGGATTTATTCCTAAACTACCTCCACCAAAAACTTTAAAACCTTTTACTCCATCTTTTTCAATAGCTTCAAAACCTACATCTGCAATTTTTTTACATAAAGATTATTTTTCTTCTTTATTAGAGAAAGCCACTTTAAATTTTTCTTGGTAAGAACATAAAGTCTGCTGTTTCAAGTATAAGTCTAGTAACAGCCTTGCTATAAGGAGCAACATTTATAATTTCTTCTTCAAAACCTGTTGTAGGAGGGGCTATAACAGCTCTTGCAGCATCTCCACCTGTTGCTTTAGTTAGAAAGCCTTTAGACTTTAATTCTTTTAAAAGATTGACTAAATCTTCTTTTTTTATTTCCATGTAATTGTATATCTTGTCTTGTTGTTAGATGTAGTCTTTTATCTCCATATCTTTTAGCTAGGTCCAAAAAGAAAATTAAATTATCTAAACTTATTTTAGATTCTATAAATCTAGGTCTTACCATGTAAGTACCTTTATCTCTTTCACCATAGATACCATACATAGACTTAGAAGCATTCCATAGTTTATATTTTTTTCTTCATCTTTTTAATGCAGCTTTAGTAAGTTTAATAAACTCTTCTATCTTATCTATGTTCTCTAAACCTTCTAGCTTTTTCCATAATCAAAATCCCCCAATTTCATAATAATTAATTTCTAAATTATTGTAACAGTAAAATTTGTTAAACACAATTTAACAAAATTAAAAATTTTAAAATTCATAAATAATGAGCAAATATGTAAAAAGACAGTCCTTTTATTTTTTTAATGCTTTTTTTAGATAAAAATATGAACATCACCAGCTTTCGAGATGTATGAAAAAAATTTGTACAATAGAAAGTTCACGTTATACTCTTGACTTTATTTTGTTTACTATATACAATTATAGTATGTTGTTATACTTTAAGGGGATGATAAAATGAATAAAAAAAAGTTATTTTTGGAGATTTAATGTTATTCTTAGCAGCATTTATATGGGGAACTGCCTTTGTTGCTCAGGTAGCAGGAATGGATAGGATAGGTCCTTTTTACTTTTTAATATGGCACGTTCTATAGTTGCAGTAATAAGTCTTGGAGCTTATTTAATTTTTTTACTAAGGCTAAATTACCTAAAGACATGTCTTTTTTATTAAAAAGGTGGTTTAGTCTGTGGTTTCTTTATCTTTGTAGGAACCTCTCTACAACAAATCGGTCTCCAATATACAACAGCAGGAAAAACAGGATTTATAACATCATTCTATATTTTTAATTCTTCCTTTCTTAACTATGATTTTTTTAAAAACATAAAAATAGATGTATTGACTTGGATAAGTATAATTATAGGTTTTTATTGGACTTTATTTATTAGCAGTTCCAAACTTAAGTGATTTTTTTCAATGAATAAAGGAGACTTTTATAGTATTTCTTGGTTCTTTTTTTGTTGGGCAGGACATATTTTTAGTTATAGATTATTATTCTAAAAAAAGTTAATCCAGTTGAATTATCATTTTTACAATTTGTTGTATTAAGTATTCTATCAGGAATTTGTGCTTTTATTTTTTTGAAAATGAAACTGCTACATTAGGTAATATTTTTTTGCTTCTTGGAAACCTGTTGCATATGCAGGATTCCTCTCATCAGGAGTAGCTTATACTTTACAAATGGTAGGACAAAAAGTATACAAAACCTATAGTTGCTTCATTAATTTTTAAGTTTGGAAGCTGTCTTTGCAGCTCTTGCAGGATACTTACTACTTGATGAAGTTATGAGTTCTAGAGAATTTTTTTAGGAAGTTTTATTGTATTTTTTTAGCTATGATTTTTCTCACAAATACCTAAGGATTTATTTAAGAAAAAAAATATAGAAATAAAAAAATAAATATAGATTAAAATTTTTCATTTGACAAATATTACTATATAGTATACTATTATATAGTAATATTTTTTTATTTAGTATTGATAATATATTTTAAGGAGAACTTATGGAATATAATTGTGCAATGTATGTAAGTCAAATTAGGCAAATGACAATTAGGGCTTTAAATCAGATTTTTAAAAGAAACATAATATTACTTTATTTAATGCTGAACAAAGTAAAATTTTTAGAATTTTTTTATGGCAAGAAGATAATCTTACTCCAAAGGATATTTCAAAACATACAGGACTTGCTATAAGTAGTCTTACCTCTATGATTGATAGAATGGAAACAAATGGGCTTTTTAAAAAGAAAATCTGATGAAAAAAAGATAGAAGAAAAAAACTATTATATCACTTACAGATTTAGGTAAATCTTTAAAAAAAGATTTTTGATAAAGCTGTGGAGGAAATAAAAAGTTACACTTTTAAAAAAATTTCAAACAAGAGGAAATTATATTATTTGAATATTATTTAAAAAGAGTTTTTTTGAAAATTTAGAAAAATTTATTGTAAAAAAATTTAAGGAGGATTAAACTATGGGAAATATTAAATTTGAACATATCAGAAATGCAACAAGCAAAAATAACATATAAAGGAATTACTTTTTTTAATTGATCCTATGCTAGCACCAAAAGATGCTTATCCAGGATTTGAAGGAACATATAACAATCATCTTCGTTTTTCCTTTGGTTGATTTACCAAATTTAATAATGGAAATTTTTAAAAAGATGTTGATGCCATAATAGTAACTCATACTCATTTAGACCATTGGGATAATTATGCGGTGGAAAAATATAAGAAAAGATATTCCTATATTTGTTCAAAATAAAAAAAGATTATAATATTATAAAAGAACAAGGATTTAAAAAAATATTTTTTTATTCTTGAAGAAGAAATAGATTTTTAAAGATATAAAATTAATAAAAACTGGTGGCTCTCATGGTACTGTTGAAATGTATGCTGAAGATTGGTTTACAGAAATTGCTGGCGATGCAATGGGTATTATATTTCAAGCTGAAGGAGAAAAAAACAGTGTACTTTGTTGGAGATACTATCTGGACAGCTGATGTAAATAAAGCATTAAATCGTTTTTAAACCAGAAATTATAGTTATGAATACAGGTGCTGCTCGTGCACTTGCATTTAAAGAGCCAATTATAATGGGAAAAGAAGATGTAGAACATATGGTAAAAGCTATGCCTAATTCTCAAATCGTAGCTGTACATTTAGATAGTGTAAATCATGCTACTGTTACTCGTAAAGATTTAAGAGAATTTATAAAAGCTAAAAAAATATTGAAAAAAATGTTATAGTTCCAGAAGATGGAGAAATAATAAAAATTTTTAAAAAAACAATTAACATAGTCAAATTCTTGTGATATAATTATCACTAACTAATTTTTTTAGGATTATTATATTGGATGAATTTAAGTTTGTATTAAAAAAAATATAGGTTTAAAAGTAATAAGGAGGTAATTTTTATGAAAACTTATATTTTTTTAGCAAATGGTTTTTGAAATTTTAGAGACATTTTTCTCCAGTTGATGTATTAAAGAGATGTGGAGCTGAAGTTGTAACTGTTTCTACTGAAAAAAAGACTTATTTGTTTCAAGTTCACAAAATAATATAGTGAAAGCAGATGTTATGTTAGATGAAATTGATTATAAGGATGCTGACTTGGTTGTAATTCCTGGAGGATATCCTGGTTATGTTAATTTGAGAGAAAATAAAGATGTGGTTGATATAGTTAAATATTTCTTAGAAAACGATAAATATGTGGCCTCAATTTGTGGAGGACCAACTATTTTTTTCACATAATAAAATAGCAAATGGAGCAAAAAAATAACTGCTCATTCATCTGTTAGAAAAGAAATAGAAGAAAATCATATCTATGTTGATGTTCCTACACATGTAGATGGGAAGATTATTACAGGAGTTGGAGCAGGATTAGCATTGAATTTTGCTTTTAAAATTGCTGAACAATTTTTTTCACAAAAGAAAAAGATTGAAGAAGTAAAAAAAGGAATGGAATTAATTTAAAAAGGTATGTTATAAAAAAAAGGTTGTGGCAAATTTTTTTGCTACAACCTTTTTTTATATTTTCTAGATATTAGAATGCAGGTACAACTGATCCATCACTATATTTTTTTATTGATATAGTCTTTTTACTTTTTTTGGCTACGAAGAGCTTTTTAGTAATTTTTTTGAATATCTTCTTTCTTTTCATCACCTTTACGAACAACTAGTATGTTTGCATATGGAGATTCTTTACCTTCTAAAAATTATAGAATCTTTAGCTGGTGATAAGTTAGCTTGTAAAGCATAGTTTCCATTTATGATAGCAGCAGTTACATCAGGTAAAATTCTTGGTAATTGTGCAACTTCAGTTGGTTTTAAATTTGATTTTTTTAGGGTTTTTTTAACTATATCAAATTCAGTTGCAAATAAGTTTTTAGGATCTTTTAAAGTGATTACTCCTTTATTGTGTAATAAGATTAATGCTCTTCCTCCATTTGATGGGTCACTTGGAATTGCTATAGTGTCACCTTTCTTTAAATCATTGATTGATTTAATTTTTTTAGAATATAATCCAAGTGGTTCAACATGGACATTTCCAATTGAAACTAGGTTTAATTTTTCTTTCTTCAATGAACTTATCAAGATAAGGTTTGTGTTGAAAGAAGTTAGCATCTATTTCCTTGTCAGCTAATGCTAAGTTAGGTGTTACATAGTCTGTAAATTCAACTATCTTTAATTCAACTCCTTGTTTCTTTTAAATCAGGTTTAATCAACTCTAATATTTCAGCATGAGGAACAGGTGTTGCTCCTACTTTAATTGTTCCAGCTAATGCTCCCACAGATAATAATAAAAAAACGCTCCTACATTTCCGATTAATTTTTGTAAATTTCATAAATTTCCTCCTTGTTTATTTTTCCTATCTTTTTTTAATCTTCTATTTACAATGTAATTACCAACTGATTGTATAATTTGAACCAAGATGATAATTATAATTATTGCATAAATCATTATGTCTAACTTAAATCTTAAATAACCAAATCTTATAGCTAAGTCTCCAAGTCCTCCAGCCCCTATTGTTCCTGCCATTGCAGAGTAACCAATCAAACTGATTATTGTTACAACAATACCGTGAACTAAAGTTGGATAACATTCAGGTAACATTACCTTAAAAGATAATTTTTTTGAGTTACTAGCTCCCATACTTTGACTGGCTTCTATAAGTCCAGGATCTACTTCAAGTAAAGCTCCTTCAACTATTCTAGCCACAAAAAGGTGCAGCTCCTATTGATAAAGGTACAACAGCTGCTGTAGCTCCTATTGTCGTTCCCTACCACAAATCTTGATAAAGGGAATAAAATTATCATCAAGATTATGAAAGGAAAAAGATCTTAAAGCATTTATTATAACTCCTAAGATAGCATTGAATTTTTTTCATTTCATATATGCCACCTTCTTTTTGTTATAACAAGTAAAACTCCTATTGGAAAACCTAAAAAGTAATGAAAAACAGTGTTGAAAGAAAAAAACCATATATAGAGTTTCAACTGTTGAAACTGCTAACATACTTATGATTGGGTTTTCAAAGTTCTCAAAAAGAGGTTCGATTAAAGAACTAATATCCATTATATATCACCTCCACAATAACATCCATAGTTCCCATTAGCTCAATAGCTTTATCTTGAGCACTTAAGTCACCATCAAGTTCAAGGTAAAGATGTCCTATATTCATTGTTGCTAATTTATCTATAGTTCCACCCTAGGACACTGATATCAATACCATATTCCTTAATTACTTTTTGAAATTATTGGCTCTTGTGTAGATGTTCCTAAGAATTTAACCTTGACTATCTTTTTTTACCTTTATGATGTAAGTAATCTATTTCTGTATCAGTTTGTTGATGAACATAAGAAATTAATTCTTTCGTTATCTCATTTTTTTAGGATCTGCAAATATATGATGTACTCCACCTTCTTCAACTATTCTTCCATCAGACATTATTGCAACTCTATTACAAACTTCTTTTTACAACTTCCATTTGGTGAGTTATCATCACTACTGTCAACGAAAAATTTTTTTGTTGAATTTTTCTTAATAAGCTCCAAAATAGATTTTTGTTGTTTTAGGATCAAGAGCTGATGTAGCTTCATCAGATAATAAGATATCTGGGTTATTTGCTAAGGCCCTAGCTATAGAAACTCTTTGCTTTTTGCCCACCACTTAATTGACTAGGATAGTACTTAGCCTTTATCAGATAATCCCTACAATATCAAGAAGCATAGCTACTCTTTCTTTTTATTTCATTTTTTTATTCCAATTTGCAATTTCTAATGCAAAAGCAACATTTTCTTCAACTGTTCTTGAAGAAAGTAAATTGAAGTGTTGGAATATCATTCCTATTTTTTTCTTCTTTCCAATAATTGTTTTTTTATTGAATTCTAAAACATTTTTCTCCGTTAATAAAAAATTTTTTTCCACTTGTAGGCTCTTCAAGTCTGTTAATAAGCCTTATTAGAGAAGATTTTCCAGCACCACTTAAACCTATAATACCAAAAAAATATCTCCCTTATTTACTTTTTAAACTAACATCTTTTTACTGCATGTAAGCCATTGGAATAAACTTTATTTACTTTTTTTCAAGTGTAATCATTTTTTTCCCCCGCTTTCTATAGTAGCTTCACTTAATTAAAAATCCATACCTTTAAAGAGTATGGATTGGTTTTTTTATTTATAATAATTGACCTCTCCATCTCTCTGGAATTAGCACCACACAACAAAGTAGGTTGCTGAAACATCATCGGGCCAGTCCCTCAGTTTCTCTGGATGGTTATTTATTTTTTTAACAAAGTTTTTCTATAAGTTGACACAAGTATATAATATTTTTAGTAAATTTGTCAACAATATTTTTTTAAAACAAATTTAAAACTTATTTAGGTATCCTATATATCTCTATTTCTTCACCTAAAAAAATTTTTTTCTGCTGTAGGTTTAAAATGATATGTTTCACCTGTTACAAAAAAAATATTTTTTTACCTTTTGCTTTTTTTATCATTTTAAAAGATCTAAAGAACCTAGAGTTTGTTTTTACTTTTATCAACAATTTGTACTGCAGGATCTACAACTTTTTAATTTTTGTTCTATCCTCTATATCTTTTCTTATAAGTGGATAGTGAGTACAACCCTAAGACTAAAGTATCAACATTCTTAGGAATTTCTGCTAAATACTTATTAAGTAACTCTTCTCTGTTGTCAAAAGTATCCCAACCTGTTTCTATCATCATAGGAAATTCTACACAGGCGATTTCTTTAACATTTAATTCTGTATCTATCATTTTTAGCTTTTATTTTTTTGTAGCCATGAGATTCAGCTGTAAATTTAGTTGAAATTACTGCTATATTTTTTTAGTTTTAGTATTTTTTTCTTGCAATTTTTTTATTCCAGCTTCAACTATACCAAGTATAGGTAAAGGAAATTTTTTTCTCAAATAATCTATTGCAGCTGTTGATGCTGTATTACAAGCAACAATAACTAGTTTACAATTATTTTTTTAACAAAAAAATCTAAAAATTCTTTCAGTTAATTTTTGAATTTCATTTTTTTGTTTTACCAGAACCATAAGGAAAATTTCCATTATCACCATAATAAATATAATCTTCATTTGGCAATGCTTTCATCATTTCCTTTAGTACAGTTGTTCCTCCTAAACCTGAATCAAATATTCCTATTCTTTTGTCTTTTTGTCTGCCATTTTCTTCCTTCTTTTTTTATTTTTATCTTATCTGTAAAATACCTTTTCTATCATATCACATTTTTTTATAATATCAATTTTTAAATAGAAAAAAAGATAGATTTAAAAAAATCTATCTTTTTCTATCTTTAATATTTTATTAATTTTTATCTAAAGTTAGCAACTATCCAAGAAGCAAATCCTTTTTATAACCATTGCATTAACGAAGTCTATAAATAGAGATCCAACTATTGGTATAATAAAGAAAGCTTTTTACAGAAGGCCCGTTAGTTGCAGTAAATGTTTCCATATTAGCTATGGCATTTGGAGTAGCTCCTAATCCAAATCCACAGTGACCAGTAGCAATAACTGCTGCATCATAGTCTCTTCCCATAATACTAAATGTTACATAATAAGCATATAAAGCCATTACTATTGTTTGAACTATTAATATAATTGATAAAGGTCCTGCTAATTCTGCAAGTTCCCATAATTTCATTGACATTAAAGCCATTGATAAGAATAGAGATAGAGAAATGTTTCCAATTACTCCTATTTCATTGAATGGTAAAGGTTTTTGGCTAGCATCGATTATATTTCTCATGATAGCTGCAACAACCATTCCCATTAAGTATGCTGGGAATTTAATTCCATATTTTTCTAATATTATGTTAATAGTAGCTCCAATTCCCATTGCGATTCCAACATATACAACTGCTGAGAATAAACTTTCTTCAGTCATTTCAGATTCATTATTTAATAAAGAACTATCAAAACCAGCTTTACCTTCAGTTGGTTTTAAATTATTTTTTATCATAAGTCTTCTAGCTATTGGTCCACCTATTAAACATCCTGAAATTAATCCATAAGTTGCTGATGCAACTGCAACAACTGTTGCTCCTGAAGCACCTAATTCTTCAAGATAAGGTCCAAATGCTCCTGATGTTCCATGTCCACCTGTTAAAGGTATAGAACCAGCTGCTAACCCTAATAATGGATCTATTCCTAAAGCTTTAGCTAAAACAGGTCCAACAATATCTTGAAGGATAACTAATATTGTAGCTGCTAATAAGAATAATGCAACCCCTATTCCACCTTTTTTCAAAATCTTTAAACTTGCTGAGAATCCTACTGTTGTAAAGAATGCAATCATTAATAAGTTTTTTTGATATCATTATTGAAAGTAAAAGTAAAACTTTCTGTTTGGTGTCCTATTAAAAAGGATTATTGAGAATAATGTACCACCGATAACTGGTGCAGGAATAAAGAATCTTTCAAAGAAATTAACTTTTCTTTTTATCCATCTTCCTAATAATAAAAGTACAATTGCAAAACCGACAGTTTCCGCCATATTTAATTGATATTCAAACATAACAAGCCCCCTTAACATATTAATAAAATATTTAAACATTTGTCTTTATTCATAATACTATAAAAAAACAAAATAGTCAACAATGACTTTTTAAAAATAAGTGATTACTTATAAAAATAATGCTTTTAGGTACTATTTTTAAAACATATATTTTTTTCTTTTTTTAAATTTTTATAAATTATTTTTTTAAATAATTTGAATATTTTTTTATCTCTAAATGTCTATGTCAACTTTGATGTTTATTGTATAGTCAGGGTATTTCTTTTTACATCATTTAGAATTTTTATTATATATTTCTTCTCTATTTTTTTACAGAATAATCAATTATGATATCAAATCTAATAGACTTATTCTTTTCTTCTATAAAAAAACCATGAAATTCTAAAAACCCCTTCATTGGACATAACGGTTTTTAAAAATATCAGAATGAATTTTTTTATAATTTCTTCATTTTTTGTATTCATAGAATAGATTGTTATTCCTGATAAATAGACATTATGTTTTGCTAAAAACTACATCAGTTATATGTCTTTCAAGAGGATCAATCTCTTCAGCAGTCATAGAGTCAGGTATCTCTATGTGAACTGAGCCAATATATTTATCAGGTCCATAGTTATGTAAAACTAAATCATAGGCACCATGAACATTTTCAATCTCACAAATAGTTTTTTTATTTTTAGTTTTTAATATCTTTATCAACTCTTTTTTTCCTAAAATTTCATTTATAGCATCTATAAATATTTCAAGTCCAGCTTTTTATGATAAAGATTGAAATAAGTACTCCAACATAGGCTTCTATATTAATCTTTGTAAAAAAATAAACAGTATAGCTGATAATAGTACTGAAAGAGAAAGTATGGCATCACTCATAGCATCTGAACCAGAAGCTACAAGAGAGGGAGAATTAAAATTCTCCCCTTAGTTTTTACATATTTTTCCTAATACCAGTTTTAATATAATTGAGACTAATAATACAAGAAGAGTAATTTTTTGAATATTCTACTTTTTTCTGGATTAATAATTTTTTTAATAGATTCTACCAATGAGGTTATACCAGCATAGAAGATAATACCAGCAACTATCATGGCACTTAAGTACTCAACTCTACCATGGCCAAGTGGATGTTTCTTATCTGGTTCAGAATCAGCTATTTTTAGTTGCAATAATTGTAACAATAGAAGATAGGGCATCACTTAAATTGTTTACAGCATCTAATATAATAGCTATTGAATTTGAAAAGCAGACCTACAGTAGCTTTTAAAAAAATCACCAGTAAAATATTTACTAAAAATTCCTATAATACTTGTTTTTTTATAATAATATTTTTCTCTTTTTTTCTTCATTATTCTTCTTCATATTTCTCCATTAGTTCCAATGCTTCAGATTTTTATATTATTCAATAGTTCATTTTTTTATCGCTATAAACTTCCTTATGATTAGGGTATACTCCTTTATCATCTAGTTGAATAATAAGATCTTTTATTGCTTTTTTTCAGGATTTCTAAAATATTCACTTGCTCTAACTCTTATAAATTCCCAACCACAACGTTCTAGAATTTCTTGTTCTTCTAAATTTGCTATAACTTCTTCTTCTGTATGATTTAAAGTTTTTTTCCATCACATTCGATAGCAATTTTTCTTATCATCATAAATAGCAACCATATCTATATCATAAGAACCAACTCTCCATTTTTTTGTTTGATAGTATAATTCTTTTTCCGATAGATGTCTTGCAACCTCATTTTCAAAATCAGAAGCAGTAATATTTTTGAATAGCAGTTTTGTCAAATGCATTTTTCTTTTTAAAGAATCTATATATTCAAATAGCTCTTTTCTTAAATCCCTTCTTTTTAAGTTATTTTTTTATCTATTGAATGAACTATCCATAATTGGTCTTTTTGCACGACTAATTGCGACATTATATCTCTTTCTAATCGCTCCTTCTACTCCTTCTCCTACTAATCTAAGAGATTTATTTTTCTTCAGAACTATCAACTAAACTAATGAACATTATATCTCTTTCATCACCTTGGAAACTAGCAGAATTTCCACATAGAATTTTTATGATTTTTCTATTTCTGTTGCAGGAATTCTCTTAACTATTAAATCTTGAATTAATTCTGCTTGTTCATCTCCTAGTAATGATATAACTCCAAAAAGTACTGTTTTTTTATATTCTTTCATAGCTAAGCAAGCTTCTATTAAGCTAACAATAGTTTCAGCTTCAACTCTGTTGATTTTACTTTTTTTCATCTCTTTTTCCATTTACTTTATAGTCAATAATAGCAGGTTTTTAAAAATAGATGAATTAGAATCTCTTAAAGGTAATATTTGATTGTCATAAGAAGTCTTATTACTATAACCAATAATTTCAGGAACAGATCTAAAATGTTCTCTTAGACTTATAGGTTGGAATGTAGTTGATACAATAGAATATAGAGAAGCTCTTATACCATATAAATCATCATTTGCTACTTTACCCTTAATATATTTTTCTTCTAAACATATTGATTTTATCGATGTTAACACCAACATCTGATGGGCTAACTTGTTTATCATCTCCAACAATTATAATTTTTTTAGCCATGTACAATAAGATTAATGAACTTATATCTGATTGACTTGCTTCATCAATTATAACTATATCAAATTTATTCTCAACAGGATTTAGAGTATCAAACACTTTATTTAAAGGCATAATCCAAGCAGGAACTACTTTTTTTGACAAAGTAACATTTTTTTCTTTTGCATTTTTTTATGTATATTAGTATTTTTTTCCTGTTCCTTTTTCCAATCTTTTTGAACAGTTTGTTTCCAACCTTTTTAGAGCTTGACTTATTGCCAAGTTATCTTTTTTCTTCAAGAAATTTTTATAATATTGTACCAAGTTTTTTTGTAACTAAGTCTGTTGTTAATTTTTTTAATTCTTCAGATTTTTTTCTAAAATATCAGCCTGTAGATTAAAAATAAGGTTTTTTTCAGCTAATTCCTTTTAATTTTTTTGGGAAATTTGCTTATATCTCCAAACATTATATATATTTTTCAATTTTTTTCATTAAATAGACCATTTTCTAGTTCTTCTCCCCATGAATTAGCAACATCCTTTACATTATGTAGTAAATCTTTGTACTTTTTTTATAAAACTTCTTTTTCTGATAAGACTCTTAATTTTTTTCTAGTGTTTCAGAATATTTATCTATATTTTCATTTAAAATAGCATTTTTTTAATTTCTCTACCCAAATGAGAATTTTTCTTTTTATGATGTTTTTCAATTTTTTTACTAAATATTCACTACGTTTTTATATCAACCTCTCTATATTCCAAAGCTATTTTACCAATGGCTATTAATTCTTCAAGTGAAGGAATGAAATCGAATATTTGGTTAACTTCATCAACATAGATAGGATTACCCTCTGTCTTATTAATATTTAATTTTTTTCAAAACCAGCATTTTTCAATTTTATGTAAAAAAATGTTTTTCTTCTCTCTGTCATACCAGTTTAATAAATATTCCATTTGATCGGCATAAGAATATAGTTGTTTATAAAGATTTTTTTATTGTTTGAATTCTCTAGGAGAGAATTTCCAGTCATTAAAATATTCCAAGTATTCTTAGTATTTTCTTTTAATTCAATTAAAGTAGTATATTCTAAAAGCTACATTACAGTCATATAGAGTTTCTAAAATTCTATTATTTATAGTAACTTTATCTGAAATTTGTTTTCTAGCTTTTTCTTAGTCTATGCTTAAAGAAAAAAATCCAGGTCTTTCAATTCCTTTTTTTAATCCAATAATTAGCTTCTTAGCCGTACTAACATCAATATCTTTATACACTACTTCTTTTTTTAAATAGTTGGTCTTTTTGTCATATTAGTAAGGTCATATAATCTTCTAATATCTTTAATAAATTCTAACCAGATTTTTTTCTGTCACCAGAATTTTTCAGTACCTGCAATACAGACATCTTTTTTTCCAATCTTCAATTGATTTTTAGATCTTCAGGAATTATTTTATCTATACCTGAATAATTCTTAAATTTGTCTAAATCTATTAGCATTTTATCATCTACATAGAATAAATTATCATTTATATGATATTTTTTTATTCTTTAAAAAGAAGATCTAGTCTAGACATAATTTCTTTTTTTGTTTTTCAAGCATTTCTTTAAATTCTTCTAAAGTCCAAAAAAATCTGAAACTTTATTTAAACCTAATTCTATTTCCTTTTTCTTCTTCTCTACTTACACTTTTTCTTGTATCCTGATTTTTAAGAAAGCAAGATCTTCATTATTTATAGGACAAGGAATACCACTACTTACTATACCAGGTATTCTATCCAATTCTCTTTGATTTTTTTCTTAAAAATTCCCCAGCTTCTCTTAAAGTAATACTTTCATTGTTATAGATTATAGGATGGCTTTCTTGATATTTTTATATTAAATATTTTTTTCTTTTTAATATTTTTTTATATCTTCTTTTTAGCTCATTTCTTTGATTTTCAATTTCTTCGTATTCATTTTTTTAGATTTTCTAAATTTAAATATCCTAACTTTTTCTGAAATACTTTCTACAGAATTTCCTAAATCACTACTATCATCATCTAACATTGAAATACATAAATCTTGAATGTCAGTAGGAATTTTTTTCTTTTTAAAACATCTAAAAGCCTTTTTTTAGTTTGGCTAGTTATCAAAACATTTTTTTCCTTCTGCTAGGAAATGCCCTAGTAGATTAGCGATAGTATGAGTTTTTTTCCAGTCCCTGGAGGTCCTTGAACTACTACAGCTCTATGTGAATACAGGCTTTTTAATAATCTCTATTTGTTCATTATTAGTTTCCTTTTGTGAAAAGGATATCAGGAACTTGTTCGATAGCTCTTTTCTCATCTCCAATAACTCCAACTAATTCACTTAAATATTCAGGGATTTCTCCACCATTTTCAATATCTTTAATTATATTATTGATAGCTTCTACTTTTTCCATCATCTTTTTTTCTAATAAAAAAAGTATTGGCTTCCATTCAATAGTTATTACGCTTTCTTTGTTCTTTTTTTATCTAAGTCTTCTATGAATTGTGCTCTTGAATTTAAGTTATGTATAAATTCTCTAAAAAAAGTCTTTGATAGTATCATTTTTTTAGAAATAGGGTGAATATTATTTTTCTACAATTTTTGTCTTCTAAGTAAAAAAACTTTGTCTAGGTTTATATTTTTCAACTTCTGCTAGAAAATTTAAGTATAGCTCTTGTGTTATAAAATCATTATCAGAAGTATCAGTGATAGAGATTATATTTTTTTCAGTATCAATACTAAAGTTAACTTTTTTTAATAAGATAGGATAATATATATCTTCATTAGGAACTTTTACAAGTCCATTTGCAACTACTAATTCAAGAATATCGGAATCTCTATCTAATACTAAATATTTATTGTATAGAGTGTCAAAAAGGTTTCTAACAACTTCTATTTTTCTTCTGTTCCTCTACCCATAATTTTTCTATCTTTTTAAAAAGTTTCTCTAATATTTCCTTTTTCTTTTTTTGAAATATTAACGACTTTCGAAGCATCATTTTCTTTGGTAATTTTTTTCTGATAATAATTTTATAGGTGATTTATAGTCAGTCCAATCACCACTTATCCACTCTAAAAGCTCCTTATCTATAGCTAAAGGCTCTAAAAAAAGGTAATTTTTTTCAACTTGTAAAAATTTTTTTGATTAGCTAGGTTGTTTTTGTTGTCTAAATAATTGAGTGTGACTCCTGAATATTTAGGAAGATCTTCTAAAAAAATAGCACCATTCCTCATTATGAATATCTTTTTTTCTGTCTTTATACTTTTTGACTACTTCAGCTATATATTGATAAAGTGCAATGATATTTCCCCTCTTATCCATAACTTCTCCCCTTTAAAAAAATATAGCTGTCACTAAAAAAATTTGTAACAGCTTCTATTTTTATTTATTTTTTTATTTTTATTAAATTTTTTTATTAATATATCTATATCAGTATAACAATTTCTATAAGACATTTCTTTTTTTATCAAGATAGATAATTTCAACATCTAGCTTGTCACAAGCACTTACTTTTTCTCTTTCTCCCCTGTATCTCCTGCTTTTTTTAGTAATAAGATACTTAATATTAAATTGTTCCATCATTGCTATATTCATATTTTTCAGTGAAAGGTCCTTGCATAGCAATAATATTTTTTTAGGAAGAATGTTATTATCTTCACATCTTTTAACCATATCCCATCTTGATAGAATTCTAAAATATATATTAGATAAATTTTTTTAAATCTTTAAATAGTGGAACATTGTTACTTCCTAAAGTAACTAAAATATTTCCTTCTAAATTTTTCAACATATTCAATTAAATCTTTAATCTCTTCAAAAATTTTTTTATACTTTTTAGGTAGTATATCAACTTTTTCTCTTTCAAATCTAAAATACTGAATATTCTTTTTCTTCAGCAACTTCCATAGCATTTTTTTGAAACTTCAAAAAGCATAAGGGTGACTTGTGTCTATAACTTTAGTAATTTTATTATTTTTCTACAAATTTTTAGCATAGCTTCCTTATCCATTTTTTTCAGATGAAGTTTTTTTACAGGTAAATTTTTCAATTAATTTTTGCTCCATATTCTGTTGCAGTTGAAACTATAATATCATTTTCATATTCTACAAATTTTTTTCTAAAAAAAGTCTCTTGAATCCTTAGTACCACCAATAACCCAAATCATTATTTCCTTCTTTCTATTATATCGCAATATAAAACTATTATACAAAAAAAGTTAATAAGTTGCAAGGGACTATTAATAGACAAAAAAAGTTCTTTAAATGAACCTATAGCCTATTAATAGCCAATGAACATCTTATTTTTCCCCAATTAGATTTTTTTCATATCCTCTAGGTGTAATCATTTTTTTCCATCTTGTACATAAGTATTAGAGTTTCCAACCAATACTATTGTGAACATATCTATATCAAAATTTAAAAAAATCTTCCAATGTTGTTAAAGTATAATTTTTCTTCTTTTTCTTCCTATATGTCTTAGTAAAGCAACAGGAGTAGTAGGTAATTTATGTTTTAACATAATTTCTCTTGCTTCAACTATTTGTTCAGTTCTTCCTTTACTCTTAGGATTATAAAGTGAAATTGCAAAATCTCCTTGACTTGCACAGTCAATTCTTTTTTTAATAACTTCCCAATCAGTCAATAAGTCACTTAAACTTATTATAGCTTGGTCATGCATAAGAGGTGCTCCAACTAATGCTGCTCCTGCTATTGTTGAAGTAATTCCTGGAACAACTTCCACTTCTACTCCACTTCCCATAGCAACTTCTAACATTATACCTGCCATACCATAAATTCCAGCATCTCCACTACTGATTAAAGCTACATTTTTACCTGTTTTTAGCAACTTCTAAAAACTTCTCTACATCTTTCAATTTCTCTTTTCATTCCTGAAACTAAAAAAATTCTTTATCTGGAAATTCATCTTTAACTAAGTCAACATAAGTTGTATATCCAGCTATAACATTTATATTTTTTTAAAATGTTATATGCTCTTATACTTATATCTTCCATATTTCCAGGCCCTATTCCCACTACATAAATTTTTTTCCATTACTCATATTTATCTATTTCCTCCTCATAAATTGAAATTGTTATACCATTGTATTTTTTTCTTTCATTACTAAAAAAATTTTTCCATTTCCTGTTGATGATAAAAAGTGCAACAGGCTCTGACACAGCTCTAACTCCAATATTCTTTTTCAACAAAGTCTGAACCTTCAAACTGGTCTTGAACTTTTTTTGATTTCATCTCTTGAAATTATTTCTAAATCTAAATTTAAAAAAACATCACTGCATCCAATAAACCTTGTTCATTTTCTTTCACATCTACAGTTGCCACTTTTTTTAACTGATTTTATGTCTAAATTATTTTTTTGTCTAAACAATCTTCAATAGCTCTTAAAATATCTTCAGCCTTTGTGTCTTTTTTTGCAACCAATACCTAAAAATTAAATTTTTTTAGGGTAAATTCTAGTATATTCAATATTTTTTTCTTGTTTGATACTAGGATAAAAACCATCTGCTGAAATATTATCAGCTACTTTTACATTTTTTAGGTAAAAAGTATATTAACTTTTTGCCCATTAACTATAAGAGATGTTACATCTTTTAGCCGATTTTAAATCTTCAAGCTCCGCATTTAATTTTTGAGATATAGTATCTACTGCTATTTTTTTCCTGTAACATCAGAACTTGTTGTAATAACAGGAACAAGTTTTTAAAAATATTGGCAAGTGAATGAGTCAATTCATTTGCTCCTCCTAAATGTCCTGATAAAAAGAGAAATCACAAAGTGTTTTCCTTCATCTATTAAGAGTACAGCAGGGTCTTTATCTTTAGTTCCTATTAGACTTGCTATTTTTTTCTAATTACAATTCCACTTGCCATAATGAAAAATATGTCCATCATATTGAGAAAAATTTTTTTCATTTATATTAGTTGTAAAATCTTCTATTTGAATAGTATTTTTCTACATCATATTTTTTTAAAGTAAAAAAACATCAATACTATCTTCTTTTTAAGTGTTCTTGTAATTTTTTTCTTTATATTCTCTTGCAATATTTCCTGCACCTTTGGTTACAGTCCAGAATGCTAATTTCATATTTTTTTCCTTTTCTACATATCTTCAACAAGATATTTCCAATAATATTTTTGGAAGATTACTTTGTTGAAGTTTTTTTATTTTCTCTTTCTTTTATTGAGATAGTTTTTATGAAAAAGTTTTTCCAAAGTTTTTGAATATTCTATTTCTTCATCACTCCACTCAATTTCAAGAGATTCTACAAAAAAAGATTTCAGCTTTTTTTCTCCATCATAGTAAACTATCATTTTTTTCTTCCTTTATCATATATTGCGAATCTTTTCTTTTTTTCATTCTATTTTTTTAAAATGAGAAATTAGAATAGGAAGAACATTATTTTTTTAGGCTCAATTGTTGAAAACATTGTACCATCTTTCATTTCTTTTAAATCTTACTAATCCAAGGTATTTATGTCTTTCATTCAATACCTGTTTTTACTAGTTTATTAAGGTAAAAAGCATGTTCATCTAAAGAATTTAAAATTTCTTCTCCTTGCTTCAGTGCTTTATAGACTGTATGAATTATTACAGTATCCTTATTTTTTTATCATATGATAGAAAGCAAGTACGTATATTATTTAGAAAGTTATAAGATAACTTCTCACATATAGCTTTTTTTCAACACGTCTAGCTTTTAGAAAAAGTCAGTTACAATATGGATACCATCTAGAGATAAAATAAGCTGTTCAGTATTAGCATTAACTCTAAGCATTTTATTTTCTCTATCTTCATACGCCATATAGATAACTGTTAGTAATCCATCAAAGCTTCCATCATAATAATAATAATTTGCCAATATATTTCTCCTTATATATTCAGGTTAAAAAGTAAGGTTATAAGCCATTAAAAAAAGTCTTAACTGCTCTGTTACCATTTTTTTCTTTTTTTCCATAAGAGCATTTCTTAATAGTTCAGGATTTTTCCTTTTTAAATCCTAAAAATTCTCCATTTACAACAATAAAATATTTAGCTCTTTTTTTATTACTATTCCTAATTTTTTTCAAATGTTCATATCTTATTGTACTGTATTTTCTAGTCATAACTATACGTTTTTGCTGATGTCACTCCTATTCCTGGAACTCTTAGTAAGTCTTTGTATGAAGCTTTATTTATTTCTATAGGAAAAAAATGAGAGTTCTTTATAGCCCAATTTGTTTTTTTGGGTCAAGGAGAGGATCAACAAAAGGATCTTTTTCATCAAGAATTTCATCAGCTTTAAAATCATAAAAATCTTAATAGCCAGTCAGCTTGATAAAGTCTATGTTCTCTTATCATAGGTACAGCTTGTTCAGTACTTACAAGAATTCCTGATTTATTTACGGGTACATAACCTGAATAATAAACTCTTTTTTAAATCAAAAATTTTTTTATAAAGATTTTTCACTTCTAGAAAGTATTGCATAATCACTTTCTCCACTAGCACCCTATTATCATTTGTGTTGTCTGTCCTGCAGGAATAAAAAGAAGGGGTGCTTTTTAAAAAAATCTTTTTTTATCTTCTGCATTTTCAATCATATTTTTTTACGAATAAGTCCCATTGATGTAGAAATATCAGTAGGCTTCTTATCAGGTGCAAGAAGTTTAAGAGCAGTATTCTCAGCAAATTCAATATTTACTGAAACTCTGTCTACATATAAGCCAATTTCATTAATAAGCTGTCTACTAGCTCCTGGAATTACTTTCATATGGATATAGCCATTAAATTTTTTTCTTCCAGTCTAAGTTTTTTTGCTACAGCAATCATTAATTCCATTGTATAATCTGCACTTTTTAATTATTCCTGAACTTAGAAAAAAAGCCCTTCAATATAATTTCTTCTATAAAAAAATTTATAGTCAATTTTACAATTTCATCAGGTGTCAGTATTGCTCTTTCAATATCATTATCTTTACGATTGATACAGTATTTACAATCATATATGCAATAATTTGTCATAAGTATTTTTAAGTAAAGAAATACATCTTCCATCTGCTGACCATGAATGGCATATACCATTTATAGCAGCATTTCCTAAAGCCATTATTTGTATTTTTTTCTACTGCTTCCACTTGATGAACATGAAACATCATATTTAGCAGCATCACTTAGTATCCTTAATTTTTTTCTTCTATAGATTTACTCATAATTTCCCCTTATCTATCAAATGATACACTTTTTTTATTTTTTTAGTATAGCATATTTATGATAAAAAAAGCAATAATAAGGGTTTATTTTTTTATTTCATCTTTGCTAAAAAAATTTCTAGCAGCATGTATATCACTAATCATATATTTATAATATTTATCTTCTTTAGGAGTGTTAGCAATAGGTTCAAAATATTCTCTTGCTTTTTTTCAAAGTTAGCTTCTTCAAAAATAAGTTTTTTTCCTAAAAAGCATATTAGCATTTGTAATAGCATAGTCTTGCATATCACTTATACTGTACTCCAAGAATTCAAATATAGTTTGTATTTCTTTTCTACAATCTTCATATTTTTTTCATTAAAAATAACTTTTTGCTATTTTTCATTTTTTAGATCTATTAGTTTGTAGTATGCAGTATCTAGGTCATTATTTAAGTAAATAATTTCAGTATCTATTTTTTTCTTTTTTTGTTTTTTTGGTCTAGTGTACTCAATAACTGACTTTTTTTAAATTGAGAATTTTTTTCAGCTAAGCCTTTTAAAAATCTTCTTTACTTAAACAACTCGAAAGTAAGATACGATAGTTTTCTCTTTCTTTTTCTAAATCATTAACCATAGTAGCACATTTGGCTAAAGCCTTCTAAAACAACCTCATCATAATATTTTTGAAGTTGAAAGTTCAGATAATTTCTCATACCAAAAAAAGTAGCTTCATCATATTTTTTTAGAATTCTTAGATTGTAAGCATGATGCATTATTGCATCTAACTTAAACTCTTCCATATTTTTTTATCATTAATTAATTCTAAAAAAATGTTTTTTTAGATAAATCATACTTATGTTTTTCATTATAGAATTGAGCTAATCTAAATTTAGCATTGAAATAGCAAAAGTTTAAATTCATTATTGTCTTTAGCTAACTCTATTACATTTTCAAGTTCTTTTCTGTATTCTTCAGTATCTCTTTTACCCTCTTTGAAAAGATTAAGGCATTTATTATAACTTTCTTCAATTTTATTCTTCATGATATCTTCCTTAGTCTAAAGTATATGTTTATCTACTATAATCATTTATTTCAGCTTGAATAAAAAAATTTTTTTCACTGTTAGCTTTTTACCCAAAGAGTAACTTTTTCTCCATTCAGGCTCTTCAATTTCATAATATAGATCTGTAATTGCATCTATTTCTGCCAATTTTTTTCTTGACTAAAACTATCTAATATATTTCCTCTTTCTTCTCTATCAAAAGGTATATCTCTACCATAAATTTTTTTATTAGTTCTTCAATTAAATAGGCTAATTTTTTTCTGAGCCAATAGCTTGATATCCTTTATATGCATCTTCCCAAACAATACCCGTAGAGTTACTTAAAAATTGTTGAAAACCTCCGTTATCAACCTCTGCTCCAAGCCAATGCATTGCAAGCAAGTATCTTTGTTCAATTGTATAAGGTTTTAATGACTCTTCATATTCCTCATAACTTCCATAAATATTTACTGTCTCCCAAGCAGGTTGAATAAGTTCAACACAAAAAAATCTGTAGGAGCTAAGTTTTCTATATATTCCTTTGTAACATTGATAAATTTTTCTTTTCATAGCTACTCCTTAGGTAGATAAAAAGCACCAAACATTATTACTAGTTTTCTTTTTGCTGCAAACTCATGTTCTTTTTCCATCTATAACAACTTTGTAGATAGGAAAATCACATTCTTTTGCAATTTCTCTAGTATCTTCCCATTTATAATCAAAAAAATATTTACTCCAAATAACTCTACTTCTCCATCAATACCATGTTTTTTTCATATTGCCAAGTTTTTTTATTGATTTCTTTCATTTTTTTACCTCTCCTTAGGTAGATAAAAAGCACCAAATATTATTACTAACTTCTCCTGCTGCAAACTCATATTCTTTTTCCATCTATAATTACTTTGTAAACATTAAAATGATATTCGTTATTGTATTTTTGGATCTAAAAATAGCAACAGTATTAGTCTTTTTCCCATTTATAATCAAAGATATTTACTCCAAATAGTTCTACTTCTCCATCAATACCATGTTTTTTTATATTGCCAAGTTTTTTTCATTGATTTTTTTCATTTTTACCTCTGTTATAAAAAAAGTTTCTCAATTAGAAATCAGTTATAAATGCAATGTAAAATTTTACATCTGATTTTTTTATTTGAAAAAAATGTGATATAAATTTTTATAAAACTATCTTTCAACTATAACAACACTATTCTGATATTCTAATAAAATAGCCATCAGGATCTAATATTGAAAAATTCTTTTGTATAAATAATTTCATCATTAACTCTAAATTCCCTTATCTCAATATCTCTTTTTAATGAATTCTTTTTTTATTTTTAAATTTTGAATAAAGTTCATCAACATTATTGACACCAAATGTAAAATTAATTCCTTTTCCAAAAAGGATATTCCATTTGAGATAATTCCTCTTCAGAACCTTCTTCTAACATTAATTGGATATTTCCAAGTGACAAAAAAATATAAATTTGTCCTCTTCTCTTTCATATTCAATTTTTAAAGCCCTAACATATTAACATAAAAAAATCTTTTGAAATATTTATATTAGAAACTACTAACTCTGGTATTAAGTCATTGTATTTCATAAAAATACCTCCAGATTTTTATTTTTTTACACCTTCTCTGTATTCATGTGTAAAATATTTATCATATAGTTTAGATTTTTTTCATATTCATCACCCTAAGAAATCTCCAACTAATATTTGTGCTGTTTTATTTATTCCAGCTTCTTTAACTTTTTGTTCAATAGTTTCAAGAGTACCTAAAACTATTTTTTGATCAGGCCAGCTAGCTCTTTGAACAACTGCCACAGGTGTTGTCATAGGATAAGAAGTAGCCAATGTTTCAACAACTTTATCTATCATATGAACTGATAAGAATATTGCCATAGATGCTCTATGTTTTGCTAAACTTTCTAAGCTTTCTTTTTCAGGAACAGGAGTTCTTCCTTCTATTCTTGTACATATTACTGTTTGAGAAACAGTAGGTAAGGTAAATTCTTTTTTCAAAGCAGCAGCAGATGCTAAAAATGAACTTACTCCTGGAATAACTTCATATTCTATTCCATATTCATCTAGCATATCCATTTGTTCTCTATGTGCACCATAGATTGCTGGGTCTCCTGTATGAACTCTTGCCACTTTTTTGTTAGCTTTTATAGCTTTTACAGTAACATCTATAACTTCATCCAAAGACATAGATGCTGAGTTGTAAATTTCTGCTCCTTCTTTATGACAGTCAATAACTTCTTTTGGAACTAATGAACCTGCATAAATAATAACATCAGCCTCTTTAACTATTCTTTGTCCTTTAATAGTTATTAATTCAGGGTCACCAGGTCCTGCTCCTATAAAAGTAAACTTTTTTTCTTTATATTTTTTTCCATTTTTAAAAATCCTTTCTTCATTATTTTATAAAATTAATTTTTAGTAACTAAAACTTTGAGTTACATCTGGTGTTTGCATAGCTCTTTGATATAATTCTTTTTTTCCTCATTAAATTTTTTTCATCATATTTTTCTTATTCTTTCTTTTTTTCTTCTTCAGTTAATTCTCTATTATATGGGTTATCTCCTATACTAGAATGTATTTCAACTCCAAATTGAGTTATTACATCAGATTGTAAGACTAATTCTGTCCATTCTTTATCAGCATAAAAAAATTATATCCGTTGTAAAGTGAACCTCCTCCATTATCATAAAAAAATTGCATTATCATATTTCACTTTTTATAAGGTAATTTATTTCTTTATCATTTTTTTCCTATCATAGACAACTGCTTTTATTATTTTTCAATCAATTCTGCAAAATCATTATGGATGTAATCAAATTTTTTTATCTTTATATGATATCTTATTTTTTTAATATCCTCTATTGGTTCTTTTTCTTCCTCTATTATAAACTTCTAATAAATCATTTTTTTACTTACTAAAAATATCATAATCAACACCTTTGTAAGTTACAATTTCCTTTTTTTATTATCTGGTAGAGTATAATTTAAGAATATTTCTTTCTCTAACGTTTGAGTTAACTCAACGTATCTTTTTCTTTCAGTTTCATAAGTTCCTTTAACTACTGTTTCAGCAATACCTTGAACTGCAATAATTAAAAAAATAATATAGCTAATAGTTTTTTTCATAATATGGCTTCTCCTTATATACTAAATTTTTTTCCATTTTTTTCAAATCCACCTTTTTTTACAATTAGAGTTGTAAAATATGGAATATCATCTTCTGTTAAATCTTTTTATGTCATAATAAACTTTTTTTGACTTTCTTTTTCCACAATTTGAAACCATAATAATTTTTATCTATATTTCCAGTTTTTTTATAAGTGCTTGTTTTTAGGTTTTTCGAAGTTCCTGCTAACTTTCATAAAAAAACTATATTATCATTATTTTTCTAATTCAAATTCAATATTAGTTTTTCTTATTAAGTGATACAACTTTTTAAAGTTTCATCTCCTATCATAAGTGGGAAATTAAATCTTGATGCCATATCAACAAATGATGAAACTCCTGGAACTGTTTTCAACTAAATATTTTTTTCAGGAAGATGTTCTAGAATATATACATAAGTACTGTATGTCATAGTATCTCCAATAGTTAAAAAAACCAACGTTTTTTTCCTTCGTCTAAAAGTTTTTTTGAACTATTTTTAGCATTTTTCTTTTTCTTGCATTTTTCTCTATCCTCAAGAGATTTAAGCATAGGAAATTCAACGAAAACCTTTTCCACATCTTCTTTCATATATTGTTTTGCAATTTCATAAGCAACACTACCATCATCTTTCTTAGCTTCTGGTAATATTACTACATCTAGTTTTTTTAAGGTGTTTATCGCTTTTTATAGTGATTTCTTCAGGATCTCCAACTCCAACACCTATACCGTAAAATTTGTTAGTCATACATTTTCCTTTCTTTATTATATTTTTTTCAAAAAAATTATTTTAATCTTTTTATACAATAATTAATAATTCCTTTAATTCCATTATATTTTTTTGTGAAAATATTGTCTCTCTGCTACCTATATTAGATTTAATTTCTAAAATTTTTTTAGTTCTTTTTTTCTATAAGATTACTAAAACTATAATTTTTTCTTTGTTAAAGAATTCAAAAAAATCATCTTCATCAACAATGAAAAACATCCCTTATAGAACTTATATTATAGGTTACATTTGAAATAAATATTTTTTATATTTTTTTAAAATCTTGTTTTAAAAAAAATTTTTTTCTTTATCATCATTACTTTTTATAACATTCAACATTTCTATTAAATTTATTTATATATTTATTTAAATCATTAACACATCTATAAAAAAATCATAGTAATTTTTCAGGTTGTTTTTTTGAGTTTTTTTATTTCTAAAAAAATAAGTTCATCATTATATTTGTATACAAAAATCTAATTCATAGTCTTGTCTATTAAATTTTTCCTTTTTTTATTATGTTCAAATTTTTGAAAATTCTTTTTTTCTATCATTTTTTTGAACTGTATTCTCTAAGTTTAGTCCTTTTTGTTCTATATTTCCTTCATTAGAATTAGAAATTATAGAAAATAAAGCTCTTGAAAAAAATCAATCCCTAAAAAGTATTTGTGGTAAAATTATATATCCTTTTTTTCATGTTCTATTATTGGAGAATCGTATAAATCCTTTTGAATTTTGAGTAAATATAAATTTATTTAATATTATCTCAGCTTTTTTTCTCTAGGTATTGGTTCTAATAATAATTTTGACATAAAAATTATAGAGTTTTTGGATCTTTTTATTTTTTTATTTATATGTTTATTTGATACTGATTTTTGTTAATAATTTTTAGTATCTCATCTTTATTATGATACTTTTTTTATTATATTTGAACTATTTTTGTACATCATATATCAAAAAGTAAATGGGCTTTTTATCCAATATTTTAAAGGAATTTTTTTAAATATTCTTGACTAGTATCCTCTATAAAAAAATATTCTTTTATTTGAGAATATAAAAAAATTCTTCATAATAGCTACTACTTTTTTTGCCTTTTTCCTCTTTTTTTCTTTAAAAAAATATTGGCTAATAATTTTTATTTTTGTCCAAATTCTCCTATTTCTATAAAGTAATTATTTTTTTATTTTTTTAAATTACTATATTTCCAAATATCAGTTAAATAATCAAAATTATATAAATCTTGCAATATATTATAATCTTTATATATTGTTAATACATTGAAATCAATATTTTTCAATGTATTTAAGAGTTCCTTCTTTTTTTAATTTCTCTTTTAAAAAAATTTATTTAAAATTAATATTAAACTTTCTTTATTGTCTAAATCTTTATTAGTAGTGTAACCTTTCCTAATAAGATCATCATTAATTTCTTTTTAATTTTTTTATTTATATAATTAAATATTATAAATTCATTTTTTTACAAATATTTTTCTATTTTTTTACTTATTTCTGAGTATACTTGTTTTTAATATTTTAATTTCTTTTAAAAAAATCTTTAATTTTTTTCTTATTTTTTTAAATTTAGAAATAAATTCCAAGATTTGAGAGAATAATTTTTTTAAAATAAAATCCTCTATATCTTTAATCTCTTTATCACTCTTCAATAATATATCTGAATACTTTAATACCCTAAATAATTTTTTTCATAGTCATTTTTTTATCTAAAAAAAGTCTTTAAATGCTTATAATATTCAGCTGTAGCAAATTTATTTTTTTATACTCTAAAAAAATTCCAAAAATTCTTTTTGATTTTTAAATTTACTTCATCTTTTTTTATACATATTTCCCCTTTCTATCTACCATTTTTTTAGGAACATTTAATCATTAAAAAAATCTAATATTTAATTTATTTTTCTTAATACTATAAAAAAATATTCCAACATCTTTTTCAATTTCTTTCTCTGAAATTGAATAAAAAAATTAGCAATTAATAAATTTCGCTTTATTAAAATAAAATATGAAATAGCATATAATTTGGTTTCATTTTTCATCAAAAAGAATATTCATAGGCTTCTACTTTTTGCATTTTTTTATTTTTGATTTTTATTTAAATTTAGTTTTTTTCTCTTTTTGTATTTGAGTTAGGATATTTTTTTCTTTAAATTTTTGTAAAAAAAGTTACATTCTGATTTTTCTTAAATATCATAATTATATATTTTTAATTGTAGAATAGAAAGGCACACTAGGATAGAAAGAATAATGTTGCGGATAAGGACTTCTACCTTCCATTTCCCAATCTTCTGGTAAAGAAATATTCCATTCATTATCAATATTAAAAAAACTTCTGTTTTTCTCCATTGAATAAGTTATAATTGATAATACAAAAGCTAAAAATCAATGTAAATAAAAAAATTTTTTTAAAATTTCATAGTTTCACCTATTCTCCCAACAACCACTCCAAAGCATTAATTACTTTTTATTCCCTCATAATCAGTGTTTGGTAGTACATCATCTAATGTTATCAAATACTTAGGATAGTTATCTTTTATATTTTTTTAAATGCATCTAACTCTCTTTTTAAAGTATTCCCATCTAAGACAGTTAAAGCAACCTGATAATATTCAACTTCATTTGAATTGATAACAACAAAGTCAATTTCATTTTTATCAAACTGTCCAACATAAACATTGGCTTTTTCTTCTAAGCAATTCAAGATAAATTATATTTTCAAGGATATGTCCCATATCTATGTTTCTATTACCCAGAATCATTTGTCTAAGCCCTAAGTCTGAAACATAATATTTTGATAATGTTGCTAAAAATTCTTTACCTTTTATATTGTATCTATTAACTTCATATATAAGTAGCCCATCAATAAGCCCCTTTATATACTTTTTCAATAGTTTTAGCATCGGTTTTTTTCTTCCCATTGAGGTTAAAGTATTAGCAATTTTTTTGATATTGAAGTCAGATTACCGATATTATCAAATATATATTTAACAACACTTTCAAGTCTCATAACATCAGAAATTTTTTTAATCTTGTAACTATATCTTTTTAAAAAGTACAGAATTATATATTCCGTTTAAATATTCATATATATTTTTTTAAGTCATTGTTTAATTGTAAAGTATAAGGGAAAAGAACTATTTACTATATATTCATTGTAGTACTGCATAAGAGTTTTTTTAATATTTTTTTGGTTCTTTCTTTTTCAAGTTCTTCATATTTTTAATCTGGCTTGATAATATTCTTTTAAAAGATAAAGGAAGCATTTTTTTAATTCTATATAACGTCCACTTAAAAAGAGTTGCAAGTTCACTTGACATAAAATAAGCATTAGAACCTGTTATATATAAGTCCACATTATTTTTTTATAAAAAGGCTATCTACAACTTTTTTTCAAATTTATCTACATGTTGAATTTCATCTAAGAAAAATATAATTTTTTTATCATCAAGCATTTTTAGATTTTTTATATTCATAGAGTTTTTTTATAATTAGTGAGTTCTTCATAATCCATATCTTCAAAATTGATAGATATAATTTGTTTTTTTCAATTTTATTTTTTTAAGTAAATAATCTTTATATATTTCAAAAAGAGTAGATTTTTCCACATCTTCTTACACCAGATACAACTTTTTATTATCTGTTTATCTTTTTGATTTTTATTAAAAAAATCCAAATATTCTTTTTCTATCTATTTTTTTATCATAGTAACACCTCATTTCTTTTTCTAAAAATTATATAATCTTTTTTTATAAAAAAATCAAATTTTTAAGGAATATATTCCCAAAACTTTTTTTATTTTTTTATAAATTATAGGAATATAATCCATAAAAATATTAAATATAATTCTAAAAAAATCTAATGAGTTTTTTTACTTATTTCTTTTTGGTAACCTTAATTATACAAATAGGGTTTTCACCAAACATCATAGTATAAGGTCCAACTCTTTTTTTGCTCTACCAACAGTAACTGTTATAACTTCGATATCTTTTAAAACCTTTTTTTCTTTTAGTATTTCTAAAGATTTAGATTGAGTTTCAAGAGTAATACAATTGATAACTAGTATGGCTTCATCTTTTGCATAAGTTAAAAAGTGATTTATAATTTCTTCCAATCCACCAGTTGAACCACCGATAAACATTCTGTCATAAGCAATATTTGGAATGGCATCAGGTGCTTTACCATGAATTAATTCAAAGTTATCAAGATTAAATTTTTTTCAGCATTTAATTTTTATAGTATCTAAACCTTTTTCTTCCTTTTTCTATTGCATAGACTTTTTCCTTGTGGCATATAAGTTGCTGCTTCTATTCCTATTGTTCCTGTACCTGCTCCAACATCTATTAAAATTGAATTTGGTTTTTAACATAAGTTTAGCAATAGAAATTGCTCTTATTTCTTGTTTTTGTCATAGGTAACTCAGTTTGAGTAAACTCTTTATCATATATGTGCATATTTATCCTTTCTTTATTAAAAAAACTATTTACTTTTCTACACCTACTAATTTATTTTCTAAAAAAATAAATTAAGATTATTTTTCAATTGCTGCAAAAAGTCTTTCTAAACTTTTTTTGTGATTTCCAAGCTAAGTGAGGTGTCACTGTAAAATTATCTAGTTCAAGTAATTTACAATCATTTTTTTAGGAGGCTCTGTTGTCATAACATCAGTTGCAGCTGAGGCAATTATATTATTCTTTAAAGCATAGTATAGGTCTTCTTCATTTATTATAGGTCCCCTTCCTAGATTTAAAAATTATTGCTGATTTCTTCATTTTTTTCATTCTATCCAAATTTATTAAATTTTTTTGTTAAATCAGTCAATGGTGCATGAATAGAGAATATATCACATTTTTTTCTAAGACTTCATCTAAATCATATCTATTATCTGAATTATCTGTATACTTTCTTCCAGGAATTTTTAGCAACCATAACTTTCATTCCAAAAACTTTTTAGCATATTCTGCTACTTTTTTTGTCCAATATTTCCATAACCTAAGATACCTAAAATTTTATCTTCAGTATCTACATGATAGTAGTTATCCATATTGATAGAAAGTTCATTCCATTTATTTTTCTTTTACTTTTTTTGACTTAATTTTTTTCTACTTTAGTTAATTCATTTAATAGAAATGTCATAGTCAATTGAGATACTGAATTAGTTGAATAGCCAGCAACATTGGCAATAGATACTCCATGTTCTTTGGCAGCAACTAAATCTATATGGTTAAAGCCTGTTCCAGTTAATAGAACTAGTTTTTAAATGTTTTGCTTTTTTTCGAATTCTTTTTTTACCTAGTCTAATTCTATTTAGAATAACAACATCATAATCTTTTTAAGTAACTAGCGACATCATCATCATTTGTAAGATTAAACTCTGTATATTCTCCATATTTTTGAGAATATTTCTTTTTAATTCAAAAAGGACCTACTGTGTTTCTATCCAAAAAAATATAATTTTTTTAGCTTATTTTTCCATAGTTTTTCTCCTTTCTTTAAAAACTAGAACATTCATATCAAATTTTTCTATTTAATTTTTTTCATAATCCTCAATTTCTAAAATAGTTATTTTTTTCATTATCATAAGATAAATTTTTCTCCAACTATAACAGTTAAATTTCTAATCCCATTATTATATAGATTTTTTTAGAAACCTCATAAGGATTTTTGGATATCATCTGTAAGTAAAACTAAACCAGCAATATCCTTATCATCTATATTTTTTTAACATAGTCAAATTCTCTACCATGTACACTTGCTAATCTAAAAATTTTGCCAATTTTTCACCTAATTTTTGAAAAATAGGTATTGATAAGATGAGATATTAGGAATGATATTTAAAATATCTTTAGATAAATTCTTTGATAGATAAGGAACTAAACTATAGTAACCTGTATCTCCTGAAACTATAATTGTTATTTTTTTCTTTCTATATTTTTCTTTTTAAATAAGTGATAAGCTCAGTTAATTTCCCTAAAATATATATTTTTTTGTTTCTCAGAAATAATAGCTTTTTAAATCTGAAAGTTGTCTTGTGCTACCAACTATAATTTCTGCTTCTTTTTATACATTCAATACCAGCTGTAGAAAGATACTTTATATTCCCAGGTCCTAAACCAACCACATTTATTTTTATTTGATTGCACCACATTCACCAACCATTCTTTTGATAGTTATCACTTTCTCCAATAGTCTCTCCTTTGAATGAGAATATTGCAGCCGATACCTCTATATCGGCTCTTGCATATTCTTGCATTTTAAAGGCAACTCTATTTGCAATTAAATGATAAATTTCATTATTTTTCAATATAGTCACAGGCCTCTTCAATAGTATTTGAAAATAAAAATTTTTTTCTGATTATCTCAGGTTTTTTTCATCAACAAGGAAAGCACAAGAGGCCATAGTTTCCATTCTACCATCTGCAACCCTACTATGAGTGTTAAAAAAATACCACCTGCAACTTTAATTGCTTTTTGCAATATGTCCTAACATTATTATTTTCTTAAACTCTAATTTCACAGCAGCTTCTATCATAAAACCAACAAAGTTACTTATAATAATCATCTGCTCAGTATCTAGTCCAATTTTTTTGGCAATGTCTTTCTCCATAGTTACCAAAGGCAAAGATAACCCAATCTCTGTTTTTTTATCTTCTCTCATAACTTTAAGCTCAGCGAACATAGATTTTTTTAAGGCATCTTCACTCATAGCCTTAACTATTCCAGTTGTACCTAGAACAGATATTCCACCTATAACTCCCATTTTAGGATTATATGTCTTTAATGCCTTGGCTCTACCTTCTGGAATATATATTGTTATTATCGCTTTTTCATCACTGCCACTTAAAATTTCATTTACAACAGTTGTTATCATCTTTTGTGGACCAGGATTGATAGCTGATTTTCCAATAGCTATTTGAAGACCTTTTTTTGTTACAAGTCCAACTCCTCTACCACCAATAATTACACAGTTATCATAATAGGCTCCTCTGTCAACTTTTGGAAGTTCTTTTACCAATTGAACTTTGGCACAAATACTTATTCCATTGGTAACATCAGGGTCATCACCTGCATACTTTTGTATAGCACAACTTGCAAAATTATTTCTAACTCTTAATTTTTTTGAACTGGTATTTTTTTAAATTTGTGTAATTCAATGTAGTTATATCAACTTCAGTGGCTTTTTTTACCATAGACAAGTGCTTCTAAAGCTACTTTTACAGCAGCTGTTGCACAAGTTCCAGTTGTATAACCATTTTTTAATTCTTTTTCTTCCATTTCAATCTCTCTCTATTATTTTTTTCTTCTTCATATTAGGTCTAAATGAAGTTTTTTTAAATCAAAACCTTTACTCAGTATTTTTATTTTTCATTTGAAACTTCAGGGCTAATTTCTTTTTTTCACTTCTCTTATTAGATAAAAATTCAACTAGACTTTGCCATACAAAAATCTGCATCAATATATACTCCCATTTGAGATAAGTTTGGATTATAAGTAAATTTATAAATATAAAGATACTTACTACTTTTTAGATGTACCAATAAGTTCTATTAAAAAGCATAGGTTCATTTAAAAATAATATCATCTTTATCTATGTCAGAAGTAATTAATTTTTTTCTATTATAAGATAATAAATAGTCCCAATCACTTCCAAATTTACTGAAGATATTAAACTTCTTCCCATCTTTAAAAAGTAATTTCTTTTTTTATATTGAAAGTCATTCAACTTTTCTCAAATCATTTTCATTTTTTTATATCAAAATGAGTATATACACCATTTTCAGTGAAAAAAATAAATGTATTAATTTTTTTCTCCAATAAAAAAAGTATTTTTATGAATATTTTTTTCATCTATAGGTTTTTATGTCATTTTTTTAAATTTTTTTATTAAAAATCATCTTCTGATATTCTATAATCTATATTTATATTACTTATATTTCCAATCAAAACTTGAAAATATTCACAATAAGTTTTTTTCTAGTATAAACTAATTTTTTTCATCTACTCCATATTTTTGCAACTTTATAGTCATAAAAAAATCTCTAAATTTACTAATTATCTTCATATATCCCCCTTACGCTTCTTCTTCATATTAGGTCTAAATGAAGTCTTTAAATCAAAAACCTTTACTAAGTATTTTTATTTTTCATTAGAAACTTCAGGGAAATTTCTTTTTTCACTTCTTTTTATTAGATAAGAATTCAACTAGACTCTGCCATATAAAATCTTCATCAATGTATACTCCCATCTGTGATAAATTTGGGTTGTAAGTAAATTTATACAGAGGAGGGAAATATTGTCTCCTAGACGTCCCATCATTATATTCACCAATATACTCTATTAAAAAGATTGGTGCATTTAAAAATAATATCGTCTGAAGGGATATCAGTATTAACACGTATTAATCTGTTTCTATCATAAGAAAATAAATTAGGCCAAAGAAGTGGAAATGCCGAAAAAAATATCGAATTTCTTATCATCATTAAAAAAATTATTGTTTTTTTGATTCTACACAACCATAAGGTCTTTCTATATCTTTTCGATTTTTTTATATCCAAATGAGTATATACTCCATTTTCAGTAAAAAAAATAAGTGTATTACTTTTTTTCTCCAATAACAAGAATTTTTATGGTACTTAGCAATTTCAGAATACTCAACATTTTTTTCTTTAAATTTTTTTATTAAACTCTTCTTCTGAAAATCTATATTCTTTTTCTTAGATGACTATAGAAATTAAGAAAAATACTCACAATAAATTTTTTTCTAGTATAAACTAATTTTTTTCATCCATTCCATATTTTTGCAACTTTATAATCATAAAAAAATCTTTGAATTTACTAATTATCTTCATATATCCCCCTTATGTTTCTTCTTCATATTAGGTCTAAATGAAGTTTTTTTAAATCAAAACCTTTACTTAGAATTTTATTTTTCATTAGAAACTTCAGGGAAATTTCTTTTCTCACTTCTTTTTATTAGATAAAAATTCAACTAGACTTTGCCAGATAAAATCTTCATCAATATATATTCCCATTTGAGATAAGTTTGGGTTATAAGTCTTTTTTTATAAACTGATGTAGATCTTCTGTTATCGTGGTCTGTAACATTTTTCTAAAAAAATTCTATTAAAACTATAGGTTCATTAAAAAAAGTTATTTTTCTTCATCTATATCGAAAAAAATCTTTTTTTATTTTTTTATAAAAAAATTATAAAAAGTTTTTTTCTATTCATTTTTTTAACAAATCATATAAATCTATATTAATAAATGAATTAACAAAAATAGTATTTCCATCTAAAAAAAGTTATTTTCAGAATCTTTCATATAATAAGAAAAGTTCTTTACTCTTACATTAGAGTTTTTTTAGCTTTCAATAGCTCTATATCTTCTAAATCAAATTGTGTATATAATTTTTTTCTTCAGTTTTTAAATATAAGAACAATTTTATCTCCCACAAAAAGAATTTTTGTTATTATAGTCTGGTTGTGTTTTTATTTATAGAAAATAATCTAGGAGAATTTCTAAAAATTTTTTTAGTAACTCTATTGTAAACTAATTTTTTTCATCTACTCCATACTTTGCAACTTTATAATCATAAAAAAATCTTTAAATTTACTAATTATCTTCATATATCCCCCTTATGCTTCTTTTTTTCATATTAGGTCTAAATGAAGTCTTTAAATCAAAAACCTTTACTTAGAATTTTTATTTTTCATTAGAAACTTCAGGGAAATTTCTTTTTCACTTCTTTTTATTAGATAAAAAAACTCAACTAAACTTTGCCAGATAAAATCTTCATCAATATATACTCCCATTTGAGATAAATTTGGGTTGTAAGTAAATTTATACAGAGGACGGTGATATTTTTAAATTTTTTTATTATAAGACTTACCAAAAATATTCAATTAAAATCATAGGTTCATTAAAAAAATAATATCACTTTTTATCTATTCTCATAGAAGGAAACAATTTTTTTCTATCATAAGAAAATAGTTTATGCCATCCAAAAATCTGTGGTAATCTCAAAATTTCTTCCATCATTAAAAGTAATTTCTTTTTGAACAGTAACTTTGATATGTTCCTTTTGAAACATCAAGTTTCTTTGCATCAAAATGAGTATATACACCATTTTCAGTAAAAAAAATAAATGTATTAATTTCTCTCCAAGAATAAGTATTTTTATGAAAATTAATTCCCTTAAAATATTCAAAGTTCTCTTTTAAATTTTTTTATTAAAATTTTCTTCTGAAATTCTATCATCTGAAGCTGTATAAACATCTATAACAAAACTTTCGAAGTATTCACAATAAGTTTTTTTCTGGTATAAACTAATTTTTTTCATCTACTCCATACTTTTGCAACTTTATAATCATAAAAATCTCTAAATTTACTAATTATCTTCATATATCCCCCTTATGTTTCTTTTTTTCATATTAGGTCTAAATGAAGTCTTTAAATCAAAACCTTTACTAAGTATTTTATTTTTCATTAGAAACTTCAGGGAAATTTCTTTCTCACTTCTTTTTATTAGATAAAAAAATCAACTAAACTTTGCCAGATAAAATCTTCATCAAGGTATAGCCCTAATTTTTGATAAAATTGGGTTGTAAGTAAATTTATAAATAAAAAAATACGATCGCTAGAATTTTTTTCTTGTTAAAAAAATTTCACCTAAACATTCAATTAAAAATCATTGGTTCATTAAAAAGGATATCATCCTTTGAAATATTAACACGTGGTAAAAAAATCTTTTTCCTATCATAAGAAAAATAGTTCATCCCAAACATATTTAAAAGAACTATAAATATCAAACTTTTTTTCATCATTAAAAAGTAATTTCTCTTACTTCAGTGTAATAAGAATAATAGCCATATTTTTTTCTTTAAATCTTCAGGATTTTTTTATATCAAAATGAGTATATACTCCATTTTCAGTAAAAAAATAAGTGTATTAATTTTTTTCTCCAAGAATAAGTATCTTATGGCAATTATTTCTTTTTAAAAATATTCAACTTCTTCTTTTAAATTTTTTTATTAAAAATTTTTCTTCTGAAATTCTATCATCTGAACTTGTATAAATACTTATAAAATTTGTTTCATAATATTCACAATAAGTCTTTCTAGTATAGACTAATTTTTTTCATCTACTCCATACTTTTGCAACTTTATAATCATAAAAATCTCTAAATTTACTAATTATCTTCATATATCCCCCTTATGCTTCTTCTTCATATTAGGTCTAAATGAAGTTTTTTTAAATCAAAACCTTTACTCAGTATTTTTATTTTTCATTAGAAACTTCAGGGAAATTTCTTTTTTTCACTTCTCTTATTAGATAAAAAAATTCAACTAGACTTTTGCCATATAAAAATCTTCATCAAAATATATTCCCATCTGTGATAAATTAGGATTTAGAGTAGCTTTATATACAGAATTATCAAATCTTGCAAATTTTTCTATCAATTTTACCAACATATTCTATTAAAATCATTGGTTCATTAAAAAGAGTTTCTTCTTTTTGAGATATTTAGAAATGATAGTAATTTTTTTCTATCATAAGCAAAAAAATCATTCCATAATTCTGCAAAAAGCTATATGAATATCAAACTTTTTTTCCATCATTAAAAAGTAATTTCTTTTTGTATCAGAAAAAAATAAGCCCAATATTTATATATAGTTCCTTCACTTATACTTTTAGGGTTTTTTTAATATCATACTGAGTATATATACCATCTTCAGTAAAAAAAATAAGTGTACTATTTTTTTCTCCAACAATAAGTATTTTTATTATGATTAATTTTTATCAAATAATTTTTACGTGTTCTTTTTAAATTATTATTAAAAATCTTCTACTGAGATTTTTCTCAGCATTATTTTTCAAGTGGATTAAAATATTGAAATTGCATCTTATAGTAGTCACAATAAGTTTTTTTCTATTATAAATTAATTTTTTTCATCCACTCCATATTTTTGCTACTTTATAATCGTAAAAAAATCTTTAAATTTACTAATTATTTTCATTTTTTTCTCCTTTAATTTATAGGAGTTTATGCGTGAAAAACCTTCTCTTTTTATATATTTGGTAGATAATTCCATGAAGTATGGCAACACCTATTGTACTTCCTCCCTTTCTACCATTTATTGTGATATAAGGAATACCTAGTTTTTTTGAATTCTTCTTTTTGATTCTGCTGCACCAACAAAACCAACAGGAACTCCTATAACTAAGGCAGGTTTTTTTCTATTTCACCATTTTCTATCATTTCTTTTTAATTGATATAGTGCAGTAGGTGCATTTCCTAAAAATAAATATTTTTTTGTTTCAGGGTCTTTTTCCTGCTTTTCTCATTCCAACTATAGAACGAGTAAGTCCTTCTTTTTTTAGCTTCTTCAATTACTTCTTTATCAGAAACTAAACAATAAGCAGAGCAGTTATATTTAGATAAGGCAGGTTTACTAAGCCCATTCACTATCATATTTGTATCACAATAAATTTTTGCAACCTTTTTTTCTAAGGCTTTTTAATCCACTTTCTATGGCATTATTTTTGAAATTCTATTAAATCAGCATATTCAAAAATCTGCTGAAGTATGAATTATTCTTTTTAACTATAGGCATTTCACTTTCAGAGAATTTCTTCGCTTTATCTCCTAATTCTTCTTCAATAATTTCAAAACTTCTTTTTTTCTATATCTCCCGGTACTTTTTATATAACTCATCGTCATCACTCCATTTCATTCTTTTTTTATTTTTTTATATTTTTCTTGCTTTGTATTCTCCAACAGCCACTAAAAAGATTTTCTTTGACTAAACTATTTAAAAAAATCTCTTTGCTGTAGCTTCCGAGATACCTAACAAGCTTTTGTGCCTCTTTGTTGCTAATAGAATTATTTTTGACCTAAATATTTGATAAGTACTTTTTATTCTTTCTTTATTTTTTTATCGGTCACATTATCGGTCGCATTATCGGTCATTTTTTTGATTTTTCAACTAATTCTATTAAAGTTTCTTTTTATAATTTCTAACATAAATAAAAATAAATTCAGTGGACTCACCATCTTTATTTGAATTATTTATTGCTATATAATATTCTTTTTTTGATATTTTTGTACTAGACTTTCTATTGGTAGCCAAGCAAAAAAAATTTTTTTCCACTTAGAAAGAATCAAGCTATGCCACAGTCTTCCTATTCTACCATTTCCATCTTGGAATGGATGAATAAATTCAAACTCATAATGGAAAACTGCTGCTTTTTATCAAAGGATGTTCCTTACTATTTTTTTAAGCCACAAAAATAAATTATTTATTAGTTCAGGAATATATTCTGGTAAAGTTCCCATATGTATTAATTTATCACCTTGATATACTCCAGCATTTTTTTACTTCTAAATCTTCCACTTTCTTTTTATTAATTCACTTGTCATTATTTTTATGTGCTAACAATAAATCTTTCATTGAGTTCTCATTAAGCTCATCAAGTCTTTCATATATTTCATAAGCATTTTGAACTTCTTTTTATATCTTTAAGAGGAGCCAAGACTCTTTTTTTCCATTTATTACATCAGTAACTTGCTCAAGAGTCAGAGTATTTTTGCTCTATGGCAAGAGAAGAATAAATTGTTTTAATTCTATTTTTCTTTCCTTAAAGTTAAATTTTTTTCAAATTCTTTCTCTGCACTTATTTTTTTCCAACAAGCTCTCCAATTTCATATACTAAATTAAGAATATCATTTGTTATTTTTAAAAGGTGGTGAAAGTTCTTTCTTCATTAAAATAGCTCCTCTAATAATTTGTAACTTCCAAAAAAAGTGTATATGTGGGTAGCCAGCATACATATTTTTTTCATGGAATATACATTCCCAATTTCTTCCATCTTTTTTTACAGCTTTAAATTCTCTTGTATCTTCTAATACAGTTTTTTTAATTTTTGAGTAGTGGAACTCATGTCCTTTAGCAACTTCAATATCATTTTTTTATCTCTTATAGATATGTAACCAAATCTTGAGATATCTAATCTATTATTCATAATTACAGTGCAAGGAACAAGCCCACACATTTGATGAAGAGTTTCATCTTTTTTTGCTCTATGGCATGGCTCAAATACATAAAAGCCTCCACATTCAGCTAGAATATTCTTACCTTGTTCATAATTTTTCTCTAATTGATTGTATCATTTCTTTATTATTTGATAATTCTTCTGCAAAGTTTTTCAGGATAGCCACCTCCTAAATATATTGCATCACAATCAGGAACTTTTTTTATCTTTTTATAGGTGAGAAATATGTTATTCTAAATCCCATATATTCTAAAAAAATTCTATATTGTCATTATAGTAGAATGAAAAAAAGCTCTATCTCTCGCTATAGCAATAACTTTTTTCCCTTATGTTTATCTTTTTAAAGAAGATAGGTATAAAGGATATTCAATTTCATCTTTATCTATATTTATTGTTCTAGTTTCTTCAGTAGCGATTTTTTTCCAAAGCTTCTAAATCTATATTTTTTTAAGAACAAGATTTTTTTAGAATAAATAATTTATCTCTTAAGTCTTCTACTTCTTCGGCTTGTAAAAGTCCTAGATGTCTACTTGAAATATTTAAGGCTTCATTTTTTTCTATAAAACCTAAGCACTTAACAGAAGTGTATTTCTCAATAGCTTCTTTAAATATAGCATAAGTTTTTTTCACTTGAAACCTTATTTATTATAACACCTGCTATATTAACTCTAGGGTCAAGCATCTTATATCCCTAAAAATTTGTGCTGCTATACTTGTACTTTTTTTCCTACACCATCTACAACTAAAATAACAGGTATACCTAAAAAAATCTTGCCACATGTGCTGAGCTATTGTTATCTAAAGAATTATCTATACCATCATATAGCCCCATAACACCTTCGACTATTGATATATCCTTATGGTGTTTATAGAAACTATATCTTGCCCCTTGTTCTCCCATCATATATGAGATCTAAATTATAACTTTTTATTATTTGTAATAAATTCGTGGAAACCTGGATCTATATAGTCAGGTCCAACTTTAAATGGTGATACATTGGCAAAGGCTGACATCAAAGCCATAGATATAGTTGTCTTTCCAATACCACTACTAACACCAGCAAGCATAAATGCTTTCATTTTTTTCCCTCCTTCTAACTGTTTTTCGATGATTATTTTATCCCCTATACTCCATAATATCTGCTAAAGCTTCCAATACTTTTATATTTGATTCTCTATCTTTTTATTGCAAGTCTGACAAAGTGATAATCTAAAAAAATTTAAAATTTGAAGCATCTCTTATCAGTATATTTTTTTCTATCATTTTATCTCTTAAACTTGTTGAACTGATATTCTGTATTCTTAATAAAATGAAATTACATTCTGTCCTATACGCTTTTTAGATATTGAAATTCACTTAATTCTTTATACATAAATTTCTTTTTCTTCTAAGATCCACTTTTTCAGATTTTTTTCAATATATTCTTTATCATCAAGCATAACAAGACCTGCAAGATTTGCAAAAAGTATTCACAGTCCAAGGTTCTTTTTCATCCCACATCTTATTTAAAATTTCTTCATCAAAGCCTATTCCATAACCTAGTCTAAGTCCAGGTATAGCAAAAAAACTTTGTGAAAGCTCTCATAATAAAAAAATATTTTTTTGTTTTTTTAAATAAAGAAACTGTTTTTTTCATGCCAATTTTCTATGAATTCTATAAAGGCTTCATCTACAAAAAAATTTTTGGTGTTTTTTTATTTTTCACAAGTTTCTACTACTTCCTTTATATCTTCCAACTTGATAAATTGTCCTGTTGGATTATTTGGATTACAGAAAAAGTAATAAATCATAGCTATTAGTTTCGATTTCTCTTTTTAAATTCTCAATGTTAGGATAAAAAAATTATCACTTTCTTTTTAATTCAAAAATAATTTATCTCTGCTGAAACAGATTTCAAAGCTCTTTCATACTCAGCAAAACAAGGTGCAAGTATTAAAACTTTTTTGGGTTTTAAAGCCTTAAGATACAGAAATAAGATTTCTGTAGCCCCATTTCCAACAATGATATTACTTAAATCTAATGAATTAAATTCAGCTATTTTTTTCTTAACTGAACCTCCCACGACTGACACCCTACGAGTGCTAGAGTCGCAGGGTTCTTGGGTAGTAGTTGCTTCTGTTAGCCAACTAAATTTACCAAGCTATCCCCATAGTTCCTACGGTTCATATATTGTATATTTAAGCACTTATACCTAATATCCTTAGTCCTTCTTTTTAGTATGTTTTTTTGGCTGCATTTATATCCCTATTATGTACAGCTCCACATACTGGACAAGTCCATTCTCTCACACTTAAATCTTTTTACTTCTTCATTTCTATATCCACAACAATTACATATTTGACTACTTGCAAAAAAATTTATCTACTCTTACTATTGTTTTTTTCCATGCCATTTCGCTTTATAACTTAGTATTCTATTAAATTCACTCCATGATACATCTACAATATTTCTTGCTAATTTATGATTTTTTTACCATATTTTTTTATTTGTAAATCTTCAATACAGATAATATCATATTCTTTTTATTAGCATCGTTGATAATTTTTTTGCAAAAAAATCTTCTCTTTGATTTGATATCTTTTCAAATAATCTTGCTACTTTTTATTCTAGCTTTATTTCTATTTGAACTACCCTTTGGTTTTTCGTGATAGTTTTTCTTTTGTAATATTGCTAGTTTATTCAAAGATTTTTTTGTAAATATTTTTGGATTTTTCTATTGAGATTTCATCACTGGTAATCGCAAAATCCTTTTATACCTAAATCTATTCCAACATTCTTATTTGTACTTTCTAATTTTTTTCTACTTCTACATCTGTACAACATAAAGATATATAATATTTTTCCACTAGGCGCTTGTGTTATTGTTGCACTTATTATTCGTCCTTGTGGTTCCATTTTATCTCTTATTTTTTTAGTTTTTCCTAACTTAGGTACTTTTTATCCATTTATCTAAAAAAACTCTATATTATTATTTGTATAATTGGTTCTGTATGATTTTTCTATTATCTTTCTTAGATTTAAACTTAGGATAGCCACTTCCACTAAAGAAGTTCTTATAGGCTCTATCTAAATCTTTTTAAAGAATTTTTGTAAAGAAAATTTATCTACATCTTTTTAACCATTCTTTCTCTTGTTTTAAAACTGTCAGTGCTTTTGCTACACTCACTATATGACATAGATTTTTTTCTCTTTGTTATATATCTCTTGTTTTTAAACCTAAAAAAATGATTATAGACATATCTTACACAAACCAAAAAGTACAATTTAATATTGCTATTTGAGTTTTAGTTGGATAAAAATCTAAACTTATATGCTTTTTTTCCATGCGATTTCACCTCCATTTACCTATATATAGTATACTACTTTTTATACTATAAGTAAATGAAAAAGTAAAATTTTTCTAAATATATGAATCTAAAAACTGACTCAGTCGTTTTAGAGGTTGTCGTTCACATAAGTACGCTACCACTTATGCAGTTCTCTTATGAACTTCTTAATATTTCTATTAAGCACAGACTATATCTTATCCCACAGCTTTATCTGTTTGGGTCTACCCACTTCCACTAGCTTTTAGTGTACTTCCCTCAGGAGGAATAGTCGTTGAACCTTACCTTTCGGTCTTGGCTGCTGATTGCCCATTATCTTAACACTTAGGATTTAACCTTATGTCATCTAGTATATTTTTTCTGCTTTCGCCACTTTCACACTTGTACCATATTATTTAGGTACTATGTTGTAGTTATACTAGCTTTAGGGGTTTCCAGCAATTCGAGTAGTATTGGATAGCTTTTTTAAAGTTGCTACCTCTACATACATATTTCTATATATGCTGACTATACTTAATGGTCTAACTCATGACTGACACCCTACGAGTGCTAGAGTCACAAGTGTGCGACCATATTTTTTTAATCAATATAATAAGGATCTGGATAATTTACTAATTTATTAAAGCTTTCTTTTGCTATATCTATAAATTTTTTTGAGGAACACCTAAAGGGTTGATATTTGAACTATAATCTAAAATATCATTTTTACCTTCTCTTTGAAATTTATAAATATTGCCTCCATGTAAATCTTTAGTCATTTTTTTCTCCAATTTTTTTATTTACTCATTACCTCTTCATTATACAAAATTCATACTAAATTAGTCAACTTTTTTTATTTTTAATTTGAATATTAAAATTTTTATTTTTAAAAAAACATATTACAAAAAAATAAATAAACTATAGAATAATTATATATAGTAGCTACTTATTAAGTCAACTTTTATTTGTAATAAAAAAAGAAAAGTTTATAAAAAAAGCAATCTACCTCTTTTTATTATTTTTATAGAATGTGTTATGATATAGGAGTAAAAACAAAAATGACCAATCGGTCATACGGATGGAGGGATAGAATGAAAATAAGAAGTAGTCTAATTTTTTTGTGTCACTTATCTTATTAGTATCTTGTTCTAAAGTAAATATTGAGAATGAAAAATAATGATATGATAAGTAGATTAAGAGAAAAAAAGAAAGTACAGAAAAAAACTTAGAGTAGAAAAAAAGAAGGAATGATAGATTTAGAGGAAGCTGTAGATTTAGCTTTTGAAAAAAATAATACTCAGATAAAATTAAAAGAAATAGAAAGTCAAATAGCTAAAATTGATAAGAATATTTCTTTTTGGAAATTTTTTTACCAAGAATTTCAGCTATGTATTCAATCTCTGAATTAGATAGATACATGAGTGCAACTATTCCAGCTCCTGATGTAACAATAGGAGTTTTAGGTGGAATAACTTTACCTTCACTTCCTGTTACTCTTACAAGTAGAATGGTGGATAAAGATTTTTACAAATTATGCTTTAAGTGCACAGCTTCCAATTTTTGTTCCTGCTACTTGGTTTCTCTATTCAGCGAGAGAAAAGGGAGAAAACATCAGTCTTTATACAGAAAAATTTAACAAAAAAAGATGATAAAATTAAAAGTTATAAGTGAATATTATTATACTTTGGCATTAGCAAGTGAAAAAAAATGTTTTAGAAAAAAAGAATACGCCTATGCAAAAAAATTAAATAAAAAAATGCAAAATTAGCTTTTAAAAAAACAGGTAGTATTTTTAAAATGGCAAGAAGAAGAAACAGAACTTTTTGGTTAAACAAAAAGAAAATGCTCTTAAGAATAATGAAAGAGATTTAAAAAAATAGCAAAGATGAATTTAATGAATGATATTGGTTTTAGATCCACATGCTGAATTTAGATTAGTTATTCCTGAAGACACTGTTTATAAATTACCTCCTCTTGAAGATGTAGTTTATGATGCTCTTGTCAATAGTGAAGTTATAAAAATTAATCATAATTTAGTGGCAATTAGTAAAGATAAGATAAAAAAATTGCAATGAGTAGATTTTTTTACCACAAATCAGTTTAGATGCTGGACTTGTAGGAACAAGTGTAAGTTATCTTAATCCTCAAAAATATTCTTTTTTTGGAGCTATCACAGGTTTCTTATCATTATTTAATGGATTTAAAGATGTAAATGAATATAAAAAAAGCTAAGTTACAATCTGAAGCAGCATATATTCAAAGAGAAGATGCAATAATGAATACTATTATATCAGCAGTAAATTCATATAATAATGTTCAAAAAAAGTATAGAGGATAAAGAATTGGCAGACTTAAATTATAATGTAGCTAAAAAAAGAAATTTAAACAAAAAGGAATTAGAAGTTGAAGTTGGAAGTGCTACAGATACTGACTTATTAAAAAGCAATGTCTGAACTAGAAAAAAAGCAGAAAGTATAAAAACTAAAAAAACAGAGTATAAATATAGTGTTTCAATAGAAACATTAAAAAAATGTTAATTGAAAAGTAGGGGTTTGGTATGAAAAAAAGTATATATTAGTTTTTTTATTAATTTTTTTCTTTTTACAGCTTGTAAAAAGGAAGCAAAAAGAAGAAATGATAAGAGCAGTAAAGATTCAAGAAATAAATTCAATGCAAGATGAAAAATTTCAATATTGAATTTCCTGCACAAATTTCTCCTAGTCAGAAAACAGTTTTAGCATTTAAATATGCAGGAAAAAAATAAAAAAAGTATAAATTTTTGAAAGTGGAGATTTTTGTAAAAAGGGGCAAGTGATTGCTGTAATTGATGATACAGATTATAAAGTCAATTTAGATGCATTCTCTAAAAAAATATGAGGCTGCAAAAGCTGTAGCACAAAAATGCTGAACAACAATTTGCTAGGGCAGAAACATTATATAGGGGGATGCTTTAGCTAAAAAAAGATTATGATAATGCACTTATGCAAAGAAATGTAGCTATCTCAACTTTTTAAAGAAGCTAGTGCAGGACTTCAAAAATGCTAGAAATACTTTGAATGATACAAAAAAATAGTAGCTCCTTATGATGGATACATAGATAAAAAAAGTCGTTGATGTAGGAACTGTTGTCCCAGAAGGAGGTCCTGTTGTATCTTTTTATTTCAAATGAAATAACTGATATTTCAGTAAATGCTTCAGTAAGGGATATAGAGTACATTAAAAAAATGCTGAAAATATTAGCTTTAAGGATAGTACATCAGACAAGATATATAGTCTAAAAAAAATAAAAAGTATTGCTCAAAAATCCTGATTCTATCAATTTAACTTATCCTGTGGTATTCACTTTTTCAGAACTTAGTGAAAACGATAAGTTCTTATCAGGACAAACAGGAACTGTAACTATAGCTGTTAAAAAAATAAAGAAAAAGAGGAAATCTTAATTCCTATAAATGCTATTTTTTTGAAGATAAGGGTTCAAATGTATATTTATTCAAAGATGGAAAAGCTGTTAAGACCCCAATAGAACTTGGTGAATTGAGAGAAACAGATAAAATAAGTGTAGTAAAAGGATTAAAAAAACAGGAGATAAAGTTATAGTTGCAGGTGTAAGTAAGTTAGCAGATGGAGATAAAGTAAAACTTTTGGGAGGCAACAAATGAAAATTATAGAATATTCTATAAAAAAAATAGAATAGTTGTACTCTTTGCAACACTAGTTTTGACTCTTGCAGGAGTTATTTCATATTTTCGTCTAGGAAAACTTGAAGATCCTGAATTTAAGGTTAAAGAAGCGATTGTTGTTACTCTATATCCTGGTGCTTCTCCTGAAAGTGTTGAGCAAGAGGTTACAGATAAGATAGAAATGGCATTGAGAAAAATACCCAATGCAGATGTTGATAGTGTGTCAAAGGCTAGTTATTCAGAAGTACATATAAAGATAGATGAAAGCACTCCAAGTGATAAAGTCGATCAAGAATGGGATGTAGTTAGAAAAAAGATAAATGATGTAAAAACTAGTCTACCTTTAGGAGCTTTACCACCAGTAGTTCTTGATGACTATGGAGATGTCTATGGAATGTTTTTTGCAATAACAAGTGAAGGCTTCTCTAAAGAAGAACTTTACAATTATGCAAAAAGAAATTAGAAAAGAGCTAGAAAAAAACAGATGGAGTAGCAAAGACAACTTTATTTGGTAATAGTGATACAGTTATAGAAGTTTTTAGTAGATAGAGATAAAATAGCAAGTCTTGGTATAAATGAAAAAAATGATAGCTTTAGCATTTACAGGTCAAAAATATACCAGCCTATGCTAATTCAGTCTTACATGGAGATAAAAAAATCTTAGATTTGATATTGACCAAAGTTTTTGAATCAATAGAAGACATAGAAAATTTAGTTATTTATTCTACTCCAGCAGTATTAAATATTCAGAAGCCAACAACAGTCTTGTTAAAAGATATTGCAGAAGTCAGAAGAACAGAAGTTAAACCTTATACTACTAAAATGAGATATAATGGTAAAGAATCTATTGGACTTATGTTATCACCTGTTAGTGGAACAAATGTGGTTGAAACAGGAAAAAGAAATAAGTAAAAAAATAGAACTTTTTAAAAAGAAGACTTACCTCATGGTATAGAAATAGAAAAAAAGTATATTATCAACCTGAACTTGTGTCAACAGCAATAAATCAATTTATAATAAACTTAATTGAATCAGTAGTAGTTGTTGTAGGAGTACTTTTTAATCACTATGGGAATAAAAAAAGTGGTTTAATAATAGGAAGTGGACTTATACTTTCGATATTAGGAACTCTAATTGCTATGTTAGCTATGAAAATAGATTTACAAAGAGTTTCTTTGGGAGCTTTCATAATTGCGATGGGAATGCTTGTTGACAACTCAATAGTTGTGGTTGATGGAGTTTTAGATTCTCTTGATAATGGAGATAATAAATACACAGCTTTAACTAAGCCAACATCAAAGACAGCTATTCCATTATTGGGAGCAACCTTTATAGCAGTGATTGCATTTTTACCTATGTATATGATGCCAACAACAGCCGGTGAATATATAAAAAGTTTATTTTGGGTAGTAGCTATTTCTTTGGGCTTGAGCTGGATAATATCACTTACACAAACAACAGTATTTTTGTGATATATATTTAAGTGAAAAATAATATTAAGGGTGGAGATAACAAAGGAAAATTATTTCATAATAAGTTTGTAGTCATACTTGAAAAAAAATATTAATCTATAAAAAAACTTTCAATGATTGTTTTACTTGGAGCATTTTTCTTTCACTTTTTATTATTTATAAAAGTTCCATTGTCATTTTTCCCAGATTCAGATAAAAAAAGGTTTTTGTAATTAATCTTTGGAATCCTGAAGGAACAGATATTGAATACACCAATAAAATTAATCAAGTAGTTGAAAGTGAAGTTTTTAAAACAAGAAGGAGTAGTATCAGTAACTTCTGCAATAGGAGGCTCTCCATCAAGATATTATATTTCTTCTATTCCTGAACTACCTAATACAGCCTTATCTCAACTGATAATTTCAGTAGAGAAATTAGAAGATATTAATAAGATTGGACAAGATGTAAAAAGACTTTGTAGATAATAATTTTCCTGATACTCGTGTTGAAATAAGAAAATATACTAATGGTATTCCTACAAGATATCCTATACAACTTAGAATTGTTGGAGAGGATTCCAATATATTAAGAGAATATTCTAAGAAATTTGAAAATATTTTAAGGAATATTGACGGAGCAGAAAATATTCAAACAGATTGGAAAGAAAAAAACAATTAGTTATAAAACCTGAGATTGATAAGGTAAAAGAAAGAGAAAGTCTTGTGACAGCACTAGATATTGCAACTTCATTGAATAGAACTACTAATGGAATAAAAAAAATAGGTACATTTAAAGACGGAGAAGAAAACATACCTGTTCTATTTAAAGAAAAAAATAATGGTAGAGAATTTAACATTAATAATTTAGGTCAAGTTCCTGTATGGGGCTTAGGACCTAGGAGTATTCCATTTAGAGAATTAATTAAAAAAAGAAAATCTTGTTTGGGAAAAATCCTATTATAATAAGAAAAGATGGTTTTAGAGCAATTCAAATACAGGCAGATGTAAAAAAATGGCTATAGAGTTGAAGCTGTTAGAAAAGAATTCGCTAAAAGCTATAAAAAGAAAGTGAAATAGAGCTACCAAAAGGATATAAATTAGAGTGGAGTGGAGAATTTTTACGAACAAGAAAAAAATACAGAAGAAATTATATCCTATATTCCATTACAATTGATAATAATGTTTATGACCTGTGTACTTCTATTTGGAAATTTAAGAGATCCATTTATAATTTTTTTGGAGTTTTGCCTCTATCTTTTATAGGTATACTTCCAGGACTTTTTATAACAGGAAGAACATTTGGCTTCATGGCAATTATTGGAACTATAAGTTTAAGTGGTATGATGATAAAAAAAGTGGTATTGTTTTTAATAGACCAGATAAGGTATGAAATTTATACTTTAAATAAAGAACCATTTCAAGCTATTATAGATTCAAGTGCAAGCAGAATAAGAGCTGTTATACTTGCAGCAGGGACAACTGTATTAGGTATGATACCATTGATGTTTGATCCTTTATTTTTCAGATATGGCAATAACAATAGTATTTGGACTAACTGTGGCAACATTATTAATTTTGTTTGTCGTACCATTGTTATATAGCATATTTTTATAAAATAGATAAAACCTAAAGAAAAATTAAAAAAAATAAAAAGATTGTTACAAAATTAAAAATTCTAATTCTAAAGTAAAAAAATAGATGAGTTACGAATGGAAATTTTAGATAAAAAAAATCAAATAGAATGAGCCGAGCAAATGTAGGAGTGTTTGAGTGCAACGAGTTTCCTGATTTGCAGCGAATTCTTGATTTTTTTATCGTTAAGAAATTTACTCAGTAACGAATTATTTTTTTACTTTTTTTGTGAATTTGTAACAGTCTTTTTTTAAATATATTCAACAATTTCATTTTTTCTAAACTTTTTCTTTATATCAATAACTCTTTGATTAGAGCTACCTCTCCATTTCAAATTTAAGTCTTTTTAAATTATCCATATATTTTTCCATCTATTAAAAATATCACATTCTTTTTATAAGAGAAAATCTATTTTCATCTTCTAAAATTTCTTCCCAAGTGAAACCACTCCATATCCAAATATCTCTATCAGGAAGATTTTTCTTTAAATTTTTTTAATGAACTTTTAAAAAGTGGTTTGATATTTTTTTAGGATATGTGGGGTCTCCACCCTAGGAGTGAAAGACCCCTTATTGTTTTTTTCCATATTTTTTTAAAAATATTCTATAATTTCATTTTTCTTCTTTTTTTCAGAAAACTTTTTTTCCCATAAGTTTCTTTCCAAGTTTCCTCATTGAAACAGTTTTTTTACAACAATGAGTACAACCACTTACAAATAAACTTACTCTTATACCTTTTCCATTAATCATATCTGCATATTTTTATTCCTGAATAATTCATTTCTCTAACTGTGTTTTTACTCTATGCATAATTTCCTCTTGTTTACCTTTTGTTAAAAGGTCTAGCATTAGGCTGAGATAGGTAACCACAGACTCTCCTTATTACACTCATTTCATTACTATCATGATTTCCACATTGTGGACAAGTAAATCCTTCTTTTTGTAGCAGTAAATTCTCCTTTATAGCCACAGATATGACATTTATCTACAGGTTGATTTATTCCCATATAATGAATTCCTACCATCTTAGCATATCTTAAAATTTCAGGTATGGCTTCTAAATTTTTTTGTCAATGAATCAGTTTCAATATAACTTATATGTCCACCTGCTGAATATTTATGTCCCAAAGCTTCTAGCCTTAATTTCTCAAAATGGACTCATATTTATTCTTGAAGAAACATGGAAAGAGTTATCATAGTAGCCCTTATCTGTTATTCCTTTTATATCTCCAAATTCTTGTTTATCAACTCTTGCAAATCTATCACATAGAGATTCTGAAGGAGTTCCATACAGTGCAAAAACCTAAATTATATTTTTTTGCTTGTATTCAAGAACTTTATCAGCCATATATTTTTAATATATTAAAAGTTTTTTTCATAAACTTCTTCTGATTCAGAAAAAAATCTTTACCATACAATAGTTGAGATACTTCACTAAGTCCAATATATCCTATTGAAACTGTTGAATATCCTCCCCAAATTAAATCTTTGATTGTATCTTTTTTTGATTTTTTTCAGCGAGTGCTCCAGACATCCAAAGGATAGGAGCCATTTCTGCAACAGTATTTTTCTAAATATTTTGCTCTAAATAGGCAGTTATCTTTACAAATTTCTAAAAATTCTATCTAGTTCTTTATAGAAACCTTCTTCATCACCACGATTTTTTTAATAGCTATTCTTGGTAAATTAATAGATGTAGCTCCTATATTAAATCTTCCTGCATATTTTTTTCTTTACCATTTTTCATCTTTCCAAGGAGATAAGAAAGCTCTACATCCCATAGGATAAACAACAGTTTCATTTTTTTAATTGTTCATCTGTAATAAATAGAATATCAGGATAAATTGATTTAGTCATACATTCAAAGGCAAGTTGAGAAATATCCCAGTTAGGATCTTCTTCATTTAAATTTAAACCTTCACACATTGCGTAAACTATTTTAGGGAAGATAGCAGTTTCTTTTTTTAGCACCAAAACCTGCCATTCTTGTTTTTTTAAAACATATTTTTTTGAACAAGTCTTCCTTCCCAAGAAGTCTCAGTTCCTATACCAATAGTTGTAAATGGAGTTTGACCATTTACAGTTGATAGGGAATTGATTTCATATTCCAATCCTTGCATAGCTTGTTTTTACAGATTCTTCTGTCATATCAACAGAATATTCATAAGTTTTTAGGATATTTATTTTTTTATAAATTGATTAGAATATTCTAAATCTTCCTTTTTTTAATTCTTCAATCTCTTCTTCTTTTTAAATCATCTATATATTTAGCACCTCTTAAGAAGTGTTTCTTAAAAAGTTTTTCTTTATATATCTAACTAAAGCTCTATCTAAATATGGAATTGAACAACCTCCATAGGTATTAGAAGAAACAGAAGCTATAATTTGTACTATATGACCAACTGCAACATCAACTGAATTAGGTTCAAGCATCTTAGCATTACCTATATTGCATCCACCTCTTAGCATAGTTTCTATATTTACAAGTTCACAGTTAGTTTCTCTAAAAAAAGTAAATAATCTAAATCATGTAGGTGAATTTCACCTTTTATATGAGCCAATTTTATATGCTCAGGAACTATTTTATTTAAATAATAATCTCTTGAAGAAATTCCTGCAAGTAAATCTCTTTGAACAGAAATAGTCTTTGCATCTTTATTTGCATTTTTCAGATAGTAGTTTTTTTCATTAGAAGCATCTACAAGTTCACTAATCTGTCTGTATATTCCTTTTTCTCTGTCTCTAATTTCTGCTTTTAGAGTTCTATAGCTTTGATAAGACATAGCAATATCCTTTTTCAGAAGATGCCATTAACTTTTTTTAACAACTATATCTTGTATTTCTTCTACTGATAAAACTTTTACCAGGCAGTTCTTCTACTTGTGTGGCAATTTTTTTCAATGAGCTTCATATTAGGCTCTCTGGAAGCTTGAATAAATGTTTTTGCTAATTGCATTAATAATTCTATCTTTACTAAATTCCACTACAGAACCATCTCTTTTAATAACTCTTTTCATAAATAACACACACACCTTTCAAATTATATTTTATAATTCCCCCATTCATTTTATCATTTTTTAAAAAAATAACAATATATAGTATATATGATTATCGCATACCACTATATATTGTTATTTTTATGTTAATGATTTATAAAAAAATTATGTCATAATCTTAATTTGGTCTTTACCATCATCTTCAAAGACAAAATAATCTAAAAATTTTTTTACCTTTACTTCATCACCTTCATTTAAAAGTGTTATAAGTTGAGGCTCTTGCAATTATTCTAAGAATATTTCCATTACCAATATCAACTCTTAAATCATTACAATCACCTAAGTAAAATTTAGAATAAACTTTAGCTGTAATCTCACCATCATCAGAAAGAATAGCATTTTTCTGGACGGATTGCAACAACAACTTTTTTTCTTTAAATGAACTTGTATTTGGAAGAGTTTGTCCATTACTATTATCTAATAAGATTTTTATTCCTTCAACTTTTTCCTTTAATAAAGTCAACTTTACCTACAAAAATTTGCAACAAACATATTTTTTTAGGATTAGAATATATTTCTTGTGGAGGAGCAACTTGTTGTACTTCTCCTTTGTTGATTAAAACAATTCTATCACTCATAGTCATTGCTTCTATTTGATCATGAGTTACATAGATAACAGTTATTTTTTTAATTTTTTTAGTTATTTCTTTTTATCTCATATCTCATTTCTTCTCTTAATTTTTGCATCAAGGTTTGAAAGAGGTTCATCTAGTAATAGAATTTCTGGTTGAGCAACTAAGGCTCTTCCTAAAGCGACTCTTTGTTGTTGTCCTCCTGATAACTCAGATGGAAATCTATCTTTATATTGTTCTAAGTGCACAATTTTTTTAGTACTTGACTAACTCTTTCTTCTATCTCATTCTTAGCAATTTTTTTGAATTTTTTTAGAGGATAAGCAATATTGTCAAACACATTCATATGAGGCCATACTGCATAAGATTGGAAAACCATTCCAATACCTCTTTTTTTCAGGTGGTAAAAAAATTCATTTTCACTTGAAACTAATTTATCACCTATATAAATTTCTCCACTGCTAGGTTTTTTTCAAAACCTGCAATAAGTCTAAGCATAGTTGTTTTTCCACAACCAGATGGACCAAGTAATGTAATAAATTCTCCATCTTCAAATTTTTGATTAAACTCTTGTAAGACAGTTACTTTTCCAAAAGATTTTTGTAACTCCTTTTTATTGTTACTGAAGCCATATTTTTCCTCCCATTCTATATTGAAAAATTGTCCTTTAGTTAATTTGCTTAAAATGTAGTTAACTAAAATAACAAATAGTAAAATAGCTGTTGCCAATGCACTTGCAACTTGTTGACTATGATATGTTTGATAGATATATAATTCATATCCTATAGTCTTAGTATTAGATGAATAAAGCAATGTTGACATTGTCAATTCATAGAATGATGGCATAAATATTAAGAAAATTCCTGCAACAATACTTGCACCAATCAAAGGTAAAGTTACATCTTTTAACATACGAAGCCAGTTTGCTCCAGATATTTGAGCTGCCTCTTCAAGTGAAGGGTGAACCTGGCTCATTGCTGAAACAACAGTTCTCATTCCCATTAACATATATTTAATCATATAAGCAACTACCATTATTGTTAAAGTATTATAAATATTTATTCCAAATTTACCACTCATAGAAATTATAAGGGCTAAAGCTATTGTTACACTTGGTGTACCTGATCCTAAAGTTATTAGGAAATCAGGAATTCTTTTTCCTTTTACATTTGTTCTTTGTAATAGATATGCCATTACACAAGAAATTAAAATTCCAAAGAAAGCAGCTGCAGTTGCTGTTAAGAAACTATTTGTTGTTGAGCTTATGATAGAAGCTCTTGAGAAAACTTTTTTCCCATGCTTTTTAGAGATAAGTTTGAGAAAGTAAGAGGTTTTTCCCATATTAACAGTAAATGATGTTATAGCAACTGTTATAAATGGTAAAATTATTACAAAAAAATGAAAAAAATAGAAATTATTATTGTTATAGGCAATCTCCATTTTCCTAATTCTACAATATTTGGTCTTGTAGATTTACCACTCATTGTTATATATTGTCTTTTTTTCCAACAACAAAAGTTGATATATATAGAATTACATTAGATATCAACATTAAAAAAATACTGCAAGGGACATTGCATCAGTAAGTCCTTCTTCTGAACCAATATGAACAAAGTCTATTATACGCATTGTTACGGTATAAATTTGACCTGGTGCTCCAATAATTGAAGGAATACCATAAGCTGAAGCTGAAGCAACGAAAACTAAAAAGTCCAGCAGCTATTATACTTGGTGTCATCATTGGAATTGTAACTTTAAATAAAGTTTTCAAAGGAGAAGCACCAGAAATTCTTGACGCTTCTTCTAAAGATGGATCCATTTTTTCCATGGCTCTTGATATAGTTATGAAAGCATATGGGTAGAAAAAACATGTTAATACCCATACAATTCCAGAGGTTGTATAGATATTAAAAAGGAGCAGATCCTAAACCAAATATTTTTCATTAAAAAAATTTATTTAGAACACCTGCATTTGGATTTAATAGTCTTAACCAAGCCATAGCTCCAACATAAGGAGGAACCATATAGGTAACTACAAATAAAGTTCTAAAAAAAACTTTTTACCATACATATCTGTTCTTCCCACTAAAAAAATGCTAAAGGGAATGCAATAGCAACACCAAAAAAATTGTAGTAAATCCAGCGGTTATCATAGTATTTTTTTAAGGCTATCCAGTTTAAATCATAGGTATAAACCCTTCTATATGCTTCCAAAGAAAAAAACTTCCGCCAGAAAATAAAGATTTTTATTAATAAGTAGAATAATGGAAAGACTTCAAATATAAGTAAGAAAGCTACTATTGCTAGTATAACTATCCATTTTTATATCAATATTCCATTTTTTTGACCAACCATACTTTCCTCTTTTCGTTTATAAATTAATTTTGCTTTTAGTTATAAATTTTTTTCAAACATTTTTTTCTTAATTCTTCTCTATCTTTATAAGTTTTTTCCCAATTTATAGGCATAGCAGCTTTTAAGATTTCATCAGTAGCTTTAGCGTCATAAGGAGCTTTTTCAGGATTCTTTAAAACAGAGTGCATCCAACCTTGTACTATTGCTTCTTGTCCAGCTGGAGATAAGAACCAATCAGTTAAAAGCTTCAGCAGCTTTTTATATTTTTTTATTTGCAGACATATCTTCTTTAACAGTCATTATTGTACTAGGTATAGAAATTATTCCATCTTCTGGATAGATAACTTCTAGTGTAGAATTTTCTTCTTCTCTTTTCTTTAAAATAGATTCTTCAAGTATCATAATTTCAGCAGCTTCACCAGTTTCTAATTTAGTAACAGCAACTGAACCAGATTCAACAACAACTTTTTAATTTAGCTAAATTTTTGAAAATATTCTTCACCATATTTATCTACTAATGCAGAAACAGCAGCTAATGCAGTTCCAGATTTTTAATGGATCAGGTATAGAGATTTTTTTCCTGCTAAATCTTCTCTTTTAGCAAAAATCTTCAAATGTAAGAGCTAGATCTTCTTTTTTTATATTTGTCAGGATTGTATGCTAAAACCATATTTAATAGACGAACTGGATACCAATATCCTTCTTTATCATAATCTAAAGCTAGATTTTTCAGCATTTTTTTAGAAAGATAAGGATGTAATATTCCTTTTTCTTTTTAATTCTAAAGAATAAGATGGTTCTGCAACCATTAACATATCGCAACCCTAACTTATTAGCTTGTAATTCAGCTATAATTTTTAGATTGTAAAGTTCCTGTTCCACCTTGGAAAAAAATTCAACTTCTAAATTAGGAAATTCTTTTTCTAATTTTTTTCCTTAACATTATCTATAATATCTTCATACATAGAAGTATAGATAACAATTTTTTTCCCTGAGATTTCACTATTAGGGTTAGTAGCTTCAGTAGCTTCTTCCTTTTTTTCTCCACCACAAGCAACTAAAACTAATGCCATTAAAAGATAATACAAGCCAAAAAAAATTTCTTTTTTTCATAAACTTTCGCCTTCCTTTTTAATTTTTGTCATATTACTATAATTTAACATAACATAAATTAACAAAAAAAGTCAATTTGTGAGAGCAAATAGGTTAAAAAAATTAAACATTTTTTTATTTTAAAAAAACTGAAAAATCCTTGAAAATAAATAAAAATAAGGAGTAGTATATAAACATATTCAAATTAATGAGGAGGGAGTAAATGTTAGTGCTGAATAATATCAATAAATCTTTTAAAAAAATATTAAAGTTTTTAAAAAAATATTAGTTTTACACTTCAAGAAAATAAAAATTTTTTTGCATTTCTTGGTCCTAATGGAGTTGGAAAAAAACAACTTTAATTAAAAATTATATCAGGTCTAATATCAGCTGATTCGGGAACTGTTTTTATTAGATGATAAAAAAAATTTCGATGGATAAAATCAGCACTATGTTTGATGGGAGTAGAAATCTTTATTGGAATATTTCAGTAAGAGAAAATTTTTTTATTATTTCAGTGCTTTTAAAAAGGAAAGTTAAAAAAAGAAGTAGATTACTTATTAGAAAAAAATAAAGAAATTTTTTTCAAATTGATAATTTGTTAGATAAAAAAATATGGAGAACTTTCTCTAGGTCAAAAAAACAAATAGTTGCAGTAATAAATACATTATTAAGTAGTCCTGAGTTAGCTTGTTTTTGATGAACCATCTAATGGACTTGATATCTACTATGAAGAAAAAAACTAATTCAAATTATTTTTTTAATTATAAAAAAATGATAGTAACAAAATTATTATTTCATCACATGATATTAATTTTTCTTTACAAAGTTGTAGATAACTTTATTGTGATAAACAAAGGGTGAAATAATAGGAGAATTTTTCAAAAAAATAATCTTAGTTTAGAAGAGGTAACAGCTAAATATTTAGAATTGTTGGAGGGGAAAAATGAAAAAAAGTATCTGAATGCTTTTTAAGTCTGAAATAATAACAAATCTAATTATTGCAAAAAAATTATAAATTTAGCTTTCTAATGGATATAGGAATTTTTTTATATCCATATTGTCATTTTTTAATTCTATCTAAATCAGGTTATAAATATACTTTGTATTATTCTAAAGATTTTTGATTTTAGAGAACTTGTTTTTAATAGCTTATATAATGTGGATTATTTCTCTTTCAGCTATCAATACTATTTGTAGTGAGATTAGATCAGAGAATGTTCAAGGAACTTTTAGAATTAAAATTTATGTCCATACTCCCTTTTCAAATTTTTGCTATTAGGAAAAAAATATTATCGACTTTACTTATTCAAATATTAGAAATTATAATAGTTTTTATTGTTTACAAAATTTGTTTTTTTAATTTAAGTATAGGAATAAATTTTTAAAAATTATAGGGATTATGTTGTTAACATATATTGGAATGTATGGATTTTTTCTTTAGTAGTTGGTTCATTAATTTTAAGCAAAAAAAGAAAATAGGACAGTTAAATATGATAATACAAATATTATTATTAGTATTTTTCAAATGTTTTTTTACTATTTCAAATATTGGATTTTTTTCATATCTTATTCCTTTAGGAATTGGAAATCATCTGATACATCTATCATATTTAGGAGAAGATATTTCAAGTTCAAAAATTACTAATTTTTTTATTTTTTTGTTTGCCTTTTTATGGATAATCATAGGTCAGTGTTTATTCAACAAAGCAATTAATTATGTAAAAGAAAAAAAGGAACATTATCATTGTATTAAAAATTTAAGTGTATAAAAATAATCTTATAAAAAAACTGCACCTTCAATCTTTGGTTTAAGATTTTTGGTGCAGTTTATTATTTTATTTTATATCTTTTAATTTTTTTCAGCTACAAATAGATAATTTTCATAAGCTTCTTTTTATATGAGGCATATCTAGTTTTAAAGCATCAGTTGGAAAGTCTGTAAGAGACTGTGAACGTAAAACCTCTCTACGAAGAGTATTTACAAAAAGTTCTAAAAACTTTTTATTAGTAATACGGTTATATTCTATAGATTCAAGTTTACTTTTGACGATAAAATTCCTGTAAAGTCTTATTTTTTTATATCTTTTTTTATCATCAGCAAAAAAATTTCATCATACTTTTAAATCAACTATTTTTTTCCATTTTTCATATATAACTTCTAATCTTGTACTTATTCCACTATCATATGGTTGAGTAATTCCTACATATCTCTTATTAGAAGTTTTTTTCCTTGGACTTCTTTTTGACATTTCTTTTTAATAAAGGAATAAATCCATTTCTTGCACTATTAGATGAACCAAATAATGTTTTTATATTCAAAAATCTAGTTTTTTTGATTTTTTTAAAACTTGCCATTCTAAATAACTCATTCCATTTATAAGAGTTACTAGAGTATAATCTGTTCTTGGACTTTTTAGCTTGGAAGAAACCATAACCTGAACGACGTTTAGTTTCACCTGCCCATTCAGAAGCATAATATGTTAGAGGTGGTCTTTCATTTAGTTCTATATGGACTATTTCTCCATTATTAACTACAACTTCAGCATAAGCTTCATAGCCACCATCAAAAAAACTTTTTGTCCTGAATAATAATCTCCTACAATAATTCCTTTAGGTGCTTGTACAGACCAATACATAGCATCAATTTTTTTCTTGACCCTTTTTAGTTTTTTTCTTTGCTAGTTCCATAGCTTCTTTAACTTTAGGATCCATTTCTAAATCTTTAGAAACTCCATTTTTTTCCATCGTATTTAATAGATTGAGAATGATTTATTAAATCAGCCACAGTTCTTGAGGCTCCTGCTGAAGCATCATAATCATAAACTCTACCATTTATAACAATTTCATTTGAATCTTTGTCAATATATTTATAATAATTTGGAGTATAATTTATCTTTTTCTGCTTTCTTATTTTTTTAAATACATAATCATTTAAATTAATTAATGTTTTCCATTTATCAATTTGGCTCACAGTTGCCCCTGCTACAGCATCAACCTTTTTTTACTGATTGTCTTAGCATTTTTCTCTTTTTGTATTTCCTACTTTAGTCTCTATTTTGTTTGAAGCATTCACTTTAGTGTCAGCCTTTTTTTGTAGCTTCGTCCTTAGTATCTACTTTTGCTGTGGCACCTGCTTTTAGCATCTACATTAGTAATAGTATCTGCATTTAATTTTTGATGAAAAATACCATTAATAATAAAAAAACATTAATAAATTTTTTTCTCTTTTTTTCATAATTCATCCCCCTTCTATTTTTAGATTAATGTTGACAATATTCTAACAAATTTTTTTAGAGTTTGTATAATAAAAAAAATAAAAAAATATGAAAAAAATAATCTTTTTTTATAAAAAAACCAGGAAATATTTCCTGGCTTTATTTTTTTATTTTTTTCAAAAGTAGATTTTTATAAATAGTTCTTCTAGTTGTTTTGTCATCAACAGTGTTAGGTGCTTCAGTCATTAGACATTGTCCTTTATTTGTTTTTAGGGAAAGGAATAACATCTCTTATAGATTCTTCTTTTAACATAACCATAAGCCATCTATCTATTCCAAATGCTAGACCACCATGAGGAGGTGCACCATATTTAAAAGCATCTAGGAAGAAACCAAACTTAGCTTTAGCTTCTTCTTGAGAAAGTCCTAATCTATCAAATACCATAGCTTGAATTTTTGGATTGAATATTCTTATAGAACCTCCACCTATTTCAGAACCATTTAAAAACTAAGTCATAAGTATTAGTTCTGATATCTTCTGTTTGTCCTGCTAAGAATTTATCTAAGTCCTCAGCTTTTATAGAAGTAAATGGGTGGTGTTCAGCCTTATATCTTTGTTCTTCTTCATCATAATCAAACATTGGGAAGTCAACAACCCATAAGAATTTAAAATCATCTTTATTTATTAAATCTAAGTCTTTACCTATTCTTAATCTCAATGCACCTAGAGCTGCAGCAACAACTTTTTTTCTTGTCAGCAACAATAAAGATTACATCTCCTGTTTTAGCTTCAGTTTTTTCAATTATTGCTTTCATTTCATCTTCAGTTAAAAACTTAGCGATAGGAGAACTGATTCCATCAGCTCCTAATTTTATATATGCTAATCCTTTTGCACCAAAAATATGTCTTTACATATTCTTCATATTCAGAAATAATTTTTTTCTTGAGAATTTTTTTCATTTGCAGAAGGAGCAACAATAGCTTTAACAAGTCCACCATTTTTGAACAGTAGAGCTAAAAAGCATTGAAAGATGAATTTTTTAACAATATCAGATAAATCTTTTAATTCAACTGCAAATCTTAAGTCAGGTTTATCAGAACCAAATCTATCCATAGCTTCAGCATAAGGCATTCTTTTGGAAAGTATAGTTAGCTTCTTCACCTGTTACATTTTTTTAAATACATATTTTTGCTAAACCTTCTATTTCATTCATAACATCTTCTTTTTTTCCACAAAAAGACATTTCAATGTCTAATTGAGTAAATTCAGGTTGTCTATCTGCTCTTAAATCCTCATCTCTAAAACATTTAGCAATTTGGAAATATTTTTTTCAACTCCACCTATCATTAAAAAGTTGTTTAAAAAAAGTTGTGGAGATTGAGGTAAAAGCATAGAATGTTCCAGGATTTGTTCTACTAGGTACTAAGAAGTCTCTTGCACCTTCAGGAGTAGATTTAGTAAGTACTGGAGTGTCAACATCTAGGAAACCAGCTTGATCCATATAGTTTCTAATAGACATTATCATTCTATGACGCATTTTTTTAAATTATTTATCATTTTGTTTCTTCTGATATCAAGATATCTATATGTAAGTCTCATATTTTTCACTTAAATTATCATCTATACCAGAAATTTGGAAAGGTAAAAGTATCACAAGCATTTAAAATTTCGATTTCTTTTGGCAAATACTTCAATATCTCCTGTTGGAATATTAGGGTTTTTTTATTAGATCTTTCCTTTACTTCACCAACAACTCTTATTACAGATTCAGATTTTTAATTTTTTTGTACTTCTTCTAAAACCTTTTTCAGATAAAAGTTCATTGTTAAAAACTATTTGAGTTTTTCCTTCTCTGTCTCTTAAGTCAATGAAAGTAAGACCAGTACTAACATTTCTTTTTAGTATCCACCCAACCAGATAAGGTTACAGTTTCTCCAATATTTTTTTCTCTTAATTCAGCCAAATTATGTGTTCTGTATATCATTTTTTTAAAACACTCCCTCTATTTAATATGATTTATAATTTCTTCAATTTTTTTACTTCTTTTTTTGTTCTCTTGTAGAAAAAAATCTTTTAATAGAACTATACCTTTATTAAGTTCGTCTTCTCCAAGAATAATACAGTATCTAGTTTCTAATTTATCAGCTTTTTTTCATATGAGATTTCATTCCTTTAGAAGAATAATCTACATAGACTTTAACATTTTCTTTTTCTCAATGAGTCTGCAATTTTTCATAGCAGTTTCAATTGTATTCTCACCTAACCAAGCAATATATACATCTGGAACATCTTTAGGATAATTATCTCCTATAAGCATCATAACTCTTTCAACTCCAGCTGCAAAAACCAAAAGCTGGGATATCTTTGTCACCTAATTCTTTTTAGAAGATTATCGTATCTTCCACCACCAAGAACAGTACCTTGAGAACCAAGTTTATTAGTTACAATTTCAAAAAAACTGTACTTGAATAGTAGTCAAGTCCTCTAACAAGAGTAGGGTCTTCTGTAAATTTTACTCCAAATATAGTTAAGTATTTTTTTAACTTCTTCATAGTGCTTTCTTTCATCTTCAAAAAGATAATCTATTATGCTTGGTGCAGATTTATAGAAATCTTTATCTCCATCAACTTTACAATCTAAAAAGTCTTAAAGGATTTCTATTTATTCTATCTTTACAATCTTCACACATATCATCTAAGTGAGATTGAAAGTGTTCAACCAATTTTTTTCTCTATAAATAGTACGAGAACCTTTTCGAACCTACTGAATTTATCTTAACTTCTAAATCAGTTATACCCAATTTAGTAAGAAAGTTGTATCCCATAGCAATAACTTCAGCGTCTAGTATAGGAGATTTTTTTCACCAAAAAAACTTCTACTCCTATTTGATTGAATTCTCTTTGTCTACCAGCTTGAGGTCTTTCATATCTAAACATAGAACCATTATAGTAGAATCTACTAACATCTTCTTTAGCATAGATAGAGTTTTCAAGATAACATCTAACCATTGATGCAGTATTTTTCAGGTCTTAAAGTTATAGATCTATCTCCTTTGTCTTTAAAAGTATACATTTCCTTTTCAACAACATCTGTTGCTTCTCCTATACCTCTTTTTAAATAAATCAGTTTCTTCAAAAAAATTGGAGTTTTAGCAAATTTATATCCATAGTTTTCAAACATTTCTTGAGTTACATTAGAAATATATATATATTTTACTGCATCTTCACCAATTATATCTTTTTGTTCCTTTTAGGTTTTCTTATTAATTCCATAGTTTTTCCCTCCTATTCATTCCATAACTTGTTCAATTTTTTTCTGCTATCATCTTTTTCATTCTTGTTGTTACCAGGTTTATAGTATTTTTTTCTTCTTATTCATATTTTTTTGTTTAACAAAGTTATCAGTGTAACTATGAGGATATTTATAGCCTACATTATCATGACAAATATTAATAGGGACTTCTTGAAGTTCACCTTTTTTTAATATCAGCTAAAGCTCCATCTATAGCTTCATAGACTGAATTTGATTTAGATGAAATTGCAAGATATACAGTAGCATGTGAAAGTATTATCCTAACCTCAGGCATACCTATTCTTTCACAGGCATTCATAGCTGCATTTGCAATTAAAAGTGCTTCTGGATTTGCCATTCCTATATCTTCACTAGCTTCAATAAATAGCCTTCTTGCTATATATTTTTGGATCTTCTCCACCATCTAAAAAGTCTTGCAAGCCAATATACTGCTGCATCTGGGTCACTTCCCTTACAGACTTTATAAAGGCAGAAATCATATCATATTTATCTTGTTTTTTTGTCAAAAAGAAACTTGTCTTTCTTTAAAAAAATAGAAAAAAATTTCATCTTCAGTCATTTGAGAATGAATATTATTGTACATCTCAACATAATTTAAAGCTATTCTTGAATCACCTTGAGCTATATCAACGATTATTTCTTTGATTTTATCAGTCATACTTATATTTAGAAAATTCAATCCCTTATCAATTAATTTAGAAATATCTTCATTAGTAAGAGCTTTAAATTCAAATACCATAACTCTTGAAAGCAAAGCATTATTGATATTGTAATAAGGATTTTTCTGTTGTTGCACCTATAAGGGTAAGAGTTCCGTCTTCAGTATATGAAAGAAGGGCATCTTGTTGATTCTTATTAAATCTATGTATTTCATCTAAAAAAAGTATAGTTCTTTTTATTGTAAAGTTCTATATTTCTTTTTGGCAGTTTCTACCACAGTTCTTATATCAGAAACACTAGCAGTTGTAGCATTTAATTTTTTTCAAAATTACAATCCAAAGTATTGGAAATAATTTCTCCCAGACTACTTTTTACCACAACCAGGTGGACCATAAAAAAATAGAATTAGAAAGAGCTGAATTTAAAATAAGCCTTCTGATAACTCCATCTTTTTCCTAAAAGTTTTTTTCTTGACCAACGAAATCATCTAAATTTTTTTGGCCTTAATTTATATGCTAGTGGTTCAACATTTTTTTATAATTATTTTTGAAATAAATTCATAAGCCTTCACCAAATATTTTTATTTTTTTATTTTACCACAATTTCTAAAAATAATGAAATATGTTGAACTAAATAAAAAAATATTATAATATATTGAATATGAATAAAAAAATAATATTTTTAGGAAGTGAAAAAAATTATGGATATCTTGAAAAAAATACTAAATAATCCTGAATTAACAGAAAAAAATAAGACTTAAATGTGACATCGAACTATATCCTGAATTACAAGATTTATATGATGAAGATGGGCATATTACTTGGAATATTGAAGGGAAAGCCTTTGGAGCAGACGGAAGTGGTGGAGAATTTGTTTTACTTTCTGATGGGACTATAGGTTTTAATAGTTCAGAGGGAGAAACAGGACGTATTGCTGAAAATATGAAAGAATTATTTTTCTTTACTAGTAAACTGTCCTTGCTTTTTTTGATTTTTTTAATGCCAGATATTTATGCTGATGAAGCATTATTGAAAAAAATATGCTGATAAAATTGAAAAAGAATATAGAGAAGAATTTAATGATATAACTGACTATAATTGGGATGAGATTAAAAAGTGAAATAGCTAAAGAATTAGATCTTTTCAGTAGATGATAACATAGTAGAAAAATACACTGATGAAATTCTATGAAGTCGCTACAAAAGAACCTCAATATCAAGCTACATATCATGAAGATGATGGGACTTTAACTCCTTCAGAACCACTTATTTCAAGACCTATGGGAGAATGGATTAGAAAAAAATAGGGGAGTGATTAAAAATTTTTCTATACAATGGAAAAAAATTCAAGAGATACATAAGGAAATATTAGAAGGTAATACAGAGATATTAAAAGATTTTTCCTCTAGCTTATTGTCTCTCTGAAAATAAGGAAGACTTTTGTTGTTTTAAGAAAGGGACGAATTGTAAAAGATGAAAATCGTATAAAATATTTTTTTCCAAACTCAGAGAGCAATGAAACTAATGGGATATATTGCTTTAATATGGGTTTGTAGAAACGAAGGAAGCTATGGTATAGGAGGAACACCAATACCAGATGATTTTTCCTATAAAAAGAGATGAAATTTGAAGGAGATAAACTTTGTTTAGTGAGTACAAAGGATGAAAAAAAATAGTAGCTTCGTTAAAACAATTCAATAAGGCTTTTACAAAAAGATATGGAGTAATTTCACTATGGAAGAATTATCTGTAGCCTTTAGAGAAGCACCTAATACAGTTTTAGATGAAATAAAACAAGAAGAGATGCCAAAGACAGTTACTATAAAAAAACTTTGGTAAATTTATATATAAAAAGATAATAAGGCTTACAAAATAGTCAAAGAAGATATTGAATATTATTTTTTTCAGCTGATAATAAGGCAGAACTTAAGAAAGTGAAAGATATTTTTTTCAAATATAGAAATCATAGATTTCATAGAAAAAAAGCTAAAGAATATACAGTTAAGAAACTTCTAAAATTGAAAAAAATGATTTATGGTTAGAAGAAGATGAAAAAGAAGTTACAAAAAAAGAATTTAAAGGCTAGAATGAAGTTTACAAGTCTTTATGTCTTTTAGTGAATCAGCAAATTTCTATTTTTGATGATGGAGATTTATTCTGGGGACATACCATCGAAGTTAATGTCAATCAAAATTTAGAATTTACTGATACAAATATAGTTGGTTAGAAAAAAATTTAAAATAAAAAAAGGAAGTGAAGGAATTGAAACAAAATTTTAACGAAATCAAACAAAAATTGGAACTTTTTATATGTGTACTGTGGATGAAAAAAAGCAGCTTCTATACGTCTTAACTTTTGCACTAACAGAAATAGCACCTGTTGAAGATTATACACACAGACTTACTATCTTTATTAAAATGAATAATCCTACTGAAGATGGACTTTCATCTAATGAAGAATATCCAATATTATGTGATATTGAAGATGAAGTTGTGGATAGATTAGAAACTTTAGAAGATATCTTTGCAGGAACTGTAAAAACACAAGGAAGATTAGAACTTTATCTTTTTACTAAAAAAATCCTGAAAAAAAGTGAAGAACTTTGCAAAGAAGCATTAGCAAAATTCCCAGATTACTTATGGAAAACTTATATAGATGAGGACAAAGAATGGGATTTCTACTATAATTTCCTTTATCCAGATGTATACTCTTATCAAGCAATAATGAATAGATCTGTTATAGAAAATTTATTGAAAAAAATGAAGATAAATTAGAAAAAAAGAACGTGAAATAGACCACTGGCTTTTATTTTTAAAAACAGAAGAGAATGCTAATTTAGCTATAAAAAAATTTGAAGAATTAGGTTATGAAAATTCTTTCAAGTAAAAAAATTAGAAGATAAATCTGAACATAAATATCAAGTTAATATTTCAAGAATGGATAATGCTATATATGCTCATGTAAATGAAATTGTATGGGAACTTGTAGAGATTGCAGAATCTTTTAGATGGATACTATGATGGTTGGGGATGTAATATAACAAAAATAATATAAAATAAATAAAAAGAGCTACTACATTGTAGTAGCTCTTTTTACATTATCTAAATTAAAGTTATTTTTAAATTTTTCTTTTTACCATAGAAATTAATTTTGTAGCAGTTAGTTCATATTTTTTTCTAACATTTCTGCACCTTTTTCCACTTTGTCCAAATTTATCATAAACACCTAACTTTTTTTGATTAAAAGTAGGGTGAGTTTCTGATAAGAATTCAGAAACAGCAGAACCTAATCCACCAATAACTGAATGTTCTTCAGCAGTTATTATGAATTTAGTTTCTTTAGCAGCTTTTTAAAATAGTTTCTCCATCTAAAGGTTTTTATAGTTCCACAGTTTACAACTCTCACAGAAATGTTTTCTTTAGCTAATTCATCAGCGGCTTTTTAAAGCTTCTTGTGTTAAAAAGTCCAGTAGAAACTATAGTAACATCATTTCCTTCTCTTAAAGTATTAGCTATACCAATTTGGAAATCATAACTATCATCTAAAAACAGTTTCAACATCTAATCTTCCAAGTCTTAAATAAACTGGTCCATTATATTCAGCAGCAGCTTGAACCATTTTTTTAGTTTCAACTGCATCACAAGGACATAAAACAACCATTCCTGGAATAGCTCTCATAAGAGCGATATCTTCTATTGATTGGTGAGAACCTCCATCTTCTCCTACTGAAATTCCAGCATGAGTTGGAGCAATTTTAACATTTAATTTTAGGATAAGCTACAGTATTTCTAATTTGTTCAAAAAGCTCTTCCGGCAGCAAACATAGCGAAAGTAGATGCAAATGGGATTTTTTTCCACAAGTAGCAAAACCAGCAGCTGTACCTATTAAGTCAGCTTCAGCTATTCCAATATTTAAATGTCTTTTTGGAAATTCTTTTTTTAAATAAATCAGTTTTTTTGTTGATTTACTTAAATCAGCATCTAAAAACAACTATATCATTATTTATTCTTCCAAGTTCTACTAAGGCCTCTCCATAGGCTTGTCTTGTAGACTTCTTACTCATAATTATTCCTCCTAATTTTAGTTTAAGCTAATTCAGCTAATGCCTTTTCTAATTCTTCAGCAGTTGGTGCAACTCCATGGAAACCACAAACGTTTTCCATAAAAGATACTCCTTTACCTTTTTACAGTTTTTTTGCAAGAATCATAGTTGGTTTATCTTTACATTCTTTAGCTTTTTTTCTAAAGCAGAAAGAATTTCTTCAAAATTATGTCCATCTATTTTTAATTACATTCCAACCAAAAAGCTTCCCATTTTTTTATCTAATGGTTCAACTCCCATTATCTCAGTAACATTTCCATCAATTTGTAAATTATTACTGTCAAGGAAGGCACAAAGATTATCAAGTTTATAGTGAGCAGCAGTCATAGCAGCTTCCCAAATTTGACCTTCTTGAACTTCTCCATCTCCTAAAAACGATGTAAGTTCTATAATTTTCATTAAATATCTTAGCATTTAGTGCCATACCATTTGCAACAGATAAACCTTGTCCAAGAGAACCAGTTGAAATCTCAATACCTGGAAGTTTTTTTCATATCAGGGTGACCTTGAAGTCTACTTCCAAATTTTCTTAAAGTCAATAATTCATCTTTTTGAAAAAAATATCCTCTTTCAGCTAAAGTTGCATAGATAGCAGGTGCAGCATGTCCTTTTAGAAAGAACAAATCTATCTCTTCCTTCCATCTTTGGATTAGCAGGGTCTATATTCATTTCAGAAAAAAATATAGAGCTGTTAAAATATCAGTTGCAGATAGAGAACCACCTGGATGTCCTGATTTTTGCTTCAGCAATCATAGAAACAATAGATCTTTCTAATCTCTTTAGCCTTTTTCTTTTTAGAAAACTAATATCTTTCATTTTTTTCTCCTCTCATTTCCTTATAATTGAAATCTTTAAAACAGATTATTTCTTATATATTCTAGCATAAAAAAACAGATTAAAGACAAGATTAAAAAAATAAAATAATGTACATTATTTTTAAAATGAAGCTGTTGCAAAATTAAACTTTAATCTAAAGTAAAAAAATAAGTGAGTTACGAATGTATATTTTTAGATAAAAAAATCAAATAGAGTGAGCCGAGCAAATCTCGACGTGTCTGAGCTAACTTGTTAGCGAGTTTGTCGAATTTGCAGCGAACTCTTGATTTTTTTATCGTTAAGAAATTTACTCAGTAACGAACTATTTTTTTACTTTTTATTAATTTTGCAACAGACCCTTATTTAAAGAAAAGAGCTATCACAAATTGATGATATTGCTCATTAATTTGTAATAGCTCATTATTTAATTAATTATTCTTCTTCTTTTTCTTCAGTATAGTCTAGTGCTGCCATTCTCTTATATTGTCTCCATCTCTTTTGAGCTTCTTTTTTTATTTGATTCAAATAAAACTTTTTGCTTCTTCAGGATTAGATTTTGTTAGAGTTTGGTATCTTACTTCACCAGTTAGATATTCTTCATATTTTTTTCCCATTTAGGTTCTTTAGAATCTAATTGTAAAGGATTCTTTCCTAATTTTTTTCTAATGAAGGATTGTATCTGAATATTGGCCAGTATCCACATTCAGTAGCTAACTTCATTTCAGTTTGAGATTGTGACATACCTTTCTTAATACCATGGTTGATACAAGGTGAGTATGCAATTATTAATGAAGGTCCTTGGTGAGCTTCAGCTTCTTTAATAGCTTTTTAATACTTGTTGTTGGTTAGCTCCCATTGAAACTTGTGCTACATAAATATGTCCATAAGACATTGCTATTGCAGCTAAATCTTTTTTCTTAACTGGTTTTCCTGACGCAGCAAATTTTGCAACTGCTCCAGTAGGTGTAGATTTTTGATGCTTGTCCTCCTAGTATTAGAGTAAACTTCTGTATCCACAACTAATATATTTACATCTTCATTAGATGCAAGTACATGGTCAAGTCCACCATAACCAATATCATAAGCCCATCCATCTCCACCAATTATCCATTGAGATTTTTTAACTAGATATTGTTTTAAATCTAATATTTCTTTTGCAAAATCTGTATTTAATGCTTCTAATTTTGGAACAAGAATTTCTTTAATTTCTCTTGTTCTTACTGAATATTGTCTATTTGCTATCCAATCTTTAAATAAAGTAGCTGTTTCTTCATCAACTTTATCCATATTTTCTTCCATAGTATGTTGAATTCTAGATCTTAGAGCTTCAACTCCTATATGCATACCAAATCCATATTCAGCATTGTCTTCAAATAGAGATGAAGCCCAAGAAGGTCCTTCTCCATTTTCATTTGTTGTATATGGAGTTGCAGGAGCTGAACCTGAATAGATTGAAGAACATCCAGTAGCGTTAGCAACCATCATTCTATCTCCATATAATTGAGTTATCAATTTAATGTAAGGAGTTTCTCCACATCCTGGACAAGCACCATGGAATTCAAATAGTGGTTGAGAGAATTGAGAACCTTTTACAGTATCAACTGGCATTAAGTCGCTTCTGTATTTTACATTGTTAAATAGATAATCAGCTTTAATATCTTCTTTATCATTTAATGAATCAGCTATTGGCATCATATCAAGAGCTTTTGCTGGACAAACGTGAGCACAAGATCCACAACCAACACAATCAAGTGTAGAAACTTGTATTCTATATGCTAGTCCATCTAAACCTTTTCCTGTAGGTTTCTTAGTAGCTAATTCAACTGGAGAAGCTTTTAATTCTTCTTCATTTATTAAGAAAGGTCTGATAACAGCATGTGGACATACATAAGAACATTGGTTACATTGAATACATTTATCTATATTCCATATAGGTACATCAACAGCAACTCCTCTCTTTTCAAAAGCAGAAGTACCATTTTCAAAAGTACCATCTTCATATCCTAAGAATGCTGATACAGGTAAATCATATCCTTTAATAGCATTTATAGGTTTAGCTATTTTTTCTACGAAATTTTCAAGAGATGAACAACATCCACCACAACCTGCAGTTTCTTTAGGTTCATTTAAAGCTGTTACTTCAAGATTAGCCCAAGCTGGATCTACTTCTATTTCAACGATATCATTAGCTCCTCTATCTATTGCATTGTAGTTAAGTTGAACGATTTCGTCTCCTTTTTTAGCATAAGACTTTTTAGCATAATCTTTCATATATTGTTGAGCTTCTTCAAATGGAATAATTTCAGCCAATTTAAAGAAAGCAGCTTGCATTATTGTATTTGTTCTTTGTCCTAATCCAATTTCATGTGCAAGAGCAGTAGCATTTATAATAAATAATCTTGCTTTATTTTTAGCTAAATCTCTTTTTACATTATTAGGAATATGTTCTAAAGCTTCTTCTTTAGTCCATACACAGTTAAGTAGGAATTTTCCTCCTTCTTTTAATCCAGAAGTCATATCATATTGATGTAGATATGCTGGTACTGAACAAGCAACAAATGTTGGTTTAGATACTAAGTAAGTTGATCTTATAGGTTTTTTTACCAAATCTTAAGTGAGATCTAGTAACTCCTCCTGATTTTTTAGAGTCATATGCAAAGTATCCTTGAGCATATAAATCAGTTTTATCCCCTATAATTTTGATAGAGTTTTTATTTGCTCCAACTGTTCCATCTGCTCCTAATCCATAGAATAGACAAGCTTTTGTAGAAGGATCTGCAAGAGCTATAGCTGGTCCTACTTCAAGAGATGTATGAGTAACATCATCAACGATACCAACTGTGAAAGCATCTTTTGGTTCATCTTTCTTTAAGTTGTCAAATACAGCTAAAATTTGAGCTGGAGTTGTATCTTTTGAAGATAATCCATATCTTCCACCAACTATTAATGGAGCATTTTTCTTTATTGTAGAATAATGCTTTAATATCTAGTAATAATGGTTCTCCTAATGAACCAGGTTCTTTAGTTCTATCTAAAACTGAAATTCTTTTTACAGTTTTTGGTAAAACATCAAAGAAATATTTAGCAGAGAAAGGTCTAAATAGGTGAACAGAAATTAAACCTACTTTTTCTCCTTGTTCTACTAAGTGATCTATAACTTCTTGAGCAGCTTCACAAACTGATCCCATAGCGATTATAATTCTTTCAGCATCTGGAGCACCATAGTAGTTAAATGGTTTATATTCTCTTCCAGTTATTTTAGAAATTTCTTTCATATAGTCTGCAACTATATCAGGAACTGCATCATAGAATTTGTTTTGTACTTCTCTTGCTTGGAAGTAGATATCATCATTTTGAGCAGTACCTCTTGTTACTGGATGTTCAGGATTTAAAGCTCTTTTTCTGAATTCTTCTAAAAGCTTTCCAATCTACTAATTTCTTTAAATCATCATATTCCATAACTTCAACTTTTTGAATTTCATGAGAAGTTCTGAATCCATCAAAGAAGTGTAAGAAAGGAACTCTAGATTTTAGAGCAGCTAAGTGAGCTACTCCTGCTAAGTCCATAACTTCTTGTACAGAGTTTGTAGCAAGCATTGCAAAAACCTGTTTGTCTTGCAGCATAGATATCTTGGTGGTCACCAAAGATAGATAATGCTTGAGCAGATAAAGATCTTGCAGATACATGTATAACACCTGGTAATAATTCTCCAGCTATTTTATACATGTTAGGAATTTTTAAAAGTAATCCTTGAGAAGCTGTATAAGTTGTTGTTAAAGCTCCAGCTTGTAAAGAACCGTGGACAGTTCCAGCAGCTCCTCCTTCTGATTGCATTTCAACTAATTTTACAGGTACACCAAAAAAATATTTTTTTCATTCCTTTAGCAGCCCATTCATCAGTATATTCAGCCATTGGAGAAGATGGAGTTATAGGATAAATCCCAGCCACTTCTGTAAAAGGCATATGATGCATAAGCGGCAGCTTGGTTACCGTCCATAGTTTGCATTTTCTTTGCCATATAGTTTCCTCCTAATTTTTCTAATTGTTTAATTTCTATCATTTCACTAATATTAATTTTGTATTGTTTTTCTTCTTAATTATTTCTTATTTAGCTAATCTAAAAGTATCTCTTGCTATAACTAATTCTTCATTTGTAGGTATTTTTATATACTAAAACTTTTTGAGCTATCTTTAGATAATTTTTACGATTCCTTTTTTTCTAACTGAGTTAACTTCTTTGTCTAAGTCAACACCTAAAAAAATTCTAAACCTTCTAGAGCTCTTTCTCTAGTCATTGAAGAATTTTTCTCCAATTCCTCCTGTAAAAGCAAATAGCATCTACTCCACCCATAACAGCAGCATAAGCTCCTATATATGATCTTAATCTATGCATAGAAACACTTTCAGCAAGTATTGCTCTTTCATCTCCTTCTTTAACTGCATTTTTCCATATCTCTACAGTCAGAAGACTTTTCCAAATAATCCTAGGATACCAGATTTTTTTATTCATTCTATCATCCATTTGGGCATCTGTAAGCCCTCTTTTATTTTTTTAACAAATAGAACAGCTGCTGGATCTATGTCTCCACATCTTGTTCCCATCATTAAACCTTGTAAAGGAGTTAATCCCATTGAAGTATCAATTGATTTTTCCATCTTTAACAGCAGTTATAGATGCTCCATTTCCTAAGTGACAAACTATTATTTTTTTGAATGTTCAGGATTTTCCCATAATTTCTCTCATGATTCCAGAAACATATAAGTGAGATGTTCCATGGAAACCATATTTTTCTAACTTTTTAATTCTTTATAGTCTTCATATGGTAATGGATAAATAAATGCTTCTGGTTTCATAGTTTGGTGGAAAGCAGTATCAAAAACAGCTACATTTTTCTTACCAGGCATAAGTTCCATACAAGTTCTTATTCCCATTAAGTTTGCAGGGTTATGTAAAGGTGCAAGATCATTATTTGCTTCTATAGCTTTTAAAACTTCATCATTTATTAATACAGATTGTGCAAATTCTTCTCCACCATGAACAACTCTATGTCCTAATGCATCAACTTCATCAACTGAAGCAATAACTCCAATTTCTTTATCTGTTAAATGAGACATTACTAATTCTAGTGCTTCTTTGTGGCTAGGCATAGGAGCTTCTAATTTTTTTTCAAAATCTTTGGCAGGAACTTCATATTCCATTTTTAGAACCATCGATTCCAATTCTTTCACAAAGTCCTTTTGCGAAAAACTTCTTCAGTTTCAGGATTTATTAATTGATATTTAAGTGAAGAGCTTCCACAATTTATTACTAGTATTTTTCATTTATATTTCCTCCGTTATTCTATATTATTTTTTTAAATATTCAACATATTTTTTTAGCGTTTTTCTTCAATTTCAGTTTCTGATATTTTTACCTGGCATTACTCCATGAACTGAAAATATAGGAATATTTTTTTAGCATTTAAATAATCTATACTTAATACAAAAAGGAGCTAAGATACCTTCAAGTTTACCTTCATATACTTCTTTTGGTGCTCCTGTAGTAACAGCTAATCCTATTTTTTTATTAGCTAAGATTTTTTTCTCCACTTTCAGTAAAAGTGTGCAGCCATAAAAAAACTGTATCTATCCATTCTTTTTAAAAGAGAAGGACAGTTAAACCATTGCATAGGAAATTGTAAAATTAAAGTTCCTGTTTCCTTTATTAAATTTAACTCTTTTTTTCTAAATCAATTTTTTTCCATTAGGATACTCTTTATAAATATCATGTACTATGATATCTGTATTTTTTTCTACTTCTTCTTTTTAATTTTTTTATTAGCCATAGATCTTGTAAGATCAGGGTGAGCTAATATTATTAAAGTTTTTTTCATAATAATTCCTTTCTAAAAATTAGCACTCAGTACAAGCTTGAGCAGATGTAATAGCTGTTAATACAACTATATCTTCAACTGAGCAACCTCTTGATAAATCGTTTACTGGAGCATTTAAACCTTGAATGATAGGTCCATAAGCATTAGCACCAGCAAGTCTTTGAACTAATTTGTAACCAATGTTTCCAGCAGATAGTGTAGGGAATATTAATACGTTAGCATTTCCAGATACATCTGATAGAGGAGCTTTGATTTCTCCTACAGATTTAACTAGAGCAGCATCTGCTTGTAATTCGTCATCAAATCTGAATGAAACTTTTCTTTCTCTTAAAATACGTCCAGCTTCAATTACTCTATCAACACATTCATGTTTAGCAGAACCTTTAGTAGAGAAAGTCATTAATGCAACTCTAGGATTTATTCCAGCAATTTTAACAGCTGTTTCAGCTGCTGAAGTAGCTATATCAGCTAATTGTTCTGATGTTGGGAATGGAATAACAGAACAGTCTCCAAATACTAAAATGCTTCCAAATAAATCTTTGAATTGAGATAATTCCATAATGAAAACAGATGAAACTGTTTTAACTCCAGGTTGAGTACCAATAACTTGTATAGCAGCTCTTAAAACATTTGCAGTTGGTGATGCAGAACCAGATACCATTCCATCAGCATCTCCCATTCTAATAAGCATAGCTCCAAAGAAGTTAGGATCATTTAATAAAAAGCTTTTTAGCTTCTTCAGGAGTCATTCCTTTTTTAGATCTTAATTCTACTAATTTATTAACATAGTCATTCATTCTTTCAAAATTATAAGGGTCTACAATTTTTTTGCTCCACTTAATGAAACTTCATATGCTTTTTGCACTGTTCATTATAGCTTCTTGATTTCCAACAAGAACAACTTGTGCTAATCCTTCTTTTTAAAAATTAAAGAAGCAGCTCTTATTACTCTTTCATCACTTGTTTCTGGTAAAACTATTCTTCTGTTTGCTTGTAAGGCTTTTTTTCTAACTTGCCCTAAAAAAACTCATTATAATCACTCCCTATTAGTTAAATTGGTAGATAAATTTTCTAAATTTATCTTTCAAAATTATTAAGTATATATTAACACTGATTAGCTTTAAATGCAATATTTTTTTATTATAAAAATTTCTTATAAATTTTAATTTTTAGTTTACAATATTAATTTATACTTAACAGATTTAAAAAAAACTTGACTTTGATAAATTTAATGAGCTAAAATTATTAACTGCTAATAAACTAAGAAAGGAAAAAGAAAAAAAAATGATATATAAATTAAATTTATTAGGTTTTTTTGTTGATAGTAGTTGCTTTTTTTCTTAGGAATTAAGTTACCAGATTGGGATTTTAAATTAAAAATTAAGACATAGAAATATATTAACTCATAGTCCTTTTGTTACTATAATATTTATTGCACTATATGAGATAGATACAAGTTACTTTTTTTAAATATTTTATAGTTGGTTTTTTTCTAGTGCAATAGCAATACATATGCTATTTGATCTCTTTTCCAAGAAAAATGGCATGGGGGAGCGTTATTAAAAGATACCTTTTAATGGAATAACTTGCTCAAAAAGAAACTACAAAAACTTTTTTTCATAGGAACAAGTTTAATAAGTGTTTTTTTCTAGCTATTTTTCTACATGACAGATATAAAAGAATATTATTTTTGTATTAATTTTTTTCAATTTTTTTATTTTTTTATAAAGAAAAGTAAATATGAAAACGCAACTATTAAACCAGCAATAATATTTACTTTTTTTATATTTAATTTTTAGGAATTTTAAAATTTGAAGTCTTTATTTACAATGTTAAGAAAAAAATTTTTTTAAAAAGAGGGAAACCTCTTTTTTTATTAAAAAAATAACTTTTTAAAAAAAGAATAAGTTTGATATACTTTCACATTGTAATTATTACAGAATTATATTGACATTATTCTATAAAAAAATAGTATCCTAGTACAAGTATAAAAATTTATAGGAGGGACAGAACGAATGAGAAAAAAATAATCTATATGATGTAGAAAAAAATTTACGTTCAATTGCAAAGAGGTATGAGAACGTAAAAGTATTCAGTTGGTCTAGCAGTACTTTTTCTTAATGAAGGAACAAATGCATTTTCTGATAATAATATGATACAAGAAGCAGAAAAAGCAAAAGGAAGTTATAACTAATGACCAAGCGACAAAAATCTATAGCTAAGAAGCAGGAAGAAAAAAATCCCAAAAAGCAAAAACAAGGTTTAAAAAGCTTCTTGGACAAATATGCAATTTGGAGCTAATGATCTATATAGCAATTTTTTTGTTACACCAAAAAGCTAAAGGTAGAAAAAAACTTCAGTTGTAAAAAAAGTGAAAAAGGCTGTTTTAGTAGCTAGTGCAGACAATACTACTACTTTACCTATGTTTGCTAAACTATCATCAGATATAGATACTACAGATACAAATACCCCTACAATGGAAGAAATAAAAAAACAAGTAAAGAAAATCTAAGAGGTTCTGTAGGGAATTTAAAAGATAAAAATAGATGTGGCAAGAAGAGAAAAACAGCAAAAGAAATCAATGGATTAAGATTAGAGTTAATTCAATTGATGGAACAAGGAAATCAAGTAGTAAAAATCACCTTGGGCTTCATGGCAATTTGGAGCAAACTATTTTTTTATGATAATTGGGGATCTTCATATAAGGGAAGAGGAGATAAATCTGAAAAAAATATGCCTATGAAGGAGTATTAGAAAGAGATACAAATCTATTTAATAGATATGTACCTGTAAGTAGTAAGAATTATAGTTCATTAGCTAAATCAAGTAATCCTAGATCAGCTGCTTCAAATCAAAGAGAAGGATTAAGAAGTTATGGTCTTGCAAGTACTAGATTAGCTGAGGAACCAAAAAGTTGTTACACAAGTAAATGCAGGAATAAATCCTAAAAACTATAAGTAAACAAGCTTTAAATATTACAGCTAAAACTGCAAATCCAGTTACATTACCTGAAACTGTAAGTTTTAGTCCAATATCACCAGAAACTCCAATTATAGCACCTCCAAATGTTGTTATTAAGGATGTAACATTATCGCCATTATGGAATGCTGATGGTCCTGTACCAGATACACAATATATATATGTAAGTGGAACTAGAGTTGTAAAAGCAGGTACTACTTACAACCTTAAGACTGATTATCAAAATCCAGGATTTGGAAATTATAATAGAACAAAAACTTTCTCTGCTGATGAAGTATTAAAGACTTCAGATGGTACAGACTATACAACGGTACCTGGATATAGTCCAAGAGGTGGTATGAGAGACTACACTTATGGTGCTATTTTTGAATTTATAGGTGGTGACCATACAATAGAAGGATTAACATTAGAAGTAGATACAGTTAGAGAAAGAAATGGAAATATAATTAAGGGAGTTAGAGCCATTTCAACAGATGGTAATAATAATTTGAAAGTTCGTAATAAGTCAAATATAAAATTATCAGCAGATAATGTTGTTGGATTTGCAACAGATGAAGATCCAAATGGTGCAGGGAATTTACGTCAACTAATAAATGATACAGATGGATTGATATATTCTACAGGGAAGGGTAACGTCGCCTTTATACTTGTAAAAGAGCAAGACAATCCAGCAGCAACACATGAGCATATAAATAATGGTAAAATCATTATGGATGGAGACGAATCTTATGCCTTTGCTTTTAGTAAAACAAATGGAGTTCACTCAAATGTATACATTACTCATAATATAAATAATGGTGAAATAGTTATGGCAGGTAAAAGAAAACTATGGATTTGCACTTGGAGCCGGAAGAAGCTATAAGGTAGCAGATTCATACATTGATAATGCTGCTGGAGGAACTATTTCAATGTTAGGCGATAAGTCCATGGCTATTATCGCCCAAAGTGATATGGATCATGCTAATAATGCAGGAACAATAAATATTGCTGGAAGCGAGTCATATGGTATGTACACAGAAAGTGCAACTTCTATGACAAATACTGGAGACATCAATATAACAGATTATTCAAAGAACTTCACTAGCAACAATGCAGGTGGAAAATGGTTGGATAATAAAGAATATTCTGCTAGTAATGCACAAAAATCTATAGGTATAGCTTCTGGGAAAGTAGGATCAACAATAACTAATAGTGGAAATATTAATATAAGTACAGGAGAAAAATAATATAGGTGCTTATACAAATATTGGAAATGTTGTTAATAGTGGAAATATTAATGTAACAAATGGTCAAAATATAGGAATGTATGTAGCTGGAACGGGAACAGGAACTAACACTAATACTGGAAAAGTAACAGTAAACTCAGATGGTTCTATTGGACTTATGACAACAGGAACAGCAACATTAACTAATGATGGAGAACTTAAAGTTACTGGTGGAAATAAAGAAATAACAACAGTAACACCAACAAAAACAGTAGGAACTATAGGTATGATTGCTGGAGTAGGTTCTACTATCGATAATACAAGTGGCAAGGCAACAATAGATGTAACAGGAGATAAATCTATAGGGCTTTACTCAGAAGGAACACTAAAAAAATAGGAGAATCAACTATTAAAACAAATAATGGAGCGATAAACTATTATGCAAAGGACAATGGAAAAATTGAAGTTGTTACTGGAAAAACTTCTACAGCAACTACAGGTCAATCATCAGTGTTATTCTATACAACTGGAAATGGAAAAAGTTATTCTTAATGGAAATATAGATGCCACAATAAAGGGTGGAACTGATGCAAAAACTAGGGAACAGCTTTCTATTATGAAAGCTCCAGGTACAACGTATGGAACATTTGATAAAGCTGCTATTCAAAAACTATTTTTAATACTTCTTTTTGAAATGGAAGTAGTACATTAAATAATTTAACATTAAATATGGAAGATAATTCAAGATTATTTATTGCTTCTAATGTTGAAATGAATTTATCAGATACAGCAGCAACAAGTCTAATGACTGGTATAACAAATGCACCTAATATAATTGGATCTAACTATAAGACATTTATGTTGTATTTAAGCAAATTAAATATAAATCAATCAGTTGATTTAAATGATCCAAATAATGCCTATAATAAACTTGAAATTTCAAATTCAACTATTGAGAATGCAAATTCTATGACAGGAAGTTTAAATAGACAAGTTGCAATAGCTCAAGAAAAATGGAAATGATCCAAATGGAAATGGATACAATGCTAATAAAGTAACTTTAACTAATACAGCAAGTGGAGTAATAAACTTAACTGGTGATGAAACAACAGGTATATATGCTAAAAGAGGTATAATTACCAATGATGGTCAAATATCTGTAGGAAAGAAATCGACAGGAATATATATAGTTGAAGATGATCGTAGCCCTGCAACTGCAACTCTTGGTGCAAAAAGCTACAAATAGTTCAACTGGAGTAATAACATTAGGGGAAGATTCAACAGGAATGTTCTATAAAGGTTGTACCGGATAATGCTGATGGAAAAGGAACTAATACAGCTATTGGTGGTGGAATAACTAACAATGGTAAAAATTCAATCAACTGCTAATAATGTAATAGCAATGTCGTTTGATAGTCCATATGGAACTAAAACTTTTGAAAATTCATCAACAGGAGTAATAGATTTACAAGGGCAAAATTCAACAGGAATGTTTGCTACAGGAACAGGAACATATACTGCTAAAAATGATGGAACTATAAATTTAGCATCATCAACTAATGTAAATGCACCTAATATAGGAATGTATGCGAAAGAAGTTCAAATAACACCAGCACCAGCACCAGAAACAACATTAGTAACATTAGAAAATAATGGAACTATAGAAGGTGGAGATAAAACTGTTGGAATCTATGGACATAATGTTAATCTAGGAGCAAGCTCTTTAACAAAAGTTGGAGCTGGAGGAACAGGAGTATACTCTAAAGGTGGAAATGTTATCATAAATGGAGGTACATTATCCGTTGGAGAAAATGGAACTACAGGTTCAAATGATGCAGTTGGAGTATACTATGTTGGTGGAACAGGTGGAGCAATAACAAGTAATGCAGCTGATGTAAAAATAGGAAATAGTGCATATGGTTTTGTTGTTCAAAATGAAAATGGAGCAGCAGTAACATTAACAACAAATACAGCTAATGTTACACTAGGAGAAGATGCAGTATATGCATATTCAAATAATAAAGCAGGTTCTATAACAAATGGAACAACATTAACTTCTACTGGTGATGGAAACTATGGAATTTATGGAGCAGGAACTGTAACAAATAATGGACAAATGAATTTTGGAACAGGAATAGGAAACGTAGGAATCTACAGTATTCTTGGTGGAACTGCAACAAATAATTCTACAATAACAGTAGGAGCTTCAGATGCAGCTAATGAAAAATATGCAATAGCTATGGCAGCAGGATACAAATCAAGTGATTCTGGAAACATAATCAATAGCCCTACAGGAGTTATTAATGTAACAGGAAAAGATAGTATTGGTATGTATGCAACAGGACCTTTATCTACTGCAACAAATAAAGGTGCAATAAATCTTAGTGGAGAAAATTCTGTAGGAATGTACCTAGATAATGGAGCAACAGGAGTAAATGATGGTTCTATAACAACAATTGGATCACCTAAAGGTGTAAAAGGAGTTGTTTTAAGCAACAATTCTAAATTAATAAATAATGCAGGGGCAACAATAAATATAAACTCTGCTGATGGTTTTGCAGTATATAGATCAAATACACCAAAAACTAATGTAACAATAGTAAACTATGGAGATATTACAGTAAGTGGTGGAGCACAAGCAGATGGTGAATATGATGCAACTGGAGGAAAAGAATTAGAAAAAACAGTTGGAGGAGTAACTTTAAAATCACCTAAAGGAACTAATGATATTAATATAACAGCAAACGGACAAGCAGTAACAAATGTTGAAAAAGTGACTGAACCAGTAGGAACAAGAGGAGATGCATTAATATCTAATTTAGGAATGTACGTAGATACATTAAGAGGAACTAACCCAATTAATGGATTAGGATATCTAAATATAGAAGAAGCTGACTTACTATATGGGGTTGAAGCAGCAGAAAATTCAATTTCAAAATACTTTGAAGTATCTGGAAATATCTTGAAACCATATCAAGATGCAATGAGAACTGCACCTCAAGGAATAAAATGGAGCCATAATTCAGCAGCTTTAACTTGGATGGCATTACCAACACTTGATGCAAATGGTATTCCTTCAAAAGTAGCTATGGCAAAAATACCATATACAGCTTTTGCTGGAAATGAAGCTTCACCAGTTGCAGTAACAGATACATATAACTTCTTAGATGGATTAGAACAAAGATATGGAGTTGAAGCTCTAGGAACTAGAGAAAACAAAGTATTCCAAAAATTAAACTCTATAGGAAATAATGAAGAAACTCTATTCTATCAAGCAGTAGATGAAATGATGGGGCACCAATATGCTAATACTCAACAAAGGATACAAGCAACTGGAGACATCTTAGATAAAAGAATTTAATTACTTAAGAAGTGAATGGCAAACTGTATCTAAAGATTCAAATAAAGTAAAAAGTATTTGGAGCTAAAGGTGAGTATAACTCAGATACAGCAGGAATAATTAACTATAAAAACAATGCTTATGGAGTAGCTTATGTTCATGAAGATGAAACAGTTAAACTAGGAGATACAATAGGTTGGTATGCAGGTATAGTTCATAATACAATTTAAGTTTAAAGATATTGGAAATTCTAAAAGAAGAACAATTACAAGGAAAAAAATTGGAATATTTAAATCAGTTCCATTTGATCATAACAATAGTTTAAATTGGACAATATCAGGAGATATATTTGCAGGATACAACAAGATGAATAGAAAATTCTTAGTAGTGGATGAAGTATTTGGTGCAAAAGGGAAGATACCATACTTATGGTCTAGGAGTAAAAAAATGAGATCAGTAAAGATTTTAGATTAAGTGAATCATTTAGCTTAAGACCATATGCAGCACTAGGTTTAGAATACGGTAGAGTATCAAAGATAAAGAGAGAAAAATCAGGAGAAATTAAATTAGATGTTAAGTCAAATGATTATTTCTCAATAAAACCTGAAATAGGAGCTGATTTTATATTTAAACAATACTTTGGAAGAAAAACACTAAAAGTTGGAGTTACAGTAGCTTATGAAAATGAATTAGGAAAAGTAGCTAAATGGTAAAAAAATAAAGCTAAAGTTTCTAATACATCAGCAGATTGGTTCAATATCAGAGGTGAAAAAGAAGATAGAAGAGGAAATGTTAAAAACAGACTTTAATATTGGAATAGATAACCAAAGAATTGGATTAACTGGAAATGTTGGTTATGATACTAAAGGACATAATGTAAGAGGTGGAGTAGGACTTAGAGTTATATTCTAATAATAAAAATTAACTAATAGAGATTTTTTTAGAGAAAATAAAACTTTAAAAAAATCTCTATTTTTTATAAAATTATAAATTTTTATAAAAAAATATAAAATAAAAATTTCGATACATTTTACTACTATCAAAAAAAATTAAAAAGTATTAAAAAAACCATTTATATCATTGACTAAATGTGAAAAAAATAAAGTATACTAGACTAAGATAAATTTTTTTAATTTTTTTACTAGATGTAAAGGGGAATTATGAAGATTAAATATTTATTAGCTTCAATGTTAGTACTTGGATCATTATCTTACTCAGCAGAGGTAACAGATACAGTAGCTCAAGAAGTAATAACTGAAGTAAGAAACATAGAAGCAGAGTATCAAGCTTTAATGCAAAAAAAGGAAGCTGAAAGAAAAGAAGAATTTATTCAAGAAAAAGGCAAATCTTGAAAAATGAAGTAAAGAGAATTAAAAAGAAAAACAATTAGGAAGGGAAGAACTTTATGCTAAGTTGAAAAGAAGATTCAAAAAGATAAGATGGCATAGAGATGAGTATAAGAAATTATTAAAAAAAGATTTGATGAATACTACAACAAATTAGAACAAAAAAATCGCAGACAAAGAACAACAAATAGTAGAATTAACTAAATTATTAGAAGTTTTTAAATTAATTGGGAGGGAAGTATGAAAAAGTTTCTTAAAAACTATTCTGTTTTTTTATGTGCATTATCATCAATAGCTTATGCAGAAGATGATGCAATGGCAATATTAAATAAAAAGAGAGCAGAAATTGAAAAAGCAGAAAAAGCAAAGGCAAAATTAGCTAAAGAAGCAGAAGAAAAAAAGCAAGAAAAAGAGGCTGAAGAGCAAGCAAAGACTAGCAGAAAAAGAAGCTAAAAGGAACAAGCTAGACTTGCAGAAGAACAAGCTAAATCTCAAGTAGTGGAAGTTGTGGAAGCTCCAGCAGAAGCTGTAGTAGCAACAGAAGATTTAAATCCTCAAGATGAAAAAGAAGCAATGGAAATCTTAGATGGAATGAGAAAGAAAATAAAGAAAGAAGATGCAGAAACTCTTAAACTTCAACAAGAAGCAAAAGAATTAGGAATATCTACATCTGAAGCAAGCTCATTAGCAGAAATAGAAGCAATGGTAAAAGCAAAGAAAGCAGAAAAAGCTAAACCAAAGACAGAAGCAGAAAAACTAGAAGCGACAAGAAAAGAAGCTCTAGAAAAAAATTAGATTTCTATGAAAGAGTAGTAAGAAGTGTTGCAAGAGAAGAAGCTGAAGTAGCAGGATACTATGAAATTATGAATGAAGAACAAGCTAAAAGCAACTGAAGCGCCTGTAGCAGAAGAAGTAGCTCCAGTAGTAGAAACAACTGTACAACAATAATAGGGGGAATATAGATGAAAAAAACAAATTAATGTTAACAGCATTATTAGGACTACTTTTTAGTAGGTTCATTTTGCTTATGCTGAAGAAAGTGATGATGAAGCAAAGAAAAGATTACTAAAAAGAATATGAAAAAGTTCAAAAAAAGAAAGAGAAAAAGAAGCAGAAAGAGCTGCTAAAGAAGCAGAAGAAGCAGCTAAAAAGACAAGCTGAAGAAGGAACTCAATCAGTTCAAGATATAGCTAATCAAGCTACAGAAAATGGAGAAGTAGTAGAAGGAGTAGCTGTTGAAGGTGGAGAAGTGGCAGTAGCTCAAGAAGAAGTTGCGCCTAAAAAAAGCAAGAAAAGATATGACTGAATCAGAAAAAAATGGATTTAGAAGTACAAAAGAATTAAGAAAAAGAATGTTAGAAATAAATGATAAGATAGAAAACTACAACAAAACAAATGAAATGCTTGATAATTTAGAAAAGAATGTTGGAGAGCTAGAAAAAAAGAGTAAGTTATTAATTAAAAAAAGGAGAATGGGGACATATGAAAAAAATTAGCATTAATATTAGGAGTTTTATCGTTAGTAGCATGTACAGATCAAAAGGTAGTAAACTACAATACAGCAAGATTAGATAATATAGAAGCTTATTTAGCAAATAATAAAGGCAGTAAAAACCTTCAGAAAATCTAGATAAACTAGTAGAAGAAGGAAAAGTTGAGTATACAGAAGAATACTTATCATTAGAAAAGGAGGCTGACAAATGGAAAAAGAGAAAGAGCACAACAACAATAATAACATTATTACTATTATTAGTATTTTTCTTTACCAGCATTGGCAGTCCAAGCGTTAACAACAACACAAATGCGTGAAAAATACAATAAGAATAAATGCATTAGAAATAAAGAATATGGATATAACTAATGTAGAAGCACCAAAAGAAATGACGATAGTATTAGATGAAAGAGCGCTAAACTTTGATTTTGACAAAGCTATAGTTAAACCTCAATATTTTGAAATGTTAAACAACTTAAAAGATTTTATTGAACAAAAACAACTATGAACTAACAATAGAAGGACATACAGACTCTGTAGGAAGTAACCAATATAACATAGGACTTTCAAGAAGAAGAGCAGAAGCTGTAAAAGCTAAATTAATAGAATTTGGATTACCTGAAGATAGAATAGTTGGAATAGAAGCTAAGGGAGAAGAATACCCAGTAGCAACTAATGAAACAGCAGAAGGAAGATTACAAAATAGAAGAGTTGAGTTTAGATTAGTTCAAAGATAATATCTAATCTAAGCATAAGGAGGAAATAAAAAGAAATGGGAAATAATAAACTATATACAGTAGAAAAAAATATAGTGGAATTAAATATTCTTTAGGTCTTGCCATACTTTTTCTTAATGACTGGATTAAATATATTTTCTCAAGAAATGATGACTATGGAGGAAATAGCAAAAATCTAAAGAAACTTTAAAAAAAGTTCAGTAGGAACTTTACAAAAATAAAATAGAAGCAGCAAGAAAAGAAAAATAACAAAGAAATAAATGGATTAAGATTAGAATTAATTCAATTAATGGAACAAGGAAATCAAGTAGTAAAAATCACCTTGGGCTTCTTGGCAATTTGGAATGAATTATTTCTATGATAATTGGGGATCTTCATATAAAGGAAGAGGAGATAAACAAGGAGATAAGGTATTCCAAAGAGATAATACAATGGGAAGGTATCAAACTAATACTTCAAATGGAAAGTATGGAACAACAGATTTGGATTTATTGAGTACAGCAGAACCAAAATCTGAAATAACTGTTAATGCAAGTATAAGAGCAAAATCAATAGACAAAGAAGCTCCTAATTTGCAATTACCAAGAGTAACACCACCAGCTTCTCCGCAGTTAAACTTAGCTTTAGAATCACCAGCTGCGATACCTACAATAGAAGTTGAGGCTCCAAAGATAACTTTAAGTTTACCTGAGCCAAATGCGAGTCCTTTTACAGATTATTCATTTCAAAATGGAAAACAAAATCTTGAAGCTGGTTGGCAGAATCCTGGTTCGAGTAGTAATAAAGACTATTGGAATGGTTATAATCCAACTACTAAGGCATATACACCAGAGTTCACTACTGGTAATGTTAAAGGTAGTGGAGATAGACCAGCAAGTATAATATATATAAATAATGAAAGATCTGTACCTAGTGCTGCTGAATTAGCTGCTGATCCAAAAAAATGTAAAAGGGATTTACTTTTAGAAAATGTTACTCTAACTGGAGCAGGGAATGTTGGAGGTGCTGGAGTAACTCAAGGAAACAAAAAAATGGATTAATTTTTAATACATACTGTTAGAAATGGAACTTTAAAAAAATGTAACAGGAAATTTATATGGTAGAACAAATTTTCTTTCTATTGAAACATGGCATGCAGGAAAAATTAGTGTTTGATAATGTAAATGTTAATATAGATAAAAAAATGCAGATGAAAATATGTTATTTTTATATTTATCCAGCAGAATACAATTATACTGGGTATTGGAATTATGTACAAGAAGGTTCTTTCTTAGGAAAAAGTTGATGCAAAGATAAGATCAAATAGAAATATTATATATGGATTCATGGGATTAACTAGAAGTTTTTGATATAGATAGTGAAGGTTTATATGAATTAGAAGGTTCTGGTAATATTGTTTATTCTGGTATGGGGTGGTCTCCAAATAATAAACCTCTTATAGGTTCTCAAAAACCCAGCAGTTGGTGGAGGAAAAAAACAATTACAGATACCTATAATACAGGAATGGTTCCAAGTATAAAATTTACAGCACCTCCAAAATCTTATGGAGATAATAATATTATTTTATATTTTAGTGATTTAATAAATAACTCTAATGTTGATATCTATGCAAGTAAAGCAGGAGCTAGTGGTACTAACTGGGCTAAAACAACTCTGGGTATATATCAAGGTGAAATAAATGCAGCAGCTAGAATAGGTGAAAAATTATCTATTGATGGCGGAGAGCAAAGTACAACAAGAGGAAATCAATTAAATTATGTTAATTCAAACAAATTTACTGAAAATAACGTTGGTATTTTTGCTCAATCAGGACAAAGAGGAAAAGTAGGTAGTAGAGAAATTACTCCATCAGAAGACTTAGGAGCTGTTGGAGCTTATAATTACTATGATAAAGATCATATACATAATTTACAAATAGCAGATATAGATATAACATTTGGTAAATATGCAAGAAATGGTATTATGATAGCAGCTAAAAATGGAACAGCAATAGATGTTATAACTAATAATATTACTTTAGATGGTTCAAATAAAAATATTAAAAAGGGTAATTTAGTAAAGGATTATACATTAGCAACAGGAGCTACTTCATTAAAAAGTATCTGATGATGATAGTCATAATGAGGCAGGAACAGGGACAATTATTGCTTTAGCACAGGGAACTTGGAATGATAATAATGATAAGCAAAATATGTCAACAACAACAAAAACAGCATTTGATAAGTTACCATCTAAAATAGATATAGGTACAGAAGTTAAAATGTCTGCAAGATATGGTGAAGATAAAGATGCTAACGGAAATATAGTAAAATTTTATCCAATAGCATATGTAGCAGATAAAGGAGTAATTAATACTAAGAAGACAACAGCTTATGGATATGGTTCAGTGATTGCTTATGCTTTAAATGGTGGAAATATTAAAATTGATGGAGATGTAGAAGCGAAAGATGCTTGGGCAACTAATATGGTAGACAAGAGTTTATTATATAAAAATATTGGTGCCTATGCTAATGGAAATGCAGCTCCTAATCAAATAAAAGATGAAACAACAGGAACATTATTTACAAATACTGTTGGTTCAAATATCACTATAACTGGAAATGTAACTATTAATGGATTAGCAGCATTAGCAGATGGAGAAGAAGCAAAAGTAAGTTTAGAAGGAACAGATAATGTCATTAATACAGGTACAGAAGGGGGACTATTTGCAACTAATGGAGGAACAGTTGAATTTAATGGAGGAACTATTGTAAGTAAAGATAATAGTTCAGACAGAGGATTATCAGATAATGATCATAAAAAGTGTAGTTCCTTTCTATGCAGAAAATAATGGAAAAAAATTGTTTTTAAAGGTGGAAAACCTACTACTATAGAAATGTATGATGGTGTTGTTATTTTTGGTGAAGACAGTGATTATACAACAACAATAGGTGGAACTAATAAATACCAAGGAATGAGTAATGTAAAAAGTTAAATTAATGAAAGATGGAATAAATCTTGGAGTATTTAAAGGCTTTAAAAAGGACTTACAAATGTTACTTGGGCTGGTAATAGTAATTTAACTACGTATACTAATAAACTTAAAAACAATTCCTAAATTTGCAGATTTAGATCCAAATGGAAAAATCATTTAAAAACTACATTAACAGAAGGAACATTAACTATTGATAGTAATGTTAATTTAAGTGATGCTAATGATGGATATAATAATATTTCTATGGAAAGAGAATTAGTAACTATCAATGCTGGAAAAAAACAGTTACAGGTAATGGTAAAGGGCTTTCTATGGGTTCTAATGCAGGAGCGGCAAATAACTTAGAATCTGGATATATTAATAAAGGAACTGTTGATATAACAGGCGGGACATCATCATCAGGTGTAGCTGGAATAAATGTTAGTTATGGACAAATTTTAAATGATACAACAGGTATTGTAAAAGTTGATAATGGTGCTGGACTTTATGGTACTAATGGAAGTAAGATTGTAAATAAAGGAACAGTTACAGTTACAGGAAGCGGTACAGGAATAGCAGGTCTAGGAAAAGGAAATGCTACACCAGCTATAACTTATGGAAATGGAAAAGTTGAAATTGTAAATGATGGTACAATAAATATTACAGGAGCAAATTCAACAGCTATCTATGCAGAAAATAATAATGGTGCAGCTCAAGCAGATGTTACTATAACTAATAATAAATCATTAGCTTTAGGGGATAATAGTAGTGGAATTGTATTAAAGAATGGTTCTGGAGTTGGTGGATTAATTAATGTAAGTGGTACAGGAAACTCAGATATAAAAGTTGGAACAAATGGCTTTGGAATATATGCAGAGGATAGCCAAGTGACTCTGAGTACAGACTATGGTATAGAAACTGCTGATAATGGAGTAGGTATTTATACAACTGGAAATAGTTCAGTACTTGGAAATCATACATTAAACTATAAATACTCTGGAAGTACAACAGGAAGTGGAATAGCTACTTTATATTCTGGGGCAAATGCAACTAATAACCTAAATATTAATTTAGATAATAGTACAAATACAACAGCAGGTATGGTTGGAATTTTTGCTAATGGTGGAGGAAACTTTACAAATACAGGTAATGTAGTAGGAACTTCTACTGCAGCTGAATTTGGAATAGTTGCAGACCAAAATACTAATGTAGTAAATAGTGGAAATATAACATTAGGAAATGCAAATAACTTAACAAAGCCCAATGTAGGGATATATACAAGAACTGTAAATAGTATTACTAACACAGGAAATGTATCAGTTGGAGATAATTCAATAGCACTTTATGGTTATGATGTAAATCATACAAATGGAAATATAACAGCTGGTAATAATGGTATGGGAATTTTCTCAAAAGGTGGAAATATTTCGTTAACAAGTGGTTCACTAGTTGTTGGTACAAACAATGCAGTGGGAGTATTTGCATCAGGAGCTAATCAAACTATAACAAGTACAAACTCTATGACAATAGGAGATACTTCTTATGGATTTGTAATAAAGGGAACAGGACATCATTTAACAACTGATAACGGTACAGTTACATTAGGAAATGATTCAGTGTTTGCTTATTCAGATAAACCTGGAACAATGACAAACCGTACACAATTAGTATCAACAGGAAGTGGAAACTATGGACTATATTCAGCAGGAAATATAAAAAATTTAGCTGATATCAATTTTGGTTCAGGAGAAGGAAATGTAGGTATATACAGTATAGGTGGAACAGCAGTAAATGGAGATACAGGACTAGGAATAAGACCAAGAATAACTGTAAGTGGAAGTGATACTACAAACCAACTTTATGGAATAGGAATGGCAGCAGGAGATTATAATAATAATAAATCAGGAAGTATAGAAAACTACGGAACTATTGATGTGTTAAAAGACAATAGTATAGGAATGTATGCTATAGGAAGTGGTTCTACTGCTAAAAAAACTATGGAACTATTAATTTAAGTGGTAAAAAAATACTACTGGTATGTATTTAGATCAAAATGCAGTAGGTGAAAACTATGGAACAATAACAACTGTACCTAATTCAACTAACGATGGAATAAAAAGGGGTAGTTGCACTAAATGGAGCAATATTTAAAAAAACTATGGTAATATCACTATTAACTCTCCAAATGGTATAGGATATTATTATGTAAATACACAAAATTATGAAAAATCATGGTGGAAGTATAACTGTATCTGGAGCTAATGCAAAAGAAACAGAGACTGCAACTCAAAATGATACTGGTAAGGGAGTAAAGGGAATTAAGATAGTAGCTCCTGGTGCTGGAGTAACAACAGCAACAGTTATAAGAGAAGGTAAAACTGTAGTACCAATTCCTATTGATACTACTATAGCTTCTCCAGCAGCAACAACAGTGACAGTTGGAAGTACAACATTAGACTTGACTAATAGACTTGTAACTATGGAAAATGAAGCTAGAGCTTCAGAAATAGGAATGTATGTTGATACATCAGGAGTAAAATATACAAATCCTATCCAAGGGTTTACATCATTTAACTGGTTTAAAAAAAGATAAACCTAATATTTGGTCCTGAAGCAGCAAAATACACAAGTGAAAAAGACATAGAAATAGGTCCAAATATATTGAAACCATATAATGATACAATATCACAAGTAACTGCAACATCAGGTGGAAATATTAAATGGGAACTATCAGCAAGTAGTTTAACTTGGATAGCAACAGCAACTCAAAATCCTGATTTTACAATAGCAAAATTATATATATCTAAGGTACCTTATACTTCATTTGCAAAAGATAAGGATACACAAAGTTTCTTAGATGGCTTAGAACAAAGATATGGTGTTGAAAAAGAGGGAAGTAGAGAAAGAACTTTATTTGATAAATTAAATAACTTAGGAAAAGGTGAAGCTCACATTTTTTTGCACAAGCTATTGACCAAATGAAGGGACATCAATATTCTAATGTTCAACAAAGAATACAAGCAACAGGAAACATCTTAGATAAAGAATTTAACTATTTAAGAAGTGAATGGCAAACTGTATCTAAAGATTCAAATAAAGTAAAAGTATTTGGAGCTAGAGGAGAGTACAATACAGATACTGCAGGTGTAATTGATTACAAAGAATAATGCATATGGAGTAGCATATGTTCATGAAGATGAAACAGTTAGACTAGGAGAAACTGTAGGTTGGTATGCTGGAGTAGTAGAAAATAAATTGAAATTTAAAGATTTAGGAAGTTCAAAAGAAGACCAATTACAAGGAAAAGTTGGAATATTTAAATCAGTTCCATTTGATGAAAAATAATAGCTTGAATTGGACAATATCAGGAGATATATTTGTAGGATACAACAAAAATGAATAGAAGATTCTTAGTAGTTGACGAAGTATTCAGTGCAAAAATCAAGATATTATACTTATGGTCTAGGAATTAAAAATGAAATAAGTAAATCTTTCAGATTAAGTGAAAGTTTCTCATTTATTCCACATGCTGGACTTAAATTAGAATATGGAAGATTCAGCAAAATAAAAGAAAAATCTGGAGAAATGAGACTTGAAGTAAAAGGTAACGATTACTTATCAGTAAAACCAGAAATTGGTGCTGAATTAGCATTCAAACAATACTTTGGAAGAAAAACAGTAAGAGTTGGTGTATCAGTAGCTTATGAAAATGAGTTAGGAAAAGTAGCAAATGCTCACAATAAAGCTAGAGTTGCTTATACAACAGCTGACTGGTATAACTTAAGAGGTGAAAAAAAGAAGATAGAAGAGGAAATGTTAAGACAGACCTTAATATCGGTGTAGATAACCAAAGAATTGGAGTAACTGGAAATATAGGTTACGATACAAAAGGAAGCAATATCAGAGGTGGATTAGGACTTAGAGTCATATTCTAATAAAATACACACACTGTAAACAAAAAGGAGACTAATTTTTAGTCTCCTTTTCATGTATATTAGAACTAAACTTGACTTTAATAAAATAAATATATATGATGTATGTATTATAAAAAAATAAAAAAAGGAGAGATATTATGGTATTCAAAAAAATTCAATTGATTTATAAAAAAAAGCACTTAATTTAATTCCAGGAGGAGTTAATAGCCCAGTTAGAGCTTTTAAATCAGTAAATAGAGAAGCACCTATCTTTGTAAAAAAAGGACAAGGAGCTAGAATATACGATGAAGATGATAATGAGTATATAGACTATATTTGTTCATGGGGACCTTTAATTTTAGGGCATAACCATCCAAAAGTTATAGAAGAAGTGAAAAAAATAATTGAAAATGGAAGCTCTTATGGATTACCAACAAAATATGAAGTAGATTTGGCAGAACTTATAGTAGAAATAGTTCCTTCTATTGAAAAAGTAAGACTAACTACTTCAGGAACAGAAGCTACGATGTCAGCAGTAAGATTAGCAAGAGCCTATACTGGAAGAAATAAGATTTTAAAATTTGAAGGTTGTTATCATGGGCATTCTGATGCTTTACTTGTAAAATCAGGTTCAGGATTATTAACAGATGGATATCAAGATAGTAATGGTATAACAGATGGAGTGTTAAAAGATACACTAACTTTAGGATTTGGAGATTTAGAAAAGGTTGAAAATCTTTTAAGAAATGAAGAAATAGCCTGTGTAATAGTTGAGCCTATTCCAGCAAATATGGGACTTATAGAAACTCATAAGGAATTTTTTTACAAGGATTTAAGAAGAATAACAGAAGAAACCAAGACTATTTTTGATATTTGATGAAGTTATATCAGGATTTTAGATTGGCTTTAGGTGGAGCTCAAGAATTCTTTTGGAATAACTCCAGATTTAACAACTTTAGGAAAGATAATCGGTGGAGGTTATCCTGTTGGTGCTTTTGGTGGAAAAAAAGAGAAATTATGGATTTAGTTGCTCCAGTGGGAAGAGTTTATCATGCAGGAACTTTATCAGGAAATCCAATAGCATCAAAAAGCTGGTTTTGCAACTATAAGCTATTTAAAAGAAAAATCCAAATATTTATAAAGAATTAGCAGAGAATACAAATTACTTGGTGGATAATATAGAAAAAAATTAGCTGAAAAAAATATGGAGTAGATGTTTGTGTAAACTCAATGGGTTCTCTTTTCACAATTTTTCTTTGTTGATTTAGAAAAAAAGTTGAAAATCTTGAAGATTCATTAAAAGCTAATACAGAAAAATTTCTCTATATATTTTAATACTATGCTAGATAATGGAATAGTTGTTCCTCCGTCACAATTTGAAGCTCATTTCTTATCTATAGCTCATACAAAGAAAGAACTTGATAAAACACTTGAAGTAATGGAAATGGCATTTAAAAAAATAGGTGAAAAAAATGTCAAATAAGTTTTTTTCCCTGTTTCAATAGATCTTAATAATAAAAAAATATTTTTGGTAATTGGTGCTGGAAAAAAATTGCTTTTAAGAAAAGTGAAAACTCTTTTTGGAATATAATTGTAATATCACAGTTATTACTAAGGAAATTTCAGAAGAGGAGTTTTTAGAATTAGAAAAAGAAAAATAAAAATTAAAAATATTAAAAAAATCAAGAATTTGAAGAAAAAAATTTTTTAGAAAATACTTTTTTTAGTTGTATCAGCAACAGATAATAAAGAATTAAATGATAAAAATATCAAAATTATGTATGAGTAAAAAAATATTTTTAGTAAATAATATCACTTCTCAAGATAATATGAATCTTAGATTTATGAGTATTCTTTCAAATGATGATATTCAAATTTCAATTACAGCTAATGGAAATCCTAAAAAAAGCTGTAGAAGTCAAAAATAAGATAAAAGAATTTTTTGGAAAAAAATATTTTAATTAAAATAAAAAGGGTGCAGTTAATTCTGCACCCTTAATTTATTGACCTTCATAATAAATTACTTCTAAATTTTCTCTTAAGAAAGCTACTTTCTTTTTAGCAGTATCATATCCATAGACAATACCATTCTTATCTATCAAATATATGTTTTTGTATACTTTTTAAAGTAGATGTTTCTGTTGATGATTTTTTTGAGTTTCTGGATCATAACTATAGTATATAAGTTTGTATGAATTTCCTTTTTTAATAATTTTAAAAGCTGTCAGCAGTATCAGGATAATCTATTTTTTTCTTCCAATCATTTTTATCAAAAATGTGGCTTTTCCATCAGTAGTTATCCCAGCAAAAAAATACTAAAACTTAATAAAACAAATAGGCATAAAAAAACTTTTTCATAAAATCCTCTCCTTTAAAAAAATATTATTTAGTTTTACTAGTATAAAAAGTCTAACATATTTTTTTAATATTTTCAAGGAAAAAAATAAAAAAAATATAATCCCAACTCTTTTATCTTTCTATTGACAAATAGCCAGATTTATTATAGAATAAATGAAATTGAATATATTTCCTTTTTAAGAGAGTCCTGAGAGGCTAACAAGGGTGTGAGAAAGGCTAATTTTTTTAGTCTGTATTTTTGTATGTTTGCCTAAAAGCCTTTGGTTTTTAGGTTTTTTTATTAAAAAAATACTTGTGAGGTAAAAAAATGAAAAATTTTTATTAGATGAAAATGGCATACAAAGATCAATAACAAGAATATCTTATGAAATTATCGAAAGAAATAAAAACAGTGGACAATATTGTTTTTAGTTGGAATAAAAAAACAGAGGAGATATTCTAGCAGAAAGAATTAAAGAAAAAAATTGATGGAACTTGAAAAATGTGGATATTCCATTAGAAACTATTGATATCACATACTATAGAGATGATATTGATAGAAAAAAAATTTTGATTTAGATATAAAAAGATACAGAATTTAAATCTAATTTAACAGGGAAAGTTGTTGTTATGGTTGATGATGTATTATATACAGGAAGAACTATAAGAGCAGGACTTGATGCGATTCTTAGTAAATCAAGACCAGCTAAAATTCAACTTGCATGTTTAATTGATAGAGGACACCGTGAATTACCAATAAGGGCAGATTTTTATAGGGAAGAATATTCCAACATCTCATTCTGAAAAATATAGAGGTATATTTGAAAGAAATAGATGGAAAGGAAGAAGTTGTAATATTGTAGATATTTATAACTTACCTATTTAGAATGTCCTATAATTTTAATTTGTGACCTTCTAAATAGTGTAAGAACTATTTGGGAGGTTTTTTTATGAAAAGTTTGTTGTCTATGGAAGACTTAACAAATGAGGAAATACTATCTTTAGTTAAAAGAGCTTTTAGATTTAAAAAAAGGAGCAGAGAATAAGAAAAGAAATGATTTGTTTGTAGCGAACTTATTTTTTTGAAAATTCTACTCGTACAAAGAAAAAGTTTTTGAAGTAGCTGAAAAGAAATTAAATCTAAATGTTATTGATTTTGAAGTATCAACTTCATCTGTTCAAAAAGGGAGAAACTCTTTATGATACATGTAAAAACATTAGAGATGATAGGAATTGATATGTTGGTTATCAGACATTCAGAAAATGAGTACTATAAGCAATTAGAAAATTTAAAAAAATCCCTGTAATAAATGGTGGAGATGGAAGTGGAGAGCATCCTTCACAATGTCTTTTTAGATATTATGACTATATATGAAAACTTATGGTAAGTTTGAAGGTTTGGATATAATAATTGCTGGAGATATTAAAAAAATTCAAGAGTAGCAAGAAGCAATAAAAAAAGCTCTTACAAGATTAGGGGCAAAGGTTAGCTTTGTAGCACCTGAAATTTGGAAAGATGAAACTCTAGGAGAATTTGTAAACTTTGATGATGTAATAGATAAAGTAGATATTTGTATGCTTTTTAAGAGTTCAACATGAAAGACATACAGATAGTAAAGAAAAAAATCTGAGTTCTCAAAAAGAAAATTATCATAAAAAAATTATGGATTAACAGAGGAAAGATACAAGAAATTAAAAAGAAGGAGCAATTATAATGCACCCTGCTCCTGTAAATAGAGATGTAGAGATAGCTGATAGCTTTAGTTGAAAGTGAAAAAAATCTCGTATATTTGAACAAATGAAAAATGGAATGTTTATGAGACAAGCAATACTTGAATACATTATAGAAAAAAAATAATTTGTAGAAAGGTAGGTTTTATGTTATTAAAAAAATTGTAAAATTTTTAAAGAATGGTAAATTTGAAAAAAAGTAGATATTTTTAATAAAAGATGATAAAATTGAAAAAAATTTCAGAAAAACATAGATATTGTAGATGAAAATACAATAGATGTTAAAAATAGATTTGTAACAGCAGGTTTCATTGATGCCCATGTTCACTGGAGAGAACCAGGATTTTCTAAAAAAGAAACTGTCTATACAGCCTCAAGAGCAGCAGCAAGAGGGGGATTTACAACAGTTATGACTATGCCTAACTTAAATCCTGTTCCTGATAGTCTTGAAACTTTAAATAAGCAATTAGAAATTATAGAAAAAGATTCTGTAATTAGGGCAATACCTTATGGAGCAATAACAAAGGAAGAATATGGTAGAGAGCTTTCAGATATGGAAGATATAGCTGATAAAGTATTTGCCTTTACTGATGATGGTAGAGGAGTTCAAAGTGCTAATGTTATGTATGAAGCAATGCTTATGGCTTCTAAATTAAATAAAGCAATAGTTGCACACTGTGAGGATAATTCCCTTATAAGAGGTGGTGGAATGCATGAAGGAAAAAGAAGTGCAGAACTTGGAATAAAAGGAATACCTTCAATCTGTGAATCAACTCAAATAGCAAGAGACATACTTCTAGCTGAAGCAGCAGATTGTCATTACCATGTATGCCATATATCTGCTAAGGAATCAGTTAGAGCAGTAAGAGAAGGAAAGAAAAATAATATAAGAGTAACTTGTGAAGTTACACCACACCACTTATTAAGTTGTGATGAAGATATAAAAGAAGATAATGGAATGTGGAAGATGAATCCACCTTTAAGAGGAAGAGAAGATAGAAATGCTTTTAATAGCAGGAATCTTAGATGGAACAATAGATATTATTGCAACTGATCATGCACCACATACTATGGAAGAAAAAGTTAGAGGAATAGAAAAATCTTCATTTGGTATAGTTGGTTCAGAAACAGCTTTTGCACAACTTTATACAAAGTTTGTTAAGACTGATATATTCTCATTAGAAATGTTAGTTAAGTTGATGTCAGAAAATGTTGCTAAAATATTTAACTTGCCTTATGGAAAAATTAGAAGAAAATTCTTTTGCAGATATAGTTGTAATAGATTTAGAAAAAAAGAAATGACAATTAATCCTGAAGAATTTTTTTAAGCAAAGGAAAGAACACACCTTATGCTAATGAAAAAGTAAGTGGAATACCAGTTTTAACTATAAGCAATGGAAAAAGTTGCTTATGTAGATAAAAAAAGAAATTAATTTATTATAATAAAGGAGAAATGCTATGTACAACAGACAATTAATTTTTAGAAGATGGAACTGTCTATAAAGGCTATGCCTTTGGAGCTGATGTAGAAAATGTAGGAGAAGTAGTTTTTAACACTTCAATGACAGGATATCAAGAAATTTTATCAGACCCTTCGTACAATGGTCAAATAGTTACATTGACATATCCACTTATAGGAAACTATGGGATAAATCGTGATGACTTTGAATCAATGAAACCTTGTATAAAAGGAATGATAGTTAAAGAAGTGTGTACAACACCTTCAAACTTCAGAAGTGAAAAAACTCTTGATGAGGCTTTAAAAGAATTTGGAATACCAGGAATTTACGGTATCGATACAAGAGCATTGACAAGAAAACTTCGTTCAAAGGGAGTTGTAAAAGGTTGCCTTGTTTCAATAGACAAAAATGTTGATGAAGTTGTAGCTGAACTAAAGAAAACAGTTTTACCTACTAACCAAATAGAACAAGTTTCATCAAAATCTATATCTCCTGCTTTAGGTAGAGGTAGAAGAGTAGTTCTAGTTGACTTAGGAATGAAGATTGGTATAGTTAGAGAATTAGTGTCAAGAGGTTGTGATGTAATAGTAGTTCCTTATAATACAACTGCTGAAGAAGTTTTAAGATTGGAACCAGATGGAGTAATGCTTACAAATGGACCTGGTGACCCAGAAGATGCAAAAGAAAGTATTGAAATGATAAAAGGAATTATTGGCAAGGTAACTATTTTTGGAATTTGTATGGGGCATCAATTAGTTTCTCTTGCTTGTGGAGCAAAAACATATAAATTAAAATTTGGACATAGAGGAGGAAATCACCCTGTTAAAAATATCTTAACTGGCAGAGTTGATATAACATCTCAAAACCATGGTTATGCTGTTGATATAGATTCATTAAAAGATACAGATTTAGAACTTACTCATATTGCAATAAATGATAGAAGTTGTGAAGGGGTAAGACATAAAAAATATCCTGTGTTCACTGTACAATTCCACCCAGAAGCAGCAGCTGGACCACATGATACAAGCTATTTATTTGATGAATTTATAAAAAAACATTGATAAGAATATGAAATAATAGGAGTGAGATTAATGCCAAAAAGAAAAGATATAAAAACTATACTTGTAATAGGTTCAGGACCAATAATAATAGGACAAGCTGCTGAGTTTGACTATGCAGGAACACAAGCTTGTCTATCTTTAAGAGAAGAAGGATATGAAGTAATACTTGTAAACTCAAACCCTGCAACAATAATGACAGATAAAGGAGATTGCAGATAAAGTATATATAGAACCATTAACTGTTGAATTTTTTTATCAAAAAAATTATAAGAAAAGAAAGACCTGATGCACTTTTTACCTACATTAGGAGGACAAGTTGCTTTAAACTTAGCAGTTAGCCTACATGAAAGTGGAGTTTTAGATGAATGTGGAGTTGAAATTCTAGGTACAAAATTATCTTCAATAAAACAAGCTGAAGATAGAGAATTATTTAGAAACTTAATGAATGAATTAAATGAACCTGTACCAGATTCAGCAATAGTTCATACATTGGAAGAAGCAGAAAAAAATTTATAAAAAGAAATAGGTTATCCTGTTATAGTAAGACCTGCATTTACAATGGGAGGAACAGGGGAGGAATTTGTTACAATGATGAAGATTTACAAGAAATTGTACCAAATGGATTAAACTATTCACCAGTTCATCAATGTTTGCTTGAAAAATCAATAGCAGGATACAAAGAAATAGAATATGAAGTTATGAGAGATAGCAATGATACTGCAATAGTTGTATGTAACATGGAAAATATAGATCCTGTTGGAATACATACAGGAGACTCAATAGTTGTTGCACCTTGTTTAACATTGACTGATAGAGAAAATCATATGTTAAGAGATGTTTCTTTAAAAATCATAAGAGCATTAAAAATTGAAGGTGGATGTAATGTACAAATAGCACTTGATCCTAACTCTTTCAAATACTATATAATTGAAGTAAATCCAAGAGTTTCTCGTTCATCAGCACTTGCTTCTAAAGCAACTGGTTATCCAATAGCAAAGATAGCTGCAAAAATAGCTGTTGGAATGACTTTAGATGAAATTATAAACCCAGTTACTAACTCATCTTATGCTTGTTTTTGAGCCAGCAATAGATTATGTTGTAACAAAAATTCCAAGATTCCCATTCGATAAATTTGGAGATGGAGACAGATACTTAGGAACTCAAATGAAAGCAACAGGGGAAGTTATGGCAATAGGTAGAACTTTAGAAGAATCTTTACTTAAAGCTATAAGATCACTTGAATATGGAGTACATCATTTAGGTTTACCTAATGGAGAAGAATTCTCATTAGAAAAGATAATTAAAAAGAATTAAATTAGCTGGAGATGAAAGATTATTCTTTATAGGTGAAGCACTAAGAAGAGATGTAAGTATAGAAGAAATTCATGAATATACAAAAAAATAGATTTATTCTTCTTAAATAAAATGAAGAATATAATAGATTTAGAACATCTATTAAAAAGATAACAAAGGAAATATAGAACTTTTAAGAAAAAGTTAAAACTTTTGGTTTCTCAGATAGAGTTATAGCTCATAGATGGGAAATGACTGAACCAGAAATAACAGAATTAAGACATAAACACAATATAAGACCTGTATATAAAATGGTTGATACTTGTGCTGCTGAGTTTGATTCTAACACTCCATATTTCTATTCAACTTATGAATTTGAAAATGAATCAACAAGAAGTGATAAAGAAAAGATAGTTGTTCTTGGTTCAGGACCTATAAGAATAGGGCAAGGAATAGAATTTGACTATGCAACAGTACATGCTATTATGGCAATTAAAAAATTAGGTTATGAAGCAATAGTTATAAATAACAACCCTGAAACTGTATCAACAGATTTCTCAATCTCAGATAAACTATATTTTGAACCTTTAACACAAGAAGATGTTATGGAAATCTTAGATTTAGAAAAACCACTTGGAGTAGTTGTACAATTTGGAGGACAAACTGCAATTAATCTAGCTGATAAATTAGTTAAAAATGGAATACAAATTTTAGGAAGTTCTCTTGACTCAATAGATACAGCAGAAGATAGAGATAGATTTGAAAAATTACTTATAGAATTAAAAATTCCACAACCATTAGGAAAAACAGCTTTTGATGTAGAAACAGCATTAAAGAATGCAAATGAAATAGGGTACCCTGTATTAGTTAGACCATCTTATGTACTTGGTGGTAGAGCTATGGAAATAGTATACAATGATGAAGATTTAAAGAAATATATGGAAAAAGCAGTACATATAAATCCTGAACATCCAGTATTAATCGATAGATATTTGATAGGTAAGGAAATAGAAGTTGATGCTATATCTGACGGAGAAAATACTTTTATACCTGGAATAATGGAACATATTGAAAGAGCAGGAGTGCACAGTGGAGACTCTATCTCAATATATCCACCACAAAGTTTATCTCAAAATGAAATTGAAACTTTGATAGACTATACAAAAAAATTAGCTAGTGGATTAAAAGTTAAAGGACTTATCAACATTCAATATGTTGTAAGTAAGGGAGAAATTTATGTACTTGAAGTTAACCCAAGAGCTTCAAGAACAGTGCCATTCTTAAGTAAGGTTACAGGAGTTCCTGTTGCAAATATAGCTATGCAATGTATCTTAGGTAAGAAGTTAAGAGACTTAGGATTTACAAAAGATATTGCAGAAGTAGGAAACTTTGTATCTGTAAAAGTACCTGTATTCAGTTTCCAAAAATTAAAGAATGTTGATACAACATTAGGACCTGAAATGAAATCAACAGGAGAAGTTATAGGAACAGATGTAAACTTAGAAAAAGCACTATATAAAGGACTTACTGCTGCTGGAGTAAAAATAAAAGACTATGGTAGAGTTTTATTTACAATAGATGATAAAAATAAAGAAGCTGCATTAAATCTTGCAAAAGGATTCTCTGATGTAGGATTCTCAATTGTAGCAACAGAAGGAACAGGAACATATTTTGAAGGACATGGACTAAAAAGTTAAAAAAAGTTGGAAAAAAATAGATAACTCAGATTACAGTGTTTTTAGATGCAATACAAAATGGAGATGTAGATATAGTAATAAATACTACAACAAAAAGGTAAATCTAGTGAAAAAAAGATGGATTTAAAATTAGAAGAAAAGCAACTGAACATGGAGTAATTTGTTTCACTTCACTTGATACTGCAAATGCACTATTAAGAGTTATTGAATCAATGTCTTTCAGAGTTCAATCACTATAGAATTGTAAGTGGCTGTTGCAAAATAATAAAAAGTAAAAAAATAGTTCGTTACTGAGTAAATTTCTTAACGATAAAAATCAAGAATTCGCTGCAAATCAGGAAACTCGTTACACTCAAACACTCCTGAATTTGCTCGGCTCATTCTATTTGATTTTTTTATCTAAAAATTTCCATTCGTAACTCACTTATTTTTTTTACTTTAAGATTGAACTTTTAATTTTTGCAACAGCCCCATATAAAGAATTAAGGAAACAGATAGGAGAGATATTTATGAAAATGGAAGATTGTACAGTTGAGGAAAAATGTACAAATAGCAAAAAGATACATATAAAAATGAAAATAAAAAGGAAATTTTTGTAAAAGAATGTAGAACTCCTGGTCAATTCGTAAAATATTAGAATAGGTGACGGGAGAGAATATATGCTAAGAAGACCTATTTCAATTTCTGAAATAGATAGAGGAGAAAAATTTAGTAACTATAATATATAGAATAGTTGGAGAAGGTACTAAATTTATGGCTGATATCAAAAAAAGGAAGTGAAATAGATATAATGGGACCTTTAGGTAGAGGCTATGATGTTCTTTCATTGAAAAAAAGGGCAAACTGCACTTTTTTAGTTGGAGGGGAATAGGTGTTCCTCCTCTATATGAACTAGCTAAACAATTTAATCAAAGAGGAATAAAAAAACTATAGCTATATTAGGATTTAATACAAAAAGATGAAGTTTTTCTATGAAGAAGAATTTAAAAAGTTTGGAGAAACTTATGTTTCAACAGTTGATGGAAGTGTAGGAACAAAAAGGTTTTCGTAACAGATGTTATAAAAAAACTTCAAGCAGAAAATAACTTAGTCTTTGATAAATACTATAGTTGTGGACCTGTACCAATGTTAAAAAGCATTGATAAGTACAGTTGGAGAAGATGGTTATGTTTCTCTTGAAAATAGAATGGCTTGTGGAATAGGTGCTTGTTATGCCTGTGTTTGTAAGAAAAAGAAAAAAGACAAAGACATAATTGCTTATGATGAGAAGAAAGTTGAATATACAAGAGTTTGCTACGATGGACCAGTTTATTTAGCTAGTGACGTTGAGATTGAATAATAGGAGATAAAATGAGTGAAAGATTAAGAGTACAAATTCCAGGCTTGGATTTAAAAACCCAATTATGCCAGCCTCTGGTTGCTTTGCTTTTTGGAATAGAATATGCAGAACTTTATGATATTTCAAAATTAGGTGCAATTATGATAAAGGCAGCAACAAAAGAAGCAAGATTTGGAAACCCAACACCAAGAGTAGCAGAAACTTCAAGTGGAATGCTTAATGCAATAGGTTTACAAAATCCAGGAGTTGATGAAATAATATCTAATCAATTAAAGAAATTAGAAGCTTATGATGTCCCAATAATAGCAAATGTTGCGGGGAGTGACATAGAGGACTATGTATATGTAGCTGATAAAATTTCTAAAGCTCCTAATGTTAAAAGCCTTAGAACTTAATATATCTTGCCCTAATGTTAAGCATGGAGGTATACAGTTTGGAACAGATCCAGATGTAGCAAGAAACCTAACTGAAAAAGTAAAGGCTGTTTCATCAGTTCCTGTCTATGTAAAACTATCTCCTAATGTAACTGATATAGTTGCAATGGCAAAGGCGGTTGAAGCAGGTGGAGCAGATGGACTTACAATGATAAACACTTTAGTAGGTATAGTTCTTGATAGAAAAACAGGAAAGCCAATAATAGCTAATACAACTGGTGGTTTATCAGGACCTGCTATAAAACCTGTGGCAATTAGAATGGTGTATCAAGTTGCACAAGCAGTTAATATTCCAATAATTGGTATGGGTGGAGTTATGGACGAATGGGATGTAATAGATTTTTATCTCAGCAGGAGCAAGTGCTGTAGCAGTAGGAACTGCAAACTTTACAGATCCTTTTTGTTTGTCCTAAGATAATAGACAATTTAGAATCAGCCTTAGATAAATTAGGAGTTAATCATATTCTAGATTTAAAAAGGAAGAGCATTTAAATGAAACTAATCTTTAAAGAGTATTCAGATATCTTTGAAAAAAATATCCAAAAAAATGACTATTACCTAAAAATTTTTTTAGCTTACTATATGATGAATTTGGTGACAAAATTAATTTAATAAATAAACTTTTAGAAAAAAAGAACCAGATTATTTGCCAGCTATAAAGCAAAAAAATATACAATTTTATCAAATTATATAGATTTTTTTCTATACATGAAATGCCTTGGGGACTTATACTTGATAAAAGCTAGTTCAGAAAAAAAGAAGCCAAAAACAGAAGCCTTAGCTGATTTAGATGACTTTTTAGAATTATCAAAAAAATTAGGAAAAAGATAATAAAGAATACATAGAAGAGTGTAGAATTTACTATAATGCTTGGTTTGATTTTTTTAGATAACAAAGATAAATACAAATCTTATGAGGAATATTTAGAAAAAAATAATATAGAGTATTAAAAGCTAGAAATAGTAAAGAAATTTGAAGGGTGAAATATGATAGATAAAAAAAGCTAAAAAGATTATTTTTTTAAAAATATATGGAAAAATAAATCAAGTTTAAATCATGAGGAAGTGGAATATATAGAAGAAAAGGGTCTACTTAGAGAAGATATAGTTATTATAGAAAAAGAATTTATTACTAATCTTGAAAAAAAATGCTTACAGAAATTTCTTTAGAAGAAGTATCTAATGCCTTTTTTTGTATAGTCTTTCAACTAGAGATTTAGACTATAGATACATTTTAGCCTCATATATCTATACTAGAAGCTGGCTTAAATATGATAGAGGAAAGGAATATAAAATCCCTAAAAAAATCACTCCTACATTTTTTTAATTGGGTAAAAATATTGTAGTGGAGGAATTTGGGGTGAGATTGCAAAAACCTTACTATTATTTATCTGAATTTCTAAATATGGAGAAAAAAATTCCAAAAAGAAGAAGATTATCAAATTTTTAAAGGAAATTTTTATCATTTGCAGATAATTTTTGATGAAACAAAAAAACAGCAACTATGTTAAGAAATGAATTAGCTAAAGAAAAAAATTATTTCCTTCAAATAAAGATGAAGTTACAGGCTTATTGGAAACTTTAGGAATATGTGGAATTTTAGAAGCAAAAAGAACATAGAGGTTTCTGGGATAGCTTTTACTCCAATGTTTGAAAAGAGATTCTGGAGATTTAAGACAATATTTTTTTCATATCCATTTCATTGGTGGAAAGGAAAAGACAGAGTAAACTATGAGAATGTAAAAAAATATTTTTTTAAAAATAACAGTTTAAGAAAATAGGAGGACGTATGAAAAAAAGAAGTTATAATAGCACTAGATTTTTCCAACATTAGAAAAAAAACTTTAGAATTTTTTTAGATAAATTCAAAGAAGAAAAAAATTATTTGTAAAAAGTTGGAATGGAGTTATATTTACAAAAATGGACCAGTGGTAATAGACGAAATCAAAAAAAGAGGGCATAAAAATTTTTCTTAGATTTAAAAATTACATGATATTCCAAATACAGTTTATTCAGCAGCTAAAGGTTTAGCTAAATTTAATATTGACATCTTAACTGTTCATGCGGCTGGTGGTTCTGAAATGCTAAAAAGGAGCTAAAAAGAGCTATGACAGAAGCAGGAGTAAATACAAAGGTTATAGCTATAACTCAACTTACTTCTACAAGTGAAGAAGATATGAGAAAAGAACAAAATATCCAAACAAGTATAGAAGAGTCTGTTTTTAAACTATGCTAGACTTGCAAAAAGAAAGTGGAATTGATGGAGTGGTATCCTCTGTTCTTGAAACAAAAGAAAAATTAGAGAACAAAGTGGAGAGGACTTCATAATAATTAATCCTGGAATAAGATTAGCAGAAGATTCAAAAAGGAGACCAAAAAAAGAGTTGCTACTCCAATAGATGCAAATAGAGATGGAGCAAGTTATATTGTTGTTGGTAGATCAATAACTGGAAATGAAAAATCCAGAAGAAAGATATAGACTTATAAAAAAATATGTTTGAACTGGGAGATAAATATGAGAAGTAAAATTATAAAAAAATATTACTTTTTTTCTATTTATTGGTTTAGAATGTTTAGCTTTAACAAATCGTGAAAAGAATTGAAAAAGATTTAAGAAAGCTAAATATAAATGACTCAAAAAAATAATAGCTCAAACAATTACTATAGATGAAAAAAATAGGAGATAAATTATTACAAGGCGAAGGTGTGGAAGTACTTTTTAAAAGATTTAAAAAGCTTAGTAGCTGAAAACCCTAAAAAAATTTTTTTATATCTTATCAAATTGCTAGATATTATTTAGAAACTGAAAAAAATATAGATGAAGTGAAAAAAAGAATAAGAAGTATTTTTGATTTATATATAGAAAATGTTCCTCAAGAAGATGAAAAAAATTATCAATGAAAATGCTATACTATGAAAAAAAGTTGGAGATAAAGAGAACTTTAAGAAATATTATGATAAATTTTTTTTAAAAAGACTTCTGGAAAAAGGCTTGGGAGTTTTAGCCCGTACTAAATATAAAAAAAAGATGCTGCAAGTATAAAAAAAGATTTTGCTTTTAGCTTTAGATTTATTTAAAAAAAGAAATTGAAGATGGAAATAAAGATGAAGTAACAGAAGAGGAATTATTTTTTTAATTCAAAAATTCTTATGATAGTCTAGTTATACAAGAAATGTTAGAAAAAAAGAATATCAAAAAAATAATTGATTATTATCTAAATAATATGGCAAATCAAAAATTATTATACAACTGGAGTAATGATGAAATATGGGGATAGACTTACTTCGCAATTCTATATTATTACAAATCTAAATGAAAAAGTTTTTTTAAATAAAAAAATAAAGAAAAATTTAAAAAAATAACAAATACAAAATTATATAGGGAACTTGAAAAAAATTTGGAAAAAGTTATTGTTGTTAATAAATAAAATAAGGAGAAGAATATGTTAGATAGAGAAATAATAAATGCATTGTTAGATATTAAGGCTGTTGAATTGAGAGTGGATAAAGAAAAATTGGTTTACTTGGGCATCTGGAATAAAATCACCAATATACTGTGATAATAGACTTACTATGTCATATCCCTAAAAATAAGAAAACAAATAGCGGAAGGTTTTTGTTAAAAAGATTAAAGAACTGTATCCTAATGTTGACTATATAGTTGGAACAGCTACTGCTGGTATTCCACATGCAGCTTGGATAAGTGATATTATGGAACTACCTATGCTATATGTTAGAGGTTCTGCTAAAGACCATGGAAAGACTAACCAAATAGAAGGAAAGTATGAAAAAGGTAAAAAAAGTTGTGGTAATAGAAGATTTAATTTCAACTGGAAAGTCTTCAGTTTTAGCTGCACAAGCTTTTACAAGAAGAAGGATTAGAAGTTTTAGGAGTAATTGCAATATTCAGTTATAACCTAAATAAAGCAAAAGAAAAAAATTTGATGAAGCTAAGATACCTTTCTCAACTCTTACAAACTATGATGTATTGTTAGAACTTGCAAAAGAAACAGGTCTTATTGGAGATAAAGAAAATCAAATTCTAGTTGATTGGAGAAATAATCTATAATGTTTGATCAACATGTGCATTCAAACTTTTTCATTTGATTCAAATGAGGATTTAGAAAAACTACATAAATGTTTCTAATAAGAATGACATTGTAACGACAGAACATTTAGATTTTTGCTAATCCTATAATTAATTATGAAGATAGTTCGATTAACTATTTAAAGTATATTGAAGAAATAACTAGCTTAAATAAAAAAATATTCAAATAAATTTTTTTCAGGAATAGAGATAGGATATACTCCAAACTCTGAAAAAAAGAATAGAAGATTTTTTTAAAAGATAAAAAAATTTTAATTTAAAAACTTTTATCTATTCATCAAAACGGATTATATGATTATATGTGTGTCAATAAAAAAACTAATAAGTCTAGAAGCTTTAATTCAAGAATACTTTGAACAGATGATACAAGCTTTTAGAAAGTTCAATAGAATTTAATGTTTTAGCACATTTTGAGTATGGAATTAGGATAGTTGATATTTCAGTTACAGACTTTGATAGTCTAGCAAGTAAATTTTTTTAAATAAAATTATTGAACTTATAGTAAAAAAAGAAATTGCCTTTGAAGTAAATACTAAAAAGTATGTATAAGTATAAAAAAAGAAAAATCTATATAGTTATATGATAGAAAAAAATATTTAAAAAAAAGGTGGAAAACTTTTTACTTTAGGTTCTGATGCACATAATATTAAAAGACTATGCTTATAAATTTGATGAGGCAAGAAAGTTTTTTGTTGACTAGAAATATAAAAGAAATTATTTTATTTAAAGATAAAATAAAAATGGAAAAAAATTTAAAAGAAATAGTTATAAATAAAAAAATAGTGGTGATAGAAATTATCTATCATCACTATTTTTATTATGGTTTTACTTATTTGTTTTGAGCAGTTTCTACAGTTTTTTTGGAGCATTGAACATAAAAAGAGCTCTTAAGTCCAAGGAAACCGCCTAATAGAATTCCAATACCTATAAATAAGATAGGAAGTAAGAAAGAATTTTTTTCTTTGTCCTCTTGGAGATACTTCTTCATAATGAACATTTGTATTAGAAGTAACAACTTCTTTTTTTCTATTACAGGTTCTTCTTGCATTTTTTTCAACTTTAGGTTGATCTGGAATTACTCTATAATCTTTAGGAGCATTATTAGTTTTAGCAGCTTCTACAACAGGAGTTTCAGGTTGTAGACTTACTTTTTTTCTTGAACAGCTCCAACTTTTTATAGATTCTTCTTTTTTTAGCTGTATTTCTACTTCCCATTGGCATTATTCTAACACTGTGTCTCTTAGGTTTTTTTCTATCTTAGATTCAAGTGTTGAATCTTTTGATGCTACAACATAGTCCACTGAAGAAAATAGTTCATTTGAAGGTAATTTAACATTTCTAGTATCCTTTGCAACTACAACAGGATCAGCTTCAACATTATATCTTTGAACATTTTTCTGGACTTGCTCCAACATTAACTTGTTGTTCATTACCAATCTGATCATTTGGAACAATAGTTACTTTTTATATCAGTTGCATTTTCAGTATTTTTTTATACTTTCCAACAACTTCCATTGAATTATTATTAAAAGTTTCTATATCAATAGTATTTATTTCAGCAACTGTTCCTTTTTTTCTTTTTCTTTTTTTGTAGGGTTAGTATAAACAACATCTAATTTTAATCTTCCGTCAACAGAGTATAATTTACATAATTCTTCATTTCTGATAAGATTGCTTCTAAAATAAATTTGCTTTTAACTGTTTTTTTGTTCACACAAGTACGCTACCACTTATGCAGTTCTCTTGGCATATACACTTCTTAATAAATTAAGGAGATTAGCCTTGAACTTCTTGTTATTTCTAACAAGCACAGACTATATCTTATCCCACAGCCTTACTGTTTGGGTCTACTCACTTCCACCAGCTTTGGTGTACTTCCCATTAAGGAATAGTCGTTGAACCTTACCTTTCGGTCTTGGCGGCTGATTGCCCATTTTTAGCCTTTCCCAAATCTTTGATTTGGGGTATTACTACTAACACTTAGGATTTAACCTTATGTCATCTAGTATATTTTTTTCTGCTTTCGCCACTTTCACATTTATACCATGTTCTCACGTAGGTATTATGTTGTAGTTACACTAGCTTTAGGGTTTTCCAGCAATTCAAGTAGTATTAAATAGTTTATATTCACTATTTCACATACATATTTCTATATATGCTGACTATACTTACACATTTATTATTGTGTTTTTTTAATCAAATTCTAATTTTAATTTATCATCTTCATAAGCAATATTACAGAAATCTTTTAATTCAGTTTCTAAATTTTTCTTGTACAACTTGACCATCCTTGTAGTTAACTTCTTCTTTCAATTGACCATTTTCATAGTAAGTTTTTAGAAATTCCATTAAGAAGATTGTTTTTTTGTAACTATTTTTCAGATCTTAACTGCCCACTTTCATAGTACATTTTTAGAAATACCTTCTAACTTACCATTTGAGTAGTTACCTTCAGCTATAAGCTGCCCATTTTTCATAATATTCTCTTGCAAAACCATCAAGTTTTCCGTTCTTGTAATTATACTCGGCCTTTAACTGTCCACTTTCATAATAGAAGAACTCGGAACCTTCTTTTTCAGTGAAATTGTTTTTTTATCTGGCCGATACCTGAAATTAGGACCACTATAAATTTCTTTTTTTCACTCATACTATCCCTCCTCTGTTATCACTTTTTTTATTTGCACTTTAATTATAACATTTTTTTCTATAAAATGTAAATTATATTCTTAAAAAAATAAATAAAAAAATATTTTAAAAAGCTATCACAAATTTATAATTAAATTTGTAATAGCTTTAGAAAGGGTATTAGGACACTTATAATTGATTAGAAGCCTAAAAGCTTTTTCCATCTCTTCTTGGATCAGCTCCACCTCTTAGTACACCATCTTTAATTGTAACTCCTTGAATACAAGGATATTCTAACCATTCTCCACCATTTTTTTCACTTTTATGACCCATTTTTTTGAAGTTGATCGATAACATTTTTATCAATTCTACCTTCATAAGTTAATTCACCATAGGCATCATGAATTCTTGGGAAATTAATAGCTTCTTGTATGTCTTTATCATAATCTACCATTTGTATTATAACTTGAGTTATACCAGTAATAATTTTTTTGAGCTCCAAGACCTCCTAAGCTTGCAACAGGTTTACCATCTTTTAAAAATAATAGTTGGTGACATAGAGCTTAAAGGTTTTTTATATTCTTGTATAGAATTTGCCTTGTCATGTCCAGTATCAAAGTCATCCATTTCATTATTTAAAAGAATACCAGTTCCATCTGCAACAACTCCAGAAGCAAATACGCCATTAACTGTAAATGTAACAGCAACAATATTTCCTTCTTTATCTATGATAGAGTAGTGAGTTGTCTCATTAGATTCATATTTCCAAGGATCTCCTTCAGTATATTCTTGAGATTTTTGTTTCATCAATTTTTATTTTTTTCAAAGTCTTAGCATATTCTTTATTGATAACACCATTTAAAGGTATTTTTTTATGAAATCAGTATCTCCCATAAATTTTTGCTCTATCAGCAAAAAGCCATTTTCATACTTTCAGATAGTAAGTGGTAATATCTAGCAGAACCAGCAGGAATATTTTTTTCATATCATAGTTTTTCTAAAAATATTTAAAATTTGTATGATATGAGCACCACCTGATGAAGGAGGAGCAGCAGTATAGATTTCATATCCTCTATAAGTTCCCTTAACTGGATCTGAAATTTTTTTATCTTATAGTTCTTTAAATCTTCTAAAGTCATTTTTTTCCTTTAGCTGCAACAGTAGCTTTTTACAATAGCTTCAGCAACTTCACCTTCATAGAAAGCTTTTTTTCTCCATCTTTAACAATTTTTTTCCATAGTTTTTTTGCTAAGTCAGGATTCTTTAATAAATCACCAACATTGTAAGGTTTTTCCATTTTTTTAAATATATTTTTAGCAGTAGCTGGATATTTTAAAATATTATTTATTTGATTTTTTTCATATCCATATTCATAATAGCAGAAACTCTATAACCATTGTTTGCTAAATCAATAGCAGGTTGTATAACAGCTTTTCTATCTAAATTTCCATATTTTTTTCTAAAACATATAGAAAACCTTTAACTGTACCAGGAACACCCTATAGATTTCCCACCAAATTCTTTATCATCAGAAATAACTTCACCTTTTTTTATCTACATCCCACATATCAGGATTAGCTCCTTTTGGAGCAATTTCACGGAAGTCAATAAACTTTGTTTCACCAGTTTTTGCAAAACGAACTATCATGAAACCTCCTCCACCTATTCCAGAAGATTGAGGTTCACAAACACCTAATGCAAATCCAACACCAACAGCAGCATCTATTGCATTTCCACCGTTTTTCTAAAAATATCTAATCCTATCTTTGAAGCTTCATATCTTGCAGTTGAAACAACGGCATTTTTTTACCAGTAGCATCTCTATCAGTTCTAAGTACATTACCATTTTTATCATAAGGCTTCCAGTCATCAGCATAGACTAGGGAGCTTACCAAAGATAAACCAAGTACAACAGACATAAGAAATTTTTTCATAAAAACCTCCTTTAAAGATATCTAAGTGTTACCTACAATATATAATAGTTTAAAAAAATAATCAAGTAATTTTATCAATAAACTGTACTAATACAATTTTTTTGTTGTAAATAATAAACATTTAAAAATTAAAATAAAGATAATAATATTTTTAAGCTATACATTTTTTTGAAATTTTACTATAAAATATAGTCATGATATTATAATTAAGGGGTGGGTATGATGTTGGATATTCTTATTTATGTCTGTATAATTTTGTTTGCTGTATTTTTTTAGTGAGAAAAAAATTATTTCCTGAGAAATTATTAAAAAAAGATTTCTCTTTTACAATCTTTATCACTTTATTTTTTTACTAGGAGCAATGGGGTATAAAATAGGTTCTGATGATAGATTAATTTCTAACTTACATATACTAGGAATAAAGGCATTGGTAATATCAGTTTTTTTGCTATAGTATTTTCTATAGTATTTGTGAAATTTTTTTCTATTGGGGTGATAAAAAAATGATCGCAGTTTCTTGTGCAGTTATAATTGGAATGCTTTTTAGGATATTTTTACAAAGTCACACTTTGAATTTGATATAGGAATAGTAATTCAATTTGGATTATATTTTTTTATTATTTTTTTATCGGTATTGATATAGGGAAAAAAATGAAAATATAATAGGGGATTTAAAGAAATTAAATAAGAAAGTTTTTATTTTTGCCTTTTATCACTATATTATCTTCACTAGCTGGTGGAGCAGTGGCTTCAATTTTTTTCTATCTCTTACTATGCCAGAAACAATAGCCGTAAGTGCTGGAATGGGTTGGTATTCTTTCTCAGCTATAGAACTATCAAAAAGTTAGCGTAGAATTAGGGAGGAATAGCTTTTTTTATCAAATATTTTTTTAGAGAGCTATTAGCTATTATATTTATCCCTATTATTGCAAAAAAAAGTAGGTGCATTGGAATCAGTTTCTGTTGCAGGAGCAACAGCTATGGACTCAGTACTACCTATTATAAATAGAAGTACTTCAGCAGAAATTTCTATAATTTCATTTTACAGTGGTCTTGTCATATCAATAGTTGTGCCAATTTTAATACCAATTTTAGTCAATATTTTTCTCATTATAGAAAGTTGACAAAAATTAGTATTGAATGATAAAAATTGAAGTGTGAAGTAGTACTTAACTAATAAATTGAATTGTGAATATAATAAATTTTTAAAAATATTATACTTTAAGGAAATGGAGTGATACAAATGTTTGAAAGTTGGGCAGAAAAATCTTTATGATGAAACTTTTAGTGATATGTTTGATGCTTTAGTAGCTGAATATAAAAAAATGGAGAAATTACTGTTGAGCAGTTAAAAAAATAAATCTAGCTGAACAACAACAAATTCTTTTTAAATGCTTTTTACAGAAGGTGAAGTAAAATCAACTTATTGTAATGCAATGGTAGATGCTCACCAATATGTTATAGCTTTAATATCTAATGGTAAAATCGTAAAAGAATAAAAAGTTAATAAAAGATAAAAAGAGAGTTTTTAAGAATAAATCTTATTAAAACTCTCTTTTTTTCTCTGCTATAGTTAAAAAAATATATTGTCATAAATTAAAGATAAAAAAATAGTTCGTTACTGAGTAAATTTCTTAACGATAAAAATCAAGAATTCGCTGCAAATCAGGAAACTCACTTCGTTCAGACACTCCTGCATTTGCTCGGCTCATTCTATTTGATTTTTTTATCTAAAAATTTCCATTCGTAACTCACTTATTTTTTTACTTTAAGATTAAAAATTTTAATTTTGCAATAGCCCATTTTTTTCTATAGTTAGAAAAAAAAGTGAGCTAGATTACTGGGACGTCCTATAATGGTGAAAGAGCCTTTGTGGAGCTCTAGAACCATTATAGGCTGGCAAGTAATCGTTATATTTATAATCCTATATTATATTTTTTTAACTGTATCTTTAATTCTTTTTTTAAAGCTCTTTCTTTTCCGATTACATAAAAGTACATTGTATAAGTCTGCACCTTTAGGTTCACCAGTTAGGACAGCTCTTATAGGCATAAATACTTTTTCCTGGTCCTTCTTGTAAATCATCAAGTAAAGAGTGTAATAAATCTTTAGCTTCTTCGGCAGTAAATTCATTACTTTCCCATTTTTTTCTAATTTATCTATAAGTAATTTTATAGCTTTCAATCCCACTTCGTCTTGTAAAGAGTTTAGAAGTTTTTTTCTATGCTCTTTTCTTTCTTTTTTTATCCATGTCTTCTTTTTACTTCTGGTAAAAGTGAATTCATCAATAAAGAAGAATTTCAGAATTTTTTTAGCGATTTCTTTTTAAAGTTTTTTTGCTCCTTCTCTTTCGATAGCAACAATTTTTCTTTAAAGTTTCAAATTCTTTTTCACTTACATTTTCATTTTCAAAAATATCCTTCTTGTACAAAGAAAGGAATAGTCAATCTTGTAAGTTCACCTAAATCTTTCATTTTCATATGTTGGTTATTTACCCATCCAAGTTTAACAAGGTCAAATACTGGTCCACCTAAAGTAACTTTATCTATATTGAAGTTATCTTTAAATTCTTGTAAACTGAATATTTCTTGTCCGTCACCATAAGAATATCCCATTAATCCAAGGAAGTTAACTAGACCTTCTTTTAAATACCCTTCTTCTTTATACCAAATTAAAGAAACAGGATTTTTTTCTTTTTAGAAATTTTTAGATCTATCATCATTTCTTAAAAAGAGGCATATGTATAAATTCAGGAGCTTCCCAACCAAAAAGCTTTTATAAAGTTGGATATGTTTAGGAGTTGAAGGTATCCATTCTTCAGCTCTGATAACATGAGTTATTCCCATTAAATGGTCATCAACTATGTTAGCAAGGTGATATGTTGGGTAACCATCAGCTTTTAATAAAACTTGGTCATCTATTTTGCTATTTTCAAAAACAACATCTCCTCTTAATCTGTCATGGATTACAGTTTCACCTTCATAAGGCATCTTTTAATCTTATAACATAAGGAACTCCAGCTTTTTAATTTTTTTCTTCAATTTCTTCTTTAGTTAATGAACGACAATGTCCATCATATCCAGGAGGAAGACCCATAGCTTTTTTTGTCTTTCTCTTAGATTTTCTAGTCTTTCTTGGTCACAGAAGCAATAGTAAGCTCCACCTTTTTCAACTAATTCTTTAGCATATTTTCCATATAGATCAAATCTTTCAGATTGTCTATAAGGTCCGTAATCTCCACCTACATCAGGTCCTTCTGCATAGTCTAAATCTAGCCATTTTTAAAGCATCAAAAAAATCATTTGTTCAGAACCTTCTGTATATCTATTTCTATCAGTGTCCTCTATTCTCAAAATAAAATCTCCATTATTAACATGGGCAAATGCAATATTAAATAATGCAATATAAGCTGTTCCAACATGAGGGTCTCCTGTTGGAGAAGGTGCTACTCTTGTTCTAACTCTTTTTACAATCAACACACATCTTTTTATCCATCCTTTCGTTCTTAAATTTCTTACCCTTTTATTTTTATCATATAAATATAGATATTTTTCAAAAAAATATTTTTTTATAATTATTTTTGAAATCATATTTTTTTACTTCATTATATATTTTTAGTAGTTCTTTCATCAGTTACTTTAGAATTTGGCTTTTAAAGAATTTCTACTTCCAAAAAAAGAACACTATTCATGATTTGATATTTTTTTCCATCAGTTGTTATAAGCTCAACTGAATTTCTATGAGCAATTGGAGAAAAGAAGTAGTAAAGAAAAAGAAGCTTTATTTCCTTCTTTAACTTCAGATATATCTGAAAGAGGTATTTCTAAGTTTGTCATTAATTTTCTTGTTCCAAAAAGCTCTTCTAAATTTTTTGATAAAAAGAAAGTCTTTTCTATCTACATAACAAACTTCTTCAACAATTAAATAATTAAATAATTCTCTAAACATATTTAGTACACTTACAAGAAATGCAATTATAACAAAAAGTTAAAAAGCCATTTTTTCATTCATAAATTGCTCAATAATTATTGAACGAGTTTTATCTCCAATAAAAAAACAAATAGATAGCAGCAAAAAAATAAATGGTGTAAAAGGCCACAATAGTAATATATGAGCATAGATAAAGTAAAATTTGCTGTCTTCTGGTACTGGACTAATTTTTTTAATTCTTTTTCTTTTTCATTTTTTTCCCCCTAGATATTAAATGTATTTTTCATTTTTTTGCTTCTGTTATTAGATCTTTAACTTCATTAAAAATTCTTTTTAGCTCTTTCTTGTCTAGTTTCAGTGTTTGTATCATTTTTTTGAACCCAAACGAAAGTCATTCATAATAGCATATTTTTATACCATCTCTTGTTTCTATTTCAACAGAGTTTCTTGGTTTAAAAAAAGAAAAAAATGGATTTAATTTTACTTTTTCTGTACTTTTCTTTAACATCACTAATTTCTCTTATAGGAATTTCAAAACTTTTTTTATAACTTTTTTTACTTCCTAAGAAAATTTCTAGTTTTTAGTGTAATAAAAAAACTTTATTTTTTTCACATAACAAACTTCTTCAGCAAAAAAACACCATTTGCAATATAAGGCATATTGGTAAAAAAACTTGAGATTACTAATAAGAAAAAAATACTCCCATAAATAGTTGTGCAGCTAAATTATTTTTTTAAAAAAACTTCTTTATTAAATGAAATTATAAAAATTGCCATAGCTAATGCAAAAAAATGGCTGAAAGAAAAAAATATATGAAGTCATTTTTCCCTCTTTATTATTTTTCATCCAATGGACGAGCTTTTAATTTCTTTCATTTTAAATACCTCCCTTTATACAATTAATTATTTTTTTATCCATCTTAAATATGAATTGATAAAATCATCAATACTTCCATCCATAACAGCCTTAACATTTCCTATTTCAGTATTAGTTCTATGGTCTTTAACTAAGGCATAAGGTTGGAAAACATAAGATCTTATTTGGTTACCCCAACCAATATCAGTTTGTTCTCCTTGGATTTTCTTCATTTCTTCTTCTTTTTTCTTTAATTCTATTTCAAGCAATTTAGATTTTAGCATTTTCATAGCAGTTTCTCTATTACTAAGTTGAGATCTTTCTTTTTGACAAGTTACAACAACTCCAGTTGGGAAATGTGTTATTCTTACAGCTGAGTCTGTCATGTTGACATGTTGTCCACCAGCTCCACTTGCTCTATATGTATCTATTCTAATATCAGCAGGGTTTATTTCAACTTCGACATTGTCATCAACCTCTGGAACAACTTCCACAGATGCAAAAGAAGTATGTCTCTTTTTGTTGGCATCAAAAGGTGAAATTCTAACAAGTCTATGAACTCCCTTTTCAGACTTTAAATAACCATAGGCATTGATACCTTCAACTAAGAATGTAACAGATTTTACTCCAACACTGTCACCTTCCATAAAATCTAGCTCAGATACTTTATAGTTTTTTAGATTGCACCATCTAAGATACATTCTGTAAAGCATATCTGCCCAGTCACAAGCTTCCGTTCCACCAGCTCCAGAATGTATTGTAACTATAGCATTATTCATATCATATTCACCATCTAATAATAGATTTACTTCAAATTCTTCTATATCATATTTTTAAAGTTTTATGTTTTTTTCTATAAGTTCATTTTTCAAAAAGAAGTTTCTCCACTTTCAACAAAAATCTATTAAAACTTCTTCATCTTCAACTTCAGTTGCTAATTTTTCATATCTTGAAACTATATTTTTTTCAAAAATTCATATTTTTTTGATAATTTCTGAACTTTTTTTCTTTTATCAGACCAGAAAACCATCTTCAAAAGTTAGCTTTTTTTCTAAATCTTTTATAGTAGTTTTTTTCTCTTTTCTAAGTCAAAGAGACCTCCTAATACTATCAGTTTTTTTCCTTTCATTTCTAAAAAAATTCTCTTTTAATTTCTAAAATATCCATTTTTTTCCTCCCTAACTAATTTTTTAATCAAATTATAATAGCCATTGCAGTTGCATATTTCTTTGAATGTGAAATAGCAATTTCAATTTGATAATTTTCTTTTTTACTCTGTATAATTTTTATTTAATTTATCTGAAACAATGACATAGGGTTTTTCCTAAATCATCATTTAATATTTCTAAAGTCAGTTAGAGCAAAATTCTCTAACTCCAGTTCCAATAGCTTTTGAAATAGCTTCTTTTGCAGAAAAAAATACCAGCATAAGTTTCAGCTCTATTACCTCTTTTTACAATATTTTTCTATTTCTCTTTGAGTGAAAACTTTAGCTTTAAATCCTTCTTTTGAAATAGCTTTTTTTCTATTCTTTCAATTTCAATGATATCATTACCTATTCCTACTATCATAGCATTTTTAAAAACCTTTCTAGTATTTTTCATTAGTAATTCTAACAACATCTTCATAACTCATATTTTTTTAAGTTCAGCTATTTTTCTTAGCAACTTCTTCTGTGTATATAGGCTCATTTCTTTGTCCTCTGTATGGAGTTGGAGCCATATATGGACAGTCAGTTTCAATAACTAAATTTTCTATAGGGATTTCCTTTTACAACATCAACTAATTTTTTTAGCATTTTTTTGAAAGTTAAGACTCCACCTATACCTAGATAAAATCTATCTATCATTCTTTTAGCACTTTCAACAGAACCAGGATAACAATGTAAAATTCCCTTTATATTTGGATATTCATTTAAGATGTTTATTGTATCTTCCATAGCTTCTCTTGTATGGATAACAACAGGTTTATTAACTCTTCTTGCTAATTCTAACTGTCTTCTAAAAAAATCTTAAATTGTTCTTCTTTAGGTCTAGTCATCCAGTGATAATCTAAACCAATTTCTCCTATAGCTAGAAACTTTTTGGGTTTTTAGCAAGTTCTTCTAATCTTTTTTTCAGCTTCATCACTATATCCTTCAATTTCATCAGGATGAAAAGCCTATTACTGCATAAATAAAAGGATATTTATCAGCATATTCTACACTCTTTTTCACTACTTTCCAAATCAAATCCTATATTTACAACGAAAATCTAATTTTTTTCTTCTATTCTTTTTAAAAAAACTTCTTCTCTATCAGAGTCAAATTGTTGTAAATTTAAATGAACATGTGAATCTATAATCTTCATTTTTATTCTTCCTTTCAAAATTATTTTTATTCTATTATAGCATATTTAGATGAACTAAAAAAATAGTTATAAGCAAAAAAAACAGCATATAAAGGAATACTTTTTTTATATTATTTTTCTAATCCAAAAATTTTTTTACTGGAAATTCTTATACTGTACTCAGGTTTATATGTCTTTATATAGTAATCAAGGCTTTTTGAACGAGTATTATTAGAAGACTTCACCTCTATTGGAATGATTTTTACCATCTCTTGCTATTACAAAATCAATTTCTGATGTTCCCTTCTCATTTTTTTCCAGAAATATGGTATATATGAATTTATATCTAAATGTATATTGACATAATTTTTCTGTCATTCCTCCCTTAAAATCGTTTAATTCATCTGAAAGATAAAGAATATCCTCAGGAACTATTTGTTTTTTTGCACATAATAAGCCCACATCAGAAATATAAATTTTAAAAAGCATCTATATTTCTGTAATTTTTCTAAAAGGCTTTTTTTAATATCTTGAACACAATATATTTTTAGAAATTATCCCTGATAAATTAAGCCATTCTATAGCATTTTCAAATTCAGAAGCTCTTCCACCTGTTTTTTTATCAACTTATATTGGAAAACGTGTTTTTCCCTTGAAAGTTGTACAGTGATATTGTCATAGACTAATCTTGTTTTTTTAATTTCATTGTTAGTATTATATTTACTCATATCATTTAAGTATGAAAGTAAAATCATTTCTTGGGTATGTCTAATCAAAGTATAATTTTCTGTTTCTTTAAATTTAGCAACACATTCAGGCATACCTCCAATAAGTAAGTACTTTCTATAATATTCCATAGCAAGCTCATGTAGGATAATAGGCAATGGAGAGTTTTCATTAAAACTTGTTTTAATTTGTTCAATTAACTTTATCTTCCCCCATTGCCAATAGGAATTCTTCAATATCCATAGGATAAAGAGTTTTTATGTCTACTTTACCAACAGGGAAAGAAAAATTTTCTCTGTTAACAGCAACTCCAAGTAGACTTCCAGCTACAATTATATGATATTCTGGAGCTTGTTCTTGAAAATACTTCAGTGATGTCAATGCTCTTTCACATAATTGTATCTCATCAAAAATTAGTGTTTTTTTCTTTTTACAATAGTTTGTTCAACCAATCTTGAAAAGAATAGGGAATTAAATAGCTAGGCTCTATATTTTTCTTCAAATGTTTCCTTTTAGTTTAGGATTAGTTTCAAAAATTAAAGTAAGCAATATTTTTCATATTCAGATTTTTCCAAAAATTTAAAATGGAATATGTCTTACCAACTTGCCTTGCACCTTGAATTAGTAAAGGTTTTTCTATATGGACTATTTTTTTCCATTCTTTTTAAATATTCAAAAAAATTTTTCCTATACATAAACTCACCTCTTTTTACATTATTATATCACTATTTAGAAAAATGTAAATTTTAATATAAAAAAATTACATTAAAAAAATGTAAAAAAATAAAAAAAGGGACTGTTACAAAATTAAAAATTTTCAATCCCAAAGTAAAAAAAATAAGTGAGTTAAGAAATCTACTCAGTAACGAACTATTTTTTTACTTTTTTTATTACTTTGCAACAGTCACTTTGTATTTACTTATTCATATTTTTTTAATAATGTTAGCTAGTCTTTTCTTCATTTTTTTGGTAAAATGTTTTTGACTATCAGTTGTTGGTGTATACCAAGGTTTAGAACCAAAATATTGTTGATATTTCTTTTTCTTAAATCTATATCCTCTTCTTGCATATAGAGTATTTCTAATTATAGCAAGTTCACTAGAAGAGAAATTATATAAATATGATTCATTTCCTCTGTTGATAACTTCATCATAAACCTGTTCTAAAACTTGTAAATCATAGTCATCATAAGCAGAATATTGTTGAGCGTTTTGCACTTGATTTACAGTATTTTTGTTGAGGAGCAACATTGTTGTTTGTCTCAGGAATACTTTTGTGGAACAGCAGTATTGTTCACTGGTTCAGGAACAGTTGTTACAGGAGTATTTTTCAACTGGAGGAGCTACTTCTGTTGTAGTAACTGGCTCAACTACTGTTGTTTGTGCTTGAGGAGCAACTTGGTTAGTATCATAATTAACTTGAGTATAATAATTTTTTTAGGTCTCTTTAAACCTCTTCCAATACTTCTAATAAAAGAAATTACACTAGAAGCTAAGAAAAATCCAAAAATATCAAAAGTTATTCCTAAAATAATTAATTGGGTTTTTAGTACCAGCTTTCATATTAGATTTCTTTTTACAAAACTATTATTGTTTAGATTTTTTTAGATGAATTTACATTTTTTTGTTTCTTTTCTTGTTTCTTTTTTTTGCATCTTCTTTTTGTTTCTGTAGTTGTTTCCTCAGTAGTTGGTGAATAATCTGTTTTTTTGGCACTTCAATTTTTCACATTACTTAAATCTAGTTTTAAAATCATCATTATTATCGTTCAAAAATAATCCCCCTTATTTAATATTTGTGTTTGTATTATAACATTTTTTTAAGAAAATGAAAAGATTTCTTAAAAAAAGTAAAAAAATATATAAAAAAAGGTAAAAAAATTGTTTGTTAAAAATAAAATAAAAAAATAAAAAAACTATTCTAATTTAAAAAAATATGCTATAATTAACACAAATATATTAATATAGAGTTATTTTAATAGAGGGAAACTTAAAATGAAACTTGTAGAGATTATATTTAAGGGAGAAAAAAATTTACTAAAAAAATTCTGCCAAAGCATTAAGAGGTTTTTTTGGCAATTTTTTTAGTGGAATAATAGAATTTCACAATCACTTAGATCAAATAACATTTAACTATAAAACTCCAAATATCCAATACAGAGTAGTTGATGGAAACTTATCAATATTAGGCATAAATAAAGGTGGAGATATACTACTACAATCAATAGATCAAATTAAATTAGATGAAAATAGTTTTTAAAAAGGAATTGATAACAAAATATTAGAAAAGGAGATTAAAAATAACTTTTTCCAGAATTGGAAATCAAAGATGAAAGCTTTGATTATAAGTTTGAATCATTTTGGATAGCTTTAAATGAAGAAAAATTATAAGAAATATAAAAAGAGGAGAATTTTTCTCTCGATATACAATTGAGAAATAATATTCTTGAATTTTTTTAAGTCTTATGGTGTACAAGCTGAGAAAAAGAATTATCGTAAATGGAAATTTTTGAAGAACATCAAATAATTGACAAGGATACAACTATTTTTGGGTTTTACAGGAGCTTTTTAAAACTAATGTAAAATTACCTGAATTAATAGCACTTGGAAAAAAAGAAAAAAAGTATAGGTTATGGATTAATTAAGAGGGTAGAGCTATGAAAAAAATATTAATAAAAAAACAGCAAGAAGAAAAAAAATTATCTTGATATTTCTGATTTAGAAAGTAAAAATTAAATTCACAGATAAAAACCATTTTTTTCAAGTATAGATTCAGAAAGTATTGAGTTATCCGTTCCAGAAGAAGAAATAAATTTACTAATCAATAAAAATTTTAGAATACAAATTAAATGATAATTTTTTTACATAGACGATGAAAAAGTAATAATCAAAGAAATAAAATTAACAGAACACAAACAAAAAAAGCAGAAGAAAAAAAGATTCAAGATAAAAAAATAATAGTTTGACTATAGTATTTAAAAAGTCCAACTATTTTTTTAAAGTTGGATACAATTTTTTTAGATTTTTTTCAGTATCCTTACTATTTTTTTACTTAGTGCAAAAAAATATAATAAGTATTTTAAGGATAATAAGATAATTTTTAGATAAAGAAGAATTAAAAAAAGATAAATATAGTTGAAGAAAATTTAGAAAAAAAGCTGAGTTTAATTCTTTTTATGGGAGAAGTAAAATTAGACTTTTCAAATATTTCAGATGAAGAAAAAGAGAAATATGAACGTATATTAAATTTCATTTTTAAAAAAATGGAGTGGCTTATAAACACAAAAAAAACATTATGGAAAAAAATCAATTTAATTTAATTATTCATAAACGAGGAGGGATAAAATGGCAAAAATTTATTGTGGCTATTGAGACAGTAAAGATCAAAAGAATTTTTTTATTTTTCAACTAATAAGTTGAAGGTAATTAGAGGGGCAAGTTATCTATTGGATTATCTAAATCAGGTGGAAGTACCAAAAAAATTTTTAAAAAAAGAAAAGATAGAGTAAAAAGAAGAAGAAATAATTTATATAGGTGCAGGAAATGCAAAAATTCTTTGTTGAAAGAAAGGATAAAGAAGAAGCTGAAAAAAAATAGTTAAAGATATTATAAAAAGAAGTTAAAGAAGCTTATGAAAAAAAATGCCCCAGGAGTAAAAAGTTGTTGGATTATCTGAAATATATGAAGAAAAATTCTGATAAAAAAAGTATGGGATATTTTTTTGATAAATTAGCTCTAGAAATTGCAAAAAGTTAAAAAGTAAAGGTTTTTCCTATTTTAAATATTGATTTACCTTTTTGTTGAAAAAAATGTGAAGCAAATGGAGATGAAATAGCAGAAATTTCTGTTAAAAACATTAAAAGAAGATTTAAAAAAATTATAGAAGAAAAAAAGAAGCAAGTCATTTTATTTTTAAGATAGAAGAAGATAATTTAGTATATGAAAATGTTATGAAAAAGGAAAATAAGTTTAGATGAATTAGAGTACCAAGTAACTAATCTAGCAAAAAAAACTGGAAAAAAATTTCAGAGGGAACTTTCTGGAAAATGGTTTACTCTAATTTCGCGAAATCAGATAGTGGAAAAATTCGATAATAAAGCAATAGGTTTCTATAAGTATATTAGAGCGGTTAAAAAAATAAAGATGGTAAAAAAAGAATATTGAGACAAAAAAAGTACTATTGATGATTTTTGAAAATGAAGATAGTTTTTATAGGTTTTATGTATAGTGATGGAGATGGATTAGGAGATTTTTTTAAAAAAATATAAAAAAAAATATTTATAGAGTTAGATAAAGATAAAGAAACAAAGCAGAAATATAATATTAATCCTGAAAAAGCCTATTTAGATTTTTTTAAGTGAATTTAGTAAGGGATTAGACACAGTAACTAAAAGAAAGTTTAACAGAAGTTTTTAGATAAAATATTCTCTGTTGAAAAAAAGTGAAACTAAAAAAAGTGGGGAGAATTTTTTTAATAGTTGGAGGGGATGATGTCTGTGCCGTATTTGATCCAACATTGGTACTAAAGATTTCAAATGAATTTCAAAAAAATTATTTGAAACAAAAAAATGTTAGAACTTATGAAACAGATTGCTTCAGGTAATAAAAAAATAAAGAAGATACCTCTGAAAAACTTCCTGATAGTTTAAAAAGTGCAATTGAAAAATACAAAAAAATAACTTCTTCATCAGGAGTTATAATAGCAAAAACTAAAACTCCAATGTTTCAATTGTTTAAGCAAGGAACTAAATTACAAAAAGCCAAAGCTAAAAAGAAATGAAACTAAAGAGGAAGGAAAAACTAGCAACGACAGGTTTTTATTGATTTTTCAAGTTATTGGTTCAGAAGGTTGTGTAGATATAAATAGCTTTTAGAGAGGGTATTTCATATAAGGAAAATAATTTAATGGAAAGACCATATTCTATAAATAAAATTTCAAATGAAGAAGTAAAAGACTATGGATAGTTTACTTGAAATTATATATAAAATGAAAAAAAGTTAAATTTCCTAAAAAAATAAACTTAGATATATCTATGATTTAAAAAAAGAACAGATAAGTTAGAAGAATATCAAAAAAAGATGGAGTTTATTAATATTATATCAAAGATGTCAAAAGAACATATAGAATTTATTATTGATGACTTAAAAATTAGATTATAAAAAAACAAGATACATTTAATAATAATTTTTAAAAAAATATCTTTGATATTTTAGAAATCTATGATTTTTATTGAAGAAAAAGGAGGATGGAACTAATGAAAATTAATTATATAGTAGAATTAATTCTTCCAGCTATGACGGCATCTTTAGGAACAATCGGAAAAAGATGTAGACATAACTTTAAAAAGAGACAGTGAAGGACTTCCTTTTTTTAGTGCTAAACATATAAAGGGAATTTTTAAGATCTAGAGTTAAAGAATTTAAGTTAAAATTAGAAGAATTAGGAAGTGAAGAGTTAAATCATATAACTACAAATGATTTTTATAAGAAAAATATTTTTGGAGAAGAAGGTAATTACTTAGAAGAAAAAAAGTTATTCGAAAGAAAAGGAAGAGTCAAAAGAAAGTAATAAATTTACTCAGATTAGATTTTTCAAATTTAAAATTAATTTTTAGATGGTTCAGAGAAAAATCCAAACAGGAAATAGGTATGGAATAAGAGTTAATAGAAAAAAACTAAAACAGTTTTACCTCAGTCGTTATTTAGTTATGAATTTTTTTAGTAGCAAATAACAAATTCGAAGGAAATCTTGAATTAGATAATAGTTTTTTTATAAACAGGAAGAGAAAAAAACTTCAAAAAAAGAATTAAGATTTATTTTTAGCTTGTTTATTTCATTTAGATAGAATTGGAGGAATGAAATCTAGAGGTATTGGTAAAGTTAAGGTAAAAAAATAAAAAAATTGATAATGATGAATTAGAATTAGAAAAAAATGATATAAATTATATAGTAGAAAAAAATTAATAAAGAAAAGTAACTCTACAGATATTAATAAAAAAAACTTTAGAAGATAATTTAGAAAAATTTTTTTCATATATTCTTGAATTAGAAGAAGCTATTGTATTACAAGAAAAGAAATTAGGAAATTATATTAAAAGTAGAAATTCTATTCAGGGCTCAACTATAAGGGGAGCTTTAATAGAATACTTCAATAGAAAAAAACTATCCATTAAGTATTTTTAAAAAAATATTCAAAGTTCTGATGCTATAAAATTAATAAAAAGAATTTAATAACGAAAAACTTGATAAAAGAAAAAAATAAAATTAGCTAGTTTGTTTGAACCTAAATATGATTTGAAAAATAAAAAAAGAAAAAAATGAGGCTAGAGTAGATAAAAGTAATTGAGGTAGCTTCTGAAATAGAAGATGAAGATGATAATAAAAAAATGAAATCAAATTAGAAAGAGTTTCTTTATCAAATCTTGAAATTTCTGGAAATGATATTAGTATTAAAAATAGATGAAAGATTAAAGTCTGTTGAAAATGGTATGTTATTTAATTTTTGAGTATATAAGTAACATTAACAAAGATATACCTCAAAAAAATTTGAAGGAGATTTAAAAGTTCCTAAAAAAATTTATTAAAAAGTAGGAGACAAGTTTACTATATATCTTGGTAAATACAGATCAAAAGGTTTTGGAAAAAGCAACCATAACAATAGAAAAAAATACAATGAAAATACATTAACTAAAGAAGAAATTAGAGATAGAGTAGACTTACTGACTAATAAAAATTAAAGGAAATCTAGATGCTAAGATAATTCAAGATAAAACAAAAGGAATAGAGGAAGAAATTCAAAAAAACTACAATAAAATTACAATTTGTTTTTGATTTACAAGCAGATATAATACTTCCTTATACAGATATCTATGATGCTGGAAAGCAATTTTTTTAATAATTGCTGGATTAAATAAGATAGGTCTTGATTTTAATACCATAAGAAGTTTTTATTAATGTAGGTAAATTAGAAGGTTATAACATAATAAATAATACAAGAAAAAAATAGATGAGTTAATTTTTCTCTAAAGGTAGCGTATTTACATATAATATAGATAATTATACTGATGAATTATTAGCTAAACTTGTTGAGATTGAAAAAGATGGATTAGGTTTAAGAAAAAGTGAAGGCTTTGGAAAGGTTAAAATATGTAGTGTAAGGGAGGGATTTTAATGTGGACTCCAAAAAGAGCTAAAAAGAGAAATTGATTTTTTTGTGTATGTCTTAATACTAAAGACACTCTCAATATAACAGAACAAGAAAAAAGAATTAAATGAGAGATTAAAAAAAGAGAATATTTTTGAAAAATAATAAAGATTTAAACGAAGCATTAGAAAAAAATAAGTTTAAGTCAAATGAATAGATTTTTATTCATTATTAGAAAATTCAAATTTTTTTATTGGAGAATGATAAAATAAAAAGAATTTGTAGAAAAAAACAACTTGAAAGAATATTAGCTTCTAAAGAAGGAGAAGACTTAAAAACATCTGAAAATTTTTTTATAAATACTATGAGAAAAAAATTTTTTTGAATTTAGAAAAAAAGAAAGAAAAAAATAACTTTTGATATTATGTTGAATTTTGTTAGATATTATGAAGGAGTAAGAAAAATTGATAAAATAAAAGAAGAGGAGGGAATTAATATGGATTTTTTTCTATATTTAATAACAAATATATAATTAAAGGGAGATTAAAAAGTATTAACAGCTTTACATATAGGTAGTGGTGTTGAAGAAGATGGACATGATGCACCTTTTATAACTGTTGATAAAGATCCTAAAAACAAAAATTTTTTTATATTCCTGGTTCATCTTTTTAGAGGATACCTAAGTACAAAACTTGAAAGACTTTTTAGCAAAGGAAAATAATTATAGATTTGTAACAGACAGTGGTATATTAAATGAAGCTGATGTAAAATTAATTTTTTTGGCTATACTAACTTACAAAATGAAGATGATAATATAAAAAGATAAAGTTTTAGAAAATTTAGGCTATGATAAAAAAATAATAAAGATGATAAAGAAGAAAAATTATTATAGTATGGCTGGAAAAAAATTCATATATCAGATATGTTTATATCTTCAGAAGTAGATACTATAAAAAGAGATGGAATAAAAAAATAGATAGAAATACTGGTGCAACAAAAAAAAGGTGGTAAATTTGATTATGATGTATTACCTCCTGGAACAGAATTTGAATTTGTAATGGAATTAGATAATATAGAAGATTATCAATTAGATCTAATTAAATTAGCTTTAATTGACATTTTAGAAGGGATTTATTTGGTGGAAAAAAATATCAAGAGGAATTGGAAAATGTAAACTTATACTGAATGAAGTTGAATTTATAGATGCCAAAAATAAACAAGACTTAGAAAACTATATTTTTAAAAAAAAGAAATGAAAAAAAGATTATTTCAAAAAAAGATGATAAAGAAGTAGAAAAAAATCAAGAATTTAAAGATTTTTTTGAAATTAAAAAAATTTAAAGTTAGGAAAAATAATAGGAGGGGACAATGAAAGAAGAGAATAAAATAGAAGAATTTCTAAAACTTGAGAATAGATTAACATTAAAATTAAGAATAAAACCTCTTTCACCTCTTTGTATAAAAATTATCTTGTGATGATTCAGATTCTCTTAATGCTTTATTAACAACAGAAGGTGGAAAAATAGAATCAAATAATAAAGAAAAAAAGAATAAAAAAAGCAACAGAACTGTATAAAAAGAGAAGGAGAAATTTATATACCGGGTTCAACATTAAAAAGGATTGTTTAGAGATAGATTTACACTAATGTATGGGAAATTTAAGGAAAATGAAACTGACTATATAAGAAGTCTTTTTGGACACACAGAGGACAAAAAAATAGTGAGAATAAATTAGCTAAAAAAATCTAAAAATTTTTTTGTTCAAGATTCTTTTTTTAGAAGAGAAAAGTAAAAAAATTTTTTTAAAGAAAATGGAGAAGCGAAATCATATAGAGAATTATTTTATGAAGATGAAAAGAATAATATATTCGATGGAAATCTTAAAGAAAAAAATTAATAAAAAAATAAGATCTATTACTCCTGTAGATCACTTTAGTTCAAAAGCAAAAAGTTCCTTTACAATATGAGTATACAATGGAGACTTTTTTTCAACTGAATTAATTATAAATAATGCTAAATTACAAGATTTACAAGGTATTTATTTTTATAATCAGAGATAGTTGGAATAAAAGAAATTAGAATAGGAAATTCTAAAACTAGAGGTTTTGGTTTAATAAAAATTTGAGATTGTAGATTTGATTTATGAACAATTTCAAAGTAAAGATGATAATTTTTAAAGCTTTTTGAAGCTTTTTTTGAGGAAAAAGGATAATGAAGAGGAAAAAGCTTATTAAATTTGATTTTTTTCTAAAAAAACTTTATTTAAAAAAAGAATTTAAAGAATTATATAAAGAAGATGAAACTCCAAATAATTTTATTATTTCTCTTTTTAAAGGAGGGAAAAATTAATGCAAGAATTTCAAACTATAACATTAGAGAAAATTAAAGAATTAACTTTTTTTCTAAAGCATATAACATAGTTTGTATAAACTATGATGAAAAAAATGGAATAAATATTTTTTTACAGAAGATGACACTAAAGACTATTTAGGAAAAAAATGTAAATTCTTTTTTTAGAAATAAAACGATTAAATAATAAAATAGAGGAGATGTATAGAATATATATTTTTCAATGAAGATTTTTATGATAACTATTTTTTTAATTTTTGGAAATGATGAATTTGGAAATACTCAATATAGATACAATGAGATTCTAAATTCTGATTTTTAAGAATAGTTATATAAAAATATATCTACTCAAAAGATCCAAAAGAACCAAAGAATGCTCAAAAAAATATAGTAAATTGAAAGTAAGAGTTGGAACATTAAAAAAATAATGAAAGAGAAGCTATTCAATATATTGGCTATGTTGAGGGGGTGTAAAAAGTAAATGAATAAAGAACAAAAATCAAGATGTGTATATAATTAAAAACAGAAAACTAAATTTAGATGAAGATTATTATCCATATAATTTTTGTATCACTTGGTGATGAGAATAAAGCTGATAGACATGAGATAAATAAAGGAAATTTTTTTCTGGGAGAATAAAATGTTCTTTAAAAAAATCTAACTCCTTTATTTATTGGTGGAAATGACGATAAAGAACATACTTTAGTAGAAGAAGTGGAAGAATGTCATAAAAACAAAAAAATGGAAAAAGAATGTCACAAAGTTACAAAATATGTAATTCCTGCAAGTACAATAAAAGGAGAACTTAGAAATATTATTGAAGTTTTTAACTAGAAGTTGTATAAAAAAATGTTGAAGATGAAAGACTTACATATAGAGCTGATGCATTTAATCTAAAAGAAAAAAAGATTTGGTATTATAAAAAAACCCTTCCAAATGGGAAAAAAATGATGGAATAATTGAAGGGGCAGATGTTATCAGAATAGAAAGAAAATTAGCTATTATAAAAAGCAAAAACTTTAAAAAAAGATTGCTGGAAAGAATAATGTTAAAGATTGTGAAGGTTTTTTTATGAAATTTATGTTAATAAAAATGAAGTTGATAATTATAAAGCTAATCCTGAATCTTATAAATATGATAAAAAGATAGATAAAGAAAAAAAGATTATAAAAATTTTAATAAATGAAATAAAAAGATTATGAAATTTTTAACAAATGAAATAGCAGCGTGTATGGAAAGAGCCATTCTATGGATAGGAACTGAATTTCCTAGAAAAAAATGGAGAAAAAAATTACCTACTTATGCTAAAAATTTTTAGTTCCTAATAAAGAAATATATAAATTTTTCATCAGAAGAATATGATGACCTAAAAAAACTTTAGTAGAAGAAAGAAATAATTCTAAAAAAACCACTGTATGTTGATAAAATCAAAAGAAGATAATGGAGTTGTATTTAAGAAAGATGATACTATATTTTTTTAATTCTGATGAGAATAATAAAGTTATAAATTTAGCTTTTTCAGAAATTCCAAGATTAAGATATAAATGTAGCCCTTTAGATTTAATTCCCTCAAAATTTAGACCTTGCACAAATAAAGAAAAAAATTATGTTTTGCATGTAGGTTATTTGGAACAATAGGGATAATTCCAAGATTAAAGAGAATAATGATGATTCAAAAAAATGAATCATTTGCTATATCAAGTAGAGTTTTTTTATTACAGATGCGTTATCACTTGATGCAAGAAATGAAAACAAAGAAAAAAACCTTTAGATAGATTAAGATCCTTAGGGAGAACCTCATCCAACTTTACTTAGATTTTTATCTTAAATATGGTGATTACAATGAAGAAGGCTATAAAATAAGAGGTAGAAAAATTTTTATTGGCATCACACTAAAAAAAGATTGAGGCAGGCGAAAATTGGGAAAAAAATATAGAAATAGTATTGAAACTAAAATTCATGATAATACAAATTCTAAAAATACATTTCTTAGAACCTTTACAAGAATTTAACTTTGAAATTAACTTCAAAGATTTAAATGAAGAAGAATTGGGAATTTTACTATATTCTATAGAAATTGAAGAAGGAAAATCTCTTCATAAATTGGGAAAAAGCTAAGGCATATGGTTTTTGGAAGTTGTGAAATTAAGATAGATAAATGTTTGATTGAAACTGAAAATAAATACACTTCTTTTGATAAAAAAATGATAGTTTTTAAAGAATATTCAAAAGAAAGAATATACGGAAAAAAATTTATAAAAAAAAGCTAAGGAGAACTATTCTTTAGATTCTGATGAAAGGGTGGAAATTAAGGAGTTAAGATATATTTTAAATAGAAATAATATTTTTAAATTTTTTTCTAATACTGAAAGCCCATTCCCAGAAATTAAAGGTAATACTTTGAAGTGGTTTGTAGAAAAAAAGAAAGAAAAGTATAACTTACCAACTATATCTGATTATATAAAAAGAAGCTGAAAAAAAGGTAAAAAAATAATAATGGGAAATAAAAAAATAGATTACAGTGATAATACAGTGATATTATCTAATGTAACAGAAATAAATGATACAAACTATTGGGAAATTACTCAAATTGAAAGAGAATCTATTGAGAAGAATATAGAATTTATCAATATAAAAGTTTCAATCAGTGATAAAAAAACTATATTCTTCTTAATGGAGAATGCTTTTACTATCAAAAAGCATAGAAGGAAACTTCTATATATTTGAGAAAAAAATGTCAAAATATAAAAAGTTTAAGACTTTCTCTAACAGGTGAATGTAATTATAAATGCTTCTTTTGCCATGGAGAAGGTTCAAAAAAATGGGGGATAAAAAGAGAAGAAAATTCAAAAAGAAGAAATGTATTCTCTTATCAAAGAAGCTATAAAAAAAATAATTACACTGATATAACTTTCACTGGAGGAGAACCTCTTCTAAAAATTAGATGATATTATTTGGTATTTAAATAAACTTAGTGAGGATAATTTTTAAGCCATATATAACTATAGTGACTAATGGATCTTTAATTGAAGATAGATTACTAGATGCTATAGAAAAATTATGTAGGAGAGAACAGAGAAATTTTTTTAAGTTTAATTTTTTTCCATGCATTCTTTAAAGAATGAAGTATATTTAGATATAGTTAGACCCGTTATAAAGGCTATTCCTACAGATAAAAAAATAATCTTTTAGAACTAGTTAAAGAGAATATAAAAGAAAAATTAAAGCAAGAAATTTAATAGTGAAGTTAAACTTTGTTTTTATTAAAAAAATAAGAATACTGATAAAAAAACGATATTGAAGAAATATTAGAATTTGCCTATGAAAATAAGGTAGACTATGTTAAATTTTTTTGGAACTTTTTAGTAACAGAAGATTTAATAAAAAAAGATATGTATAAATTTTTATCTAACACTAGATAGTCTTTTTTGATGAATGGAAAGATAAATTAGTTTTTCTATAAGAGAACTACCAGAAGAGATGAATATCTATATAAAGGTGAAACAAAGGTTGAACTGCAACAATGTATCTGTATGGAAGGTTGTGCTAAGTGTTTAATTAATACCAGTGTATTTTTTTAACTTCTGAGTCAAAAATATTTCCCTTGTTTTTTTAAAAACCTGAGAAAGTTTTTAAATGTAGAGTCAAATGAATTGATTTCTAAAATAGCAGAAGGGACAGAATATGTAAAAAGAATTAGGAAGAGAATATGGAAATGGCTCTCCTATTCTTGTAAGAAATAAGAAACGAGTGGAAGAGAAAGAAGAGTATTACTACATTTCTAAAAAAAGATTTTTACAGAAAAAAAGAAATTGAAAATATTTTTAGGAGAGTATTCATATAAAATAGGACCTAAGAGAAATTTTTAAAGAAAAAAATATTTGAAAAACTATTTCTATGGATAAAGAAGATTACTTTTAAAGAAGGAAAAAAATATAAATTCTATGAAAAATAGTGAAGAAAAAAAGGCTTTGTAGAAACTTTACAAGAAATCAAATACATAGAAGAAGATAAAAAAATTTCTAATTAAATTTTTTTAAATAAAAAAATAGGATATGAAGATAAGAAAATTTCAGAAGATAAAATGGACGATTATCTTAATTATTTGAAGGCTTTTTAATCTGGAAGTATTTTTTTAGAACTTGAATGGGATACAATTGAATATATAAAAGATTCAGCTTCAATAAGTCTAGGTTTTTGTTAAATTTAATGAAAATAATGGAGAAAAAAATTATTTTTCATGAGTAAACAAAAAAATTAAAGATAAAGAAATCATTGAAAAAAATTAGGACTTGTTGAACTAGAAGAATTAGTTATAAAAATATATAAGTAAGTAAAATGATAAAAAAAATAGAGACAAAAAGATACTTCCTAACAGGAAGTTATTCTAATGTTTCTATTTTTATTTTTTTAAATGTGTTAATATATGATATAATATATCATATTTAAATATAATATTCACTGAGTTATCAATTTTTTTAAATAATAAAAAAATATATGAGGGAGAGAATTTATTTTTTTAGATTATTAGAGGAGGTAAGTATGGATATAAAAAAATTGAAAAAGAAATAGAAAAAAAGTATAAAAAAAGTATGGGGTATACAGAGGGAGATAGATTAAGTTCAGAAGGTGAAATATTAAAAGCAACTTTATTTTAAAAACATAAAAAGTATAGGTGTTGAAGTAAACCAAAAAAATTATATCAGATGAAGTAGAAAAAAATTTATAAAAAAACAGATTAAGAAAAGAAAGTGAAAAAAACTTAACATAGATACTGATCAAATAAAAGTATTAATCTCTACAATAGGAGTAGTAAATGAAAAATCAAAAGACTATTTTTAGATGAAAGTACAGTAGAAAAAGAACTTAAGAGTTTTTTTACAAAGATAGAAAAAAAATCTATATTTTTTTCATACCGAAGGTTCAAAAAGAACATTTTGAAAATTTAAAGAAAAGAATCAATTTAAAGTATAAAGATAGTGTTGAAATTACTGGAAGTTTAGTAGAAGAAAGTATCATTAAAAACTAATAAATATTTAGTTAATTTGTTAAAAAAATATAACAAAAATCTTATGATAGAGATTCAATTATAATGGATATAACTTTAGGGATGAAGTTGACAGCTATACCGATGTATAGATTATCAGTTGATAATGGTATAAAAAGTTGTAAATTGGAAAGAAATATTTCTACCAATATATGAAGAAGAAAATGGAGTTTTTAAAAATAAAAAGAAGTAATAGAGTAACTTTTTTTCTACTACTTTAGAATTAATCAAAGAAGCTTTTAGCTGAAAAACAGACAACTTTTTGATAGAGATTAATAATTCTTTAGACAGAGATGAGTACGAAACCGTTGCTAGTTATTATGAAAAAAAATAGGAAGAAAAAGATAAAGAAGATTTCTTTTAGAGAATTTGGAAAACTTTTAAGTTTAGAAGTACTATTGGCCTATGATACTTCTGTATTTGCAGAAAAAAACTTGATATTTTTTTGTAAAGAAATTATTAGAAAATAGTAATGAAAATGAATACAGCCCTAATATAAAGGCTATAATAGTGTTTTTTTAAAAATAATAAGTGATTTAAAAATATGTGGATGAAGAAAATTATAATAAAAAAATTTTTGTTGAAGAATTAAAAAAAGAGATATAAGGAAAAAAATATGGTGAAATAGATTTTTGATGATAGTGATGACCTAGAAGATAATTTCCTAAATATTTTTAAAAAAATTATTATAAAGGAGAATTGAAAAAAATATAACTTATTTAGAATCTGATTTTTATTTTTGCTCCAGATAAAACTTTTTTGTTTGAATGATGTAACAGAATTAATTTTTACATTTAATTAAAATTGAAACTGAAATTGAAAATGAAGAATACGAAGATGAAGAATATGAGGAAAGTAATCTTTATTTAAATATTGAGAATATCTATAAATATTTAGCAACTAGCATAATATTTGAGAAAGTAAAAAAATATAGAATATTTAAAAAAAGTATTTAAAAAGCGATAGATGGATTTCTAGTTTAGAAGATATCGATAAAAATACATTCATATCTTTTTTTAAAACCATAGAAAATTCATTAACTGAAAGAAATATAAATATTGTAAAAAAAGGTATTTGATTTCACTACTTTTTAAAGAAAAAAATTCCAAATATTATAAATTATAAAGATGGTGTACTACAATTTTTTTAAATTTAGGAATAGAGATAAATTTAGAAAATAAGGATATAACCTTGACAGTATGGAATGAAAGAATTTTTAAATGCTATTTTTATCAAAAAGAAGATTATAAAATTAGTAATGCTTATTTAATAGAATACTTAACAAAAAAATGGATATTTACAACAAAAAAATACTTATAAAAAAATGAAAAAGTGAAGTTTAATAAACTTATTATAGCTTTAAATAAGATTATTATAGATGAATTAAAAAGAAAAAAATGTAAATGAAGCAGATTTAAGAGATTTTTATTATTCTTCCATCTAATGAAAAAAATAAAGATAAAAAGAAATCTAAAGGTAAAAAGTAGAAGTAAGGATAGTATTTTTATACGAAATAGATAATTATTACTTTGACTAATAAAAAAAGCCAATTACAGAAAAAAATGTAGTTGGCTTTTTTTATAAAAAAATTGTTATAAAATTAAAAAAATTCATATTTTTTTAAAATGTTTCATTAAATACAGTATATTAATTAATCAATTCCTTATATAAAAAAACTCCTTTTTATATTATCTCTCTCAGGTACTTCTAAAACAACTCCTTTAAGAGTTTAAATAAAAAGGATTTTTTTCATATATCTAGTTTTTAAATTAATTAAATAAAATTTATTTTTACTTAAAAAAAGAAGTTTTTAAACCTTATTATAAATGGATAGTCCTCAATACTCGTGAAAAAAAGGAATTAACTATAGACAAATTGTCTATAAAGTTTTTAAACCTTATTATAAATGGATAGTCCTCAATACATCTGTTACAATTTCTGTTTTTAGTTACTGGATCATAAGTTTTTAAAACCTTATTATAAATGGATAGTCCTCAATACCCTTAATTTGAAAAGAGATATTGATTTTTATGGTACTTTAATTCAATTTTTTTAGTGGGTAGCAATAATTAACCAATTTTTTTCGATTTTTTTAGTCTTTTTTTCAATTTTTTTATATTAAATACTTATTATGGTTTTTATTATTTTTTTATGAAAAAAATATAAGCAATTTTACTTTTTAGTATAAACAAAAAAATGCCAATTGATAAAAAAATTGTTCAAGACCAACTATAAATTACAAGCAACAAGCTTGTAATTTATAGTATACCTTTTTATAAAAAAAGTAAAAGTGTTTTTTTATAAAAAAATATTATATCAATTAAATTATAAATGTTGAGTTATAAAAAAAATATTTTTGTAAACTTATTTAAATAGATTTTTATTTGTATTTTTTTCATTAAGTAATTTTTTTAGATAATTATTTTATTTGATTAATTTATTCTTTTTAGTTGTATATTGTAACTAAATTCTGTTTATATTTCTTATCTAATACTTTATTTTTAAAACTTTTTAAATAATAACTAAAATATAAAATTTATGATATAATAAAGATAACAAAAATTTTTTTAAATATGGGGAGGTAAAAAAATGGCTAAAATTTTAATCACAGCTCTTGGGAGAGGAAATGCTAATAAAAAGCAATATGAACCTACTAAATACTATGTAGATGAAAATGATGATTTAAAAAGAAACTGAACTTATAGCTTCAGCTATTGATGAAAAAAATGGAAAATGGATAAAAATTATTTTTTTATCGGAACTACTGGTTCAATGTGGTCTAATGTTTATAATTTTTTTATTGTGAAGATCAAGGTATTGAAAAAGGATAATAACTATTATAAGGAGCTTGAAGCTGAAGTAGAAACAGATGAAAATATTTTCATTGAAAAAAATTTAATGCTACTTTTTAATAAAAAAAATAATCCTAAACTCAATAAAGAAATAAAAAGGTATAGTCATTAAATATGGAGTTAATGATAAAGAGAATTTAGAAAATTTTTACTCAATCATAGAGATAGAAAAAGAAATTGAAAATGGAGATGAGATTTTTTTATAGATATAACTCATTCATTTAGATCAATGTCATTTTTGGCTATTTTTTAGTAATAACATATCTTAAAAGATGTTTCTGATAAAAAAATATAGATATTAAAAAAATATAACTTATGGAATGTTTGAAGCTAAAAAAATAAAAAGGCACCTATTATTTCTTTTAAATTTATTCGTTGATATTTTTAAAAATGGTTTAAAGGTGCAAGTGAGTTAAAAAAATTATGGAAATTCATATTCAATCTTAGATGAATTAGAAAAAAATTCAATGGATAAAGAGATTAAAAAAATGAACTTGAAAAATTTTTTTCTGATACTATGAATATAAATTATATAGATTCTATTGAAGAAAGTTTGAAAAAAATTTCAATACAATAAAAGATAAACTTAATAATCTTGAAGGACCAGGAAAATATATAATTCCTCAAGTTTTTAAAAAAATTTTTATAAATACATTTGATCTTCCAAATAAAGAAAGATTGTCAAATGAAGAAAAAAAGTATCTTTTAAGAGCTAGACTTGCTAAATGGCATTTTGATCAAAAAAAGATATTCAATGGCTGCAATAAATATTAATGAAGCTATAGTTGATTTTTATAATGGATGTATTAAGCTTTCCACTTATAGATACTGAGATAAAAACTGACAAATCACGTTTAGCGAAAAATTTGGTTGGAACAAATTAAAGAAGTTGAAGATGAAGAAATAAAGAAATATGGTACAATGTATGTTGAAACAAGAAGTATTAGAAATAAAATAGCTCATTCTCTAGATAATAAAAAGAGATTTAAAAGAAGATATTAAAAATCTTAAAGAATATAGTAATAATATTTTTTTAATTTATTACTATCTAAAAAAATTTAGTGAAAGAAAAAAAGATTCTAAATTAGGATTTTTCTGAAAAGTTAAAAAAAGGATAATGAGAAAAAAACGAGAAGTTAAAACAAGAGAAAAAGAAAAAAAGAAATTGTAAAAATTATTTGTAATTACTGAAAAAGGTTTATCTCCAGAAGAGATTGCTACAATAAATGATGAGTTAAAAAAATAGCAGTTCAAGAAAAATTATTTAAGTAGAAAAGAAAAAAAGAAAAAAATGGAAAAAGTGCTTGTGAAAAATAATGATGAAGCTTCACTAGAGCAATTTAAAAAAATAATTAATAACAAGACAAATGAAGGAGATTATATTCTAATTATCGGAGATTTTAAATATAAAAAAATGAACTAGAAGAATATTCAAATTCAAAAAAATCTTAAGGTAATTAAAGTTGTTTTTAAAAAGACACTTTGAGCTATTGTGAGATTCTTTAGAGACTGAGAACTTTTTTTCTGTAAATTCTATTATCTGAGATTAGAATTAGTTGATAAAAATTTTAATATTTCAAAAAAAAGGTATTCGTTATTGAATACCTTTTTTTCTTTTTATACATAATATGTTCATCCATCTCAACTTCTAACATAAAAATTCCTTTTTTTATTTAATAAAAAGCATGAGTTATTGTATTTGAAAAAGGAATATATTTCTCTGGAGAGTCACTTTCAAGAGCTTCTATCAAAAGATGTATTTGATACTCAATAGCTCTTCTATAACTTATTTTATGACAAGTACCTATTATATTTCCAGTTTCTTCCTTTAATAATTTTTCCAAACTCTTCTATAAAGAGAATTCGAGCTTCTTTTTTTAATAAAACTGCTCCAGTTTCTTCATTGGTTTCAAAATCATTAATAGTTATTTTTTTAGTTTTTTTAGTAATTTAAATGCTAAAGCATCTACTAAAAATAGTTCTCCATTCTTCCATTAAATCTGAGCAAAGACATGGTATACCTTCTTCATCAGAAGCAAAAAAATCCAATATAAGGATTAAGACCTTTAGAAAGAATAAGAGTTTGTATCTCATAGATTAAAAAGAGTATAACCAAAACTTAACATAGAATTAAATGGATCTTTAGGAGGCATTTTTAACTCTTGTTGTGAAATTAAAATCATCTCCCAAAAAAAATAAGAAAGCCCTGTGAAATAAAAAAAGTATTCATTTTTTTCAATAATAAGATTTAATTCTTCTATATTTTTGAACCTTGTCAATATCATTTAATAAAGTTAATATTCTAGTAGAATAAATAGTAACAACTGGTTCTTTAGCTGAAGTGTTTTTCTGTAAATAGTAAACTTCTTTGATTTTTTTATTTTTAGCTTTTTATAAGTATTTTTTTGAAAGTGCTAAACAAAAATTCTTTATCTTCACTTTTTTTGAATTGTAATTTTTTTGTCTTTTTTTATGTCTATATGATTAGTAGGTTCTAAACTTCCAAAGTAGTTTCCTTCATTAGATAAAAAAAGTTACAGGAATACCTTTTTTTAAAGTATTTTTGAATACAGGAAATAGTTAATTGAACATCTCCAAATATAATAATTCTATCTAAATTCTCAGTAGGAATCTCTTTTTTCTATTTCTTTTTAGGATCGTATGTAAGTACTAAACTATTATTGACATAATCTAATATAGAACCTTGATCGTAAGTATATAAATTAGCCATTTTTTTATCTCCTATATTCTCAAAAAAAATCATCAAGTATGATAACATCATCAGTTTTATCTTTTTCCAATTTTTTTCTTTTTTTATATTCTCTTTAGAATTAAGTATATTTTCTAAAAAAATTACATAAGCCAATTAAACATACTTCATATTCTTTTTCTTCAAAGAAATATTCAATCTTTTTCTAATTCTACATTATTTTTCATAGTAAGTTTCTATAATTAATTTATTAATTTTTTTAATACAAAAATCTTCCCGTATGAACTTATCAAATAAAGAAAAAAATAATGTTTTTTTACAAATATCTAAAGAAAAAAAGCTAAACTTCTTTTTTTGGTAATTTATTTTTCTTCGAAGGATTTTATAGATTTTAATATCTTTTTTTATAAAAAAATAAAATCGTTTTTCTTCATCTTCAAATTCAACATTTTTTTAAATAAATCTTCTATATCGCAAGATAAAGCTTTTTGCTATATCTGGAATTTTTTTAGTAGATGGATACATTATATCAGCTTCAATTTTTTTCAATATAGCTTCTATTTGAATAATTAAGTAATTTTGCTAAGTCACTAGTGTCTAAACCTAAATTAATTCTTCTTTTTTTGAATATTTTTTTACCAAATGAAATCATTTTTAATCCCTCTTTAAAAATATATTTTTATTTTTATAACAATATATACCATTTTTTTAAAAATAAATGTCAATTATAAACAATAAATATATTTATATTTTTTTAAATTTTTAATAAAAAAAGTCACCTAAATAGTGACAATTTTATTTAAAAACCTTATTATAAATGGATAACCTTCAATACACTATATAAAGAACATTGGAACAAATTTTTTTAAAAAAAGAAGTTTTTAAACCTTATTATAAATGGATAACCTTCAATACTACATGCAACCATTATATCCTCCTAGGGATATGATAGAGTTTTAAACCTTATTATAAATGGATAACCCTCAATACTACTGGAAATGTAGACACGTTTAAAAAGACTTGTATTGTTTTTAAACCTTATTATAAATGGATAACCCTCAATACCTATAACATCATCAAAGAAAGAACATCTTGAAATATAGTTTTTAAACCTTATTATAAATGGATAACCCTCAATACTTAAAAAAAGAATTTATGTACTGGTTATTATATTGTTAAGTTTTAAACCTTATTATAAATGGATAACCCTCAATACAGGTTGATTTGTATGAATATAGTAACAAAATTTGCAGTTTTAAACCTTATTATAAATGGATAACCCTCAATACCTACTGATATGCAGATAGACACATGTCCAATCGGTGTTTTAAACCTTATTATAAATGGATAACCTTCAATACTTGAAGTAATAGCTTTAGAAGGTGGAACAGATGGAAAGTTTTAAACCTTATTATAAATGGATAACCTTCAATACAGCCGACGATAGATACTGTAAAAACTAAATATTTCATTTTGAGTTTTAAACCTTATTATAAATGGATAACCTTCAATACTAAAGTATTCTAGAGTGGGAGCTCCAAATGTTCTGTTTTTAAACCTTATTATAAATGGATAACCTTCAATACTGGAGGTATTTATATGAGAACACAAGATATTATGTTAGGAGTTTTAAACCTTATTATAAATGGATAACCTTCAATACTCTCAGGTACAACCTATGGTTGTAATGTTTTACTGAGTTTTAAACCTTATTATAAATGGATAACCTTCAATACAAAAATATGGAATGAGTTCGATTATAAAATGTCCATATAGTTTTAAACCTTATTATAAATGGATAACCTTTAATACCGTAGCATCATTAGATAAAACATCAGTTGCTTACAAACAAGTTTTTAAACCTTATTATAAATGGATAACCTTCAATACAAAATTATGTTAAACAAAAAAATCAATGGTAGAAAACAGAAGTTTTAAACCTTATTATAAATGGATAACCTTCAATACTCAGTAGTTGTATACTCTTTTGAAAAAAATCTGTATTTAAAGTTTTTAAACCTTATTATAAATGGATAACCCTCAATACTGTGTATTATCTCATTTTTATTCTAGGAGCGTGATTGTTTTTAAACCTTATTATAAATGGATAACCCTCAATACTCAGCACAAGATATAAATAAAGAAACGTTCTTTAAAGTTTTAAACCTTATTATAAATGGATAACCCTCAATACTAAAAAAAGCTGCTAGTATTAAAATGAAGCTTTATGAGTTTTAAACCTTATTATAAATGGATAACCCTCAATACAATCCATTCTTTAGAGCCAATTCTGAAATATCTTTTTGAGTTTTAAACCTTATTATAAATGGATAACCCTCAATACTTAACAAAGTACTCTTTTGAGTACAATAATGAAAAAAATAGTTTTTAAACCTTATTATAAATGGATAACCCTCAATACTATTCTTACTGAAACAGTTAAAGAATTCGATAATACTTTAGAGTTTTTAAACCTTATTATAAATGGATAACCCTCAATACGATAGACTTCAATAATAAAGAGAAAAGATATCGTGGTTTTTAAACCTTATTATAAATGGATAACCCTCAATACTTACACAAGATAATAAAGTAGGTTACATACTACATATTTAAGTTTTAAACCTTATTATAAATGGATAACCCTCAATACTCTTAAACATAGACTCATTCCAGCCACGAATTTTTCATAGTTTTTAAACCTTATTATAAATGGATAACCTTCAATACTATAAAAAAACAAGATAATCTCATAAAAAAATTAAATAACTAGGGTTTTTAAACCTTATTATAAATGGATAACCTTCAATACCATTAACAACAGTTCCTAGAATGAACGCCTCAGCTAAGTTTTTAAACCTTATTATAAATGGATAACCTTCAATACTAGAAAATGTGTCTTGGACACATTTACAACTAACTATTAAAGTTTTTAAACCTTATTATAAATGGATAACCTTCAATACCATTAACAACAGTTCCTAGAATGAACGCCTCAGCTAAGTTTTTAAACCTTATTATAAATGGATAACCTTCAATACCTGTAAGTGCAGTTACAATAGCTGCTTTAGGATACACTGTGTTTTTAAACCTTATTATAAATGGATAACCTTCAATACATATGAAGAAAAGTTCTCGCACACGCGAGTATTTTTTTGTTTTAAACCTTATTATAAATGGATAACCTTCAATACTACACCTAAATTTTATTTTTAACTCCAGCACCTTTATAGTTTTTAAACCTTATTATAAATGGATAACCTTCAATACTTAAGTAAGATTAAAGAAGAAACTGACGACGTTATAATGTTTTTAAACCTTATTATAAATGGATAACCTTCAATACTTTCTTCGTTTCCTACTAAATCAATTACTCTTCCAGTTTTAAACCTTATTATAAATGGATAACCTTCAATACAAATGGGATGGTCAATATCACAGATCATCTTTTTAAGTTTTTAAACCTTATTATAAATGGATAACCTTCAATACAATACTTTACAGCACATCCTTTATATAAATATTCAGGTTTTTAAACCTTATTATAAATGGATAACCTTCAATACTAAATGGCTCAGTATACGCTGCAACCATACTATCTAGTTTTTAAACCTTATTATAAATGGATAACCTTCAATACTCTTAAATATGATTTGATTCTTCTCATTCTTCTCTGTTTTTAAACCTTATTATAAATGGATAACCTTCAATACTTTTTGCTTTAGACGCCATATAATCAATCCTTTATAGTTTTTAAACCTTATTATAAATGGATAACCTTCAATACTCAAATATATTTATAAAGATTTACATTAAACTGTCGAGTTTTTAAACCTTATTATAAATGGATAACCTTCAATACCTAATTCTGCTAAATCGGTTTCTAATAATATCTTTCTAAGTTTTTAAACCTTATTATAAATGGATAACCTTCAATACAGCATTTAATAATTCCATTAATTTTTACCTCCTTGAGTTTTTAAACCTTATTATAAATGGATAACCTTCAATACTGTTAATAAGTATGTGAAAATTTTGGTAGTACTTATGTGGTTTTAAACCTTATTATAAATGGATAACCTTCAATACTAAATTCTTGGAGCAGTGGATACGAAGTACATTTAATGTTTTAAACCTTATTATAAATGGATAACCTTCAATACAGATATGGTGGAACTTATAGCTGATGATTATGTGGATGTAGTTTTTAAAACCTTATTATAAATGGATAACCTTCAATACATGAAATACCAAATATGGTTGAATTAATACTTTCTGTGTTTTTAAACCTTATTATAAATGGATAACCTTCAATACTCTTAAATATGATTTGATTCTTCTCATTCTTCTCTGTTTTTAAAACCTTATTATAAATGGATAACCTTCAATACAATATTGGTTTAATGTCAGAGAAAGTAGAATATTAAGTTTTTAAACCTTATTATAAATGGATAACCTTCAATACTATCAATAAAGATGAGATATTGAACAGAAACTCTCAAGGGTTTTTAAACCTTATTATAAATGGATAACCTTCAATACCTATGAAAAAAATTACTAAACATCTCTAATCACGCGATGGGGTGTTTTTAAACCTTATTATAAATGGATAACCTTCAATACTTTACAAAGTACATAATCATTATCAGCAAATCTATTCTGTTTTTAAACCTTATTATAAATGGATAACCTTCAATACCTAATACTTGCTGGTCTTTCTCACTGGATATATACAGTTTTAAACCTTATTATAAATGGATAACCTTCAATACAATGGATTAGTCCTACATACTACTACATAGTAGTAATAGTTTTTAAACCTTATTATAAATGGATAACCCTCAATACTAAAAAGAATACTATAAGGACACTATTACTATTACAGTGGGGTTTTTAAACCTTATTATAAATGGATAACCCTCAATACTTATATTTGATAATGCTATATGACCTATACATTAAGTTTTTAAAACCTTATTATAAATGGATAACCCTCAATACTCAATATCGAAATCAAAGTCAAATGCCGAATCATCAATTCGTTTTTAAACCTTATTATAAATGGATAACCCTCAATACTTTAATATCATCATCAGAAAGAAACTTATCCACTCTGGTTTTAAACCTTATTATAAATGGATAACCCTCAATACCAAAGCATGTGGTGAGGAAAACGTTATTGATTATAGGAGTTTTTAAACCTTATTATAAATGGATAACCCTCAATACATAAATTTATAGGAGGAATGTGAAATGAAAGTAAAGTTTTTAAACCTTATTATAAATGGATAACCCTCAATACTTATCATGAACCACAACTTAACAGAAGGGCAATTAGGGTTTTAAACCTTATTATAAATGGATAACCCTCAATACTGGAGATATAGAATGTATTGATGTAATAAAACAACAATTTGTTTTTAAACCTTATTATAAATGGATAACCCTCAATACTTAAATCATGGGTATCTTTCTTTAAATTCTGGGGTGTTTTTAAACCTTATTATAAATGGATAACCCTCAATACAATTAATAACAGGAGCAATTATAGCTGGTAGCATGTATGTTTTTAAAACCTTATTATAAATGGATAACCCTCAATACTGAAATAAATAAACTAATTCAATGGGGATTAGTAGGGTTTTAAACCTTATTATAAATGGATAACCCTCAATACTATGGAATAATGACAGACTAATAATAGGGAGGAATATAGTTTTTAAACCTTATTATAAATGGATAACCCTCAATACCACAAAAGAGACTAATTGTTTTAGATGGAAAAGATCCAGGTTTTAAACCTTATTATAAATGGATAACCCTCAATACTGTAAATGATGATTATAAAATCCTAATGGACTTGTTATTTCGTTTTAAACCTTATTATAAATGGATAACCCTCAATACTGAAGTAAAAGAAATGCTTCGTAAATCTCTTGCTATGTTTTAAACCTTATTATAAATGGATAACCCTCAATACATAAAATAGTTGGTGCTTTGGTAACAGGACATGGTGTTTTTAAACCTTATTATAAATGGATAACCCTCAATACTAGAAATATAGATGCTGGGAAAACTGAAAAATACGGTGCAAAGTTTTAAACCTTATTATAAATGGATAACCCTCAATACTCTTATGAAAAAAATATGGTGCTATAGATTATACAGAGATTGTTTTTAAACCTTATTATAAATGGATAACCCTCAATACTTAAATTTAAGAACATAGATAAATTGGAAGTTTTTAAAGTTTTTAAACCTTATTATAAATGGATAACCCTCAATACCTGTGGTGAAGATGATATGTTCTTAAATGGAATCACTTTCGTTTTAAACCTTATTATAAATGGATAACCCTCAATACTTTCTGGAGAGCAATTCGACTACGGTAAAAAGAAACCAAAGTTTTAAACCTTATTATAAATGGATAACCCTCAATACTTTGTCACAAGGTTCTCAGTATGAGTCAGTATTATTAGTTTTTAAACCTTATTATAAATGGATAACCCTCAATACTTGACCAAAATAAGCAAGTGGGATTGACATTTGCTAAGTTTTAAACCTTATTATAAATGGATAACCCTCAATACTGTTCATGAATCAAAACTATTGAAAAAAAGTGGCTTAGAGTTTTAAACCTTATTATAAATGGATAACCCTCAATACATCAAAAAGAGATACCAACTAATGAACTAAAGTCTGAGTTTTTAAACCTTATTATAAATGGATAACCCTCAATACTTATGAAAAAAACAAAGTAACACATTCATGAATTTAGTTGCAGTTTTAAACCTTATTATAAATGGATAACCCTCAATACTATGGGAAGAAAATGTATATTTGGGTTGAATAAGGTGTTTTAAACCTTATTATAAATGGATAACCCTCAATACAGTAGACCGAAAAGAGGGTTCAATATTAAGTTATGAAGAGTTTTAAACCTTATTATAAATGGATAACCCTCAATACACGGTCGAGTAAGAAGATCTACTACTGAGGAAGCACCAGGTTTTTAAACCTTATTATAAATGGATAACCCTCAATACTTTTTTTCTTAATTTGGTAGTATAAGGCGACTACCTTTAGTTTTTAAACCTTATTATAAATGGATAACCCTCAATACCCAAAGGACTGATTTCTGTATGAGCTAATCTTACAGTTTTTAAACCTTATTATAAATGGATAACCCTCAATACACGGTCGAGTAAGAAGATCTACTACTGAGGAAGCACCAGGTTTTTAAACCTTATTATAAATGGATAACCCTCAATACATCTATTTCCTTCTTCAGTAAGATCTCCTTCTGTCAAGAGGTTTTAAACCTTATTATAAATGGATAACCCTCAATACGTTGAAGAAATACTAGATGGAGAAGAAATTTTTAGAAAGGTTTTTAAACCTTATTATAAATGGATAACCCTCAATACCTAATGTCAAGAAAGAGAATACAGTTACTGTAGAACGTTTTTAAACCTTATTATAAATGGATAACCCTCAATACATGAAATCACTTGGAGTTGTGGGAGGAATAGCCCAAGTTTTAAACCTTATTATAAATGGATAACCCTCAATACTCAGAGTTCGGTGTGTCTGGTAGCATTTCAATAATACTAGTTTTAAACCTTATTATAAATGGATAACCCTCAATACATATGTAATCGTTAAAAACGCTATCTCTTCATTCCTTCGCAGTTTTAAACCTTATTATAAATGGATAACCCTCAATACATAAAAAGGGTACTATGAAAGTAAGCATATATTTGGTTTTTAAACCTTATTATAAATGGATAACCCTCAATACTAGGAAGTATGTAATGAAGTTGATGAAGTTCATTTCGTTTTTAAACCTTATTATAAATGGATAACCCTCAATACAGAAATAATATAAACGGAATGTTTTTTTGGAGCAAATGAGTTTTTAAACCTTATTATAAATGGATAACCCTCAATACTATAAACCGTTGATACTAAAGGAAAAAACTCATTTTTACTGTTTTTAAACCTTATTATAAATGGATAACCCTCAATACTTTAAAATTAAAAAAAGGAGTGGTATTTATGAGTAAAAGTTTTAAACCTTATTATAAATGGATAACCCTCAATACTATTATCGTGCATTGGTTGCCAGAAATAATACTCGAATAGTTTTAAACCTTATTATAAATGGATAACCCTCAATACTTTCCAGTATATTTTATTTTTTTATTTCTTTTTATATCTGTTTTTAAAACCTTATTATAAATGGATAACCCTCAATACGACTTGGGGATTATCAACATTATGATAATTACCTTAGTTTTTAAACCTTATTATAAATGGATAACCCTCAATACTTAAAAAAAGATAAAAAGAATATGGACTAAGTTTGGAAATAAAGTTTTTAAACCTTATTATAAATGGATAACCCTCAATACTGAAAGAAACTGGATTAAAAATCCAGATGTAAAGTGTTTTAAACCTTATTATAAATGGATAACCCTCAATACTGAAAAATGTGTTCCATTAGAACTAAAAAAAGATAATAGAGTTTTAAACCTTATTATAAATGGATAACCCTCAATACAACCTTGAAGATATAGATGGTATGGAAGCAATGTCAAGTAGTTTTTAAACCTTATTATAAATGGATAACCCTCAATACCTTATCTAATCCAATAGTATAATTTTTGTGATAATCCATACGTTTTTAAAACCTTATTATAAATGGATAACCCTCAATACTATGAAACATTCTAGTGTCAGAAATTGGTGCATTACATGTTTTAAACCTTATTATAAATGGATAACCCTCAATACTTGATAAATATGATATCAAAATGTCTGTTGACAAAAGTTTTTAAACCTTATTATAAATGGATAACCCTCAATACATCAGACAACTGAAAACATGATAGCTAGATATAATATGTTTTTAAACCTTATTATAAATGGATAACCCTCAATACTTGATTCCATCATGCACAATTATCTCTACTGTTAGTTTTTAAACCTTATTATAAATGGATAACCCTCAATACATAAAAAGTAAAGATTTCCTAATACAAGAAGTGATATTAGTTTTTAAACCTTATTATAAATGGATAACCCTCAATACAAATGCTAGATGGGGATATAGAGAAATTGGGTCTTGGGGTTTTTAAACCTTATTATAAATGGATAACCCTCAATACAATGTATAGTAAATTAATAAATAAAGTTATGCCAGCAGCAGTTTTTAAACCTTATTATAAATGGATAACCCTCAATACTTATTGGAAATACACAACCAAATCTATCTAATAAAGTTTTTAAACCTTATTATAAATGGATAACCCTCAATACATAATCACGCATAGATGCTCTAAAGATATCATGTACCCATTACCCCATATCATTACATATAGTTTTAAACCTTATTATAAATGGATAACCCTCAATACCCTTAACTTGAATAAGAATATTGACTTTATGATACTTTAATTAAATTTTTTTAGTGGGTAGCAACAATTGAACATTTTTTTCGATTTTTTTAGTCTTTCTATATTTTTTTATATTAAATATTTAATATCTTTTTTTAATTTTTTTCTTAAAAAGTGTGTAGATTTTTCTATTAATATAAATAAAAAAATAAAATGTTAAAAAAATTTGCTCATAGTTAACTAAAAATTACAAGTAACGAACTTGTAATTTATTGTATACCTTTTTTTATAAAAAAAGTAAAGTTATTTTTTTATAAAAAAATTATTTAAATTTTTTTAAATACTGTGCTAATATATAGTATAGTATTTTTTTATTTTTGAAATTTATTTTTCTATATTCATTTTATTTTTAAAAATTATAGGAGGAATATTATGGACTTATATATTTCAACTGAGGGGGCAAGTATAGCAATACAAAAAAAATAGTTTTTTTAGTAAAAAAACAAAAGAGAAATCTATTATTCTTTCTCCAGAAAAAAATTGAAACAATTATTTTTAGAATGCAATTCTAGTATTTCAACTGCAGCTATAAAATTGGCGATGGAGCACAATATAAGTATCCTTATAAGTGATAGTTACGGAAATTTAGTAGGTCATTTTTTTGTAAACTAAATTATTCTAAAGGAGCAAAGTTAAGAAGAAAACAATATGAACTTTTTGTTTCAAAAAAAGGAATTGAAATGGCAAGAAAATGGTTAATAGAAAAAAATAGAAAAAAACAGAGGGATCATATAAATTATTTATTAAAAAAATAGAAAAAAATAGAATTTTTCTGAAATAGTTTTTATTTAATCAAGCTATAAAAAAATTAAATACTATTGATATAAGCTTAGAAAAATTATCGTGAAAAAAATAATGGGAATAGAAGGAAGTATTAGTAAAAATTTATTATAAAAAAATATCTCAGCTTCTTGATGAAAAATGGAAATTTGAAATAAGAGAGCATAGGAATGCGAAAAAAAGCCTTATAACATAGTCTTAAATTATACTTTAGGAATATTATATAGATTAATTGAAATTGCTATTGTCAAAGAAGGATTTGATCCTGCTTTTAGGGATTATTCATGTTGAAGGAGAAGAAAAAAATTCTTTTTGTGTATGACTTTATCGAAAAAAATATAGGTATCTTGCTTTGGAATCAACATTTAATTTATTTAATGAAAAAAATAGTAAAAACAAGATTTTTTTGAGAATGAAATTAATAAGAAACTTATACTTTCTATTAAAGGAAGAAGAAGTATAAGCTCATATTTTTAAAGATGTTCTAAAGAGTGGAATAAAAGTTAAAGGAAAAGTTTTTTTGCAATTGAAGATGTAATAAAAAAAGTGAAATAAAGAAAATAAAAAAAGAACTTATAGATTATGAAGATGATGATTTAGAATTAAAAAGAGATATCGAAATAGAAAAAAAGAGGAAGTAAAGGAAGTGGCTGAAGATGAACTATTTACTTTCGTATGATATTTCAAATGATAAGGTAAGAAAAAAAGTTTTTTGACTATTTACTTGAAAAAAAGGATTTTCTTAGAATTCAAAAATTCTGTTTTCTTAGGAGAAATTCATATAAGTAAGATAGATGATATTTTTAGAGAATATCTGCTTGATTGTAGATAAAGATGAAGATTCGATAATTTGTATTCCAATTAATAAAGAAGACTATGATAATATTTTTTTAATTTTTGGAAAAAAATAGTGACTACAATTTATATAAAGATGAAGTTCTGTACATATAATTAGGAGGGGAAAAATATGGAAAAAGAGAAGGAGTAAAAAGAGTTTTAATTACCTCAATAGGTGGTGGAAATACCAAAGAAAAAAAGATGGAATAAAGTACTTAAAAAAATATACAGAAACTGTTTATAAAAATAAATGGAAAAGAATCTAAATTAACTACATATATGCCAGAAGTTGTAGAAAAAGAATTCGATGTAGATAAAAACTATTATTATTGGATCTACTGGAACAATGTGGGATAATGTTTATAAAGAATATTGTAAAAAAATGATGAAAAAAAATAGATAGAAATTATGTTAGAGATTTGAGAGAAACTGAGAGAACATCAGATAGAGATACTGATATAAAAGAATTAAATATTAGTAAACTTAATGAAGAGTTTGTAAGTAAAGTAAGGGGAATTGTTATTAAATATGGTTTAAATAGAGAAGAAATATTTGAGAATTTTTGATTCTATTATAAAACTGGAAGAAGAGTTTGATGATGAGCATGAATATGAGGTTATTTTTAGATATTACTCATTCTTTTTAGATCAACTGCTTTTTTTGGATGTTCCTAGTGATGACATATCTTACAGACGTATCAAATAAAAAAATAAAAAAATAATAGAAGTCACTTATGGTATGTATGAAGCTAAAAAAAGGAAGTGACAGACCCAGCACCAATAGTTCTATTGAGTTCTTTCTTAGAGATTTTTAAATTGGATTAAAAGGAGCTAGCGAATTAAAACAATATGGAAATAGTTATTATATTTTTAAATGAGTTAAAAGATTCAAACGATGATATTCCAGAAGATATAAGGAAAGAATTAAGAAATTTCTCTAATGCAATGAATATGAATTATGTTGGTTCATTACTAGAAAGTCTTAAAAAAATTTAGCTGACTTGGAAAAAGAAGGAGATAGATAATATAAAAAGGACCAGCAAAAACACATTATACCTAGTATACTAAAAAAATTTTTATTAATGATTTTTAATATAAATGAAAGTGACGATGAGAAAAAAAATATTTACTACAAGCAACTCTTGCAAAAGTGGCATTGTGAACAAAAAAAGATATGCTATGGCTGCAATAAATATAAAATGAAGCACTTGCAAATTTTTATAAGTAATAGTCTAGAATTTAATAAAACAGGTGCTAATACTAATGTTCTTGATCCTAATAGCAAGGCTAAAAAAATTGGTTAAGAGACTTATGTAATTTGCCTAATGTTAATGACAAGTATAAAAAAAGTATGCCGAAGTTTATCATCATACTAGAAGAATTAGGAATGAAATTGCTCACTCTTTAGGAAATGAAGTTAAAATATCAGATGATATCAAATTATTAGAAGATTTTTTTCTAAAAATAATAATGAATTTATTAAAAAGATGAAAATGTTATAAAAGGAGCTGAAAAAAAGAATTCCATTTATTAGAGAAAGCAACTACTAAAAAAACAAATGGAAACATAGTAACTAAAAAGCAATTTGAGATTAGAAGAGAATAAAAAGTTCTATATTAATTCTTTCAACAATCAACCTAGATGAAAATGAAAAAAAATGAATTACAAGTAAAATGGGGATTTTCAAGATAAAAAAACATAATTTGTTTAAATAATGAAGAGATAGTAAAGTGGAAAAAAAGCTAACTCAGATAGAGAATTAAAAATACTTTAAGGATAAGATAATTAGTCACTTGAAAGAAGGAGATTATATCCTACTACATGGAGATTACTTAAAAATGAATAAAATGAAGGGCTATGCAATAGATGCAACAAATCCATTAAAACCATATAGAACAAAAAAATAATTATTTTTTTCTGATAGAGTTTCTCCAAAGGATGAATATTTCAAAGAAATTTAAATGCATTCAAATAAAGAAGTACAGCTTGTTGTACTTCTTTTTTTATTTTTAAGTATGAATATAAAAAAATCAAGTATGATCATCTAAGTATAATAAGTGTATAAGAAAAAAAATAAATTAGAAGGAGGTAAGAACATGGACATATTTAAAGATTTTTATCCAACAAACATTGACAGTAATAATAGCAAATATTTAATAATGAAAGGAGTGATATGTATGTTACCATTAGCAATTCAGTTAGGAAGTATCGTAGTCGGAAGAATAGTAGCGAAACAAATAACAAAATTATTTTTAGGAATAGGAGGTGTATAAAATGTTAGATTTATTCTTACTATATTGGTTTTACAAAAAAATAGTTAATACAGACAATCAATAAAACTTAAAAGAAAGGAGATGAAGCATTATGTTACCAATAGCCATACAAATAGGCAGCATCATAGTCGGAAAAAGTAGTAGCGCATGGAATTTATAAGATATTAAAAAGATTAGAAGTATGGAAGTGTAAAAAAAGTAAGTACGAATAGATAAGTTATACTAAGAATGTGAAAGAAAATAAAAAAATTGAAGGAGGTAAAAAAATGAAACAAATTCAAGACAAATGTGTATTTTTTTAAGAAGAATAGTATAGTTAAAAAGAAGGAGATGATATTATGTGGAAATTTTTTTATTTCTTTGGTGGCTATTTAGTGATGATGATCAATATTAAACAAATTTATAGGAGGTAAAAAAATGGACATATTTAAAGATTTTTATTCAACAAACATTAACAGTAATAATAGCAAATATTTAATAATGAAAGGAGTGATATATATGTTACCATTGGCAATTCAGTTAGGGAGTATCATAGTAGGAAGAATAGTAGCAAAACAAATAACAAAAATTATTTTTAGGAATAGGAGGTGTATAAAATGTTAGATTTATTCTTACTATATTGGTTTTACAAAAAAATAGTTAATACAGACAATCAATAAAAAAATTAAAAAGAAAGGAGATGAAGCATTATGTTACCAATAGCCATACAAATAGGCAGTATTATAGTAGGAAAAGTAGTAGCGCATGGAATTTATAAGATATTAAAAGATTAGAAGTACGGAAGTGTAAAAAAAGTAAGTATTTGAATCTATGTATAATAAGGATATAAAAGGAAATTAAAATAGAAGGAGGTAAGAACATGAAGCAAATTCAAGATAAGTGTGTTTTTTTAAGAAGAATAATATAGTTATGTAAAAAAATAAAAGAAAGGAGATGATATTATGTGGAAATTTTTTTATTTCTTTGGTGGCTATTTAGCGATGATGATCAATATTAAAAAATTTATAGGAGGTAAAAAAATGGATATATTTAAAGACTTTGTACAACAAACATTAACAGTAATAATAGCAAATATTTAATAATGAAAGGAGTGATATGTATGTTACCATTGGCAATTCAGTTAGGAAGTATTGTATTAGGTAGAATAGTAGCAAAAACAAATAACAAAAATTATTTTTAGGAATAGGAGGTGTATAAAATGTTAGATTTATTCTTACTATATTGGTTTTACAAAAATAGTTAATACAGACAATTAATAAAACTTAAAAAGAAAGGAGATGAAGCATTATGTTACCAATAGCCATACAAATAGGCAGTATTATAGCAGGAAAAGTAGTAGCGCATGGAATTTATAAAATATTAAAAAGATTAGAAGTATGGAAGTGTAAAAAAAGTAAGTATTTGAATCTATGTATAATAAGGATGTAAAAAGGAAATTAAAAATCGAAGGAGGTAAGAACATGGACATATTTAAAGATTTTATCCAACAAACATTGACAGTCATAATAGCAAATATTTAAGAGAAGAAAGGAGTGATATATATGTTACCATTGGCAATTCAGTTAGGAAGTATCGTAGTCGGAAGAATAGTAGCGAAACAAATAACAAAAATTATTTTTAGGAATAGGAGGTGTATAAAGTGTTAGATTTATTCTTACTATATTGGTTTTACAAAAAAATAGTTAATACAGACAATCAATAAAACTTAAAAAGAAAGGAAGTGATTTATAATATGGCCAATAATTTTTAACAAAAGTAGCAACAACAGCAGCAGTGTCTTTAGTAGTAAAAAAATTTTTATCAGATGATTAATAATGAAAGGAGATGAAGTATTATGTTACCAATAGCAATTCAAATAGGGAAGTATTATAGTCGGAAAAAGCAGTAGCACATGGAATTAGTCAATTATTAAAAGATTAGAAGTATGGAAGTGTAAAAAAAGTAAGTACGAATAGATAAGTTATACTAAGGATATAGAAGAAAACTAAAATTAAAGGAGGAAAAAAATGGATATATTTAAAGACTTTTGTGCAACAAACATTAACAGTAATAATAGCAAATATTTAAAAATAAGAAAGGAGTGATATATATGTTACCATTGGCAATTCAGTTAGGAAGTATTGTATTAGGTAGAATAGTAGCAAAAACAAATAACAAAAATTATTTTTAGAAATAGGAGGTGTATAAAATGTTAGATTTATTCTTACTATATTGGTTTTACAAAAAAATAGTTAATACAGACAATCAATAAAAAAATTAAAAAGAAAGGAAGTGATTTATAATGTGGCCAATAATTTTTAACAAAAGTAGCAACAACAGCAGCAGTGTCTTTAGTAGTAAAAATTTTATCAGATGATTAATAATGAAAGGAGATGAAGTATTATGTTACCAATAGCCATACAAATAGGCAGCATCATAGTTGGAAAAAGTAGTAGTGCATGGAATTTATAAGTTGTTGAAAGATTAGAAGTATGGAAGTGTAAAAAAAGTAAGTACGAATAGATAAGTTATACTAAGGATATAGAAGAAAAAAATAAATTAGAAGGAGGTAAGAACATGAAGCAAATTCAAGATAAGTGTGTTTTTTTAAGAAGAATAATATAGTTATGTAAAAAAATAAAAAGAAAGGAGATGATATTATGTGGAAATTTTTTTATTTCTTTGGTGGCTATTTAGCGATGATGATCAATATTAAATAAATTTATAGGAGGTAGAAAATGGACATATTTAAAGATTTTTATCCAACAAACATTGACAGTAATAATAGCAAATATTTAAGAGAAGAAAGGAGTGATATGTATGTTACCATTAGCAATTCAGTTAGGAAGTATTGTATTAGGTAGAGTAGTAGCAAAAACAAATAACAAAAATTATTTTTAGGAATAGGAGGTGTATAAAATGTTAGATTTATTCTTACTATATTGGTTTTTACAAAAATAGTTAATACAGATAATCAATAAAACTTAAAAAGAAAGGAGATGATAAATAATGTTACCAATAGCAATTCAGTTAGGAAGTATTATAGCAGGAAAAAGTAGTAGCGCATGGAATTTATAAGATATTAAAAGATTAGAAGTACGGAAGTGTAAAAAAAGTAAGTATTTGAATCTATGTATAATAAGGATATAAAAAGGAAATTAAAATAGAAGGAGGTAGAAAATGGATATATTTAAAGATTTTTATTCAACAAACATTGACAGTCATAATAGCAAATATTTAAGAGAAGAAAGGAGTGATATGTATGTTACCATTGGCAATTCAGTTAGGAAGTATTGTATTAGGTAGAGTAGTAGCAAAACAAATAACAAAAATTATTTTTAGGAATAGGAGGTGTATAAAATGTTAGATTTATTCTTACTATATTGGTTTTACAAAAATAGTTAATACAGACAATCAATAAAACTTAAAAAGAAAGGAAGTGATTTATAATGTGGCCAATAATTTTTAACAAAAGTAGCAACAACAGCAGCAGTGTCTTTAGTAGTAAAAAAATTTTTATCAGATGATTAATAAAGAAAGGAGATGAAGTATTATGTTACCAATAGCAATTCAAATAGGCAGTATTATAGTTGGAAAAAGTAGTAGCGCATGGAATTAGTCAATTATTAAAAAGATTAAAAAGTATGAAAATGTAAAAAAAGTAAGTATTTGAATCTATGTATAATAAGGATGTAAAAGAAAAATTAAAAATAGAAGGAGGTAGAAAATGGACATATTTAAAGATTTTTATTCAACAAACATTGACAGTAATAATAGCAAATATTTAAGAGAAGAAAGGAGTGATATGTATGTTACCATTAGCAATTCAGTTAGGAAGTATTGTATTAGGTAGAGTAGTAGCAAAACAAATAACAAAATTATTTTTAGGAATAGGAGGTGTATAAAATGTTAGATTTATTCTTACTATATTGGTTTTACAAAAAAATAGTTAATACAGACAATTAATAAAACTTAAAAAGAAAGGAGATGAAGCATTATGTTACCAATAGCAATTCAAATAGGAAGTATTATAGTCGGAAAAAGCAGTAGCGCATGGAATTTATAAGATATTAAAAGATTAGAAGTATGGAAGTGTAAAAAAAGTAAGTACAAATAGATAAGTTATACTAAGAATGTGAAAGAAAAATTAAAAATAGAAGGAGGTAAGAACATGAAGCAAATTCAAGATAAGTGTGTTTTTTTAAGAAGAATAATATAGTTATGTAAAAAAATAAAAAGAAAGGAGATGATATTATGTGGAAATTTTTTTATTTCTTTGGTGGCTATTTAGCGATGATGATCAATATTAAATAAATTTATAGGAGGTAGAAAATGAACATACTTAAAGATTTTTATCCAACAAACATTGACAGTAATAATAGCAAATATTTAAGAGAAGAAAGGAGTGATATGTATGTTACCATTGGCAATTCAGTTAGGAAGTATCGTAGTAGGAAGAATAGTAGCGAAACAAATAACAAAAATTATTTTTAGGAATAGGAGGTGTATAAAATGTTAGATTTATTCTTACTATATTGGTTTTTACAAAAAAATAGTTAATACAGATAATCAATAAAACTTAAAAAGAAAGGAAGTGATTTATAATGTGGCCAATAATTTTTAACAAAAAGTAGCAACAACAGCAGCAGTGTCTTTAGTAGTAAAAAAATTTTTATCAGATGATTAATAATGAAAGGAGATGATAAATAATGTTACCATTAGCAATTCAGTTAGGCAGTATTATAGTTGGAAAAAGTAGTAGCGCATGGAATTTATAAGTTATTGAAAGATTAGAAGTATGAAAATGTAAAAAAAGTAAGTACAAACAGATAAGTTATACTAAGAATGTGAAAGAAAATAAAAAAATTGAAGGAGGTAAAAAAAATGAAACAAATTCAAGACAAATGTGTATTTTTTTAAGAAGAATAGTATAGTTAAAAAGAAGGGAGATGATATTATGTGGTCAATTATTTAAAAAAATATTTCAACAATTATGGTTAATTTAGTAATAATAAAATTAATTTAAAGGAGGATTTTATGTTCATGACAATTTTTATTAACGGCACTCTCTGCAACAACAGCAACGGTATCAAGTACTATAGCAAAAGCATTTTACTAAGAAACTTTTTAGATAAGTTTGGGAAAAGTGAAAATTGTATGTAGTATTCATCTAATTTTTAAAGAGTTATATGAATAATATATATAATATATATTTAAACTTTACTTTTGTTTGTTATAATTAAAAAAACAGAAGGGGTATAATAAAATATTTTAATAATATAAAAAGGAGGTTTATCTATGTCGAAAGTATTAATTGCCGGAATTGGTGGGGGAAAAAAATAAAAAAACAGGGACTTATCAAGTTGCTAATTATAAAATTGATAACGAGATTTATTATGAAAAAAACTTTTTATAGTTTCTGCACTTGAAGAACATTATAAAATTGATAAAACTATTTTTTTATTGGTACAACGGGGTCAATGTGGGATAATTTATATGAATTTTTATTGTCCAAAAGAAGAATATGATGAAAAAAATATCATATCGATTTAATAGAAACAGTAGATAATAGTTCAAAAGATGACGATATTTATAAATTAGATATTAATAAATTTAATGAAACTTTTTAAAGGTAAGATTCTAGGAATAGTTACAAGATATGGAATGAATGAATTAGAAATTTTTTTGAAAAATTTTTAATCTTATTATTCAAATACAAGATCAACTTAAAGATGGTGATGAAGTTTATTTAGATATTACATTCTTTTTAGATCAAATGCTTTTTTTGGTTGTTTTTTTGGTTATGAATTATTTAACAGATGTAGAAGATAAAAAAAATTGAAATAAAAGCTATTACTTATGGAATGCTTGAAATAATTGATAGAAATTTACCTAAAGAAAAAGCAAATAGCTGAAGTTGTTGATTTAAATGCTTTCTATAAGATTTTTACAATGGATAAAGGGAGCTAATAATTTCAAAAAAATTATGGAAATAGTTACCTAATTGAACAAAAATATAGAAAATGAAAAAAATTATCAAAAAAATTAAAAAAATTTTTTTCTGATGCTTTAAATATGAATTATATAGCTTCTTTAAAACAAAGTATTAATTCGCTAAAAAAAATTAGAAGAAGATATCGAAAGTCTTGATGGTCCAGCTAAATTAATAATTCCAAAAAGTTATAAAAGATTTTTATGGATAGATTTGCTACAGAAGAAAAAAAGATTACTTATTCCAAGCTGAACTAGCTAAATGGCACTTTGAACAAAAAAAGATATGGCATGTCATATATAAATATTAACGAAGCAATTATAGGTTTTATAATGGATGTTTTTAGAGTTTCCACTTCTAATTGGTGATAAGAAAAAAAGATGAGAATAAATTAGCAAAAGATTGGTTGAATATGGCGATAAGTAGACATAAAAGTAAAAAGCCACTTCCTGAATATAGAGCTGATGAAGATAATAAAAAAAGCTTCATGAATATATTAAAATTTTTTTGAACACAGTAGAAAAAAATTAGAAATGAAATTGCTCATTCTATAGGTATGAAAGATACTGCTGTTTCAGATGTAAATGTTTTTTAAAAAATTGTGATAAAATTGTAGATTTATTAAAAAAAATAGGAATTTATAATAAAAAAATAGATCAAAGGCTAGGGTTTTTTTCAAAAAAATTAAAAAAAGGATTTATAATGGAGGGAAAAAAATGAAAAAAATAATTTTTATTATTTTCACACACTTTAACAGAACCACAGATAAAAAGAATTAAAAGAAGAATGGAATTGTGATGAAATTATATATATGCCAGATGAATTAAAAAAAGCAAATGGATGGGTGTAACAGATAATATAGATATAAATCAATTCAAAAATTTTCTTTTTAGAGAATCTTCAAAAAGGTGATTATGTTCTAATTCAAGGTGAATGGGGTTTAACATATAATATGGTAAATTTTTGCTAAAGAGAATAACTTTATACCTTTTATATGCAGGAACTACAAGAAAAAGTTACAGAGTATAAAGAAGGAGATAAAGTTATAAAAAAATTCTGTTTTTTTCACACACAAAATTTAAAAAAATATTAAATTAAAAAAAGATGGGAGCTTTATTTGCTTCCATTTTTAATAAAAAAATAAATTTAGTTAACAAAATTTCATTTTTATATGTTAAAATATTATAGTTAATGAGGTGATAAAATGGAAAAGAATATACCCCAACACATTGCTATAATAATGGATGGTAATGGAAGATGGGCAAAGAAAAAGAGGTTTAGCTAGAAGTTTTTGGACATATGGAAGGTGCAAAATCGTTAAGAAGAGCCTTGGAGTATTTTTACTGAAATAGGTGTAAAATATTTAACTGTCTATGCCTTTTTCAACTGAAAAACTGGTCTAGACCAAAAAGATGAAGTTTCAACTCTTATGAAGTTATTTTTTTAAAAATATAAAAAAAGTGAAAGAAAAAAATATGATGAAAAAAATAAGATTCGTTTTTTTGTTTCAGGTAGAAAAAAATAATATTCCTGAGAAGTTGTTAAATGAAATTGAAAAAAATTAAAAAGAAGAAACAAAAAAATAATGATAAAATAACTTTAAATATAGCATTTAACTACGGAAGTAGAGCAGAAATAGTAGATGCTGTAAATGATATTATTAAAGATGGAAAAAGAAAAATATAACAGAGGAAGATTTTTTTCTAAATATTTATATAATGATTTTTCCAGACCCAGACTTGTTGATAAGAACAAGTGGAGAGATGAGAATATCTAATTTCTTGTTGTGGCAAATAGCTTATTCAGAACTTTATATTACGGACACTCTTTGGCCTGATTTTTGATGAAAAAGAAATAGACAAGGCTATAGAAAGTTACAATCAAAGAGATAGAAGATTTGGAGGAGTAAAAAAAATGTTTAAATGGAATAGAGTTTTAGTAGCACTGATAGGAGTTCCATTATTATTCTTTGTCTATATGGGAGAGGCTTTTTTTCATATGAATCTTCAAGGTTTACCTATGTTAATATTTACTAATTTAGTTGTTGCCATAGGAACATATGAATTCTATAAGATGGTAAAAAAATATCAGGAAAAAGAAGTTTATGATAAATTTGGGATTTTAGTTTCAATTATAATTCCAAACTTAATTTATTTAGCAAACAGAAGTAAGTATCTGAGATCAAAGTATGGTAGGGCTTGTTATAATAATTGCAACTATGTCGCTACTTATATATAGAGTTTTTTTAGAAATCAGATAAAAGGAACATTAGAAAAAGTTTCTTTTTACAATTTTTGGGAATAGTATATGTATCTGTATTTTTTTCTCAAATTATAAATCTTTATTTTATAGGGGCAATATTTCCTTTTTGTTTTTACAAGTTTTTGGTTTGGATATCAGATACAGCAGCAGGAATAGTAGGAGTTGCAATAGGAAGAAAAATTCTTTAAAAAAATGGTTTTACAGAAATAAGTCCAAAAAAATCTGTTGAAGGTGCTTTAGGTTCAATTATTTTTTTACAGCTATTGCTTTTTGTAGGAATTGTTTCATATTTTGAAAAAAATCAAAGATGTTAGTTTAGAAGAAGGTGTTGTAGCCTTTTTTTAATAGGAGCCTTTATATCAGTTGTGGCTCAAATTGGAGATTTAATAGAATCTCTATTTAAAAAGAGAATGTGGTGTTAAAGATTCAGGAACTATACTTATGGGACATGGAGGAATATTAGATAGATTTGATAGTATGATACTAGTATTACCTTTTTGTAACTGTAGTTATATATTTCTTTCATTTATGTATTAGCTATAAATATGGAATTTAGATAAAGGAATGAGAAAAATGAAAAAAAGATTTTTAATTCTAGGTTCAACTGGAAGTATAGGAACAAGTGCTTTAGAACTTATTAGAAATAATAGAGAAGAATATCAAGTTGTTGCTATAAGTGGTAATAGAAATATAGAGTTGCTTAAGAAACAAATTGAGGAATTTAAACCTTTAGCTATATATGTAGGTGCTGAAGAAGAAGCTGTGAAAATTAAAAAAATGAATATCCTTTTATAGAAGATATCTATTTTTGGAGAAAATGGTTTAGCAGAACTTGCAAAAGAATAGTGACTACGATATTATATTGACAGCAGTAAGTGGGGCTATAGGTATAGATGCCACAGTGGAGGCTATAAAAAGAGAAAAGAGAATTGCTCTTGCAAATAAAGAAACTATGGTATCAGCTGGGACATATATAAATAGACTTTTGAAAGAATATCCAAAGGCAGAAATTATTCCTGTAGACAGTGAACATTCGGCTTTATTTCAATCTCTACAAGGTTTTAAAAAAGAAAATGTAAAAAAATTAATAATCACTGCAAGTGGTGGAACATTTAGAGGAAAGACTTTAGAATTTTTAGAAAATGTAACAGTGGAAGAAGCTTTAAAACATCCAAATTGGTCTATGGGAAAAAAAATAACTATAGACTCTTCAACTTTGGTAAATAAAGGACTTGAAGTTATAGAAGCTCATGAGCTTTTCAATGTGGCTTATGACGATATAGAAGTTGTTGTACATCCACAAAGTATAATACACTCTATGGTTGAATATGTAGATGGTAGTATTATAGCTCAAATGGGAGTTCCTAGCATGAAAACTCCAATACTATACGCTTTTTTTCTTATCCTGAAAAAGAATTCAATGCATCAATAGATTTTTTTAGATTTAATAAAAAAACTAAAACTTTAACTTTTGAGGAAGCAGATAGAAAGGTATTTAAAGGTATAGACTTAGCATATAGAGCAGGAAGAACAGGTGAAACTATGCCAACTGTTTTCAATGCAGCAAATGAAGTTGCAGTTGAGCTATTTATGAGGAAAAAAATAAAATTCTTAGATATATATAGAATAATTGAAGAAGCTATGGATAGTCATAAACTTATATCTTTAGATACAGATGAAGCTTTATCTATCATTAAGGAAGTTGATAAAGAAACTAGAAAGAAAGTGAGAGAGCAATGGGAAAAATAATAGTCATTGAAGGAACAGATTCAAGTGGAAAAGAAACTCAAACTAAATTACTCTATGAAAGAGTAAAGAATATATATGATAAAACTATAAAAATATCTTTTCCTAATTATGATAGTCCAGCTTGTGAACCAGTAAAAATGTACTTAGCTGGGAAATTTGGAACAGATGCAACTAAGGTAAATCCTTATCCTGTGTCTACTATGTATGCCATAGATAGATATGCTTCATTTAAGCAAGATTGGGAAAAATACTATCTTGATGATTATTTAATAATAACTGATAGGTATGTAACTTCAAATATGATTCACCAAGCTTCTAAAATAAAAGATGCAGAAGCTAAAGATGAATATTTAAATTGGTTAGTGGACTTAGAATACAAGAAAAATGAAATACCAGAACCAGATATAGTTATCTTTTTTTAAAGATGCCAACAGATAAGGCTAAAAGAGCTTATGGAAAAACAGGAAAAAAATAAGATAGATGGTTCAGAAAAAAAGATATACATGAAGTGAATGAAGATTATTTAAAAAAATCTTATGATAATGCAACAGCTATTTCAAAAAAATATTCTTGGTGTGAAATAGAATGTGTTGAAGATAATAAAATTAAAACTATTGAAAGAATAAATGATGAAATTTTTCTCTAAAATAGAAGAGTTAATAAAATAAATATGTGTGATATAAATAAGACTACGCTTTGTAGTCTTTTTAGTTGGGAGGATAAATGACATTTTTTTAATTGCAGTCGCAATGCTAGGCCTAATAATATTCGTACATGAATTAGGGCATTTTTTAACAGCTAAATTTTTTTAAAATGCCTGTGAGCGAATTCTCAATAGGTATGGGGCCACAAGTTTTTTTCGCTTGATACAAAAGAAACAACATATTCTTTTTAGAGCCATTCCAATAGGAGGATATGTTAATATTGAGGGAATGGAAGTAGGGAGCCAAGTTGAGAATGGTTTTAATTCTAAACCTGCATATCAAAGATTTATAGTTCTTTTTTTGCAGGAGTTTTTTATGAATTTCTTGACAGCTTTCTTAATTATATTCTCAATTGCTCAAATGAGCGGTAGAATGGAATATGAAGAAAAAAAGCTATTATAGGAGCTCTAGTAAAAGGTGGAGCAAATGAACAAATATTAAAAGTTGATGATAAAATTTTTAGAACTAGATGGTAAAAAAATAACTTTATGGGCAGATATACCTGAAGTTACTAAAAGAAGCTTTTAGATAAAAAAAGGAAATTTCTGCTTTAATTGAAAAGAGATGGAAAAAGAACAAAAAGCTAGTTTTTAAAATTGACAAAAGATGAAGAAAATAATAGAGTAGTTCTAGGAATATCTCCAAAATCTAAAAAAACAAATCTTTCTTTTACTGAAAGTCTAATCTTTGCAAAAAAATTCTTTTTGTATCTATTTTTAAAAAGATACAGTAGGAGGGCTTTTTACACTTTTTTTCAGGAAAAGCTGATTTAAAAAGAAATAAGTGGACCTGTTGGAATACTTAAAGTTGTAGGAGAGGTATCAAAATTTGGTTGGACTTCTATAGCAAGTTTAGCTGTTATTCTTTCTATAAATATAGGAGTATTAAATTTATTACCTATACCGGCACTTGATGGAGGAAGAATAATTTTTTTGTACTTTTTAGAACTTTTTAGAATAAAAGTTAATAAAAAAATGGGAAGAAAACTTGCATAAATTCGGTATGGTTGTCTTATTATTTTTTTATTGTTATGATTAGTGTTAATGATGTCTGGAAACTTTTTTAATTAATTTTTTTCTTGAAAAAAATACAAATAATCGGTTATAATACATTATGATATTAAATTAAAAAAATTGATTTGTTTTTGGAAAAAAAGGAGGAATAAATATGAAAAATGCAATATTAGCAATTTCAGAAAAAGAAGGAAATACTAAAACAAATAAGAAAAAGAATTAGCAGAGAAATATGAAGTAATTACCTTCAATAATTTATTAGATGCAATAGATATGGTAAGAGAAAGTGACTTTGATTTAGTCTTACTAGACAATGCTTTGGAAGGAGTTACAGTAGGAGAAGCTAAGAAAAAAAATTAGCTAGTATAGGGAAAGAATTTGTAACTATAGCCCTAGTAGATGAAGTAAATGCTGAAACAACAAAAAGAATTAGAAAATTCTGGAATCTTTGCTTATTTATTAAAACCAATAAAAAGTTGAAGATTTAGATGCAATAATCCTACCTTCTTTAAATGGTTTAGAACTAATAAAAAGAAAATAAAAGATTAGAAGAAAAAAATTAGCTGTATTAGAAGAAGATACAGATATAATAGGACAATCAGCTAAAATTAAAGATGTTAGAAATCTTATAGAAAAAAATAGCTGATAATGACTTACCAGTTTTAATAGTTGGAGAAACTGGAACAGGTAAAGATATAATAGCTAAAGAAATTCACAAGAAAAGTGAAAGAAATAAAGGAAGATATGCTCAAATAAGCTGTGCTTTATATCCAGGTGAACTTATTGAAAGAGAACTATTTGGTTATGAAAGAGGAGCTTTCATGGGAGCTAATGCAAGTAAAAAAAGGACTTTTAGAAGAAATTGATGGAGGAACAATATACATTGAAGACATTTCTAAAATGGATATAAAAAAATTCAATCAAGATTCCTAAAAGCTATTGAATATGGTGAATTCAAAAGAGTTGGAGGAACAAAAGTAAGAAAAACTAATGTTAGATTCCTAGTTGGAACTGACATAGATTTAAAACAAGAAACAGAAAAAGGTAAGTTTAGAAAAAGATTTATATCACAGACTAACAGCTTTTAACTATTGAAGTTCCACCTTTAAGAGAAAGAAAAGAAGATATTCCTGTACTAGCTAACTATTTCTTAAATAAAAATAGTTAGAATATTACATAAAGAAACTCCAGTTATTTCAGGAGAAGCTATGAAATTCTTAATGGAGTACTACTATCCAGGAAACATTATGGAACTTAAAAACTTAATTGAAAGAATGGCATTATTATCTAAAGATAAAAATTTTAGATGTAGATCAATTACCATTAGAAATTAAGACTAAATCTGACATCGTTGAAAATAAAACAGTTGTTGGAGTAGGTCCATTAAAAGAAATATTAGAACAAGAAATTTATAGTTTAGAAGAAGTAGAAAGAGTTGTAATTGCTATCGCATTACAAAAAAACTAGATGGAATAAACAAGAAACATCTAAGATCCTAGGTATAGGAAGAACAACTTTGTATGAAAAAAATTAGAAAAATATGGTTTAGATACAAAAGTAAAAATAACTAAAGTGAGGGAAAATAAATGTCAATAAGAAAAATTTCGTAAACAGATGAAACCTTTTTATCATTGTACTAACAGTTGTTTTTTTATATTATCTCTAGCATATGGAGGATATGAAAGCTTTTAGAACAAGTAGAGCTAATAAAAAAAGCTCAAGAAGCTATGCTTTTTAAATAAAGATTATATACAAAAAAATTGATATAGAAAGAGCAAAGCAAGAAGTTTCAAGAGCGTATGCAGAAACAGTTGACAAGGATATAGTAGATATAATTGCATTTAATGATGTTATAGATAAAAAAATTAACATTAGATCTTGCAAAAAAAGTCTAAAAGTAAAGGTTCCTAGTTCAGAAGTTAATGCACAATACGAAGAGCTTGAATCTTCTATGGGAGATAAAGAACAATTTAGAAGAATGTTACAAGTTCAAGGGCTTACTAAAGATTCTTTAAAGAATAAAAATAGAAGAAAATTTATTAATGCAAAAAAACTAGAGAAGAATTTTTCAAAAAAATATAAATCCAACTGATGAAGAAATAAATGCTTATATGTCACTATATTCTATTCCAAGTGATAAGAAAGAAGATGCAATAAGCCTTTATAAAATGGAAAAAGGTGAAGAAGCATTTAAGTTAGCTTTTAATCAAAGCTAGAAAAGAAATGCAAATAAAGGATTTAGCTCCTGAATATGAAAAATTTAGTTGAAAAAGTTTCTTATGAAGAAGATGGATTTAAAGTAACAAATCTTGATTTAGCTAAAATTATGGCTACTTTCATGGTAAATCAAAAAAAGCAACTAAAGAACAAGCAGAAGAATTAGCAAAAAAATATGATAGCTAAAACAAATAAAAAGTTGCTAAAATGGCAAAAAGAAAAAGGAGTTAAGGTAAACGAAGAATTAGACCTTATGTCTCAATTACAAGAATATACTGTAGGTCTTTCTGAAAAAGTAAGAGGAGAAATAAAACCTACTGATGCAGAATTGGAAAGTTTCTTTAATGCAAATAAATCTAGATATAATATACCTGAAACAGCTGATGCAAAATTAATTTTCATAACTGTTAAATCAACTAAAGAAGATGATGCAGTAGCAAAAGCAGAAGCTGAAAAATTATTAGCTGAATTAACACCTGAAAATTTTTAGTGAAAAAAAGGAAAAAAATTAGGGAATAATCAAAATATAAAATACCAAGATTTAGGAACATTTGGAAAAGGGAAAATGGTAGAAGAATTTGAAGAAGCATTGAACGATGTTCCTTCAAATACTATAATAAATAAAGTTATAAAAAAACAAAATTTGGTTATCATGTTGTTTATGTAAAGAAAAAAATGATAACAATCAACAATGGTCAGCTGAACATATTTTTAATTGTTCCATATCCATCTGAAAAAAACAGTGGAAGAAAAAGCTTGCAAAAATTAGAAAAAAACTTAAGCCTGATATAGAAGCTGGAACTATAGCTTTAAATAACAAAAATAGATGAAGATGTAATTCAAAGTTTTGATGCAAAAGGTATAACTCCAGATGGAGTAATTCCAGATTTTGTTTATAGCCCTGAAATAGCGAAAGCTGTATTTGAAACTCCTTTAAATAAGGTTGGAATAGTTATTGATAAATCACTTATTGTAGTTCCTAGTATAGTAGTTTTCCAAAAAAACTAAGGAAGTTAAAAGCAGAAGAAGCTAATTTTTACTAAATTAAAAGAAGAAGTTAAAAAAAGATTATATAAATAGACAAGTTGGAGAATATATGTCAAAGTTATTCTAAGACTAAAGGGGTTGTTGTGATACAATAGCCCCTTTTTGTATCTTATTTTTTTGGAGGGATTATGTATTTTTAGAAATGAGGATATAGAAAAAAATTACTAGATAGTTTGAGAATAGAAGAAGTAGTTGGAGAATTTGTTGATTTAAAAAAATCAGGTTCAAGCTATAAAGGCCTATGTCCTTTTTCATGCTGATACCAATCCATCATTTTCAGTAAAACCAGAAAAAAATATGTAAATGCTTTGTTTGTGGTTCTGGTGGAAATGCTATAAATTTTTATTCAAAAAAATAAAAAAATATTCCCTATATGGAAGCAGTAAAAGAACTAGCACAAAAAAATATAGAGTTAATATAAAAAGAGTACAATGCTAAAAAAATACAGATATAGATAATGAGAAATTCTATCAAATTATGGAAGATAGCCATAATTTTTTTATGGATAAGATATTTGCACAAGAATCAAGAACAGCATTGAATTATCTTTCAAATAGAGGTTTAGATACAGATTTAATAAAAAGAACATAGACTTGGTTATGCCCCTGCAAAGTGGTCAGAATTATATGATTTTTTTGAAGGAAAAAAATTACAGTGATGAAGATTTATTAACTTTAGGTCTTATAAAACAGAATGAAGAAGGAAGAATTTATGATACTTTTTAGAAATAGAATAATCTTCCCTATATACTCTATTAGCAATAGAATAATAGCTTTTTGGAGGAAGAAGTTTAGAAAAAGATGATACTATACCAAAGTATATAAACTCACCAGATACTCCTATTTTTTTAAAAAGGGGAAAAAAATATTTATGGTATTGAAAGAGCTATCAATATAAGAAATAAAAAAATTATTCCATTTTTAATGGAAGGATACATGGATGTATTGTCTGCTAATATTTTTTTGACTTTGATACTAGTATTGCTCCTTTAGGAACAGCTTTAACAGTAGAGCAGGCTCAGTTAATTAAAAAGATATTCATCTAATATTTTTGCTATGTTTTTGATATGGATAAGGCAGGAAAGTCAGCAACAGAAAGAGCTTCATTCATACTAAAGTCTCAAGGATTCAATATAAGAGTTTTACAATTTGATGATGCTAAAGATCCTGATGAGTACTTAAAAAAAGAATGGAAGAGAAGCTTTTTTTAGAAGTTGTACAAAAAAATCATTAGAAATTTTTTTGATTTTTTTATATGAGTTGTATTCAAGTGAATATGATTTGACTAATATCATAGCAAAACAAAATTTTATAGAAAGATTTAAAGAATTCTTTTGCATATTTAACTACAGATTTAGAAAAAGAAATGTATTTAAAAAAATTTATCTGAAAAAGATAGATATCAACATAGATATTTTGAGAAAAAAACTCTCGTTGAAGAAAACAAAAAGAAATTTATTGTCAAAGATTATATAGATGAAATTGAAGAGAAATCAACTGAAAAAAAGAGTTTAAAAAAAGCCAATAATCTTGAGCTTTCAATAGTTGAAATGCTATTAAAAAAAGCCTGAATACTATGAGTTTTTTTAAAGATGAAAAAAATTTGAAAGTGATATAGCAAATAAAACTTTAAAAATTTTTTTGAAGAAAAAAATAAAGGAAAATTTTTAATTTTGAGAGTAATAACCTAATGAGAGAATTTGAAAAATTATATAAGAAATGATAATGAAAGTCATTCAGAGTATATAAATAGTAATATTGCAAGAATAATATTAAATTATGTTATAGACACAGAAAAATACAATAGAAGAAAAAGAATTTCTAAAATTATTTAAAGATTATTTTTAGAGTTAAAGTAAAAATTAAGAGATAAAACTGAAGATGATTTTTCAAAAAAATAGTATATTTTTTTCAAAGTTTAAAAGATAAAATAGAAAAAAAGTAAAAAGCATTGAAGAATTTATAGAAATCTATAATTCATTTAAGTATCTTTTTAACATTAAGTTTTAGCTAAGGGAGGATTAATAGTGAAAGAGATAATAAGAACAAAAAAAAGGAAGAGAGTTCGTAAACGAAGTAAGAGAAAAGAAAAAAAGACAACTTATGAAGAAATAAATAAATGTTTCAGTAAAGATTACACTGAAGAACAAATAAATGAATTAGTTAAAATTTTTCTTAGAAGAAGGAATTGAAGTTTTTAAGTGAAACTGAAACTAAAGCTAAAGGTAAAAACAAAAAAACTAAAGCTAAAACAAAAAAACTAAGTCAAAAGCAAAGGTTAAAGAAGAAACTAAAGCTGAATTAGATAAAGAAAAAGACTTAAATGAAAAAAAGAAAAAGTTAAAATTGAAGAAATAGAAGAAAAAGAATTAGACGAAGAAAAAGATCTAGATGATGAAAAAAAGATTTAGATGATGAAGAAAAAAAGATGAAGATGAAGAAATAGAAGAAAAAGAATTAGATGAAGAATATATAGAAGAAGAAAAATGAAGATTCATTAGAAGATGAAGAGGATGAAAAAAAGAAGAAGATGATGTAGATACAGATACTTTCATAGGTTTTGAAGATGAGTTTAATCCTGATTATATTGAGGATATAAGTGAGGAAGAGCTTAGCAATGAAAAAGTTACTAAATTTAGGAAATAGTGCAAAAGGTTGATGAACCTATAAAGATGTATTTAAGAGAAATAGGTCAAGTTCCACTATTAACTCATGATGAAGAGATTGAATATGCTAAAAGAGCTTATGAAGGTGATGAAGAAGCCAGTCAAAAACTTATAGAATCAAATTTAAGACTTGTTGTAAGTATTGCTAAAAAAAGCATACAAACAGAGGTTTAAAGCTTCTTGACTTAATACAAGAAGGTAATATAGGACTTATGAAAGCAGTTGAAAAATTTGAATATACAAAAGGATATAAATTTTCAACATATGCAACTTGGTGGATAAGACAAGCTATAACAAGAGCGATAGCTGACCAAGGAAGAACAATAAGAATACCTGTTCATATGATAGAAACTATAAATAAGATTAAAAAAAGAGTCAAGAATATATTTACAAGAAACTGGAAAAAGATGCTTCTCCTGAAATTTTTAGCTGAAAGATTAGGAATGGAGGTTGAAAAAGATAAAGGCTATTCAAGAAATGAATCAAGAACCTATATCTCTTGAAACTCCAGTTGGAAGTGAAGAAGATAGTGAATTAGGAGATTTCGTTGAAGATCAAAAAGACAACAAGTCCTTATGAAGCTACAAATAGAGCAATTTTTAAGAGAAGAGTTAGATGGAGTCTTAAAAACATTGAGTCCAAGAGAAGAAAAAAAGTTTTTAAGATATAGATATGGACTTGATGATAGTTCTCCTAAAACATTGGAAGAAGTTGGAAAAAAATCTTTAATGTTACCAGAGAAAGAATCAGACAAATAGAAGTCAAAGCTCTTAGAAAAATTAAGACATCCAAGCAGAAAGAAAAAAAGCTTGAAGATTTTTAAGGTTGACTAGTTAGGAGGGAATATTTTGAAACTTTTTTTAGCCTAGAAAAAAATATTTATTAAAGAATCTTGATATGACAGAAGAAAACTTTAAAAAGCTTGTAGTTGAAATATCAGAACCTTTTAGAATTAGAACTTCCAGAAGATAGAAAACTTACTGATGAAGAAATTGATTATGAATATATTGATTTACTTGTAACAGAAACTCTTGAAAATTTAAAAAGATGATGTCTGCACTTGTGAAAAAAAGATTGTGGAGTAGCAGATTGCTGTGGAACAAGAGTGGAGAAAAACTTAAAGAAAGTCTATCAAATAGCTCTATATATGCTAAGAGATGGTATTCTTTATCAGGATTTAACTCAAGAAGGAGTTATTGGCTTGATAAGGGCTCATGAACTTTTTGAAGATGATAAAGATTTCAAGCTATATAAAGACTACTATATAGCAAGAGCTATGTTTAACTATATAGAAAGCTATGCTAACTATAGAAAAAAACAGCCTTTTAAAGAATATGCAGAATATGAAATTCATAAAGAAAATCATCCTAAAAATTTCTTTTAAAAAGATAAAAAGTAAATCTGAGGAATTAAAAAAAATTAGAAAAAAAGAGAACAAAGAAAAAAACATATAGAGGAAATGAAACAATTAGAAAAGAGAGCAGAATATCAATTTGACTATTTAAATTTAAAAATATAGGTTAGGTGAAAGAGAAATAGAAGCTATAAGTCTGTATTTTTGGTTTAGATGGACATAAGAGAAAGAACTTTTTCTGAAATACAAAGTATTATGAAAATAGATAATGATACTTTAGATAAAATTGTAAAAGATGCCTTATTTAAATTATCAGTTGTAGATGAAAAGGTTGAGTTATGATAACTAGAGATATTATAAACATATTAGAGAAAAAAATTTCCAAAAAAATAAATGCAGAAGAATGGGACAATGTAGGGCTTCTTGTAGGAGACTATGATAAAGAAGTAAAAAAAATACAATTTTCTATAGATGCAAGTTTGGAAGTTATAGAAAATGCTATAAAAAGAAAAAAAGTTGATATGATAATAACTCATCATCCATTTATCTTTAAAGCGATAAAAAAAGTATTAATGAGCAAGATATTTTATCTAAAAAAATTAGAATGTTAATAAGAAATGATATAAATATTTATTCTATTCATACAAATTTAGACTCATCTGTGTCTGGATTAAATGACTATGTACTTGAAAAAAATTAGGTTATACAGATTATAAATTTTTTTAGACTATGATGAAGAGAAAAAAATTGTGGTATAGGTAGAATTTTTTTAAATTAGATGAAGAAAAAAAGATTTAAAAAAATTTATAGAAGAACTTAAACTAAAAATTACAAATTTCTAATCTAAGAGTTATAAGCAATGATTTAAATAAAAAAATAAAAAAAAGTAGCTCTTATAAATGGTTCAGCCATGAGTTATTGGAGAAAAAGCTAAAAAAAGAAAAAAAATTGATTTATTTATTACTGGAGATGTGGGCTATCATGATGCTCTTGATGCAAGAGAAAGTGGACTAGCTGTAATTGATTTTTGGTCATTATGAAAGTGAACACTTCTTCCATGAAGTTCTAATAAAAGAATTGAAGGATACAAATTTAGAATTTTTTTAGTTTATAATCCTGAACCAGTATTTAAGTTCTACTAAAGATATGGAGAAAAATATGAAAAAAATAATAATTACATTTTTTTATTTCTAATATCTTCAGTATTTAGTTTTGCAACTATAAACGATAATCTTAATCTTTTAAAAAGATGAAGAAAAAGTTGAAATTAATGAGAAGGTTGAAGAAATAAAAAAAGAAAAAGATTTAACGGTATTCGTAAATACCTTATCTATGGATGTTGGTTTTGCAGTTTCAGATCCTGAAAGAGCATTGATATTAAATATAAAAAAAGGAGATAAAGAAACTTATAAAGTTGAAGTATCTTTCAGTAAAGATATAGATGTCGATGATTATCAAGATGATATTAATACTACTTTGACTGATGCAGCACCATTATTGGAAAGAAAAGAATATGGAAAAATATATTCTAACTGTTCTTGATGGAGCTAGTTCAGTTCTACAAGAAGTTAACATTGAAGCTTTAAATCAAATGACTATGACAAAAGAGCAAGAAAATGGAAGTAGTACTCCTATTATGATAGCAGCCTTTGTTATAATAATCTTATTTATTGTCTATAAGATGTATGCAGCATACAAAGATAAGAGTAATCAAGAAGAAGATGATTAATAATTATTAGGTATTCGAGTTAATCGCTGCTTTATGCAGAGGAAAGTCCGAGCTCCACAGAGCAAAAGGGTAGCTAACGGCTACTAAAAAGTAATTTTAAGGAAAGTGCCACAGAAAACAAAACCGCCATTTTTGGTAAGGGTGAAAAGGTAGTGTAAGAGACTACCAGTTTTTTAGGAAACTAAAAAAGCTTGGTAAACCCCCTTTGGAGCAAGACTAAGTAAGAAAGTTATAGGAGTTGCTCGCTCTCTTTCGTGGTAAGTCGCTAGAGATTATAAGTGATTATAATTCGAGAAAAATGATTAACAAATACAAAACTCGGCTTATTGAATGCCTAATAATATATAGTAAAATTAAAAATCTCTTTATTTAGTTTTTTTAAATAAATGAAGAGATTTTTTTATTTTATATAATACTTGAAAATAAATAACATATTGTATATAATTAAAATATAATGCTAGAAAAAAAGGAGAAAAAAATGTTTAGAGATAATAGTAATATTTTTAGAAAAAGATTTTTTTGAACAAGGAATACTTGCATTACATTTTAACAGACCATTTGAAGCAATTAAGTATTTATCAGTATTAGAAGAAGAAAAAAAAATAGTGCTATTTTTCTTCAATATAGCACTTTGTTATTTAAAAAAATTCAAAAATATGAAAAAGTTTTTATCTTTTTTTAGAAAAAGGCTTTATCGGAAATTAAAAAGAAATAGAAGCGTTGAAATAACAAAAGATAATTATTCAGAATTATTAAGCTTTGAAGAAGAGAGTGAAGGTTATATAAACCCTATGTTATATTTTACACCCCTTCAATTTCCAGATCTAGCAAGAGAACAAATTTTTAAGACTTATGATTGATATTTTTATTTTTTTATTGGGAAAGAAAGAGGAAATGCATAAAATTATCAATAGTTTAAGAAATAAAAAAATTATAAAAAAATGTAAAAAGATAAAATATCAAGGAGCTAAAAAAATATGAGCTTATATGATTTAAAAAGATTTATATAGTGAATTAAAAAAATGATCCAATGTGTAGAGAAAAAAATTTTAGAATATTACAGAACTACTGATTTAGAAGAAAAGGATGGAGATCAATCATCACTATTACATATAGCAGCAGAATATGGTGATAGTTTGGCTATTGAAGTATTATTAAATAGAGGAATGGATTCTAATATAGAAGATAGTGAGGCTAAAAAGACCTCTACATCGTTTAGTAGAAGGAGAAAGATATATTAATAATGATGAAGAGCTAGTTAAATGCGTAGAATTACTATTAGATGCAAAAAGCTAGTGTGCTTAGAAAAGATAGATTTGGTAGAACAGCAGTAATATTAGCAGCTCAAAATGCTTACTATGAAATATTAAAAAGTTTTTTTATAGATAGAGAATTAAAATTATCTTTAAAAAGATACTGAAGGAAACAGTGCTTTTACATATAGCTTGCCAATATTTTTTTCAGATTATAATGAGGAAGATGAAGAAAGATACTTTTAAAAACAATAAAATATTTATTAAAGGCTGGTTTAGATCCAACTGAAAAAAATAATGATGGAAAAAAACAACAATAGATATAGCAATGAGAAGATGTAATAAAAAAAGTAGTAGCATTGTTATTAGGAAATTATGATGAAGAAAAATCCAAATGAATTATTAATTCAAACTGGAGGTTTATCTTTACATAGAGCTATTGAAAAAAAGATTATGAAGCTGTAAATGCTCTTATAAAATTAGGAGCTGATATTAATGCTTTTTTTCAGAAGAAGAGGATACAGTTTTTTTAGAGAAATGACGCCATTAGGAATAGCTTTTTCATATGTTTGATGAATATAGTGTAAAAAGCTTTATTAGAAGCTGGAGCTGATGTTAATTTAAAAAAACTACTGAAGAAAAATACTGCTCTTGGAGAAATTTTTGGGATATATGAAAGATAACTATTTTTGATTTTAATAAAATTCCTCTTATAGAAGAGCTTTTTAAAACTTTTTATTAAAAAAAGTGGCTTAAAAATAAATGATACCATAGATAAGAAAGGGAATACAGCTTTTATAAAAGCTTGTGAATCTATTAATAAAAATAAATTAAGTAATGGGAAAACATTAGCAGCTGTTATAGCTAAATTTCTTTTGAAAGAAAATTGTGATGTTAATTCTACTAATTTAGATGGTCAAACTGCTTTTAATGTTTCTATGTGCTAGTCATGGTGTAGAAGCTCAAGATTTACAAATTCAAGTATTAGAAGCAGGAGCTGACATAGGAGCTATGGATAAAAATGGAGAAACTCCTTTAATGTATGCAGCTAGAAACAGAAATCTAAATATAGGAAAAGAAATGGCTGAATTATTATTTGATTTTGGAGATCCAAAGCTAGAGCATGTAAACAATGAGGGTAAATCTGTATTAGAAATAGCAACAGACTTAAATAATGAAGAGTTTGTAAAGTTTTTTTACTAACAAAAATGTAAAAAGGAGTTGTAGAGAATGGATAATAGTATGATTTTTTTAAATGCTTGTAAAAATGGACAAAAAGGAGTTGTAGAAGCTTTTGTAAAAAAAGGTGGACTTGATTTTAATAAAAGAGATAGTCTTGGAAATAGTGCTCTTTTCTATGCTTGCATGAAAGGAAGTAAAGATATTGTGAAACTATTATTGAGCAATGGAGCTGATAGCTCTTTAGCTAATAACAATAGTATGACTCCACTTCATGCTGTATCAAAAAGTGGAAATAAAGAAATTATTTCTCTACTCTTAAATGAAGGTGCCGATATTAATGCAACTGATAAAGAAGGAAGAACTCCTTTAATATATACTCTTATGGAAAATAGGACTGAAGCAGCAAAATTACTACTAGAAAAGGGAGCTGATAGTCAAGTAAAAGATAATGTTGGATGCAAAGCAATAGATTATGCTACTTCAAATGGGCTACGTGACATTATTACATTGTTACTGAAAGATGAAAATAATGATAATAAGAGTAATTTTGGAAACACAGCTCTTCATCAAGCTTGTTATAATAATCAAAGTGAAGTAATTAGAGAACTTTTTGAAACAAGATGAAATAGAATTAAATAGTGTAAATGATAATGGAGAGACAGCATTAATAATAGCAACAAAAAGAAGGAAACTTACTAATTGTTCAATTATTACTAAAAAGCTGGAGCAGATACAAAAACAAAGGCTTTTTAAATGGAAATTCTGCTTTTACATTTTGCAGCAGAAAAAGGAAGTGAACATATATGTAAGGCTTTTATTAGAAGCAGGAGCAGAGATAGATGCTCAAAAATGACATGGGAGAAACAGCATTACTAATAGCTACAATGGAAGGATATAATGATCTTGTAAAGTTATTGGTAGAAAATGGAGCAAATGTTAATATTGTTGATAGTTCAGAAAAATTCTCCTCTATTTTTATGCTTCTGAAAAAAAGGCTATACAGAAATTGTTGAGATTTTTATTACATGCAGGAGAAAATTAATTATTAAATATAATATAAAAAAACCACTAGATAAAAAAATCAGTGGTTTTTTTATATTTAATTAGCTTTGCTATTTCTAAATTCTGTTATATATCTTTTTGTGTTTTTGCAATAAGCTCAAGAATTTTTTTATTTTTTTGAAAACTTAGTTCTTCTTGATTTATAAATTAGAGAAATAAAAATCTGAAAATTGAGAGAAAATATTAACTTGATTTTTCTTTTATTGTGTATCTTTAGTTTAAATTCTTTTTAACTTTTTTTGAAAATTCTTCATCATTCTCACTTACTTCTAATTTAGCAAGCATTTTTAGATAATAGAGGATGAATTTCCTTTTCTTCAAGTATATTTTTTTCTCAATTTCAAAAAGCTAAATCTCTTTTTCAAAATCATCCAAACTCATATATACAGAATATATTGGTGCAACAGAACATCCGAGTTCTTTTTGCAATATTCTTTGCTGTAATAGCATCAGAACCTTCTTTCTTAAAGAGTTTTTATAGCAGCTTCTAGTATCATTTCCTTAGTATAAGCACATTTTTCTAGCCATAATAGTCCTCCATTCAGAAAAAAATCTACTATTATTTTTATAGCATTTTTTTAGAAATAATCAATATTTAATTGTTAAAAATTTTTTTGTCTATAAAATCTTTGATTAACAAAAAAAGTCTGTTTCATTAGGATGAGCATCAGCTTCTAAAATAATTTCCTTCATGTTAGGAACAAATTTATGAATAATATTTAAAGGAAATTTAGTGAATTTTTTTCTTGCAAGTCTTCAGATACTCTACCTCTTGCTAAAACTCCATCAACAAAATTATTCTTTTTTAGAGAAAAGCTTTCTAAGGTTATTAAAACATTTTTTTAGCATGTTCAGATGTTAAAGAAGCAGCTAAAGTTCCTATAAAAAAATAAGTTTTTTTATTAGCTAAAGTATTAATAAATTTTTTTTAGCTTCTGAATTAGCATTAGCCTTATCTATCCAAGTTCCTACAATTATATTGTCAAATTCGTCTAAGTTTATACTATCTTTTTTTCTTTAACAGGAATAATTACCTTTTTCCCCATTTATATATTCAAATGCCTTTTCACATACCATTTTTGTATTACCAGTTTCTGATGAATAAATTATTAAAGTTTTCATTTTCATACCTCTTTCCTTCATATAAATTGTTAAATAAAAAAATAAGTGAGTTACATTAAAAATTTTCTTTGTAGTAAATAATTATCTTTTTAATAAGATTATTGCGACGTCCTATAATGTTGAAAGAGCCTTTGTGGAGCTCTTGAAACATTATAGGCTGGCAAGTAATCTCTATATAACTAAAATTTCCATTCGTAACTCACTTATTTTTTTACCTGTTTTTTTACAAAGTTAAATTTTAAATATTTGATTGCAGATAGAAAGTGTAGACTCTCTATGTGATACCAAAATAACAGTTTTATCCTTAGCCTCATCAGCTAATGATTTTAAAATTATAGCTTCATTTAATATATCTAAATTAGAAGTTGGCTCATCTAGTAGGAAAAATTCTCTATTTGCTAAAAAAGCTCTTGCAAGACCAATTCTTTGTTTTTTTCACCACCAGAAAAGTTTTTTTCCACCTTCCTCAACTATGCTATCTAACTTATCTGGCAAAGACATAACATACTCATAAAATGAAGCTTTCTTTAGAGCAGTGTAGATTTCTTCATCAGTGGCATCTGCTTTTGCAACTAATAAATTATCTCTAATATTTCCAATAAATAAGCTAGTAGATTGTGTCATATAGTTAAATTTTTTTGATACAGTTCTTTTTAAAGGAACAGACTTTATATCCTTTTTTTATCTAAAAACAATTTTACCAGAATCTACATCCCAAAAATCTCATAATTAATTTTTAAAAAGCGTGGATTTTTCCACAACCACTTGCTCCCATGATTCCAGTTAATTGACCTTTTTTTATTTTTTTAAAGAAAAAAATCTTTTAAAATTTTATTATCAGTATTTGCATAACTGTAAGAAATATTATCTATGCTTATATCATCAGTTTCTGAAATATCTTCACTTGAAAGAGCGATATTATCGATTACAGCAGGTTTTTTTCATCCATCAGATTTAAAAACTCTTTCTCCAGAAGCGAAAGTTTGGGCAAGTATATTTCCAAGAGCAGCCAAGTTTATATAAGGGGCAAAACTACCTACTTGTAAAACTCCTGCTAAGATACTAGCTTCAATACTTACCAAGCCTTTTGAAACTAAAGAAATACTTAAAAAGTAATTGAACTACAGAAAGTATTATTATTGCTGAGTCTACCATCATTTGAACTTCAGAAGCCTTATTTCTTAAGTCTTTTTGATTTTTCTCCCAGAGATGAAGTTATTTCATCTATTTTTCTTTAAAACTTTTTTTACCTTGAGAATATTGAATAATTTCTCTTATACCTTTTTAATTTATCTAAAAAAATTCATCATTTAATTTTTCCTAGTTTAGCTCTAACCTCTATACCAGATTTTGCTGATCTCTTATGAGCTATATATGGAACTACAATTCCTACAATAAATTGAGCAAATAGCATATATAGTGCGTAGACATAGTTTAATTGAAAGAAATACAAGAATAAGAAAAATACTTGTAATAGATGCAATTAAAACTGGTGAGATAGTATGAGCATAGAAAACTTCTAAAAAGCTCAATATCTGATGTTATCATAGAAATTAAATTTCCTTGATTTTTTTATTTTTCCATTTTAGCAGGAGCAAGTTTTTCTCATAATTTTTAAATAATTTTTACCCTTATATCTGCCAAGATATGAAAAAGCTATATAATGATTAGCAAATTGCTCCAAGTAATGTAAAAATAGCTCTAAAAAAATCCACAGAACATCATTGCATAAAAATATGTTTGAGTTGAATAGCCACCTAGAAAAAAACATATTTAAGGCTATCTTTTTGTGCTAGGGATAACACTAAGAAAGGCATAAGCTCCAAAAAGTGTTATACAAAAAGGAAAAAAAATAAAACCAATTACACCTGTAGATACTGCAATAGTCATAAATTTCCAAAGAGAGTCTAAAAAGTTTTAATAAGTTAAATACTATATTAAAAAGTTGATCTATTTTTTTCATTTATTTCACCTCTCTTTGTTAAATAAGTTTCCAATTCTTCTTGATGTTTATACATATTGTAATAAAGTTCTTTTTTTGTATATAAATCATTATGTTTTCCACTTTCAATAACTCTTCCCTTATCCATAACATAGATACAATCAGCATTTTTTTAATAGCTGGTAATCTATGACTTATATAGATAACAGTTTTTTTCTTTAGATAAAGAATGTATTATGTTTAAAAATAATTTCTTCTGATTCAATATCTATATTTGAAGTAGCTTCATCAAATATATAGACAGAGGCATCATATAGTAATGCTCTTGCAAGAGCAACTCTCTGTGCTTGTCCACCAGATAGGTTTTTACCCTGACTTTCTAATACAGTATCTAATCCCTTAGCTTTTTGAGAAAAATATCCCATAGCTTAACAGTTTTAAGAACTTCTACAATAGTTTCATCTGACAAGTTTTTCGTTTGCCATACTTAGATTATCTCTAACTGTTCCTGAGAATATATGAGAATCATGAGTAATTTTTTTAAAAATATTTTTTTAACTTTATCTTCTAAGTTAATATTATGTATATCAACATCATCAACAAAGATTTCATTTTCATTAGATTTTTAATTCTCCAGCTAATACAGAAACCAATGTAGATTTTTCCACAACCTGAATGTCCTACAACAGCTGTTAAGTTACCTTTTTTAAAAAGTCATATTTATATCTTTTTAATGATTGAGTACCATCTGGATACGCGAAACTTAAGTTAGATACCTTAAATTCTCTTTCATTTTTTTAAATTCTTTCTCTCCCATTGAATTTCTTTCAGGAGAATCAATGAATGAAATTATATTCTCTGCTGCTGATACTCCTGTCATCGCAACATGGAAAAAGCGAAGTCAAAGTTCTCATTGGTATAAAAAAATTCAGGTGCTAACATAAATATAAATAACATTGGGAATAAGCCTAAACTTCCATCTATAAATAATTTAATAGAAGTTATTATTGCAAGTATAGTACCTGCATAGATAATCCAATTTATTACTGCAATAGATAGAAGTTGCATTTTAAGTACTCTCATAGTTTCAACTCTAAATTCTTCTGACATCTTAGCAATCTCTTCTTCTCTTTTTTTCATCTGTTCCATATATTTTTAAGAGTAGTTAAACCTTGTAAACTATCTAAAAAAATAAAGTTCCTACATTCATATATTTAGTAAAAATATTTTTTTGAATTTTTTTAACTTTATTCAAGATAATGTATAGTGACATAGGGATAGCCAAAGAAAAAAATAAGTAAAATAAAAAGCAATTTTTTTAAGTTAAAATATGCTATTGAAAAAAAATAAGATAAAACTAGAAACAATACAGTAGAAGAATTGAGTTAAGAAGCCACCAAAAATACACTTCTAATTGTTCAACATTGTCAACTGACAAATGTATCAATTCTTGTGTTTTTAAAAAAAGTTGAGAGTAAGCTAAACCAAGTTTTTAAAGTCTTTTTCAAATATAAGCTTTTCTTAGATTTCTTTTTACATCTACAACTAAAGTTCCTAACATATGGGCAACTTTAATTGTTGAAAAACTGTCTTATTAGAACTATAATTAATATTGAAATAATTATGTACTTATAAGAAAATGAGAAATCTTTATTGATTAAACTTACTAACAGAAAAAGCAAAGATAAAAATAAAAAAAATATATTAGCAATAAGCTTTTACACAGGATAAAAAAAGTTGTTATTGATATATATTTCTTTTATATTTCCTGAAAAAAATTATATAATCTTTTATCAATCATAATAAATAAGTCCTTTCTAAAAAAATATAATGTATAGAAAAAAAATTTCATTATTACATAGATTGGAAAGTAAAAAAACAGTTCATTGCTAGCTAAATTTCTTAACGATGAAAAAAATCAAGAATCTGCATCATAAGAAACTCTAAGCAATAAATTGCTAAGTGTTTCTAAGAAATTCGACATCTGTAAGAAGCTCTAAATGAACAAGTTCATTAAAAGCTTCTAAGATCGCTAACAAGTTAGCTCAAACATGTCGAGATTTACTCGGCTCATTCTATTTAATTTTTTTCATCTAAAATTTAGAATGCAAGTTCACTTGTTTTTTTACTTATCTCAATTATCTAACTCACTTATTTTTTTCTTTTTATCTAAATTTAAAAAAAGGATTATTTTTATTTGTCAATAGAAATTTTTTTAAAATATCATTTTCTAATTATAAAAAGTAATGTAAATTCATTTTTTTCTATGATATAATATCTAAGTATAAAACTAATATTCAAAAGGGATAATATGAAAGATAATATCGCATTAATCGGGTTTATGGGAAGTGGGAAGACGACTATAGGTAAACTTCTCGCAAAAAAACTATGGAAATGAAATTTGTAGATATAGATAAAAATAATAGAAGCCACTGAAAAATCAATAAATGATATTTTTCAAAGAAAAAAAGGGCAAATATATTTTAGAGATTTAGAAAGAGAAATAATTTTACAGGAATCTTCAAGAAATAACTGTGTTATTGCAACTGGGGGAGGTTCTATTTTAGATAATGAGAATGTAAAAAGTTTGCAAGAAACTTCTTTTATTGTTTTTTTAGATGCAAGTATAGAATGCTTATATTTACGTCTAAAAGATAATACAACTCGTCCAATTTTAAATGGAGCTGAGGATAAAAAAACAGCTGATAGAGGAGTTATTAGAAAAAAAGAAAAATTTCTATATCAAATATCTGCGAATTTTTATAATACACATAGATGAAAACACCAGTATCTATGAAACTGTAGATAAGATAAAAGAAAGTTATATAAATTCTTAAAAAGAGGTGATTTTATGGTAAATGGAAATACTTCAGGTTTGAAGGAACATATTTTTAAATAGTTTAGATGAATTATACAATTCAAAAAAATAGAAAAAGGAAAAAAATAATAAATCAAGAGATTATAGATTATATTGCTGAAGTTAGTAATAAAATTAACAGAGAAATAAATATAGCTATGGACAGAAGTGGTAATGTGATAGATATTTCGATAGGAGATAGCAGCACAGTAAATCTTCCTGTTGTTCCTGTCTACGATAGAAGACTATCAGGAGTGAGGATAGTTCATACTCACCCAGGTGGAAATCCACATCTTTCTTCTGTAGATATTTCAGCACTTATTAAATTGAAATTAGATTGCATAGTTTCTATTGGAGTAAGTGATGAAGGTGTAACAGGTTACGAAGTTGCAGTATGTTCTATACTCAATGATGAATTAACTTATGATAGAACTTTAGTTAAAAAAATTTAGATGATTTTTGATTATTTAGATGCTATAAAAAGAAGTTGAAGAAGCACTTAGAAAAAAAGAAACATAACTGAAGATGATAAAGAATATGCACTTTTAATAGGTATAGATGATGAAATTTATTTAGATGAATTAGAAGAATTAGCCTCTGCCTGTGATGTAGAAGTTGTAGGAAAGTTTTTTTCAAAAGAGAAGTAAGCCAGATCCATTATTTCTAATAGGTTCTGGAAAAAAATCCAAGAATTAGCTTTATTTAGACAAATTAGAAAGGCAAATCTTTTTAATTTTTTTGATGAAGAGTTAAGTGGACTGCAATTAAAAAAATGATAGAGGAAGTAACTGGTTGTAAGGTCATAGATAGAACAACTTTAATCTTGGAAATCTTTGCTAGAAGAGCTAGAACAAGAGAAGCTAAATTACAAGTAGAGTTAGCACAATTAAAAATACAGAAGCAATAGACTTATAGGTTTTGGAATAACTATGTCAAGACTTGGAGGAGGAGTTGGAACAAAAAGGTCCTGGGGAAAAAGAAACTTGAGATAGATAGGAGAGTAATCAAAAAAAATATAGCTTATTTAAATAATGAACTTGAAAAATATAAAGAAAGTTAGAAATACTCAAAGAGAAAAAAAGAGAAGAATCAGGAATGCCTAGAGTCTCTTTAGTCGGTTATACAAATGTTGGAAAAATCTACTTTTAAGAAATGTCTTAGTTGATATGTTCCCCAAATGATAAAAACTCTAAAGAAAGAAGAAGTTTTATCTAAAGATATGCTCTTTGCAACTCTGGATACAACAACAAGAACTATAGAACTAAAGGATAAAAGAGTAGTATCTCTTACAGATACAGTTGGTTTTTATTCAAAAAGCTTCCACATGACTTAGTTGAATCTTTTAAGTCAACATTGGAAGAAGTTATATTTTTCTGATTTAATTATTCATGTTGCAGATGCCTCAGCTAAAAAAATGTAATTGAGCAAATAGATGCGGTTGAGAATGTTTTAACAGAATTAAATTGTATGGATAAAACAAAAAAATTCTCCTTTTAAATAAGATAGATAATGCAACTAAAGATAATACATATGCAATGATAGAACAAAAAGATTGATGAGATAAAAGCAAAAATATACTAATTATCAAATATTGATTATTAGTGCTAAAAAAATAGATTTAATATTGATGAATTGATGACTTTAATAAAAGATAATTTAGCAGTTAAAACTTATGATTGTAAAGTTTTTAGTACCTTATTCAAAAAAATGGATGTGTCAGCTAAGTTACATAGGAATGTAATAGTTAAATCTGAAGATTTTTGTTGATGAAGGTGTAGTTATGGAAGTTATTTTTAAATGAAAAAGCAATATAATCAATTTAAAGAATATATAATGGAGTAGTGTGAAACAAATAGAAGTGAAAAGGTGGTTTTCTTGAGTAAAAAAATAAAGGTTACTTTGCCTCAAAAATATATATGAAATCATAAAAAAAACGATATTAGTGATTTTTAATATGACGAGTAATTATTTTTATGAACTATATTTTTTTCTTAATTTAAATGATAAATATAAGAATTTTTAAAAGGTAATCCTGCCATAGCAGAACAAAAGTAAGGAGAAATCTAGTATACAATTTAATTTAAATAAGGAAAGTAGCCTAATTTACTATGATGTTTTTAAGGGATAATAATGCCCAAAATGAATCTGAATTCATGAGAAGTTTACTTATTAGATATGCCACTAATCCTAAGAATAAAAAGAGAATTATTTATTTTTTTAAGGAGTCAGTGGAAAGAATAAATCTAGCAATAAAAGATAAGAAGAATGTATACATTACCTTTAATGACGACAGAAAAGTTAAGGTAAGTCCTTACTATATAGGAAGTTCTGATTTAGAGATAGCAAACTATATTTTTTTGTTATGACTTCAGTGAAGAAAAAAATATAAAAAAACTATAAGTTAAATTATCTAAAAGCAGGTTTATACAACTTCTGAAGGAGCTAAGTGGGAAGATAATGATTACATTGAAGATGTAATTAAAAAAACTTCGATCCTTTCCTATCAAAAAGGTCAGATTATAAAAAGTTAGACTCAGTGAAAAATGGTAAGAAATTACTTAAGACAATTAAAAATAAACAGACCTAAATTAATAAGTGAAGATGGAGATTTATTTGAATTTGAAGCTTCGGATGAACAAATTAAAAGATATTTTTAGTTATTTTTTTGATGAAGCAACAGTTATTGAGCCAATTGAATTAAAAAGAATGGTTTATTGAAAAAAATATGAAAATGCTTTTAAAAAAACTTAAAAAAAATAAATAGGAAAGAAAGGATGAATATGAAAAAAAATATTAATGTTTTTTTCTATTGATGGCAAGTATTAGTTCTTTTTTTCACAAGAGAGCTTGACTATAGATGAAGCTTTAAGTAGAGTGGGAAATAATAGAGAAAGTTATGAATTTAAAAAGTTTTGAAAAACACAAAAGAAGCCACAGATATTAGAATCAAAAGATAATAAATTAGGTGATTTTTAATGGAGTAACTATATCAAGTAGTTACAATATAACTGAGAATAATTTTTGAAGATAGGGATAGAAAAATATGATAAAACTTTTTCAAAAATAAAGCTAGTTATGGACCTTTTTTTGTGAACTATAATTTTATTGAAAGAGATAGATCCTATGTCAGTTATGGAGTTGAAAAAAATCTGAAAGATGTTTTTCTATTCAAAGTATAAAAAGCAATATAAAGGTTTATGACTATCAACAGGAATTAAATAAAAATTTCTTACGATAAAAACTATAGAGAATAAAAAAAGATTAATTTAGTCAATCTGTATAATGATATATTGAATACTAAAAATGAATTAGAATACAGAAAAAAAGCTTATGAGCATTATAAAGTTGACCTAGATAAATTTAAGAAATCTTATGAATTGGGAGCAAGCCCAAAAAAATAAATTTGGAAAGTGCTGAGCTTGAAGCAGAAGATTCAAAAATTACAAATAGATATTCTTGAAACTAAACTAAAAAAAGCCTTTTATGAAATTGGGAAAAACTGATTATAATATAGATTTTTGAAAATTATAAGTTAGTTGATTTCATTGATAATAATGAAAGTATAGAAAAAAATTACTAGCTAGTTATATGGAAAAAGATATAGCTGAGCTTAAATTAAATTTATCTGTTGCAGAGGAAAGAAAAAAATATAGTAACTATGATAGACATATGCCTGATTTATATCTAGCTTATGAAAGAGTGGATAGAAATTTAAGAGGTGATAGATACTATAGAGACCAAGATATATTCAGTATTAGATTTTCAAAAAAATTATTTTCTACTGATTCTGACTACAAGTTAAGTGAGTTGGAAGTGGAGAATTTAAAAAAATGATTTGAATGAAAAAAATAAGAGTTATCAATGCAGAAAAAAAATTAAATTAAAGGCTGAATATTATGAGCTTTTCTAAGTTACTTTCTATAGCTAGTAAGAAATCTCAATTAGCTTATAAAAAAAGTATTTAATAAAAAGAAAAAGAATATGAATTATCAAGAGCAAGTTATTTAGATGTTATAGACGAATACAACAAGTATTTATCTCTTGAAATTGAAAAACAAGAGAGCTAAAAAAATACTTTAAATTCATTTATATATAAGTTAAAAAAATTAAAGGTTAATGGAGTGAAAAAGTGAAAAAAATATATTTAAAGGAAAATTAAAATTTGTGATACTTCTATTGGTGTTGATTTTTTTATTCTATTTTTATTATTTTTACTCATAGAGGTAAAAAAAGAAGAAGTTTATGTTGATGAGTATTCATATATGAAGGTAGAGCAAACAGATGAGATTGGAACTATCAATCTAAATGGTTATGTAAAGGCTAATAATCCAATAGGAATATTTGTTGATAAAAAAATTGAAAGTAAAAGAAGTTTTTTTATAAAAAAATGGTGATTTTTGTTGAAAAAAAGGTCAAATACTTATGACTTTTTGATGATGACGAAACTAACAAATTAAATAGAAGTATAGAAAAAAAGAAAGAATTAATTTACAAAAAAATACAAAGAGATTTAAACACAACTAGAGAACTATATAAATTAGGTGGAGCTAGTAGAGATGAAGTAAAAAATTTAGAGGATAGTGCTAGAATTTCTCAATTGAACATAGATGAATATGTTGAAGTGTTAAGTAAGACAGCGACTGAAGTTAGAAGTCCTGTTGATGGGGTTGTATCGAACTTAAAAGCACAAGAAAACTATTTGGTTGATACAGATTCGTCACTTTTAGAAATAATAGATGCTGATGACTTAAGAATTATTGTTGAAATTCCTGAATATAATAGTCAGACTGTAAAAATAGGGCAAAGTATAAGAGTTAGACAGGATATCTCAGATGATGATAAAGTTTATGATGGAGAAATAACAAAAATTTCAAGGCTTTCTACAACTTCATCTATGACAGGTGAAAATGTTTTAGAAGCAGATGTTAAAACAAATGAAACTATACCTAATTTAGTTCCAGGTTTTTAAAAATAAAGGCTGTGCTTCAATTGAAGTCTGATGTGAAGAATATAATTATTCCAAAGATAGCTTTACAAAATGAAGAAGGTAAGTATTTTTGTTTATACTCTTGATGAAAAGAACACTATAAGAAAGAAAATTATTACAATTAAAAAAATATTGTTGGAGACAATATAATAGTTCTATCAGGTTTAAATCCAGGAGAAGAAATAGTATTAACTCCAGATAATAGATTAAGAGATGGCTTAGTTCTTGCAGAAGGGGATAATCATAATTCAAGTGAAGAAGCTACTTCTGTGCCTGCTGATAAAGCAAAAAGTAATTGTAAATTAGTGAGGAGAAAGTTAATGATAATAACAGTTGACAAAGTAAATAAAACATATAAGAATGGTACTTTGGAATTGCAAGTACTAAAAAATATCTCTTTTAAAGTTGATTAAAAATATGGTCGCACACTTGTGACTCTAGCACTCGTAGGGTGTCAGTCATGAGTTAGACCATTAAGTATAGTCAGCATATATAGAAATATGTATGTAGAGGTAGCAACTTTAAAAAGCTATCCAATACTACTCGAATTGCTGGAAACCCCTAAAGCTAGTATAACTACAACATAATACCTAAATAATATGGTACAAATGTGAAAGTGGCGAAAGCAGAAAAAATATACTAGATGACATAAGGTTAAATCCTAAGTGTTAAGATAATGGGCAATCAGCAGCCAAGACCGAAAGGTAAGGTTCAACGACTATTCCTCCTGAGGGAAGTACACCAAAGCTGGTGGAAGTGGGTAGACCCAAACAGATAAAGCTGTGGGATAAGATATAGTCTGTGCTTAATAGAAATATTAAGAAGTTCAAGGCTAATCTCCTTAATTTATTAAGGAGTGTATATGCCAAGAGAACTGCATAAGTGGTAGCGTACTTATGTGAACGACAACCTCTAAAACGACTGAGTCAGTTTTTAGGTTCATATATTTAGAAAAAAATTTTTACTTTTTTTCATTTACTTATAGTATAAAAAAAGTGGTATACTATATATAGGTAAATGGAGGTGAAATCGCATGGAAAAAAAGCATATAAGTTTAGATTTTTATCCAACTAAAACTCAAATAGCAATATTAAATTGTACTTTTGGTTGTGTAAGATATGTCTATAATCATTTTTTTAGGTTTAAAAACAAGAGCTATATAACAAAGAGAAAAAAAATCTATGTTGTATAGTCAATGTAGTAAAAGCACTGACAGTTTTAAAAACAAGATAAAGAATGGTTAAAAGATGTAGATAAATTTTCTTTACAAAATTCTTTAAAAAGATTTAGATAGAGCCTATAAGAACTTCTTTAGTGGAAGTGGCTATCCTAAGTTTAAATCTAAGAAAGATAATAGAAAATCATACAGAACCAATTATACAAATAATAATATAGAGTTTTTTTAGATAAATGGATAAAAAGTACCTAAGTTAGGAAGACTAAAAAAATAAGAGATAAAATGAAACCACAAGGAAGAATAATAAATGCAACAATAACCCAAGCACCTAGTGGAAAATATTATATATCTTTATGTTGTACAGATATAGAAGTAGAAAAAGTTAGAAAGTACAAATAAGAATGTTGGAATAGATTTAGGTATAAAGGACTTTGCGCTTACCAGTGATGAAATCTCAATAGAAAAATCCAAAAATATTTACAAAAAAATCTTTGAATAAACTAGCAATATTACAAAGAAAACTATCACGAAAAATCAAAGGGTAGTTCAAATAGGAATAAAGCTAGAATAAAAATAGCAAGATTATTTGAAAAAATATCAAATCAAAGAGAAGATTTTTTTGCAAAAAAATTATCAACAATGCTAATAAAAAGAATATGATATTATTTGTATGGAAGACTTTACAAGTAAAAAAAATATGGTAAAAAAATCATAAATTAGCAAGAAATATTGTAGATGTATCATGGAGTGAATTTAATAGAATACTAAGTTATAAAAGCGAAATGGCATGGAAAAAAACAATAGTAAGAGTAGATAAATTTTTTTGCAAGTAGTCAAATATGTAATTGTTGTGGATATAGAAATGAAGAAGTAAAAGATTTAAGTGTGAGAGAATGGACTTGTCCAGTATGTGGAGCTGTACATAATAGAGATATAAATGCAGCAAAAAAATATACTAAAAAGAAGGACTAAGGATATTAGGGTATAAGTGCTTAAATAAAAAAATATGAACCGTAGGAACTATGGGGATAGCTTGGTAAATTTAGTTGGCTAACAGAAGCAACTACTACCCAAGAACCCTGCGACTTCAGTCGTGGGAGGTTCAGAAGGGAGAATTCTTAGCTATAATGGGAAGTAGTGGAAGTGGAAAGTCTACTATGATGAATATTTTAGCCTGTCTAGACAGTCAATATGAAGGCACTTATATACTTGATGGTATAGATATTTCCAAATTAAGTGAAAATCAATTGAGTGAAATAAGAAATAAAAAAATTGGTTTTATTTTCCAGTCTTTTAATCTTTTGCCTAGATTATCTGCCTTAGAAAATGTTGAATTACCTTTAGTGTATTCTTCTGTACCTAAAGCAGAAAGACATAAAAGAGCTGCTGAACTTTTAGAAATGGTAGGTTTAAAAGATAGAATGCATCATAAACCTAATGAACTTTCAGGAGGGCAAAGACAGAGAGTAGCTATTGCAAGAGCCTTGGTAAATGATCCTAGTATAATTCTTGCAGATGAGCCTACAGGGAACTTGGATAGTAAATCTGAAGAGGAAATAATAGAGATTTTACAAGAGTTGAATAGAACAGGAAAAACTATTGTTATTGTTACTCATGAGCCCAATATTGGAGATATAGCACAGAGAAAAAAATTGTTTTTTTAAAGATGGTGAAATAATATGAGTTTTTTTGATATATTAAAAAGGAAGTCTTACGACTCTTAAGGCTAATAAACTGAGAACTTTACTTACTATGCTAGGAATAATAATAGGTATATCTTCAGTAATTGCTATGTGGGCTATAGGAAATGGTGGTAGAGATAGCATACTTGGAGATTTAAAAAAAAGGTAGGTTATGGGAAATTTACTGTAACTATTGACTATAAGAATGAAAAATTTCAAATATAAAGATTATTTCACTATGGAAAAATATAGATATGTTGAAGAATTCTCATAAATTTAAAGCAGTTTCTATAAACGTAGAAGATGCTTTTTAGAATGTTGAAAGACAATGAACCTTACTATTCTTATGGAACTGTAACTACAGAAGATTATGAAAAGATAAGTCCAGTTACTATAACAAGTGGGAGAAATTTCTTGCCTTTTTGAATATACTTCAAATGAAAGAGTTATAATATTAGATAGCATGTCAGCAAGAAAGTTATTTGCTGATGAAAAATTATCTTTGGGGCAAACTGTAGAAATAACAAAGGATAGAAAGAAAGCAGGTCATTCATATAAGATAGTTGGAGTCTATAAAAGCCCTTATGAAACTCTAGATAGCTTATTTGGAGATGGGGATAACTATCCAATATTATTTAGAATGCCATACAAAGCTTATTCAATTGCTTTTAATGATGATTCAGATGTCTTTTCGAGTTTAATTATTGAAGCCAAAAAAATGCTGATACTATAACAGATAGTATGAGAGAAGCAAAGAATATATTAGAGTTTAATAAAAAAATGTAAAAGATCTTTATCTAACTCAAACTGTTTCAAGTGATATAGAATCATTTGATAAAAATTCTATCAACTCTTAGTTTATTTGTAACTATGGCAGCTAGTATTTCTTTACTAGTTGGTGGTATAGGAGTTATGAATATAATGCTTGTTACAGTGGTGGAAAGAACAAAAAGAAATAGGAATTAGAAAAGCTTTTAGGAGCTAAAAAAATAGAGATATTTTTAAAAACAATTTTTTTATTTGAATCTATTATATTGACTGTTTTTTTGGTGGTCTAGTTGGTATGGGAGTAGGAGTTCTTTTTTGGTTTCCTTGCAGGAGCAGTTATGGGAATAAAACCTATCTTCTCTTTAACTTCTATAATAGTATCTTTAAGTATTTCGGTTATTGTAGGAGTTATATTTGGAGTAAGTCCTGCTAGAAGAGCAGCTAAACTAAATCCTATAGATGCTTTAAGAACTGAGTAATTAAAATAAAAATGCTGTTGCAGTAAATTTGCAACAGCTATTTTTTTGTAATTAATCTTATAGATCATGTGGAACAAATACTGGAGGTAAAGCTCCTTCTTTTGCTTCAACAACAATTCTTATGAAATCTAAGTTAATTAAAGCTTTTTCCTTTTCATCAGTTTCTATAAGAGCAAAACCGTCAGCAACCTCTAAAATAGTTGCATCTTTAAATTTATGATTTACAGTGGCAATATGACATTTTTTCCAAGCTAACTTTTCAAGTAACGCTTTCATTTAAAAACCTCCTATATAAATTAAAATAATATAACTCATTGTAGCACTTTTTTTATAAAATCAAAAAAATATTTTTAATCACTAAAATTATTTGCTTCAAGAATTCTATAGTATTCATTACCTTTTAACATTAATTTATTAACAATTAATTTGTAATTTATATTTTTGTTCATACCTATTTTTCAGATAGAGCAGGAAATTCAGTGTTATTTATTTCATCTTTTTATGTAATAAGTATAATATTTCTTTTTTTCTTTATATCAATTTTTATTATAGGAAGTTTCAAGTTTTCCTATAACAATAAACTCGTCTATTCCTTTATTTGTTTTTAAATTTTTTTAAATGCTTTTTATAAATTTAGGAAGCAGCTTTTTCTTTAACTAATTCTCTAGTTTCAAGTAAATCATTATAAGTATAATCATTATAATCGTGGGCTAAATCATTTCTTTCGTTGAAAACTTTATGTTTATAACATTCATGGACTGAAGTTTTAAATTCACTATACTCTTTTAATTTATTCAGAATTGTATAAAGTTTCTCACTTTTACTGTAAGATTCATTTAAAACTTTTTTTCCTGAATGGTAGCATAATAAGTTCTTATCTCACATTCAAGAGATTTTAAATATTCAAAAACTTTCACTTCCAAAATAATCATCATTTTTTTATCAGCTCTAAAAAAAGTTTTTTTCAGCTTTTTAGTAAACCTATTTTTAGTTGATTTATGTGCTGAAGGAAATTTTTGTTTCTATTTCATTCTCAATTTCCTTACTATCCATACTTTGTTCATTTTTTTATCAGCTTTTTAAGTTTTTCTATTTCTTTTTGTATAGCTGTATCACTAGTTTTTTTCTTCTTCTACAACTTCTTTTTATTTCAAAAAAAATTTACTATGATTTTTTTCTCTATATTCTCATTTTTTTATTTATTTCCTTATTAAAAAAACACTATAGAAGTCATTAGAATCTGTGTCTATATTAATAAAGTCATTTTCAAAATCAAAAAAACTTCTAATAATTTTTTTGATATTCTGATAGCTCAATTTTTTTAAAGAAGAAACTATTAAAACCTCTGTTGCTCTTGTCATACCAATGTATAATAGTTTTTTTAGTTCATCTAAAAATTTCTTCTCTTGTTTTTATCTGGATATAAGTCAGTTAAGTCATCTGCGTTAAGCTCATCTATATTAGGAATAAAAAAATTACTTTATTTTCAGTTCCTTTTGCTGAATGGTAAGTTGTGATATTAACTCCCTCTCCTATTTTTATTTTTAACATAACTTATATGTTCTTTTTTTGCAAAAGAATTTTTGAATCTCTTTTTATACTTTGTTCATTTAAACAAATGATTGAAATATCATCATATTTATAATTAAATTCATTTACTAAAGTTTTAATATCTTTACATAAGTTATTAAGTCTATCTTCTGAATCAGAATATTTAATAAAAAAAATGGTTTAATTCCTCTGTCTACACTAAAAGTTAAAGTTAAATTTTTGATTTTTTTAGTATCAGGAATATCTCCAACTTCAATTTCAGGATTAAGTTTTTTTAGCCACATCAAAAAAATTTCTTTTTACATTTCTGTATGCTCTGTTTAAAGTAAAGCTTTTTATTTATGTTGATACCTACTTGTTTTTAAAGTTCTATTTCCAAATATCCAAGCTTGTTCAGGATATATACTTTGATTTTTTTATCCATAAATAAAAGATATTGTATTTCCAGAAGTTTTTTTGAAATTTCACAAATTAAATTTATAAATCTAAAGTGAATTTTTTTGATAAATCTTGAGCCTCGTCTACTATGACATGATTATACTTTTTTTACTTTATTTCTATTTTTCTTCTTTTTTTCAAAAATAATATAGGAATAAGAAAGCAATATCATAAAAAGTCTGTATATCTCAATGTATCTTTTTTTATTACTACCTCTATATAAATTTAGAATTCTATAAATTTCTTCTTTCTCTTCTTTTTGTAATTTTTTTGATTTCCTCTACCATATCTTGTGATTTCAAGATATTCTTCTTTTTTTCATATAGCAACAATTTCTAAGCCAATCTATTTCACTCAAAAACAAATTCTGCATCTTCTGGAAAAAAAATTTTTTTAATTCTTCTTTTTTTAGCTAATAAAATATTTTTCAATTCTTTCTTTTTCTCTTTATCATATGATGTTACGAAGTCTTTATCATTATTAGCTTTCTTTACATATGCAAAAAAATTCTTGATTATTAGCATTTATATATTCTTTAACAAAAAAAGAATCAATACTTCTTATCTCAATTTTTATCTTTTAACTTTTTTTCATAGTCTTTTTCAGATTCAAACAATTTTTTTATTGTTCTCTCTAAACTTTTATTATAAAAAAAGAAATAAAAACTTTATCATCTTTTTTTCAGCATATTTATAATCTTTAGCTAAAAAAAATAGCTCTTTTAACAGCAACTAAAGTTTTTTTCCACTACCAGGTCCCCCATTAACTCTAATAACTCCATTTTCCGGATATCTAGCAACAGATATCTGTTCATTAGATAAAATTATTTCACTCATTTAAACCCCTCTTCCTTGTATTTATTTTCTTTTAAATACCCATCTTTGTTGAATAAAAATAACTTAATAAGAATAAAATACTATCCACAACTATTTTTGATACTTTGTTTCAGGATATTTAGTATGTTTCCAAACTAAAGTAACAAAAGAAAGCTGATATTAACATTTGTACAGCACAAAGACTATAGTATTTTTAAAAAGAGATTTTTTTAGTATTTTTTTCTCATATTTAAAAAAACAAATTTTTTTGTTTAAATAAAAAAATTAAAAAGTTGAAGATATTATTCTTGCAACTACTGTTGCAATAGTTATAACTGCTGCTCCCTCTATGTTTCTGAAAGCTAATAATAAAGCTAAAATCCATTTAAAAAGATAGTATATCTAAAATAAATGATGAAACAGCAGAAAGCTATATATTTTTAAAAAAATGGTGATAAAGTAACTTTGTAAATTTTTTTATTGAGTCTATTATTGGATTAAAATGTGTTTCTGAATTATCATTGAAGTATATAGTTTCAATCACAACTTCCTTTATAGGAATTTCTTTTTTTGGAAACAAAAGATTAACATCTTTGTTTCATATTCAAATCTTTCACCAGCTATATCTAGAAAATCTTTAATGATAGCAGTTGGAAAACCTCTTAAACCAGTTTGAGTATCTGAAATGTTCTTACCATAGAATAATTTAAAAAGCTCCATTTGTAATTTTATTACCAAATTTACTTTTTAGGTGGAACTTGTTCCAAGTCAAAAGTCTCTACAACCTAGAATCAATGTATCAGGATTTTTCTTCGACTTCCTTTTGCAAGTTTTTATAACATCTTCCACTCTATGTTGCCCATCAGAATCAGCTGTAACTATTCCATTATACTCATCTAAGTTAGGTAAAGTCAAAAAAATAGTTGAAAGCATTTTTTTAATGCTCTTCCTTTACCAAAGTTTTTTTAGCATGTCTAAATACTTTTTATGTTTGCATCTGGAAACTTTTTCTATTGTTTCAAATATTTCCTTAAATTCCTCCTTACTTCCATCATCAACTAAAAAGAATATCTTTTAAATTATTATCTAATAAAGATTTAACATAATCGATTAATTGTTTTGGTGGATTTAAAGCCGGTATTAATACTAAAGTTTTTTTCATTTATTTTTTTCCCCCTTGAAATATATTTAAATATTTTTTTACATTGTATCATTGAAAAAAATTAAAAAAATTGATTAAAAATTTATTAAGATGTAATTTTTAGAAGGAAAAAAATTATTAGTTTAGATATTTCTTTTATGAATATTTACAAATTCTAAAAATCTCTTCATAAGTTTTTTTAAAGAAGCTGCTATTTTTTTAGACCCAAATCTGTAAGTTCATCATCATTACAAGTTAATTCTATTTTTATTAATTTCTAAAAAAACTAACATAATTAAAACACCAATTCTTTTTATTTCCATCAAGAAAAGGATGGTTTTTAGTTAGAGAATAAGCTAATCTTGCTGCTTTTTTTCTTCTACTGTCGGATAATTTTTCTAGTCCAAAATATACACCATAAGCATTATTTAAAGCACTTTCTAAAAAGTCCATCGTCTCTTACACCATCAATTCCACCAAATTTATTGATTAATTGAGAATGTAAATTTAAAATTTGTTCTTTAGATAATATAATCATTTTGCTAACACCTCAAAAAGTTTTTTTCAAAATTTTTTTCATAATTTTTTTAAAAGCAATTTCTTTTTAGTTCATCATCTTTAGCAAGTTTATTTTTCAGTAACATCTGAGACTTTTTTTATTTATTTTTTTCTATCATTTTTATACCACCTTACAAAATTATAATTCAATAGAATATTTTTAAATTTTTTTAAACTAATTATATCATTTATTTAGTAGCTAAGCAATTAGAAAAACTTATCTATTAATTAATAATAAAAACGATAGTATAATAAACTATATGTATTATTTAAAAAGTTATTAAAAATTAAAAATAAGAAAAATATTATTTTTTTAAAAAAAATAATATAAATTATTTGAAAAAAAGTGCTATAATGAAAAATATAAAGAAGAAATATTTCATTTTTAGGGAAAGTGCTTCCTATGGATGTAGTTCTTGAAAACAGATTCATTAAAAAAATAAAAAAATTTAAAAGGAGTGATATTATGAGTTACCTTTTAACAAGTATGGAAGAAGTTAGAAAAAGAAAAATGAAAAAAAGACAAAAGAATATTAGAGCTAAAAAGAAGCTATTAAAAAAAGCTGAAGCTGAGTGGAATACTTCAGATGTAGAAAAAAATTAAAAAAAGAATTAAAAGGTTTAACAAATGAAAGTTTCTTGACTAAAAATTTTTTTAAATCTGATGGAAGATATTAAAGATAAATATGAGAGGATTTTTAAGAATGAAAAAAACTTAAAAACCCTCTTTTTTTATGCTAACTTATCATTGGATGGAGTATTAGAGAAAAACTGAAAAAAATACAATGATAATAATGAAAATAGATGAAATTGAAGAAATAAATAGACATGTTCGTGTCGTAAATGCTGATTTTGGAGATTATCTGCCAAGAATAAAGTTTGGTGATTGACTTTTAGTTTTAAAAAAAGTATTACAATGTAAACAACTAGATAATAAAGAGGTGATTATATGTCAGTTGTTTCAATTAGATTTAACGACGAGGAAGAAGAAATAGTAAAAAAAATTATGTTAAAAGTAAAGGAACAAACTTATCTCAATATATTAAAAAAATATAATTTTTGAAAAAGATTGAAGAAGAATATGATTTAAAAACTTGTTCAAGAGTATTTAAAAAGCAAAAATCTGAAGAGACATTAAATTTAATTCCATTTGATGAGGCAGTAAAAGAATGGGATATAGAATAATGATTCCAGATAGAGTCAATAAAAAAAGATTTTTGATATTTGATAAAAAAATACTAGGAAATTATTGTATGATTATATAAGTAAAAAAATTTAAAGGATACTGATAATCCAAGATTACATGGAAAAAGCTTTAACTGGAAATTTAAAAAGGTTTATGGAGATACAAAATAATAGATTATCGTCTAATTGTTGATATCCAAGATGAACAATTAATTATTGTAGCAGTAGATTTTTGAACATAGAAGTAAAAATTTATTTATAGTAATTAGAGAAAAGGTTTAGAGTAAAAACTTTAAGCCTTTTTTTATTTTTTTGCTTTTTAAAAAAATATTTACTTGAGACAATATATGTCACGAAAGTTTGATATAATATTTCTGTAAAAAGTTTTTAAACAATAAAGGGAGAAAGACTTATGATAGGAAAAATTTGGACAAATAATAATTAATGATAAAAAAACATTATTAAAAGAAATTTCAACAATGTTACCTTATACAACAATTCATTTAATAGGTCCATCTGGTTCAGGAAAAAAACTTCATTGGTTGAAAGTTTAATAAATATTAAAGAATTGGAAATAGATGAATTAAAAAAATAGTTAGATTGCAAGGAGTGTCATCAGAAGATTTTTAGATTACCTGTTGTAAAAAAACTATTAAAAAAATTTTTAGTTTTGAAGAAGAAAGAAAAAGTTGTTGAATTGATAAATATGGGAATATTTCAAGAGATTTTTAGATAATCCTGATAAAAAAAATATCTTGTTTTTCTTTGATGAACTTTTTGAGAGCTGAAGCCTCAATAACTCCATTATTATTTGGATTGCTTGAAAGAAGAATAAATGGTATTAAAGCACCTAATATGTTAGTTATGTGTAGTTCAAACTATGGAGATGAATATATAAGTAATTTTTGATTTTTTTCTGATTCAGCATTGAGAAGAAGACAGATTTTTTTATTGAATATAAACCCTCAAAAGATGATATATTAGATTTTATGAAAGAAAATAGATACAATGATATACTCATTTCAGCTATTTCTGATATGAAAATAGAAGAAATTATTAGTCATGGCGATACTAGCTTAGAGCTTGAACAAGATACTCAGTTGGGTTCGTGGTCTTTATTAAATGATAGATGGAAAAAAATTAAAAAAATTGAAACATTCAAAGCAGGAAGATTAGATATTTCTAAATATGGCGAATACTTCTTTTTCAAGTAAAAACAAAGAAAAAAATTTTTTTAAATAATCTAACACTACTTGAACAACTTGACGATATTGATGTACATAATCAAATTATAGTAAATAAAGGTTTAGAAAATGATAAAGATATTTTTAAATCAACAAGGTGAAGTTATAAATAAAGCCATTATGTTAACAGAATTAAAAAAATTAGAACTAAAAAAATTTATTATAAATCAAACTTTAAATAAAGATGAAAATTATTTTTTTAGATTATTTTTGATGATATACTTGAGGTATTTAAAAAAATGATACTTTATTGTTTATAATTTTAATTGAAGAATTCAAAGAAAGAGCAAAAAGGAAATAATAAAAAAATAAATCTATTTGGAGAAGAATAGCTGTAAAAAAATTTTTAAAAGAAATTTCTGAAACTAGTGAACTTGGAAAAATCATTATATAGAGTAACAGATTTATTAAATCTAAAAAAATATAGGTGAATTGAGATGGAAATAAAAAGTGAATAGGAGAAGAAGAAAGTTTGATATCTCTTCTGAAAATGAAAGAAAAAAATTAATTGAAAAAAACTTCTTATTGAACATATAAATGAATTTCCATTTTTTTATAAATCTCTTAATTTCAGTATTTGATATAAAAGATGTTGAAGATAATCATAAAGATGAGTTAGCCTATACAAAGGCAAATTTTTGAAAATCAAAAGAATTGAAATTTATATTAATTTTTAAAAAAATTGAAAAAAATATCAGTTAATAGTAAATAATAAAGAGAATAACTTTGTGTTTGGAAATAAAGAGATTCTATTTATAATTTTTTTCATGAATTATTACATCACTATCTTTATCATTTTACTAGATTTAAAGAAAATAACTTATTAATAAATATAATAACAGATTATTATGTTAATTCAATATGTGTAGAATTGCTAAATAATCAAAAAAAGTGTAGATATTTTTTTATATTTTTTTAAAAAAAATTTTTAAAAAAATAAAAAAATTATAGATTATGACTATATTTCTGATTTATATTATAATATTTTTTTAAATATAGTTATGATGATTTTTCCAGAGTTTTTTTGATTTGAGGCACAAGTGGTTAGAAGAAAGATTATATGAATTATTTTTTTAAAAAAAGAAAGAAAAGACTAAAATAAATTCTCTTTTTTTCTGAATGGAAAAAAAGAGTTTAGAGCAAAAAAAAATTAGCTGATTTAGATAATCATGATATTTTTTTATAAAGAAAGTGGAAAACAAATTACAATGGAAGATAATGGAGATTCTGAAAATTTTTCAAGATAAAGTTCAAGAAATCTATAATAAAATTAGTAATTTTGAAATAGAATATGAAAGTTCTTCCAAAACTTATGGAAAGTCAGAAGGAGCTATTTATGAGAAAAAAAGGAAAATCTTAAAGCAGATTATTTTTTTAAATATACTAAAGTTAAAAAAAGAATCATAACAAAATCCTTAAATATTAACGTAATAAAAAAACTTATAAAAAAATTTAAATAGAAAAAAAGGCAAAAATGAAGAAATTATCTTTAAAGGAAATAAAAAGATTAATGGTAGTAAATTGGTAGTTGCTATTGATGTTTCTGGTTCTATTACTGAAGATGATTTAGAAAAAAATTTATAAACATGTTATATGGCTTAAATAAAAAGAAAAAAAGGATTATCTCTTTGATATTATCTACTGGAGTGATAATGATATTAAAAGAAAAATCAAACTTATTATGAGGATGTAAAAAGATATTAAAGAGTTTGCAAAAAAAGAAATATATTCTAGTGGTGGAACAGATATTAGCTATCTTCATTCTTATCTTAATAAAAGATACACAGAAGCTATAGAAGTTGTAAATATAACAGATGGATGTTTTTTTATTATGATAAAAAAATTTAAATAAAAAAATATAGTGAAATATCATTTTGTTTTTAACAGAAGGAATAGATAAAGATTTTTTTCTTCATTTTTATTCAGAAAAAAAGATTTTTCTATTGTCAGTATAAAAAAATTAAAATTATAAATTTTTGTGAGTACAATCACATTTTTTTCTTAAAAAAATTATGTGATTATACTCACATTTTTTTGATTTTAATAGTATAATTATAGAAGATAAATAAAATTAAAGGAGAAAAATAATGGATAATGATATTAAACTAGGAAAGTTTATCAGCCTTATTTTTAAGACATAAACCAGAAACTATAGATTTAAAAATTAGATGAAAATGGTTGGGCTGATACAAAAGAATTAATAGAAAAAAAATTAGTAAAAAGTGGAAGAGAAATAGATTTCACAACACTGGAAAAGAATTGTAAATGAAAAACAATAAGAAAAAGATATAGTTTTTAATGAAGATAAAACTAAGATAAGAGCAGTTCAAGGACATTCTATTGAAATAAATTTAGAGCTTAAAGAAGTTGTTCCACCAACTATTCTATATCATGGAACAGCTTTCAAAAAAATGTAGAAAGTATAAAAAAAGAAGGAATAAAAAAAGATGGAAAGACAACATGTTCATCTATCAGCAGATCTAGAGACAGCAAAAAAATGTTGCCACAAGACATAGTTCAAAAATATGTAATTCTTGAAATAGATACTGAAGCTATGTTAAAAAGAAAACTATAAATTTTACTTATCAGAAAATAAAGTTTGGCTTACAGATTTTTGTTCCAAGTAAATTCATAAAATTTTTAGGAAGGAAAAAAATGAATAAAAAAATAGAATATTATTGAGAGAACGTTATTTTTGAGAGTGCTGTTATGCTTTGTATAGCAAATATTGGAGGGAAAGATTGTTTTTATTCTAGAGAAAAGAGCTAAAAAAATATCAGACAGGCAGGAGAAATTTCATTTCCAGGTGGTAAAAAAAGATAAGACTGATAAGACTTTTTAAAGAAACAGCTATAAGGGAAACTATGGAAGAATTACAAATAAAAAAAGAAATAAGATTTCAAATGTTAGTAAGTTTGGACTTTTAGTTGCACCTCTTGGAGTGTTAATTGAGTGCTATATATGTAAATTAAATATAGAAAATTTAGATAAAATCAATTATAATAGAGATGAAGTTGAAAAAGTTATTAGCAGTACCTATAGAATTTTTTTATGGAAACTGAAGCAATTAAAGGGGAAGTAGAAATTTGTAATAAGGCAAAGTTTGATATAAAAAAATATAATTTCCCTAAAAAAATATGAAAATGATTGGAGAATTCCTAATAGATTTGTCTATATCTATATGTTTGAGGAAGAACCAATTTGGGGGTATGACAGCAGAAATAATTTGTGATTTTCATAAAGACATTGAAAAAAAGAAGGAAAGGTTGGTTTCTATGAATATAAATAGAAAAATTAGCTACAGAACTTGTAGAAGAAGCAAAAAAGAATGGAAAAAAAGTTGTATTTACTAATGGATGTTTTGATATCCTTCATGCAGGACATGTGACGTATTTAACTGAAGCTAAAAAGACAAGGGGATATACTTATTGTTGGAGTAAACTCAGATAGTTCTGTAAAGAGACTAAAAGGAGAAACAAGACCTATCAATTCTGAATATGATAGAGCTTTTTGTTCTTGATGCTTTAAAAATCAGTTGACTATACTGTTATTTTTTTGAGGAAGATACTCCTGAAGAATTAATAGCTTGTTTTAAAAGCCTTCTATTCATGTAAAAGGGTGGAGATTACAAAAAAAGAAGATTTACCTGAAACGAAAAATTGTTGAAAGTTATGGTGGAGAAGTTATTATTTTAAACTTTGTTGAAGGGAAGTCTACAACAAACATAATAGAAAAAATTAATAAGAAATAAAAGGTGAGAGAAATGGAAAAAGTTTTGACTTTTTAGTCAGATAGATGAACTAGCAAAAAAACTGGCTAACTATGTTGAAGAAAAATACAGTTATTGCTTTAATAGGTGATTTAGGGACAGGTAAAACTACATTCACAAAAACTTTTGCTAAGGAATTTGGAGTAAAAGAAAATCTAAAAAGTCCAACATTTAACTATGTACTTGAATATCTATCAGGAAGATTACCTCTATATCACTTCGATGTCTATAGATTATGTAGTTCAGAAGAAATATATGAGATAGGTTATGAAGATTATATTAATAATGGAGGAGTTGCTCTTATTGAGTGGGCTAATATAATATCAGAAGATTTACCTAAAGAATATATAAGAATTGAATTCAAATATGCAGAAAAAGAAGATGAAAGAATAGTTGATATCAGCTATGTAGGAAACAAAGAGAAGGAGGAAAAAAATTCAATGTTGCTTTTTGGGAATTGATACATCTACAAAGATTTGTACTTGTTCTATATATGATAGTGAAGCAGGTATCATAGCTGAGACAAGTTTATCAGTGAAAAAAATCATTCAAATATAGTTATGCCAATAGTAGATAATCTATTTAAGATTTCAGATTTGAATATTAAAGATATAGATAAAAATTGCAGTTGCAATAGGGACCTGGGTCATTTACAGGAGTTAGAATAGCTTTAGGAATAGCTAAGGGTCTAGCTATGGCACTTAATAAAGGGCTTGTTGCAGTGAATGAGCTTGATATATTGGAAGCAATGGCAAATGATAATGAAAATGAAATTATTCCTTTAATTGACGCTAGAAAAGAAAGAGTTTACTATAAATATCAAGGAAAATGTCAAGATGATTATTTAATTAATCTACTTTCAAGTCTAGATAAAAAAATAAAAAAATATGTATTTGTTGGAGATGGAGCAATAAACTATGCAGATATTTTTAAAAAGAAAATTTAGGAGAAAATGCTATTATAGTTCCTAGATACAACTCTTTCCCTAGAGCTTCTGTTCTTTGTGAGCTTTTCTTTAAATAGGGAAGATGCTAATATTTATACAGTAGAACCAGAATATATTAGTAAATCAAGAGCAGAGAAAAATTTCTAAATCAAAATATAAAAATCCTCTATCTAATTTTTTTAGCTACAAAAAAATATTTAAAAAAATGTAGTATAATATATAGAAGAAACTTATGAATAAAAATAGCATACATAAGCTAATATTTGATATATAAGGGAAAAAAATTGAAGGGGAGATATATTTTGAAAAGCAAGTGAAAGAAAAGATTACAAAAATTATTTTTCAGAAAGTGATACCGTCTTTTTCTATTCCTGTTTACCAAAGGGATTATAATTGGCAGGAAAAAGCAGTGTCAAAGATTATTTAAAGATATACTACAAACAGGAAAAAAATGAAAAAAAGTAAGCTCTTATTTTTTTAGGGAGCATAGTATATATACATGATGGAATTTATGGAGTTGGAGAAAAAGGAATTTCATGTCATTGATGGGCAACAAAGAATGACAACCTTAACCTTATTATTTTTTTAGCAATATATTTTTAAGTTAAAGGGTACAATTTTTAGCTAAAGATGCTGATAAAATATATAACCAATATGTTGTTAATCCCTATTCTGAAAAAAAGAAATAAAAATTAAAATTATTACCCCCTGAAGAAAAATCTGTATATATTAAATAAAATTTCACATAATAAATTTAATGAACTAGAAGCTTTTCAAGATAGAAATATGTTGAAAAAAATTATCTATTTTTTTGAAAAAAAGAATTGGAAAATTTATCTTTTGATGATATGAAACACTTATCAAATGGAATAGAAAAAAATTAATTTATATAGATATTGCTCTTGAAAAAGGTAAAGATGATCCTCAAAAGATTTTTTTGAAAGTCTTAACTCAACAGGTTTAGACTTGTCACAAGGAGATTTAATCAGAAACTATATTTTTGATGGATTTAGAAAGAGGAGAACAAAACCGTATATATAAAGAAATATGGATACCTATTGAAAATAACTGTAAAGTTAGTGATGGTAGTGAAATAACTAGTTATGTTTCTGATTTCATTAGAGATTATTTGACATTAAAAAAACAGAGAAAATTTCTTCTAAGCCTAAAAGTTTTTTTGAAACTTTTTAAGGCATATTATGAAAAAAAGAAAATGATGAGAAATTAGAAGATATGAAAAAAATATTCTGAGGCTTATTCATATATTATCAAGCCTAGTTTAGAAAAAGGATAGAGATATTCAAAGAGAATTAGACTATTTAAAAATCTTTAGATAAGACTGTTATCAATACCTTTTCTCATAGGAATATTAAAAAGACTACAAGGATAATATTCTAGAGAAAGATGAACTTGTGAATATGCTTATCTTACTTCAAAGTTATCTATGGAGAAGATATATCACTGAAAAAGCCAACCAATGCTTTGAATAAAATATTTCAAGGAATGTATGGAAAAAAATTTCAAGATCTGGAAATTACTATGAAAATTTAGTTGATGTTTTGATGGCTGAAGATTTTCCCTACTGATGAAGAGTTAGAAAGTGCTTTGAAGTTAAAAAAATGTATATAAAGATAAAGAAAAAAATTAAATTATGTCTTTAAGAAATTAGAAAATTATAATCATAATGAACTAATTGATTTTTGAAAATGAGAAGATTACTATAGAGCACATTTTTCCCTCAAAAAAACCTAATAAGGCTTGGAAGGAAAAATTATTCAGATAACGAGTTAGAACAGATGATAAGTTTTTAAAGATACTATTTCTAATTTAACTTTAACTGGAAGCAACTCTAATTTAAGTAACAAGGCTTTTCATGAAAAGAGAGATGATGAAGTTCATGGTTATAGAAATAGTAAACTATATATGAATAAATATCTTGGTAGACTAGAAGAATGGAATCTTCTATCGATGGAAGCTAGATTTGAAAGTCTGTATGATGATATTATAAAAAAATTTGGAAAAAGACCTGAAGATAAGGCAACAAATGATATGGAAAAAAATTACCTTTGTTTTTAAAAGGGTAAGGTTACTTCAGGAAAGGGAAGACTTTTTATCCAATGAAAAAAATTTGAAATTTTTAAAAGGAACTTCCATAGTTTTAGAAGTTAAATCTGATAATCCTTCTACTTTTTAGAAGAAATAAAAAAATTTAATTGAAGATTTAATAAGAAAAAAATTTAATAGAAAAAAACTTGAAGATAGATATGTTTTTCAAAGAGAATTATATTGCTACTTCGCCAAGTGCAGCTGCAATATTAGTTCTAGGGCGTTCAGCTAATGGTTGGACTGAATGGAAAAACTTATGAAGGTAAACTTTTTAAGTGATTATAGAAAATAAAGGGGTTGTTGCAAATTCATCAAAAAGTAAAAAAATAATTCGTTACTGAGTAAATTTTTTTAACGATAAAAAAATCAAGAATTCGCTGCAAATCAGGAAACTCACTTCATTCAAACACTCCTGCATTTGCTCGGCTCATTCTATTTGATTTTCTATCTAAAAATTTCCATTCGTAACTCATTTATTTTTTTACTTTTTGAATTAAGATTATATTATGCAACAGTCTCTTTTTTTCTATTATAAGTAAAAAAATATTTATATATCTTTAGAGAGTTATATTTTTTTATCTTCTGTTGCCATTTATTCTTCCAAATGGAATATAAGATAGTTTGTCTTTCATGTTTACCATAATTTTTCTAGTTCTTTTATTAGTAATTTTTTTATTTTTCTTCATCTTCTAATAAAATTGCTAAGTTTTTTTAAACACTTTATCAAATTGTCCAGATAAGAAGCCATCTAAGAATATAGGTAAAGATTTTTTTCTGTAACTCCATATCTATCAATTAAAGCAGTAATAAAATTCTGATGTGCCAGTTGATGTTCATCATCTAGTTTAGAGTAGTACTCCTTAATTAAAGGAAAGTATTTCTCATCGTATAGTCCTAAAGCAAAAAAACTGCATAGCTTCCAGGTAATAAACTTTTTTTCTCCTTCTTCTACATCTTGATACCATTCAAATTCTTTTCATTGCTATCTTTGCATAAACTTCTAATTTATCATATAATTCTGGAAAATCTAAAATTCTTCTAAAAAAAATCTATGAGTAGAAGATTTAGTAAGACCTTTTTATATCTAAAAAAATATTTTCTCAGATTTTTGAAGAAAAACTTGATTGCATAGCTATGAGGAAAACCATTATTTAATAGAGTTATGATAAAGTCTAAAAGCTTTTTTTCATAAGAACTTACAACTTCATTCTTTATTTTTTTATATCAACTATTGAAAGTATATCATTAGCCTTACATTCTAAGTCCTTATCTTTATAATGGATTAATTCATCTGCTAAAGTGCCACTTCCCTTTTCTAAATATTGTTTAGCCTTTTTGAGAAGAATAATTATTCACGGCATTTTTCTAAATCATTGCAAGCATTTTTTTAACATCAAAACTATAAGTACGATATTTTTATTTTTTTAAAAAGTGCAGAGTAAATATATAAGTCTATTTGTTCTTCTGTAACTTTTTTTCAGGATCTAGTTTAAGAAAAAAATTTCTCTAGTCCATTTATCTAGATAGTATTTAATATCATTTTTTTAAAGTGGTGTCAAATCTTCTATTTTTTTAACTGATTTCATCACTTGTAAAAATTTTTTTCTATAAGTTCAATTATATTTTTTTCTGAATATCCCATTAAATTAAAAATCTAAAAAGATTTCCAGCAAAAAAATAACACATTCCCTCTCATCTTTAATAGCTTTTTTTCTCTTCTAAGAAGACTTCTTTAATGTATTCTTCCATTTTGTTTTTTTAATTCTTCTTTTCTTTTTTTGTTTTTCAAAATAAAACTTCTTCTTTATAAATTCTATCTTTAGCTAAAGCCTTCTTCTCCTTCAAATTCAAGAACTAATAGAAACTTATAACGAAATAGAAAACTTTCTTCATATTTGAAAAAAATAAGTCTTCAAATTTAGCTTTTTATTTCTGGAACGATTTCTTTAACAAAAATCATCTCTCTGAATTTCTTTTTAATTCTTCACAGTTTATTTTTTTCATCAGGAGTGCTAGACCACTCAAAAATCAGTTCTAAAAATAATTAATTTTTTTCCCTTTCTAAAAACAATTTTTCAAATAGTCGTTATAACCTTCTTGTATTCTACAAGATGAATAAGATTTTTTTCATTTGGATGATTTTTTTGTATTCACTTTCGATTATTTTTATCAAGCCCTTTAAAAAGTAGTATTTATAAGCTTTTTCTTTTTAAAAAAATTTATCCATTATACCTCCTAAAAAGAATTTATCTATCAAAAATGTTCTAAAAGCTTTTTTTAAAGTTCCTTGAAGCAAATGAAGCAAAAATTTAATTTAAAAAAATTCTGCTACTTTTTTTCTTCTTTTTTTCATTTTTTTCCTCCCATTAATTTTTTTGTTAAATGTGTTAGAACACTCGTGGCTCTAGCACTCGTTAGAGTGTTAGCCGTGAGTAGTTCACCATATAGTTCAAGAAAATCTAAAAATTCTTCTAAATTTTCATTTCTATAATAGATTAATTTATCTTCTAAAGTAGCACTTTCCTTTTCTAAATATTGTTTGGCTTTTTTTGAGAATGATAAATATCTGAAGCATTTTTTTAAATCTTCATAGGCATATATAATATCGTCTTTATATTTACTGTATTTTTAGTTGAAATAATACCTTATAGACATATAGATCTATTTGTTCTTCTGTAACTCCTTTAGGGTTCTAGTTTAAGAAAAAAATATTCTTAGTCCAGTTTTCTAAAAAAATAAGATAGTATTATACTTAAAATCACTCTCTATTTGTTCATTTTTAGTTGACTTCATTACTTGTAAAAATTTTTCTCTATAAGTTCAATCAAATACCTTTTCAGAATATTCCATTAAATTAAAAATCTAAGAGATTTCTACAAAAGATATAACATTCTCTATGATCTTTTAATGAGATTATTTTTCTTTTAAGAGAATTTCATTAATATATTCATCCATTTTAGATTTTTAAATCTTCTTTTCTTTCTTTATTTTCAAAAATAAAAACTCATTACTATAAGTATCAAATTCAAGAATTAATAGAATTTTATAGCGAAATAGAAAAACTATCTTCATATTTGAAAAAAATAAGTCTTCAAATTTAGCTTTTATTTCTGGTACTATTTCTTGTTCAAAAATCATCTTTTTTTATTTTTACTTAACTCTTCACAAACTATTTTTTTAAATCAGATTTAGTTATCCAATTAAAATTATGTCTAAAATAATTTATTTCTTCTTTTTTAAAAAAACAATTCTTAAATAATCATTATAACCCTCTTGTACTCTAGAATTTGAATAAGGTTTTTTTCATTGGGATGATGTTCATATTCTTTTTTTCAATAATTTTATTAAGTCCTTCAGAAGTAGTGCTTATTATTTTTTTCTTTTTAAAAATTTATCCATTAGTTTCCTCCCAATATAAATTTATAATCTTAAGTATAGGATCTTCTTTGTTTTTCAGAATAATAAACCAGATAATCAATAAAAATTTTTCTCAACTTCTTCATTATTTTTTTAGCACTTAATAAAAATTCTATATACTAATTGCTTTTAATTCTTTGTCAATTTCTTCTTCCCTTAAAGTTTTTTTCTAGCATATTTTTAAAGCAATCTCTTGAGCTTTTTTTAATATCAGTAAATTCCAATAAATAAAGTAGCTTTTTCATTTTTTTACTTGACTATCTTCATCAAAATTTTTCCAAACAATTCTCAATGAAAAATATCATTTACTTCTATTTCGTTATCATGCATTATATCTATAACATTAGCATAATCAATAATTGAAGGGTAGTGTTTAGCTGAATTTATATATTCTTTTTTTCCCACTCTCTGTTATTAACTATTCCATCTTTAATTTCAATTTTTTTCTTGACTAGGAGAAAATCTTTCTTTTTTTATGTATCGAGTATATTCTTTAGGAATATTTTTTTATAATCTATTAATATTCCTGAAAAAAATTTAAACGAGTATTCTTATAATAATCTTCATAAATCTTAGCTGGAATAATTAGTATGCAACTTACGGGTTCTATTAGTATTGTAGAAGCACAAGCTTTTATGATGTCCATCAATTATAAAAATTTATGAAAATCTTTAAAAATTATAAACTATTGCTCTTGGTTTTATTATCAGCTGAATTTTTTTAAATTTTTTTCAATATAATATTCAACTCTATCTTTATTATAAGAATCGGTTGTTTGGGTAGGATATAAATAAACAGGTTGATTAAATACATATGTACCTTCTCCTAGATATGCAGGGCCAGCTGATGAAAATTCCTTTAACTTATTTGGAACATTCCAAAAGAAATTTTTCACCATCAGTTGGATAGCAAATAGCATCAGCAATTAAGTAAAATCCACTTTTTTTAATAAAGTTAATAAAAACTTTCATATTATCTATAGAAGTTTCTAAATTTACATAGTCAGAATTAATTTTTTTCTTGTATTTCCAATAATTCATTACAATTAGTATTTTTCTATACCATAACCTGTTGCAAGTAAAGAAGAACAAGTAGGACAATCAGGAATTTGAGCTTGTACCAGTGGGATACCATTTAACTTTATTTTTAGCAGGGGCTTCCCAATTAGGAGGCTCAGATTTTTCCTGTTTCAACAGTAAGTTTACCTTTACCATTTACATAAATAAGTTTTTGCTTCTTTTTATATTTATAATTTCACTACAATCCACTTTTTAAATCTAATATATCTACAAATAAATTTTTCTTTTTTTCTTGAAGAAAAAAACATAATATCACCTTTTTAATTTTTTTGATATAAATATTCTATCAAAATAATATAAAATAGTAAAATTTTTCAATTCAAAATGATATAATTGATATGGAGGAAATTTTATGAGAGAAGTTGAAAACTTTATAAAAGATAAGAAAAATAGATTTGAAAAAGACTTGAAAAAAATTTGGTTTTGAATTAAAAAGATAATTCATATTACTATGATATCTTTTTTTATTGAACAATCAATTTAAGATGACCATTAAAAATCAATTTAGATAATTCAATTTTTTTACTGAAATAATAGATGTAGAAACTAGTGAACCTTATGTATTACATCTTTTTAGAAATGAAAAGAAGTGGTTATAGTGAAAAAAAGTTTATGGGGCATATAGTGAAGTTTTTAGAAAAAAATAAAGAAAAGAATGTTTTTGAAGATGAGATATTTAAGATTGACTATACAAATGAAATTATAAATTATATTAAAAAAATAAATATGGAGATGAATTGGAATTTTTTTATGGGAAAAAAATCTCCTAAAAACTGCAGTTGTTCGTAGAAAATATAGTAAGAAATGGTATGCACTTATACTAACTCTATCTAAAAAGAAAACTCAATTTAGATAGTGATGAGCTTATTGAAATAATTAATTTACATAATAGTCCAGAAGAAATTGAAAAGCTTATAGATAATAAAAGATATTTTTCCAGCTTATCATATGAATAAAAAAACACTGGTGTACTATTTGCCTTGATGGAACAGTTGAACTTAAAGAAATTTATAAGTTGATAGATATAAGTTATGAATTGGCTAAGTGATATTAAATAAATATTGATAAGTACTTACTATTATTATATAATTATAATATGAAAAAAATAGGAGGGATTTTTTTATGGCTACATTAACAATTAATACAGATGAAAAAAAACAGCTGAAAAATTTTTTTATGCTTTTTGTGAAGAACTAGGTTTAGATATGTCAACAGCAATAACACTATATATGAAGGCTTGTTTGAGAGAACAAAAAAATTCCTTTTGAACTTAAAGTAGCAAAGAAAGAAGTTGTTCAAAATGTAAGAACTGCACCTGCTACAATAGAGGAATTATTAGAAAATTATGATATTTAAAAATAGAATGAGGTAAAAAAATGTTATATATAGTAACAGCATTATATATTGAAGCCAAGCCTTTTAATATCATTATTTAATTTAAAAAAAGACAATAGCTATACAAAGTTTCAAGTATTTTTCTAATGAAGGTGTAAAATTAATTATCAGTGGGACAGGTAAAGTTAAATCTGCTACAGCTTTAACTTATCTAGTTTCAAAAGAAGACATTAAGAAAAAAATGACTATATAGTTAATATTGGCTTTGTTGCAAGTAATAAAAATTCTCAATTAGGTGATATAGTATATGTATCAAAAAAATTCAAAAACGCTTACTCAGATTTTGATTTCTATCCAGAGATGATTTATAAACATAATTTTTTTAGAAGGAAGTTTGACAACTTTTTGATAGTATAGTTGAGAAAAAAAAATTGAAAATACAGAATATATTGATATGGAAGCCTATGGTTTTTTTCCAAACAGCTTCCATTTTTTTAAAAAAAGATAAAATTATAGTTTTGAAAAATTGTATCTGATATCTTGAAAGATAAGGTAGAGGATAGAGTTTTAGTAGATTTTTAAAAAAATGAAAATCTATTTACTGAAAGCTATAATAATATCTATAAATTTCTAGTAAATTTTAAGACTGTTAATGATGACAGTGATTTCACTATTACTGAACAAGAATTGATAAAAAAAGTATTAGAAAATTTAAGATTAAGTGATACAATGACTTATGAGCTTTTTTTAATATATTAAGGTATTTAAAAATAAAATATGGAAACATAGATATATTAAAAAAATATGAGAATATTGAAGTAACTTCTAAGGTTCAAGCTAAAAAAACTTTTTGAAGAAATAAAAAAATATATCTCTACAGAAAAAAATAGTTTAGAAAAAAACGGTTTCACCTGAGATAAATAAAAAAAGAAAAATTGCTTTAAATAATAGATTTTTCTCATATCTATGTGGAGAAGAAAATTCTAGATAATAAGAATACTTTAGAGATATTATCTAAATTTAGAGATGCTAAAATAATAGAAATAGACAACTATAAAGAAGTATTTTCTAGTAATAATCAAGATTTTCACTTACAAAAAAATTAGGACAAAAATTTAATTCTAGCTTCGAATAAACCCAATATGATTTATGAAGGGGCTGTAGTTTGTGAAGATTTTTGAAAATGATAACTTCTATTATACTTCATCTATAATAAATTGTGTCTATGACTGTGAATATTGTTATCTACAAGGAGTTTATTCTTCAGGGAATATAGTTATTTTTTTGTGGATATAGAAAAAGTTTTTTTGAAGAAGTTGAAGAACTTCATAACAAGTTAAAAAAATCTATATCTTTGTGTGTCTTACGATACAGATTTACTAGCTATAGAAAAATATCTGTTCTTTTCTCTGAAAAAGTGGTATCATTTTATCAAAGATAAAAAAAGATTTAAAAAAATTGAATTAAGAACGAAGTCAGGAAACATTGATAAGTTTTTTTAAATTTAGATGTTTTTAGATAATTTTTATAATAGCTTTTACTCTATCACCAGAAGAGATAGCTTTAAAAAAATGAAAAAAATATACAGCAGGTTTTAAAAAAATAGAGTTAAGGCTATTAAAGAATTGCAAAAATAAAGGTTGGAAGGTTAGAATTTGTATGAGATCCTCTAATATATACAGATGATTTTTGAAAAAAATTATAGTGAAATGATAGAATATTTATTCAGTGAAATAGATAAAAAAATAAGGTCATAGATGTAAGTATAGGAGTGTTTAGAACTTCAAAAGAATATTTAAAAAAAGATGAGAAATCAAAAATAAGAAGTCTGAAATTCTATACTATCCTTTTGAATGTATTGATGGAGTTTACACATATTCTGATAAATTAAAAATCATATATGATAGACTTTATTAAGGAAAAAAATTTTTTTAAAATATATAAATATAGAGAAAATATATATTTAACTAATATTTAAAAAAATTGTAGGCAAAAAAATAAGAAATTTATCTATATTTAAGATTACTGCGACGTCCTATAATGGTGAAAAGAGCCTTTAAGGAGCTCTGGAACCATTATAGGCTGGCAAGTAATCGTTTGTTAGTGACGAACTATTTTTTTGCTATAATATGGGGAGTTTTTATGAAAGTTGCTTTAGTTACAGGAGCTAGTTCAGGAATAGGTTATGAGATAGCAAAAAAACATTATTAAATATGGACTATGAAGTTTATGGTGTTGCTAGAAATTTCATAAAGAATGAAACTAAGATTTTTTGAAGAATATGAAAACTTTTTTTCCTGTTGTTTTGTGATCTAGCTAAACTTGATGAATTAGCAAAAAAACTTTACATTCATTGAAAAAAAATAAAATTTGATTTAATAGTAAATTCAGCAGGACTTGCTTATTTTGGTTTACATGAAGAGATAAACATAGCCAAGATTAAAAAAATATGATATCAGTGAATTTGCAAGCACCTCTTGTAATCAGTCAATATTTTTTTAAGAACTTTAAAAAGAAAATAAAGGGGACAATAATAAATATTTCATCAGTTACTGCAAATAAAGAAAGTCCTTTAGCTTGTGTTTATTCAGCAACAAAAAGCAGGTCTTAGTCAATTTTTCAAAAAAAGTTTGTTTGAAGAAATTAGAAAGAATGATGTTAAGGTTATAACAATTTATCCAGATATGACTAAGACAAATTTCTATCAGAATAATACATATTTTTGAATGTGATGATGATGAAAAAAAGCATATAAAAAAAGTGAAGACATAGCAAAAAAACGATAGAGTTTATTTTTAAATCAAAGTGATAATATAGTTTTTTTACAGATGTAACAATAAAGCCTCAAAGGCATAAAATAAAAAGATAAAAAAAGAAAGGAATAATACAAATGAATATTTCAATTCTAGGAAGTGGGAGTTCAGGGAATTCAACTTTTGTAGAAATAGAAGACTATAAATTATTGGTAGATACAGGTTTCAGTTGTAAAAAAAACTGAAGAAAAAAATTGGAAATGATAGGTAAAAAAATTATCAGATATATCGGCAATTTTAATAACTCACGAGCATAGTGACCATATAAATGGAGCAGGGGTTATTGCAAGAAAATACGATATTCCTATCTATATAACTCCTGAAAGTTACAGGGCAGGAGCAAGTAAATTAGGAGAAATAGATAAATCTCTAATAAAATTTATAGATGGTTCTTTTATACTTGATGATAAAGTTAAGGTTTCACCATTTGATGTAATGCATGATGCTGAAAGAACTATTGGTTTTTAAATTAGAAAGCCAACTTAATAAAAAAATAGCAATATCTACCGATATTGGTTATATAACAAATATAGTTAGAGAATATTTTAAAGATGTAGATGCCATGGTAATAGAAAGTAATTATGATTTTAATACTCTTATGAATTGTTCATATCCTTGGAATTTAAAGGAAAGAGTTAAAAGTAGAAATGGACATCTTTCAAATAATGAGTGTGCAAAGTTTATCAAAGAGATGTATACAGATAAATTGAAGAAAGTATTCTTGGCACATGTTAGTAAGGATAGTAATCATTTAAGTATAATTAAAGAAACATTGGAAGATGAATTCACAGGAATGTTAAGAAAGCCAAACTGTGAAATTACAAGTCAAGATAAGGTTACAAAAATTATTTACTATAGAATAAGTAGGTGATAACTCGTGGAAGAAATATCAGAATTATGGGAAGAATTAAAAATTTGAACTTGGAAGTGTAGGTATTGAAACTTTACCTAAGGACAAACAAGAAATATATATAGGTATGGGAAATAGAAATGCAGATGTTCTATTTATTGGAAATGACCCTAAACTTTATTTATCAGAAGATTATAAGGTTGAAGCTCAATCAAGTGGAGAATTCCTTATAAGACTTTTTTTGATCTTGCAGGTATAGTTCCTGAAGCTTACTATATAACTACACTTACTAAAAAGAGAAGTTAAAATAAAGAATTTTTGATGAGGAAGAAAAGAAAATACTTTTTAGACTTATTAAATATGCAGATTGCTCTAATATCTCCAAAAAAATTATTGTTTTCTTAGGAAAAGAAGTTGCACAAATGATAGAAAATGAGAAGTAGACCTTGAAAAAGAAAGAGGAAAAATTCAAAAAAATGGAAAGGTGATATAGAATGTTATCTGACTTATGATGTCGAAACTGTTATTAAGGCAAGAAATGAAAGTGGGAAAAAAAAGCAGCTGTTGCAACTAATTTCTGGTTAGATATTAAAAAAATATAAAAGAGAGGTTGAGATCATAATGAATAAAAAAAGATGCTAGAAATTTAATAAAAGAAAGAAGAATGAACTTATCTATGGAGTATATTGAAACTGCCAGTGATAAGATATTGGAAAAAAACTATTAGAAAAATGAAGATTTCAAAAATGCTAAAGTCATCATGTCTTATATGGATTTTTAAGAATGAGGTTAAGACAGATAAAATAAATGAATATATTAAAAAGGCTGGGAAAACTTTAGTTTTTACCTAAGGTAATTACTAAGGAAAAAAATGATAGCAATAGAAGATAAAAAAATAAATATATTGTAAGTCCTTTTTGGTAATTCAGAACCTGATGGGGAAGAATATATAGGTGAAATCGATGTAATTATTACACCAGGAGTAGCTTTTTGATAGAGAAAAAAAATAGAGTAGGTTTTTGGTAGAGGTTATTATGATAGATTTTTTTGCTATTCATAAGAATGCTAAAAAAAATTGCTATAGCCTTTGAAAAAAACAAATAATTGAAGAAGGTATTGAAACAACTGAATTTGATATGAAAGTTGATGTTTTTAATAACTGAAGATAATATAATTTATTAGTAGGAGTTGGATAGGAGAAAAAAATGTTGAGATCAAGAAATTATAGAAATTGCTAAAAAAATATTTATGATACAGAAATAAAATCTCTAGAAAAGAGAATGAATAAACTATCAGAAAAATTTTTGTAAAAAGTAGTTAGAAAAAAATCTTTGATTGTAAAGGAAAAAGTAGTTGTTACAGGTATAGGTAAAACAGGAATAATTGGTAAGAAAATTTCAGCAACTTTTTGCTTCAACAGGGACAACAAGTATTTTTTTATGAACTCAACAGAAGGTTTACATGGTGACCTAGGAATTATCAATCCAGAAGACATAGTTTTAGCTATTTCAAATAGTGGTGAAAGTGATGAAATTCTTGCAATAATGCCAGCAATAAAAAAATATAGGTGCTTTTTGTAATTGCAATGACAGGAAATATTAATTCAAGACTTGCTAAAGCTTCAGACCTATATATAAATACACATGTAGATGAAGAAGGTTGTCCTTTAAATCTTGCACCTATGTCATCTACGACTAATGCACTTGTTATGGGAGATGCCATTGCAGGTTGTCTTATGAAACTTAGAAATTTCTCACCTCAAAACTTTGCAATGTATCATCCAGGTGGAAGTTTAGGAAGAAAGTTATTAACAAAAGTTGGAAATTTAATGAAAACAGGTGAAGCTCTTGCTCTTTGTAAAGCTGATACAAGTATGGAAGACATTGTAATTTTAATGAGTGAGAAAAAACTTGGAGTAGTCTGTGTAATGAATGATGATAACAGTCTTTTGGTAGGAATTATCACTGAAGGAGATATAAGAAGAGCTTTAAGCCACAAAGAAAAATTCTTTAGCTTAAAGGCTAGTGATATAATGACAACTAATTATACTAAGGTTGATAAAGAAGAAATGGCAACTCAAGCCTTATCAATCATGGAAGATAGACCTCATCAAATAAATGTGTTACCAGTGTTTGATGATAATAATTTTGTAGGAGTTATCAGAATACACGATTTATTGAAAGTTAGGTAAAAAAATAGATGAAAGTTAATATCAGTAATATAATTGTATCAATAAATAAAAAAATCAAGAGAAAGAAATATATAAAGAATTAGAGAAAAAAATGGTATTTCTAGAGATAATATAGAAAAATTTAAAATATTTAAAAAAATCTATAGATAGTAGAAAGAAAAAAATGATATTAAATTTATCTATACTTTAGAGATTAGTTTAAAGAAAAAAATATAAATTTAGAAAAAAATATTCAAAAATTAAGTTTAGCAAAAGATGAAAAGTTATGATAAGAGAGTAGCACTTTATCCTCAAAGAGAAGTTGCTGTTGTAGGAACGGGACCTGCAGGACTTTTTCTCAGCTCTAAGACTAGCAGAATTGGGATATATTCCCATTGTATTCGAAAAGAGGAGAAGAAGTAGATAAAAGAAATATAACAACAGACAATTTTATTAAAACTTCTATTCTAAATCCCAATTCAAATATACAGTTTGGAGAAGGTGGAGCAGGAACTTATTCTGATGGAAAGTTAAATACTAGAATTAAAAGTGAATATATAGAAAAAAAGTTTTTCAAAGAATTTATTGAGTGTGGAGCTCAGGAAGAAATTTTTTTGGAACTACAAACCACATATAGGAACAGATGTCTTAAGAATTGTAGTTAAAAAAATTTAAGAGAAAAATAAAAATCTTTAGGAGGAAAATTTTTATTTTTTTCTTCACTTGTTGAAGATATAGAAGTAAAAAAATAATGAAATAAAATCTTTAAAGATTTTTAGAAGTAGATAATGGAAAAAAAGATACAACTATGATATAGATAAGGTTATTTTTGCCATAGGACATTCATCGAGAGATACATATAAAATGCTATATTCAAAAGGTATAGCTATGGAGAATAAACCTTTTGCTATTGGAGTAAGAATAGAACATTTAAGAAAAGATATTGATAAAATGCAATATGGAGAAGCTGTTTCAAATCCACTTTTAGAGGCAGCAACTTACAATATGGCTTTTAACAATAAAAAAGAAACAAGAGGAACTTTCTCATTTTGTATGTGTCCAGGTGGAGAAATTGTAAATGCCTCATCTGAAATAGGAGCTTCACTTGTCAATGGTATGAGTTATTCGACAAGAAATGGGAAATTTTCAAATTCAGCAATAGTTGTTGGAGTATCTGAAAGAGATTATGGAAGTCAAATCTTCTCAGGTATGTATTTACAAGAGGAATTAGAAAAGAAAAATTATGAGATAGTTGGAAATTACGGAGCTATATATCAAAAATGTTATAGATTTTTATGAAAAAAATCAAAAAAACTAGTTTTTGAAATAGAAAGTAGTTACAAGATGAAATTATTTTTCATATGATATAAATAATTTCTTTCCAGATTATATAAGAAGAAATCTTCATTCAGCTTTTTGAAAATTGGAGTAAAAAAATAAATTGTTTATTTCAAATAAAGTAAATTTAATAGGACCAGAAACTAGAACTTCAGCACCAGTTAAAATTTTAAGAGACTTAAAGGGAGAATCAATTTCTGTTAAAGGAATTTTTTTCCTATAGGTGAAGGAGCAGGTTATGCAGGTGGAATTATGAGTGCTGCTGTTGATGGTATTAAAATTGTAGACTTAGCTTTTTAGTAAGAAAAATAGTCTAAGTTATTGACAAAGTCTATATAAAGTTGTATAATATACAAAAATATTTTTAAATTTTTAAAGGAGATAGTTTAATATGAAAAAAATTATTTGTTTTTGTTATTTTATTATTATTTGTTGGAGTTTCAAGTATGGCAGCCACTTTTTACCATAGACCAAGACATATGGGATATATGAATGGAGAATATCAATATCATAATTTTTGGAATGTATGAAAGAACATATAATAAAGATTACTGTTCAAATAATTATTATTCTGATAGTTACTATAATGGAGAAAACAGAGGATGTTGTTCAGGTTCTAGATGGTATTAATATTTAAAAAAACAGAGCTATTACAGTTAATATATTGTGATAGCTTATTTTTTTAAATACTGCTTAAATAATATAGTTATTGATAGAATAAAGATAATAGAATAGGGGTGATGATATGCCACATTTAAAGATTAGAGGAATAGAAAAAAACTTGATAGTTGAAAAACAGTAAAGAAATTATTGATGGTTTAACTGAAATTATCGGTTGTGATAGAACTTGGTTTACCATTGAGCATCAAAACACAGAATATATCTTTGATGGTAAAATAGTTGATGGTTATACTTTTTGTTGAAGTATATTGGTTTTGCAAGAGATGAAAAAAATAAAAAAAGGATACTGCAGATTTCCTAACAAAACTAATTAAGAGAATAAATAATAACAAAGATTGTTGCATTATATTCTTCACTTTAACTGGAGATAGCTATTGTGACAATGGAGAATTCTTTTAATAAAAAAATAGTGACAATATGAACTGCACCTATAATCTTGGGTACAAGATTATAGGTGCAATTTTAGTGGTTGTATAATGTTTATTGGTTATTTGTCAAATAGTGTTGATAAAAAAACTGATAGAATTAAGAGAAATTTTGAGAATAAAAAAACTTAAGAATTTTTTATTTATGCTTGAAAAAAAAGTGAAAAAAAATCACTTATAATATAAAAAAATAAAGGAGTTGATTTTTTTATGTTAATTAGATTTAATGTGAAAAAAATTTTTCTATCTTTTTCTGAAAGAGAAGATGGAAGAACAGAAGAATTTTTCAATGTTAGCAGGAAAAGTACAAAAAAAGAAAGAACATATTTATGATGATGGGAAAATAAAACTATTAAAATTTGCATCTATATATGGAGCAAATGCATCAGGAAAAATCAAATTTGGTAAAAAGCGATAGATTTTTATGAAAGAAACAATAATAAATGGATTACCAAAAGGACATACTGAAAAAAATATTGTAGAGTAAAACCTGAAAAATAAATCAAAAGAAAGTTATTTTTGAGTTTGAAATTAAACTAGGTGAAAAAAATATTACTCATATGGTTTTGAAATTATACTAAATGAAAGTAAATTTATATCAGAATGGTTAGTTGAACTAAAAATCAGATAATAAAGAAAAGAATATTTTTTTATAGAGATATACAAGAAAAGGACTATAAATTTGGAGATGATTTTTAAAGAGAAAAAAATTAAAAAAATAAATTGGAAGTATATGCAGAAGATATAAGAAATGATAGCTCAGTGCTATTTTTTTATCAATTATGAACGAAAATAAAAAAAGAATTTATATGAAGATTATGAAAATATAAGTATTTTTAAAAAGATATTTACTTATGGATAAAAAGATAATTTAGATATAAATTATCCCAATAGACCAATTTCAGATTATTCTTATATGGCAAATGCTAAAAAAATGTTAAAGAAGTATGTAAAATTATTTCTGCATTTGGAACAGGAATTACAGATTTTTAAAATGATAAATATTCCAATTGAAAAAAATAATAAATCAATTACCAAAAATCAGTAAAAAGATAAGTTAATAAATAATATAGAAGAAAAAAAATAGTAGAACTAAAACAAAAAAATAAAAAAAGTAAAAATATCTTTTTATTATGAGAAGTAATAAAAGACTTTTTTTATTTTTAGAGATTAATGGTAATGGAGATATAACTTGTAAAAACTATTCAATTTTTCTCATGAAAAATGATGTATTTTTTTAGTTTAGATGAAGAATCTGATGGAACAGTAAGATTACTTGATTTGTTAGAAATTTTGTTATCTGATGATAAAAAAACATATATTATTGATGAATTGGATCGTTGTTTACACCCAAGTTTAAGCTATAAATTTATTAAAACTTTTTTTACAAAAAAAGCTGAAAAAAATCTAATATTCAATTAATTGTTACAACACATGAATCAAGATTAATGGATTTTGATTTGCTAAGAAGAGATGAAATATGGTTTGTTAATAAAAAAAGTCATCTGGGGAATCAGATATATACTCTTTAGAAGAATATAATGAAAGATTTGATAAAAAAATAGATAAAGCATATTTAGAAGGTCGTTATGGAGGAGTTCCAATTTTTCAGTACAGTTTTTTTCCTATAGAAAAGGAGGACTAGTACAATGAGAGAAAAAAAATTTTTGCAGAAAGGACAAGAATTTCTAAAGAAGATAGAACAAGAAAAAAATATTTTTTTAGTTTGTGAGGGAAATAGGACAGAAGGAATATACTTTAATACTATAAATGAACTAAAAAGATAAAATAGGTATAAATCCATTAATTGAAATAATTTCAATAGAAAGAACTTATACAGAAGAAGGTTGGAGTAATCCTAAGAAAATTCTAGAGCAATTATTAAAAGATCTTGAAGAAATAGAAAATGGAAAAATTTTTCATATAAAACATTAGTAGATAAAATAATAGAGATTATTATGGAAGATGAAAAAAATTTTTTTCAAAAAAATTTCAAAAAGAAATCAGTTCAGAAAAAAATGATAGAAAACATTAAAAAAATGATATAGAATCTTTAGATAATATAGTAGAAAATGTTGAAGAAGATTGTGAATTTCTTTTTGAATATGATAATAAAAAAAGCTTTTTTTAACAATAGAAGAGATACCAAATATATTAGAAGCAGTTCTTAGAAATATAGAAAATAAACAAATAACTTATTCTGAAGATATAGATAAAATGTGTCTTATTGTGGATAGAGATAAGAAAAGTTTTTAAAGAAGAACAATACAATTATGTGAAAGAAGAGTGTGAAAGAAAGAATTTTTAAACTTTATGTGACTAATCCTTGTTTTTGAATTTTTGGTTATTATTACATTTTGATGAAGTTCACTTGATAAATAAAGAGGAATTATTGGAAAATAAGAGAGCTAGTTCAAAAAGTTAGATTTGTTGAATCAGAGCTAAAAAAATATTTTTCCTTACAACAAGAATAAGTATAATGCAGAACTCCTAATAGAAAAAAATTGACTTAGCAATAGAAAATGAAAAATTTTTGTGAAGATATTGAAGAACTTAAAGATAAGTTAGGAAGTAATATTGGATTATTAATTCAAGAATTGAAAGAAAAAAATAGAGGGTGATAAAAAAATGGGAAGTAAAAAAATGAAGAAAAATTTTTTTACTATAGAGATTGCACAAGATACTCTGGATAGAATAATAGGATTTATAAATACTTGTGATACAAAAAGTATCAATTATACTTGCTATTTTTTTGGTATTATAATAACAATTATTTTTTTACTGGAAATATAAATGTCATTGAAAATTTAAAAAAATATTATAAATGATAGTAAGAACATAAAAATACTTTCCTATTTTTTTCTACTATTAATTTCTATTGTTATCTTTTTTTATATGGTTTAATTATGCTATTTATGGCTTTTATATGCAAATATAAAAAGCAAGTGGAGAAAAAAATCAATAATATATTTTTAAAGATATTTCCTTAAGTGAAGATTATGAGGCATATAAGCAAAAAAAATAAAAAAAATATGAATTCAGAAAAATTTTTTTGGATGATATTATTAAACAAATTTATAAAAAAATTCAATGATTTGCTCAAAAAAATATGAAAGATATAATTTAGGAATAAAGTGTAGTATGCTTGGTTTTTATCTTATTTATAATAGTTTATGGGGAATTTTTATAAAATAAAAAGGAGAAAAAAAGTGTATGGCAAGTTATGATTATAAAAAAATGGAAAAAAAGTAGAATAGAAGAAATTTTTAAATAATAAGATGGAAATTATTGAAAAAGAAAAAGGTTCCAAAAAGATGAAAATTTTTACATTTGATAATGGTTATTATAGTTGGGTTTCAGCAATTTTTTTGTTGATATTAGAGAATCTTCTAAGTTATTTACTGATGAGGATAAAGAAAAAAAGTAGCAAAAATTATAAGAAGTTTCACATCTGAAATTATTGAAATTTTTGAGAGAAGATGATAATTTAAGAGAAATCGGTATAAGAGGAGATTGTGTATATGCAATTTATACAACTCCAAAACAAAATGATACTTATGAAATAGCGGAAAAAAACATTTTTTTATTAATACTTTTTATGAAAATGTTAAATAGACTATTAGAAGAAAAAGATTATCCTACTATTAAAGTAGGAATAGGAATGTCAACTGCTCAAGAATTAGTAGTAAAAGCCGGAAGAAAGAATGTTAGTATCAATAGTAAAGTATGGATAGGAGATGCTGTAACTAAAAGCTTCAAATTTATCTTCATTAGGAAATAAAGATGGAGTATCTACAATTGTGTTTTTCTGAATTAAGTTACATCAATTTTATTGAGAAATTAGTTGAAAATACTCCAAATGATAATCCTAAATCATGGTTTGAAAAAAATATAACACAAATGAATATGGAATTTATTATAGTGCAGATATTATAAAAAAACTGATTTTTAATAATTGGATTGAAAATGGAATGAATTAGAAGAAGGGGCTGTTGCAAAATTAAAAGTTCAATCTTAAAGTAAAAAAATAAGTGAGTTACGAATGGAAATTTTTAGATAAAAAAATCAAATAGAATGAGCCGAGTAAATCTCGACATGTTTGAGCTAACTTGTTAGCGAGTTGGTCGAATTTACAGCGAATTCTTGATTTTTATCGTTAAGAAATTTACTCAGTAACGAACTATTTTTTTACTTTTTTTATTATTTTGCAACAGCTTCAATTAGAAATTAGAAAAAGGCCATTGTAAACCTTAAATTATTTACAATAGCCTTTTTCTTTTTTTATCTATATTTTATAGCTTTTATATATTTGTATTAATACTGTTGGTATTAATGATAACCCATAGATTTGAATAAAGTTAGCTGTTTCTAATTTTTGTAATCCCAAAACATATTATATAGAGGTGGGCATAGTAGAACAGCATTTAGTAAAAATAAATCCAAGTGCAAAAAGCAATTAATGAGAATTTATTTTTTTAAAGAAACCTATAGCAAAAAAACATTTCTTTGACCTCTGTAATCAATACCATGGAATAATCTAGCCAAACATAAAGTAGCAAAAGGCCATTGTAGAACCTTTTAAAGGAGAATCTTTTAGACCTATATAGAAAGCGATTATAATAAAGATAGCAATTAAAATTCCTTCAATTAGAAGTTTAGCAGAAAATCTTTTTGTCAATATTGCTTCATTAGGATCTCTAGGTTTTTTTCATCTAAGATATCTTCATTTTTTTAGGCTCAACCCCTACAGCTATTGAAGGTAAACTATCTGTCAATAAGTTTATAAATAGTAATTGTACTGCTGAGAATATAACTGGTAAGTTAGCAAGTGATGAATAAAGCACAGCAAGTATAGCAGCAGTATTTCCTGAAAGTAAGAAACCTATAGCATTTTTTTAATATTTCTATAAACATTTCTACCAGTTATTATTGCCTTAACTATTGTTGAGAAGTTATCATCAGCTAGTATCATAGAAGCAGCATTCTTAGAAACTTCTGTTCCTGTAATTCCCATTGCAATACCGATATTTGCTTTTTTTAAGAGCTGGGGCATCATTTACTCCATCACCTGTCATAGCAACTATTTTTTTCCAAGTTTTTTGCCAAGCATTAACTATTCTTATTTTTGTGTTCAGGAGAAACTCTAGCATAAACTGAAATGTTTGCAACATTCTTTTCTAATTCTTCATCAGTCATCTTTTTCAAGTTCTACACCTTCAAGTGCAATATCTCCTTCTCTAAATATACCTATATTTTTTTAGCAATTGTTCTAGCTGTTATTTTTATGGTCACCTGTTATCATAACTGGTTTAATTCCACCTCTAATACATTCTTGAACAGCAAGTTTAGATTCTTCTCTAGGAGGATCTATCATACCTACAAGAGCATGGAAAATATAGTCATTTTCATCTTCATTAGAAAGTTCTTTTTCTCCATCAATATATTTATATGCAAAAGTTAAAACTCTTAAACCTTCTTCAGCTAATTCGTTGTTAACTTTTTTTCAATCTTTTTAATAAATTCTTCATTTACATTTTGTACATTACCATTTTCATCAAGATAATATTTAAATCTTGTTACAAGAGAATCGAAAGCTCCCTTAGTGAAAAATAATATGTTTACCATTTTTTTGTTTCATAAAGAACTGTCATTAATTTTTCTTACAGAGTCAAAAGGTATTTCTGATATTCTCTTACTGTCTTTTCTTTCATCTCTAAAAAGACATGTCATATTTTTTTGAGTAAGGTGAATAAGAGCAGTTTCTGTAGGATCTCCTATAGTGTCAGTAGCATCTGTACATAGAATAAAAACTGTCTAATAATAATTTATCAATTTTTTTATTTTTTTATCCAAAGAGTATTCATTATCTAATTTTTCCATTGATAAAAAAATCTTTTTTTACTGTCATTTTGTTTTTGAGTAAGAGTACCAGTTTTATCAGAACAAATAACAGAGATAGAACCTAAAAGCTTCTATAGATTTTAATTCTTTAACTATTGCATTTTTCTTTAGATAATTTTTTTCAGTTTCCATAGATAATACTATTGTAATGATTGGATTTAATGATTCAGGTATAGCTGCAACAGCTAGAGCAACAGCCAATAATAAAGAATTAAGAACTGTATTTCCATGATATACATAAATTCCAAAGATAAGAACACAAAGTACAACTATTCCAAGAGTTAATCTCTTACCAAATATATCTAAAGATTTTTTTGTAAAGGAGTAACATTTTTCTTCTGTTTGATCTAAAAGAGTTGCGATTTTTTTCCTAATTGAGTGCTCATTCCTGTTTCAGTAACTAAAATCTTTGCTCTACCATAGTTAACAAGACTTCCTGAGAACACCATATTAACTTGATCTCCTAGTGCTAAATCTTCATATTCTAAAAACTTCATCAGTTTTTTTCTATTGAGTTAGATTCACCAGTAAGAGAGTTTTCATTTACTAACAATGAAAAGTTTTTCTATAATTCTTCCATCAGCTGGAACAATGTCCCCAGCTTCAACTATAACAATATCTCCAGGAACTAATTCAACAGAGTCCACTTCTAATTGTTCATGATCTCTAATAACCTTACATTTAGGTGAAGACATCTTTTTTAAACTATCTAAAGATTTTTGAGCCTTGATAGTTTGATAAGCTCCAAGAATAGAGTTCAAAATTAATACTAGAACTATAACAAGGGCACTTTCTTTATTTCCAGAAAAAAATGAAATAACCGCTGCAATAAGCAAAAATAATTACAAGGGAATCTTTAAATTGGTTAAAAAAATATTTTTTTATAAGTCCGTCTTTTTTCCTTTTTCAACAAACTTATTTTTCTCCATATTTTTTTCTTCTTGCAACTACCTCCTCTTCAATTAAACCAGTTGAGCTTGTTTCAAACTCTTCAAATAAATGTTTTTTTAGACTTTGTAAAATGTTTCATTATCGTCTCCTTCTTTTTATATTATAAAACTAAAAAAACTTTTTGATATGAAAAAAACAATTCATACCAAAAAGTCTTGTTACCAAAAATGGTCACAGTACCAGAAAATAATTTCGTGATGTTGATACTGTTATTTACAACTACTCCCTTTTTTTATGAGAAATATATAAATCTCTTAATTTTTTTAATAATTATAGCATAGTCTATTGATAAAATCAATAGGCTTTTTTATTGATTTTTTTGTATTCAATTATGCTATTATAAAGATATAAAAAAATACACATAATATTTATATTAAAGGAAGGTGGTAAAATGTCAGTTGTATCTTATAAACAAGAAGATTTTTATCGGAATTATAACTATAGAAAGACCAGAGGCATTGAACGCTTTAAACACAACAGTATTAAACGAGTTAAACTCAACTTTTGCTAACATAAATTTAGAAACAACAAGAGTTGTAATTTTAACAGGAGCAGGTACTAAGTCTTTTGTTGCAGGAGCAGATATATCAGAGATGGCTCCTTTAAACAACAGTGAAGCAGCTAGATTTAGTAATAAAAGGAAACGAAGTATTCAGAAAAAAATAGAAACTTTTCCTCTTCCAGTTATAGCAGCTATCAATGGATTTGCTTTTAGGTGGAGGTTGTGAATTAGCAATGAGTTGTGATTTCAGAGTTTGTTCTGAAAATGCAGTGTTTGGACAACCAGAAGTTGGTTTAGGAATAACTCCAGGTTTTGGTGGAACTCAAAGATTAGCAAGACTTATTGGTTTAGGAAAAGCTAAAGAAATGATTTATACAGGTAATGCTATTAAAGCTGATGAAGCTCTGAATGTTGGACTTGTAAATCATGTTTATCCTCAAGAAACATTATTAGAAGAAACAAAAAAATTAGCAGCTAAAATTGCTAAAAAAATGCTCCTTTCGCAGTTAGAGCTTCTAAAAAAAGCTATAAATGAAGGAATTGACACTGATATGGATAGAGCAATAATAATAGAAGAAAAAAATTATTTGGAAGTTGCTTCACAACAGAAGATCAAAAAAAGTTGGAATGAAAGCATTCTTAGAAAAAAAGTTAAAGGTGTAGAATATAAAAATAAGTAAAACGGAGGTCAAATTATGAAAGTAGGAATTATTGGAGCAGGAACAATGGGTGCAGGTATTGCTCAAGCATTTGCACAAACAGAAGGATTTACAGTAGCACTTTGTGATATCAATAATGAATTCGCTGCAAATGGAAAAAATAAAATAGCAAAAGGTTTTGAAAAAAGAATAGCTAAAGGTAAAATGGAACAAGCTGAAGCAGATGCTATTTTAGGAAGAATTACAACTGGTACAAAAGAAATTTGTGCAGACTGTGATTTAGTAATTGAAGCTGCTATTGAAAATATGGAAATTAAAAAACAAACTTTTAAAGAATTAGATGAAATTTGTAAAGCAGATGCTATATTCGCAACAAACACTTCTTCTCTATCAATTACAGAAATTGGAGCAGGACTAAAGAGACCTATGATAGGAATGCACTTCTTTAACCCAGCACCTGTAATGAAACTTGTAGAAATTATTGCTGGACTACATACTCCAACTGAAATAGTAGAAAAAAAATTAAAAAAAGATTTCTGAAGATATTGGAAAAGTACCAGTACAAGTTGAAGAAGCTCCAGGATTTGTTGTAAATAGAATTTTAGTTCCTATGATTAATGAAGCTATTGGAATATATGCTGAAGGAGTTGCAAGTGTAGAAGGAATAGATGCTGCAATGAAATTAGGGTGCAAATCACCCTATCGGGCCTCTAGCTTTAGGAGATTTAATTGGACTAGATGTATGTCTTGCTATAATGGATGTTTTTATATCATGAAACAGGAGATAGCAAATACAGAGCTCATACTTTATTAAGAAAAAAATGGTTCGTGGAAAACAATTAGGACAAAAAAACTGGTAAAGGTTTTTTTATGACTACACAAAATAATAAAAAAATATGGGGCATAAGCCCCATTTTTTTATCTTATAGTTGTTGATATTTTTTTATTTCTTCATCTAACTTTTTTTAAGTCAACAATATCTACTGTTTCTATATTTCCAGAATTATTTAAATTAATTTTTCTCGTTTCCTTTTACTTTAGAATATCTAGAAAATAGATTTTTTAGCAAATTCTATTTCTTCATCACTTAAATCAGTATTAGCAATTAAATGAGGTCCTGGAACTTCTGCACTATGAATATAGAATTTTAAATTTTTTTCTTTCCTATATTCATCAATTTTTCATGTTTGATTCTTTATCTCTACCAACAAATAAATATCTTCCTTTATCAAATCTAAAGAATCTAGCCTCTTTTATAAGTTTAAAAAAAGCCATGAATGTTCATCTTTAAGAAGTCCATCATCTTCTAAAACTTTTAATCTACTTGAATAACCAGGATCAGTTAGTAAACAACCTCCACCTGGACTAGGATATTCAACAAGTCCATATGAATTCATTAATTCCATTTGTCTATGTCTTGAACGTCCATTTATATCTAAAAGTTTTTTTCTCTATCAACCCAACCCATAAGTTCAGCCCTACTTGGAGGTAAAAGTTTAGCAGATAAAGGTCTTAAAACTAAGTCTTCCATACCTGATAACTTTTTTTAACTTTTTTTCTAAAAGCTTGTGCATTTTTGTGACATAGGTCTTTGTCCTAAAAACTTCTCCTGATATAACAAAATGAGCACCATATTCTTCCAGTAATTCTCCTGCTATTTTTAAACATCAATGAATGGCAATCTATACAAGGATTCATATTCTTTCCTCTACCATAAACAGGATCCTCAACAACAAACATATGTCTCTTTTTTTAAAATCGATATATTCTAGCTTAATTCCTAATTGTTCAGCCATCTTTTCAGCTTTTTTTCATTTTTTTCCACCAAAAAAAATGTGATACAAAAATTTAAAGCAATTACTTCAACACCTTGATCTTGTACCAGTTTTTATAGCTAAAGCACTGTCTAAACCACCTGAAAAATAAAGCTAAAGCTTTAATTTTTCTCCTTCAAATCTTTCACCTTTTTTTCTAAATCTATTAATTTCTTTTCTCTTCTTTTTCCTTCATAATAAACTTTCATATTTTTCAGGAACGATAGTATATACATTTTTTTGCAATTTGAGCAAAACTTGCATTTTTAATTTCCATAGCTCCAGCTAAGAAAATCCATTATTCTTTGAGCAACATTTGGTCCAATATTTTCTAAATTAATTGTAATCATTTTTTTCTTTTTTTCTATATAGTTTGCAATTTTTCTTACAATCTTCAAATTGTTTTTGGATCAATAAAAAAATAGTACTGTAATCATCATATCTAAATTCATCAACAGTATCCATTTCCATTTGTTCTCTTCTTGTAACAGTTCTTGTTGTTTCTTCTACAACTTCTTCTTCATCATAATCTTCTTCTTCTGTATTAAAACCTACTAATTCTTTTTATCTCTTTAATAATTCCCATAATCTATTATCCTCCTTTAAATTATTTAAAAAAATTTTTTTGTTCCAACTCTTATATATGTACTTCCTTCTTGTAAGGCAATTTTATAATCATTGGACATTCCCATAGACAGCTCAGTAAGATTATTATCAAAGTGTTCTTTGTTTAACTCATCTTTAATCTTTCTAAGTCCTGAAAAAAACCATTCTTAAAAATTTTTTTCATCATCTGTAAATGGAGCCATAGTCATTACTCCTATTATATTCAAATTTTTTTAAGATTTTTTTCAATTCCATTATATCACATTTTAATTCATCTAAGGAATAACCTTGTTTACTTTCTTCACCATAGACATTAATTTCTAATAAAACATCCATAGTTTTTCCCTGATTGTTCAGCCTTTTTTTATTAATTTCTTGAGCTAAACTTAATTTATTTACAGAGTGTATTGCAGCTACATCATCTATGATATATTTTTACTTTATTTTTTTGTAAATTTCCAATAAAGTGCCACTTAATATCTGTATTCTTATTTTTTTAAAATATTCTATTTTTATCTTTAACAACTTGAACTTTATTTTCTCCACAGATATTTTTGTCCTGTCTTTAAAAAAATTCTTCTATATCTTCAACAGTAGAATACTTAGTAACAGCAATCAATTTTACCTTTTTCCGGATAAGGAGAATATTTTTTTATGTCTTCTAAAAATTTCTTCAACACTAGCTTGAATACTCATAATAAAAACCTCTTTTGTAATATTAATCATCTATAAAATTTGCAATAAAGTCATTAAATAACATAAGTCCTTTAGAACTTAAAAATATATCCATTTTCTTTTTTTACAAGATAAGCTTCTTTTTCTAAAAATTTCACATTTTTCTAAATATTCTTTACTTGGAATAAGAGGCTTATTTAAAAGTCTAAATCCTACTAGATATCTATATTGTTCAATATCATTTGCTGTAAGTTCTTCTCTTTCATCAATAGGTAAAAATATTCTTATCTAGTTTATCATAATAATCTTTTTAAATGAAAGAAATTCTTATATCTTAGATTTCCTAGATAACCTGCAGCAGATAGACCAAGCCCTAAATAGTTCTTATTTTTCCCAGTATATAGAGTTATGTCTTGCTTCAAAATCTTTTTTTAGAAAAAAATTTGAGATTTCATAATGTTCATATCCTTTTTGACTTTAAATAGTCAATTATATACTCATACATAGTAGCTTCTAAATCATTATCATTTTTCTTTTTAATTTACCAGCTTTTTAAATCTCTAAAGAATTTTGTTCCTTCTTCCCAAATTAAAGAATAAATAGAGATATGCTCAGGATTTTAAAAAGAATTAATTTTTTTCTAAATCGACTTTTTAACATTTCTAAAGTCTGATTAGGTAAAAGAGAACATAATATCTAGACTAATATTTTTTTAAAAGCCCACTTCTCTTGCCATATTATATACTTCTATAGCTTCTTCTGAGTTATGAATTCTTCCTAAAACTTTTTAAATTCTCATCATTAAAAGTTTGAATTCCTATACTTAATCTATTAATTCCTAAATTTCTATATTCTTTCAACTTATTGATGTCAACAGTTTTTAGGATTTACTTCAATAGTAATCTCAGTATTTTTCATCATAAAAAAATCTAGATAAAATTATTTTTTTAAGCTATCTATTGGTAGGAGGGAAGGTGTCCCTCCACCAAAAGTATATAGTATCCTGTTTTTTTCTGATAAATCATAGTCTTTGCTATAAATATCTATTTCTTTCAAAAAGATAATTAACATATTTTTTTCAATTTGATTATCAGTTCCTTTTTAATGAAGTAAAGTCACAGTAGTTACATTTTTCTTTCACAAAAAGGAATATGTATGTAAGTATTATAGATTTTTCAGCATAATTCAAAAAAATTCTTTTTCTAATTTTTGCTAATTTTTTTCTTCAACAACTTTTTTTATCGCTATCAACAACTGAAATATAGAATTTAATCTTAGGTTCAGTTCCAGAAGGTCTTACTGTTAAGTAAGTTTCATCTTCTAAAACTATTTGTATAACATCAGATTTTTGGTAAATCTTCAACACCTTTTTGATAATCTCTATATTCTTTTACTTTTTATTCCTGCAATTTCAGTATGAGTTTTTTTCTCATAGACTTCATGATTTTTTTGTATTTCTTCAAGTCCATCTTTACCTTTTTTTAGTTATAGGAATAGTAGTTTCTAAACGCCAACCATATTTTTTTCATAAATTTTTTTATTATTTCATTGTAGATACTAGAACCATTGTTTTTTTAAAAGTAGTAGCCATTTCTGCTATTATCATAGAAGCAACAACAGCATCTTTATCTCTAACATGAGTACCAACTAAATAACCAATTGATTCTTCAAAAACCAAATAAGAAAGTTCCATCTAAATCTTTATTTTTCAAATTGTCTAATTTTTTTCACCGATATATTTGAAACCTGTAAGAACTCTTAATGCTTTTTTTCCATTCTTTTTAACAATAGTATCAAAAAGTGGAGTTGATACAACTGTTGTTATCATAGTTCCATTTGCTGGAATATTTTTTTTATGATTTAAAATGTATTCTGCAAACAAGATACCTATTTGGTTTCCATTAGGGAAAAAAACCATTTTCCATTATTATCAAGAACAGCAAGTCCTACTCTATCACCATCAGGGTCATTAGCTATACAGATTTCAGCTCCAACCTTATCTGCAAGTTCTGTACTTAGTTTAAATACACTTGTATCTTCAGGGTTAGCATAGTCACAAGTAGGGAAGTTTCCATCTGGTTGTTCTTGTTCCTTCACAGGATATACACTTGTATAACCCATTTCCTTTAAGATTCTTTCTACAGGTCTTGCTGCAACTCCATGTAGAGGTGAATAAACAATTTTGATTTTATCCTTATTTTTCTACATCAGGATTGATAGCATTTTTTTCTTAACTTCTTCTATAAATCTATCATCTAATTTTTTTCACCAACATAAACAAGTAAGCCTTTTTTCTATAGCTTCCTTTTTCATCCATTAATTTAACACCATTAAAAATATCTACTGCTTCAACAGCACTTACAATCCCTGTTGCTTGAGGGTCAACTATTTGTGCTCCATCTTCCCAATAAACTTTATATCCATTGTATTCTTTTGGATTGTGAGAAGCTGTAATCATAACACCTGCTTGAGCTTTTAATTCTCTTACTGCAAAAAGAAAGTTCTGGAGTTGATCTTATTCCTTCAAATAAATAAACTTTTATTCCATTACCTGCTAAAGTCATTGCAGTATTGATAGCATTTTTCAACTGAATCTAATCTTGAATCATAGGCAATAGCAACACCTTTTTTTCTTTCCAGTTTCTCCAGTTGCTTCTATAATATAATTTGCTAAGCCTTGAGTAGCTTTTTCTTATATTATATTTATTCATTCTATTTTTTTCCTATACCTCTTACACCTCTCATACCAGCTGTTCCAAAGCTTAGATTAGTATAAAATCTATTTTTCAATTTCTTTTTTTCATCATTAGCAATGCTTCTTAATTCTTCTTTTTTCATCTTCTGATAGCATAGTAGAATCTAACCATTTTTTTATATTCATCTAGGTACATAGTATCATCTCCATTTCTATTTTTTTATTTTTTTAAAATATTCCAGTAATTACTTTTTACTAATTCATCTTCTAATACAGGCATAGCCTTTTTCAAATTTTAAGTTTACTTTATTAGCAGTACTTAAGACTCTTGTTGAATACTTTTCAATATTAGAAGTTTCAGAAGAAGTAGAAGTTCTTGTTCCTGAAATTCCTTGGCTTACTGAATTCACAGTTGTTACTTGCACATTTTTTTCCAATTTTTTTCACTGACTAAAAACATCAGTTATCATAGCATAGACAACATCTTTTTACAAAGGCAGAGGATATCCTTGCAAGAGTAGCTGAAGCCATACCTAAACCTACAATATTAGCTCTATCTTCTGGAGATTGAGTAGCTAAAATACTTCCGATTCCAGCTGCCATAAATACTTCAGAAAAATCCTGAACCATTAGCATCATTTAGATTTGATTTTTTTCTACATTTAAAATATTAACTTGTAAAAGAGTACTTAGCTTCAGATGGCTCTTTTACTATTTTTATAACCTTTAGTTTTTTTAAAGCGTTTATCACTTTTGACTCAATATCTAAATCTTTATCAGATGTATTTGAAATTTTTTTACAAATATTGTCTTCTGATCTGTATCAACAGGTTCTAGCCAGATTGTATTTGACATCTTAGTCTGTACTTCAAGATTTCTTTTTAGAAATTATAGTGTGTATAGTGGAAGAAAGTACAATTGTTAATATTATTGTTAAAATAAATACAGTCTTTAGAATCTTCTTCATTCCATTACCTCACTTATATAATTTTTATTTTTTTAGAATATTCCTGAAATAACTTTTTCCTAATTCATCTTCTAATATAGGAATAGCACTATCAAAGTTTAAGTTTACTTGGTTTGCTGTACTTAAAACTTTTTGTAGAATATTTTTTTCCATATTAGATGAAGAGCTAGTACTAGAAGTCATAGTCCCTGAATTTCCTTGTTTAACAGAGTTTCTTGTAGAACTTTGTACATTTTTTTCCTGTTTTTTTCAGAAATTAAAATATCAGTTACCATTGCATAAGCAGTATCACTAACTAAAGCATCTGCTATTGTACCTATTGCAGCTCCAGCAAGTCCCCAACCAAGTGCAGTATAAGCTCCACCTGAACGTTGAGCACCTAAAACTCCTCCAATTCCAGCACCTAAAACAGCATCAGAGAAACCATTCTCATTATTTAGATTAACTTTATCTACTTTTTAAAATATTAGCCTGTAACCAGTATTTTTGCTTCAGCAGGATCGTTAACTATTCTATAACCTTTTTGCTGATAAAACACTTATTATTTTTTTGTTCAATATTTAAATTCTTTCCACTTGTATTTGAAACTTTTACAAATACAGTTTTTTTGATTCGCAGCTGCAGGCTCTAACCAAATTGTGTCTGACATCTTAGTCTGTACATCTAAATTTCTTTTTAGAAATTATAGTATGCATAGTAGAGCAAGATACCATTGTTAATAGTAGTCCTAAAAAAATATTATGCTTTTCCAAAAATTTTTTTCATTATCTTACCTCACTTATATTTAATTTAAATCACTATATTTTTATCATAATTTTTTTAATGAATGTGAACTTATCTAAAGCTTATTTTTCTTTTTTTGCTGTCATCTCTTCCACTTCAAGACAATAAACAAGAGTTCTAGGTATTGCTGCAGGATTAAAATATGCCTCTTTATCTTTATGATACTGTGCCATTAATTTCTTTAAAAGCATCCATTTTTTTCCTCTTCAGATAATATTCTTATTTTTACCTCTACCTATAACACTTTCATAAGCCATAGTACAATAACCTTTTTGCTTCGTCATATTGAAGTTCATGATTACAATCCATTTCAAAAAGTTGCTTTCATTTCTCTTTTTCATTATTTCAACTTTTTGTTCCTTCTAAGGCACTATGAAAATAGATAATAACTTTTTTTCTTCATCAGCATCTAAACCAAAATTTAAAGGAACAATGTAAGGATAGTCTCCATTGTTAAAAACTAATCTACATACATCACATCTTTTCATAATTTCTATAATTTCATTTCTATCTTTGACTTCTCTATTTGCCTTTCTCATAATCTCCTCCTAAAATAGTATTTGTTATTTATTTTATCATAGTTTTTTTAATATTATTTACACTTTTTCAAATAATTTTTTTATGTTATAATTAGTCATAGGAATTTTTTTATAAAAAAAGGAGTTGGTGTCAATGAAATTTTTTTAATGGCATTGTTAGTTACAGTTTTTGCTTTTTAGTTTTTTTCAGCAGAAGTTCAAGCTAAATCTGTAAGTAAAAAAATAAAAGAAGTAGTGGATGTAATATTTATTTTTAGATAGAAGTGGTTCTATGGGTGGATTGGAATCAGATACTATTGGTGGTTTTTAATTCTGTTTTAGAAAAAAACAAAGAAAAGAGGAAGGTAAAGCATATATTACAACAGTTTTATTTGATGATCAATATGAATTATTACACGATAGAGTGGATATCACTAAAGTACAAAATATAACTGAAAAAAAGAATATTATGTTAGAGGAAGTACAGCTCTTTTAGATGCTATAGGGAAAACTATAGCTAAAGAAAAAAAGCTATACAAGACACATTGTCTAAGGGTGAAAAAGCAACTAAAGTTTTATTCATCATAATAACAGATGGTTTAGAAAATGCTAGTAAGGAATATAACTCTGCTACTATTAAGAGATTGATAGAAACTCAAAAAGAAAAAAATATGGTTGGGAATTTCTATTCCTAGGTGCTAATATAGATGCAATAGAAACTGCAAGTGCAATAGGTATTAGTGCTGAAAGAGCAGTGAACTATAATTCTGATAGTGTTGGAACTCAATTAAATTATAAGAGCTTAAATAAGGCAGTTACAGAAGTTCGTTCAGGAAATGAATTGAAAAAAAGAATGGAAAGCTGATATTGAAGCAGACTATCAACAAAGAAGTAAAAAATAAGAAATAAAAACAAATAAGGGGTTGTTGCAAATTGCAACAGCTCCCTTTTTATGAATTATGCCAGAACACTCGTGGCTCTAGCACTCGTAGGGTGTCAGTTGTGATAGGTTCAGTTGAAAAAAATATTGGTTTTTTTCTATTAGATATGATAAAATTTAAAAAAATTAGTACATCTAAATGAGTCTAAAAAAATAAGAAAAAGGTGATAAGATGGAATACAGATATAAAAGAAATTTATTTAGAAGAAACTATAGAAGAAATTTTTCCCTGAATTAAATAACAGTAATACAGAATATGAGCCTTCAACTAGATAACTATAAATTTACTTTTGATATGATAACAAGAGATATAAAAAAATATCCAAAATTTAGAAACAGGAGAGTTTATAAAAAAATTTCTCTTGAATAGATAAAATAAAAAAAATTAGTTTAAAAATTTTTTTAACAGTAAAAAGCTATGTAGATTTAAAAATATTTATATAGCTTTTTTTCTAAAAATGAAGTACAAGTTAACAATTCCAGAAAATATTAAAAAAATTAGGAAGGATATAATATGAAAGTATATAAATTTTATTGGAATTTTGATGATGAAATACCAAGTTTTGAATTTAAAATTACAAAAGATGTGAATTATTTTTTTGATAAAAAAAGAAATAGAAGATTTAATAAAAAAAGAATAGAGCGTGATGAAGAAATAGCAAATAGATATTTATCAGGAGATTTGAAAATAGAAAGATTTGAAATTTTTAAAAAAATGTATAGGTTAAAAATATGGAACATATGAAGGATTAGAAAAAAATATTAAACTAAAAAAATAGATGGTAAAAAAAACTTAAAATATCAGATATTATGAAAGTTTGGAGTATAGGGACAGGATTTATATTATCTAAAAAAAGCAAAAGATTATATTGAAAAAAATATTCTGATTATTTTTAAATATATAGAGGTTTTTCTACAAAGATATTCCTCTATATATAGTAACTGAATTAACAAAAATTTGAACTTTCTTCTGTTGAAGATACTATTAGGAATAATATTTTTAGATTTTTTTCAAAAAAATAAGTGGAGAAAATATAATTTTTTTGCTTCAGATTATTGGGTAATAACTAAAAGAATCTTCTGGAAGTTTCTATTGCTTAGAAGAATTTAAAAGATTATATAGAGGCAAGTGATTTAAAAGGATATATTTTTTTGAAGAAGTACAAGATAGTAATACCTTTATTCCAGAACCAGAACCTGAAATAGAAGAAATAGAAGAAAAAAAGAATATTATGAAAATGGAAACTTAAAGCATGAAGGACTAACTAGATTAGGTCTTAGAGTAAAAGAATGGAAATTTTTATTATGAGAATGGAAAACTTCAATTTATAGGAGATTATAAATATGGAGAACAAGATGGAATTTGGAAAAATTTTTTTACGAGAATGGAAATATAAAGAATATAGCTAATTATGATTATGGAAAATTAGTAGGACTTGTAAGAAACTATGAAGAAGACGGAAAAAAATTTCATCAACTACTTATTATGAAGAAGGGTCTAATTTAACAAAAATGGCAATTTTTTTATAAAGATGGTAAAAAGTATAAAAAAAGAAGGAATGGCTTATGATATGGGAGAAGAAGCTAAAAAAAGATGGATAGCAACAGGAGAATGGAAATATTATAGTAAAGGAGGTAAACTTCAAAAAAAATAGAAACTTATGAAAATGGAGAAATAATAAAAAGTAGAGAAATTCAAATAGTGCTGACAAAAAAAGTTTAGACTAGAGCTGATAGAATTAATAGGCTGTTGCAAATTCATATTTTTTTCACAACTGTATAGTAAAAAGTAGAAGGACAGTTAAAAGTACCAGAAGGTTTTTGAACTTATTGAAGAAGGAGAAATACCAGAAAATTTAAGGAAACAAGGTTACAGAAATAATGGAGACCCAATAGGAACAAAAAAATGGAGTTGGAGTTCCAAAAAAACTGATAGAATAATAAGATTAAGAAAAAAATAGGAGAATAATTATGAAAAATTAAACTAAAAAGTAGAGCCTAACTGGGAAATATGGATATATGAATCCTACTCTACAGTACCTATAATTACAAATGGAACTATGATATTTGGAGCATACAATGTAGATTTTTAAAATGACAGCTAATATATGGAAACAGTTGCCAGAAGAATATAAAAAGAAAAAAATATATAAATATAATTGGAAAAAAAGGTAATAAAGTCCATGCTAATTACAGTTACAGATATAACTGCATATAGTTTTTTGTTTTTGGAAATAATATTAAATTAAAAAAATAGTATAATGATGAAAGAAATTTATAAAAATTTTTGATAAAAAAATAAGTGGGTTGAGTATTTTTATTCCTGAATGTGATTTTTCCAAAAGCTCCAATGTCAATATATTTTTCAATATTTAGGTGAAGTTTACGCAGAAGTAGATTTAGATGAATTAGTTGCTATTTCTGATGAAGAAAACTCATTTCAATATGGTATAATGCCCAAGCTAACGGAAGCTTCAAATTATAGAAAAGAAAGAGAGAACAATACAGGAAAATTAGAACAAATATATAATGAACAACTTATTATAAAAAAATCTTGTAAATAAAAAAATATAGATGAACTTTCAAAAGAAGAAACTCAAAAAGTTTTAGATAATTTTTTTACTTATAGATAATTTAAAATATTTATTAGAAGTAGTAAAAAAAATCAAAAAGAACTTGAAGTTATAATTTCTAATAAGTTAAAAAGATGAAATAGAGCATTGGTTAAGAGATATTCAAATTAAAAATAAAAAAACAGAAGAGGATGAAAAAAATATATCAAGAACTTAAAAGAAATTTTTGAAGGAGCAACTATGAAAATAAAAAAATAAAATTAGAATCTTTGGAGAATATATTGAATTTATCTAATTCTTTCTGTACAATACCAATAATAATGGATAAATCAATGATGTTTGGAGCTTATGGTGTAGATTTAAATATGTCAGAATATATTTGGTATCAATTACCAGAAGAATGTAAAAAAATAAAATATATAACTATAAGGAACATACTATAAAAAGCTATGATAATTACTCTAACTAATATAAGTGCATACAGTGTAAGCCTTAGTGAGCATGAGAAGTTTAAAGAGCCAATAACAATGGAAGAATTTTTATGAAGATTTTTTTCTGAAAATAAAAAAATAGAAAGATTTTTTTATGTGAATGTGATTTTTCCATATTCAAATATGTCTGTCTATTTCCAAAATTTAGGAGAAATATATGCAGAATTTGAATTAGAAGATTGGGTATCTTATGAAAAAAAGAAGCTAAAGAAGAATGGAGATTAAAGGAAAGAGAAAGAAGAAAAAAATGAGAGAAATATATAAATCAGAATCAATTCCCTTAGAAAAAAATGGAAGAAGAGCAAGAAAGGTTTTTTTGATTTTTTTATAGGAAATGTTTATAGAACTGGAAAAATTATCTGAAGAATATTTTTGAAAGATTTTTTTCAACCTATCCTCTAATTTTTAAGACATTTAGATGCAGAAGAATTAGTATTAATAGAAAAAAATGCAGAAGAATTAGGAATAGAAATTCCAGATAATATAAAGTATGATATAGGGTATTCTTTGACAAATACACAAACAGAAATTATGACAGAAGAAGAAAAAGGAAGCAATAGAAGAAATTAGAAAAAAATGGAATCTTAAAAAAAGTATATGAAGATTAAAGAACTTTTTAATATAGTTAAGGGACTATTACAAAAATAGAATTAAGAGAATTTTTTTGAGAATAAAAACTTAAGAATTCTCTTTTTTTCTTTCTTGACAGTAATATGTATAAATAATATAATTTATTTTTAATGAAAAATATATTGACTTTAGAAAGGGAATTTATGTTATTTTTATGAAAATTTAGTAAAAAAATTGAAACAGGGAAGATAGAAGATATAAAAAAATTGAAAAAAATTTGGATTGAATAAGGCTAAAAAAATTTAGTAGGTTATGGTATAGCTATTCCACTTATACTTTTTTTGGATTATTTGAAGTATACTTATATACTATTTATCACAAATGGTATCTTTTTACTTATAGGAGCACCTTTTCTTTGCTCTAGGTTTAAAAACAAGCAAAGACAGTTTTTCACTTATTCTATTAAAGTGGATACAGAAGCTAAGAATATAAAATTTAAAAATTTAAAGGTAAACTTTGATGACGTAGAAAGTGGAACTTTAAAAAGAAATGAAATTAGGAAAAAAAGTTCTTCCTGTTATAGACATGATAACAAAAGATAGAAAGCAAGTTATAATCCCATTGTATATGAATAAACAAGAAAGATTTATACTTTTTAGTTAAAGAAATTTTAGCTGAAAGATTTTCAATAGAGAAGTAAGTGAGATAAGTATGAAAAATAATAAAGGCTGATAAATTAGTTGGAGAACTTAGCCCTCCTCCATCAAAAAAAGTGTATTACATAGATATATTATTGCGAGCTCTTTAGCCAAGGGTGTATCTAAGATAGAAAATATTTCTTTTTTTCTGAAGATATTATCGCAACTATTGAAGCTATGAAAAAAATTAGGTGCAAATATAGAACAAAAAAAGAGAATTATCTTCTAATAGATGGAAGTGACACATTTAAAAAAATTTAAATGAAAATATTGAAATTGATTGCAATGAATCAGGTTCAACTTTAAGATTTCTATTTCCACTATCTATAGTTGAAGAAAATAAAGTTTTTGTTTAAAGGTAGAGGTAAATTATTTAAAAGACCTATGACTCCTTACTTTAAAAAAATTTTTGAAAAAAATTTAAAATAAAACATTCTTATATAAATGAGAATGCAATTCTTTTAGAAGGACAACTAAAAGGCAGGAATTTATGAAATTGATGGGAATATTAGCTCACAATTTATAACAGGACTTTTTATTTTCATTGCCTTTATTAGATGGAGAATCTAAAATTATAATAAATGGTAAAATTAGAATCTTCAAATTATATTGATATAAGTTTAGATTGTTTAAGCAAGTTTGGTATAAAAAAATTATAAATAATTCATATCAAGAATTTATAATTGAAGGAAATCAAAGCTATAAAGTAGGTAATTATCGTACTGAGGCAGATTATTCTCAAGCAGCTTTCTTTTTGGTAGCCAATGCTATAGGCTCAAAGATAAAGATAAATGATTTAAGTGAGAACTCATTACAAGGTGATAAAAAGATAATAGACTATATTTCTGAAATAGATAATTGGAATTCTAAAGATACTCTAGTATTAGATGGTTCAGAAACACCAGATATTATACCTATATTATCTTTTAAAAGCAGCAGTTTCAGGGAAAAAAAGATTGAGATAGTTAATATTGAAAGATTAAGAATAAAAAGAAAGCGACAGATTAAAAAGCAACTGTTGAGGAATTATCAAAACTTAATTTTGATTTAATTGAAAAAAAAGATAGTATTTTTAATTAATTCAAGAGAAAATTTTTAAAAGTTAATAAAAAAATGAAAAAGATTGTATCTCTGTCAGCACATTCAGACCATAGAATTGCAATGATGATAGCTATAGCAACAACTTGCTATGATGGAGAAATACTTTTAGATAATCTGGATTGTGTAAAAAAATCATATCCTAATTTTTTTGGGAAGTTTTTCTTATCTTTAGGAGGGAAAAATTTATGAATACTTGGGGGACTAAAAATTAGGCTATCTATTTTTTTGGTGAATCTCATGGAGAAGCATTGGGAATAGTTATAGATGGCTTAGAAGCAGGTACAAAAATTAAATTTAGAGAATATAAATAAATTTATAGATAGAAGACGAGCAGGAAAATCATCTTTTACAACTTCGAGAAAAAGAAAAAGATGAATTTAGAATTTTTAAGTGGCTATAAAGATGGTCATACAACAGGTGCTCCTCTTTGTGTTATATTTGAAAATACTAATACTCAATCTAAAGACTATGAAAATTTAAAAGGTCTTATTAAGACCTAATCATGCTGATTATCCAGCAGCTATTAAGTTTAAAGGCTTTTAATGATATCAGAGGAGGAGGACATTTTTTTCTGGTAGAATAACACTAGCTTTAACTTTTGCAGGTGCTGTTGCAATGGATATTTTTAGAAGAAAAAAAGGAATTAAAATTTTTCTCATATCAAAAAAATTTTTAGATATAAAGGATAAAAAGTTTTCTAGAATTTTAAAGAAGTGGATATTGATAAATTTAAAAAAATTTAAAAGAAAGTTCTTTGGCTTTTTATAGAAGATGACTTAGAAATTAAAGTAAAAAGAGTTGTTAGAGAAAAATCAAATTATCAGGGAAATTCAGTTGGTGGAGAAATAGAATGTGCCTGCTATAATTTACCAGTTGGTTTAGGTAGTCCATTTTTTTGATAGTTTAGAAAGTAAAATTTCTCATTTAGCCTTTTCTGTTCCAGCTGTAAAAAGGAATACAGTTTGGTATAGGTTTTGATTTTTTTCTAACATTTTTAGGTTCAGAAGCCAATGATTTATATTATTTAGATAATAATCAAATTAAGACTAAAACTAATAATAATGGAGGAATTTTTAGGTGGACTTTCTACAGGAATGCCTCTTGTCTTTTTCTGTTGTGATTAAACCAACTCCATCTATTAGTATAGAACAAGAAACAGTTAATGTTAAAGAAATGAAGAATGATATTTTTAAAAATAAGTGGCAGACATGATGCCTGCATAGTTCCAAGAGTAATGCCAGTGATTGAAGCAATTACAGCATTAGCAATCCTTGATGAAATATTATAAAAATAAAAAGTAAAAAAAATAGTTCGTTACTGAGTAAATTTCTTAACGATAAAAATCAAGAATTCGCTGCAAATCAGGAAACTCACTTCGTTCAGACACTCCTGCATTTGCTCGGCTCATTCTATTTGATTTTTTTATCTAAAAATTTCCATTCGTAACTTACTTATTTTTTTACTTTAGATTGAAAAATTTTATTCACAACAGCCCTTTTTTTAGTCTTTAGGCATATGTTTAAATTCATGTATTAAGAAAATAATTGCAACACAAAATGCAAGTAAATCTGTAACAGGAGTTGCATATATTACTCCTTCTAGTCCAAAAAAATCTTGGTAAAATAAGTAATAAAGGGAATAAAAAAATAATATTTGTTTTGCTAAAGACACTATCGCTCCCTTTATAGCTTTTTCCTATCGAAGGGAAGAAAGTAGCAATAGAAACTTGTATAGAGTTTAGAGATATAAATAATAAAAAAATATTCTCATATATCTTGTAGCAAAAGAGAAATATAGTTCATCTCCTTCACCAAATAAAGAAATAATTTGTTTTGGAAAAAAACTTGGAAGATTACAAATAAAAATACTTGCTACGCAAAAAAAGTAACTTTTTAAAAAGTAATCTCATAGTTTCTCTAACTCTATGATAATTTTTTTGCACCATAGTTAAATCCAAATATAGGTTGTGCACCTTGAACAAGTCCTAAAACTATGGCAATAAAAAAATAACATTAATCTTCATAACAATTCCAAATACTGCTATTGGAATATCACTTCCATAGATTGATTTAGCCCCATAAAATTTCAATAAATTATTAGTTGTAATCAATACTATCATATTAGAAAAATTGATAGATAAAAGAGGCAAAAACCTAAAAGAAATAATTCTTTTTCAGATAGTGGACTTGTGGTATAAAAATCATTTAAAGAAAATTTCACTGATTTAAATTTTGGAAAGTAGACTAGTAACAAACTTGCAGAAACAACTTGACTTATAACAGTAGCCCAAGCAGCACCTGCTATACCCCCAATGAAACACAAACATAAACAATGGATCTAAAATTGTATTTAATACTGCTCCTACAATTATTGCCATCATAGAATATCTAGCATTTCCATCAGCTCTCACCAAAGGATTAACTCCAATTGAAAAAAAGTAAAAATGGTATTCCATAAGAAGTTATACCTGTATATTCCATAGCATATTGTAAAATTTTATCTGTAGCTCCAAAAGAAATCATTAAAGGCTCTAAGAAAAATTCTGATACTTATACAAAGTATAATACCAATTATTATAAGAGTACTTGCTGCAGTACCAGCAGTGTGTTTTGATTTCTCAGGATTTTCCTCTTCCTAGCTCTAAATTAAAAATTTGAAGCTCCTCCAATTCCAAGAGTAAGACCTATGGCTAAACAAATAGTTGTAATAGGAAAAGCTATATTTGTGGCAGCATTTCCTAAATACCCGATTCCTTGTCCAATAAATATCTGATCAACAACATTGTAAAGTGCATTCACAAGGTTGGCAATTATTGCTGGAATAGCTAAAGACCTTAATAATTTAGATATCTTTTTGATATCCAAGCGGATTAGCTGTTTTAATTTCTTCGTCCATTTAGACCTCCTTTTTTAAAAATGATTTACATTTTATCAGTAAATTTATAATTTTTGTCAATTGACAAGTTTTTGTAAAAAGGACTATTCTATAGTTAAAATAGAATTTAAAATTTAATGTCAGAAGGGGATATTATGAAAGCTAAAAAAATAGTGATATAGAAAAAAATAGAAGTTTTTTTAGTGGAATATCAAAAAAATTCAATCATTGAAATTAAAAAAACAGTGCAGATGTAATAGAGTTAAAAAAAGAATAAGGCTCTTTACTCTGACAGACAGCAACTTGACTATGTGTATTTTTTTAATCTCAGGAAATGTAAGTCTTATAAAAATCAAGTGAAAGTGGTGAGAATAGAGTTGTCTTTTTTTATTAAATGATGGTTCTATGATAAATGAACCTCTTATGAGAAAAAAATACTTCTGGAATTGAATGTTGGGGCTTTGAAGATTCTAAAATTCTTAGGATAGGTATAAAAACTTTCGATAAAATTATGTCTAAGGACTATATTTTTGGCTAGAAATTGTATGTTAGAAATGGAAAAAAAGAATAAGAAGACTATACAGACAATTAAAAAAATTTAACTTCTTCAAATATTGAAAAAAATTAGCAGCAAAACTTTACAGACTAGGAACACAATATGGACTTAAAGAAAAATAAAATGGATGATTATACATATATTAATTTAAATTTGACAGTAACATATATTGCAAAGATGTTAGGTTATCAAAGAGAAACTGTTTCACGAAGTCTAAAAACTCTTAGCACAAAAAGGAAATAATATTGCAAAAAGATAGAAAATTCTATGTTAATATTGAAAAAGCTAGACAATTCTTTAAGAAATAAGTCAAGAATTACTTTGAAAATATTAATAGAAATTTTTGAAAACTGTGATAATAATCACAGTTTTTTTATTAGTTAAATGATAATATATATAAGAAATTTTTTTAATACTTTGAAGAATAATGTAAATTTTTGAACTATAATTAAAAATTTGTTTAAGTTTTTAGAATTGGAGGAAAAGATATGAAACTTAGATTAAGTGTTGAAGAGTTTGACAAAGGCCTAGAAGAATTATCAAAAAAATATTTGATACTAGCCCCAAGAACTTTTTGAAAAGAGGGGAACATATTCTGACACAGATGTTGTTAGATATGCAAAGGTAAATAATTTTTTTCTGAAATGAACTGGGAAGATAAATCTCATTTCCCAGCTAAAAGAGGCACTATTACCAGTAAATGAAGTACTATTTTTATTTTTACAGAAGATGAATACAAAGTGGCTGCTGAAGATACAAGAGAAAGATTAGTATTCTTAAGAGCTTGTGACATGAATGCTGTAAAAAGAATAGACCAAATATACTTAGGAAATGGAGCTAGTAACGATTTCTTTTACACTAGAACTAGAAAGAAAACTAAGTTTGTTGTTGTAGGTTGTACAAAAAGTTTTAGAAACTGTTTCTGTGTTAGCATGGGAACAAACAAGGCAGATAACTATGATGCTGCTATGAACATAAGAGGAAATGAAATTCAATTAGAACTTAGAGATGACGATTTAAAAGTTTTCTTAGGAAGAGAAGTTGATTTTGATATAGATTATGTAAGCAAAAATGATTTTGAAGTTGAGTTACCAGATAAGGTAGACTTTATGTATATGCAAAATCATAAAATGTGGGACGAGTATGACACTAGATGTATAGCTTGTGGAAGATGTAACTATAGTTGTCCCTACTTGTACTTGTTTCTCAATGCAAGATATCCACTATAAAGAAAATAAAAAAATATGGGAGAAAGAAGAAGAGTTTGGGCTTCTTGCCAAGTAGATGGATATACAAATATAGCTGGAGGGCACTCATTTAGAGTAAAACATGGTCAAAGAATGAGATTTAAAACTTTACATAAAATTCATGACTATAGAAAAAGATTTGGAGAAAATATGTGTGTAGGTTGTGGAAGATGTGATGATATGTGTCCACAATACATTTCAATATCTGAAGCATATGAAAAAAAGTTGCACGTGCTATGAAAGAAAAAAAGATAATGAAGAATTGATATCAGAAGTTTATGAAAAAAAGTTGTTAAAAGCAATGAAAGAAAAAAAGAGGAGTAGAATATGTGTAATTGTGATAATCCTTATATCCCTTGTCCAGCTGAAATTATTGAAATAACAAAACATACAGATATTGAATGGACATTTAGAGTAAAAGCAGATACAAGTGTAACAAAACCAGGGCAATTTTATGAAATTTCTCTACCTAAGTTTGGAGAAAGCCCTATATCGGTTTCAGGTATAGGACCAAATTTTATAGATTTTTACTATAAGAGCTGTTGGAAGAGTTACAAATGAAATTTTTTTGAATATAAAATTGGAGATAAACTATTCATTAGAGGACCTTATGGAAATGGATTTGATTTAAATGAATATGTAGGTAAAGATTTAGTTATTGTTGTTGGAGGAAGTGCTCTAGCACCAGTTAGAGGAATAATACAATTTGTATATAATAATCCTGAAAAAAAGTAAAAATCTTTTAAATTAATTGCAGGTTTTAAATCTCCTAAAAGATGTTTTTATTTGCAAAAAGACTTAGAAGAATGGAGCAAAAAAACTTGATGTAGTTTTTAACTGTTGATGGAGCAGAAGAAGGTTACAAAGGAAATATTGGTTTAGTTACAAAAATATATTCCTGAATTAAAAATTCAATGATTTATCAAATGTTTCAGCAGTTGTTGTTGGACCTCCTATGATGATGAAATTCTCAGTAGCAGAATTTTTAAAATTAAATGTTGCAGAAAAAAATATTTGGGTTTCTTATGAAAGAAATATGCACTGTGGTATAGGAAAATGTGGACACTGTAAGATGGATGCAACATATATTTGTTTAGATGGACCTGTATTTGATTACGAGTTTGCAAAAGAATTTAGTAGATTAGTAATAGATTGGAGAAAAAAATATGATTAGAGATTTGAATATTAGAAAAGTAATGAAAAAAATGCTTTTTAGAATAACTAAAACTAAATATAAAACTGCACTTAGAGTAAGAGTTCCAGGAGGATTAATAGACCCTGAATGTCTTATGTTAGTTTCAGAAATAGCTTCAAAATATGGAGATGGACAAGTTCATATAACAACAAGACAAGGTTTTGAAATTCTTGGAATAGATATGGAAGATATGCCAGCAGTAAATGAAATGGCTCAACCTTTAATTGATAAGTTAAATATAAATCAAGATGAAAAAGGAAAAGGTTATTCTGCTGCAGGAACAAGAAACGTTTCAGCTTGTATAGGAAATAAGGTTTGTCCTAAGGCTCAATATAACACAACTGCTTTTGCAAAAAGAATTGAAAAAGTAATATTTCCTAATGATTTACATGTCAAAGTAGCTTTAACAGGTTGTCCTAACGATTGTATAAAAAGCAAGAATGCATGACTTTGGTATTATAGGAACTTGTCTACCTGAATATGAAATGGATAGATGTGTAACTTGTGGTGCTTGCGTAAAGAAATGTAAAAAAGTTTCAGTTGAAGCTTTAAGAATTGAAAATAATAAAATTGTTAGAGATGAAAATAAATGTATAGGTTGTGGAGAATGTGTTATAAACTGTCCTATGTCAGCTTGGACTAGAAGCCCTAAAAAATACTATAAACTTATGATTATGGGTAGAACAGGAAAACAAAATCCAAGACTTGCAGAAGATTGGTTAAGATGGGTAGATGAAGATAGCATAGTTAAAATCATAGAAAATACATATAAATATGCTAAAGAATTTATATCTAAAGATGCTCCAAATGGTAAGGAACATGTGGGATATATAGTTGATAGAACAGGTTTTTAAAGTATTCAGAGAGTGGGCTTTAAAAAGATGTTAATCTACCCTAAAGAAACTATAGAAAGAGAACCTATATATTGGTCTGGACCTAAATACAACTATTAAAATAAAAAAAGTTCTGCCGAAGTTAAATTATTTAGCTTTGGCAGTTTTTTTACTTATGATATAATACTAAAGAGGTGATATAATGCAAAAAGAAAAAAATTTTTTTAAAAAGAGTATTTAGTTGAAAGAAAAGGGACTTATTCATTAAAATGGGATGCCTTAGATAAAAGATTTGGGAATGCAAACTTAACTTCTATGTGGGTTGCAGATATGGAAATAAAAAGCTCCAAAAAGAAGTTATTGAAGCATTAAAAAGAAAGATGTGAACATGGAGTTTTTGGTTATTCTTATGTGAGTGATGAATACTATAATTCAGTTATAAATTGGTTAAAAAGAAAAAAACATAACTATGAAATAAAAAGAATGGCTAAGATTTACAAATGGAGTTGTAACAGCAATATATTGTTTTGTAAATATTTTTTTACAAAAAGTTGATGATGCAGTTTTAATACTAACACCAGTATATTATCCATTTCATAATGCAGTAAAAAGACAATAACAGAAAAATTAATAACTTGTGATTTAAAAGAATACAGATGGTTATTTTTACTATTGATTATGATGAAGTTGAAAAAGAAAATAGTTGAAAATAAGGTAAAAATTATTTATACAATGTTCACCTCATAATCCAGCAGGAAGAGTATGGAAAAGAAGAAGAATTAGCTAAAAATTTTTAGAAATTTGTAAAAAAACATAATGTTCTAGTTATTTCAGATGAAATACATCAAGATATTATAATGAAAGGATATAAACATATACCTTCAGCAATAGTTGCTAATGGTAAATATGCAGATAATTTAATTACTGTATCAGCAGCTTCTAAGACGTTTAACCTAGCAGGTTTAATACATTCTAATATAATCATTAGTAATGCTGAATTAAGAAAAAAATATGATGAGGAAATTAAGAAAAATAAATCAAACAGAAATTAATATCTTAGGAATGTTGGCAACTCAAGTTGCCTATGAAAAAAAGGTAGTGAGTGGTTAGAAAATGTTAAAGAGATAATTGAAGATAACTTTAATTACTTAAAAACTGAATTAAATAAACATATACCTGAAATTACAATAACTAATTTAGAAGGGACATACTTAGTATTTTTAGATTTAAGAAAAAAATTATTCCTATTGATAAAGTAAAAAGAATTTATTCAAGATAAATGTAATTTAGCAATAGATTTTTGGAGAATGGTTTTGGAGCAAGTTTTTAAAGGATTTATTCGTGTAAATCTAGCAACAGATCCTGAAATAGTTAAAAAAAGCTGTTGAAAACATTATCACTGAATATAAAAAAATTGAAAATAAAAAAATATTATAAAAAAATAAAGGGGCTGTTGCAAAATTAAAGTTTCAATCTTAAAGTAAAAAAATAAGTGAGTTACGAATGGAAATTTTTAGATAAAAAAATCAAATAGAATGAGCCGAGTAAATCTCGACATGTCTGAGCGTAGCGAGTTGGTCGAATTTACAGCGAATTCTTGATTTTTATCGTTAAGAAATTTACTCAGTAACGAACTATTTTTTTACTTTTTGTTAATTTGCAACAGCCCCTATTTTTTTATTTAAATTCTTTTTTTAACTTCTGCTATCCAATTTTCAATTCTTTTTTTGGAGTTAGATTAGCTTGATTTTTCTTCATCAAGAGCTAGTCCTATAAATTTACCATCTTCTATAATACTTGTTTCTTCATAGTGGTAGCCATCAGTACTTGTAAATCCAACTACTTTAGCTCCTTTTTTTACAATAACATCATACAGATGTCTTATTCCACCACAGAAAGATTCTCCAAATGCAAATTGATTTCCAAGTCCAACTAATCCAACAACTTTACCTGTAAAATCAATTTCTTCTAATTTCTTTAAATTGTTCATCCAAGCTGCATGAGCTTCACCAACTTGGTAAGTAGGTGTAACAAAAATAAGATTTTTCATAATTTTTCTATTTCTTTAACTGCACTTTTTAATATTAAAAAGTTTTAAAAATCATCATGCTTTTAAGAAAAAAATTCAAGTTCATCAACAACACCTACAGTTGTTTTTTTGTAAGAGTTGCATAAAAAAATTCCAATAGTTTTCATAAAAATTTCCTCCATTATAGTTCACATATATCTTTTTATTACTGCACTTGCTAATAACATACCTGCAACAGGTGGGACAAATGAAATACTTCCAACATTTTTTTAAATTTTTTTCTCTTCCACCGTCTAAATTAAGTGGTTTTCTTGGGACTTCATCTGAATACACAACCTTTAATTTACTAATTCTTCTATTTTTTTAACTCTTTTCTTATAACTTTTGCAAGAGGGCAAACAGAAGTTTTTTTAATATCAGCTACTTGAAATCTTGAAGGATCTAATTTATTACCAGTTCCCATACAAGATATTATAGGAGTCTTAGACTTAGTAGCAAATTCTATTAAATCTAATTTAGCTGTTACTAAATCAATAGCATCAACTATATAATCATATTTTTTTATCTTTAAAAAAATAAGTCTATATTTTCTTTTAAAAAAATTTTTTTCATGATATACAGTTAAATTTATTTCAGGATTAATTGCTAAAATTCTTTCTTTAGCAACTTCAACCTTAGCTCTACCTATGGTAGATTGAGTTGTAATAATTTGTCTATTTAAATTAGTTTTTATCCACTGTATCGAAAATCAACTATAGATAAATTACCAATACCTGCTCTAACTAATGACTCAACAGCAGCTCCTCCAACTCCTCCAAGTCCAAAAAAACAATTATATTAGAGTTTTTTTAAGTTTCTCTAAATTATCTGAACCAATTAACAGTTCTGTTCTTTGTAAAAACATATGTTCTCCTTAATTATTTACTAACTTACTAAATAATAACATAAAAAAATAAAAAAAATGTAAACTACTAAGAAAAAGTAAATTTAAATAAATTAAAAAAAGAGGATGTTACAAATTCACAAAAAAAGTAAAAAAATAGTTCATTACTGAGTAAATTTCTTAACGATAAAAAAATCAAGAATTCGCTGCAAATCAGGAAACTCACTTCGTTCAGACACTCCTGCATTTGCTCGGCTCATTCTATTTGATTTTTTTATCTAAAAATTTCCATTCGTAATTCACTTATTTTTTTACTTTAGGATTGAAATTTTAATTTTTGTAACATCCTCAATTAATTTTTAATAATTATACGCATTAGATAGATATTTTTTTCACCTGAGTCAGTAGAAAGAACAACTATTCTTAGTCCTTTATTTGCATTTTTCTTTTGAGTAGTCAAGAGCAGCTTTAAATGTAGCTCCACTTGAAATTCCTGCAAGGATACCTTCTTTAAAAACTTAATTCTCTCATCATTTTTAAAAAGCATCTTCATCATCACAAACTAATATACCATCAGCTAAACTACCATCATATACAACAGGAATTCCACCTATACTCATTCCCATTCCTTGTATTTTTATGAGGTCCTATATAACCTTTTGAAAGTAAAGGCGATGAAGCAGGTTCAACAGGGAAAGTTTTAATATTAGGTAATTTTTCTTTTAATTTTTTAGCAGTTCCTGAGAAACTTCCACCAGTTCCAGTTCCACAAATATATACATCAACTTTATTATCCATATCTCTTAAAAATTTCCTCAGCTGTATTTTTCATAGTGAGCCTTTGGGTTATTTGGATTAGTAAATTGATTTGGAATAAAAGTATTTTCTTTTTCTTCTTTTTTTAGTTCTTCTAATTTATCTAAACAAGCCTTCATTCCTAAAGAACCATCAGTTAAAAATAACTTCAGTTCCATAAGCTCTCATAAGTTGGATTCTTTCAACACTCATAGTATTAGGCATAACAATTTTTCAATTTATAATTTTTTTAATAGCACATATCATAGCAAGTCCTATACCAGTATTACCGCTTGTAGCTTCTATGATAACTGTATCTTTGTCTATTAAACCTTCTTTCTCAGCAGCTTCAATCATTTTTTAAGGCAATTCTGTCTTTTGTACTTCTTCCAGGATTTGACCCCTCTAATTTTTATATAAATTTCATTTCCAAAAAGTATCAATATTATTAATTTTTAACTAAAGGCGTGTTCCCAATTAAATCAATTACAGAATTTGCTAACATAAAAAAATCCTCCTATCAAACTTTATTTTTCAACTTATTGTATAACTAAAAGAAAAAAATTAAAGAACTCATTAAAAAAAATATAAAGTTCACTTTTTTTATTTAAAAAGAGATTGATTTAAAATTACTTTTTAAATAAAATAAGTTCATTGAAGTAGAACTAAAAGCTTATAAAATTTCTTTTTAAATTTTGATATTTTTCCATTGTGGACATTGAAAAATTTTAAAATTTTACCTTTGGTATTTAAAAAAATTATCTAAATCTTTAATGAATTGTAATTCATTTTCAGATAAAGAATGAATATCAGTTATCAATTTAATTTCTTTTTTTCTTTTTTTATGATGTAAAAAAAATATTCAAAAAAATTTCTCCATTAGCCCAAGCATCCTCATTATACCAAGACATAAGTTTTAAGAATTCATCTAAACTCATTCCCTTTTGCCTCAATTGAAATTTGTTTTTAAAAAGATATTCGATTCTTTCTAACTCACCTTCAAATACAGGAGCAAAAACCATATTCATCTTTTTTTCTAAAAAGATAGCTATAGAATTTACCTAAAAAAATTTTTTTCTATTTTTCTTCTAAGTCACCAATAATATGATGAAAATAATCAGTTAAAAATTTTTAATATAAAAGTGTAGACATAAAAAAATACCTCCTTAAATCATATCAAATTTAAATATAATGCTTTTTATATTATACATCATATTGGATAAAATATCTATTTAATAATTAATTTTTAGTTAAAGTTTATAAAGAAAAATAAAGATTTTAATTTTTTTGTGATTTATGATACAATAATAAAGATTATAATGATTATAGTAATGAATGATTGAGGTAAAAAAATGAAATTAGTAATAATGGTAATAATATCAGCTGCTATAGGTTGGATAACAAACTGGGTAGCTATAAAAAAATGCTTTTTAGACCACATAATGAAATAAATTTAGGTTTATTTAAAATACAGGGATTAATTCCTAAAAAGAAGAGCTGAAATAGGAATTGGTATTGCAGATGTAATTCAAAAATGAATTAATTTCTATAAAGGATGTAATTGCAAATATAGACAGGGAAGAATTTTTCTAAAAAGACTTAATGATTTAATTGATGATGTATTAGAAAAAAACTTAAAAAAACTAAAAGTAAAAAGAAAAAGTTTCCAGTTATGCAAATGTTCTTTTTCAGATAAGATGGCTAAAGATGTAAGTAATACTATAAAAGGCATAGTTATGGAAAATCAAGAAAAAAAATATTTGAAATATTCTCAAATTATGCTGAAGAAAATATAAATTTTTTTCTACAATAATTACAGATAAAATTTCTAATTTTTTTCTCTGGATAAGTTAGAAGAAATTATAAATGGTTTAGCCAAAAAAAGAATTAAAAACATATTGAAGTTATAGGAGCTATATTAGGAGCTTTTATAGGATTAGTACAATATTTTTATTACTTTATTTGTAAAAGTAAGAGGTGGATTGTGGATAGAATTATAAGTGAACTTGAAATGCCCAATGAAATTGAAATTCAAAAAAATCATTGAGACCAAAAAAAGTTTTTGATGAATATATAGGACAAGAAAACTTAAAAAGAAAAAAATGAGTATTTCAATAAAAGGCTGCTCAAAAAAAGAAATATGACAGTTGACCATATTTTTACTTTTATGGTCCTCCAGGTTTAGGTAAAAACAACTTTAGCTGGAGTTATTGCTAATGAAATGCAAGCGAACTTAAAAAAATAACATCAGGGCCTATATTAGAAAAAAAGCAGGAGATTTAGCAGCAATTTTGACATCTTTAGAAGAAAATGATATCTTATTTATAGATGAAATTCATAGATTAAATAACACTGTAGAAGAAATTTTATATCCTGCTATGGAAGATGGAGAACTTGATATAATTATAGGAAAAGGGCCATCTGCAAAGTCAATAAGAATAGAATTGCCACCTTTCACATTGATAGGTGCTACAACAAGAGCAGGTCTTTTAAGTGCTCCACTTAGAGACAGATTTGGTGTTAGTCATAAGATGGAATATTATAATATAGACGAGATAAAATCTATTATTATAAGAGGAGCAAAAAAATTTTAGGAGTAAAAATTAGTGAAGAAGGTGCTATAGAAATTTCAAAGAGAAGTAGAGGAACACCAAGAATAGCTAATAGACTTTTTAAAAAAAGAGTTAGAGATTATTGTGAGATTAAAGGAAACGGAACAATAGATGTGGTAAGTGCTAAGAATGCCTTAGATATGCTAGGTGTTGATAGCAGTGGCTTAGATGAATTAGATAGAAATATTATTAACTCCATAATTGAAAATTATGATGGAGAGCCAGTTGGTATAGAAACTTTATCTCTTTTATTAGGAGAAGACAGAAGAACCTTAGAAGAAGTTTATGAACCTTATTTAGTAAAAAAATTGGATTTTTTAAAAAGAACTAACAGAGGTAGAGTAGTAACTCCTAAGGCCTACCAACATTTTTAAGAAAAGATGAGGTAAAAAGATGAAGATAAACACGAAGGTTAGATATGGATTAAAAAGCATTAGCATATATAGCTGAAAATTCGAGTGATAAAAAAATTAGTTAGAATAAAAAGAAATTTCTGAAGATCAAGATATATCAATTCAATATCTTGAACAAATTCTTTTTTAAATTAAAAAAATGAAAATATAATTGAAGGTAAAAAGAGGGCCTACTGGTGGTTATAAATTAACATTAAAAACCTAGTCAAATAAATTTATACACTATATATAAAAATTTTTAGATGATGAAGAAAAAGTTATAGATTGCAATGAAAAATGCTGAAGGAAAGGCTCATAATTGTACCGAGGAAGCTTGTGGAGAAACTTGTATCTGGAGTAGACTTGATAATGCTATGACTAAAAATCTTATCTGAGACATCTTTAGAAGATTTTTATTAAAAAAATGGTAAAAAAATATAGGAGAAAAAAATTGTTAAGTGTTCTTGTTACAGAAGTTTATGATGAATATATTTTTAGTGATTGATACAAATGATATAAATCATATTAAAAAAATGTTTTTTTAGAAAAGAAAAAAAGGAGATATAGTTAGAGCTGTTGATGGTTCTAATGAATATCTTTGTGAAATTGAAGAAATTAATGATAAAGAAATTAAGCTAAAAAAATAATAGAAAAAAAGCAGATAAATTTTTCTTTAGATATAGAACTAGATGCAGGTATTTCTATACTTAAAAGGAGATAAGATGGATCTGACTATACAAAAAAATTAACTGAATTAGGAATAAACAAAAATCATTCCAATTGCAGTCAAAAGATGTGTAGTCAAATTAGATAAGAAAAAAAGACAGATGGGATACAATAGCAAAAAGAAGCATTAAAAACAATGCCAAGGAGTTGTTCCTACTGTGGTTGATGAAATAAAAAAATTGACAAGTTAAATTTAAAAAGACTATGATTTAGTATTAGTTCCTTATGAGAATGAAGAAGAAATATTTTTAAAAAGATATTTTTAAGAAATTTAAAAAGTTAAGCCTTCAAAGATTTTTATATATCATAGGAGCTGAAGGTGGCTTTGAAAAAAAGAAGAAATTGATTTTTTTGAAAAGTCAAGGAGCTAAAATTATAAGTTTGGGAAAAAGAATATTAAGGGCAGAAACAGCAGCAATAGTTACAGGAGGAGTAATAATAAATGAGTTTTTTTCTAAAAAAAGTTGCTTTTCATACCTTAGGTTGCAAGGTTAATCAATATGAAACAGAAAGTATAAAAAAATCAGCTTATTAAGAGAGGATATGAGGAAGTTCCTTTTGAAGATAAATCTGATATATATATTATAAATTCATGTACTGTTACAAGTATAGCAGACAGAAAAAAACTAGAAATATGCTAAGGAGAGCAAAGAAAATAAATCCTGAAGCAAAGGTAATAGTTACAGGTTGTTATGCACAAACAAACAGTAGAGAAATATTAGAAATAGAAGATGTAGATTTTTGTTATAGATAATAAGAATAAAAAGTAATATAGTGAATTTTTGTTGGAGCTATCGAAGATATAAGTTTTGAAAAGAGAAAAAAATGGAAATATCTTCCAAGAAAAAGAGTACCAAGAATATGAGTTTGCTACTCTTAGAGAAATGACAAGAGCCTATGTAAAAAAATACAAGATGGATGTAATCATTTCTGCTCATATTGTAAGATACCTTTTGCCAGAGGTAAAAGTAGATCAAGAAAGAAAGAAAATATTTTTAAAAAGAAATAGAAAAAAATTAGTAGAAGATGGTTTTTAAAGAAGTGATACTAATAGGTATAGATTTAAGTGCCTATGGAGAAGATTTTTGAAGAAAAAAAGATAGCTTTGAGTCTTTACTTGAAGATATATTAAAAAAATAAAAGATTTAAAAAGAGTTAGAATAGGTTCAGTTTATCCTGATAAAATAAGTGATAAATTTATAGATTTATTTAAGAATAAAAAAACTTGATGCCACATCTTCACATATCTTTACAGTCTTGTGATGACACAGTTTTTAAAGAATATGAGAAGAAATTATGGAAGTGCTCTTATAAGAGAAAGTTTATTAAAATTAAAATCTAAAGTAAAAAAATATGGAATTTACAGCAGACGTAATAGTAGGTTTTCCTAAAGAAGATGACTCAATGTTCCAAAAATACTCGTAATGTCATAAAGGAGATTGAATTCTCAGGATTACATATTTTTCCAATATTCCGATAGAGAAGGGACTATTGCAAGTAATATGGATGGTAAAGTAGATGCTAAAACTAAAAAAAGCAAAGAGCTGATAGTCTGGATCAATTGAAACAAGAAATGATATTAGAGAGTAGAGAGAAGTATTTAGGAGAAGTTTTAGAAGTTCTAGTTGAAGAAGAAAAAGGAAGGTGAGTATTTCGGATATTCTCAAAAATTATTTGAGAGTTAAATTTAAATCAGAAGAAAAAAATCTTATAAATCAATTAATAAATATAAAAAAATAAAATCGATAGAAGATGATATCTTAATCGGTGAAAAGGAGAATTTTTATGGCAACTAAGAAAAAGAAAAGAGGGCGTGCTCCTGTACTTGTACTAGTATTAACTGTGATTTTTATCAGTTCTTTTTATTTCTTAATTTTTAGAGGAAATAATATAAAATTATCAAAAAGATGAAAAAAAGTATTGATTATAGGTAAACAAAATTTATTTGCTATATATGAGGACAGATTAGCAGTAAAAATCCCTTATGAACTTTATATTGATAGTGAAGAAACAGTTGAGGATTTAGTTAGCACTAGAAATTATGAACAAGTATTAGAAAAAAAATAAATTCTATTGTTCCTGAAAAAAACTTACAAGATATATAGTTATTAAAAAGTGGAGAAATAAAACTAGATGTAGAAAAATCAAAGAAATATCCCAGAAACTAATATAGGTGATAAAAGATTCATATTAACATCAAGTGTTTATGCTATGTTTAAAGATTTATATCATGAAAAAAATTCTGTCGATGAACAAAAATGAAAAATATTTTTAGTTGATGTTTTTGAATGCAAATGGAGTAGGTGGATATGCAAGAAAAAAACAGGAGAACTTATAAAAACAAGTTTAGGTATGAAGTATAATGCAGCTAACTATGAAACTACTCAAGATCAAAGTTATGTTATTTTTAAATGATATATCTAAAGAAAAAGCAGCTGAAATATTAGATAAATTACCTGAAAAAAATATTTTTAAAAATTAAGACTAAATCAACAATACCAACTTTTAGCAAAATATAGTTGTGATAATTGGAAGTGAAAAAAATATTAATTTTTAAAAATAGATATTTATGGTGCTGACTCTGTTTTTAAAAAGATGCAACTGATAAAGTTAAGAAATTAGGTTACACTGATGTAAATACTTCTGCTGCAAAAAGAAGGAACAGAACAATCAGTTATAGAATACAATAAAGAAGATTATTTTTATAGCCTTAAGAATAGCAAAAAGAATTAGGAATTACGGATATGATTGAAAAATAATGATTTGGTTAATAGAATTGGCGTAACTATAAAGTAGAAGATGTAAAATGACTATAGTGATATCTTTAATTTTAATTTTTTTATAGGAATAGTCTCCCATTAAATGGAATTTTTAATGGGAGTAGTTCTCCATTCATATCCTTTATAATTGGAAAAAGAATAAGTCCATTTTTTTATATTTCTAGCTTGGATTTTATTCTCTTTACAGACAGACAAATATTCATATAATTTTTTTGATTTTAGTTTTATTCAGTATAGTGAATTTTTTTCTTTTTTTCATTATGTGGAATACAATAAGAAAAAGTATTTTTATATTTATTGCCTTTAGATGTGGCATTTTTATATGTTAGTAGTTTTTTTAGAAGTATTATTAATAATGAAATTGATATAGTGTATTTAATAATTAATGTAGTAAGTTTTTTTCATTTTTAAATTATTTTTTTATAGCAGTAGAAAGAACAAAAAGGAAAGTAGATGAAGCTTAATAAGTATAGAGATAATGATGTAGTATTGGGGGATAAGAGAAACACTAGGGAAATATGGTTTAAAAGTTATAGTTTTTCCTATGTTTTTTTGTGCTTTTTTAAGACTTTTTATACCTTCAAGTTTTTACAAGGAAATGAATTTTTCTTATTTAGCAGAAAGAAATCAATATAAATTAATCAAAAATAGATTCACCTAGAGGAAAAAAATATTTGACTCTAAAGGTAAATTAGTAGTAACAAATGGAACAGGTTACAGACTTATATATTCTTTAGGAAGAGAAGAGAATGAAGAACATATAAAAAGAAATAGCAAAAACTTACAGATAAAACAGAAGAAGTTGTAAGAAAAAGAATTAAATATGGTGAAATTTTTCCCATATACAAAAGACAATGTTTTTATTTGAAGATTTAGAAGAAGAAAAAAAGCACATAAGTTAATGGAAATAATAAACAATTATCCCTACTTAGAGGTACAGGTGTATTCAAAAAGAAAATATTTGTATGATAAAGTAGCTTCTCACACAATAGGTTATGTAAAGAAAATCTCAGAAAAAAAGAGTATGAAAATTTAAAAAGAAGCAGGGTATACTCCAAGAGATATGATAGGTAAATTAGGTATAGAAAAAAACTTATGATGACCTTTTTAAGAGGAAGAAATGGATTTAAATATATAGAAGTAAATGCTTTAAATAAAATTGAAAGAGAAGTAGAAAAAAAGTAAAAAGTCCAATTGTTGGTAAGAATTTACATATGGGTATAAATATGGAATTACAACAATATATGGAAGAAGAATTTGAAAAAAAGATGGTAGAAGTGGATCTTTTGTTGCATTAAATCCAAAGACAGGAGAAATTATAACTATAGTAAGTTACCCAACATATTCGTTAAATACTTTTTAGTTCACAAATTTCACCTGAAGAATGGAATAAAATATCAAATGATCCTAGAAAAAAATCTTAACCAATAAGACAATTGCTGGTGAATACCCACCAGGTTCTACATTTAAAAATGATATCAGCTATGGCATTTTTTTAAAAAGTGGTATAGATCCAAAGTTAATATACAATGACTATAACGGATATTATCAAGTAGGTAATTGGAAATGGAGAGCTTGGAAAAGAGGTGGTCACGGACCAACAGATATGAAAAAATCTCTTGTTGAATCAGTAAATACATATTACTATAAGTTTTCTGATCAAATCGGATATGCTCCTATAGTAAAGGTTGCTAGAGATTTTAGCTTAGGGCAAAAATCAGGAATAGATGTTCCAGGAGAAAAAACAGGAATTATTCCAGATCCCGATTGGAAAAAGAAAAAAACTAAAACAGTTTGGTTTAGAGGAGATACTATACTTCTTTCAATAGGACAAGGTTTCACACTTGTAACACCAATCCAGTTAGCAAAAGCCTATACTTTTTTAGCTAATAAGGGTTGGGCATATGATCCACACGTAGTTTCAAGAATAGAAGATGTACAAACTGGAAAAAAATAGAAACAGTTGTTACACAAAAAAAACTGTTTTTAACTGATTATCCAGCTTCATTCTACGAAACTATAAATGATGCTTTGATTGCAACAGTTGATCAAAATAATGGTACAACAAAAAAATAATGAAAAAAATCCATATGTTAAAGTTGCAGCAAAAAAAGTGGTTCGGCACAAAATCCACATTCTAAGTTGACACATGCTTGGGCAGCTGGGTATTTTTCCAGCTGATACAGAACCTGAAATTGTTTTTTTGTCTGTCTACTAGAAGGAGCAGGTGGAGGAGGAGTAATGGCCGGAGGAATGGCTAAAAGATTTTTTTAGATAAATACCTAGAAGTTGAAAAAAAGGTATAGAAGTTGTCAAAAAGACTCCTCAAACAGAAACTAAACAAGTTAATACTTCTACTACTCAAAGGAATGTAAATAATAATAATTCTGAACAAGGAAGAGGAGAAGAAACAGTAAATGAAGAAAGAGAAACCGAAACAACAAGTACAACAAGTACAAGTGAAGGAGAAGAAAACTAGTATTAAAGAAAGACTTAAAAAGTATTAAAGATGATGTTTTAAGTTTAAAAAAACAAAAAAAACAAAGGCTAAAAATGAAAATAAAAAAATGAAAAAGCCTAAGAAAAAGAAAGAGCTTAAAACAGTTAAAAGTAACTGAAGTGACTCAAGTAATTGAATCAAAAAGTTAAGAAAAAGTAAAAAAATCAAAAAAATGATTTAGAAAAAAATGTATGTAATACCTCTAGGGGGATTAGAAGAAGTTGGGAAAAAAACTGTACCATAGTTCAATATAAAGATGAAATAATAATAATTGACGCAGGAGCAATATTCCCAGATGAAAATTTACCAGGTATTGATTTAGTAATACCTGACTATTCATTTTTAGAAAATAATAAATCTAAAGTTAAAGGTTTATTCGTAACACATGGACATGAGGACCACATAGGTGGAATACCTTATTTATATGAAAAAAAATAGAAAAAGATACAGTTATCTATGGTGGAAAAATTAACAAATGCTCTAATAAAATCTAAATTTGAAAAATTTTTGGAGTAAAGAAAAAAATTTACCAAAGATGGTTGAAGTAGGCTCAAGAAGTAAAAATAAGTGTAGGAAAATATTTTTACAGTTGAGTTTGTAAAAGGTTACACACTCAATAGCAGATTCTTATTCTTTATCAATAAAAAAACACCTGCAGGTCATGTGTTTATTACAGGAGATTTTTAAAAATAGATTTAACTCCTGTTGATAATGAAAAAAAGTAGATTTTTGTAAGACTATCTGAGTTAGGAGAAGAAGGTGTTGACTTGATGCTTTCAGACTCAACAAACTCTGAAGTAGAAGGTTTTACTCCTTCTGAAAGAAGTGTGGGAGATGCTTTTTAGACAAGAATTTCAAAAAAAGCTACTGGAAGAATAGTTGTGGCAGTATTTGCTTCACATGTTCATAGAATACAACAAATAATAGACAATGCAGCATACTTTGGAAGAAAGATTGCTATTGATGGAAGAAGCTTATTAAAAAGTATTTGAAATAGCTCCAAGTGTAGGGAAGATTGAATATACCTAAAAATTTACTTATACCTATATCAAGTGTAGAACAATACAAAGATAATGAAGTTGTTATCCTATGTACTGGTACACAAGGAGAACCTTTGGCAGCACTTTCAAGAATAGCTAAAAAAATATGCATAAGCATATAATGTTAAGAGAAGGAGACACAGTTATAATTTCATCTACTCCAATACCAGGAAATGAAAAAGGCTGTTTCAACTAATATTAACAATATCTTAAGATATGATGTAGATTTAGTTTTTTTAAAAAAAGTTAGCAGGAATCCATGTTTCAGGACATGGAAGTAAAGAAGAACAAAAAAATTGATGTTAAATTTAATAAACCCAAAGAACTTTATGCCTGTTCATGGTGAATATAGAATGCTTAAAGCACATATGAAATCTGCTATAGAAACAGGAGTACCAAAAGGATAAAATACTTATCACTCAAAAATGGTGACAAGGTAGAAGTTACAAAAAGAATATGCAAAAAAATAAATGGAAAAAGTAAATTCTGGAGAAATTTTTAGTAGACGGTTTAGGTGTAGGAGATATTGGAAGTAAAGTTATTAAAGATAGACAACAATTATCTGAAGATGGAATAGTTATAGTTGCTTATTCAATAGATAAACAAACAGGAAAGATTCTTTCTGGGCCTGAAATGTCTACAAAAGGTTTTTGTTTACTACAAAGATTCAGAAGATACTATGAAAGAAGCGCAAGACTTATTATTGAAGAAAATAAGAAAAGAAGAAACTTATTTAGGAAGAGATTGGCAAGATTTAAAAAGGAGATGTAAGAGATTTACTTTCAAGATTTTTTTCTATGAAAAACTAAAGAGAAATCCAATCATTGTTCCTATGTTATTAGAAATTGAAAATTAGGAGAGGAAATGAACAGTAAAAAAAGAGCTTTTTTTAAAGAAAAAAAAGCACATAATTTAGAAGCTATTGTTAGAATTGGAAAAAGATGGTTTAAATCAAAATATTATTCAAAGTATTCTTGATGCTATAGAATCAAGAGAACTTATAAAGGTAAAAAAATTTTTACAAAACTGTGAAGAAGAAAAAAACTGTAATTTATTCAAAATTAATGGATAATAAAGACTTTGAAGTTGTAGGAATGATAGGTAGAACTATAATAATATTTAAAGAAAATAAGGAACATCCAACAATATCATTGGAGTGGAAAAAAATATTTAAGTTTGGAGATACTATGAGTATGGAACTTACAGAAAAAAATGTAAAGAGATTAGAAAGCAATTAATAGAAGTTGTAAGTAAAAATGGAGGACATTTAGGTCCAAATTTAGGAGTTGTAGAGCTTACAGTTTGCCTAAATGAAGTTTTTAATTTTAAAGAAGATATAGTACTTTTTGATGTAGGTCATCAGGCCTATGTTTATAAAATCTTGACTGATAGAGACGATAAATTCCATACTATAAGAACAAGAGGAGGTTTATCACCTTTCTTAGATCCAAGTGAAAGTACATATGACCATTTTATATCAGGACATGCAGGAACAGCTTTAGCCGCAGGAGTTGGTTTTGCTACTGCGAATCCTAATAAAAAAGTTGTAGTTATTGTAGGAGATGCTTCTATTTCAAATGGACATTCTTTAGAGGCACTGAACTATATAGGCTATAAAAAAAACTAGATAATATCGTAGTCATTGTAAATGATAATGATATGTCTATAGGTGAAAATGTAGGCTTTATCTCGAAATTTTTTTGAAGAAAGTAATATCTAGTGGTAAATATCAAAAATTTTTAGAGAAGATGTAAAAACTTTTATAAATAAAATAAAAAGCTAATAGATTAAAAAAATACTTTAGAAAGAATGGAAAGATCTTTGAAAGGCTATGTAACTCCTTTCTATGCCTTAGAAAGCTTAGGATTTAGATTTTTCAGTGTTTCTGAAGGAAATAATATAGAAAAAAACTTTTACCTATGTTAAGAAAAAGTAAAGGATTTAAAAGGACCTATAATATTACTAGTTAAAACAGAAAAAGGGAAAAAGGTTACTGTTTTTGCTGAAGAAAACAAAGAAAAAGTTTCATGGTATAGCACCTTTTAATATTGAAACTGGTAATACATATAAGAGTTCTGTTTCGTACTCAGAGATATTTGGAAATAAAATCTTAGATTTAGCTAGAGAGGATAAAGAAATATACACTTTATCAGCAGCAATGATAAAAAGGAACAGGTCTTGACAAGTTTTTCAAAAGAATTTCCTGATAGATGTATAGATACAGGAATAGCTGAAGGTTTTGCAGTTACTTTTTGCTGCAGGACTAGCAAGGTCACAGAAAAAAACCATATGTTTGTATCTATTCAACTTTTTATTCAAAGAGCTATAAGTCAGCTTATCCATGATATATCTATACAGAATCTCCCTGTGAGATTTATTATAGATAGAAGTGGAATAGTTGGAGAAGATGGAAAAAAACTCACAATGGAATATATGACTTATCATTTTTTTCTTAACTATACAGAATTTTTACTGTTCTTTGCCCAACTACAGCAAAAAGAATTAGAAGAAGCTTTGGAATTATCTAAAGATTTTTAATTCTGGACCTTTAGTTATAAGAATACCAAGAGATTCAGTATTTAATATTGAAGATGATAAACCACTAGAAATTGGAAGATGGAAAGAAATAAAAAGGAAGTAAAAAAATTTATTTATAGCAACAGGAACTATGCTAAAAAAATAATATTAGAAATACATGAAGAATTAAAAAAAATAGAGGCATAGATGCAACTATTGTAAGTGCAGCCTCTGTTAAACCTCTTGATGAAAATTATCTATTAAACTATATAAAGGAATACGATAACATTTTTTTGTTTTTGGAAGAAAAATTATGTAAAAAAATTCTTTTTGCAACATCTATTCTTGAATTCTTAAATGACAATGGAATAAATAAATTAATTCATAGAATAGCTTTTAGATTCAGCTATAATTCCACATGGAAAAAAAGAGATGAATTATTAGCAGAAGAAAGATTAAAGGGAGAAAGTTTAATAGAAAGAATAGAGGAATTTGTTTATGGGAGAAAAAAATAATAAATCTAAAAAAAGTTTATTGATTGTCTTTTAAATTTTCAAGATGTCAAAGACCTTGAATTGTGTGATGACCAGGGAGTAAAAAGTATCAACTCATACTTATGATGTATTAAATATTTCTATAAATAAAAATAAAAAGAAAAAAATATGTAGATTATGACTTTGCTTCACAAAAAAATAGATTTCTTTGCTATAACTGTAGGAATAATAATACATGATATAAGTAAGTCTAGTTTGAGAAGGAATGAAGAAAAATTTTTTTCACATTCTCAAATGATGATAAAAAAATCCTGAGTATATCAAAGCTGAAGTTTACTCTGTACTAGAATTAATAGAAAAAGAATCAGGTTATAAACTGACTGATAGTGTTAAACAAAAATATTGCCCATATAGTGGAATCACACCATGGTAAATGGGGTAAGGTACAACCTGAAACAGAAGAAGCAAATTTGGTCTATATAGCAGATATGGAGTCAGCAAAATATCATAGAATAAATCCTATTCAAGCAAATGATATTTTTAAAAATACTCAGCAAGAGGTCTTGGACTCAGTGAGATTGAGAAGAAATTAAATTGCTCAGCTGCAGTTATAAAGGACAGAATAAAGAGAGCAAAAAAAGAATTAAATTTAAGGACTTTTTAGTGAACTGTTAGATGTCTACAAAGAAAAAAAGGGAGAGTTCCAATAGGAGATAAATTTTTTTGTGTTAAGATCAGAAGAAACTAAAAAAACTAAAGACGTATGTTGATAAAAAAATGGTTTCTATAATTTATTTATGAAAAATCCCTTAATGGAGTATATGATAGATGACAAAAATTTTTTTAAAAAAAGAAAATGAGATTAGATGAATATCTATGTGAAAATGAATATTTTGAAGATTTAGAAGTAGCTAAAAAAAGCAGATTATGGCAGGTAATGTTATAATAAATGAACAGAAAAATAGATAAGCCTGGAATTATAATATCTTTAGATAAAATAAAAACAGTTAGAATAAAAAGAAAAAAAATATCCCCTATGTAAGTAGAGGAGGATTAAAATTAAAAGAAAGCAATAGATGTTTTTTTGACTTAAATTTTAAAGATAAGATAGTTTTTAGATGTTGGAGCTTCGACAGGAGGCTTTTACAGATTGTTCCTTACAAAATGGAGCAAAAATTAGTTTATGCTGTAGATGTAGGAACAAATCAACTTGATTGGAAATTGAGAAATCATAATCAAGTAGTGAGTATTGAAAATAAACATATAAATGATTTGGAAAAAAAGTGAAATCAAAGATGAAATAGATATTATAGTAATGGATATTTCATTTATTTCAATAAAAAAAGTTCTATATAAAAATAAAAAGAATTTTTTTATCTGAAAATAGCTATGCTGTTTTTTTAATAAAAGCCACAGTTTGAAGCTGAAAAAAAGAATATATAGATAAAGGGAATAGTTAAAGATTTAGAAATTCATAAAAAAAGTAATTATAGATGTAATTGAAGATGCCAAGAATTATGATTTATTTTTTTAGAAAACTTAACTATTTCTCCTATAAAAGGGAACTAAAGGAAATACAGAATATTTAGCTAAATTTTTCTAAAAAAAGAATATTTTTTTCAGATAAAGAAATAGAAAAAAATGATTAATAACAATATTAGGGAGGAAAAAAATAAGTGAAAGTAAGTTTAAGAAAGGCTGCTATGGTTTTTAATGATAGCAATTTCAGGGTTATCTTTTTTTCAGATGACGACAGAACAGGATTTTTTTATCTAATATGAGAGAGTTAAAAAGAAATATCAGATATTATGGATGTTATTCAAGATAGCTATGTTGAAAATGCTAATGCACATAAAAAAACAAAGAAGAAAAAAATAAAAAAACTCCACAAGCTGCACAAAAAAAGTACAAAAGTAACTAAAAAAATCTTTGATGCAAGGAGCTTTTAAAAAGGAATGTTGGAATCATTAGATGATCCACACTCAGTATATTTTTACAAGTGAAGAATTAAGAAGTTTCCAAGAAGATATTAAAGGTAAGTATGTTGGTGTAGGAATGGTTATTCAAAAGAAAGTAGGAGAACCTCTAACAGTAGTTTCTCCTATAGAAGATGGGCCTGCATATAAAGCTGGAATAAAAACCAAAAGATCAAATAGTTGAAATAGATGGAGAATCAACATATAATTTAACTAGTGAAGAAGCTTCAAAAAAAGATTAAAAAGGTAAAGCTAATACTAGTGTTAAAGTAAAAAGTTTATAGAGAAGCTAATAAGTTAACAAAAAGTTTTTTTGAATTAAAAAGAGAAACTATAGAATTAAAAATATGTAAAGAGTAAAATGCTTGAAGGAGGAATTGGTTACTTAAGACTTACTCAATTCGGAGACAATGTTTATCCTGATATGAAAAAAGCATTAGAAGGATTACAAGCAAAAGGTATGAAAGCTTTAATTTTAGACTTAAGAAGTAACCCAGGTGGAGAATTAGGGCAATCAATAAAAATTGCTTCAATGTTTATAGAAAAAAAGGTAAAATTGTAAGTACAAGACAAAAAGAAAGGTGAAGAAACTGTTTACTCAAGAGAAGGGAAATATTTTTGGAAATTTCCCTATGGTTGTTTTAATAAATGGTGGTAGTGCTTCAGCTTCAGAAATTGTTTCAGGAGCATTAAAAGACTATAAAAGAGCAACACTTATAGGAGAAAAGACTTTCGGAAAAGGTAGTGTACAAACTTTACTTCCTTTACCTGACGGAGATGGAATAAAAAAATAACTATTGCTAAATATTATACTCCAAATGGAATTTCTATAGATGGAACTGGAATAGAACCTGATAAAAAAAGTAGAGGATAAAGATTATTACCTAATCTCAGATGGAACTATAACTAATATAGATGAAAAATCAACAAAAAAAGAAAAATAAAAAAAGAAATTATAAAAAGAAGTTAAAAGGTGAAAAAAAGCTGCTAAAGAAGTAGATACACATAAAGATATACAACTAGAAGCAGCAATTAAATTCTTAAACACACCAACACAAAAAGAATACACCTTCACCTAAGAAATAGAGGAGAGAATATGCTATATATAGTTGCAACGCCAATAGGAAATTTAGAAGATATGACTTTTTAGAGCTATAAGAACTTTAAAAAGAAGTTGACTATATTTTTTTGCAGAAGACACAAGAGTAACAAGAAAATTATTAGATCATTATGAGATAAAAAAATACGGTCTACAGATATGATGAGCATACTAAGCAACATCAGGTAGCTAATATAATAAATCTTTTAAAAGAAGAAAAGAACATTGCTTTAGTCACTGATGCAGGAACTCCTTGTATATCTGATCCAGGTTATGAAGTGGTTGATGAAGCTCATAAAAATAATATAAAGGTTGTAGCTATTCCTGGTGCTAGTGCACTGACTGCATCAGCCTCTATTGCAGGTATAAGTATGAGACGTTTTTGTTTTGAAGGGTTTCTACCTAAGAAAAAAGGTAGACAAACTCTTCTAAAACAATTAGCTGAAGAAAAAGAAAGAACTATAGTCATCTATGAATCTCCTTTTAGAATAGAAAAAAACTTTAAGAGACATAGAGACTTTTATGGGAAAAAGAGAAGTTGTTATTGTTAGGGAAATAACAAAAATTTATGAAGAAGTTTTTAAGAGGAAGTACTACTGAGCTTATAGAAAAGCTAGAAAAAAATCCTATAAAGGGAGAGATAGTATTACTTGTTGAAGGGCAACAAAAGGGAGGAAATAAGTATGTCGATGACACAGATTAACTGGTATCCAGGACATATGAAAAAAACTAAGGATTTAATAGAAGAAAAATTTAAAAGCTTATTGATGTAGTTTTGGAAATTGTTGATGCAAGAATACCTTTTATCAAGTAAGAATCCTAATATAGCAAGTCTTAGTAAAAAAATAAAAAAAGAATAATAGTTTTTAAATAAGTCTGATTTACTTGAAAAGAAAGAATTAGAAGTATGGAAAAAAAGTATTTTTAAGGAGCAAGATTTTTGCTGATGAAGTAGTTGAAATGAGTGCTGAAACAGGCTATAATCTAAAAAAAGCTTTTATGAGGCTATTGAATTTGTTTCTAAAGAAAGAAAAGAAAAAAATTACTAAAAAAAGGACTTAAAAAAAGTTAGTACAAGAATAATAGTTTTAGGAATACCTAATGTAGGAAAATCTAGACTAATAAACAGAATAGTTGGTAAAAAAATAGTGCTGGTGTTGGGAATAAGCCCGGTTTTACAAGAGGAAAACAATGGGTTAGAATAAAAAGAAGGTATAGAACTTTTAGATACTCCTGGTATACTATGGCCAAAATTTGAAAGTGAAACTGTAGGAGTTAATCTTGCAATATCAGGTGCTATAAGAGATGAAATATTACCAATAGAAGATATTGCTTTGTTCTCTTATAAGAAAAAAATGTTAATACAAGGTAGATGGACAAGTTTAAAAAGATAGATATAAACTTTTAGAAGAAGACAGAGATGATGAAATTATGGAAAATATTTTATCGAAGATTGCTCTAAGAATGGCTATGCTAAACAAAGGTGGAGAACTTAATGTTTTACAAGCGGCCTATACACTTCTAAGAGATTATAGGGCGGCTAAGTTAGGTAAATTTGGATTAGATGAAATAAAAAGAGGTGTAAAGATGGATAAGTTAGATTTAAATATGAAAGAGGTTCATAAAGAATTAGTTGATTTTTTAAAAGAAAACTTTAAGAAAAAAATGGATTTTCTAAAGCTGTTTTAGGTTTATCAGGTGGAATTGACTCAGCTCTTGCAGCTTACTTACTAAGAGATGCTTTAGGAAAGGAAAATGTACTTGCTATTATGATGCCATATAAGAGTTCAAACCCAGACAGTTTAAATCATGCTAAATTGGTAGTTGAAGATTTAGGAATAAATTCTAAAGTTATTGAAATAACAGATATGATAGATGCTTATTTTTAAAAAAATGAAAAAAAGATCCTACATCTTTAAGAATGGGAAATAAAATGGCAAGAGAAAGAATGTCAATTTTTATATGATTATTCATCTAAAGAAAATGCTCTAGTTATTGGAACATCTAATAAAAACAGAAATTTATTTAGGATATAGTACACAATTTGGAGATTCTGCTTGTGCTTTTTAACCCAATAGGAGATTTATATAAGACTAATGTTTGGGAACTTTCAAGATATTTAAATATTCCTAAAGAATTAATAGAAAAAGAAACCTAGTGCAGATTTATGGGAAGGTCAAACTGATGAACAAGAAATGGGACTTACATATAAGGAAGCCGATCAAGTTTTTATACAGAATGCTAGAAGAAAAATAAAACAGTTGAAGAAATTTTTAAATGAAGGTTTCGATAAGTCTCTAGTTGAAAATATTGTTAGAAGAATGAATAGAAGTGAATATAAAAAGAAGAATGCCACTTATAGCAAAAAAATAAAAAAAGGTAGGTATCTATGCAAAATCAATTAAAAAGAAGATTTAAATGACTTTTTTTAAAAAGAAAAAAAGAAGAATTAAGAGAAGTTATAGGAAAAAAATTGGAGGAAGTAATAATTCTCAAGCTAAAATAATAACTTCATTATTCATGGGAATAGTTTTAGTAATTTTTGTAACTGGAATAATCTTAAAACAACTTTCACCTATGACAACACTTTTTACTTTTACTTTTAATAATTAGTTTTAAAATTATTTGGATGTTACAACAGATGCAAAAAAATCAATGCATTTTTCAATTTTGGGTATTAAATTCTATTGAAATTAGAATAAATGAACTTGATAAAAAGACAAAAAAAGATTGAGAAAAATTTTTAGAAGGTTTAGAAGATAAAAAGAGGAATAAAAAAATAGGAACTCATTTGAGTTCCTATTTTTAATATAAATTATTAACGAGTTAAGTATAGTAATAGAGAACAAACTATAAATAAAGTTGCAACAACTTCAGTTGCTTTTTGCTAAAGGTCCTCCATCTTTATTGATACCAAAAAAATTGTGTTAGAAGCACCCATTCCCATACTTGCTGTCATACCATGGCTTCTATCAGGTTGTATTAAAACTAAAACTATTAGTATAAATGCTGATAAGAATAATAATACATTTAATAAAGTTGACATAGCTCCTCCTTTAAGAATTTAATTTACAATAGAATTATAACATAAGAGATATTTTTTTCAACTGTCTATAACTTGTAAAAATTAAAAAGTTTTAGAGTATAATATATAAGCTGTAAAAAAAGTTTTTTTGTTAGGAGGAAAGATGCAAGAAATATTTGCGAAGTATGGAAGTACTATTGGTTTGGTAGTTCTTTGGATTGGTGTATTTTACTTTTTACTTATTAGACCTAATAAGAAAAAGACAAAAAGAACAACAAAATCTACTTAACTCTTTAAAAGAAGGAACAGAAGTTATAACTATTGGTGGAATCAAAGGAACAATAGCTTTTTGTTGGTGAAGATTATGTTGAACTTAGAGTGGATAAGGGAGTAAAATTAACTTTTTAGAAAAATCTGCTATAGCTAATGTTATTAGCAATACATCAACAATAAAAAAACGACAAAATTTTTGTCGTTTTTTTATTCCCCTTCTAAGCAATAAAAAAAGATAAGGATGTTATTTTATGAAAAATTAATTACTGCCTTTTTTTCTTTTTTTCTTTTTGTCAGTCTTAAGTTTCTCAGCTCAAGTTAAAGATGTAAGATTTCGTAATAATACATGTTCAATTAGTTTGAATGCAAGAGAGGGAGAATATTTAGTTAGTGCTGATGAAGAATCAAGGCTCATATATATAGAAATACAAAATTTAGATTCAAGTTCTTGTGAAAAAAATTTACAAAAAAATTTAGAATATGATATTAGAGATTCAAACCTATTTGAAGATGTAGTTATAGATAAAACAAGAGATAGTGTTTCAATAACATTACAAGTAGCTCCAAAAAGTTGGCTATGTAATGGATGCAACTAATAATAGAATAGATGTAAATTTTCATAGAACTACTAAAAAAATAAACATCTTATTGTTATAGACCCAGGACATGGAGGAAAAGATCCTGGTGCAATGAGAGGTTCAGTAGTAGAAAAGAAAATAGTTCTTTCAGTTGGAACATTCTTAAAGGAAGAACTTTCAAAAGATTTTAATGTAGTTATGACAAGAGATTCAGATGTTTTTTTGTTGTACTTAGTCAAAAGACCCTAAGATGGCGAATAAAAAGTAATGCAAAAATTATTTGTAAGTATACATGCAAACGCCTCAGAAAGTAAGAATGCAAATGGAGTTGAAGTTTTCTATTTCTCTAAAAAATCATCTCCTTATGCTGAAAGAATTGCTAATTTTGAAAACACTATAGGAGAGCAATATGGAGACAGCAGTGATGAGATAATTCAAATTTCTGGGGAACTAGCCTATAAAAAGAATCAGGAAAAATTCAATAAGATTAGCAAGAAAGATTGCTGAAAAATATCTCAAGTGGTTTAGCATTAAAAAAATGGTGGAGTTCATGGTGCAAACTTTGCTGTTCTAAGAGGATTTAATGGAACAGGGGTTTTAATAGAGCTTGGTTTTTGTTAGTAATTCTTATGATGCAGCAATTTTAGTTGATAGAGATTCTCAACAAAAAAAATGGCAGAAGAAATTGCAAAAATCAATTAAAGAATATTTGACAAGGTGATGAAATGAGTAAAAAAATAAGAGAGTAACTTTTTAAATCAACTGCTATTTTTATTAGGGATACTTATAATTTTTAGTAGCTATAAAAAAATTTTTAATGCCTTCTAAAGATAAAATTGGAGAAATTGAAGTTAGAAAAGTTGAAATCAAAGCAGAAGAATTAGTTAAAAATTCCTGCTTATGCTGTGGATAAAGATAGTGATAGTCCTAAAAAAATATACTATTAGTACAAAAAGAGGCTGCAACAAGTGATTCTATTACAAGTAGCAGTTCAAGATATGACTAAGAACTATTCAGAAGATTTAGAATTAAAAAAAATATATTTTTAGTGATAGTGCTGTGTATTATGAATTTAACAAAAAAAGATTTATCAGAAGGTTTTATGCAAGCCTTACAAATGGTAACAGAAGAAATAATGGGGTATAAGTGAAATAAACTTTATATAATAAGAGGAGAAAAAAATGTTTGATAAGTTGGAAGAAGTTGTTGCTAGATATGAGGAGCTAAATCAAATGCTAGTAAGTCCAGAAGTTTTAGCAGATTCTAAAAAAATGATAGAATGCAACAAGGCAATAAAACGAAATAACGGAGATTGTTGAAAAAAATATAAAGAATATAAAAAAATATGTAGACGATATTGAATTTATAAAAAGAAAGTTTTCAAGACTGAAAAAGATCCAGATATGAAAGAAATGCTTAATGAAGAGTTAAAAAGAAGCAGAAGAAAAATTACCAAGTCTTGAAGAAGAATTAAAAAAATTCTATTACTACCTAAAGATAAGAATGATGATAAAAAAACGTTATCGTTGAAATAAGAGGTGGAGCAGGTGGAGACGAAGCAGCTCTATTTGCAGCAGACTTATTTAGAATGTATTCAAGATATGCTGAAAGAAAAAAATGGAAAAATTGAAATTATAGAAAAAAACAAGATGGAGAACTAAATGGACTAAAAGAAGTAGCCTTCACTATAATTGGTTTAGGTGCATACTCAAGGTTAAAAATTTGAATCAGGTGTTCATAGAGTACAAAGAGTTCCTAAGACAGAAGCGTCAGGAAGAATACATACATCAACTGCAACAGTTGCTGTTTTACCAGAAGTTGAAGATGTACAAGAAGTAACAGTTGATCCTAAGGATTTAAAAAAATAGATACTTATAGATCAGGTGGAGCTGGAGGTCAACACGTAAACATGACTGACTCAGCTGTTAGAATTACACATTTACCTACAGGAATAGTAGTACAATGTCAAGATGAAAGATCTCAATTAAAAAAAATAGAGAAAAGGCAATGAAACACTTACTTACTAAACTTTATGAAATGGAACAAGAAAAAAACAAAGAAGTGAAGTTGAATCAGAAAGAAGATTACAAGTTGGTACAGGAGATAGAGCAGAAAAAAATTAGAACATATAACTTCCCAGATGGAAGAATCACTGACCATAGAATAAAAATTAACAGTACATCAATTAGAAGCATTCTTAGACGGGGGATATAGATGAAATGATTGATGCACTTATAACTTTTCATCAAGCAGAGTTATTATCTGCTTCAGAGCAATAATGAATTTACTAGAAATATTAAAATTTGTTGAAGAGTATTTGAAAAAAATACTCTTTTTTCAAAAACCCCGTTTAGAAGCAGAAAAAAATTAGTGTCTTATGTTTTTAAACCTTGATAGAATAGCTCTTTATATTCATTATGAAAGAGAATTGACTGAGGAAGAAAAAGACTTCTATAAAAACAATTATTAAAACAAATGGTGGAAGAAAAAAATCTTTTGATGAAATAAAGAGAAAAAGAAAGATTATAAGACTGAAAAATTTAGATATTTTTTTAATAAATCTGTTGAATATCTTAAGAAAAAAATGGAGTTCCTAGTGCTTTTAGTAGATACAGAGTATATTTTTTTCAGAAGCTTTTAAAAAGTGAGTAGAAATACTTTAAAAATACAGTATGTCAAGAGAAATTAAAGAAGAAGATAAAAAAATAAAATTAGAGAAATGTTGATGTTAAGAGCTAAGAGTAGAAAACCATTACAATATATTTTTAGGAGAATGGGAATTTTATGGACTTCCTTTTTAAAGTTAGAGAGAATATATTAATTCCTAGATCAGATACAGAAATCTTAGTTGAACAATGTATACAACTTATGAGAGAAATAGAAGAACCTAATATTTTAGATATAGGTAGTGGAAGTGGAGCAATATCTATTGCTATTGCAAATGAATTAAAAATCTAGTTCTGTAACAGGAGTAGATATAAATGAAGATGCTATTAAACTTGCAAATGAAAAATAAAATATTAAACAAAGTAGAAAATGTAAACTTTATGAAATCTGATTTATTTGAAAAAAATTAGATGAAGATTTTTAAATATGATTTAATAGTTTCAAACCCACCATATATAACAAAAAGAAGAGTATGAAACTTTAATGCCTGAAGTTAAAAAAACTTTGAGCCTAAAAAAATGCTCTTACTGACTTAGGAGATGGTCTACATTTTTATAGAGAAATTTCAAAAAAAGCAGGAGCATATTTAAAAGATACAGGTTATCTAGCTTTTGAAATTGGATATAAGCAAGCAAAAGATGTTTCAAAAAAATTTTAGAAGATAATAATTTTTGCTATTTTTATCTGTGGTAAAAGACTATGGTGGAAATGATAGAGTAGTACTTGCTAAAAAAAGCAATAAAAAGCTGATAATTTTTGAAGAAATTGAGGAAGATGAAGATGTCGACTTATCTTAGTGATTATGATTATTTTTTGCCTGAAGAACTAATAGGTCAAAAAAACCTAGAGAACCTAGAGATTCAGCAAAAACTTATGTTGATAAATAGAAAAAAACAGGAGAAATTGAACATAAACATTTCTATAATATAATTGACTATTTGCAAAAAAAGGTGATGTTTTTAGTTAGAAATGCAACTAAAGTTATACCTGCTAGAATATATGGACATAAAGAAAGTGGTGGAGTTTTTAGAAATTCTTTTAATAAAAAAAGAATTTCTATAGATACTTGGGAATGTTTGCTGAAACCAGCTAAAAAAATTAAAAATTAGGACAAAAATTATATATAGGAGAAAATAAGGAGCTAATAGCTGAATTATTAGAAATTAAAGAAGATGGGAATAGAATATTAAAGTTTTTATTATGAAGGTAGTTTTGAAGAGGTTCTAGATAAACTTGGTTCTATGCCTTTACCTCCATATATAACAAGAAAAACTAGAAAAATAAAGATAGGTATCAAACTGTTTATGCTCAAAGAGGAGAATCTGTTGCTGCTCCAACTGCAGGATTACATTTTACAGAGGAGCTATTGAAAAAAATCTCAGAAAAGGGTATAGAAATAGTTGATATTTTCTTAGAAGTTGGTCTAGGAACATTTAGACCTGTTCAAACAGAAAATGTTTTTAGAACATAAGATGCATGAAGAAAGCTTTGAAATTTCAGAAAAAAAGCTGCAAAGACTATAAATGAAGCTAAGGCACAAGGAAGAAGAATTATTTCAGTTGGTACAACTGCAACAAGAGCATTAGAATCTTCTGTTGATGAAAAATGGAAAAATTAATTGCTCAAAAAAAGATACAGGAATTTTTTTATATCCTGGCTATCAATTTAAAATAGTTGATGCTTTAATAACAAACTTTCACCTTCCAAAATCAACATTATTGATGCTTGTTTCAGCATTATATGATAGAGAAAAAAAATGCTTGAAATATATAACTTGGCAGTTAAGGAAGAATATCACTTTTTTTAGCTTTTGGTGACAGTATGTTTATTTATTAAGTAGGTGATAATATGAGAATAATAGCAGGTGAAGCTAAAAAAATAGAATAATAAAGACAAGAAAAAGGTTTTTGATACAAGACCAACTCTTGAAAGTGTAAAAGAATCTCTTTTTTTCAATAATTGCTCCATATGTAGAAAAATTCTGTTTTCTTAGATCTATTCAGTGGAAGTGGAAGTATCTCACTTGAAGCTGTGAGTAGGGGTGCTAAAAAGAACTGTCATGATAGAAAAAGATGGAGAAGCTTTTAAAAATATATTATTGAAAAACATTGATAACTTAGGGTTTTTACAGATAGATGTAGAGCTTATAAAAATGATGTTGTGAGAGCTGTAGAAATATTAGGAAGAAAAAAAGGAAAAAAATTTGATATAATATTCATGGATCCACCTTATCAAGATAATATCACTACAAAGGTTTTTAAAAAGCTATAGATAAGGCAGATATTTTTAGCAGATGATGGCTTAATAATCTGTGAACATCATTTGTTTGAGGATTTAGAAGATAATATAGCTTCTTTTTAGAAAAAAACTGATGAAAGAAAATATAATAAAAAAAATATTAACATTTTTTTCACAAAAATAATAACAAGTTTTTTTCTTGAATTTTTTTATACTTTTTACTTTTTAGTTATATATTTCGATTACTTGATAGCTATAAATGTTTTTTTCGAGCTCCACAAAGGCTCTCCAAACATTTATGGACATCGCAGTAATCTCATTTCAATTTTTAATATAAATCTTTCAAGAAAAAAACTTATCAATTAATTATAAATATTTTTTTATTATATGAAAGGAGTGGGAATGGCAAAAAAATACTTTTTGAAGAAAATTTAGAAAAATTTAGATGAAATTATTGAAAAAAACTAGAAAGTGGAGAACTTAATCTAGACGATGCAATAAAAAGAATATGAAAATGCGATGAAACTTATAAAAAAACTGCTTCTAAGATGTTAAATGAAGCTGAAGGTAGATTAATAAAAAGTCATTGAAAAAAATGGAGAAATTGAGACAGAGGAGATTTAAGATGAATAGTGATTTCCAAGTTTATTTAAAAAGAAAAAAACTAATTTTTTTGAAACTGAATTAAAAAAAGAGTTAGAAGAACTTTCATATCCAGAAACTATATCAAAAAGGAATGGAATATGCTCTTTTAAATGGTGGTAAAAGATTGAGACCTTTTTTTACTTTTTTTACAACTTTGGAATTATTAAATCAAGATATACAAAAAAAGGGGTAAAGTCAGCTATAGGAATAGAGATGATACATTCTTATTCTCTTGTTCATGATGACTTTACCAGCTCTTGACAATGATGATTATAGAAGAGGTAAATTAACAACTCATAAAGTTTTTTTGGAGAAGCAGAAGCTATTCTTATAGGGGATGCACTCTTGACTTATGCTTTCTATATGTTATCAGAAAAAAATTTAAATATTTTATCATTTGAGCAAATTACAAAAAAATTATTTCAAAAAAACTTCTGCTTATTCAGGAATAAATGGAATGATAGGTGGGCAAATGATAGATATTGAAAGTGAAAATAAAAAAATTAATCTAGAGACTTTTAAAAATATATTCATAAACATAAGACAGGAAAGTTAATAAAACTTCCTATTGAAATAGCTTGTATTATAGCTGATGTTTCTGAAGATAAAAGACTTGTATTAGAAGAATATGCTGAACTCATTGGTTTAGCTTTTTCAAGTAAAAAGATGATATCTTAGATATTGAAGGAACTTTTTGAAGAATTAGGTAAGCCTGTTGGAAGCGATGATGATTTACATAAGGCGACTTATCCTAGTATTTTTAGGTATGGAAGAAAGTAAAAAAATTCTAAACGAGACTGTTGAAAGAGCAAAAAAAGATTATACATAATATGTTTGGAGAAGAGAAAGGAAAGATTTTGATTTCTCTTGCTGATTTTATAAGAGAGAGAAAATCTTAATATGTGGGATTAGTTAACTTTGGCCACAGATTTTATCTGTGGCTTTTTATTATACATAGGAGGAAAAAAATTTATGAAAAAAATCGGTTTTTATTTTTTTGGAGCTTTGTTAATTATTGTGTTAGGGTATTATTTTTTTAAATAATAAAAAAAGATAATAGCCAAGAACAAGTTGCTCAAGAAAAAGGCACAAGTTACGGAAGAAAAAGGTTATAAATGTTGGGGTATTACAATTACTTAGTCACCCAGCTTTTAGATAGCATTTATAAAGGAATGGTAGAAGAACTTGCAAGACAAGGTTATGAAGATGGAAAGAATATTAGACTTGATTTACAAAATGCTCAAGGAGAACAAAGTAATCTTGCTCTTATGAGTGAAAAAAATTAGTTAGTGAAAAAAATGATATCTTAGTAGGAATTACAACACCTGCAACTTTAAGTCTTGCTAATGCAACAAAGGATATTCCTATAATCATGGCAGGAATTACTTATCCAGTTGAAGCAGGTCTTATTGCAAGTGAAGAAAAAAACCAGGAAATAATATCACTGGAGTAAGCGATAGAACACCTATTAAAACAACAACTTGAATTAATGAAGGAAATTATACCTAACTTAAAAGAAAATTGGTCTATTATATACTTCAAGTGAAGATAACTCAATAAAACAAATTGAAGAAGCTAAAAAAATATGCAGCTGAATTAGGATTAGAAGTTAAATTAGCTTCAATAGCAAACTCTAATGATATTCAACAAGTAACAGAAAGTTTAGCAAGTGAAGTTCAAGCAATATTTGTTCCTATTGACAATACTATAGCAAGTGCTATGGCAACAGTTGTAAAAGGTTACAGATAAATTTAAAATAGGAGTTTTTCCTTCAGCTGACACTATGGTTGCTGATGGTGGAGTTTTAGGTTTAGGAGTTGACCAATATCAAATTGGTGTTGAAACTGCAAAAGTTATAGTAGATGTAATAAATGGTAAAAAACCAGCTGATACTCCTATTGTTTTTAGCTAATGAAGGAGTTATATACTTAAATGAAGCAAAAAGCACAAGAATTAGGAATAGAAATTCCTGCAACTATTAAAGGAAAAAAAGCACAAATAGTTAAGTAAGGAGTATTATAAAATGGATTTAATTATTTCAGCAATTTCACAAGGACTGTTGTGGAGTTTACTATCGTTAGGTTTATTTATAAGTTTTCGTGTCTTGAATATTGCAGACATGACAACAGAAGGTTCTTATCCTTTAGGAGCAGCTGTTTGTGTTATGCTTATACAAAGTGGTTATTCACCTTTAACTGCAACAATAATAGCAATGCTTGTTGGTTCTCTTGCAGGCTTAGTGACAGCTGTCTTTATAAATATTTGTAAAATTCCAAGTTTACTTGCAGGTATTCTTACAATGACAGCTTTACTTTCAGTGAATCTTCGTATAATGAAAAGACCTAATTTAAGTTTACTTAATAAAGAAACTATTTTTGATAGTTTATCAGAATTAAATTTACCACCTTATTTTGATATTATATTGTTAGGTCTAATAGTAATTTCTATTGTAATTTTAGCCATGCATTTATTTTTTGATACTGAGTTAGGACAAGCTCTAATTGCAACAGGAGATAATCCAAAAATGGCAACATCATTAGGAATATCTACTAAAAAAAGATGACTACTCTTGGACTTATGCTTTCAAATTCATTAATAGCTTTTAACAGGGGCAATACTTTCTCAAAACAATGGATATGCTGATGTTAATAGTGGACTAGGAGTAATAGTTGTTGCTCTTGCTGCTATTATAATAGCAGAAGTGATTTTTACTGATGTAAACTTTTTAACACGTCTTGTTTGTATAGTATTTGGTTCTATGATATATCGTTTACTTTTTAGTTTTTTTGTATTGAAATTAAATGTAATACAAGCTAATGACTTTAAATTAGTTTCAGCTCTTTTAATAGCACTATTTTTTTAAGTGTCCCTGAATTAAAAAAAGTTTTCTTTAAAGTTAGGAAAAGGTGATAAATAATGCCATACATAGAACTAAAAAAATATAAATAAAGTTTTTTTAATCCAAATTCAAACAGAGAACATCATGCTTTGAAGAATATAAATCTTGTTATTAATAAAGGAGATTTTATTACAATAATTGGTGGAAATGGAGCAGGAAAAATCAACATTATTTAATGCGATATCTGGAGTTTTTTTCCTTTAGACAGTGGAAGTATATCAATTAATGATGTGGAAATTTCATCAACAAAGGAATTTGAAAGAGCTAAGTATATAAGTCGTGTTTTTTTCAAAAATCCATTAGATAATACAGCTCCTCGTATGACAGTTGCTGAGAATATGGCATTAGCTCTTAATCGTGGAGAAAGAAGAACATTAAAATTTAGTAAAAAAATAAAGATAATATAGCTTTATTTGAGAATTTATTAAAAAAATCTTAATTTGGGTTTAGAGCAAAAAAACTAAATACTGAAATGGGAGTGTTATCAGGTGGACAAAGACAAGCCATTGCCTTACTTATGGCAACAATGAAAGCTCCTGAACTAATTTTTATTAGATGAGCATACTGCAGCTCTTGATCCAAAGACACAAAAAGAAAATTATGCTTTTGTCAGAAGAGAAAGTAAAGGAGAAAAAAATCTTACAGCCCTTATGATAACTCATAATCTTCAAGATGCTTTTAACTTATGGTAATAGAATGTTACTTTTTACATCAAGGAGAAATTGTTAGAGACTTTTCAGAAGAAGAAAAAAAGAAATTATCTGTAACAGATTTATATAAGATTATGGTTGACCTTGATGAATAATATTTTATTTATTTTTTTATAGGAAATTATGCTATATTATAGATAAATAGAAAATTTTTATTAAAGGGAGAAAAATAATATGAGAATTAGAAGTGTTGAAACAGCTATAAGAGCAGATGTTAGCAGAAATATTCCTAATGGAGTAGATGCTTTAGGAATATTCGATAATTTAGTACAACCAATTTTTTTCCATTTCCAGTAGAAAGTCTTTCTATAATACTTTCTTTCTCAGAAATGGAAGGACCTACAATGTTCCAAGTGAGAATAAATGCACCAAATGATGATTTAGTATCAAAAAGGAGATTTTGGGGTATTACCAGACCAATTTGGTTATGGAAGAAAAAGTAATTAATTTAGGTGGAATTTTAATTAGTGAAAGAGGGAAATACACTATAGATATTTTTTTGAATTAGGTGTTGATAAAAAAAATTAAAAATTCATAAAAAAACTAGAAGATTATTCTTTGCTGATTACCCACCTCAAAGAGAATTTACTGAAGCTGAAAAAGCAAGCTATATTAGAAGATGAAAGCTTAATAAGAGTTGTTAAAACAGAATTTAAGCCTTTTGAATTCGCAAAATGATGATACTGTAAAACCTATAAAATTACAAATATCTCTTGATGACTCTGTGCCATTAGAAGAAGGATACATTGCAGTTCCTGAAGATAATACTATTTTTAGTTAAAGGGAAAAAAATTTGATTTAACAGGTATGAGAAGACATGTTGAATGGATGTTTGGAAAAACCTATACCTAGACAAGAAGAAGAACCTGATGAAGAAAAAAATAAGGTGTTAATATGAGTGTAAAATATGTAGCTATGAAGCTAATATCATTTGTAGATAAAGGAAGTTATTCAAATATTGTTTTTAAATGATGCTTTTTAAAGAATTCTATCTTACAGCTAAAGAAAAAAAGCCTTTATTACAGAAATATTTTATGGTGTTTTTAAGAAATAAAAAAATTTCTTAGACTATATGATAGAAAAAAATACCAAAGTAATAAAGAAAGAGTGGATAAGAAATCTATTAAGAATTTCAATTTACCAATTAACCTTTTATGTCCAGTGATGCTAAAAGGTGTTGTTTGGGAAGCAACTGAAATTGCTAAAAAAAGCATGGAATAGCTATTTCTAAATTTATAAATGGAACTTTAAGAAACTATTTGAGAAATAAAGATTTAGAAATAAAAAAACTACATGATGAGAAAAAAACTATGAAATTTTTGTACTCTATTCCACAATATTTTTTTGTGATATATTAGAAAAAAACAATATGGAAGTGAAAAATTTAAACCAAGCTATTATTAGTTTAAAGAAAATTCCTTATTTATCAGTAAGAGTAAATAAATTAAAATATAGTGAAGAAGAATTTGAAGAATTTTTTTAAAAAGAAAAGAGATATTCAAATTATAAAAAAAAGTTGATACAGTATATTATGTTAATTCAGGCTTTGATAATAAATTCTAAAGAATTTAAAGAAGGAAAAAAATAATAGCTCAAGATGCTTCATCATATTTAGCAGCTAAAAAAATCTAGGAGTAAAGCCAGATGACTTAGTTTTTAGATATTTGTGCTGCACCAGGTGGAAAAAAACTGCAGTTCTTGCTGAAGAAATGGAAAAACAAAGGTGAAATCATAGCTATAGATATACATCAACATAAGAAAAAAAGTTAATTGAAGAAAATATGAAAAAAAGCTAGGAATAGATATAGTCAAAGCTACTGTTTTAGATGCTAGAAATGTAAATAAACAAGGTAGAAAGTTTGACAAAAATCTTGGTTGATGTGCCTTGTAGTGGTTATGGAGTTATAAGAAAGAAACCTGAAATTCTATATACAAAAAAATAGAGAAAATGTAGAAGAACTAGCATCATTACAACTAGAAATTTTAAACTCAGCAGCAGATATACTAAAAAGATGGAGGAGAACTAATCTATAGTACTTGTACTATAATTTCTCAAGAGAATACTGAAAATGTTGAGAAGTTTTTTTAAATGAAAGAAAAGAATTTAAAGTTAAAACTTTAAATATTCCTGAAAAATGTTTCTGGTGATTATGATAAGCTTGGAGGTTTCTCTATAAATTATAAGGAAGAAATAATGGATAATTTCTATATTATAAAGTTAGTAAAGGAAGAAAAAAATGCTAGAAGAATTAAAAAGAAGCAAACAGTTATATTTCATCAAAAAAATTGATAAATATAGAAGTAGAAGTTTATTGATAAAAAGAAATTGAAGAAGATGCTGAAATCAATAATGTTCCAATAATTAGTAAAGAGATTAGAGAATATTTAAAAATTTATTATAAAATCAAATAAAAAAATATAAAAAAATATTCTAGAAATTGGAACTGCTACTGCTTATTCAGGAATTATTATGGCTGAAGAAATTCAAGATAGAAATGGCTGTTTGACTACAATAGAAATTGATGAAGACAGATTTAAAATTGCTAAATCTAATTTTTGAAAAAAAGCTAATTTGAAAAAAATATAGAACAAATTCTAGGAGATGCCACAGAAGAAATAGAAAAAAATTAAATAAAAAAATTATGATTTTTATTTTTTTATCGATGCAGCTAAAGGACAATATAAAAAAATTCTTTGAAGATTCATATAAACTTTTTAAATAAAGGTGGTCTTGTGTTTATAGATAATATCCTTTTTAGAGGTTATTTATATAAAAGAAAGTCCTAAGAGGTTTAAGACTATAGTAAAAAGATTAGACGAGTTTATTGAGTATCTTTATGAGAATTTTGAAGATGTAACTTTACTTCCTATATCTGATGGTGTCATGTTAGTTAATAAAAAAATTAAATACTTGTACAATAAGGAGTTGCAAATTACATAACAACTCCTTTTTAATTTATTTTAAAATTTTTATTAAAATGCTTTTTAATAATTTAAAAAAATTTAGTATAATAGAACAATAAATTAAAAAAATATATGGAGGTTTTAAAATGGCAGATGGACACAAAACACCGACGGAATTAGTGGACTATATTATTAAAGTTGGAATAGATAAGGCGACTAAACCCTTATTTAAACTTATGTTACTTGGAATTTTTGGAGGAGCTTTTATAGCACTTGGAGGAGCAGGAAATATCATTTCATCTTCTACTTTAGTGAAAAACTGATCCAGGATTTGCAAAAATTTTTTTAGGAGCAGCTGTATTCCCAGTAGGACTTATTTTTAGTTGTAACACTTGGAGCTGAATTATTTACAAGTAACTGTTTATTATCAGTTGCATTCGTAAATAAAAAAATTAGTTTTGCACAAATGATTAGAAATCTTGTAACTGTTTACCTTTTTAACTATGTTGGAAGTTTCATAGTTGCTTATATTACAGTAAAAGGTGGAAGTTTTAATGCAGACTCACTTGCATATCTACAAAATATAGCCACTCATAAAGTAGATGCTTCAGCTTATGCTCTTTTTTATTAAAGGTATACTATGTAATGTTCTAGTATGTGGAGCTGTTATTCAAAGTTATACTTCAAGAGATACTATAGGTAAATTAGTTGGAGCTTGGTTACCTATTATGTTATTCGTTCTTATTGGTTATGACCACTCGATAGCAAATATGTTTTTATCTAACTGCTGCTAAAATTAGCAGACACAAGTTTATTTGGAGTTTCTGGTATCTTATATAATCTATTTTATGTTACATTAGGAAATATCTTAGGAGCTTTAGCTATAGGATTACCTCTATATTTCTCATATTATAAAAAAATCAGATAACTAAAAAAAATAATATTTTTTAAAAAGGGCTACTTAAGATAAATAGCCCTTTTTTTCTTATATTCGAAATTAATTTAAAGTTTTCTTAAGTTCTTTTACTCCTATATCTTTTAAAAAGTTTTTTTCAATAATATCCATTTCAGCTATAGGTGGAATAAATACAATAAAACCATCTCTTCCTCTAGTAAGTAATACACGATAACTATTTAATCTATAGACTTTATCAATATCAGTCTTACCTTCAGGATACCAAGTAGAATTATACCATCTCAGGTCCTTACCCCATACAATAATTGGCATATCAACTTCCAAGCCCTGACAGTTAAATTCAGAAATAACTAGTTCTAATGAATTTGAGAAATTTTTTTATCTCCTATTTCACCATTGAACCAAGTTACAATATCTAATTCAAATTCTGATCTTAAACCATAATTTTTTTAAGCTCTTTTATTTTTTTGATGATGCTAATAGACCATATCTTTTATCAATATGACCCGCATATCTTTTATGACAGTAATTCTTTTGCAATTTCAAGATTTCTTGTGTAGTACATATTAAATCCATTATTGATAATATCTATTGCCTTTAAAGAAGCTTGTTCCATATTACCAGCAATAAAGTGATTAATAAATTTACTCACTTCTCCAGCTGTATGAGTTCTTAAAGATATATTCAAATCAAGTTCAGGATATTTTTTTACTGCTAATGAAAAATTCTTTCTCTAATTTATCTGGACATACTATTTCCCAATTATTTTTTTAGCTTTTTACTGCTGTATTCCACTGTTCTAAGCCAGAATTCTCCCCATTATATATTTCTTGACCTTCACCAACGAGAATAAGTAAAACACACCATTCGAGTTTTTTATCACAAATTTCTATCATTATATCTGCTTCAGATTTTTCTATTTCTCTCTTTTTCTTCATCTGATTCATATCCCATGCTCTTTGACCTTCATCAAATACAATAATATTGTGTTCAAAAAGAATTCATAATTTTTAGAAGTATACTCTTTTATTATTGAGTGAACATTTTTTTACAAAGGTTTTACTTTTTCAATGTGCTCTGTAGTAATTCTATTAATGAACGATTTCCTGAAAGATATATAGAATCAACATGTTCATTTGATTCACAGATGTCATAAACATATTGTAATCCTAAATAAGTTTTTACCAGCACCAGGGACTCCTGTAACAAGTGCAAGAATATGTTTCTTATTTTTCTTTAGCATCTTTTTGTAATTTCTTTTTAAACATTCAATTGCCTGAGGAATAACAGTGCTATTAACTTTTCTTATATTAGGAAGAGGTGCATGCTTCATAAATGTACGAGCAGCTTCAACAATTGTAGGTAGTGGTTCGTATTTAGAATCTATCCATTTTTTAGCATCAGTTGGAGTTATTTGTTCTAAAAAAATTTTAGAACAAAGTTCATCTATCCCATTTTTTTGCTGCATAGAATAATTCCAGGATATCTTTGTTGTTGCTTTTCTTCAGTTCCTGTTAATAATAGTACAGGCACCACTTTTTTATTTCTCGATTCAGAATGATATTCTCTCAGATCTCTTACATATGATTTCACTTGGTCTACATCAGCTTGTAATACATCAGCATATTGTTTAAATTCTAAAACAATAACATATTCTTTTTGAAAGTAATATGACATCTGGTCTTCTTCCTGATTCATATGGTAAAAGCATATTCAAAAAAATTATTTGAAGTCCAGGATATTTATTGTTTACAAAGGGTAATTCATTTTGTAATACATTAAAACAATCTATCCAAGCTCTTTTTTTGTGCTTCTTCTAAAGAAAGATGATATAAAGAATTAAAAAGAATTGCACATAGATTTAAACCAACTCTCTTTATCTTCTTTCAAAAAAATTTTTCTACAGAATTATAATAGCAACAACGAGTTTCATAAGTTTCATATTTCTCCAAATACCCCACCTCACTATTTTTTTATAAACAATAAATTTTGTAGGCTCCAGTTTAAATGTTTCATCAGTAACTGGACCTGAATAAATTTCAATAGAGCAGTTTTTTATTTTTTTATATCAAGATTATACACACGATAAATGATGTATGGGTAGTCTTTGTTTTTAGAAGCTTCTATCTCGTTTCTTGTAATCTCAAATCCATCAGAATAGTTTCTTTTTTTGAAGCTTTTTACTTCGATATGAAGTTCTTTGTCATCTTTATCCCAAGCTCGAATATCATAACCTGCTCCATCTCCTTCCTCTTTAGAAACATGGACAGGCATTTTTTTAAATTATGTTCTTCTGCTTTCTGAGTTAAAATATCAAATACAATTTCTTCTCCAAGTGCTCCAATCTTATCTTTTAGAGTCTTGTACTTTTTTTCCAATCTATTTTTTTATAATTTTAACAGTTTGTTTATCTTTCTTATTATCAACAGCATCATTTTTTTACATATAATTTCAAAAATCTTTTGATGATGGATTTTGAAGTTCTTCTATTTCTTCTTCTGAAAGATCACTATCCCTAAATGAATTTAAAGGAGTACCTACAGGAACACATCTTACATTTTTTTCATAAGATTTTTTTAAAAATCACTAAAGGTAATAGTATTCATTCCGTATTGATTCCAAAAGTGTTCCCAAGTTCCTTCTTTCTTTTTTTATTTTTCCCATACAAAAATTTTTTCGATCAGTGCTTCCCCTGTTTAATAGGAGGATTTATTGTGAATGCATGTGAAATTGTAGCTACAACATTTCCTTTGTCATCAATAGTTTCTATTTTTCTCAACATAACCGCCACCATAAATTTCAAATTTACGATCTTTAGTATTTTTTTCCAGGAATTCTACTTAAAATAAATGCACCAACTTCTACTTTATTAAAGCGTTTGGTATTCCACTCATATGAAGTAATATCATCTTTTGTACTTTAGTTCACCATTTTTCTTTTTCCGTAATCAAAAAAATAAAAAAACCTTTTGATCTTCAGTAGCTTCTGGTAAAATTTTTAAAAAAACATCTTGCATATTATCACCTCTTACTTAGAATTCTATTATAAGCAAATCCTATCACAGGTAAATAAGTTTGTCAATACCCAGAACAAAAAAATGTTCTGGATTACTTTTTGACTAGAAATAAGAGAAGATAATTAAAAAAAGGGACTGTTGCAAATAAATAAAAAAAAGTAAAAAAATAGTTCGTTACTGAGTAAATTTTTTTATCTAAAAATTTCCATTTGTAACTCACTTATTTTTTTACTTTAGGATGAAATTTTATAATAGTTCTTTTTTTATGAAAATTGATCTTACATACCAAAAAAATATAGCTTGTCATTGATAATGAACCTAGTTCTCTTTATTTCATTAAATATATAAGGTTTTTTTCTCCTTGACTTGCTCCTAAAAATATATAATAGTGGCATAAAATGATCTGGTGTAGGAACGGCATAATTTGAATATTCATGTTCCTCATATTTTTATAACTTTTTTTCGTCTTCTCTTTTAATTACACTATTTAAAATGTAGTTATCAAATAAATCTGCCTCTTGAGAATCTTTTGGATTATCCCACTCTATTTTTTTCTTAGGTTATGAACAATATTACCACTTCCCACTATCAAATAACCTTTTTTTCTCAATTTAGCTAATTTTTTTCTCCTAACTTATATGCTTTTTTTCAGTATTTAAATAAGCATTTACTGATAATTGAACTACTGGTATCTTTGCTTTCAGGAAACATATGGAAAAAAATACAGTCCAAGTTCCATGATCTATTCCCCAGTCATCATTTATTTTTTTACTTCACTTCCTAATATTTTTTTCAACTTCTGTTGTCAAATCTTTACTTCCTTTTTACAGGATATTTAACTTCATATAATTTTTTTAGGAAAGCCAAACATATCGTATATTTGTATAGGAACTTCAGCACTTTTGAATAAAAAGTATCTTTTGTATACCAATGGGCAGAAATACATAAGATTGCTTTTGGTTCACCATGATTTTTTTATTATGTCTTTTCCTATATTTTTTTAAAGTTTCTGTCATTTCATTTCTTTTTTTAAAAGCTAACATGGGATCTCCATGTCCTACAAAGATTACTGGCATTTTTTTCATAGTAATCTACTCCTTATCTTTTAAAAAAATTCTTTTTTTGGTTATTATAATATCATATATCCTTTTTTTAGAAGTAGGCACTTTTAAACTATAATATATTTTTCATCAAGTAGAAAATCTACTAATCTTATGATTTTAATTCCGTCATGTACTCCTAGATAGCTTTCATCATTAGTGATTACTATTTTTTTCAAAGTTATCTTGAATTTTTATAGAATGGAGCTAACTCTCTTTCTCTTGTGCTAGAGTTAGCAATATTTTTCAGTTACTTGTATATAGATTTTTTTGTATTTGCATTTGTAGCAATAAAAATCTATTTCATTATCTCCAATTTTTTTCCTATTGCTACATCATATCCACGACGTAATAATTCAAAAATAAACAATATTTTTCAATAATATGTCCTATGTCCCTATTTCTAAATCCTAATAGATAATTTCTTAGTCCAATATCTACTATATAATATTTTCCTAAAGTTTTTTTAAAAATTCTTTACCTTTGATGTCAAATCTTTTTATCTCATAAAAAAACATATGCTTCAAGAAGAGTTGCTACATAAGACTGTACCGTTTGAACAGCAGGTTTAGTTTCAATTAATTTTTTTCATTTAACAAAACATTAGAAATGGAATTAATAGAAGTATTATTTCCAATGTTATCTGCTAAAAAAACATTATAATTTTTTTCTTAATAGACTTGAGTCAGTTACCTGTCTTCTATCTTTTTGTTTTTTTCACGCTCTAAGATATCTCTTATTACTACACTGGACTGAACCTCCCACGACTGACACCCTACGAGTGCTAGAGTTGCGGGATTCTAAAATCTTTAAAAAAATATTTAAAAAAATTTTTCTAAGAAGTTTGATAGCTTTACACTACCCTTATTCTTTTTAGGTGTGTTCAGTTCACCTCTATTGTATAGGACACTTAAGTCCACAACTTTACTTTTTTCTTAGAATATTTAATGCTCCATTACAATCTGCATTTATAAGTTTACCTGCGCTTGTTTGATATAGTCCTCTTTTTTTATTCTTTTTCCACTGAATATATATTCTTGCAGATTTTTCTTTATCATATATTGAATTTCATCTCCATCAAAGAAACTTGCTTTTTGATGTATAACTCTCTTCTTGTAGTTTAAATTCTATTCCATATAGTTTACATATATATATTAATTTATCTCTTAATTTTTCCATATGGTATATTTACAAAGTTTTGATTATTTATACTTCCTATATTTGAATTTCTTTGAAAATCTTCATTATATCCTAGAACTAGTTTTTCCTATATCATTATTAAGACAATAATTTACAATTGTTCTTGCTGCTTTTTGAAAGATAATCATTTATACGATTATTTCTCTTTCTAGTTATTCTCTTTTGCCTTAATGTTGTGCGCTCAATCTTTTGCTTATCTTTTTATACTTTGTAATTTTTGCATTTATCTTATTATAGTATTGATTTATTGATTTTTAATTTTTCTACCATCTATTATGAATGAAGCTCCAGTATTTGTAACACAAGTGCAAAGATTATCTATACCTAAATCAATTCCTAGTACATTTTCTTTATTTAATTCCCTTTGAATTTCTTCTACCTTATAAATGTATTGAATTTCAAAGTACCTAGAATGTTGTTTTTGGTATTATTCTAATCTCTTTTTATCTTCTTGTTTTTTTAATACTGATGGTAGTTTTATTGCGATTTCCTTATGTGCCTTTCTAAATGAATTTGAATAAGGAACTATCAGCATATCATCTTTTTAATCTAACAAAACCTATAACAAGAGTTGTAAAACTATCTTTATCAAGATAATTAGGTAATTTTATTTTACCATTATATTGACCATTCTTAGCAAGTTTTTAAAAGTGCAAAAGAATGATTTAAAAACTTTTCATCTACTTCTTTCAAAAATTTGTTGAGCCATATTAGAATTTAATTTCTTATAGTTCTCACTATTTTTTTAAGCATTTTATAGTTTTCATTATAGCTTAAATACTTTTTTTATTTTTTTAAAATAGTGTTGTCTAACATTATATATAGCTTGATTCTTTAAATTCTTAGCTATATGGCACAAATATTTTAAATTTCTAAACTCTTTTTTTGCTAAGATGTTTTTACTTGTTGTTTTTAATGTTAAATACATATATAATCACCTCCTTTTCATCAGAGATATTATACCATATATTCTACATTTTATCTACTAAAAAAAGTAATGTTTTTTTATTTATTTTTTTAAACATTTTTTTAAAGTTTTTTTAAAACCCCACAACAGTGGGAAGCGTCGTTCACATAAGTGCGCTACTACTTATGCAGTTCTCTTGGCATATACACTCCTTAATAAATTAAGGAGATTAGCCTTGAACTTCTTGTTATCTCTAACAAGCACAGACTATATCTTATCCATAGTGTATCTCAACACCTTAGGCGAAACCACTTCCAATACCAATCGCTTGTATTGTACTCCCCTCACGAGGGATAGTCGTTGAACTTTCCTTTTCAGGCTTAGCTGCTGATTGTCTATTATCATAATGTTTAGGATTTAACCTTGCACCATCTAGTATATTTTTTCTGCTTTCGCCACCATCACACTTATACCGTATTCTCACTTAGGTATTATGTTGTGGTTATACTAGCTTTAAGAGTTTCCAGCAATTCAATTTCTTTGTTGCACGGTTTTGCTCCGTGTCTACATACAAGTTTCCCTATATGCTTACTAAAATCTTCGTGCAATTCATACCCTACGAGTACATGTCTCATGACTAACACCCTACGAGTGCTAAAGTCACGAGTGTTCTTGCACTATTTAATAAATTCCATCAAGAATAGTTAGAGCCTTATCTATTTCTAAAGGAAGTTCTGTAAGACTAGGCATACCACCAAAAGTGATATATGCGTCAAAAAGTTCTTTTTATTTCATATGTTTCACCATTTTTCATTTTCAACTTTTTCTACTTATACCTCCAGTTAAACTTTTTCTTTTCAATAATTTTATATCCATGAAAGTCAATAAATTCAATAAAAGATAAAGGATAAACTTTAATCTCAATACTTCTTCCTGCTAAGTAAGTTGCATACTCACTTGATAGTAAAAAAAAGCATTAGAACCAGTTATATAGATATCACATTCAAAATCAACTCTAAATGAATTTATAGCATCTTGCCATTCTGGAACTTTTTTTGAATTTCATCAAAAAAACAAATAAGCTTTTTTTATCTTTAGGTAAATTACTTTTTACATAATTATATAGCTCTTCAACAGTCATTCTTTTTAAATTCCATTGACTCAAAAATTTATTTGTATAATTTGATTTTTTTCTATACCATTATCTAAAAAGATGTTTTTATCATTAATTTCATTAGACTTGATTTTTCCACAACGACGAATACCTGTGATGATTTTTTTACAAAAATCAGTATCTTTGAATTCAATTAGTTTTTTTCTAAGTAGTGACTACGATTTTTTTAATTCATTTTCTTTTTTTAACATCAATTTCACCTCTATAGAAAGTATAACATAAAATTCAATATTTTTAAAAGTTTTTTTAGTATTAATACTAAAAAAAATATTTTTTTAAAAAAAGTTTTTTTAATATTGATACTAAAAAAACTTCCACTCATTAATGGAAGTTTTTTTATTAAGATTTTAAAAGTAATTTAGGTACATTAGAATTGATTTTTATCTATGATGTTAACGATTTTTTTGTAAATCATTCTCATCTGTAAAAAGATTAAAAAAATAGATGTTCCTAAAATATCATTTGAAAGTTTAGGGATTTTCACTCTTAGAGTAAGCACCATATTTTACTATATTTTCAATTATTAAATTAATCAATTCAATTTGGTTAGAGTTAAATTTCTCCTTATTTAAAAAAATTCAGAAAATTCTTTATTAATGGCTTCTCTATCTAAACCAATAAGAGAACGAATAAAGATACCAAAACTTTCTTTTTTTCCCATAAAGGCTAGATATTTTTTTCAATTTCAGTATTATTTTTCATTTTTTTAGACTTTCAAGACTAACTTCTTCATTACTATATAAAAGTTGCTTTTAGTTCTTTTAAATCTTCTTCATCTAGCTCTATATTATTTCTTAATTTCTTTATAGAAAGCAGTTCCTTATTTTTTTATCTAAGTATTTTTTTGAAATTTCGCTTTAGAGTTAATATATGCAGAGGCAAAAGTGTTTATATCTTTAACTTCTGTAGAAATACATGTGTCTTCAAAATCTCCAATAACATAATTCAAATGTTTTCCATCAGCATCTATAAATATTGTCAAAGGTTCGATAATATCTTTTAAATTCTTTAACTCTAAAAATATCAATATTTTTTTAGATAATTTTTCATCTTTTATTAGTTTCATAATATAATCAGTATTTTTTTGAATTTCTTTTTATAGTTCCCTTCTTTGCTAATCCTTTTGCTATATCAGAAATTTCCATTTTTTTCATTTTCTACTTTTTTTATTATCAAATAATTTAAGTTGAATTTTTTTAAAATAAGATTTTTCAAATTTCTTCTCCATCTCAGTTTTTTTCTGTAACAGGAAAAAGGTAGAGAACTTAGATTTTTTTATTATTTCATCAACATTTTTTTCTTCTAAATTTCTCAAGACATCAATATTTTTTTATATTTTTTTACATAAGAAATTTTTTTGTTCTTACTGAAATATTTTTCTTCGTTCAAAGCAGATATTAAATCATATACTTCATTTACTAAATCTTCCCAAAGTTTCTTATAATTTTCATCCATTTGATATTCTAAATTTTTGAAGTTTGTAAATCATCTTAACTTTATTTTTCAAAGATTCTACTAGATAATGATTTTTCCTAATTTTGTATTATTTTTCATCAAAGCTACCATACATTTCAAAAATATGAAAAGTTTCTACAGAAATCTAAAATTAAAAAAAATCTTTTTTTATCTTGACCAGGACCATAGACATCTTTACATTTTCTAGTTCCTCTACCTATCATTTGCCAAAAATTTAGCTTTTTGATTTTTACTTTTTTTATAGAAAACTAGATTTAATATTTGTGGAACATCTATTCCAGTATCAAGCATATCAACAGACACAGCTATTTGAGGAAGACTATTAGGATTAACAAATCTTTCTATTAGTGTTTGTGCTTTTTTTCAACTTTTTGTTGTTATTTTTTTGACAAAACTCGCCATCAAGATTTTTTTATACAATTTATTAAAAGTTTCTACAATATGCTCAGCATGTTTTGTCATTTTTTTAGCAAATATTATGGTTTTTTTCCTAATTTATCTCCCGATTCAATTTTATAACCTTCTTCCATAAGAGTAGTAAGTACTTTACTTGTTGTTCCTTCATTAAAAAAACCATGAATTTAAACTATCACCAGAAATTTCTTCAGGCATACTATCTTCTTCATCAAAAAAAGAGTTTCATATTTTTTTCTTTTTTTCTTCCTCTGAAAGTTTACTATAAACAATACCATTTTTCTGGATAATTCAAAAGAAACTTCTTTTATTTTTAGGCAATACTAAAAAAATTCATCTTTAGCTGCTTCAAATAAATCATAAGAATCAGTAGGTTCTTTTTGAATTCATATCAAAAAAACTTTAAATGTATTTCTATCTATTTCATTTTTTTAGGAGTTGCAGTAAGACCTAAAATTAAGCTATCAAAATATTCAAATAAATCTCCATATTTTTTTGGTATATACTTCTATGTGCCTCATCAACAATAATTAAATCAAATGCACCTACTCCATATTTGTTAGTCCCATCTTCTCTACTTTTTTTCTGCCTCTGTCATCATTGTTTGATAAGTTGAAAATACAATTTTTTTGCATTGTCTCTATCTTTTTTTCAGCCACTAAATCAACAAGAGTATAGTCAGGTAAAGAGTTCTTAAAACTATTTAATGCTTGTTTAACAAGGGCTACTCTATCAGCTAAAAAAATAAAGTTCTTTTAACCATATTTAGTCTTGACAAGCAATCTACTAATGAGATGGCAACTCTTGTTTTTTTCCTGAACCTGTTGCCATAACAAGTAAGGATTTTTCTATTTCCTGAAATATAGTTTTCTATTGCTTTTTTTACAGCTCTTTCTTGATAATATCTATCTATTATTTTTTTATTTATAGAAATGTCATTTGAAGTAATTTTTTTCATTTCTTCTAGCTATGATTTTTTTAACAGCTCTTCTTTTCTATAGAAACCATAAATTCTTCTAGGAATGGAATTTTTTTATTCTCATAGATAAATATTTCAAAACCATTGGTTACAAATCTTATTGGGAAAAAGTTAAATTTTTCTCCAAAGCTTCGGCATATTCTAAAGCTTGAAATTCTCCTTTTTTTAGCATTGTATGAAGCTTTCTTAGCCTCTATTATTGCAAGAGGGTAAGCAGAATCACCCCATAGAACATAATCTATATTACCTTTTCCTGAACTTGTACTCTTTAATCCTTCAACTTCATATTCAAACATATTCTTATCATTTAAATTCCAACCAGCTTTCATAAGTAAGAAATCTATAAATAATTTTCTAGTCTCTTTTTTTCTGAAAAAGTTATTGTTATTTATTCTTGTATTATGTTTTTTTAGTAGGGACTACTTTTTATTTTTTTCAATATTATTTTTTTACATCATCATTTGTTATCTTAATATCATTGATATTTTTCTTCTTCAGATGATGAATGTGTAATATATTTCTCATCAAATTTTTATATCATCAGTTTTTAAGGGTAGAACCATAACAATAAGCTATCCAAACTGTGAAATCAAAAAAATTCCCTTCAAAGAATTTAAAGCAATATCTTTGTTTAAAGGTAAATTTCTACCTGTATCACTAATTATATTTTTTTAACATGTGGGCAGCATCATTACCAAATTTTCTAATAAGGTTAAGACCAGCTATTTGACTTTCATCTTGAAATAAATCTTTAAACTCTTTTTTTATTAATAAGATCATTGAGAGACATTTCATTATATGAAGTTTGAATTTTTTTCAAATTTATATACTAAGCTAACACAAAAATTCAAGTGCCAATCTTGAGTAAAAAAAGCACTTGTCCTAGGCTTGATATAACAGTTTTTTTCTCAGCTTCTAAACACAGTTCATATAAATCTATAAACTCATCTTTTTAAAAAAAATCAAAATTACTCATTGATTTTTGTTCCCCTCTTGATGCTCTAGATAAATTTATTTGAAATTGAAGAAGTATTTTGATTAACCAATGTATTTTTCTATGTGAAATTTTTTTACATTATTTTTGGCTAACCATTGCATATTGTAAAGTGGTATCTATTTTTTTGATGTCCTAATAACTGTTGAACTTGTTCTATAGGCATTCCTTTATCTATCGCCTTTTGTTGCTAAGGTTCTTCTAAATTTATGAGGATGAACCTTAGTAATATTTAATTTTTTTCCAAGTTCTCTAAGCATTATTTCCACACCACTAATTTGTAACCTTTTATGTGGTTTTTAAAAAGAGAAACAAAGAGTGCAGAATTATCATCATCTCTTGTTTTTCAGATAATTATGCAGATGAATTTTTAGTTCTTGCATCAAAATATACTTTTTCTTTCTTTATCTCCCTTACCAAATACAACACATTCTCTTCCTTCAAAATCAATATCTTCTATATTTAATTTAACTAATTCTCCAACTCTCATTCCTGTTGAAGCTAAAATATCAATAATGGCTAAATCTCTTAAAGATTTACAATTATCTCTCATAATTTCCATTGCTTCATCAGAATAAGTTTCTTTTACTACTGTTCCTGTTTTTACTTTGTGTATCCTTCTAACAGGGCTTTTTTTAAAATATAATCTTCTTCTTCAAGCCAAGCAAAAAAAGCTTGAGAAAAATTCTTCTAATATTATCTATTGTTATTTTTACTTGCATTTCCTTCTTTTTTTGATAGTTGTCTAAATATTCTCTTAAATCATTTGTTGTGATATGCTTAATAGATTTATCAATTTTTTTAAATAAATTTTCTATAGTTGCTTTTATAATATTTTTAATGATTTTCTTGAACAACCTTCAACATGTTTAGCTGATAGAAAAAGCTTCTAAATATTCAATATTTTTCCTTTTTCATCTCTATCAGCACCTTCTTTTTTTACAATTTCCAAATCATATAAGTAATGTGCAAGCACCTTATGTAATTTTTTTCCATTTGTCCATTTGTTAATGTAGAAGACATAGCTTGTTTTATGTCTAAAAATTAAAGTATCTACCATCTTTGTACCTCCTAAAAAAATCTGATACTTTAATTTTTAACATACTTCTATATTTGTAAACTTGCTGACTTTTTTTAAAAAGCAATAATTCTCTTTTTTTCTTCTTCTATTAAAGGTTCTACTAAAGATACAAAATTTTTCGATATCTTGATTTCTTAAAAATATCCATATATTTAGCTCTATTTTCTACTGTAATAACGAAAGGAGTTAAGTTATTTTCTAACATTAAAGCAAGCATTATTAATCTTCCTGTACGTCCATTTCCATCAGAGAAAGGATGTATTCTTTCAAACTTTATATGATATTCAAGAATTATTTTTTTATTTTTCTCGCTATCAGAATTAGAATTTTTTTAATTGGAAGTTCATATTTTTCAAGCCATTCATTCATTTTTATATGGGGTTTCACTTGGACTTGTTGTTTCAAAATTTGCTCCTCTTATATAGTTATATTCAGTCTTAAAATTTCCAGCATTATGATTCAATCTATTTAATAAAAATCTTATTAATTTCTTTTTATCATATAGATATCTACTGTATTATTTTTGTAATTCAGCTAGCAAAAACTTTAAAAGCATCTGAATGATTTAAAACTTCTAAAAAAATTCTCTTTTAGACATTGCATTAGGAATAGTATCATCTAAAATGATAGTTGCAGTTTCATTTAATGTTAGAGTATTCCTTCAATAGCATTTGAATGGTGCGTCATTCTTACATTCAAGTCATCTATATATTCTTCTGTAAATTGTTCTAGTATTTTAATCTTTCTCAACTCCTTTCTTTTTTTCATGGATTCAGTAAAAGTTAAATGATAATTTTTGCTATTTTTTTTCTATTCTTTTTCTGCAAATTTATTCTGTAACTCTGATTGGTGGTAATAGGGAGCTTACAATTTTTAATAAATGCTACTTTTTTTAACATGAGAACTAGTTGTCAATCTTAATGTCATCAATAAATTTTTCAAAATCTCTGATATTAAAAAGTGCATAGAAAAGTACATTTAAGTTATTAACTTTAGGTCTAAGACGAATACATACTATTTAGGGTTGCAGCTTTTTTCTACTTCTAGTCCAAAAAGCAGTATCAACATTCCAAAATTTCTCTTTTTACAAAGAATAGGTTTGTTTATATTTCCTTTTCTACCAATTATTATTGAATTTTTCATTACAAATATAGGCATTAGAACGACCAATTATCCCACCACTTCCATATATTGGATATTTACCATTTATATCTTCTACTTGTTTTTGATTTATTTACCATTTTTTTATATTTAAAACATTTTTTTCCAATAATATATTTCCCAGTTTTTATCATTAGTTTTAATATCACCAAACATTTGTAGTAAATAAAGATTTATTTAAAAAAAATTGATTAATATTTGTTTTTTTGTTTAAAAATTCTCTAAAATATCTTCAAGTCTCATTAAAGTTTTTTTACTATATTTTTTTGAGAAGATATAGGTAAAATTGGAATACAAACATTTTTTTAATATACTAATATTAATATTATTTTTGTGCAACTCCTCTTGCTTGTCTTTTTTTATATTATTTTTCAATGCTACATAAAAAAAGTAATATAAAAATCATATCAACTAAATTATTTTCTTTTTAAATTTACTCCAACAATAGCTTGGTTAGTAGTAGCTTCTATATCTAAGATAGCAACTTTACCAACAGAAGCAAAAAAATTGTATATAAAATTGTTCCTTTTTTTAGTAATTTAGCACTTGAATTTTTCCAATCCATTTTTTTGTTATTTTTTTCATCAGAACACTTTATATATTTCTCTTTAAAATCTGAAATTTTTTTATCCAAGGAATATTTCCATTTTTTTCCAATATTCATTTTTTTGACTTAGAAGGAGTGCCTCCTGATATAAAAATCACAAATTTCACCTAATTTTTTTATACTGAATATTTTTTTAATCATTAAGCACTCACCTTCTTATATAAAGCTTGAAAAATCCCTAAAAAAATAGGAAGTTCCTTTAAAATAAATGATAATTTTTTTAGGGTATCAATCAAAATATTTAGATATCAAACTATTATATAGGTTTTTCTGCCTCTTTTTATAGCCTCTTCAATTTCAAATGATAATTTTTGTTATTTTTTTCTATTTTTTTTGCAAATTTATTCTGTAACTTGATTGGAGGTAATATTAGCTTATATTTTTAATAATGCTGCTTGATTTAAATGAGGAACAGTTGCTCCAATCTTAATGTCATCAATAAATTTTTTTAAAATCCTCTGATATTAAAGAGTGCATTAGATAAGTCACATTTAAGTTATTAACTTTAGGTCTTAAGACGAATACACCACTATTTAGAGTTGCAGGTTTTTTTCTAATTTATCTACAATAGCAACTTTACCAATTGTTCCATCTTTTTGTCAAAAGAATATCGTTTATTTTTTTACTTTTTATATTTTTCATCTTGATTATATCTTTCTTTAGTAACATAGAAACAATTTTTTTAAAATCAATTTTTTTCATTTTTTTAAAATCTACTCCTGTTATTAAATAGTATTCCCCATTTGATAAATATTCCTTTTTTTGTTAAACCTTGCCAACCAATTCTTGCTTTAACGTAACAAAGGTTAGCGATACTTTCTTTTTTTCTCCAATTGAATATTTTTGTAAATAAAGATTTGTTTAATAAATTTAAATTAAGTAATTCTTTTTTTCTAAGATATATAAAGCTTTCAATTGTTTTTAAATAAGTTAACTAATATTTTTTTGTTCCTCTATAGTAGGTAAGACAATAGGAGCATTTAAAATTTCTTTTTTTACTTAGATTAAGTTGAACTCCACCAGCTGAAAAATTTTTTTAAAATAATTTTTTTAACATTTTTTTGATTGTAAAGCAAATTTTTAAATAATTCTCATCAATATTATCTGTCAAAAGTTCTAATTTTTCCAACACGTTGATTTTTGGATAATATTAAATCCATTAGATTTTACAACAGTGGGAACACCTAATATTTTTAGGATCTCCAGCCATATCTGTCATCGCAATTACTAAATCACCATTTTTTTAATAAATAGTTTTTTTATATTTTTTTCTGAAAAAAATTATCAGGTAAATATTTTGCATTATATAAAATATCAAAAAGTTCCATCAGGTCTTATATTACTCATTCGACAATTCAAAGTATTTGAATTTATAATATAATCTTCTGATTTTTATTGCAACACCATTTCTTAAATCACAAACATCTCCTAATTTAACTTTCTTCCATTCATTTTTTATTAAATATCTTCATCTAGCATCACTTTTTAATTCTTTCAACTTTTTCATCAATAGATTTTGAAAGTTCCTCTAATTTTTTTCTAAAAATAACTTTAGGTTCTTCATATTCAACTTTTTTTCATAAACAATTTCTTTATATTTATTAATAGATAAATCGTAGTCATTATCAACTATTTCTTGTTTTTGGAACAAAGAAAGATTTATCAGTTCTTTTTTTCTATCTTTTTCGTTTTTCTAAATTAGAAAATCTTTCTATTATATCTGGAATATCGTTTTTCTTCAACAGGATTTTCTTTTTATCATCAAGAGAATATCCATCAGCTGTCATATCATAGAACCATACATTATCAGTTCCACCTTTTTCCAGTCTTTTGTGAAAAATTAAAATACCTGTTGATACTCCAGCATAAGGTTTGAATACTCCACTTGGCATAGAAATAACAGCTTCTAATTGGTTATTTTCAATCAATTCTTTTTCTTAAATTTTTTTATGTGCATTTGAAGCTCCAAATAGTACTCCATCAGGAACGATAACAGCACCCCTACCACCAATTTTTTTAAAAGTCTTAAGAATAGAGCAATAAATAACAATTCAGTCTTTTTTTAGTCTTTACAACTCTTGTTAAAGTATTAGAAAGTAAGGCTTCATCAACACTCCCTTTGAATGGTGGATTAGCAAGGATTAGAGTATAATCACTTTCTTCACTATAATCTGTTGAAAGAGAATCAATTCTTTTTTTAATTTAGGAGTTTTTCATATCATGAAGTAATAGGTTCATTGCAGAAATTCCTAACATTGTTGCATCAGTATCATTTCCATGTATCATGGCTGTTGAAAAAAATATTTATAAATTTCTGGTGAAGTTGCTAAGATATCTTTAAAATTTCTCTTTATATATTCTATTGAACTTACTAAGAAACCAGATGTTCCACAGGCAGGGTCAATTATCTTATCTTCAACAGTAGGTTTCATAAGTTCAACCATCATATTTATAATATGTTTAGGTGTTCTAAATTGTCCATTTTTACCTGAAGTTGATAATTTAGAAAGTAAATATTCATATAAATCTCCTTTAGTATCTTTATCTTCAACCATTTGAGGATTATTAAATATTTCTTCAATAGTATCCATTGTATTTTTGTAAAACAGCTGGTGTAGGAACTTTAAAAAAATAGCATTTTTCCATATATTGAGAAAATACACTATCTTTTATCCTCATCTAAATTTTTTTATAAATTCAAAAGCTTCATTTCTAACTTTATCATATAATTGTTTAGGATCACCTAATTGGATAAGATTACTCCATCTAATATCTTGATGATTTTTCACCAAAAAAATAAATTTTTTTCATCAAAATTTCCAAAGATATTTCCAAGTTTTTTTGTTCTTTCTCTTTTCTTTGTTCTTCTTGGTCTAATCTCTTCATAAAAAAATAAGATAAGTAAGTTGTTCAATTACATCAACAGGATTTGTTAAGCCACCAACCCAGAAATATTCCCACATCTTATCAACTTTATTTTTTTAATTTCACCTGTAATCATTTTAAAAAAAATCCCTCCCTATTATTTTTTTAACTATTTAACAAATTAAAATTTACTAGACAATTTAGTTTTTCCTTTTTTTATATTTGAAATAAAAAAAGAAAAAAATGTAATTATTAATTATGCTAAACTAAAATTTATCTATTAAATTACATTGTAACATAAATAAAAAAATAATATTAAGAGGGAAAAAAATCAAATTTTATAAAAAAACTTCCACTCATTAATGGAAGTTTTTCTTCTTAGTTTTATAAATTTCCTTCAACTACTATAATAGTTGTATGTTTTAATTTTTCTTCTATTTTTAACATATTTTTTTAAATCTTTTTCCAAATAATACTATGAAAAAAATATAACACCAATTACCACAGCTATACTACCTGATATAGAAACATCTAGAAAAACTGCTAAATGGTAACCTAGAATTGATGAAATAATTCCAATTAAAGAACTATATACTAACATAGTCTTTAGATTTTTTTAGAAATCATATAGGCAGTAGTAGCAGGTCCAACCATAAAAGAAATCATAAGAGTTGCACCTACAATGTCAAACGAAACCACAGAGGTAACTGAAACCAAAGTCATCAATAGATAGTGAAAAACTTCAGGTAGCAAACCTAGTGTTAAAGCTAGAGCCTTATCAAAAAAATTGAGATTTTAATTTCTTTTAAAAAAATATAGTTATAAATAGTAAATTAACAACTAAAATTGCAAAACCATTTACAAGACCAGTAGCAATTTTAAAACCAAAAATTTCTGTTGTATGAAAAGGTGCAAAAGCTATTTCACCAAGCAAAACAGCATCAATATCCAAATGTATATTTGCTGTGTACTTAGAGATAAGAATAACAGCAATACTAAATAGAATAGACAAAACTATTCCTATTGCAGCATCTTCTTTTACTAATTTACTATCACTTAATACTTCAACAAAATAAACAGTCAGAAGTCCTGTTAAAGTTGCTCCTACAATAAGTAAAGGAGAATCTAATTTATGAGTGATAAAAAAATGAAAGTACAATCCCAAGCAAAACTGTATGGCTTATTGCATCTGTTAGCATACTCATGAGATCTTAAAACTAAGAATACTCCTAATAGTGAACAAGCTACTGAAATTAAAATAGCAATTAATTGTATTGTTAAGCTTGCACTCATATATTATCACCTTTACTTTCTTCTAATCTTAATTTTTCTATTTCTTGTATAAATTCTATAATTTCTTGCAATAATACCTTTTTTTAGAAAATAGAAAACTTATTAAGACAAAGATTCCAGATACTAATATTATTAGAGGTCCAGTTGGTAAAGAAGCATCAAGTGTAGAAATAATACTTCCCATAGCTCCTGAAATACCCCCGATTATTGCAGCTAATATAGTGACAATAGATAATTTCTTAGACCATTGTCTCGCAGCAACAGAAGGTAGAACAAGCATTGCAGTCATTAAAAATTACTCCTGCTATCTGTATTCCAATGATAACATTTACTACTATCATAGTAGAAACTAAAAAAATTTATTTTATTGCTTTGTATTCCAAGTGTTTTAGCATAATCAGCTTGGAATATACTTATTTTTATTTCTTTCCAAAAAAAGAATAACTAAAGATATCAACACTAAACCTACAATAATTATTAGATAAATATCTTTTTGCTATTAAAGTTGAAGCCTGTCCAAATATGAATCTATTTAAACCTGCTTTTTTTAGCTCCAGGAACTTTCTTTAAATACGTAAGTAAAACTAGACCAAGCCCAAAAGAAAGTTGATAGTAACAATGCAATGGCACTATCCAATTTTACTTTTTGAATTTCTTTCTATATAATGAATTAAAAAAATATACACAGGAAACCTATCACTAATGCTCCAGTTAAAAGTATATATAATTCTTTTTTTCCACTTATTAAAAAAAGGCTAGACATATCCCAGCAAGTGCTGAATGAGATATACCATCGCCCAATAAACTTTCTTTTTTTAAAACTGCAAAAAGTCCCAATGATTGCACTAACCATCCCTAGAAGTGTGCAACCAAGAGTTACAACTTTAAAAGTATAACTACTCAAAAAAAGTTTTTAATATTTCATTCATATTCTCCTCAAATCTTTCTATATGTCACATCAATATTTTTCTTGTGTAAAAAAACTTCACTTACCTTTCCACTAACAATAACAGCTTTATTAATAAGTGCAACAGACTCAAAAATAAGTTGGTACAGTTTGCAAATCATGGTGTACAACTATTATAGTTTTACCTTCAGATTTTAATTTCTTTAGTATCTCAACTATCGATTTTTCAGTTGTTGAATCCACTCCTTGAAAAGGTTCGTCCATTAAATAAATATCAGCTTCTTGTACTAAAGCTCTAGCTATAAAAAGCTCTTTGCTGTTGTCCACCTGAAAGTTCAGATATTTGTCTATCTTTAAACTCCAACATCCCTACTTGTTCTATTGCCTTTAAGACTTTTTTTGTTTTTTTCTTCTTTACTAACTCTTTTTAAAAAGACCTACTCTTCCATAACAACCCATTTCTACTAACGTCAAATAGTGTTGTTGGGAAAATCCCAATCAACACTATTTCTTTTGAGGAACATAGGCTAAAAGTTTTAGCATTTATTTTTTTATTTCACCTGTTATTTGTTTTTAAAAAAATTTTTAATATAGTTTTTTTATAAGAGTTGATTTACCTGCACCATTTGGTCCAACAAGTGCCATCAAACTTCCTACCTCTATATTTAAATTAAGATCTTCTAGTGCTATATTTTCTCCATAAGCAACTGTCAGATTTTTTTAATTTCAATTGCATTCATTCGTTTCACCTATTTCTAATTTCTATTTTTAAAGCATTTGCAATAGTATCGGCATTTGCTTTAATTGTTTTAATATATGTCTCAGTATTATTTTTCTTTATCTCCCATAGAATCTGAATAAAGTTCCCCACCTATTTCAACATTTCCACCTTTTTTTGCTTTAACAGCTTCTTGTAAAGCTTCTATACTTTTATGATTAACAGATGATTCAACAAAAAAATAGCTTTTGATTTTTATGTTCAACTATAAAAAGTTGCAAGGTCTTCAATTTGTTTTTGTACCTATTTCAGAGTCTGTTGAAACTCCTTGTATAGCTTTTTACTTGCAGTCCAAATTGTTCAGCAAAGTAAGCAAAAAGCATCATGTGCTGTAATTAAATATCTAGATTCTTCTGGAATTTCATTTATTTTTAGCTTGTATATATTCAGTAGCTTCATCTAAAGATTTTTAAATAAGCTTGTAAATTACTTTCAAAAATATTCCTTATTTTTCAGGAGAAATTTCAGCTAACTTATCTTTAACAGCCTTAGCTTGTATAGCCCAAAAATTCAGTGTTAAACCATACATGAGGGTCATAAGTATTTTTCGTTTTTCTTTGTGTAAAAGATTTTTTTATCTAGTTGCTCTCCTAAATTTAAAAATATATTTGTTAGAAAGATTGTCAAAAAAATCTCTGTCATTTTTTTCCTTCAAGATGTAGTCCACCATAGACAACTAAATCTGCATTTTTGTAATTTATCAACATCACCAGCTGTTGCTACATATAAATGTGGATCTTCTCCTTCTTTCATAAGTCCTGTTACTTCAACTTTATCTCCTCCAATTTCTTCAATCAAATTAGTATAGTAATTTAAAGTTGTAGTTACTTTTTATTTTTTTCCACTTTCTTTTTTTGTCTCCACAAGCAATAACTAATAAAGAGATCATCATAATTGTTAATAATTTAAAAATTCTTTTTCATATTTATCCTCCATCAAAATTAATTATTTTTTTCTATAAATATGATATAACTTTATCTAACAATTGTCAATATAAATATTTTTTTATTTACAAAATTTTTACTATTTAAAAAGTAACTAAAAAGATCTTTTTTTCTTTCAGATGAGGACTTATAACCTAAGTCTATTCTATACTTGCTCACAGTTCTTCTAGCAATTTTTAATACCATCATTTTTCTAATAGTTTTTACTATATCTTGGTCAGAATATGGTTTTTTTCTATCTTCATTTTCGATATATTCAGCAATTTTTTTCCTGACATAAAAAAAGATAGTTGAACTTAAGTTAAATAATTTTTCTTAAAGAAATTATACCAAAGTCACTTTTTATATTTTTTTCTTTTTATTGCCCTTGATATAGTAGATGAACTTAAGTCTAATTCAGAAGCAAGTTCAGAAATCCTTAAAACATTCATTTTTTTACCTTTAGTGATAAAAAAATCTTTTTGTTTTCTAAGAACAATTTTTATAATTTCTTCAAGGGTATGAAAAACGTTTTTTTCTATACAATGTATAATTTCATTTAATCTTTTATATTCTTTATCATTAATGTTGTTTTTTTATATTTATTTGAGGTATAAGATCTTGATTTATTTCATATGTAATTTCATTGTTTATTTGTTTTTACAAAAAAATATCAGGAATAATTTTCCTAATTTTTTTCCAATATTATAACCACGGCTAGGTATAGGGTTTAATGATTTTTATAATATCTATATATTTTTTTAAACTAATTTCATCAATATTTAATTTCTCCTTAATTAAGTCATATTTTTTTATCAGCTAAAGGATAAAGAAAAATTATCTATAAGCAAATTTAATTTTTTTATCTATAATCTTTTTTTCTTTTCTAATTGAATTTTTTTAAACATTCTTCTAAAGAATATGCTCCAACTCCATAAGGTTCTAAATTATGAATTATATTAAAGGCTTCTTCTAATTCTTTTATCACTTGTAGATAAAAATATCTTTAATTTCAACTTTTGATATTTCTAAATAGCCCTTAGCATTTAAATTGTTAATTATAAAAAAATACAAATATCTTTTTATTTTTTTACTTATATTAAAAATATGATAACTGTCCTTCTAAAATTTGAAAAAAATTTTTCTTCTTCATTCAGGAAAGAAAAATTCTAATCTATCATCATCATTATAAGTTTCTTGTTTGGAATAGTTTACTTCAACTCCAAATTTATTTGAAAACTCATTTTTTTATAAAGTTGTTTAAATTTAACATTGACATTTCTAAGATGTTTAGTGACATTTTTCATTGTTTGAGATAATTTTTAAAGATTGATTTAATTTTTTTGTTCTAATATCATGTAACCCACCTCCGTATAATTTTTATGATATATTAGAGAGTAAAAAAATGTCAATACTCTACATTTGACAAATAAAAAAAGAAATATAGAATATAAAAAAAGGTTATTTTTTTAAAGGAGGCTTATATGTGGTTTATTTTTTTGCAATTTTATCAGCAATATTTGCTGCACTAACTTCAATTTTTAGCTAAAATAGGTATTGAAGGAGTTAACTCAAATTTAGCAACAGCAGTGAGAACAATTGTTGTTGTACTTATGGCATGGCTTATGGTTTTTTTGTAACTGGAAGTCAAAATGGATTTATGGATATAAGTAAAAAAAGTTGGATATTTTTTTAATTTTTATCTGGACTGGCTACAGGAGCTTCTTGGCTTTGTTACTATAAAGCTTTTACAAATAGGAGAAGCTTCAAAAGTTGTACCTATAGATAAACTAAGTATAGTAATAACTGTTGCTTTAGCTTTTCTATTCCTAGGAGAACAAATAACACTAAAAAAACTTTAATTGGTTGTAGTCTAATTGTTGCAGGAACTTTTGTTATGATTCTATAAGGAAAAATACTAAGCTAATCAAAGTAAAAAAATTATTGAATTAATTAGTTTATTATGTTAGAATAGTAACAATGTTTACCAAATCAAACTAATATAAATAGGAGTGATAAATTAATTATGAAAAAAAGAGTTATGATATGACAAAGGGAAAGATTTGGACTACAATTCTATCTTTTTCTTTGCCGCTTTTTAGGAGCTAGTTTAATTCAACAATTATATAATACAGCAGATATGATTTTTGTTGGGAATTTTGTTGGGAAGGAAGCTACTGGTGCAGTTGGAGCAAGTAGTTTGTTATTTACTTGTATTATAGGCTTATTTACAGGTGTTTCTATCGGAGTTGGAGTTGCAGTTGCTCAAAAAAAATAGGTTCAAAAGACTATGACATGGCATCTAAAGTTTCACATACTGCTATAACATTTGGAATTTTTTTGGAGGAATAATTTTTAACTATCTTAGGATACTTCTCTGCTGAATTTCTTTTAACGGTAATGAAAACTCCAAAGGAAATAATGAATGATTCTGTGATTTACTTAAAAGTATATTTTTTAAGCATGCTACCAATGATTTTGTATAATATAGGAGCAGGAATTATTCGTTCTACAGGAAACTCAAAAAAACACCTTTCTATATTTTTAATTATAGGTGGAATAACTAATGTACTAGCAAATTACTTCTTTATAGTAATATTGAAAAAAAGGTGTTTTAGGAGTAGCTATTGCAACAACTTTATCACAAACTTTAACAGCTTTAATAGTTTTTAACTTACTTATTTAAAAAAATAAAACAATAATAAATTTCAAAACTTCAGAATTAAAAAAATAGATTTTTTTCTTTATTAAGACAAATTCTATATTTTGGCTTACCTGCTGGAATACAGTCTATGCTAATAACTTTTTTTCAAATATAATAGTTCAATATTATATCAATGGTTATGGTGGAGATGCTGTTGCAGCCTATGCAACATACTTTAAATTAGAAAACTTTATTTGGATGCCAATAGTAGCCATAGGTCAAGCAAGCATGACTTTTTCAGGTCAAAATGTTGGAGCAAATAATTATCAAAGAGTTAAGAAGGGAGCATTTATTTCTATACTTTTTATCAGGAGGTTTAAGCATTTTTTTCTAGCCACAATAATTTTAACTTTCTCTCATACTTTTTATGAGAATTTTTTTATTAAAAAAATGAAGATATTATTTATCTAGGAAGTCAAATAGCATTTACTACTTTCCCTTTCTATTGGCTTTTACTCGATATTAGAAGTTTTAGGAAGTTCTTTGAGAGGAATGGGATATTCTATAGTTTCTATGTATGTGACAACTATTTGTCTATGTGCAGTTAGAATCTCATTGCTTTTATTTAATTTCAAAAATTTAACTTTGATTTTTAGATCGGTTGCCTATGTTTATCCAATGACTTGGTTCATAACAGCTAGTATATTTATTATTGCATTTTTTTAAAAAAATTATAAATAAGAAAATAAAAAAAGCAATTAATCTCAAATATAATGTGTACATTTTTTTCATAAAATATTATATAATAAAAATAATGTAAAGAAAGAAATTTTTATAATGGAGGAGTGCAAATGAGAATTTCAGAAAAAGGCATTGAACATGAAATATTCGGCAGTTAGAAAATTGGTTCCTTTAGCTACTGAAGCTGAGAGTAAAGGAGTTAAGGTTTATAGGTTGAATATAGGTCAACCCTAACATAGAAACACCTGAATTATTCTTTGAAGGTTTAAGAAATATCCCAGATCATGTTATAAGATATGCTGATTCTAGAGGAATAAAAAGAACTATTAGATCAAGTAATAGAAGTTTATTCAAGAGATGGTCATGTTCTTAAAAAAAGAAGATATAATTGTAACACAAGGTGGAAGTGAAGCTTTTAACAATGGCAATGCTAGCTATTTGTAATCCTGATGATGAAGTTTTTAGTTCCAGAACCTTTTTTTATTCAAATTATAAAAGCTTTTATAGATATAGCAGGAGCTAAAAATTGTTCCTATAGCAACAGATATAACAAAATGATTTCGCATTACCTAAAAAAAGAAGAAATTCAAAAATTAATAAGTCCTAGAACAAAGGCTATTTTTATATTCAAATCCTTGTAATCCAACAGGAAAGGTTTACACAAAAGAAGAAGTTGAATTAATGGCAGATTTAGCTGTAGAAAATGACTTATTTATTGTTGCTGATGAACCGTATAGAGAATTTATCTATGATGATAATGATAAGCATTATTCATTATTAGATATAGAAAAAAAGCTAGAGAAAATACTATAATAATAGACAGTGTTTCTAAACATTATAGTGCTTGTGGAGCAAGAGTCGGATTCTTGATTTCTAGAAATGAAGAATTCATGAAGTATATTATGAAGTTTTGTCAAGCAAGACTTGCAGCACCAACTGTTGAACAATATGCAGTGGCTAATTTAATGAAAGCTCCAAAAAGAGTATTTTTAAAGAAATAAAGGAAATCTATAAGAGAAGAAGAGATATTATAGTAAATTCTTTAAATAAAAATAGAAGGAGTAACTTGTTCAGCACCTAAAGGGAGCAATATATGCTTTTGCAAAATTACCAGTTGATAGCTCAGAAGAATTTTTGTAAATGGTTATTAACAGATTTTTAGATATGATAACTCAACAGTTATGTTAGCACCTGGAGAAGGTTTTTTATGAAACAGCAGGTTTAGGTAAACAAGAAGTTAGATTTTTCTTTCTGTGTTGGTGAAGAAGATATAGAAAAAAAGCTATGAAAGTGCTTGAAGAAGCATTAAAAGTATAAAAAAAATAAAATAAGAATTAAGGAGAAATAAAAAAATGAAAAAAATATTAGCAATGTTAGCACTATTATCAATAACTTCTAATGCAACAGAAGTTTTTTTCGGAGTATTATGTTATGGAAAAGGTATTACCACTTTTAACAAATGCAGAAAGTTATACATTAAATGGTGAAGAAGTAAAGGCTGTGAAAGTAGATAGAAAAAGTATTGAAAGCTTTTAGGAACTACAGATGATCCTTTCTACTACACTAATTCTAATCAAGAAAAAAAGATGGTTAGAGTTGGAGATTATATGGTAACTCCTATAACTTTTTTTCTTCTATTGATTCAGCAAGTTCAAAAAGAATTCAATAGTGACTTTATAAAAAAATAATTTTTGGTGTATAAAGATGATAAATTTATTTGAAAATTTTTAAATCGAAAGAATTTAATACAAGAAACCTAAAATTGATGTTAAAAAGAGCATATGAAAAAAATATAGAGGTGCTAACTCAAGTTTTTTTGGGTAACATCATTATCTTTTTTACACAATTCTAGCTATAGTTCCAATATTAGCTATCTTAGTTAGTTTGGGAAGTTGGTTTGGAGCTAAGGATTATATAATAAATCAAATCAAGGACATAGCTCCTCTAAAAAAAGTGATACTTTGGAGCTATTGACTGATTTTTTTCTAATAATTTATTAATGGATGCAAGAAGTAACGTATTAGCAGGAGTTGGTTTTTATATTTTTTTGGGTTCAACATTTATAAAAATGTTCTCATTAATTGAAGATGCTTTTTAATGAAATTTGGCATATTAAGAAATCAAGAAGTTTGATAAGAAAAAAATAAGTGATTACATCTCATTTTTTTATTTTCTTACCTTTAGTATTTATAACTCTAAATGGGATTTTCTTTTATTTTTTTCTAGCTAAAATAAAAGACATAGGATTCCTTTATTATATAATAAAGAACATTCTACCTTTATTTAGTATGACAATATTTTTTTACAGCAGTTTTTTTAGTTATGCCAAATACAACAGTAAAAAGTATTTCCTGCACTTATAGCTTCTATTATAGTTTCAGTTGCTTTTTTTAATGTTCCAGTATATCTTTATTTTATTACAATTTTTTTATTAATAGGTTACAGTACAGTATATGGAAGTTTTTTTCTGTAATATTCATATTTATTATTTGGATAAGAATATTTTTGGTTTATAGTAATTTTTAGGAGTTCATATATGTTATCTAATTCAAAATGCAAATTTTGATATAAACATAGAAAAATGATGCTATAAATATAAGTTTTAACTCAAAAATTATATATAACTTTTTAAGGTTTTGGAGGAAATGGTTAATAGATATCTTAACAATCTACCTCCTGTAAGTATAGAAGAATTAAGAAAAGTTACAACTTCATCTCCATTTTTTTAATAGGAAATATATTAGATGAGCTTATAAGGGAGGCTATGTTGTTAGTAGTTTAGATTATTCTGAAAAGGTTTTTCTGTCTAACTAAAAAAATATTGATGAGATATATTTAAAAAGAAATCTATGATTTTTATTGCAAATACAGGTGAAGAAATCTTTATTTTTACAAGATGGAAGAATTACTGATGATGTAGAAAAAAATTATAATAGATAAAGATTATAATAGAACATTAAAAAAAGTTTAGGAGGAGAAGGTGCGGAAAAAAATTTAAAATAGGAAGGCTTCTGTCTCTCTTAATTGTACTAAGTATCACTGGATATCTTGTTTATATTAAAAAGCTTTTTTTGTGTTAATTACTTTTTTTGGTTTTTTTATTAATCTATATTCTATTTTTCTTATGCTGTTGTTAAAAAAACTGGAAAAAGGAATTGTTTGATAAAAGAAGCAGTATAATGCTGTTGATAATACTTTTTCTTTTTAATAATATATGGTCTTAGACTATTTACAATTCAATTTTTTTATTGAAATCTAAATATGTGGGACTAATGAATAAACAGTTAATAAGTGTTAATAAAGAGGTTGGACAAAGAGGAGCTATCTACGATAGTAATGGAAAAAAATTAGCTTTTTAATAAAAGATTGTATACTATTTCTATAAATCCATCTCTTTTAAAATGATGAAAAGGTTCATGACGATATTTTTAAAAAGATATAACAGCTATTAAAGAAAGTGGAATAATCCCACTGAGTGAGAATATAGAAGAAGAATTATTAGAAATGGCAAAAGAAAATGTTAAATACAAGAGAATTGCCAGAAATATTGATGATGAACAAAAAGAAATACTTGATTTAATCGCAAACATAGAAAGAGAAAAAAAGTAAAAAGGTAGAGCAAAATATAGATCTGTTTTTAGTTTTTTTGAAAGATCTATTGATAGAAAATATTATAAATCAGAAGAATATGATAAATTGGTAGGAATGGTTAAAGAAACTGAAGATACTAATGATGAAAAAAATAGGAATTTCAGGTTTGGAAAAAGCAATATCAAAAATTATCTTGTGGAGAGAAAAAGAGATATAACTAAACTCTATGGTTTAAATAAGAAAAAAATACTCTAGCTCTTTCAAAAGAAACTTTATTCTCAGATTTAAATGGTAAAAAAATATCTACCTGACAATAGATGCAGACTTAAACTTCATTTTAAATGATGAAATAAGAACACAATTTAAGAATGTCAATGCCTATGAAGCTTATGGACTTATTATGGATCCTAATAGTGGAAAAAAATTCTAGCTGTGGCTGCTTTTTTTCAAAAGATAAAGATTTACTTAGAAATAATATATTCCAAAGTCAGTATGAACCAGGGTCAATATTTAAGCCTTTAATAGTTGCAGCAGCAATGAATGAAGGTTTTATAACAGCAAATACTCAATTTAATGTTGGTGATGGTCGTATAGTAAGATCTAAGAAAACAATTAGAGAAAGTAGTAGGTCAACAAGAGGAGTAATAACTACTAGAGAAGTTATTATGAAATCAAGTAACGTAGGTATGGTATTGATAAGTGATTATTTCACAAATGCATTGTTTGAACAATACTTAAAAGGATTTTCGGTCTCTATGATAAAAACAGGAGTAGACTTTCCAAATGAATTAAAAACCATATACACTTCCTTATCAAGAATGGGATGGTCTAAAGAAAAAAATAATATGGCCTTTGGACAAGGTATAGCTATAACTCCTATTCAAAATGATAACGGCCTTTTTCTGCTGTTGTAAATGGAGGAACTCTATACAAAACCATATTTAGTTGAAAAGATTACTGATGGTGAAGGTATAGTTATCAGAAGAAATACTCCTACAGTTGTAAAAAAAGTTATATCTGAAAAAAAGTATCTGAATCAATGAGAAGTATTCTAGCAGATACAGTAGATAAGGGAACAGGTAAGAGAGCACGTATAGAAGGTTATGCAGTTGGAGGAAAAAAACAGGAACAGCTCAGTTAAGTGGAGGAAAAAAACAGGATATATAAGAAATGAATATCTATCTTCATTTATAGGTTTCTTCCCAGCAGATAAAACCAAAAATATGTTATTATGGCAATGTTTATGAGACCTCAATCTGAAATTCAATCTAATAGATTTGGAGGAGTTGTTGCAGCTCCAGTAGTTGGAAATGTTATTAGAAGAATTATAAAAAGAAGAAGAGGGCTTTGCAAAAAGATATAGAAAAAAATCAATGTAAACAGTGAAACAGCTGGAGCTCATAAATCCAGTCTGGAAGCAGTAAATTATGAAGATGTAATGCCTGACTTAGAAGGTATGAGTCCTCAAGAAGTTTTTATCTGTCTTTAAAGAAACAGATATAGATATAGAAGTTGTTGGAACAGGACTTGTAGTTGAACAAAAAAACCAGCAGCTGGAGATAGCTTAAAAAGATGTAAAAAAAAGTAAAGATAATATTGAAATAAATGTTTGAGGTGAATATGCAATACTTTGATATTTATATAGATTCGACTAAGGGAATATACACTTATTCAGATAAAAAAATGATGAGTTTGAAATAGGAGATAATGTAATAGTACCTTTTAGAAATATAAAGAAAACGGGTTTCATTATAAGAAAAAAACTTAAAAGAAAAACTTTGACTTCAAAGTATTGAATATTTCATCTAAGGTAAAAAAATTCTTTAAAAATTATCAGAGGAGCAAATAAAAGCTTATTGAATGGATAAATGATTATTATTTAGCTTCTTATGATAGCATAATAAAAAGCTATGATACCTAAAAAAATGTAAAAAAATTAAATATAATAATATCTATTGTATTAATTTTTGAGAAAAAAATAATCTTCTGATAGAAAAATTCAACCAATCAAATAATTGAATATATAGTATCTTTAGCTACTATTTCATATAGCACAGCAAAGACTAAATTTAAGAAAAAAAACTATAGATAGTTTAATTGAAAAAAAGAATTTTTTTATTGATGGAAGACAATAATATTCAAGTAAAAAAATAGAAAAAAATTTCTTGATTTAAAAGCAGAAAATAAAGATGTTTTTTTGAATATCTATATAAGAAAAACTTTTTATAAAAAAAGAAAAAAATTAGAAGAAAAAAATTTAAAAAGAAATGATATTAAAGAACTAGAAGAAAAAAAGAAATAATAAAAAGTAGAAGCTAGTTTAAATGAAAAAAAGAATATAGTTCAGAAGAAGTTGAAAAAAATCAAAAAGAATGGGTCACTTTTTAAACGAAGAACAATTAGCAGTTAAAGATAAGATTATAAATTCAGATAAGAAGTATTTTTCTTTTTAAAAGGAGTAACAGGTTCAGGAAAGACTGAAATATATATAGAACTTATTAAAAGTGCCTTTTTTTGAAGGTTATGGAAGTATATTTTTAGTTCCTGAAATCTCATTAACTCCCCAAATAATTGAAAGATTTCAATCTGAATTTAAAAAAATAATATAGCTATTTTTACACAGTGCTTTAAGTGATGTAGAAAGAGCTAAAGAATGGGAAAAGTATTTATACTGGTGAAAAGAAAATAGTTTTAGGAGTTAGATCAGCTATTTTTCTCAGCAGTAAAAAAATTTGAAGTATATTATCTTAGATGAAGAGCATGAAGCAACTTACAAACAAGATAGTAGTCCAAGATATAATGCAAAAATATGTAGCTATAAAAAGATGTTTAGATGAGGGAGCGAAGTTAATATTAGGTTCAGCCACTCCTTCAATAGAAAGTTACTATTATGCAAAAATCAGGAATTTATGAGCTTTTTAAATTTAGATAAAAAGATTTTGCTAATGCAGAATTACCTGATATAGAAATAGTAGATATGAAACAAGAAGATGATTTATTCTTTAGTAAAAATTCTTCTTGAAGAAATAAAAAAATACTCTATTAAGAGACGAACAAGTTATATTGTTACTTAATAGAAAGGGATATTCAACATATATTCAGTGTAAAGATTGTGGCTATGTTGAAGAATGTGATAATTGCTCAATAAAAAAATGAGCTACTATAAGAGTCTAAATAAATATAAGTGTAATTACTGTGGTAGACAGATACACTATACAGGAAAAATGCTCAAAGTGTGGAAGCAGAAATTTAATTCATAGTGGTAAAGGAATTGAAAGAGTAGAAGAAGAATTAAGAAAAGTATTTTTGATGTTCCTATGGTGAAAGTAGATAGTGATTTATCTAAAAAAATAAAGATAATTTTTTTCTAAAATATATAAAGATTTTTTTGAATAAAAAAATACAGTATTTTTAATAGGAACTCAAATAATAGCTAAGGGCTTGCACTTTCCTGATGTAACCTTAGTTGGAGTTATAAACTCAGATATAATTTTAAACTTTCCAGATTTTAGGTCAGGAGAAAAAGACATTTCAACTGTTGACACAAGTTTCTGGAAGAGCAGGAAGAGCTGGTAAAAAAAGGAAAGGTCATAATACAAACTTATGAGCCAGAGAATAATGTTATAAAAAGACAGTAAAGAAGAAAAATTACGAATTATTCTATAATAGGGAAATAAATTCAAGAAAAGTTTTTTTCCTACCCACCTTTTTCAAAGATTTTGAATATAGGTTTTAGTTCTGAGGATGAAAAAAGACTTATAGAAGTTTCTAGAGAATTCTATGAGGAAATAAAAAATCAGGACATAGAACTGTATGGACCTATGCCAAGTATGGTGTACAAAGTTCAAAAAAAGATATAGAATGAATATCTTTGCTAAGGGAAGTAGAGCAAAAAAATAGATATATTTAAAAGATATCTTAAGAAAAAAATTAGATGAATTTAATGATGGAAAAAGTTAGAATAGTTGTGGATATAGATCCGATAAATTTAATGTAGGGAGATAATATGGTTTTTTTGAAATAAGAAAAATATGGTGATGATGTTTTTAAAACAAATTGCTAAAGAAGTAGAACTAAGTGAAATAAATGATGAGTTTAGAAAAATTCTTAGATGATATGGTTGAAACTATGTATGAAACAGACGGTATAGGTCTTGCTGCACCACAGGTTGGAGTGAGTAAAAAGAGTTTTTTTGTTTGTGAAGATGGAACTGGGAAAATAAGAAAGCTAATTAATCCTGTTATAGAACCTTTAACAGAAGAAACTCAAGAATTTGAAGAAGGATGTTTATCTGTACCAGGAATATAAAAAAAGGTTGAAAGACCTAAGAAAGTAATGTTAAAATATTTAAATGAAAATGGAGAAGCAGTGGAAGAAATTGCTGAAGATTTACTGGCAGTTGTAGTTCAACATGAAAATGATCACTTAAATGGAATTTTTATTTGTTGAAAAAAAATTTCTCCTATGGCAAAAAAAGACTTATTGCAAAGAAGTTAGCTAATATGAAAAAAAGAAACAAAAAAAGGATAATGGAAGAAAATGAGTAAAAAGATTATTTTGGCTTTTTAGTGATAATGTTTTTTTAGTTTTGATGACTTTTTAATGTAATGTCTCAAATAAGGCATAATATGTCAAAGAAAAAAATAGTATCCAAGAGGAAATAAAAAAATAGTTAATAAAAAGATTGAAGAAACAAGTGCTAATATAGCTAAGTATGATAGAAAAAAATTGAATCTTTGGATGATGATTTTTGAAAAAGAAAGAGTAGCAAGAAACATGTTCCAAAATGGTAAAAGATAATGAAGTAATCTACAAATATGTAGAAAAAAAGATAATAATCCAAATAATATTAAGGAGGAAAAAAATGAAAAAGAGAACTAGCACTAGAATTTGCAAGAGTAACAGAAGCTGCAGCATTAGCAGCACATAAGTGGGTTGGTAGAGGAAAAAAAGAATCGGCTGACCAAGCAGGTGTAGATGCTATGAGGACTATGCTTAATAGACTTGCCATTGATGGGGAAATAGTTATAGGAGAAGGAGAAATAGATGAAGCTCCTATGCTATATATTGGAGAAAAAAAGTTGGATTAATCTACAATGAAGAAGAAAAAAAGATTCTGCAACTTATGTTGATCCTGTTGATATTGCTGTTGACCCTGTAGAAGGAACAAGAATGACAGCACAAGGACAACCAAATGCTATAACAGTGTTAGCAGTTGGAAAAAAAGGAAGTTTCTTAAAAGCTCCTGATATGTATATGGAAAAAATAATTGTTGGACCTGAAGCAAAAGGTAAAATAGATTTATCTAAGCCACTTGAAGATAATATCCATGCTGTTGCTAAAGCATTAAATAAAGAATTAAAAGATTTAATGATAGTTATTTTTAGATAAAACCAAGACATAAAGAATTAATAAAAAGATTTACAAGCTATGGGAATAAAAAGTTTATGCATTACCTGATGGTGACGTTGCAGGATCAATACTAACTTGTATGATAGATTCTGATGTTGACATGCTTTATGGAATTGGTGGAGCTCCTGAAGGGGTTATATCTGCCGCTGTTATAAGAGCTCTAGGTGGAGATATGCAAGCAAGATTAAAACTTAGAAGTGAAGTTAAAGGTGCTTCTCTTGAAAATGATAAAATATCTAAGTTTGAAAAAAATTAAGATGTGAAGAACAAGGATTAAAAAGTTGGAGAAATTTTTAAAACTTGAAGATTTAGCAAAAGATGACGAAATAATTTTCTCTGCAACTGGTATCACTGGTGGAGATTTACTAGAAGGTGTAAAAGAGAAAAGGAAGTATTGCTAGAACTCAAACTCTTGTAGTAAGAGGACTATCTAAAAACTGTAAGATATATAAATTCTATACATAATTTAGATTTTTAAAGATGAAAAAAATTACTCATTTAGTAAAATAAAGAAGTAAGGAGGCTATTTTTAGCCTCCTTATTTTTCCATCTGCTTTTAAAGCTTTTATAATTTACTTCAACATAACTTGAATCACTTACTAAAGTTTCTACAATTTGCCATTCTTGATATTCTTTCTTTCCTTGTTCGTCACCTTTTTTTCAGCTAATTTTTTTCCATTCTTCCATATTTTTTTATGAAGTTCATCTAATTTTTTTGTTGATTGTTCTCAGCAATAGCAAAAAAATAGATTCCTTTTCCTTTTCAGGTAAAGTGTAAGCTTTTAGGTTTTCCACATGCAACCAATAAAAAAACACTACTGATAAAGCTAATAAAAATTTTTTTCATTTTAATTCCTCCTTTTATTCAAGTCCTGCTTCTTTTTCTTAATTGTCTTCTAATTTCTGCAACTTCAGCTTCTGAACGAACTTTTTAAATCTTTATATCTTACTACTGCATTAGCTGGAGGGAGATATTGTATGTCTTCAATATTTCTATATAAATATCTTTTCTCTAATTCATCTTCTAGTTTTTAAATAATTTCCACCTGTTGCTATATATTCAAAAAGTTTTCCATTTGAAAGAAATTCTTTTTTTGTTTCCACCACCAAATAGTCCCATAAAATCCTCTCCTTATAAAAATTTATGATAAAAAAATATTTTTAATAATTTTTTTCTTAATTATAGTAATTACTTTTTTTAAATAATTCTGAGTGACTGCCTGTTCTTGAAAGAGTTAAAATTAGAATATTTTCCATTACTTTATAAATTAATAACCAATCAGGTTCAATATGGCATTCTCTATATCCTTTATAATTTCCAATTAAGTTATGGTCTCTATATTTAGCATCTAGTTCTTCTCCATATGCTAATATATTGATAATTTCATATAATTTTTTTCTATGTTTTTTTCCTTGTTTTTTTAATAATTTAATATCTTTTTTTAAATTTAGAAGTAAAGTCTAATTCATATTTAATTTCTTTTTTTAGTCATTCTCTAATGCCTCTCTCAGTTCTTGTATTGAAGAATATCTTTTTCTATTAGAATTTTTTTAAATTTCTTTCAGTTTCTTCTATAGCTTCAATAGTTTCAGCATTAAAAATAAGTAAAATCATTTTTTAGTTTCAAGGGAACTTAATTTACTAAGTTTATTTAAATCAAAAGGGAATACCTTTTTTTCTAATATTATACTTCTCAAAAAGTAAATTTACAACAGTATTCATATCAAATCCTAATTTTTGTAAATATTTCTGTCGCTTCTTTTCTTGTTTCTTCATCTACTGTTATATTTATATTTGACATCATTTTTTTATCACCTCTTTTTTTAATTATACCATATTTAAAAATAAATTGTAAAAATCTAGAATTCTTTTTTTAAAAAAATATGATATATTATAAGTACATCAAATAAATTTTATAGGAGAATAATATGAAACTTTATGATTTAACATTGAAAAAAAGAAGTGGCAAGGGAATGTGCTTGGGGAGTAATGGGGACAATCACTAGAATTGAAAATAAAAAAAGGTGAATCTCCTATATTAACCTTAATAGAGAAGGAATTTTTGGGAAGAAGTTAGAAAGATTCCAAGAATGACCTTTGAAGAAGTTGAAGCTTTGAATGTGAAGATTAATTTTTATTATGAAAGTACTTTCTAAATTAGAGGAGATATAAAATGGAAAAAAAATTATACTGATAAAGAGTTAGAACTTGTATTTGAAAAAGATATTGAAAATGTATAAATCTAGTTATTCACCCTAAAAGAAAAAGCCAAAAAGTTTTTTTGTTAGGAGGACAACCTGGTGCAGGAAAAAAACAGGACTTGAAAATATGATTAATGCAGAAGATGAATATATATCTATAAGTGGAGATGATTTCAGAGAATATCATCCAAAGTTTAAAGAAATTAATTTAGAACATGGAAGAGAAGCTTCAAAAATATACTCAACAATGGTGTGGAGCAATAACAGAAAAGCTAATAGAAACATTAGGAAAAGAAAAAAATATAATTTAATAATTGAAGGTACTTTAAGAACTGCTGAACTTCCTATAAAAAGAAGCAACAAGATTTAAAAAAATTAGGATATGAAGTTGGGTTAAATGTAGTTGCAGTTAAAGGAGAAAAAAATCTCGTTTAGGTACTATACAAAGATATGAAGAAATGATAAAAGCAAGGTAAAACTCCAAGAATGACTCCAAAAAGAACATCATGATTTAGTAGTAAATAGTATAGGAGATAACCTAGAAACTATATATAATTCTAAACTATTTGATGAAATTAAACTTTTTGATAGAGAAAATAACTTGTTATATAGCTATAAAGAAACTCCTGATGTGAGTCCAAAAAGATATTTTTAGAGAAAGAATTTTTGTCGTGAATGGGAAAAAAAGAAGAAATAGAAGAATATAACGAAAGATGGAGTAATTTAATAAAAAAACTATGGAAAATAGAAAAAGCTTCTGCTGAAGAAATTTCTAAAGTGATAATTGAAAAAAAGAAAATAATTTATAAAATATAAGTAAAAAAATTAAATTAAAAAAATTCTAGATTAAAATAAAGATGATTTTTAGATAAAGAAATTTAAGGTGATTAAATGAGTTCATTGATATATGGAGCAATTGGAATATTCTTAATAATATATGTATCTTTTCATTTATTAAAAAGCACTGGGAAAAAAACTTTTTTTGGTTGCTTTAACTTCAATATTTTTGGACAATTATTATTGTATGGGTATTTCATAGATTTTTTTACTAGGAGTAATATGAAAACTTTAAAAAGAATTATTCAAAGATTATGATAAAAAAATAATAAAAAAAACTGTAAGAGAAACTTTCTCTGAAATGGATAGAAAAGATATTAGAAGCAATAGAGAAATTTTTTAAGGACATGGAAAATGTAGGAAGATCAGTTAAAGAAATCTTTGAAGATATGAGTGAAAAAGAAAAAAAGTAATTTAGAGGAAAGAGTTGGTTTTTAAAACTGACTCTTTTTTCTAATAAAATATGATATAATTAAATATATATATTCATCTTTGAAGGAGGTTCCTATGAAAAAAATTCCTATAGGGATAGATGACTTTTAAAAAAATACGAGAAAAATAACTATTACTACATTGATAAAAACTAACTTTATTGAAGAAATTGGAAAAAAATGTAGGAAAGACTCTATTATTTACAAGACCTAGAAGATTTGGAAAAAAACATTAAATATGTCAATGTTAAAATATTTTTTTGACATAAAAAAATAAAGAAGAAAATAAAAAAAGCTATTTCAAAAATTTATATAGAAAAAAATCAGATTTTTTGAAGAACAAGGAGCCTATCCTGTTGTGTATATTTCTTTTAAAAGGAATAAAAGCTGATACTTGGGAAAGTTCATTCTTTTTTTAATAAAGAGTTTAATTTCAAGTATCTATAATGAATTTGAATATATAAGAGAAAAAAATTAAATGAAAGCCAATTAGAGAGTTTTTAATAAAATTTGGTTAAAGAAAGATGACGGAGAATATAGAAATGCTTTTAAAAAAATCTAACATCTTTTCTATATGAATATTATAAAAAAAGAAGTTATTTTATTAATAGATGAATATGATAGTCCTTTAATCAATGCTTATGAACATGGCTATTATGATGAGGCTATCGTATTTTTTTCAAGTGTTCTATGGAGAAGCTCTAAAAAAACTAATCCATATTTAAGAATGGGAATAATGACAGGAATAATAAGAGTAATAAAAAGCTGGAATATTCTCAGATTTAAATAATTTAAAAAAAGTATATTCAATTTTTAGAAAAAAAGAATATTCTGACTTTTTACGGTTTTACACAAGAAGAAGTAGAAAAAAAGCTCTGAAAGATTTTTAATATAGAATATGAGCTTCCAGAAGTAAAAAGCTTGGTATGATGGATATAGATTTGGAAATAGCGATGTATATAATCCTTGGAGTATTTTTGAATTTCATTCAATCAGAGGAATTAAGACCTTATTGGATAGAAACTTCTGGAAATTTTTCTAATAAATAATATATTAAAAAAATGTAAGTACTGAAACTATTGAGATACTAGAACATCTTTTTTTAATGGAATAAGTATGGAAGAAAAATATTAGTGGTAACTCAGACTTATCTGTATTGATGAGAGAAGATGAAATTTGGGAATTATTGTTATTTAGTGGTTATTTAACAATAGATGAAAAAAATTGGAGAATCCTATGAAGATGTATATACACTAAGATTACCAAATAGAGAAGTCAAAAGAATTTTTTTAGAAAAAAAGTTTATTGATGTAAATTTTTGGAGAAAGTACATTTAGAAAGTCAATGGAAGCTTTAAAGAAAAAAATAATATAAAAAGATTTTTGAAAAAAATATCTACAAAATATTCTATTAAAATCGACAAGTTTTCATGATACGAAAAGTGAAATATTTTATCATGGATTAATATTAGGAATGATGTTTTATTTAGATAGGGATTATATTGTAAAAATCTAATGAAGAAAGTGGTTTAGGAAGATACGATGTAAGTATAGAGCCAAGAAACAAAAAAATAATAGAGCTTATATATTAGAATTTAAAGTAACAAAGAATGAGGAAGATTTGGAAAAAAGAATCAAAAGAAGCAATAGAGCAAATCATTTCTAAAAAAATATGATACTTCTCTAAAAAGAAAGAGGACTAAAAGAGATTGTATTTTTTTAGGAATAGCTTTTTTTGTGGTAAATTACTCAAAGTTAATTACAGATAAATTTTTAAAAATAGGGAAGAGGGATTAGAAATGGATAGAAAATATTTTTGAATGTATGACAGAATTAGGACTTGAACCTGGTTTTTACAGAAAAAAAGACCTTAGAAAAGAATTGGCTAGAATTATTAAAGAAATACCATCCTGATAAGTATCAAACAGAGGATGAAAGTATAATAAAAATTTGCTGAAGAAAAAAATAATAAAAAAATTAATGAAGCATATGAATATTTAAAAAGAAAAACTTTCTTGAGAGTAAAGAAGAAGATGTTGATACTATGGACTATGATTATGAAAAAAATACACAGATGATTATTCAGAAAATAAATTTTTGGGATAAATTTAAAAAAAGGAGCAAAAAAAGATTGGCTTTAAAAAAACAACAAGTTATGCACTGATTCTTTATTATGTACTTCAAAAAGAAAGAAGTTCCTTTTAAAGATAAAATGTTAATAACAGGTTGCTTAGGTTATTTCATACTTCCTATAGATTTAATTCCAGATTTTATACCAATTGCAGGATATACTGATGATGTAGCAGGAATGATATTTGCAATAAAAAAATGTATGGATTATGTTGATGATGAAATAAAACAAAATGTTTCTAATAAACTTGTATCTTGGTTCGATGTTGAAAAAAAGACTATGTTGATGACTTACTAAAAAGATATTTAAAAAAATGAAAAAAATTTTTTTAAACTATTTTTATAACTTTCACTGTCAAATAAGTATACAGATAAAAATTAATAAAATACCCCCTAATAATGAGTAGCATAAAGTCATAAAAGTGGCTGTTATAGCTACTCATTTTTTTATTTTTTTATATTTTTTTAAAAAAATTTTAAACTTTTTAAAAAGTGTTTGTAAGTCTAACACTGTATATAATTTAACAATATCTAGAAGAAGTCCCCTACTTCTATAAGTAGGGGATGAATTGCTTTTTTATTTTCTTGAAATTGTTTCAAAAAAATATGATATAATCAAATCAATTAAAGGTAATAAAAAGGAGTATTTTTTTGAAGTAGAAGTTTTTTTGTATTGAGTATTGGTGGAGCAAGTAAGGAGGAGGAAATGAAGACAATTAAAAAAAGCATATAAATTCAGAATATATCCTACCTTGGAACAAGTAATCTTTTTCTCAAAAAAACTTTGGTTGTGTCAGAAAAGTTTATAACCTTATGTTAGATGATAGAAAGAAAGATTATGAAGAATATAAATCAACAGGAATTAAAACTAAATATCCTACTCCCTGCTAAATATAAAGAAGAATATCCTTATTTAAAAAGAAGTTGATAGTTTAGCTCTTGCTAATGCACAATTAAATTTAGAAAAAGGCTTTTTAAGAATTTTCTTAAAAAAATAAAAGATTTTGGTTTTCCAAGATATAAATGTAAATCCAATCCAGTCCAAAGCTATACTACAAATAATCAAAACACAATATATATTAAAGATAGCTACATAAAACTTCCTAAATTAAAAATCACTAGTTAAAATTAGACTACATAGAAAAAAATAAAAAGGTATAATTAAATCAGCAACAATAAGTAAAAAAACAGTCTTGACCATTATTTTTGTTTCAATATTATGTGAAGAAGAAATAGAAGAATTACCAAAAAAACTAATAAAAAAATATTGGAATAGATTTAGGAATAAAAAGAATTTGCAACAATGAGTGATTGTACAAAAAGTAGAAAAATTTAAAAACTATCAAAAGAATATGAGAAAAAAACTGAAAAAGAGAACAAAGAAAACTATCAAAGAGATGTAAACTTGCTAAAGATAGCGATAAAAAAACTATCAGATAGTAAGAATTATCAAAAAGCAAAAAGAAAAAAAGTAGCAAAGATCCATAATAAAATTAGAAATAAAAAGAAAAGACTTTATAAATAAGTTGAGTACAAAAATTATCAATAACCACGATATAATCTGTATAGAAGACTTAAATATAAAGGGAATGTTAAAAAAATCACAAATTAGCAAAAAAAGTATATCAGATGTAAGTTGGAGTGAATTTGTAAGGCAACTAGAATATAAAAGCAAATTGGTATAGAAGAAAGATTATAAAGGTACCTACATTTTATCCAAGTAGTAAGACTTGTTCAAGTTGTGGTAATATAAAAAGAAACTCTAACATTATCAGAAAGAATATACATTTGCGAATGTTGTGGACTAGAAATAGATAGAGATTACAATGCAAGTATAAATATATTAAGAAAAGGTTTAGAAATATTAAAAAGAAGAAAAAAAGTAAGTTAGAAAAAAATATCAGGGTAGGGACTACCCGAAGAGCTTGGTAAATATATGTGGCTAACAAAAAGCACATACTTCCCTAAGAAGCTCCCACTTCTACAAGTGGGAGTAGTTCACAAGCTGGCTAGAAGCTCTTATAAATGAAAAAGGATAGTGAATTAAATGTATTAAAAACTAAGTTTGAAATAATACAAGCTGAAAATAAAGTATATCAAGCTATGGGTGGAAAAAGCAAAATAGGTGAGATTAATGATAAAATTAGAAATTTTAAATCTTAATTCAGATGAATTAAAAATTTTTTTAAAAAAAGATATGCGAGAAGCATTTCAAAAAAAGGTGCAGAGAGTGAATTTGAAAATTTAGACTTTGAAATTCTTCCACAAGAAGATATAAATAAATCTCTTGAAACAAAAAGGAGCTATTGCATATAAAGCTGTTATAAATAATGAAATTGTAGGTGGTGCTATTGTTGTTATTGATGAATTAACACAACATAATCATCTAGATTTTCTATATGTAAAATATGGTATTCAAGGTAAAGGAATAGGAAAAATTTATTTGGAGTGAAATTGAAAAAGAAACATCCTAACACAAAAGTTTGGAAAAACAGTAACTCCTTATTTTTGAAAAAAAGAAATATACATTTTTTTATGTTAATTTATGTAAATTTTTCTATCGTAGAATTTTTTTATCCTTCTCATGAAGAAGAGAATATACTAAATGATATGATGGGAAATGGTTACCTATTTCGTTTTGAAAAAAAGTTATGAAAAAAATAGATTAAAAAAAATCACAGTCTCTCATATCCTAATTGAAAAAAACAAGGAGTCGAGATTCTAACTCCTTGTTTTTTTGTGATTTTATTTATTTTTTTAAATACTCAGCAATAGCAGCAACATCTTTATCTCCACGACCTGAAATATTTACAATTATAATTTTATCCTTATCAAGTTTTGGAGCTCTTTTAATAACTTCAGCTAGAGCATGAGAACTTTCAATAGCTGGAATAATTCCTTCTTTTTTTAGTTAAAAGTAGTAGTGCATTAACTGCTTCATCATCAGTTGCAGGCACATATTCTGCTCTTTTTACTATCTCTTAGAAAAGCATGTTCTGGGCCAACACCTGGATAATCTAAGCCAGGAGATATAGAATAAACAGGTTTTACAGAACCATCTTCATTGAATAGTGCATAAGTATTCATACCATCTATTACTCCAACAGTTCCTAATGTAAGAGTTGCAGCATGTCTATCAGTATCTATTCCTTTTCCTGCAGCTTCAACACCAACTAATTTTACATCTTTATCAGGAATGAATTCAGCAAATGCTCCAATGGCATTAGATCCTCCTCCAACACAAGCAATAACCATATCAGGTAAACGATTTTCTTTTTCTAAAATTTGTCTACGAGCTTCTTGACTAATAACTTTTTGGAAATCTTTTACCATGCTAGGATACGGGTGAGGACCAACAGCAGAACCAAGTACATAGAAAGTATCTTCTATGTTATTAATCCATGCTTCAAATGCAGCATCAACAGCTTCTTTTAAAGTTTTTTCTCCTGCTTCAACAGCATGAACAGTTGCTCCTAACATTTCCATACGAAAAAAACATTTAGTCTTTGTCTTTCAACATCTAAAGCTCCCATATAGATATCACATTGCATTCCAAATTTTGCAGCAGCTGCAGCAGTAGCAACTCCATGTTGTCCAGCACCTGTTTCAGCAATAACTTTTTTCTTACCCATTCTTTTGGCAAGTAAAATTTGTCCAATAACATTATTTAGTTTATGAGCTCCTAGATGATTTAAGTCCTCACGTTTCAAATAAATTTTTTTGCTCCACCTAAATAATTTGTTAAACTTTCAGCAAAGTATAAAGGAGTTTCTCTACCTGAGTAATCTTTTTAAATAATGATGATATTCTTTTAAAAAAATTCTTCATCATCTTTATATTTATTGTATGCTATCTCCAATTCATCTAATGCTTTTTTTGTACTACCTCTGGAACATAACTTCCACCAAATTCTCCAAAAATAACCTTTTTTTGTTTTCTGTTGTCATAATTTTTATCCTCCTAGATTTTTTTATTTTTTTATATAAAACTCTAAAAAGAAAAAGCTGCATAGTTGACTTATTTACCATGCAGCTTTTTATCCATATATTTTAAGGATTTCTATATCGCTGACATAGATACTTTTTTTAGAGTACACTAAAAAGTTGTATCTATGTCTAAAAACATACACACAACTTTACCTATGCCAGTTTTGCCAATATCTGTTAGTTGTTGTTAGTATTTGTTTCATTGCGACTTCCTCCCTTTTTAATTTTTAAATTTTTTTCTAGTATACACAATTCTAAAAAAATTGCAAGTAAAAATTTTTTTAAAAAAATTATTTTTTTCTTTTTTTAAATGAATAGAAAATTCTAATAAAAAAATAATTGAAATATTAGAAATTCTTAGATATAATATTGGTAAATTAGCTTATTGGAGGGATTATTTATGAGTAGAGTTTGGAGATTACATACAAAACCAAAAAGTTAGTGTTAAAAAAATAAGTTAGAGACTAAAGTAGCAAAATGAACTTATAAAAAAAGAAAAAAATAGTAGCTATTGGTTGGACACTAAGGGAAGATATTTATAATGAACTTACAAATGAAGATAAAAATTAAATTAGAAGAAAGTGAAAATTCTATAAAGAGTGATTTTTGAAAAAAATATAAAGAAATTATTGAAAAAAATAGTTATGAAACAATAAGAGGTGAAAAAGAAAAATTTTTTTATGGAAAAGTGAATACTAATCTTATTAGACTAAATAACTTAGAAAAAAAGATGATTTAATTTGGATACGTTCAAAAAGGAAAAATACTATTTAGGAAGAGTTACAGAAAAAAAGTCATTACTTATATGCCTACAGAGACTCTAAAAAAAGATAGTGATATCTTAAAATTGGGAATTAGTAATCAGTTTACTGACATAGAATGGCATGAAATAGGAACTGAAAGTGATATTCCAGGACGTATTTTTAGTAGCTTTTTTTATCAAAAAGGAAACATTGATAGAAATTAATGAAAAAAATCTGTAGTTGCAATTTCCCAAATAATCTATAATAAAAAAAGATAAGTATTATAATATAGACAATAAGATAAAAAAACAATAAAGAAAAATTTCTATGACCTACTTTCACCTTATGATTGTGAAGATTTATTATACTTTTTATCTTTATGATAAATTTAAATATGTAGTTATTCCTAGTACTAATAAAACTAATACTCAAAAATTATGAATTCGTTATGTTAAATAGTAATAATCGTGATGAAAAAAATATATATTCAGGTTAAAAATGGAGAAGTTAATATTGAAATAAATAATTATAAAAAAATTTTTGGAGGAGAAATTTATCTTTTAACAACTAGAGGCAATGTATTAAAAAAATGGAAAAAAATACTTACTAAAAAAATAATATTGATATGAATAATGGAAAAAAATTTTTAAATTTAGATAGTAGTTTTTAAAGGTAATATTTTCATTATAAATTCAGAAAAAAACTTTATGAATTTGCTAAAGAAGCATACAAAAATGAAAAGTGTTTTTGATGCCACATTCAATTTTTACAATGGTTTGAATATTTAAAAATAAAGGAGTGATTATGTCTAATATAATAGCAGTTATTTGGGATTTTGATAAAACTTTAGTAGATGGATATATGCAAGATCCAATTTTTTTAAGAAATATGGAGTTGATTCAAAGGAATTTTTGGGAAGAAGTAAATGCTTTACCAAAAAAAGTATTGGGATGAACAACAAGTAAAAGTTAATAGAGATACTATTTATTTGAACCATTTTATAAATAAAACAAAAGAGGGAGTGTTTAAAGGTTTAAATAATAAGGTACTTTTTTTGAATTAGGAAAAGAATTAAAATTCTATAAAGGTATTCCTGAAATATTTGGAAAAAAACAAAAGAGCTTATTGAAAAAAATTCAATTTTTTTCAAGAATATAATATTAAGGTAGAGCACTATATTGTTAGTACAGGAATGGTTGAAATGATAAAAAGGCTCTATTATTAAAGAATATGTAGAAGATATTTGGGGCTGTGAACTAATTCAAGCTAAAGATGAAAATGGTAATTTTTGAAATCAGTGAAATAGGGTATACTATTGATAATACTTCAAAGACAAGGGCTATTTTTTTGAAATAAATAAAGGTGTGAATAAAAAAATACAGGCTATGATGTCAATGCAAAAATTAAAAGAAGGAAATAGAAGAGTTCTATTTAAAAAAATATGATATATATAGCGGATGGCCCTAGTGATGTACCAGCCTTTTTCATTAATAAAAAAAGGTGGAGGTTCAACTTTTGCAATTTACCCAAAAATCAGATCTTAAAGCTTTTTAAACAAGTAGAAAAAAATTAAGAGAAGACAATAGAGTAGACATGTATGCTGAAGCTGATTATTCTGAAGGAACTACAACTTATATGTGGATTATGAGTAAAATTCAAGAACTAGCTCAAAAATATAGTGGATGAAGAAAAAGAGTAGGTTAGCAGCTTCAATTTCAGATTCTCCAAAAGCATTTGAATTAGATTTTTAATAAGAAACTGCACTAAGATCTTAGTGCAGTTTTTTTAAACTTTTATATTTAGTTATATTTTTTTCTTACCTATATAAAAAGCTTACATTTTCTTTTTTTATCAAATAGAAAAATCTCTATTTTTTAGATACTAATTCAATAACTTCACCTAAAAAAACGTGAAAAATAGTGCAAATAATATAGTTCTAAATAAAGGAAAAAAATTCCTGTTAAATCAAGAACAATAAAGAGAATAAAAAAATCCCCAATTAATTTTTTAAAAGAGAAATAAATTTCTTTCCACTTTCATCTTCTTTAACTACATATTTTTTTCAATAAATGATAGTATTCCATCGACAATTGAAGCTAAAATAACACCTGTAATAACTACAAGAACTACACCACCAACAGCACCTGATAATCTTATTCTCATTTATATCTCCCTTTATTTTTTTCTATATAAACAAATACTATAACCTTTTTTTCTATTTCTTCAGCATGGACATAATCCATAAAAAGTACTTTCTTCTGTAGCAGCTACTTCAGGTGTAACCTCATAAATTGATATAACATAATGCTTTCCAGCTTCAAGTAAAGGACAACTAATAGATATATCTTTTGCTTTTTATTCTTGAATTAAATACACTGTTAGAAGGTAAATCATAGTTAGCAGTAACTATGTGTTTGTCAGTAGATACCTTTTATTACATCTTCTAAGTCATCACCTTTTATATGTTCTAACTCAGAAAAATTTTTTTGTCCATCAACAATGATATTTTTTTAGCACAATAAATATGAAGATATGCTTTAGTATTGTCACTCATAAATTCTTTTTTTCTTCTTTCCACCAAATAACCCAAACATTTTTTTCCTCCTTGATTAATAATATTTAATTTGTAATAGATTTTTTTATTGCAAGAAAAATTATATCATAACTAAATTTATTTTTTTAAATATTTTATTTATATTTAAAGAAAAAGTTTAATTTACAAAAAAATATTATTTTTGTTATTATAAGATTAGAAATAATTAAATATTAGGGGAGTTTTTTTATGGGAAGTATTGTTGCAATTTTATTATTTTTCATTGTCACTTATATTTTTGTCTTTTATTAAAGTATTCAGTTATCTATGCTCTTATAGTTGGCTATATAATTTTTTTGTAACTTACGGACTTATCAAAGGGCATGATTTAAAAAGTTTTAATAAAAAAATCATTCGAAGGAGTATTGACAGTAAAAAAATATACTCTTAGTTTTTCATTCTTATAGGTATGATAACTGCCTTATGGAGAGCTTCTGGTACGATAGCCTTTATTGTTTATATGGGCTCAAAATTAATTTCACCATCAATTTTAATACTCCTTACTTTTTTTACTTTGTTCAATACTTTCATTTTTTTAATAGGAACTTCTCTTGGAACAGCTGCTACTATGGGAGTTATTTGTGTTTCAATAGGAAAGGCAATGGGAATTAATCCTTATTATCTTGGAGGAGCAGTTTTTAAGTGGAATATATTTTTGGTGATAGATGTTCTCCAATGTCAACTTCTGCACTACTTATTACAGAACTTACAAAAAAACTAATTTATATACAAATATTAAATTAATGTTTAAAACTTCTATTATACCATTTGTTATTACTTGTTTATTTTTATTTATTTTTTTAGGCTTAAAAAGTTCTACTTCACCAGTTAGTATAGATGCAACAAATATTTTTTTAAAGAAAATTATAATTTGAACATAGTAGTTATAGTGCCAGCTATTCTAATAATTATTCTTTCTTTATTCAAAGTCAATGTTAAGAAAAACAATGTTATTGAGTATATTTATAAGTTTTATTATTGCAATGTTTTTTTCAAAAAGAAAGTGTAACTTCACTTATAAATTATTGTGTCTATGGTTTTCATCATTCTAATGAAAAAAATTAAATTCGATGATGAAAGGTGGAGGAATTTTTATCGATGCTTAATGTTGGATTGATAGTTGCAATTTCCTCTTCCTATTCTGGAATTTTTAAAGAGACAAAAATGTTAGTTTTGATGAAGAAATATTTAAAAAGAATTTTTCTAAAAAAACTTCAAATTATTTTTGTTATATTTTTTTAAGTTCTATTATTTCAGGAGCTATTGCTTGTAATCAAAGTTTGGGAACAATTTTTAACTTATGAATTATGTGAAGAATTAGAAGAGAAACAAAATATGGCTATAATTTTTAGAAAATACTATTGTACTATTAGCAGGACTAATTCCTTGGAACATTGCAATGGCAGTACCATTAAAAAAATAGTAGATATAGGACTGATGTCTGGAGTTTTTGCTTTTTTACTTATATTTTTTTAGCACTTTGGAATTTATTTTTTTAGGAATTATAAAAAGAAAAAAAGAAAATTAACAGATAAAAAAATTGACTATTTCATTGCAAATTAATATAATTGTATTGTTGATGTAAAAAAAATAAAAAAATTAATATAAATAAAATTTGTGGAGGTTAAAATGAGTATAAGTTTTTTATGTAATGAATAAGAAAAAAATTTTTTTAGGTTATGAACCAGTTTTTAAATGTTGAAGAAGCTTTATCATTATTGGATAAGGAGCTTAATACTTATGGTACAGATGGTATAGATATTAATGATTTATTACTTTCACCTCTTTCTAAATATCCATGTCTTTTTAGTAGGTGCTGAAGAGGAAAGTGCAAGAGGATTTGAACTATCTTATGATAACAAAAAAATAAAGTTTATGGTGTAAGAATTTTTTTACTCCTTCTTCAAGAGAAGATTGGCTTTTTAGCTTTAGAATATATAAAAAGCATTAGCTAAAAAAAATGGGAACAGAAATTGTAAATGAAAGAGGAGAAACATATACAGTAGACAATATAGAGAAGTTTGATTATGAACCAGATATACTTTTATGGAATAAAAAGTAATTACAGAAAATATAAAAAAAGTGGCGAATCAAGTAATTATATTATTTTTTTGGTATAACTAGACCTGTCTCTTTTGATGAAAAGATGATAGATGAAATAAATAATTCAGATAGTCCCTATAGATACTTTCTCAAGAATAGTCAGAGATATTCAAAAATTTAGATGCTTATTCAGCAAATCAACGTTTCTATAAAAATAGTGAAAATGGAACAATTATGGGAGCTTACACTATTACAGAAAGCGTTAGAACAATTATTCCATATAAACCTAGTGTTGAATTTCATAATTCAGATATAGTTAAGAATGATGATATAGCTTTTTTTGGAATATGGGTTTTGTTGTTATTAATGGAGATGAAAATGACCCAAATAGTTATCAAGGTGTTGGTCAATTAGATTATGATGATTTTATAAAAAAATTGCCAAAAAGAAAAAAATATAAATTTATAGATGCTTCGTATATTATGGTTGAGCCATTAACTAAAGAAGAAATCTCAAACTTATTGAAATAGTTAAAGCTAGATGAGACTAATTAGAATAAGGATTTTAAAATGATAAGAAAAAAATTTATATGTTAAAACGACTTTTTAAAAAGAGAAGTTTAATGAAAAAAATATATAAAGTTTCTCTTGATGGAGGTTTTACTTGTCCAAATAGAGATGGGAAAGTTTCCAAGGGAGGTTGTATATTTTGTAGTGAAAAATGGCAGTGGTGATTTCACTGCCACAAAAATTAAAAGTCTATTCATGAACAAATTGAAGAACAAATAGACTTAGTTTCAAAAAAATATAAGGGAGATAAGTATATAGCATATTTTCAGAATTTTACTAATACTTATGCAGAAGTAAGTTATTTAAGGAAAATTTATCAAGAAGCCTTATCTCATGAAAAAAAATAGTTGGCTTTAGCTATAGCAACAAGACCTGATTGTTTGGGAGATGATGTTTTTAGAATTATTAGCTGAGTTAAATAAAAAAACTTTTCTTTGGGTAGAATTAGGTTTACAAACAGTAAATGATGATGTAGCAAAAATATTTTTAATAGAGCCTATGAAACAGGAATTTATCAAGAAGCCTCTGAAAAAAATTAAATAAATTAAATATTAAATTTGTTACTCATATAATAATAGGTTTGCCTAAGGAAGAAGAAGATGACTATTTAAAAAAACTGCTATCTTTGCACAAAATTGTGGAACTTGGGGAGTAAAACTTCATTTAATGTATGTTGTAAAAAAATACTCCCTTAGAAAAAAATTATACTTAAATGGAGATTTAAAGGTTAATACTAAAGAAGAATATGTTGAAAAAGTTGTAAATGTTTTTGGAGAATATTTCATCTGAAATAGTTGTACATAGATTGACAGGGGACGGAGATAGAGAAACTTTAGTAGCACCTTTATGGAGTATTAAAAAAATAGATGTTTTAAATTCAATACACAAGGAATTAAAAAAAGAAGAAATACATATCAGGGAAAAATTATATTATGGAGGTTTAAAATGAGATTTGTTATAACAGATAATAAAAAGAGTGGGAGATTGGGCAGCTGTCTATGTTGCAAATAAGATTAAAGAATTTAATCCAACAGCTGAAAGAAAAATTTGTACTTGGATTACCTACAGGTAGTACACCACTTCAAATGTATAAAAGACTAATAGAATTCAATAAAGCAGGAATTATTAGCTTCAAAAAAATGTGGTTACTTTCAACATGGACGAATATCTTGGACTTGAAGCTACTCATGACCAAAGCTACCATTATTACATGTATAACAATTTCTTTAACCATATTGATATAGAAAAAGAAAATATAAATATTTTTAGATGGAAAAAAACTGAAAAATTATGAAGAAGAATGTAAAAAGATATGAAGAAAAAGATTTTTAGAATTAGGGGAATAGATTTATTTCTAGGTGGAGTTGGAGTTGATGGACATATTGCATTTAATGAACCTGGTTCATCTTTTTAAGTCAAGAACAAGAAAAAGTCCAATTAACTGAAAAATACTATAATTGCTAATTCAAGATTTTTTTGATAATGATATAACAAAAGTTCCTAGATTTGCTTTTAACAGTTGGTATAGAAACTATTACTTCTGCAAAAAGAAGTTTTAATTATGGTAGAAGGTGAAAATAAAGCTAGAGCTTTACATAAGGGAATAGAATCAGGAATAAATCATATGTGGGCTATATCAAGTTTGCAATTACATGAAAATGCAATTATTGTTGCTGATGAAGCTGCTTGTTCTGAATTAAAAAGTTGGTACATATAGATATTATAAAGATATAGAATCTGAAAAATTGTGATGTGAATAAACTATTAGAAAAAAAGTACAAAAAAATAGCTTATCTGAGCTTACCATATATGATATAATAAAAATAGATTATATCTATCAATAGGGGTGTTATTTTTATGGAAGAATTTAAGTATGCATTGAAAAAAAACTATTTTAATAGCTTTTTCCTTATCTTTTTATTGGGATAACCTGTGGTTTTTTTAATGAAAGAAGCAGGTTTTTGGTGCAATATGGTCTTTACTCTCGTGTTTACTTGTTTATGGAGGAACTATCCAGCTTCTAATGGTAGGACTTTTTAAAAGCCAATACTCCAATAATTTCAATGGGACTTATTTCTCTAATAGTTAATTCAAGACATATGTTTTTATGGTTTATCATTTTTTTGCAAGAATTTAAAAAAATTAGAAAAGAATCTTTCTTAAAGTTTTTTTATTTAGCATTTAGTTTAACTGATGAAGTTTATTCTATTTATGCAGCTATAAAAAAATTCCTGAAAGATTAAATAAAACTAAGACTATGCTTTTATATAAATTTACTTGCACAGTTCACTTGGACTTTTGGTTGTGTTGTTGGGAATTTAGCATTTAATTTTATAAAAATTTGATTTAAAAAGGAATTGATTTTTATAATAACAGAGTTCTTCTGTATAGTTGTAATTTCACAATTAATAGGAGACAAGTCATATATTTCAACTTCTGTTGGAATAATCTCATCAATTATAGCCTTTTTTTAATAATGGGAAGTAATTTTTATTGTTCTAGCTATTTGCTTGAGTATGTTGATTTTACTTATCTTAAAAAAAGAAACTTACTGCGAAAGAAGTTGATAAGCATGAATAACAATTTATATCTATTTTTTTATCTATATTATCAGCAGGAGTAGGAATGGTTATTTGTAGACTCTTACCTTTTTATTATCTTTTGCAAATGGTAAATTACCAAAATTAGTAAAAATTCTATGAAAAGTATCTACCTTATTCACTGATGGCAATACTATTCTGCTATTGTTTTTGCAAGTGTAAATTTCTCTAAATATCCCCATGGTTTACCAGAAGTCATAAGTTTAATTGTAATTACTCTTTTACATATTTGGAAGAAAAAAATGTAATGCTATCATTATTTTTTTAGGAACAGTAGTATTTTTTTAATCTTGGGTAGAATTTTTCTGATAGGAGATATTATGAAAATTAGATATGCAAAAAAATCTGAAAAAAAGAAATGGCTATTAAATTTTGGAAAGATAGTTTTTAAAGATAGTGAAGAACAAATCAAATTCTATTTTTGATAATATCTATAATGAAAAAAATTATTTAGTCTTAGAAGATAATTCAAAAAAATAGTTTCCTCACTTCATGAAAATGATTATATTTTTTTAATTTCAATAATAAAAAGTATAAAAAAAGTAAATATATCGTTGGAGTTTCTTCGGATATAGCAATGAGAAATAAGGGCTATATGTCAAAAATTATTAATCTCAATGTTAGAAATTTCTAAGAAAAAAATCTATGCCTTTTTGTTTTTTTAACTCCAATTAATCCTAAAATTTATAGAAAATTTGGCTTTGAATATTTCTCTAATATTGAATACTATAATTTTTTTCTATTGAAGAATTAGGTAATTTTAAGCTTCCTAGCAACAATTACTCTTATATAGAAATAAATGAAGAAAATAAAAAAATTATATCTAAAGGATTTAATAAAAGTCTATAATTCTAATATGGAGGATAAATTTTGTTATTTAGAAAGAGATAATTTCTATTTTGATAAAAATTTTAAAAAGAAGCAATTAGTGATGAAATGGAAATTTTTATCCTATAAAAAAATAAAGTGGCAAGTGCTTATATTATCTTTTGGTTTATATGAAGAAAAATATTGAAATTAGAGAATGTATGGCTTTTAGATGGTGTTTCATATAAAGAAATTTTTAGCTTTAATCTATGGATATAGAGATTACTATAAAAAAATGTAAGCCTTGCTAGTTCTAATAATTCAAGTTTAGAATTTCTTTTTGAAAATCAATTAAATATAGAAAAAGATTGTTAAACCTTTTTATGATGTTAAGAATTTTTAGATCCACTAGCTATATTTAAAAAAATTTAAAATTAGAAAATTCCAATATAAGAATATATATTGAAGATAAAATTTTTAAAAAGAAAATACAGGACTATATTCTTTAAATAAGGAAATTAAATTTTCTAATATTACAGAAGAAAAAGCTTCTTATGACCTAAAGATTGATATAGGAGAACTAGTATTTCTAATCACAGGATATTTTTTTCTATTGATGACTTAGTAAAATTAGGAAAAAAATTGATATAAAGAATAAAAAAATATTATTAAAAAAAGTTAAATAAAATATTTAATAAAAAAAAATTCTTATCTTTATGAATTTATATAAGTTATATAGGAAGTTAAAATGAATATAGAGAATATTATTAAAAAAATCAAGATATTTTTAGATTGTTGGAAAGAAATACAAAAATCTAATTCTGATAAAAAAATATTTCCAAAGGAATATTTGAGTATGATATTGAAGAGTATCATACTTTTTCTTTTTAGATGAAATTGTTGAAGCTAGTGAGTATATGAATATAAGTACTGACACTTTAATAAATGAGATGTTATTATTCACAAAAGATAATAAATCCTTAGTTATAAATTTTTTTCTAATGAAAGACTAAATAAAAAGATATCTTTTTCTTCTCCGCTTACTTATGAAGAAATATCTAGTGGCTATACAGAAGAAGAATTAGGTATATCTTATCAAGATTTAGAGAATGAAACAGATGCAATTATAGATATAGGAACTTTATTTTCTTATTTAATAGATTTAATATTTCTTTTTCAAAGAAGAAAAAAAGCTATAAAAAAATACTTAACTGAAAAAAATTATGTTATTCAGAAAATCATGCAAAAGAATTTATTGATTATGAAAAAAAGATAATTGAGAATTTATAAAAAGTTTATTTATATGAATTTATATAGTAAATAAATGAAATTTATGATATACTAAATAAAGGATTTAAGTAATAAAAAGATTTAAAGGCACTAACAACAAAAATTTTTAAAAAAACTTAGACTATTACTCTATGGAAAAAAAGTGTCTTGTTATAATCTTAATAATATGTAATTTACAAAAATATTAAAGACACTGACAGCAAATAAACATTTTTTTAATAGTCGGAGTGTCGTGGGGCTAATTACCCCCTGCACTATATTAAGAAAGTGTCTTGTTAACAAGGACTTATTATTTAAATAAGTCCTTTTTTAGTAGTTTTTTTATTAGGGAGAAGATAAAATGAATTTTTTTGGAAAAACATTAGAAATCTTAAAAAAAGAACTTGGAATAATGCAGTTACAAATGAAAGTACATTGAATTTTTAACTTAGATATGTTTGCTTATTCTAGTAGAGATCCTAAACAAGATTATGAAAAAAAATAAAAAAATAGATTTAAAAAAATGCATTAATAGAAAATGATAAAACAGCACTTGCTAATTTACTATATACTCTTGATATAAGGAATGGTAAAGGAGAAAGAGCTTTATTTAAATCTTATTTTTTTCAGCACTTATAGAGATGAATAAAGACTGTGCCATTCAAATACTTCCATATATTCCTGAACTAGGAAGATGGGATTATGTATTTGAAGGAATAGGAACTGAAATTGAAGAAACTATATATGAGCTTGTTAGAGCTTATTTTTATGATAGATATAAAAAAATTATAATGATAATAAACCAATTTCTCTTTTAGCAAAGTGGTTACCTTCTATAAAAAAACTCATAATAAAAAAAATTATTTTTGCAATAAAAATTAGCTAAAAAAATTAAATTTAACTGAAAAAAAGAATATAGAAAAAAATATTATCTAAGTTAAGAGATAGATTAAATATAGTTGAAAAAAACATATAACTAATAAAGAGTATGAGAAAATTGATTATATTTCAGTACCAAGTAAAGCTATGGTTAAGTATAGGAGTTTATTTTTTTACAAAAGATGAAATTAGATTTAAAGAATTTATTGAAGAATTGAAGGATAGTAAAAAAAGCTAAATATAATAATCTATTTATGAATGATTTTGTGAAAATGTATTTAGATAATTTAGGAAAGATAGGAGTGAATTATCTTTATGGTAAGAGTATAAAAGAGGCTTATAAAAAAATTCAATATCAAACCTTGTTAAAGATTTATCTTTAAAAGAATTAGAAGACAGACAAATTTTTATTACAAAGATTTAGAGATGAAAAAAATTTAATAAATACAATGTGGAAAAAAACAATTAAAAAAATAGAATTTGATAAAAAAATGTTCTTGTAGTAGCAGATACAAGTGGTTCAATGGAAGGAACTCCTTTTGAAACAGCTATTTCTCTTGCAATATATATTTCTCAAAAATAATAAATCTGAAGAGTGGAGAAATAGATTTATTATTTTTTTCTAGTGATTGTATTGAATATTCTTATAATAAAAAAATGCTGAATTTACAGATATTATAGATGAAATTCCTCTAATTGTTGATAATACAGATATTGATAAAGTTTTTTTACAAAGATATTAAATGATAGTTTAGAAAAAAATCTTCCCCAATTAGATGAAGTTATAATTATATCTGACATGGAATTTGATGAAGTACAAGATAAAAAAAGATATGAGTAATTTTTAAACATTGGAAATCTGAGTTTGCAAAAATATAACTATGAGTTGCCAAAAAAATAATATTTTTGGAATGTTGCTAGAAATGTAGAATCGTTTCCTGTTACAAAATTAGATTATGGAACTTGTTTAGTAAGTGGATACAGTAAAAAAATATTTTTAAAAATCCATAATTGATATAGAGAATTTTGATCCTATAGATATTATGTTAAAAAAACTTTAGAAGAAAAAGAATTATTTTAAAATGGTTAAAGAAATAAAGGAAAATTTGAGTAGAAAAGAATTTGAACATGTGGAGGAAAAAAATGATAAAAAGTTGGTAAAAAGACAAAAAAATTAGTTATAAATAATTTTTGCAAGTGTAGGAGCATATTTGTTTGCAGGAACAGATGATGATAAGGATAACATACTTCTTCCTAACAATGAACTTGAAGGAAGAGATTTAAAAAGAGGGAGATGAAGTAGAGGTTCTAATTTATAGAGATAGCGAAGACAGACTTATTGCTACATTTAGAAAAAAACAGAAGCACTTGTTGGAACTCTTGCTAAATTAGAAGTTGTTGACGATAATCCAAGATTAGGAGCTTTTTTTAGACTGGGGACTTAATAAAGATTTAATGTTACCTAATTCTCAAAAAAAGAAACTAAAGTTGAAATTGGTAAAAAAAATATTTAGTTGGACTTTACGAAGATAGTAAGGGTAGAGTATCTGCTACAATGAAAATATATAAATTCTTAATGCCTTCAAATGACATAAAAAAAGGTGATATTGTTAATGCAACAGTTTATAGAGTAAATGATGAAATAGGAACTTTCGTTGCAGTTGAAGATAGATATTTTGGTTTAATCCCTAAGAGTGAATGTTTTGAAGAATATTCGGTTGGAGATGAATTGACTTTAAGAGTTACAAGAGTTAGAGAAGATAAAAAAATTAGATTTAAGTCCTAGAAAAACTTTTTATCAGACCAAATGGAAAGCGATGCAGAACTTGTACTTGGTAAAATGAGACTTTTAAAAAGAACATTTTCGTTTCAATGATAATAGTTCAGCAGAAGATATCAAAGATTACTTTGGAATAAGTAAAAAAAGCATTTAAAAAGAGCTATTGGTAGTCTTTTTAAAAAAAATGGTTTGATTGAAAAAAAGTGGCGATTATTTTACATTAAAAAAAATAGGAGATTATATGCAAAAGAAAAAAATATTTTAATACTTTTTTTATAATTTTTTTATTAATTTAAGCTTTAATACCTTATCTAAAAAAATGATAAAGTTATAAGAAGTGAAGATGTTGAGTTTAGAAATGGTTATTATTATTTAATTGGAGAGAAAGAACCTTTTACTGGTATCATTGAGTTTCAAGATGAAAGTGGAAAAAAATCATGAAAGGAAATTTTTTTAAATGGAATTGCTAATGGAATAGCAAAAAAACATATTCTTCTGATGGAAGACTTCTTTCAGAAACTCCATATAAGAATGGAAAGAAAAAAATGGAAAACATAAAAAGATACTATCCAAATGGAAATGTAGAATTAGAAAAAAATTATAAAAAAATGATAAAGAAGAAGGAATGAGAATATCATACTATGAAAATGGGAAAAATTAAGATAATAGGGAAATGGGAAAAATGATATTCCTGTTGGTAAAGGACAAGTTTATGATGAAGAAGGAAATGTGATTGCTGAAACAATTTATGAAAATGGAGAAGTTAAAATATTGGAAAAAAATAAGAAAAAAAATATAAATTTTTAAGGCAATTTTATGAGCAGAGAAAAAAACAAAAAAACTGAAATTAAGTATTTATTATATGGAGGTTATTTCTATGAATGGAGAAGTAGCACAAATACGTGATATTGCAATATATGCAAAAACATGCTTTTAAAAAAACAAAAAAAATAAAAATTTCATATAAACCTGCTAAATATGAAAATAAAATAGAATTTTTTGTTCACTGAAAATTTTTGAAGCTAAAGATGTAAGTGAATGGTATGAACATTGTATAGAAAAAAAGGCTTAGAAGATATAAAACTTTCTATGCCAATTGCTGTAAAAGATCCAAGTTTACTTGCCTTTAGCAATACAAGTCAAGCTGGGTTAGTTTGTTATTTTTAAAGATAATTTAGTCACTTACTTTATACCAAAGTGGGAACCTGGAGATAAGGGCTGGAATGTAATTTACAAAAGAATATAAATGGGAAAAATCCTCCAAAAAGAGAAAGTACAATTTGAAGATAATACTGAAGATTTTAAAAAAATACATTAAGTAAAATAGCTACTTTGGCAGATAAAATTGATTTTTCAAAATTTTGCTAATATTTTTTTACAGAAGCTTATAATATGCTAGACGGAAAAAGAAGTTGAAAGTTATTATCATAAAAAAATATTTTTTTCATTGATGCCTGAGAGAAATGCAAGACTTCTTTGTTCAGCAGGAATTTCTGATGTTTTTTTGGTGGAATGGGTTCTTGGAATGACAGTCCTTCTTGGTATGCTTATGAAAAAAAGGCTTAGAAAGTGAATATAAAAAAAGCTTTCAAGTGAACTTTTAACACAGATAAGGCTTGCTCTCTTATATTCTGTCAATGAGTGGTAAAATATAAAAAAAATTATACTGGGGATTTATGGAGATTTTTTAAAAAAATTATCTCTAATATTAATATTAGTTGTAGGAGCTACTTTTTTTAATAAGTTGTAATAAAAAAATAATAATAATTTAAATGAAAAAAATTAGCAGAAAAGGAGATTAATAAATTGGAAACTAAAGATTTATCAATTTATGAGTTAATAAAAAAATTCAATACAAAAATAATGGTGAGTTACCAGAAGATTTTTAAATTGCCACCAAAGGATCCTAATGGAGTTCCTTGGGCAGATGGGGCAATGGATGGAGTTTATATATATCATACTGTTGGAAATGAAGAAGACATAGAGCCACTTAAAAAAATATAGTTTTTTTCAAATATCAGAAGGAAAATTTGAAGAAGCTGAAACTAATTTAGATAAGTTAGATTTTTTTCAATGGTTTCAAGAACAAACTCATTGTTGAGTTGGATTATTCAAGAACAAAAACAAATAAATCTTAATAATTTATATGAATTTGCTAGTTCTCGACTAGTTACTACTAAAAAAAATATAGAAGTTATAAAAATTTTTGTTTATCTGTACTTGCAATAATGAATGTTGAAACAGATGCAGAAACTATAGAGAAAGTAAAAAAATATTAGCACTTTCTGATGAATTTACTTTTATATTGTTTAAATATTTTTTTGTCAAATTAGAAAAATTCAAATGAAGAAATTTTTTTAAAATTGCTAAAAAAAGTTAAGGGTTGGGGAAGAGTTCATTCTATTGGATATTTAGAAGCAACTAATGATGAAATAAAAAGAGTGGATATTAGAAGAAGGTTGCCATAATTATGTGCTTCCTGCATATACAGCATATACTTGTGCAAAGAAAATAAATTTAGTAGAAATATTAAATGAAGACAAAATTTCGAGTAAAAAAATTTAATGATATATCATATTTAATGAATGCCTTACTTGATGAAAGTGCTATTACAGGGATGTCCGCTTTTAGAAGATAGAGAGTTACTTATTGAAAGATATTTAGAAAAAGGCAAAATACTTATCTTCAACAGAAGAGGATTATGAGGCTATTAGATTAATTAAAGAATATGTAGAAGATAACGAGGAAATTGATAAAAAAATTTATAAAAAAATCTGTGACAATATTTTAAATTCTAATAAAAAAATAAAAAAATTAGGACTATTGTAAAAATTTACAGTAGTCCTTTTTAAAAATTAAAACAGTAATTAATACTATTAAGAAACTTGTTAATGTTCCTATTAGATATTTCTCAGCAAAGTTTTTTTATCTTCCATTTGTTTAAAACGAGCAATACTTTTTGCAGTCAAAACAAAACCTATAAGACCAAATTGATTATTTAATAAAAGAATAGCAATAATAGTTCTTTCAAGCTTTTCCAATTATATTTCCTGCTTTTTAATTCCTCTGAATAAGCCTTAGAATAAGTCTTAGGAGAGATTGAAATAAATAATTTTCTAATAAGAACAGAAGCAGGATCTAATATTATAGAAAAAAAACTGTGATATAAAGAATAAATGTTTTTAAAATGCTCACAATCTTTTTAAGTCTATATATAACTGAGAAGTAAAAATTCTCTAGATTTAAAAATATAATAAAATCCCACTATATCAATAAAAATGTAATAATTGATTAAAAAGAAAAAAATAAAAAAATTGTAATCTTCTTTGAGGGAAAAATTTTTCTCTAATTTATTTTTTTAATAAAAATTAATAAAAAAATGTGAAGCAGAGATAATAAGACTAAATAAAATAATCTTTTTAATCTCAAATATTGGTAACAATATAGCTACAAAAATTATAAAATAAATAAAGGAATGTAAAAAAATAAAGTACTTAATACTTGTTTTTTTCCTTTCGGAATAAGCAGAAGTTTGGAATAAAAAAATCTGCTAATAAATGAATACTTATCAAAATAGCTATAATCATAAGCTTTCTCCTTGTGTGTTATCCATAGCTTTTTAAAAATAGCTATAGTTAAATTTCTTAAGTCATATATATTTCCTGTTTTTTTATAGCTTTTTTTCAACACTTTGTCTACTAACTCCTAATAGTTTTTGAAAAATTGAGTTGATAGACCTCTTTTTTTACCCTCAGTTATATAGAAACTTTCTTTTTCTATTTGAGCAGGCTCAATAGAGAAATTGGTATCTAATATCAAATTTTTCTTTTTTTCAAATTGAATAAATTCTAGAAGTTCTTTTAAAGCTTCAGTTTCAAGAATAGTATTATCATAAACAATAGGATATAGAATTTCTGTCAATAACATCAGATTATTTTTGATATTTACTTTGCTTAAAAAGTAAGTAAGTTACAGCTATTGATTAAAGAGTTTATGATAAGGTCATTTTTTTATTACTTGAGTAAAAAAAGAACAGAGTATTCTAAGGATTTTTTTAGCCTCATCAATAGCTTTTTCTTGCATTATGATAGACAGTTCCATCTTGAGCAGTGCTACTTTCATTATCCATTACAATATCCCAAGTTCCATAACCTATTCCAGAGTGAATTTCAATAGGAAAAAAATAATTATAGAGAAAAGTCTATAATACAAATAAGCTGAATGTGGAGAAGTAAATAATCCCTGTATTTCATCGCCTGCACTGAATTCAACTTCTTTTTTTATAGAATTCTTAAAAAGCTTTATTTAAAAATTTTTTTATACTATTTAATATAGAATTTTTGAAGATTATTCCTATCTTGAATAGAATAAGAACGAGAATTTTTTTAAATCTATCATCAATACAGAGTAATTTTTTTCAATTGGCTCACCTCATTTAAAGTTTAACATAATGGTTAATAAAAAAAGCAACTTAAATAGATTGCTTTTTTTATATTCGCATACTAATAAGGTTGCTTTTATTAAGTTGAGTTTTATTTTTTTATTATTAAAAAAATTTATTGGCAATAAAGCATTTTTTTATAACAAAACTTTCAAAGAATAAACTGTTTTTTTCAATTTGTTAATGTGCTATAATAAAAAAAGATAAACATGGAGGTTAAAATGAAATTGATATTTGAATTGACTAATGAACAAAGAAAATATTTAGGACTTATTCCTGTAGAAGAACATTGGGAGCTTGTAAAGTTTGACAATGGTATCTATTATTATTTTTGAAGATGATACTATAAAAAAAGAAATAAAAGTTAGCAAGAATTATTATCATGAAGCTGAATTAAATGAAAAAAACAGCAGAAAAATCGTACAATGATACTTCCTAAAACTAAAAAGGGGAAAAAAATTAAAAAAATTTAATTATACAGCAACTCAATCTTTTTTTCACCTTTTTGGAACTTATTTTTACTTTTTTTCAACTGATGGAGTAATTATTGCAAAATTATACTACACAAAGAACTTATTATTCCGAAATATTTAGTGAAAAAGGAAAAAGATATCTCTTGATAATTTAAAAAAATGGTTAGATAAATGGATGAAAGAAACTACTGAAGAAGATTTAGAAGAAATAGAAGAATTTAAAAAAATGCTAAAAAGAAAGCATTGTAAATTTAATGAAGGAGATTTCTTTGCTTTTTAAAAATCAGTAGAAGAGAATGGTGTTTTTGGCAGAATTTTTAATGGATGTTTCTAAACTAAGAAAAGATGAAAAATTTTTAAAAAAAAACAAAAAAACTATGGTTTAGCTAATCTTATGGGAAAAACCTTTAATAATAAAAAGTTTATCATAAGATAAGTGATAATAAAAAAATATTGATTTGAAAGAATTATCTAAGTGTTTGGCATTGCCTTCACAAGCTATTATGGATAATATTTTTTTATTATGGAGAAGCTATTATTTTTGGGTAATTTACCTTTAAAAACCTGAGGAAAAATGATATGTTTATTTCAGTTAGTGAAAGTATAAGTGGTATAGATAAAAAAATATTGCATACTTACAATATGGACTTATATATAGAGAAATTCCTCTTTCTGATTATGAAAAAAATTTATTAAAGAATTAAAAAAATTGGTGCTCAAACTCTTAGAAGAGAAGGAATAGGTTTTTGTAATAGATACTTATAAATTAAAAGGAATGTATAAAGGCAAAGTCTAATTCGCCTTTCTGGAAAAAAATATAAAAAGCATAATGTACCTGATTTGAAAAAAATCCAGATCATATAGAATTGAAAAGAAAAAAATTTTTTTAAAGCCTTTGGACTTGATGCAGATAAAACTTATGAGGAGAATTTAAAAAAATGTTGGAGGTAAAATAATGTTTTTTTCTTAGGATATTTAGTTTTTTTATTCAGCATTATCACTTTTTGATAGATGTATCAATATTCTTTTTCAATACTTTCCTTTGTATTAGGAGGAACATTATATTTTAATAGTAACTCTCCTTTACAAGGAATAGCAATTTGTGCTTTTTGGATTATTAATTTTAATTTCTAGCCTATGTTATCATAGTAAAGGAAAGTGTGCTAGAGGTAGTTCATTTGTTAATTACAATACAAGTTGTAATTTTTCTTTCAATTTCTATAGCAACAGTTATCTTTTTCTATTCCTATTTGGTATATCATTGTTAAAAACAAACATAATAGAAATAAAAAAAGTTCACCTTTATATTTTTTTATCCCAAGTCTTCTTATATCTTGGGCTATACTTTTTTTAAAATAGTGGATAGAATTTTTGATACATAATAGAAAAAAACTCAAGAAGTAGTTTTTAGAAGATTATTTTACCATTCATAGAAGTAGAAGAGATCTTACACACATCTATATTTTTTTAAATTTAAAAAAATTCTTCAGATTTATATTCTACTGGAATGTTTAGACAGAGAATTTTTTTATAGATAAGATAGGCTCTAAATTTTTCTTGCACTTTTTGGAAAAGGAATTTTTTTGGAACAAACTATATAACAAGTATAAAATTAATTAAAGATGCTGGAATAGATACTTCTGAAAAACCAAACTTCACATAGTTTTTTTAAAAAGAGAATTTTTAACAAAAAAAATATTCATTACATTTGGAGGCTTATAGAATGAACGAAAATAAAAAAATGGGGCTATATTTATAACAAAAAAATTAGATATGTATATTCCTAATTTGCCAAGATTTAAAAAAATTTACAAGTATAATTTTTTTATCTTGTTAATATTATCTATTTTTTTCTGGTATTGTACTATCCTTTTTAGATCTTAGTTCCTATGATAAAATAAAAAAATTTTTGTTTATAACGGAATGTTAGTCTTTATTTTTTTAATTTTTATGGATTTTTTTATTGATAAATACTCATTATACAGAAAAAAATATTACAAGAGCTTAATGAGCTGGAAGTTCCAAGAGAATTTGAAATTAAAGCCTTAAAAAAAGAAGAATAATTCCTCAAATAATAATGACTGTTATTGTTTTTAATTAGTATGTTTGCTTTTTGAACAAAAAAAGCTTTCATTTGATTATCTATTCAAGCTAGTCTTAGTTATTGGAATATGTGCTTTTATTTTTTTATAGAAGCCTTTAGAAAATTTCAAAATAGTAAGTATTCTTTATATATAAAAAGGAAATACTGTTAAAATATTCTATGAAAATAATGAAAAAGAAATTATTACAGCAGAGAATATAAATTATGTCAGTTTTTTTGCTCTTCGTCGTGGTAAAAGAGGAAGGAGAGAAAACCTACTTTACAACTTTTTTGACTTAGAAGAAAGAATTCTTGCTGAGATGACTATAGAAGTCATAGATTATTTTTAGATTAAAAAGATATTTAAAAAAATATAATGTAGAAATAGTTGATAACTATGAATGGAGTTAAATATGTATATTCCAAATTTACCTAGACAAAAAATTACCAAAAGTATTTTTTTAATTTTTAGCTTTAATATCTTTTTGTTGCTCTCTTAATACAAATATATTTTTTTGATAAAACTTCTGAGGTAAAAAAATATTATTTTTTTAGCTGGAACTGGTGTAATAGTTTTTTTCTTTTTTTAGCTATATATCTTCTTTCAAAAAAATAAATGTTCATTTGCTAGAGAAAAGATTACAGGAAATTGAAAAAAATAGAATTATCGGATAAATTTGAAATTAAATCTTTGAAGAAAAAAATACTTTGTTATTTTTCATATGTCATACTTTTTTTATTATATTAATTTTTCATCTTATTTTTTTCTGATAAATATATTATTAAAAGAGTTTACATATAAATACATTTTTTTATATCATTTTTTTAATTGGAATTATAATCTTTAATTACTATAATTTTTTTAAGAGAAATTAAAGCTGAAAAAAATATTTTTTTAACTATAAATGGAAAAAAACTATAAAAAAATATTATGAAAATAATGAAAAAGAAGTTATTACAACAGATAATATAAGTCAAGTTAGATTTTTATGTTATTGATAGTGGAAGAGGAATAGGAAAGAAAAAAATCCTAGCTTACAAATCTTTGATAATGAAGAAAAAAATACTTGTTGAAATGACTATAAGTGCTAATGATTATTATTTATTAAAAAAAGTATTTTTGAAAAAAATATAAAGTAAGAATAGATAATCAATATAAAGAATTCTAAAAAAAGAATAGGTGAAAAAAATTATGGAATTATTAGAAAAAAAGATGAAGAGTATATTAGTTCCTTACTCAAGCAAGGGAAAAAAAGTAGAGGCTATTGCTTTTTATAAAAAAATAAAACAGGAATGACTTTTAAAAAGAAGCTAAAGATTATATTGATAAAAAAATATAACTATTTCTGAAGAAGATGAACAATATTTAGCTTCTCTGATCAATGAAAAATAAAAAAATTAGAGGCTGTTGCTTTTTCTTCATAAAAAGTAAGGATATGTCTTTAGAGGAAGCAAAAAAATTATACAGATAGGTTAATTTTAAAGAAAAAAACATTGAAACTAATAAAAAAAGGTCTCGTAAATTTGGCTATGTTTATGATGAAGAATTGAATACTTTTTGTTCCAAACTTAGCTAGGCAAAAAGAAAGTACTAAAAAAATAATGCTAAATATTTTTTTCTAGTACTTCTAGTTATTACATTAATTCAGTTCATATTTTTTTAGATAGAAGCTCAGATATAAAAAAATGATAATTTTTTTAAATTTTTCTATCTCAGGTATTTCAGTTTTAATTATAACTTTACCTCTAGGTAGCTTAAGTAACCACTACATAGAGAATAAATTGAAAAAAACTTAAAAATCTAGAACTTTCAAATCAATTTGAAGTTAAAGCTTTCATTAGTAATTTTGAGCTATTTTTTTACATGGCTTATTACTTCTATATTTATTATTGGAATAGCTATTTTTTTGTTAAAATAAACTATAAAGACTATAAGGGAATTTTTTTATTTACTTGGCTTGATTACAATTACAATTTATGGTATTTATGAGTTCTTGAAAAAAACTTAAGAATGGGAAATATTCATTAAATATAGATAGTAAAGGAATTACTCTGTTATATGATAAGGATGAAATAAAATCTATAAAAATTTGAGAAAATAAATTTTATTAAATTTTTATGCTAAAAAAATTTAAGGGAGGAGAAAAATAATATCCCTAGTATAGAAATTTTTTTGATATGGAAAAAAAATATATTTACTGAGTTGGATATAAAAAAATAAGTGACTATATTCTATTAAAAAAATGTATTTTTGAAAAAAACATAAAGTACTTGTTAAAGATGAGTTTAAGAAAATTTAATTCAAGAGGGGAGTTTTTAAATGAGAGCCAAACTTTATGGAGAAGATGGAAATCTTATTTTTTTAATTCAGGGAATTAGAAATGGCTACTTATGAAGCATTTTTATGAAAATAAAAAAAGGAGAAAAAGATAAATGTATATAGAACATATAGCAATGTATGTAAATGATTTAGAGAAAACTAAGGAATTTTTTTATAAAATATTTTGGTGCAAGCTCAAATGAGATTTATCATAATAAAAAAACTGATTTTTAAATCTTATTTTTTTAACTTTTGACAGTGGTTGCCGTTTAGAAATCATGACTAAACCAGAATTGCTTGATGATATAAAAGATTTAAAAAGAACAGGTTTTATCCATATCGCATTCAGCGTTGGAAGTAAGGAAAAAGTAGATGAATTGACTGAAATACTAAAAAAATAGATGGCTATGAAGTTATTAGTGGTCCAAGAACAACAGGTGATGGCTATTATGAAAGTTGTATTGTTGGTATTGAAGGAAATCAAATAGAAATTACAGTTTAAGGAGAGTTTAACAGTGAATAAAGATTTTTGATAACAATATTCCTATTTTAACAAAGAAAAAAAGAAATTTTTAAAAAGTGGTATTAGTTTTATTTTTTTCTTCTTCCTTGCTTTTTTTAGGATTTGGAAAGTATCATAAAGCTCCATTTCCTCTTCTAATTGGAATTGCTTTATTGCTTTTTTTATTTTATTATTATTCCTTGTTATTTTTAGTTAGTGACATATATTTCATTCTAAGAATGATAAAATATAGAGATAATACAATAGTTCCAGAGGAATTTCAAATTAGTCCTCCCAAACGTATCTTTATGTTGATTATACTTATAATTCTTTTCAGTGTGTTTTACAGTGTATATTATTCCAGAAAGTATTATGGATCCTAGTGAAAATGTATTTCAAAAAAATTTAAATATCTTATTTGTTTGATAATTATTTTTTTATAGTAATTTATAGAATATACAAAGCTGGAAGATATTCTATTGATGTTATGGAAAAATATTAGAATTTTTATTTAAAAAAATCAAGAAATAAGTTCTTTTAATGTAGAAAATGTAGCTTTTTGTCAAATTTTTTCTGGAGCTAAGAATAAAGTAAGTGTTTATTTAATAGAAATTATATTGAATATTTTTTTGTTAGACATATAGACTCATATAGACGTAGCTATAGAAATGAGAATGAGTTAGAAGTTCTCCTTTTATACGACTATTTGATTTTTAAAGGTAAGGAATTTTTTTAAAAACTTCTTTATCTATTAAAGACTATTGGTTAATGAAAAAAATATTTTTTTAAAAATATAATATTAAAACTGAAGATATATCTGATTTTTTTAAATGATGATCTTTGATAAAAAAATAAGGAGAGTTTAATAATGAACAAAGATTTAAACAATAATATTCCAGATTTTTTTCAAGAAGAAAAAAAGGCTTTTAAAAAAATAATATTATCTTTATTAGTTATATCCCTTATTATTTTAGCAGTACAATTATTTTTATATAGATGATTTGTCTTATCTTCAAGGAAATTTTTGTAATTATAAATTCTTTTTGTAGCTTTTTTATCTTGTTATTTTTTTATATATTACCTTAACAGCAGATATGTATGTTACTATAAAAAGAATAAAAAGAAAGAGAAAAAGTTGAAGTACCTAATGAATTTAGAGTAGATGCATTTAAACAAACTTATTTTTATAATTTTTATATGCCATTATTTTTAATAATATTTATTTTTTTATTTTTTTGTGCTTAGTATAGTTTTTTTAAAATTGGAATATTTGGAATAATTTTTTTAGTATTCTTGGTATAGGTATATTTTCTTATTTTTCTTTCTATTATGATTAAAAAAATAGAAAATATTCTTTGGAAGTTAGGAATAGAAATATTAAAGTTCTATACAAAAATCAAGAAATAGAAGTTCTTGAAATAAAAGATATACCTTTTTGTTGCTTTTTTTGGAAGTGGAAAAGAAAAAGGTGAAAAAAAGGTGATTATCCTATTATGGAAATTTGTAATATCAAAGGAGAAATTTTAAGAATACCACTATCTTTAAGAAATTATTGGTTGATGAAAAAAATATTTTTTTGAAATATGCTGTAGAAATTAGTGATACCTACGAAAATTAAGGAGAGTTTTGCAATGAAAAAAAAGTTATATCTGAAAAATAAAGGAGAAAAAAATGGAAAAACTTATCTCAATATGAGTTTGAAAGTACTCAGCAGAATGCAAATAATAAAAAAAATTTAGATTTCTGGAATATCTATATTCAGGTGATTATGTAGAAGTTATAAAAGAATTTAAAAGATTATTACGGTTTTTACACATCAAGTTGGTGAAAAATTTTTATTTTTGCTTGTGTATATTTTTTTACCTCATGAAGATGGCTACACTTTATATATTTCAAAAGATAAAATTAATATTAGTAATATCTTTCTTCAAGACAGAGCAGAAACTCAAAAAGAGATTTGTTATAACTTAAAAAGAATATTTTAAGGTTATAGAACAAGGAAGGTTTAAAAAGGGATTAGATTATGAATATAGAACTAGCAAAAGAGTTATTATCATTTCATTCTTGTAGAAATGAAAATATTGATGACCCCAGATGGGAAAAATGGATTTTTTTAGGAATTTTTACGTCCTTTCCAAGGAGAGCTAAATGAAAAAAATTTCATTGAAATAATGGAATGTTTAAAAAGTATTAGTACCTGAAATTCAAAAAGAAAAATATAGATAAAAAAATATAGTTTCTGATATTATGAATATTATTCATTTTACAAGAAACTGGGTATCAGAAGGAGGAATGTTAACTAGAAATAGTAAATTAACTGCCGAACAAACTAAATACCTATTAGCTTGGATTGATATCATAGAGACTTGTTTTTATCTATTTACTAGAAGATGCAAGTGACATTGCTTTCACTGATTACACTGCTTACTGTAATAATGAATATTTTTTTAATGTAGAAGGGGAGTATTTTAATTGGAAGTTTTAGTTTATGTAATGCTCATGCCATTTTTTTATTCATTTTTTTATTTGTCATGGCTTATTTATTTAGAAAAAGAAAAGTAAAAAAATTTTTATTTTTCAGAATTTGATGATGGTGAAAAAGATTTAGAAGCTAGAGAATTTTTTTAATAGGATATTTAAACTTGAAAGATTATCCAAACCATTTTTTTCTATGCTCAGGTAATATTTTTTTAATAATAGATACTCTATTTATTTTTATTTGGTGCCTATAAAACTTATCTTGAAGAAGTAGAATTTGTAAAAGAATTTCCAAGAATTATCATGAGTCCTCTATCACCTCCTTTAATAAAAATTTATGATACCAATTGTTATGTGGGTGTTTGTATTTTTTTCTCATTTATATATGTAATGATTTTTGAAAAAAAGAAAGAAAAATAAAAGAATTACTGAAATGTTAGATAATTTAGAGAATCTTAAACATTTAAAATTTGCAAAAGAAGATTTCTTAAGGTCAGATAGAATACTTGCGACAGGAGTAGTTGGAGGTGATATAAAACTAGGAGACAGATACTTATTTTTCCTTTTTACCCAGTTTCTATAATTCCTTATATTTATATTCAAAAGATGAAAGTTAAAAATATCTCGGAGGGGTAAAAATGGACGTATTTATTACCTAGACATTGCTTTAAAAAAAGACCTTTTCAGAAGATAAAGATAGATTTTGCAAAAAGAAGATGTTGCTGAAAAAAAGTTAGAGAATTTAGTTTAGAAAGAAAAAAAGACTTAAAATGAAAAAAATAGAATACTAATTACTGTAATAATGAATATTTTTTTAATGTAAAAAGGAGAGTGTTTTTAATTGGGAGATTTAGCTTATATGATGCTTATGCCATTTTTTTATTCTTTTTTTATTTTTTTATGGCTTATTTATTTAGAAAAAGAAAAGTAGAAAAAAATTTTTATTTGCAGAACTTAACGAAAGTGAAAAAGATTTAGAAGCTAGAGATTTTTTTATAATATATTGAAAATGGAAAGATCAGCAAAATCATTTTTACTATCTAGAAGTAATATTTTTTTAATAATAAATACTTTTTTTATTCTATTTGGAGGCTATAAAACTTATCTTGAAGAAGTAGAATTTATAAAAAGAATTTCCAAGTTTTAGCATAAGTCCATTATCATCTGTTTTAATAAAATTTATGGCACCAATTATTATGTGGGTGCTTGTATTTTTTTCTTATTTATATTTGCAATGATTATGAAAAAGAAAGAAAATAAAAGAATTACTGAAATGTTAGATAATTTAGAGAAAGTTAAACATTTAAAATTTGCAAAAGAAGATTTCTTAAAATCAGATAGAATACTTGCAACAGGAGTAGTTTCAATGAGTGATATAAAACTAGGAGATAGATACCTATTTTTCTGTTTATCCAGCTTATATAATTCCTTATATTTATATTCAAAAGATAAAAGTTGAAAGATTTTATAGACATCATGGAGGAAGCATTTATTATTTAGACATTACTTTAAAAAAAGAACTTTTCAGAATATAAAGATATATTTTTGCAAAAAGAAGATGTTGCTGAAAAAAAGTTAAAGAATTTATTTTTAGAAAAAAAATAAAAAAATTTAAATGAAAAAGAGAATACTAAGTGGGATATTTAAAAAGTTGAGAGGAGAAAAAGATGTATACTTCAATGATTTTTTTATAATGATAATAATAATGATTATAATGCTTGTAGTTACAATAAGTTTATTAAAAAAAGAAAAAAATTGGGAATGTTTCTATATAGAGAATGAAATTCTTTATTTACCTTCTTTATTTGTGAAAGAAATTCCGCTTTCTAATATTAGAAATATAGAATTTGAAACTTTTTCGTTCACGTGGTAGCTATAGTGGAATAATAAGAGTATATCAAAAAGATGCAAAAGGTAGTTAAACGTTATTTTCAGACAAGTCAAATGGCTTTTTGTAAGTAAACAAATGGTTTTAGCTGAGATAGAGAAGATAACTCCACTTCTAAAAATATTATATTCCTTATACTATTAATAAAAAGAAAATAAAGGGCTATTGCAAATTCACAAAAAGTAAAAATAGTTCGTTACTGAGTAAATTTCTTAACGATAAAAAATCAAAAATTCAGCTGCAGAATCAGGAAACTCACTTCGTTCAAACACTCCTGAATTTGCTCGGCTCATTCTATTTGATTTTTATCTAAAATTTCCATTCGTAACTCACTTATTTTTACTTTAGGCTTGAAATTTTAATTTTGCAACAGCCCCTTTTGATTTTTAAAATTAAAGTGCTCTAAGAACATTTTCTTCTTTCATTAAGTCTGTACTTAGATATTTTTTTGATTATCTGGAGAAATTGTTATATAATATTTTTATACAAAAATAGATATCCTTGGATAGATGAAGAAAATCTTAAAAGCTTTTATATATGTACAAGGAATATTTTACTTATGATTAGAAAAACCCATTCCATTGCTGGAAACATTTCATAAGCATGTTGCTTAAGTATAACGATGGCTTCCACCTTTTATATATAGTGTAATATACATTATATTCTGGATTAATTATAGCTTTTTATTTCAGAATTAATTTTTTCTTCTTTTTGATTGGCATCAATTTCAATTTTCTTTACAGAAGCTCCTTTTGTTTTCTAAGTTTTTTTGTAATCTCATTTATACTTGGATATGCACCTGGATCTCCTTCTGAAACAACAAAACCATATTTTTGTTTAGCTAATGGATCAGTAACATTTACATCCCATTTACTTGCAACAATATATGAAGTCGCAAAAAGTCTGGATATCTTGAATCTAAAGATATACATGACATTCCTCCCATAGATTGCCCTGTATTATAGATACGATTAGTATCAATAGAATATTTTTAGAAAGTTCTTCTATTAGTTTAATTGTTCTATCTAATTCTAGTGCATATTCATATTTATCATTTACAATAACAGTATCATATTGAGGTGCTAATATAAAACAAGGATGATCTTTTTGCCATTCAGGACTTGCCCAAGCTATTGCACCTAAACCTTGACTTAGTGTTGCTTTTAATTTCAGGAGATACAACTCCTGCATCATGCATAAAAACAACTAATGGATATTTTTATTAGGATCATAATTCTTTGGTATATAAAGGTTATACATTAAACTTGTTTCATCTTTTTCCATTTTTCTTTTATAAATACCTTGAATAAAATCTTCGATTATAAGTTGACGAGTATGAGATGAAGTTATTTCTTTCTCTGCTTTATAAACCTTATTATCAATTGTTTTTATAGTACCTTTTTGAGTAACTTATGTAGAAAATGTTTTTAGAGGTTGTGGATTTCCTTTGCTTCCTAATGTTGATCCACTTATCCCCATTGCTTTTCTTTTTCTCATTTTTCTTTATCTTCTGGGTGAGGGTCTACAGAAGTATCTACCATAGGTAGTTGCTCTAATTCTATAATAACATATTTTCCATTTTTCTTATTTGTTTTTCTTTTTTTGAGGAATAGTATTTACATAAACTCTACTTATTTTTCTATCAGCTACACTATAATCTTCAACTGATACAGATGAAGATTTTAGTGCCTTATCATAAGTAAGTATTGCGACTGATAAATTTTCTCCATCTCCAAAAACCTCAGTAATTGCTTCTACATCTTTTATATGTGAAGCTGATAAAGAAACAATTGATATTAACATCTGCAACATAATTACTCCTAAAATAAACTTAAATTTTTAACAACATTTTTCACTCCTTTTTTTATATTGAGGATAAATCATACTTTAAGCTATAATAACATAACTTTTTATAGATTATTATTTATATTAGACTAGAATATATAGGCAAAATTGTTATAAAATAAATTGAAAAAAATATAGAGTGAAATAAATGACTTATGATTTTTAGATATAGTAAATTAGCACCAAATAGTATTTTAGGTTTTCTTTTTATATTAATGTTTGTATTAGTAGGACTAGTTATTTCTATTATAATTCTATTTTATATCTTAAATTATAAAATATTAGTGGCAAAAAGAAGGAACATTTTTGGGAGAACATCAAAAATTAGTATTTATATCAATTTTATGTCTTCCTATAATAGTTCCATCATTGTTTTTCAATTATTGGTTCTATATCATATAGACATTTTATAGATGATAAAAGTGGTGTATTAGACATATCTAATAATTATGCTATTCTTTATTATAAAGGAGAAGAAATTAGATTAGAAAACAAATTTTTCTGTTTCATCTGCAGAAATCTACTTTTTCAATGCTAGGAAACGACATTATCCTGTACTTTATAAATATACTATTAAAGTGGAAGATAAAATATATATATTATATGAATCTATGCAAGAAGCTTTATGAGCTAACAACTTCTTCACAAAGAAGAAAAGGGATATATACTGAACTTTCATTATCTTTTGCTATGGATAAATTAAAGAATTTAACAGATGATAAAAAGCAATTAAGTTAAAGGAAAGGTATTTTTCTATAAAAGGGAGTGTTTAAAAGTGGACTTAATATTTACAACCTTTTTATATTTATATTGTTTATTTTTAATATGTAGTATTTTTATAGTTACAAAAAGATTAATAAAAAGAGCTATACTTTTAGAAATTGATGAAGATTTAAAAATTTAGCACCTAAAGAATTTTTAAACATACTTAAAAAAGAAAAGTTTTCAAAAATAATTAACTATGTTAGATTTCTTTTTCTTTTTATTATTTAGTATTTTTATTGTATTTCAAGGATACCAAGAATATATACTTTTTAAAAGAGTACTCAGATTTCTCAATTACTCCTATTTCATCTGTATTAGTTAGGCTTTAGTATACCGATATTTATATGGTTTGTTGTTTCTGCTAATTTACTACTTGCTTTATTGATGAGAGAGAAAATAAAAAGAATTTATAAAATGCTAGATAAACTAGAAAAATCTAAACTTTTAAAATCTGCACAAGTGGATTTTATGATCCCAAATAAAATAGTTGAAACTGGATTATTAGGAAATGATATAAAATTTGGAAGTAAATTTCATTTGTTCTTTATCCAGGCTATATAATTTCCTTATTGCTGGCTTGATGATGTAAAAAGTTGAAAAAATTTCTGGTAGATATGGAAGTAAATCACATTATGTAAATATTATCTTAAAAACTTCTTCTAAACCCATAAATATAACTTTTTGCCAAAAAGAAATTTGTGAAAAAAATAAGAAGCTTCTTTTTAAAAAAAGATAAAATAATAGACAAAATATAAAAAAATAGATATATCATATAATTTTTAGTATTTACACAATATAGTAGTATAATCAATAGGTTATTATTAGATACTAGGAGAATATAAAATGTATAAAACTAAAGATGTGTTATTGACTGGTTTTGCACTTTTTGCAATGTTATTTGGTGCTGGAAACTTGATATTTTCCACCGATGTTAGGTTATGAAACTAATTCAAGTTGGATAATGACAATGTTAGCATTTACAGTAACAGGAGTAGGCTTTCCTTTCTTAGGAATTTTATCTGTTTTCAATTGCAGGAAATGGAATAAAAAAATTTTGCTAACAGAGTATCTTCAAAAATTCTCAATAATTTTTTTGCAATTATCTCAATTTTTGTAATAGGGTCCAATGCTAGCAATCCCAAGAACAGGAGCAACTGCTTATGAAATAACTTTTTCTATATAATGGAATGGACAGTCCTATATATAAATATATTTACTTAATTGCTTACTTTGGAATAGTTATTTTATTCTCGTTGAGAGCCAATAAAGTTATTGATAGAGTTGGGAAAATATTAACCCCAATATTATTAATACTATTATTTTTTTAATAATTGTAAAAGGGGCATTTTTACTGATTTATCTGTAAAGCCAGATATTTATCCACATGCTTTTAAAAGAGGTTTTTAGAAGGATATCAAACAATGGATACGATTGCTTCTATTGCCTATGCTGGTATTATACTGACTGCTATAAAAAAGTGGAAGAACTTTGACTCAAAAAAACAAGAATTTTTCTTTTTAATAAAATCAGGACTTGTAGCTATAATATCGTTAGCTTTAATATATGGAGGTTTTGCATTTGTTGGAGCAAAGATGCACTCTGTTTTTAAACACTCAAGATAAGATAGAATTATTAGTAAGAACAACTTCTTATCTTTTTAGGTAGTTATGGAAATTTAGTATTAGCTGTTTGTGTTGCAGGAGCTTGTCTTACAACTGCAATAGGTTTGGTAGCTACTGTGAGGGAATTTTTTTAGTTCTATAACTTCTTTTAAATATGAAAAGATAGTTATTTTTACAGTATTAATAAGTTTTGCCTTATCAGTTTTAGGAGTTGAAAGTATAATTAGAATTTCAGTGCCAATATTAATCTTTATTTATCCTGTAACAATTTCTTTGATACTATTAAATTTATTTGGAAAATATATAAAAATGATTACATCTATAAAGGTGTGGTATTTTTTACAGGAATTGTTGGTTTGATAGAAAGTTTAGACTCATTGGGAATTGAAAATTATTATACAAAAATCAGTCTTAGAAAATACTTCCATTTTCAGACTATGGTCTAACTTGGCTATTTCCTGGCTTAATAGGATATATACTTTGTTCATTAATATTTAGAAAAGCTGAGATAAAAAGAAAAAATAAAAACTGGGGCTGTTGCAAATTGATGATTTTTATCATTAATTTGTGATAGCCTTTTTCTTTTTTCAATAAAAATAGAAATCTTTTTAAAAATTTTATCTTATTTTGATTTCTATTTTTGTTTTTTGAGCGAATTTAATACAAGTCCATCATTTTTTTATAAGCTATTTTTAATGGATGCAATATTACTCCTTGTTTTTCTAATTAATTTTTGCAAGGTATCTATTAAAAATTATAGGCTATACAAAAATAGTGCTATTTCTCTCTTGCACTCTCTTTCCCTCTAACTTTTAATTTGCGCAAATTCATATCTTCTTTTAAAACTGCAAAAGCACCTTCTACTTGAATACTCCTATTCATCCTAAGTTGCTTTCCTATTTCAGTTTCTATATTACTTTTTGATATTTTTGATAATCTTCTAAATTCTTTATTATATTTTACTAGTTTTTTTCCGTTTCTGGATTTTTAAAAATATACTGATTTTTATCTTTTGAATAATATTGAAATTCTAATTCCAGTCCATCTTTTCTAAATAATCTATTTTTCTTTTTCATCATAATCTAAATTTTCTACTCTATTCAAATCTTTTTATACTTTCTTGTCTTTGATTTCTCATAATATATTGGTTTTATGTATGATACATAATTGTTGTTTTCTAAATACTCATAGTTAGAAAGACTTTCATAACCAGCATCAGCTACAACATTCATAATTTTCAATATTTTGAGACTTAATTTTTCAAGAAATGGAATTAAAGTTTTAGAGTCTGAAGGATTATGAAAAATTTCATAAGAAGCTATATATTCGCTAATAACTCCAATTTGAAGATTATATCCAGGCTTTTAATTGACCATTGCGCATGTAGTCTTCCTTCATTCTCATAAATGTCGCATCATTATCTGTTTTTGAAAAACTATTTCTTTCACTCTAAAAATCTCTAAATAGTTAGTATATTTTTTTAATCTTTCAATATATGATTCTGCCTTTTCTAGCAATATCTGTTCTTTACTTTTTCTTTTACCTTTACTCATGTACTTTTTGAATATTTAAATTTCTAAATATGAAAAAAACGCTAAAAAAATATTATCAAAATCTTTATCAAAAATATCTATTAAAGTCATCAATCAACTCTAATATATTCTCTTCAAGTCTTTCTTTATATTTTTAAAGTGGATTTCTTCCAAACAAAACTATATTTATTAGCATAAGCTTCTATTTTTAGTACCATCAATGTAAATAGTTTCAGTAGAAATTTCACTTAATTTAAAAAGTTTATCTAGAAATTGAGTGAACAACTCATGGATAACATCAGTAGCTTTTGAAAGAAACGCGCAATAGTTGAATAATCAGGTATATTAGGTGGATTTAATAAATATTGAGCTCTTTTGGCTATCTTTGCAAAGATACTCAATATCTCTAGTAGAATATATTCCTCTTGAATAAGCATAGATAATTACTGCAAAACATATTAACAGGATGTACCTTAGTTTTGTTAGGAAATACTTGCATTAAATTAGAAAAATCCATTTCCTCCAGAATGGCGCTAAGTAGTCTAACAGGATCATCTTTATCAATATCTTTATTGATGTAAAAAGTTTATCTTGAAAAAAAGTGAAAAAAATTTGTTATTATTAATTGGTTTTTATCATAAGTATATTATATTAAATTTTTGAAGAAAATTTCCAAAAATTTATGTAATATACTTTTTAAATTTAAAAAGATGCTAAAGTACAAAAATGTTTTTTTAGCATCTTTTTCTTTTCTGAGACTCAACTATTTAATTTGCAACAGCCTTTTATTTTTGGAAATCTTCTTTAAATTTTATTAAATCTTTTCTCATAGTTTCAATATGGTAAGTTGCTTCTTCTTTATCCCAATTCCAAATAAGTCTATTTAATCTATCTATTCTAGTTAAAGATTTTAATGCTAGTTCTAATAAGTCACTGTCTATTTTTTTCCTGTAATTTTTGCTTGACCAAAAGTAACAGCTAAAATAACTTGGTCACTTTGTAAGATAATTTGATCTCCAAGTAAGCCATTATATTTTTGTCTTAGCTTGTTCTTTTAATTCTTCATCTGTTTTTTTCTACATCAGGAGATAGATAATCCATTTCCCAAATTTTTTTCAATTATTACTTTTTGGAAAAATCAAAAAGTTTATTTTTCTTTTTTTCTTTTGTATAGCTTCTTGTAGTTCATACAATGCATCATTTCCTTCATCACTTCCAAAAAGGAGCTTCTTCATCACCACAATCATAATAGAACTCATCTGTGAAATATTTTTCTAAAAATTTATATGGCTCGTTAAAATGTGTAAACCACATTCTTCATCATCAAAATAGTAATGATTGTCTCTATCAAATTCAGGAAATTCTTGATAGCCTTTTTTTCTTTTTTTAGAATTTATTAACTTTAAAGCTTCTTTTTTTCACATTCTTCAACTGTATCGAATTCTTTTTATTTCATATTTACCTGTTACTCCAGTTTTTTTCCATAATTGACCATTAATTCACAATCAAGAGTTTCAATAAACCAAAAATTTATCAGATTTTTTTCATCCTTTAAAAATGAAGTGCTTGAATCATATTTTTCTCCCTTTCCATTTTTCTTTCTTCTTTATATTAGATATGTTTTATTGTAACATGAATTATAGAAATTTAAAATAAAAAGGGACTGTTGCAAAATTAAAATTTCAATTCTAAAAGTAAAAAAATAAGTGAGTTAAGAAATTTACTCAGTAACAAACTATTTTTACTTTTTATTGTTTTGCAACAACCCCATTTTTCTATTCTTATTAAATTGTTGGTATTATAATTTCAACACGACGATGTTTTCCTTCTGCTGTATCATTTGATGCAACTGGTTTGCTTTCTCCATAACCTTTTGTTGTAATTTCAGCAGTAACTCCTCGTGAAACTAAGAAATTTTTAACAGAATTAGCACGTTTTTCTGATAAAACTTGATTGTACTCATCACTACCATCAGAATCTGTATGACCATCTATTTCAAAATTCTTTACATCCATTTCTTTTAATACTATAGCAAGATTCTTAAGAACTTCTTCAGCTTCAGGATGTACACGTACATCATACTTATTTACATCAAAAAGAACTTCAGAGTCTAAAGCTATTAAAAGACTATTAGCTTTCTATACTAGGAACTGGTGGAACCATTTCTAATTTTGCCAATTTACCTGGTTTTTCTAAAGGTTTTGCATCCACTTCAGTAGTTTGACCATTAAATGTTATTTTAGCTTTTCCTTTTCCATCGTTTTCAATTACAAGATTTTTTGACTTATCAGTATAAGTACCACTACCATCACCATTATTTACCATTTCAATATCAGTACTAACATATCTTACATCATTTTCATTTTACAAATTGTAACATTATTCTTTTTGTCTGTATATAAACCCTGTTCCATCTTTTATTAACTTGTATGAAAGGTCATTTTTTCTCATCTATATATTGATCTGCTCCATCTTTATCGACTTGAAGAGTAACTCCTGTAACTTTATTAATATATTGTCCTGCTCCATCTTCATCTCTTTGAATAGTTACTTTGTCATCTTCATATTGACCTGCTCCATTCCCACATCAGTTTGAACAGATTTATTTTTATCACTATATTGTCCATCTCCATTTTTACCAATTTGCATAGAATAAGATCCACCAACTATGTTGCTATCTTCAACTTTTTACAGACTAATTGTAATACCAGGAACAGATGATATCTTTTTAGCCATATCTAAAGTAATCTTTGCATCAGATTTTCTGATACAGAAAGATTTGGTATTTCAGGAATTGAAATAACTGAATTTCACCAAAGCATAACCTGAACTATCATTTTCTTCATTTTTACCATTTACTACTGCTTCTTTTTCTGTTGCAGTTTTTCTGTTTTATCCTTTTTGTAACAATAGAAAAACCAAAAATTAATGCCAATACTGCTACCACTGCAAAATATACTTTTTCATAAAACCTCCTAAAATTTAACTTGTACTTCTTCTCTTGCCATGTCATTTGCTTTTAAATAATTCTGCATTATGATAGTTAAAAATCCTCAACAAACTTCCAGGGAACATTTGTATAGCTTGGTTATACTCAGTTACTGTATCGTTATAAAATTGTCGTACAAATCTAATTTTTATTTTTCAACTTCCACTAGTTGTCCTTATAGAATTTTTCAAAACCTGTATTTGCTCTTTTAATTCAGGATATGCTTCTGATATAGCAAAAAGTCTTCCTAAAAATCCACTTAATTGGTTGTTGGCTTTCCATTTTTCATTGCTGTGTTGCAGACATATACTTTGCTTTTTGCATTTGCTATTCCTTCAAAAGTTTCCTTTTCATGTTTAGCATAACCTTTAACTGTTTCAACTAAATTTGGAACAAGACTGAATCTATTTTGCATTTGTACATCAATTTGACTCCAAGCATTTTTCACTCTATTATCCAAAAACAACAAACTTGTTTTTATAGTCTTATAGCTAATAAAGCTGAGACTACAATTACTGCTAATACTATTCCTAATACTATCATTTTTCCTCCTATTTTTATTTATATATGAAAGGTTTCCTTTATTAGAAACTCCTCCACCACCACGAGAACCTCCTCCACCTGATGAACGGGAACTCATCCTCCACCGCCACCTGATGAACTAGATCTCTACTTGAAGCAACAGCAGAACTTGCTCCTGAATTTGTTCTACTAACCATACCATTTAAATTACTAAATGAACGACTAAACATAGGATTAAATATAGGTGGATATGCAAGACTATTCACTCCTTGAACATCATTTATAACTCCCATATCTAATGCTTTTTATAGCTTTTACAACTTTTTCAGATACACCTAAAGCTACAGCATAGACAAAATATTGTTCCCATAGATGAACTGATGTTATCTTTGCTTCTCTAATTGTGAATAATCTGATAGAAAATTTTTAAATGCTTACCCATTTATCTTTGGCTTCAACCAATTCTTTTCTAGATATCTTGCTTAGCTCCAGAAACAAATAAAATAATACCCTTAACTACTATTAATAAGAACATTTTATTTCCTGTAATCATTCCTTTACAGCAAGTCCTGCAAAAGTATCATTGGAAAAAAGCGAAATTACTCCTAAGCATCCTAAGCCCTGATAAGTTAGATTTTTCTGTTCATTTCAGACTGTACCATGCTCTCCATTTTTCAAATTTTTCTAGCAACTGACATAGGTACTTTTGAAAGAATCCAAAACTCTTTAAATCTAATGATTTTCCATCCTCAAAATCATTTTATATAGATATCTACATATGACTTTTTCGAGTCAGATAAATGCACTTCCTGTCCCAGTATTATTATAGGTTTTTATCTGAATTTTCAAGTGTCAAAATTTTCTTCTAACTAAAATCTACAATAGTGTACCAGTATCTCATTATCATTGATGCTATTTGTCATGAAACCTCCAACAAGAGCTGGTGAAGAATTATCAGGTAATTCTCAAGTATTTTCCAACACTATTTTTACCTTATTCTTTCTCTTTTGAAAATTATATGAATATAGTACATCAATACTCCCCATATTGAACTTAATACACCAAATTATAAACCTGGTTTTCAAATACTGTATTAATCATTTCTTGTTGTCTGATAACTTTATCTCTTTTCCTGCATTAGCTTCATCAGCAAATTTAGCTTCCTGTCTCTAAAAAGTTTTTCGTTTCATATCTTTATGAACTATCTTTGATTTATTATATTCAGAAAATACTTCAGGTTCCATTAAAATATGTGCTTCTAAAAATCTCCTGGATAATAAATTATTTAATCTATAGACTACTGTATTTCCTTGTATCCACTCACCTGTAAATGCATTGCATGTCCAAATACTAAAATATTTGAATTATCATAGCTTGCTGACACTGGAATTATCACTTTAACTGTGATGTGTTTATTCCTTTGTTGCCATTCTTGTCCAACTATTTTTTCTATTGAATTGAGCCACATCATCATAGACTGTTATGCTTCTGCTAATTTATATACAAACTTGAAATGTTCTTCTATTATTATGATTTTTAGAATATAGTTTTATTCTATAGCTCATCACTTACTGAGACCTCATAATTAGAAGTATCACTTCTTTCAAACACCTGTAGATCATCTTCAAAGACCTGTATATATTCTAGTTCACAAAGCCATGGCATCTATATCAAAATACACTCCATTTATCTCATCAATATCATAGTTAGGCTTCACTTACTACCCATAGAACCGTGTTTTGTAATTAGCTTCTATATCTAGTTTTTCAATTCTAAAACTTAACAGAAAACTCACAATGAGATAAGATGAAAAATTGTATGTGTATTCTTTTCATAACGCTTTCTTACATTTTCATACAATAGTAAAAATAGTTCGTTGTGAGGTGAAAGTTTGCAAAATTTTTCTTTGAAAATAGACTTAGCAAATTCTAGTTATATGACAATGACAGTGCGCAGCCTACTAAAGGTTCTAGAGAGCTCACTGAGAGCTCTCGCTATAGGACGTCGCAGTAATCTGTTAAAGTTAATTATTTTCCTCAAAGAAAGGTCAATAGATCATCTTTATAATATAACTCATATACCTCTTGAGTACGAGTGCTAAGTATTTTTCAAACCAATTTGTAATTTCTGTTAATCCTTCTTAATCCCTGTGTTTTAGGTTTTCCACTTCTTGATTCATTCGATTTTCTCTTACAAAGCATACAGAGTCTAACCTACTGCTCATGACATTTATAGCTGTAAACACATTTGTGCTCCCTCTCTAACGTAACATCATAGTCCTTGTTTCAGAATGTATAAATAGGTTGGTGTATTAGCCATATCACGCATGTATTTAAAGATTGGAGAATGCCACCATAACTTATCATGATTTATCCAGGTGTAGCTTGGTTTTGGTCAGCATTAAAATAATAGCCAATATCTGTTGTACCAAATTTTGAAATCGAGTTAGATATACTTCTTTGAGAAACTACTGTACAGCGGAATCTGTCTGTATGTCAATTATCCAGTTGGTCGCCTGTCCACCATATGATCCACCTGTTACTCCAACTGCTCGAGTTTATCTATAGGGGATCCTAAAACGCCAGTCAGTGAAGTTCATTAAATCTTCATGAGTCTGACGGTTCATATTTCCCTCTGCCTCTGCAAATTCGTTTCCATATCCATCACTTCCACTGCTGGATTAGTGAAGAACTCTGAGTATCCATATTGGCCGAGACTTGCATTCATTGTAAAACATTTCCTATAGACTGTTTTGGTGCCCATGTATATCTAAAATTGCAGGACTACATTTTGTATCATAGTCTACACAGATGAATTACAAAACCTTTGTTGTGTGCTAGCTCGTTTGTGTCCGTCAAAAACTTTCTGGTTTGAGATATCTTATATTGTGTGATTTCTTCATTGAAAGAAGTTAATTTTATAGATTCATTATCTAATTTATAAATTTCTTGTAAAGTATAGTTTCACCATTCCATGCATAATATATTTCCTCATTAGCTATATCAAAATCTGTCGATTTCCATCTTTATCTGATACGAAAATTTCTACTTTTCCATTTGTATCTATAGTTTTTAAATACACTCTTTCCAACTATTGTTGCTAGGAGATATAATTTGTTCCTGTAACTTTAGTGATTTTCCTCCACTAATCTGCAATCACTTCAGCGTGCAAAGCCAGAAATATCGATTATCATTTAAAAAGTGTAATATTTTTATTGCTATCTATTAAATATAGTTTATGATTTTCGTTACTCCATATGTGCCTTCATGTCACTTAAAGGCACAGATAATTTTATCTTCTATAAAGTTTTGCATAGCTGATATCATAAAACTCTTTATCTGCAATGCCTTCCTAAATTTTGAGATTTCATCATCATAAACATAAAGCCCAGATGTCGATCCTTGTTTATCAATGTTAAAGTTCTACCTGCAAAAATAACCTTATTATCTTTAACATTAGCAAGTTTCAACATTTGTATACTCATCAGAGGGATGGGAGTGTATTTGTTGTTTAACTTATCCTTGAATGTATAGTCTGTCACGCTGTTTCTGAGCCATGTCCATTACTCCCAGAAGGTGTCACATCTAGAAACTTCGATAGTCTTCCATTTTCTTCAGTTTCTTTATTACCTTTTGCTCTTTTCTACTTTTAAATCATTTTAGATTGTATATGAATTATTATCACCAATCAGCAAGTGGGATGAAATTGTTTTTCTGTCTAACTATTTTATGTTTGGAAACATCAAATTGGCAATCTCATGCTGTTCATAAAGCTTCGCCCTCCATATATATCAGGTGCACTAGAATATTGTCCAAGTTTCCCCCTAATCTTTTCTTTTCTTCTACATCGCTTCATCTCTATCGCTCATGTAAAATACAAAATAGTGTCATTCGTTTAGCCAAAGAGAATCCTTTCCAAAAATGGGTGAGTTTTCTTACTTCTTTGTCTGTATTCTGAAACTATAGATATAGTGCTATGTGAATTTTTCATGTCACTCACTAAGACTGCAAAGCTGAGATGCCTTCAGGATTAAAATCTAAAGTTGGATAAAAATTTGTACTCCTAGAAAACTTTTAAATGTAAATTTTCCATTCTCATTTCCTCCCTTGTTAAAATTATTATTACATTTTGAATAGTAACATGCAGTAAAAATCTGTTACTACATACAAAATTTAATTTTTCATAGTTGAATAAAATGGGGCCCTCATCTGAATATGTCTTTTGTTTTCAAGAGAGAAAATAAAGGAATTTAGAACTTTATTTCTATAAAAGAGTTTTATTGCGTCATCATAGATGGTAGTATAGCGTCATATCGATTCAATAAAGAGTGGAAATTAGGAAAATGGTTTGAGATTTATAGCAAAATATACACCTGAATTTATACATGGGAATACTCACATTAATGGGTGGTATGAATAATGCTTTCAGTGTGGTGGAATTTTAGGAGAGCTGGGTTTATATAGCTTTGAAACTGGTGCTTTAAAACAAATTATAATTGGATATGAAACTAAAGTAGAAATACTCCTCTTTTAGTTCAGTGTTCTTTGTATTATGTCTGCAAAATTGGTGTAGTAGTCCAGAGCTGTCGTGAATAATTGGATTAACATTTTGAGTGGAAGTTATATGATGAAACTTTCGTAGTGTATAGCCAAACACAGATAAGATACAAAAAGAATCTACTGCTTTAAGTTTAGGGACCCACAAAGTGATGGCAACAATGAGATATGTTATTTCCCTCAATCATTTGTTATAAGTTACCTGGTCTTACTGCAAACATAATAATATTTATGTAGAAACATCAGTTTTCAGTGCTATATCTTTAATGGATATGATGTTTGTTCAAATGAGATTTAATAGGACTGCTACAAAACAGAATCTTTGTTGTATGCACTGTAGTAGGTTGTTTAATAGTATTATTACCTCTATCATTATTTGGAGTATGCTAGAAAAGGAAGTTGAAATATGTGGCTACAGTAATTGATTTATTACAAAAGAACAAATTTAGAAAAGACTTCTTTATGGTTTATGGATAACAAAAATTAAGTTTAATTTCCGCAATTTTATCAGTAGTTTTGGAATACTTTTGGACTTTTTATGGTTATAAAAATCACTGTAACTAGATAATCTCTCAAGTTTACCTCCAAATAATCAGAATAATGCTCAGTAGTATTATTATTTATAGCATATTTCGGTAGATAACCAGAATGATGGGCTCCATATCTCTCCTAAACAAGTGCAATAATAGTATTACTATGTGGGGAACGGCTGAAATGGGAACTTAGTCGAGGCCGTCGAGCATTCAAAATTAGGTAGAAAGTGCAACAGCACTAGCCTTAGATAAAACAAGTTATCTATATGTAATTATTCCTCAAATTATAGAAGACTTTATACCTTTATCAGTAAACTTGTAACAGGAATGATAAAAACTTCAGGGTTTAGTGGTATTGATAGGAATAGTTGAAGTTTTAAAAGTTGGGCAACAAATAATAGACACAAACAGATTTCAATATCCAAATGGAGCAATATGGATATATGGAGTAATCTTCTTACTATATTTCTTATCTTGTTGGCCACTATCAATGTTAGCAAAATTTTTTAGAAAAAGAGATGGGTAGAATATGAAGCAATCAGATAAAGTTGTTCTCTCAGCAAAAGATGTAGTAAAAATTATGGAGGTGGAAGTTTTAAAAGGGAATAAATTTAGATATCCATCAAGGAGAAGTCGTAGTAATAATTTAGAGCTTCTGGTTGTGGAAAAAGCATTTTTAAGATGTTTAAATGGACTAGAAGATATAAGCTGGAATATAGTTTTAGATAATGAAAATTAAATTTGCCAGATACAAAAATATAATATGACAAAAATTAGAACAAAAATTGGAATGGTATTTCAAAGTTATGAACTATTCCACACTTAACAATGCTGATAATATTTTCATTAGCACCGATTAAAAGTGCAAAAGAAATAAAGCAGAAGTTAAAGAGCAGGCATTGAAATTACTTGAAAGAGTTAATTTATTAGATAAACAAAATTCTTATCCAAGACAATTATCAGGGTGGTCAAAACAAAGAGTCGCAATAGTTAGAGCCCTATGTATGAACCCTGAGATAATGTTGTTTGACGAAGTTACTCTTGACTAGATCACAGAAATGGTAAGAGAAGTTTTAGATGTTAATGCTTGAACTTGCTAGAAGGAATGACAGATGTAATAGTTACACATGAAATACAGTTTGCAAAGTCGTTGCAGATAGAGTTATATTTATGGATAATGGAAAATATAGCAGAACAAGGAGAGGCAGAAATTCTTCTCTAATCCACACGAAAAGAGCACATAAAAATTTTTAAATACATTTACATTTATAAAAATTTATAAATAATTTTAGGAGATATAAAAATGAAAAGTTGAAAAGATTTTAAAATTAGCAACAGTGGGGTGGCAGTATTTGCTTTAGGCTGCTTGGAAATAAAACTGAAGAAAACAAAACTGACATTGCAGCACCTGCTCAAGACTGTAGCAAAAGCAAAGAAGAACAGTACAAGAAATCAAGGGATAGTGGTGTTATTAGAATAGGAGATTTACTGATAAAGCACCTTTTTGGTTACATTGATGAAAATGGTAAAAATCAAGGTTATGATGTTTATTTCACAGATCGTTTGTAAAAGATTTGGGAGTTCAAGTTGAATATATTTCTCTTGATCCTGCAAGTCATGTTGAATATGCAGAGACTGGAAAGAGGCAGATATAGTTTGCTGCTAACTTCACTGTTACACCTGAAAGAGCAGAAAAGTTGATTTCAGTTTACCATATGAAAGTTTCTTTAGGGGTTGTTTACCATGGATGGAGCTGTTATTAAATCTGTTGAAGAATTAAAAGATAAGACTTTTAGTTGTGTAAAAGGAGACTACTGCTGAATATTGTTTCAAATGATCCAAAGTAAAACTTCAAAATATGATTCTTATGCAGATGCTTACAATGCTTTACTTGATGGTAGGAGATGCTTTCTAACTGATAATACTGAAGTTTTTAGCTGAGCTAAATCAAACCCAGGATTTACAGTTGGGTGAATCTGAAAAGTGATATTGATACTATAGTCGTTACTGCAGTTCAAAAAGGAAATACTGACCTATTAGATTGGATAAATAACGAAATTAAAGAATTAGGAAAGAAAATTTCTTCCATGAAGCATATAAAGCTACTCTTGAACCTATCTATGGAGATTCTGCATGACCCTGATTCAATAGTTGTTGAAGGTGGAGAAGTTAAATAACTCTAATATTTACATACTTAAAAGGGGCTGTTGCAAATTGATGATTTTTATCATTAATTTGTGATATGCTGCTTTCTTTTCAATATGAAATCTTTTAAAATTTTATCTTATTTTGATTTCTATTTTTGTAAGGCAATTTAATACAAGTCCATCATTTTATAAGCTATTTTAATGATGCAATATTGCTCCTTGTTTTTCTAATTAATTTTGCAAGGTATCTATTAAAAATTATAGGCTATACAAAAATAGTGCTAGTTTCTCTCTTTGCACTCTCTTTCCTCTAACTTTTAATTTGCGCAAATTCATATCTTCTTTTAAAACTGCAAAGCACCTTCTCTTGAATATACTCTATTCATCCTAAGTTGCTTTCCTATTTCAGTTCTATATTACTTTTTGATATTTTTGATAATCTTCTAAATTCTTTATTATATTTTACTAGTTTTTCCGTTTCTGGATTTTTAAAAATATACTGATTTTTATCTTTTTGAATAATATATGAAATTCTAATTCCAGTCCATCTTTCTAAATAATCTATTTTCTTTTCATCATAATCTAAATTTTCTACTCTATTCAATCTTTTTATACTTTCTTGTCTTTTGATTTCTCATAATATATTGGTTTTATGTATGATACATAATTGTTGTTTTCCTAAAATACTCATGATTAGAAAGACTTTCATAACCAGCATCAACTACAAGATTCATAATTTTCAATATTTTGAGACTTAATCAAGAAATGGAATTAAAGTTTTAAGTCTGAAGGATTATGAAAAATTTCATAAACTATATATTCATAATAACTCCAATTTGAAGATTATGTCGAGCTTTAATTGACCATTGCGCATGTAGATACTTCCTTCATTCTCATAAATGTCGCATCATTATCTGCTTTTTGAAAACTATTTCTTCGCCTAAAATCTCTAAATAGTTAGTATATTTTTAATCTTTCAATATATGATTCTGCCTTTTCTGAGCAATATCTGTTCTTTACTTTTACCTTTACCATGTACTTTTTGAATATTTAAATTCTCTAAATATGACGCTAAAAATATTATCAAAATCTTTTATCAGAAATATCTATTAAAGTCATCAATCAACTCTAATATATTCTCTTCAAGTCTTTCTTTATATTTTTAAAGTGGATTTTCTTCCAAAACAAAACTATATTTTATTAGCATAAGCTTCTATTTTAGTACCATCAATGTAAATAGTTTCGGTGAAATTTCACTTAATTTAAAAAGTTTATCTAGAAATTGAGTTGAACAACTCTGGATAACATCAGTAGCTTTTTGAAAGAAAGCGCGCAATAGTTAGAATAAATCAGGTATATTAGGTGATTAATAAATATTGAGCTCTGGCTATCTTTGCAAAGATACTCAATATCTCTAGTGAAATATATTCCTCTTGAATAAGCATAGATAATTACTGCAAACATACTAGCAGGATGCCTTAGTTTTGTTAGGAAATACTTGCATTAAATTAGAAAAATCCATTTCCTCCAGAATGGCGCTAAGTAGTCTAACAGGATCATCTTTATCAATATCTTTTATTGATGTAAAAAGTTTATCTTGAGTGAAAAATTTGTTATTAATAATTGGTTTTATCATAAGTATATTATATTAAATTTTGAAGAAAATTTCCATTTATGTAATATACTGAAATTTAAAAGATGCTGAAATATGTCAGCATCTTTCTCAGGACTCAACTATTTAATTTGCAACAGCCCTTTTGTTTTATAATACTTAGTCTCTAGTATAAGCAAAAAGATGATATATGGCTTCTCTCTTTCTCTCATAACTCTTTATCTTCTTCTTCAATATGGTCATATCCTAAAATATGTAAAATTCCATGTGTTAGAACATAATAGAACTCTCTTTCAAATGAATGATTATATTCACTTGATTGTTCTTCAACTCTCTCTAAAGAAATAATAATATCTCCAAGAGTATCGTGAAAGGTCCTATATTAAAGTCGTCTGTTTCATGATATGCAAAGATGATATTACATCTGTTGGAGACATCTTTATCTCTATACTCACGATTGATAACCATATATTTTTATTATCAGTAAAGTAAAACTGAAAGATAAAGAGGTCTTTCAGCTTCAACTTCTCTATTTCTAAAACTTTTTATATAATTTTCAGATAAGAATCTTCATATAACTATCTATGAACTCATTATATTTTTCATTATCTAGTTCACAACTAAAAATCTAAAACTAATTCCATAATCCTCTTCCTTTTTATTTTGACCTGGATATTTTTATTCTTTCATGATAAATAGCACCAAAAGTTTTCAAGAATGAGTTAATAATAATTTCTATTTCTTTTAAATGTTATATTAGCATCTGATATATTGATTGTCAGCTATCTTCGCATTTACAATCTTTCTAACCATTTCTTCAACTTTTTATAGGTCTTTTTACATCAAGAGATCTAACAGTTTGCTTCTATAGAATCTGCCAGTAAAATAACAGCTGATTCTTTAGTTTTGAGAGTCTAGGTCCTGAATATCTAAATTCTTCTTCCTGTGCATTAGGATCTATCTCTTTTAGCCTTATTATAGAAATAGCCAATAAAGTTGTTCTTGATGTTCAAACCATAATATCTCTAATTTCTTTAGGTATTTTATATTTTTACCATTTCAGCTCCCTCTTTAGTATAGCTAGAATTATCATTTTTACTCATAAAAGGTGAGATATTATTATGTAAATTTTACCATCTGTTTGGTTTTTCTACATAGTACTGTGGCCTGTTTTCCTATATCATGATAGTAACAAGCAACACGAGTAAATATTGGATCTCCACCAATTTCAATAACAGCGTTTTCTGATAAAGTTGCTACCATCATTGAATGTTGAAAAGTTCCTGGTGCTTCTATAGACAATTTTCTCAAAGGTGGTTGAGATAAGTCTGCAGTTCAATGAGTCTAAATACTGTTAAAATATTAAATGTTCTTTTCAAAATAGTAATAGTACTACTAGTAAACATACGAGAATAGACCTGAAACAAATAATTTAATAGTATTCAAAGCCATTCCAAAAACTTTCTTCCATTGAAGAAACTTAAAATTAAATATAATAAAATTTTTCAATATAGCTAATTCCTATTGCTATAACTGAAGAACGAGTTCCTATATTTTTACTTAAAAATCCAGTTGCTAGAATAGCATATAGATTGAATAGTAAAAGTATTTTTAAATCATAATCAGTTATAGGTAATGATAAAAATAAGCATCATAGTTAAGAAAATACTGAATCTGGGACAGACTATAAACATTAAAAAGTAATAACATTGTGTCGTATTGGCACTCAGATATATCATAGAATCAGGAACTATTCTAAATACTAATAAAGTGACTATCATCAAAAGCATAACAGCTTTATACTTTTCTTTTCTAAAAGACATCCTTACTATAAAAATCTTGTTGTAACTACATTAAATATACTTGAAATAACCAATAAAAATATGATATTTGGTGTAATTATAAAAATACTCATCTTGTAATTATAGATACCTAATTTATCTAAAATATCTATTTTTCTTTCAGTTAAAATTTCTCCTGTCTTTGCAATCAAAGTTCCAGCCTTAATTTCAATATACTGGTCATTTATTTGAGAAACTTTCTCATTATATAGCACTCTTAGTCTTTGCTTCATCATAAATATAATTTGGAATTAAGAAATAATTTATTAAATCTCTTTCAAAAAGCATCTAAATTATCTATCTCACTCTTCAGGTTCATTTATCATGAATAGATTTTTCTTTTGTATATATACCTGCAGTATAAGCATTTTAAATGTTCTGATAATTTTTCAAAAGTACTATTGATTTTATCTTCATCTTCTTCTAATATAACTAGGGTTTCAGGCATAGCTTTAGCCCCATTTTTCTTTCAAAACCACTATAGTCAAAAGTTTGTAAATTTCCTATAGCTATGATTTCTTTGATAGAAAGTTATCAAATTCATTAGCTACAGATATCCAGACATCACTTGAATAGATATATTCCTTATCCAACTGGTTTATCATATCTTGAATAATTTTATCTTTTCCAATCTTATCTCTAAAAACTATAGTTTTTGGAGAATAAATATCAGATTTTACAACATCACTTTATCAGATATTATATTTCTAAAAGTATAGGAATTTTAGCTGAAAATTAGTTATTAAAAAGATAGTGCCAAAATTAGATAAAATACCTTTTCTTTTAAGAAATAAGTATCAGATATTTCTCTTCATCTGAATTATCTCTTTACTTCAAAAAGAAACTTAAATCCAAATATAGTAAATTTTCATAAAATCCCCTTTTTCTCATTCAATTTCTTTTTATTATATCATCTTTTTCTAATATTTTTGATATTTTTGAGCTAGGTAGAGCTTTTTATAAAGGCTGAACCATATCTTTTCTTTATAATTCTACTATCTAAAATAAAGACATTTCCTCTATCTGTCTAATTAATCTTCCAACCCCTTGTTTAAATTTAATGATTGCTTCTGGTAATGTGAAAATCTGAAAAAAATTTCCTCCATCTTCTTCAATTTTTTACTTATAGCAGATACTATAGGGTCTGTTGGAACAAGGAAAAGGTAACTGAGATTATGATAACATTACTTAAATTTTTCTCCTGTACATCTGCCTTCCCAAAAAAGTTGTTCAAATAACACTGGATTTTTGCTTCCTTAAACTCTTTTATCAACTGACTTCTCGGTTTTTCTCCGTGTAAAATATTTCAAAATTACTGATTCTTTAATTTATTCACAACAGAATAATAAATTTTGATTCAGCATAGTATAAGATGTGAATAATGAAAAGCTTTTCCCTTTGTTTTTCTTTAAGATATCTAAGATATTCTTGCATCTGTAACAAAGGCATTTAAATTTTCTGAATCTTGTATATCCAGCTGGAATATACAGACATCTGATGTTCGTAATCAATGGTGATTCTATAAAACATTCTATACATTCCTCTTCATCTAAACCTAAAGACTTTTTAAAATATTCAAAATTTCCATTTTGCCATTATAGTGGCTGAGGCAAATACTAATCTATTTAGAGTTTTCAAAAGAACGACTCAACTTTTGAGCAATATTTAAAAGGTGTTGCTGCAAGCACTACATTGATTCTCTTAGAGTTTATATCAAGCCAGTAAACATAATCAGCATCTGAAAAATTATTTATAAATTTAAAACTATCTATATCTAAATATTTTTAAATGATTATTAAAATTTATTACTTCAGGATTCTTGTCCTTCTCCTCGTCAATAACATTGTTAAAAGCCATCATTAAGTTTGATTCTGCAGAGTTTAGCTTGAGTTCTCTTTTATCCCTTAGATTTTCTAAGAAATTAGACTTAGTCATTTCAAAAGATTATTTTAAACTTTTTCCTTATAGGAGCTTCAGTATTTGTTTCAAACATTTTCTGATTTCATCAAAATACTCATCTCTATGGTTTTGTAAACTATAAATTTCTGGTTCATAGTCTTTAAAAAAGTTCTAAATAATCTCCTGACTTTTCTAGTACTTTTTCATCTATAGTCTCTTCAACTCTCGTAAGAGCTGATTTTTTCTTTTTCTTTGCTTTTCTTTTGATAGTATTCTATCTGTAGAAGTCTTGTAGTAAATTTTGAAACACTTCTGCAGAAAAATAACTTCTAACTGACTCTATATTATGAGCTTCATCAAATATAACCATATCATATCTTGGAGAATATAAATATCCAGAATCAAAATCAGTTTCAGCCTCACATTTAAATCAGAAAAAGAGTACATGATGATTTGATATTAAAAATATCAACTTCCATCTTCTTCATTCTGTTTTCATGTAAAAACATTCTTTTCTAAAAGGACATTCTTTCCTAGAGCATAATTCAGTTGTGCTTTGTCTAACTCCCAAACATCAGGATAAACTTCAAGAAGGTAGTTCTGCCTTGTCAGCTGTTTTAGTTTTATTTCCCCATTTTAAAATATATTCTATTTGTTCTCTAGCTTCCATGCAAAAACTTTCTATATCTATACTTTTTCAAGAGATAATTCGGTAAAAAGCCTTTTACAAGATAATTACTTCTCCTTTACTAAGCATAAGTAAATTCATCTTTAATTACCCGAGCTTAGCTAAAGGTGTCTTTTTAATAATGTGCTCCTGTAGAATTTATAGTATTAGTAGCTATAATAACTTTTTCTTATGTAATAGCTTAATAGCAGGTATCAAATAAGTAATGTTTTTCCTGTACCCTGTTTCCTAGCTTCAACTATTATTTTCTATTATCATTTTTATAGCATTTTGAATATTTTTAGCCATTTCCTCTTGCTCGTGTCTATGTTCAAAGCCTTTTTATCTCATTTACTAAGATACCATCTTCTGAAAAATAATCTTCTGTATCAATTTTTTCTGAAAGTTAGTTCTATCTATATCTTGAATAAAATAAAAATCATCTAGGTCTGAGCTAAGATAAACAGTAAGCTATATTTCTTCTATTAAATAATTCCTCTAAACTCTAATTCTAAATCATTAGGATACAATTGATTTGCTTTGTTATTCTTATTACAACTTCATCTCTTTTTACTTTTGTTAAGTTTCTTCAAAAGTTTTCTTTTTATATAGTGATATGGCTCTTGAATAACTTCATTTTTCATCAAAAGTTGCTTTAAAATAATTGATTTATTGTCATTTTCTATTAAAAATATTCTTTTATTGTTCATAAACTCTCTTCTGAAAAATCTATCTTTTATATCCATAAAACCATTCCTTAATCTACTTTTTAGTCTCTACAGTATTCTATTAAACCTTTTTGAGAATACTCTAATATATTTATCTCCACATTCCTTTATAGTTTCTATGATCTTCACTACAAAAGTGCATTCAATTCTGCTTCAAATATCTCACCACTAGTTTAAACACTTCTATCATATCATACTAAAAAGCAAGGGCTATTCTTAATTTTCCTAAGCAAAATATTATTTAAAATTATGTAATTTTTATTTTAGGAGACTGGATTTTCCTCCTTTTTCTCCTCTTTTAAAAGTAATTAATCCATCTAAAAACTCATTAAATCAGCATTAGATAATAAAACCTTCATCAATATATCTTTTTAAATAGTTAACTACATCTTCTTTTGTAACAGATTAATCCACCTTTTAAAAATTTGTGCTGTAACATTATCCTTTTAAATTAAGTGCATATCTAAGTACTTCTTAAAAATCATTATTAGTCACCAGTAGGTCACTTTCCCTCGTCATTTAAAAATTTATTTTAACACCTATATTTTACACTAATATGATAGCTTAAAATTTTTACTCAATAAAACAAAAAGGAGGCGTTGCATGTGTATCTTGGTGATTAAAAAGTTAGTGAGTGAGTTACGAGATGCTTTAGATTTTAGATAAAAATTAAAAGCAAGTGAGCCGAGGTAAATGTCGCGGCGTGTCTGAAGCTCAACTTGTTGGCAGGTTGCCAGATTGCAACGAAAGCGTGAAATATCGTTGAAATCCTACTCGGTAACGATCTATTTTTATTTTTATTAATGGGTAACAACCCGTGTAACAGCTATTTTAATTTTTCTAATAATTTTGATATATTTCTTTATATCTCTTAGCGAGTTCTTTCCAAGAATTATCTCTTTTGCATTGGCAATAATTTCTTTCCATACTTCTGGTCTGCGATACATAGTAACAGCATATCTTAATGCTTTTATCATATCGTCTCCATTAGCTTGTTGAACAAAACCATCTCCTTCTCCTGTATATTGTTATATGGTTTAACTGTATCTTTTTAAACTCATGTTTCTCTTACTACAGGAATCTAACCATCTCATTGCTATCATTTGAAAGTCCACAAGGCTCAAAACTGAAGAGGCACATGCAAGAATATATCTGCTCACCATAAATTTCAGTAGAAGTTCTTGATCAAGCCCTATGTATGAACATACATAACCTCTATAATGACTTTTCCTTTATATCTAAAAGAGCTCCTAGATTTTTACGCTGTTCCTAGAAGAACAAATTGTATTCTAAAAGTCATCATTTCATCCGTTATCTATGATAAAATCTATCCCTTTGTCTATCTAAACAGTTATAATATGCACTTCAAAGGAGTTGCTTCTTCAATTCTAAGCCCTAATTTTGCTTGTAAATTAGCTTTCCAGTGTTTTGTGGGATTTCTTAGATAAGGGATATGAAGCCTTATCTATTCATTTACTATACCTGATAACATAGTCATACTTTTGAAAATAGACCATGTATTCCTTCTCCAAACTCAGGGTTTTTATCTCTTCTGCATAACTATCGCTTACTGTTGTGATATGGTCAGAGTATCACAACTCCAGCTTTTTAGAAATGAAATCATATCATAGTATTTTATTCCCATCATGCTGGAAATATTTTAGCTCTATCTATTTCTAGTAAATCTTCAATTACATTGATATAGACCTTGGAATCTTAAGTTATGCATACTGAAAACAGATCTTTTACATCATATATCCCTCTTTCTTTTAAATATATTGGTATAAGTGCTGTTTGCCAGTCATTACAGTGAATAATATCGAGCTTAAAATCTGTAATATCCTAGTTTCAACAACTGCCTTAGAGAAGAATAAAATCTCTCACAGTCATCATATTCAGCATAAACATTAAACCTTCTAAAATATCTTTCATTATCTACAAAAACTAGTAAATAACTCCTTCTAATTCCACTTCTTCTATTCCTACATATTCATTGTGATTGACCTTCAAATTTCTTTGTGACCCTAAAATGTCTAGCATCTTTTAAAAAGTTCATTTGAAATCTTGCTATATTTAGGTAAAATTATCTCACATCAAGTTTTTTCTTTTTGACCTAAAGCTTTTGGAAGAGGATAAAGATCATCTCTAAAGCCTGCTGTTTTTATAAAGTGCTACCCCCTGTTGCATTTTCATTCTTTTCCCTCCATTTTTATTTATTCTTAATATAATCCATCAAATCTTGATATTCCTTTGTATTCCACTTCATACCTTTTTCTATAACCAATGGATATTCCTCTGAGGCTGATAGTTTTTCATTTTCATGGATACTGTTTTTATCAGACAATACATTTTTAAATGAGAACCAACCTTAATGTGACAATCTTGTAGATTACATTCCTCTAAAAACCAACATCTTTTCTACAATAGTACCTCTTGATGGTACACTATTTATTACTTACATCTATAATACATCCATTTGAGAGTGAATGGAGTTTTTCTACTTCAACTGTTTCTCTTTGAAAAATAGTAGGAGGGCGTATCCTTAACTTTAGTTAGAATCCTCTCCACTCTTTAAACAAAAATATCTTCTCTTATTTCTTTTTCAATATATTCATATTGAAATTAAGTATTCTGGTGAATTTATACATTGTAAATAACCTTTAAATTCATAAGCATTTACATTTCAGAAGGTAATTTTTCTTAATTATTTCTGACAGAACATTATATTTTCCTTCTTGTATACTATCTATCAATAATTTTAACATAAGCTCTTTGCTTAATACAAGGCATCTAAAGAAATATTTTCCTCTTCTCTAAAAATAAATTTTTGACCCTATTCCTATAACACGATTATTTTCATCAATCTTTACAGATGAACAATTATTAAAATGTTCAGTAGCCTTTTTACTTTTTATAGACCATAATTATTTCTTTTCCAGATTCTTTATGCTTTTCAATTAAATCTGAAATATCTAAAATTGCATATCATGTGTCATTTAAAACAACTACATGCTCTTGAGTACTTCTAGTATTCCATATTTTTACTAATTCTTGATTGAGTTTAAAGAAAGGTCGTCATCTAGCATTCTTTAAAAATAAAAGATACGTCTCTTGCTAAAATCCCATTCTGCTCCCATACCACAATATGGTCTGTAAGTGAATTTAATTCCTCATTTCCACAGAAATAGACCAACATTTCTTATTTCAGAATTTGTAACATTTGTCGCTTGAAAATCATGCTATTCTATATGAACCTCAACTGGGATAGATCTAAAAGATCAACTTTTGTTAAGGAGACTTATATTTTGTTTGTTATCTCCTAAATAAATTATGCATATAATTTCTTATCACAGTAATCAAGCCTCCGTTTACATTATCTAATTAATATTTATCTATAATTTTTCTCCCCTACCTGACAGCTATCTCTTTTCCATCGCCATATAACTACCATTATCAGCTACTTTCACATCATTAGATATGTAGCCTTACGAATAGATTTCACATTTGTCCCTATTTCTGTATCTGCCATTATAATAGAATCTATGACTTTTGAATTTTTCCCTATCTTTTACTCTGACAAATATAACTGAATGATCTATTTCTCCTTCAACAAAGACATCCTTTATCTATTAGACTATATTTTGAACCTGTTTTCAAAATATGAAGGTGTATAGATACCTATCTTGTATTTATTCTCCAATTTTTATCAAAAGATCTAATTCATTATTTTTACGATAATAGTCCATATATGCATCACAGACTTTAGTCGTTCAACATCTCTCAAGTATCCTTCAAATGGATATGCCACTAACTTTTACCATCATTCAACATATTAGGTATTATATTTTTACCAAAGTCATTATCAAATTTGGGTTATGTTCATCTTCTTCCAGAGTATTTTTCAATTCTTCCCAATTAAGAATATATATACCCATTGAAGCTAAAATCACTCTTTTGGTTCTTTTGGTTTTTCCTCAAATTCATATATAGTCATATCATCTCTTGTATTCATGATACAAAACTTGGAGCATCTTTTGAGGAACTCTAAAAACTCCTATAATTACATCTGCTCAATATGATATTGTAACATCTTATCGTAATTCATTTTGTATATATGATCTCAGATAGAATTAAAACATATTCAGGGTTATATTCTTCAATAAATTTTTATATTTTTGGTAGATAGCATTAGCTGTTCCTTTAGTACCAACCTTTTTCATCATTTTTCTAGTATGAGGGTTGTACAGTAACTCCACCATCCATTCTATCAAATCCCAAGGTGACCCTCTTCCTATGATTTATTTGGTATGTGAGTTCATATATGTGTCAATACACCAACGGTATCTCATACAGAATGAGGCAGTTTGTTAAAGTGAAATCTATTACACGATATTTCCACAAATGCTACAGCAGGGTTTTGCAAGTCTTCAGTTAATTGTTTTGAACGACTTACTTGTCCTCCAGCCAATATCTTGAATCATCTCTTAGCTAATCCTCCTCATTTCCCTTCTTATGTTTTAGAAAATATAGTTGAAATTTTTAGCAATTTTTATACTATATGTTGTTCTCTGTTGTGCCAACGCTTTTTATAGATTTTGTAGTTTCTTTTCTTCCTTCAGTAAGAACCTCCAAATCTTTTTCATTACTATCTAAAATACATTCATATTCCTTCTAGATTAACTCCTACAGGTATTTATCATGATCTTTTCTGAAAAATTAAATACAGCATATTATAAAATCATCTGTATCAGAGATTTTTCTTAAAAAGATTAACATATTTTCATCTATATTCTCATGTTCTATCCATTCAAAAGCATTTGACCATCATGCCCATAAAGCTTTTTCTTCTAAGTATAGAGTATTTAAGCTTTTACATAATTTTGTATATCTTTAGAACCTTTATTCTCTTTTAAAAGGTTGCCATCAAATTGCTCATAATATCTCACTCTAAACCTTGTACAAACTCATTCCCCATAAAGTTTAATCAGGATGAGCCATTTGATAGAGTGTATAAAGTAACATGGAGCTAATTTATCTTCATAATAACCTAGCATCTTATTTAAAATAGCATACCATGGACTATTTCATCGTAGTGACGGTGGTGTAATGGAAAATTTTCTGAAAATGCGTACATAAAAGAAAATGTCATTTTTCCATGATGTGACTTTTCTAAAAAATGGATCTTGTTCTATGTATTTTTAAAAGTATCATTCATCCAACCATATTCACATAAAAATCAAATCCAAGTCCACCATCAGCTTGATACTTTTGTAACTAGGTAGCTCGAAGAGATCTTCTACCACTAACATAATATCTGGATGATTTTCATGAAACTTTGATTTAAAATATTGTAAAAATTCGATGAAACTCTATTTTCACTAACTCCATCTTTATGATAAATCATATTGAATGTACATCCATTCTTACTCCATCTATATGAAATTCTTTTATCAAAAATATAGATTAGATACTAAGAAACTACTTCATTTCTTGACATTAAAGTTTGCAGTACCCCATTCATTTCACCCAAGATTTTTGATCTTCATATTCATAACAACACTACCATCAAAACGATATAATCCGTGTGCATCTTTAAAAATGAGGTAGGACAATCCGAATTACTCCTAAATTATTCTTATGGAAATAATTTACAAAATACATAAAGAGTCTTCTGGAGTCCCATAACGGCTGGTTACTGAATAGTATCCTGTAGCTTGGTAGCCCCAAGAACCATCGAAAGGATATTCTGTTAGTGGCATTATTTCAATATGAGTGTAATTCATCTCCAACTATATTAATAATAACTCTGCAATCTCTGTAATTATAATAAGTTCCATCTTCTTTCTTCCACGAACCAGATGAACTTCATATATATTAATTGGTTTTAGCTTATAACCTGATTTCTCTATTATTAAAAGCCATGTCTTCTAACAGATTTTGATATTCCATTAACTACAGAGGCTGTTTTGAGGTCAGGCTCTGAATAAAAAGCATGGATCTGCTTTCAATATTTTTGTCCCCAAAGTTTCTATTTGAAATTTATATATAGTACCTACTATTTCAACTTCCCATATACCTTCATTAGTTATTTTTGACAATAATCTTCTTCTCTACATTTCCAATCATTAAAATCCCAACAGTACTGACTTTGCTGTTGGGCCCAAATGTACGAAATATCGTTGAACTTCTATTTGGATGTGCTCAAAATATTCATAAGCTTGTCTGTACTCTCCCGATAGAAATAAATAATGTTCCATTTGTCCAGACATACAGCCGCTCTTTATAGATGTAGAAATTAAATTTTTGCTTCTTTTTTATATTCCAAAATTTCATTGCATATTCTAGGGTATTATCTGAAGAACTTTCCAGCATTAGCTATATTTTTAGCATTTTTCTTTGCTTAGAATACTTGTCTTTGTATTCTCTATTTATAGTTCTTTGAGTTTTCTATAATCTTCAAGTCTTTCCTAAAAACAAAATATTGATCTCCTCTTTCCATTAGTAGAATGTGATTTCTCTATAAATTCCACTTCCTAAGTCACTAAGACTTCATCTATTAAAAGCATCTACAACTTGCTTTTAGCGTTTGTATTGTTATGCAGGGAATCTTGGATCATATCCTTTTTATAGAGCATCAATATCTTCAACTCTCATACCAAAATATACTCATTTTCTTCTCCAACTTCTTACCATTTCCACATTAAGCTCCATCTAAAAGTTCCTAAAGTTAATGCTCCATTTTAACATAAATTTCCTATTTTCCAGTACCTGAAGCTTCTTTTACCAGCTGTTGAAAATTTGTTCTGAAATATCTGTGAGAATATCTTTTCAGCAACTGTGCTCTATAGTTTTCAACAAAAACAACTTTTAGTTTATCTTTAACATCATTGTCTCCATTAATTATTTGAGCAACATCGGTAATTAAACGAATAATTCCTTTTGCCACTTTTATATCCATGGTACATGCTATGCTCCAAATATATAAGATTGTTGAGTAAAAAGTCCATACTAAGTTTTGTTTTAATTGATTGATCAAAGTTATACACTTGAAAATATTTAATAATTGTCTCTTATATTCGTGTAATCTTTTAACTTGCACATCAAATATAGGGAATTTGGTTATATCTATACCTTGAGTTTCTCTCAGATACTCAACAAGTTCTTTTCTTTCTCAATTTTTATATCCCATATTCTATCTAAAACACTGTTTTTATCATCAAGAATTGATTCAAGTGAGTTCAGATAAATCTTTATCCAACATCTCCTATAAGTTCTGTTATATAAATGCAAGTTGTGGATGCGTTCCAACTAACCATCTTCTTTGGTAATTCCATTAGTTTTATTTAAAAATTTTCTGGATATAGTTCATACCAGTCTGTAATTCTCTTTCTTAAGATTTCAGTATGTGGAGTTCAGCAACTCCATTTTACTCTTATGACTTCCATGGGTGCAAAACCAAGCCATATGTATCATATTACCTTGAATTATTTGCATTCTATTTTTGTTTATCTTGATCATTTGGATGATGGTGAGCTAACTCATTTTAAATTGATTGTAATTCCTTCAGTTATTTGGAATATTCTAGGGGACAACTGTGATACAATCTACCCACCATTTTTCAGTACTTCTGCTAAGATAGTTGTAGTTATGAGAAAGTTTCTTTACTATTTCAAAACATCTTCCCATAAACTCCTTCTATATCAACTAAGATTCTCATAAGTTCTGGTATAGCTATATTAGGATGAGTATCATTCAATTGATTGCTATAAATTCAGGAATTTTGTAGAAATTCTCTTCCATGTACCTTTTTAAAATTCTTTATTATATCTTGTATATGAAGCAGATACAAAAGAAATATTGTTGACGAGAGTCTTAATTTCTTTCCTTCGTCAGTTGAGTCATTGAGTGTAGCTTTGAGAAATATCTTCCATCAATGTATCTTGTTAGCATGTAGATAATCTTGTTGGTTGAACACTCCTAAATCTAAGTCTTTATCGAATGAGCTTCCCATAATCTAAGTGTGTTTACATTCTGGTTCCATGACCAATTATTGGCATATCGTAAGGTGGTGCTCTTACTGAACCATTACCAAAAGTTTACCCTATTACTTCATCTTCTGGTCTCATGATTGACCAAACATCGCTTATATTTTAACCAAGTTTCAGGCTTTTCAACGATAGCATCTCTTAAATATTGGTTAAAAATACCATTTCTATCTTATACTATAACCTTGACTATGGTAAGATTTAAAGTTGCTAATGAATCCATAAAACAAAATTGCTAGTCTTCCCTAGACCACCATTTCTAATGCTGGATCCTTCTTCGTCCTCAACTTGATTATAGTCAATCCATATTTCTTCTAAGAAATTCTCTTACTTCTTTATCTATTCCTAAGTTAATTGGGTTGTTTCTAAAAGCTCTTCCATTAAAAAGTCAGAAGATAAATAAAATGCTTGTTTAGTCTTAAGAGTATTTTTCTTTTGTCTCTTCCAGTCTCTACTATAAAACTTATAACAGTTTCTCCTAAAAGCTCATACTTCAAAAGACTAGCCTCTTTTAAACTCACGAAAATCTTTTCTAATAACTTTTCTTTCAACTTTTTCCTTCCATTTTCCTTAGTAAATTCCATCCTTTTCTAAAATCCTTTGATACCTTTTTGCTAGAATTATGCAACTATTTTCTCAAATCACTATGTCTATATTCCCAATAGACTCTCCAAGCCAATGTCCAACTGTTGATGGAGTATTCATTCTTGAATCTGTCTAAACCTAATATATCTTGTAAAGGTACTATAACCCTATTGACTTTGAGCATATAGAAGCTTCTATTGCCTCCATTGAATAGACTCCCATATATTTGTGTTATAGTCTTTTAAAAATTTTTAAATTTTCATCACAGATAAATTTTTCATTTTTGTAAAGTGAGATACCATTCATCATAGACATATTATCATTGAGTGCCTGTATGAAACTCTAGAGTTTTCAGTGTAGTTTTAGGATTGTACATATTGTCCCATTCTGTCAAACCAAATTGCAGTACTTTTCATATTTGGATGGTTGTCTTAGTTTAAATACATCTGCTGTGGTGTTCCTAAGTCTCTGCATATATCTATATTTTAACTTTTCTCTCCAAAATCTCTAAAAAGTTATTATTCTCCTTTCTTCCCATCTTCATTTCGATAGCAGTTTTTCTCCATAATACGAATAAGCAATAAGAAGCAAAACCTCTAAAATGATCTAATCTTAGAACATCATAAAAGTACTATGTTTTATTCTTTTGTTCCCACCAGAAATAGTTATCTCACTTAGCTTCAATCATAGAGAACATTTCCCCATAATTGACCTAGAAAAATAATCTGGTGGGCAACCTGCTACTTGTACTTTTAAGTGTTTATCAAAATGAGAATAGTTTTTGGATATTGCCAGTATCTGACTATGCTTTGCAACATGTAGGTAAATCTCCTATAATTTTGTTCCTTTTACTATTGGTGTAATCTTTTAACTTTTTCGTGTTTATAAAACAATATTGAATAAAACTTTTCATATTTATAGTCTTCTTCAAAGGTCTGTTCTTCATAGATTTTCTTTCTCTAAACTATAGTCCCCAAAAGTGTTCATTTACCCTTAAATGTTAAGATAGAGAGAGTAGTCTTTAACAAAATTGGTTTCATTTTTGCATTTGAATTCACTTTTCTTCAGCGTTTTTGCATAGCAGAAACTTTTTCAATAAAGACTCTTTCTTGAGCTATATATATTCATAATCAACAGAGGATACCTCAGCTTTTTCAAAATATCAATATCCTCTTGATTAAATATTCATTGTGAACTAATTCTTCTAAATCTAAATATAAAAATTCCCTGCAAAAGTAGAGGTGTTACGGTAGAGGTTTCCATATTCAGCAGGACATAGTGAGCAATATGTTTGCCCATAAACTTTGCCCTGAAGCTTCTAAGAAATCAACAAAACGATATGCTTCTTTCCAAAATCTCCAATTCCATAAGCGCGGAAGAACTAATTGCTAATAAAGACTCACATTCTCTTTTCATTTTCGCACCTAACTTAAACTAATTTAAAAATTTTTATTTCATTTTATAATAACATATGCTTTTTCACCTAAAATCTAAGAAAATTTTACTTTTTATAAAAGTTCGAAAAAGATTCAAAATAAAAAGATACTGAAATTATTTTTTAAAAATCAGTATCTTTTTCTCATTCTACTGTTTTAATAAAAATCAAAAATACATCATCCATTTGTCTTCATTTTCATTGTAGAAAACATTCAAAACTTCCTGAATCTACTACATTATATTGTGCAACATCATCACTAGAGATTTGGAAAACAAAAGTGATAGCCTTCTGCACCTCTAATCCTAAACAGGTTGACAATATGAAGGATAGCCTCAAATTTATGTATAATATGTGATCATTTCCAATATCTTGATAGTAACTTACTTCATCATCAAATTCTTCTTCTGATCACATATTTCAATTTCTAAATCTTCATCGGAGTCCTCCACCATCCCAAATTGCATAATCTTCGGCATGAAATTTAGCTTCTAATGGGTAAGCCTTAGGACAAAAGTTATCATCTCTTAGATATTCATTTTTACTAAAAACATCATCTTTGGTATAAGTTCTCAATATCCAACCATTACCATTTCTTGATACAAGACCATCTACAGGGATTATATTCAGGAAAATCTTCTCCCCATAAATACAGTTTATATATTCAAATTTCTTTAATGATTCTGGTGAGATAAGGAAGATTAGAAGATAAAAATTGTGCTAAAGGATACATAGTTTTTCCCTTGTCATCTTTGGGTCTTTCTTCTACTTCATTTTTCTTTACATAGAAATACTCTACCTATCCAACTAACTTATTTTTCATCATCATAGTCAAATTCTTAGTTTCAAACTCTGTACAAGGCTTTGCAATCTTTTTATTTCTTTTATTTTCTTTTTTAAGTATCTGATTTTCCATATTTATAACTCCTTTTACTTTTTATTAATTTGCAACAGCCCTTTTCTAAATAAGTTCTATTCTATAGCTAAAATACTTTATTTAGAGCTTCTTTAGCTTCTTTTGAAATATTGTTTTCTTTAAAATCTTCTGTATAACAACTGGCTTCAAACTTCTTTTAAAAATATATTTATTTATTTTCTCTAATTCTCCTACTATTACGTAATAATCCCTCCTTGAATTAGTTATATTATCCTTTAGATAAAAATCAATCCATAGATATTCTATTTCCTCTCAGCATCATCAATAACAAATTTTAAATTTTTAAAACTAAATTTTAGAATAGAATCTTCTAGCTTTTTCGTTTTAATGGTGTTGTAAATAAACCTCTTTAAGATTAAGAAAATTAAAAGTACTCTTTAGCTTCAGGAATAATAGTCTTTATAGTATACTTCCTATCCCTTATTCTAATATCCACTCTAAAAATTTTAATTCCAAATAATTTTAAACTTTCTTTATCTCATCATCATTAGGTTTATCTTCTTCAATTTGATAAATATTCAAAGTATAAAAAGTAAAATAATTGACTATCTTTTAAACAAAAGATAAGTTACTGTTTTTATTTTAACATATCTAAATACGCTTTTCTTTCTTTAAATATTCATCGGAGTTCAGTTGCTCCATGATTCTTTTACTATTTCTTGATAATTTTTCTAATTCAGTTATTTTTAATTTTTAAATTCACTCATAAAATATTTAAGCATAATTAAAAATAGTGTGTAAATCCAACTCCAACTACATTGTCATAAAATTTACTATTTTTAGTACCTCTGTATTGAACATCAAATAATAAGTCATCATAGATATAATATGAGCTCTAGATACAAATGTCATATTTCCTCTTCCTCTTTCTTCTCTATCATATATATTATCCATATTAACTTCCAACACCATTTACAAACTTTAATCCAGATATCTTGTCTCAAAACTCCTACTTTATAATTAACAAAATTTAAATCTTCAGAGTTTTTATAATTTCTATTTTGTCCTTCAATTCCTGTATAAAGATAGGTGCTGAGGAGTTAAAAATCTACCATATTCTAAGTTTCCTGTATATCCTCTCTTTTTCAACGTGTCTTGATTGAGAATATCCCAAACCTAGTGTAAATAAATTTTTGTCTAACTATATGAAAAATAAGTATTTAAGTCATAGTCTCTTCCCAGTAATCATTGCTTCCCTAGTTTATATTTATACTTATCATAAGCTACAGTAACGCCTGCAGTGATAATGGGATAAGCAACAAGATTACTTGTTGTCCCTATCATAAAACCTTTAGTTTTTGAAAATTTTCCATTCCTGCATAAGCATCAATTATTTGAGTACTTCCACTTTCTTTAGATGAGTCCCATATTTTGATTTATGTTACTTTCTCTTATAAGTTTCAAGTCCTCTACTTCCAACTTGTTCATTTCTTTCTACATATGAAAATAGATTTACATAGTACAGACATTAATAATATAATTTTCATCTGATACTCCTAAATAATTATTTTTATTTTAATAATAGTTCTTAGCATTTTATCTTTAAGTTTCTTCAACTAATTCCTCAACAGTTTTATTTTGTGGATCAATTTTTTCTAAGGAAATTGAACTGAAATATCATGTCTCTTTGGAAATTTTTATTATGCAGAAAAGCTTCATAAGCTCCCTTTTAAGACAAAAGGATAGATAGGTACATTTTAATTCTTTTACTAGTATAGCAAAAAGTCTTTTTAAACTCTTGCAATTGTCCATCTCTTGTTCTTGCGCTTAGGAAAATAAGTAATTTCTTTCCACTTTTTGAGAACCTAAACTTCGCTTGTAGAGTATAGTTTCTATTAGCATCAACTAATATTGCATATTTCCATTTCTTGCTAGATATTTCATAGTATTACTCTTAAAATGTAAAGCTGTTGCTATATAATTGATTTGTTACTCAACTCTTTATAAGTAAAGGCATTTATTTAACATAAAGGCATCTAAGTAGCTGGTGGTTTCTCACAATTATTCCTGCACCTTCTCCTAGATTTTCCTTTTTCCACTATATTTATATCTAAAGTAGAATTTAAATAGTGGACTAAATGAAAAATTTTTAAAAACCTTAGCATATTTAGCACTGGGTGAGTAACTTAACATCAGAATCACTCATCAATAATCAGGTTTTCATTCTTATCAAACCTTTTCTACTACTTTTCCTTGTTATTTCCTGATTTTTCTTCTACTAACTTTATTATATATAGAAATTGTTTTTGTGGTCAACAAAATCCTGTTCACTATATTTCAATTTCAAAAGTTGAATTTAAAATTTCATAAATTCACTATATCTAAAGAGTCAAAACCTAAATCCAATTCTATATGAGAATCTAAATCAATGTCTTGTATATCTTTTCAGTTATATATTTATTTATTATATCATAGCTCTCTTTAATTTCACTTGGAACTTCTACAACTCTACTCTCAGGAGCTTCTGCTATCTTCTAATAAGTCTTTAAGCATGAATCTTCTAATTTTTCCTAATCTTGTTTTAGAGTAATTCTTGTAATTATCTTTTATATCATAGATTTTCTTATAGTTAGAACAGTTACATTATATTTATCTACTAACTTCACGTTTAATAGCATATCTTTAATATTCCGCTGTTGTTGAGCTTGAAGTCCAAAAGTCAGGATAAATTATAGCAGCTAATTGTGTGCATTGTATTCTGTGGCCAGCTATCTCCTACTATCAAGTCTGTATTTTCTTGATTTCAGCTTCAATATCATTGTCTGTATATTCTTCCCATTGTAAAAGAACCTCATATTCTTTCTTTCTACCAATTATTATTGAATATTATTTTCCTTCCATTACCTACGTCGCTGTATGGAACTCAGCTTCTTCTGCATCAAAAGCACTTCTTTAGTTGCTAGTTTTCATTCTTGTAATGTAACCCTTCATTGCGGTTTTACCTTTAACAAGAATTTCTCCATCATCGGCAATTTTACACTCCACATTAGGATAACTTCTCCCAGCTGAATCTGAGTCTTTCTCTACCTGGGTACATTGAAAGTGATTATAGGAGCTGTTTCTGTCGCCCACCATGTACTTGCATAGCTCTGAGCTCCCATAGTAGCAAATCTTCTGTAATATTGGTTTATCTATCTTTGCTCCACCTGAAACCCTCGAGTCCTAATATGTCCGCAGATTGTTTGTGAGCTGAGAACAACATTTTCTTATAGACATAGAGTTAGTTTTGGAAGCTAATTTAAACATAAACAGCTACCGACTGCGATTAATCTTGGTCATTATAAGCTTTGTCCTAACATTTCTTCCTCTTGGAACTCCAAGAATAGCATGATACTCTATTTTCTTTGTATGTAAAAGAGTAGTGCTGAAGTGGTTTCAGGTCACTGTTTCTATAGGAACACCCTATATGCATGGGTAAACTTATCAATGCCAAAACCTAGTGGCATAATATGAGTGATACGGCAACATTGCTTTAAAGATAACATCATTTTCATTGACTTCAGCAAATCAACTTCGCTCTTACTCCTGCCATATTAGTTTCAATATTTTCATAGTTATCAATTACACCTCTCTGGTTTCCACGTTGTTCCAGAGTATAAACCAATGCTGCTACATCTTCATTTTGAATCATTTGAGAAAATTCTTCTTACGTTTTATCCTATAGTCCAGCAGGCAGTGAGAGTTTCAATCAACATTTTATAATTTTGCAGCATTGTTAATTTTTGAGGTTCTGCTGCTTCAGCAACTTCTCTGGTTTTATTTGATACAAAAGAGATGTCTGGTTCCAGAATCTCCAAGTGCGTAGACTCAAGTTGCTCCACAGTGTGGCCTGCATCACAAACTTATTGCTATTCCTTTTTCTTTTGGCCCATATTAGAAAGGAGACTGAAAAATAGACTCTGGTCTGTCCATCATAAGAGCTGATCTATGCGCTTTTCCAATATCTAAAAATCAGAATAAAGTCACTGCTTAATCACATATCTGCATGAAAATCTTTTGCTCTCCATGTATAATAGCTGTCATTTCTGTCTGACCATATATATTTTATTGACATATTATCTTTCAAATCTAGAGTTATCTATAAAAGCTGCTTCTAGTTCTGTCTTTCTTCATGCATTGATCATAACCTGATTTCATAAAATCTCTCTATCTTTACTTGATCATTGATCTTTCTAGTGTACATCAATAGTTTTAAATATAGAAATTCATTTAGACCTCCTATTTCTCTTTGACTTTCTCCATGGTATACCCTAGACACATAGTCCAAGATCATATGCTAGCATTCGATATAGCTGTTTTTATATTAGTTTTTCTTCAGAGTTCTTGTGGCAGTTTAACTTCTTTTCTGAATCTACCTTTTTCCTGCTTCTATAGGACAACCACAGCTCATAAGCTTGAATTTCGACTGGCATTTCATCGTTATTATATCTTTTTCTCTAACATAAAGCAAAGAGCGTCTTATGTCCCTCCTGCAGAAGTCGAGTGGAACTTTTTGGTAACATAGTTTTTACTGTGCCTGCCAAAAGAACATGTTATCAAGTAGTGTACAACTTAGTATCATCAAAATGATGACCTAAAGACTAATTTATTTAAAACCCTGGTTTCTTCTACCTTTCTTCTACAGAAACTCACCTCTTCTCATCTTAGCTTTGCATAGAGCAAGGACTATCAGGTGCTTCTTCAAAGTGCTATTTGCTATGACATTAGCATCAAACAATTCACAATCTATTCCCATTTCCTGTTAAATTTTTCTTTAAACTTGTATCTCTACATCTAAAGGCTTCAAAGCCTGGGTTCATCGGAAATAAATTCCTTCAAAAGTGCTTCTATCCTCCAATTCTTGGAATACTTTCCCAAAGTAGTAAAACTATCACTTTTCCTCCAGAAACTCCAACTGCTATCTATCTCCATCTTTAATCAAATCAAGTTATTCTTTTATAGCTTTGATAAAAGTTTTCCATATCTATATGTTGTTCTTAAAACTTTCCTTCCTATCTTCTCCTTTTATTTAGTGCTTCGTTTATTTGTTCGTTTGTAATTGTATGTTTTCCATTCTCCATTCCCTTTTCTTATATTCTGCTTATATATTTATTAAAATTTGGTAAAAGCTTCCAAAATATTATAGTTCCGTTATCAGTAGATTAGTTTGAAAATTTTCTTTGAAAGATTTTAAATAATCTTTTAGTTATATATAGCGATTACTTGCCAGCCTACCAAATGTTTCCTAGAGAGCTCCCACAAGAAACTCTCTCAACATTATAGGACGTCATAATAATCTTATTGAAACTAATAGTTATTTGTTCAAAATTTCTGTGATGATATTGCAATATAACTCACTGACTATTTTGTTCAGTGACTCAAAAGGTTAAATGTAACTTTGCAAATATTTTGCCACTCGCACTCTCATCATTGTAAAATCAGTCTTATTTTCAAAAGTCTCTTTCTCACTCAAGGCCTCTTTCCTTGTAACAAGGATGACCTACATGTTTAACGACTTTGTAGTCATTTCCACTGTACTCAAAGCCATACCATTTCTGGTCATTTTCTAATTCTTGTGAAATATCGTCTACCACCTCTTTTACCACAGCCTTTTACTTATTTAAGTCTAAGCCAATCATCAAGCTGGAGATAACGGTTTCTAGTTCATCATCAAAGGTTATCATGTATTAAAATCTTTAATTTTCACATATATTCTTTCAGAATCTTCTTTCAATTATTAAAATTTTCTCTAAAGAGCGGGAAGTTTATCTATATCCTCTGAACTGTTTAATATAATGTGGTGTATGTTCTTTCAAGGAACTCATCGTCTATTTCTGTGCCATAGAGAGCGTGCAGTTGCTCCACTACCGTCAAAACCAAAATATCAATTTTATTTCTCAGTTAAAAATCTTACAACTTTTCTTGATTAAATCAGCTGGCATAACATTATTTTAATACAGTTCTCCATAATGTAAATATTTGCTCCATTGTTACATATCAAATAGATTTCTAAACCTATTTTCTTTCTAATTTGTTGGCAGAGTACGGCTTCTACCTGTTGCAATAGCGACTCTATTCCCTACTCTTAATCGTTTCCCGTGCTTGTGTTGTTTCCCAAACACTTCACTATCATCATTTAAAAGGGTTCCGTCTAAATCTGAAACTACCTAACTTCATTCTTTACTCCTAAATCAAAATTATAATTTGCAACTTCTACTATTCTAAATTTCCCTTGTCTTTATGATATTCATTAAATGAAATATCTATAAAAACCACCTTCAACATTATGCTTCTTGTATCAAAGCCCTAGACTTTTCCAGAGAGTGCTGTCATCAGTGAGCTTCTATGTGCAGTTCTGCAATATACTGTAGAATATCTCTATCTTTTGGTAAGCTATCCTTTTGAGATAAAAATTTCCTCTAAGTGGTGAGGTTAACTGCACCTTTTTACATGACCTTCTTCAGCAGTCATACTCTTCTCTGACATCTAATAAAATTCTTTTATTTTTGATAAAGTTTCAATGTCTTTAGCTATCAGTCTGACTGAAACTTTACTATCTTTCTCCTAAAGCTGTAAGTGCTAGAGGTTTTAAAATATCTGGAGTTCATTCATTATCGGTAGGATTTACTTATATTTCACTAAATTCCTTTTAAATCTCCACCTCCATTATAGTCTATAACTGCTTTAAAGTCTAGACTTCTACATTTCTTTCATTTGCAATTTGGCAACCCTAGATTTTCTTACTTTCTTTGTCGACATAGAACTTTTAAATACACTACGAGTTTGCTTTGGATTTTCTCATTACTAGTCATTGACGATAGTAGTTTTTCTTCACGAAAATCTATCTTTCAAATTTTCTATAGTTCTCTTGAAGTAAAACCTATGCTTCCTAATTTATAGTTATTTAACTTGAGAATGTACTTTTCTTCCATCATAGGGTAAATCTCTATATTTATCACTTAATATTTTCTACTTCTTCATCGAGAGAGTCCATTTGTTCTCCGTCTTTATAGAATTATATGTTTTCAAAATCTTCCATCAAAATATCACGATATATTACTCACTACGCATCTCTCATTTTTGTTTACTCCTTCATAATATTGCTCCCATAAGAGTTATCATTTCCAGAAACTACCAAAGGAGTCTGAAAATATTTTGAAATTTCTTTTAACCTAATAGTTTCACTCCTATTATAACATCTCTTCTTTAGTATCCTAAACCTTCCACATTTTTATCATTCTTTGTATACCAAATAAATCTAAATTATCACTAATTTCTTTTGGTGTCAAGTCAGAAAGATGTATTTTTCACTATCGTATACTTCCATTTCTAACTCTCACTGCTGCACCTTGTTGTAGTTGTTCAACTACTCAACTAAAATAAAGCTTTCGTTTTGAGTCTTCAAGTTTTTCTAAATTTTCTTTTATCCACTCTTTTTGCTTTATTCCTATTTTCTTTCTGAATAGTACATATCTTCCATCTTCTAAGAAAAACTCTCTGTTATTCTATGGAGACCATATATTTAAACTAATTTTCTTTTTCTATACCATTCCTATGTTTCCAGAGTGTAGAAAATTCAGTTTGAACCTCCTGCTATATATCAAAAACTAAAGATATTTTCTTTTAAATATCAAAAGGCTGCGCTTTAAAATTTATATGTGCTTCTTCATCTCCACTGATACAATTGATTTTTATTTTAGCTATCCTCTTGACTATAAAGGTAGTCTCTGTTAGATGAATCTCTGGTTGCAGAGGTTTGCATAAGCAAATAATGTCTTCTATAGAATATTCGTCTATCTAGTTCTCTATATAGACATTTAAAGTTCTTTCAATAGCTTCTTCTTTTAAAAATTTATTTTATTTACATCTCCTCAAAGTTCTTCTTCTCTCTATTCTTTAATTTCCTTTTCATCAATCTCATTTTATCAGCTATAAATAATCTAAAATGCCATCCTGTGGTTTCACGTCTGGTGCTCCATGGTTTGGGCTTCCTGTCATGTTTTTGCAGGATTGCCATGGCCTTTCCTCCAGCACGTCTGCTTGTGCTTAGGGGTGGGTGGGCATGGCATGAACTCTGTTCCTCTCATGTTGAGTGGCTGGATACAGGCCTCCCATATCACAAAAATAACTCCGCCACCAAGGACTAGCATAACTACAGGATTTTTCTTGAAAAGTGTTCTCAAATGTCAAAATCACCATTGATGACCATCATGCTTTCAGTATGTATTCTTACTCCATCTTTAGTGACCAAATAAAGGAATCATCTTTTTCTATTAAAGTTAGCTTAGACAAACTTTTGAAAATATCAAAACGGTCAAGCTATTGACTCACATTTGAAAACTAAGGCTATAAACCTTATCAAATCTTTTTGTATAATCGACACCAACTTTGAAATTATATTTGAACCAACATAAATATCATCAAAAATTTTCTTCATATTTTACTCCAACATTT